>ENA-ORXT01000030-ORXT01000030.1-marine-metagenome-genome-assembly--contig:-NODE-30-length-191428-cov-26.309447_pt1 | contig 191428 bp, 180 predicted proteins | sample MGYA00237868_ERZ511482 | MGnify/ENA metagenome assembly ERZ511482
GCAAGGCTTGCCAATGCAAGGTTTTTGCTCTGGAGGACAAAGTGCTGCCAATCCCGAGTAGTAAAAACAACTTGTTTTGAGCACAATCGTCTTGGCGAGAATCTACTTGCAAGAACCTTTCGACTTATTGCCGCACGCGTCCAGCGACCAAAGGACATTTGCGAACTCTCTGGTTCGGTGAGGGTATCCGCACATCTGGAATATTTCTCTGCATGAATAAATATTGAACAATAAGAATAAGTCTGGCACTCTCTAGAATCGATGAGCCCCTTTGTTGTGGGCTGGAAACATGTAGTGCCAACTGATGAGAGACACGTGTATTGACCATCGCAATTTGGACGGTCGCAAAGTTGCGGACCGTATCCTAAAGGAATGTCTTAAGTATACAGGAGCACAGCGTCGGATAGGTAAACTTGTTTCCATATCGGTAGGACAAAACCCGAGTGTTGCGGTCTATGTGCGCAATCAAGCACGCGGTGCGGCGCTGGCTGGGCTGCCTTTTGATCAGGAATTCTGGGGATCTGAACTGACACAGGAAGATGCCAAAGCGCAAATCCAGAGAATGAATGATGATCCCGCTGTCCTTGGCATCATCTTGCAACGACCCGTGCCTGATCACATCAACGTGCGCTCTTTGCAGTCGGCTATTCACCCTTTTAAGGATGTTGAAGGTATGAACCCGGCTTCAATCGGAAATATTGTTTACGACGATCTGGCGTGCAGCGTCGACGGCGTCGCTCTGAGTTTGGTGAAGGCTGGGGTCTCAGGAGGAACTGGACCGGATCCTGCATAGAAATCGATGTACCGGCCCGTTCCGAGTTTCTACCCTCGGTGTTTGGGCTCAGGTTGGAGGTGGACCAGTGACGAGGTTCCGGTCATCGGCAGCGTTGAAAGCGTCACCGACAAACCACGCGTCAAGTTTCACGACAACCCAGTCACCGTCGGTGCTGCCACGATCCTCAACTGCAGCTCCGATCAGCGCAAGTGACCCAGCTCGGTGTCGGACGATGCGCTCTTCGCATGTTTCCGCGCCCAGTTTCTACGCCCTCATCCTCTCGTCACCACGCAGCTGCAGCAGCCTCCGCCAGCAACCGCGGAATCCGCACAGTTACCTGTGGTTGTTGGTCGGCGAGGTGCTTGCCGATCTCGGCCAGCGCTGTCTCATCGTGCTGCCATAGCGAACGCATCGAGTTTGGATCCATTGATCATCGATAGCACACCGGCTCGTTCGCAATGAAGAGTTCGGGTAACGCAAACGTTCGGTTTTGGTACTCGGCCCCCTGGCAGCCCATTTCGTCTCGGAAACGGCTCCGATCACGTAACAAAACTCATGATCAGAATCAAAGTACCAATTCTGCCCCGTCGGAACGTTTGTGTTACATCGCTGGTCGACGCTGGCGCAACGGCGCCAATTCGGCAATGGCCTGAGCCTCTCACAGTCACTGCCCGTGCAGGATCCGGGCCCGTTCCTCCTCGTACCCCTTGTCGTACGAGGGGATCTTCTGGTGACACATGCCGGCCCGCCGCGCAGGTACTTTCCACTGCCGAAGATTTTGGTTCTGTCTGAATCGGTCGTGGTAGGCGTGGCGGGGGAGGATCCCCAAGGAGCGCTGGGCACGGTAATGCACCACTGGGAGCAAAGGCCGCACGCGGCTGCACTGCGACAAGCCTTGCTGGACGATCGGGCAGATAGGCGCGAGTACCTCATCGCACAATCTGACCGCCAGCTCTTTACGCTTCACGGGAGCGCTGAAGCTTGGACAGAGCATCCGCACGGCTACGCGTGGATCGGCAGCGATGAGTCCCGGGCAGCGGTACGGCCCTTCCAGTCGCTCGATTGGCCGGAAGTTCCGGGACTCGAGAGAGTGATCGAAGAGAGCTGGGCCCTAATCCGGGGCCAGCCCGCATTCGCTGGGGCATCTTCCGAGGTCGGCGGTATAGCGGTTAGCGCTTATCTACAAGGCGGGCGTTTCAGATTCGCCCAGCCAGTGACTATCGGCACAGCGCCCCCGAGGATCAGGACTCAGGGAGACCTGTTCGCTGCATTAATGGAGGACGCACCGCCGTTCTCGCATCACATTCATCATGATGGGGAGTATCCAGGCCGACTTCGCATATGCATCGGCAGCGAGGCGGCGGTGACGTACACGCCGACAGTTGATGGCTACGCGGGGCGTGCCTACCTGAGCGCTGCGAACGAGCTGGCAGTCGAGGATTGCTAGGGCTCAGCTCTCGCAAACTACTCCCTCAACTCGAGGGCTTCCGAGCGATCACGAGCTGCCAGTTCTCAATCGACTGGGCCTCATCGCACTGCACTTGTCGCTTGCAGCGTTGCCGAATCTCGTCCAGCTCGTCGTCATCGACCATGATACGCGTCTGCCACATGATTAAGTCCGATTGATCCCAGCGCGTCTCGGTGCATTTGGAACTCGAATGAACAATCTCAAAGTCTTCGCAGAGACCGAGCAGATCCGGCGCTGACTCACTGTCGAATGGCCCATCATCGGGATCCCCAGAGTACTCGTCAATGACGGCCATGATCTGATCCTCGCAGTCAGACGATGGGCCATCCCGGCGCCAGTCAGCGCAGATCAGAAAACCGCCGGGCCGGAGCATGCTCCAAGCTTGCCGGAACAGTTCCTGGTGCAGGTCGGAAGCGATGTCGTGCACAACGAAGTGCAACGTGCAGATATCAAACGCTCCGGCCCACTCCGCGAGCTGACTTCGCCCCAGGGGGAGCGAGGTGCCATTTGCGTCAAGCAACTCGTGCGGGGCAATGCGAGAGCGCATCAGTGGCGCGGGCTCGACAGCTAAGACATGGGCGGCGCCTCGCTTGAGGAGTTCGGCCGTCGTCCCTCCGGCACCAGCCCCAAGGTCAACGACGGAACATCCCGCCACACTTGCAAGGTCCTCCAGTCGATCCAAGCACTCGTTCGTCAGACGCCTCAGACGTGGTTGCCAATAGGTGACATAGTCCATGACGTGATTAGCGTCGTCGTAGATCGAGTTGCTGTTCGTGTCTTGGTTAGTCATGCCCATCCATTGTGCATCGCACACGCCGGCAGAGTCGCGACCGCCGTTTCGGACCGTGTCAACAGATCGATCCGCCTCATGGCGCTGGCAGGCAGAACTTTTCGCCAACTGGTGTTGGATTCGCCAACTTGGATGAGACGATTCGCCACGTCTTTGAGATTTCGCCAAGTTCGCTGAGATCGGACAACGAGTGCGCAAACTTGCAACCAACATCATGCGCGCTACTTTACATAACGTGTATTTCCGGCGGATCTCTTAGAATTACGGCAGACTGCCCCAGCGCGTCGCGGGTCCTTGTGCGGGCAGTCCCGCAAGGTCGAGTGCCCATAGGCAATGCATGATCCTCGTTCATTGGCCCGTACTGGTCGCCCTCCTCGTTTTCAGGTTCTACGTTGTCGTCATCCGAGTTCTGTTCCGACTCGCCGGATGGATTGTTCGAGTTGCATGGAACCTGCTCCGGCGACTCGGTGTAAGCCTGGTGCGACGCCTTAGCGCCGCACGCGTCGTCAGTTCGACGTCAACCCCAGTGTTGGATCACTCTGTGAGCCTCTGAGCGCGTCGAAGATCCGTTTCGATGGACACTTAACCCAACGAAAAGCAAACAGGTGACGTTCAGCTTGACGCGTCAAACAGGTCCTCAATGAGAGCAACAGACTTTGGAGGCATGGGGTCGTCCGGAAAGAACTGTGCGGCGATCGTGAATATCTGGCTCGCCGACGTCAAGTCGAAATGCTCGATGAGAACGCGCAGATCTGCGACGTCCTGCGCTCGAGCTGCTCGGGCCTTGAGGGCGATCATGTGTTCGCCAGAGACTGCGTACACACTGAGGCCTGGCTCGTCGAAGACCATGGCTGCTCCAGGATCGGGCTGCGTCGACAGGTAGGTCGAAACGCCCTCATTCAACCAGCCACGAGGAAGTTCGAGTTCAGAGGCAACTCGGTGCGCTGCAGTGATGACAGCGCCATGCTGCGCTGAGATGAGACCGTCGACATCGCGCGTAACCCGATCAACGTCGTAGACGAGAGCCATCACGGCTCCCCCGGCAAGCATGATCTTTCCTCGAACTCGTTGCCGCGCAAGGTGGGTTGCCATCATCTGAAAGGCGCGCACGACCAGCGCACGATCCAGGACCGGACCACCGCTCCGTATCGAACCAGCGCTCACGGTCGAACCAGTGGGAGCTCACGGCCGTCAATGAGAATGCCGCGCCGCTCAAACGAAGGGGGCGAGAACGCAGATGCAGCGGAACGCATCGAGGCCAGTGCGCCATGAACCGGCCACCACAATGGTGCAACTGTCAAATCGCAGTTGCGGGCCCAGCTGGGAACTGGAATTTGCGCGTGTACTGCCAGGTACTCCCCCAGCGCCAGAAGGAACCTGTCCCAATTGTAGGACCCTGTTGCCTTCGGTGGCTCTGTCAGCAACTTGCTTCGCATCGTCCGCGACGCAGGCACGAAAACATTCGCAACATAGCCGCTGATGAGGCTTCTCCACATCCATGCGTCATCCTCGGCGTCCAGTCCGCTGGCAAACAAAGCCAGCGTGTCAACTCCCAGCGTGACGTCGTTCGCCGGGACCTCAACATCAAGATTGACTATGACCTCACCCCCGCAGGCATTGATGACGCGAAGAAATGTTGGCACCCGCGGGATCCGCTCCCCCTTTTCAATCTGGTCCAACGCGCCGCGCGAGGTCTCCACGAGGCGCGCAAGTTCCGACCGGGACATGCCGGACACATGCCGTGCTCGTTGCATGCATCCGGCCAGAGTGTCAGTAGTGAGCTCCATAGCTGAAGTGTATCGTAATCGATACAACGGCCGCTCGGAGCGCGCAGACGTTGCCAGCACAGCGGCGCTACCCTTCGAGCAGTGGCGGACCGATCTGATCTGAACCCGGACGTGCAACCCAGCTCGCACGCATCAAAGCGGTTGGTTGTCGCAACGGCTGTGCTTCTTGCTTTCATTCTTCTCGCTGGCTGCGGATCGCCGGACGCCGAGACCGCCACTCCCCTGCTGCCGAGCTTTCCGTTGGGTACCACCGACGGCCAGATCCTCGATATTGCAGACTTCAACGGCCAGGACACACTGTTCTGGTTCTGGGCTCCCTGGTGACCGCATTGCCAGGCGGCAGCTCCCACGGTCGTGGAAGCGCACAAACAATTCGGTGACGACATCGCCTTCATTGGTGTTGCCGGACAGGACGAGCCCGACGAGATGCAGGGGTTCATTGACGACTTCGGCGTCGGAGACTTCGTGCACGTAAACGATCAGGGCGGGCACCTCTGGAAACTCTTTGGTATCTCCGCGCAGCCGACCTACGTCCTGGTCGACGACACCGGCACCATGTCGATGCAACGCGCTGGCTTCTCCACGGAGGAATTCAACGAGCTCCTTCAGCGCATGGTCGACAGCTGACTACCCGCGTAACCCATCGCCTGTTCGCGGGTGTGGTCACGTAACGAACGGCCGTCCACGGCTCGGCGGGAGCGAAGCAATTCCCCGGCGACTACGGTCGCTCCATCAAGTGGATCGCCCGGGGTTTGACTAACGCGCTGAAGCGAAGACGCGATAATCCTGCGGACCGTGACACATGACAAAGTCTGTCGCAGATGTGGGTGGCGTCACATTCGGGAGCGATACCTGCTCAATGGCGCGACAATGGATTGCGTGAAGCCGATATTTGAGCTGCCGCTCTCCCCCGCTGGCATTTTGTGCACCACGAGCAAAGGGATGGAACTGCGCATTCGCCCCGTGCGAGATGGTGACGCTCCCGGCCTGCAGGAGGCGTACCTCCGCTTATCCGATCAGTCGAAATACAACCGCTTCTTCCAGGTTCGACCCACACTCAATGATCAACTTGCCAGTTCGCTCACCGCCATTGATCACGAGAACCACTACGCATGGGTGGTGTTCGAACCCAACGCAGAGGTTGCCACCGACGACGTCGAACTCGCCGCACTTGCCGAAGAATCCGGCCTGGCAATTGCTTCCGCCCGACTCATTCGAGACAAGGGCGATCCCCAGGTTGCCGAAGCAGCGTTGGCTCTCGTTGACGCCTACCAGGGCCGAGGCATCGGACGATTCCTCATTGAGCTCCTTGTACGCACCGCTGCTGACGTCGGGGTTCACACGCTTCGCTTTGAGGTGCTCCGCACGAACAAGCCCATGATTGGTTTGATATCCGGGGCAGGTGCAACCCGCCACGCAATTCCCGGGGACGCAACCGTTGTCGAATACCGCCTCGACATTCCCGAGCCAACCGCCGTGGATATTCCCATCGGAGCCTTGTACGAATTGCTCCGGATGAGCGCCTCCGGCTGGGAGTAGCTCGGCGTCTTCCCAGCTGTAAATCATCAACCGGTCGGTCGGCAGACGGGCTGCCCTGCGAGCCCTATGTGAGCCCAAGTTCACGAAGCGTGGTACCCGGATCGGCCAGGAACGACCTGGAGAGTCGAACCGACTCCACCTCGTCCCACGCAACAGGCGAAACGCCCTGACTATTCATCTGAAGAATCGATGCACCAGGCAGGGCGGTCAGAACCGGCGAATGGGTTGCCACGATGAGCTGACTACCGGCCCCAGCGTGCATGTGCATGAGCTTCATGAGTTCGAACTCGCCGGGCACCGACAGCGCTGCCTCCGGCTCATCGAGAAAGAACAGGCCGCCGGGGAAGAACCGGTTCTTCACCAGCTTGATGAAGGATTCGCCGTGAGACCAGCCATGAGGAGAACCGCCGTACACCTTCTTCAACTCTCGCGGTTCATCGTCGAAGTAGTCCTCCAGCTTTGTCGCAACATTGAAGTAGCTCTCCGCTCGAAGGAAAAACTTCGTGCGCGGCTTGCCGTCACGCACGACCTTGAGAAACGAATGCAGAGGCGACACCGTGTCGCTCCGTGTCTCAAACATCATGTTCTGACTGCCGCCCTCGGGGTTCAAACCTTCGTGAACAGCGAGCGCTTCCAGCAGTGTGGACTTGCCGCTCCCGTTGGCCCCGACCAGAAAGGTGATTGGCGTCTCGAACTCCAGTGCGCTTGTCAGCCCAGCGATGGAAGCAATGTTGAACGGGTACTGACGGTCGTCTTCGACGTCGTCCCAGTCAATCTCCAGCGAGCGGACAAAGGGCACCCGACGAAGTGAACCGGACACAGCACCGGTTGCCAACGTCTCGACTCAGGCGAGTTACTCAGCTGACGGGATTGCGTTCAAAACCGGAGCGTCAACAAGCACCTTGATCTGAGACGCAGTCCCGTCAGAGGCAGCGACATAGACACGCCAGGTTTCAGCGTTGCAAATCTCCTCGACGAGTTCTACCTGCTCCGGCGCACCAGTGTTCATCCACTGTGTGAGCTCGGAGATGGTGCCCGAAGAAACTCGCCCGCTTGCGGTGTAGGACCGCGGCACGGATTCGAACCCCGCAACGCTCACGTACTGGCGGGATTCGCCAAGGGAGTCAGCGTCGGATGAGATTTCGAGTAGCGGAGTAACGGAGCCCGCAGTGCATCGCAGAACCACCGCACCAATCTCCATGCCGTTCGCGGCTCGCCACGGGACCGGTACAACCGGGATACCTGCGTCAGGTATCAGGACGGGCAGTTGGGCCAGATGCGTATCGGTCCATCCCTCGTCACTCACCTCCACGCGAAGTTCCGCACGCAGATGCTGCCTACCGTGGTCAGCGCTGATCGCAAGGCTCAGCGGCCAGGTCTGTTCAAGACAGAGCGCATCGATCTGCTCAATCTGCGAAGAAGGGTCGCCCGGGAAGCTGTTCCACTCCCCCGGAGTTGCTCCAATGGCCGCCGATACTGCGGTTGCTTCATAGACGATCGGCGCCGCTGTTGTGGGCAGCGTGACCCGGGCTGTCACCGCAGTCCCGGGAGGCGAAACCGCAGTCCAGATACGCAGTCCCTCCACGCCGCACTCAATCCACGCTCGTTCGATGGAGGAACCGGTTGTGCCGAGAACGACGGGCAGAGCACTCAACGCTGAACCAGCGGTCGGGACTACCGGAGTCGCTGGCTCCAGCACTGCGAGCCTGGGTGGTGAAGAAGTCTCCTGCTCGAAGGCGATGGACGCAGAGCGGTCGATGTTGGGGAGAAGCTCAGGAGCGTCGCCAGCATCAAGGCTCGATCGCTGGATGCGTTCAGCGAGCACCCTGGTGCCCTGCTCTGAAGCGAGAGGCCGGGTCTCATCGGTGGCAACAGGACGAGCCCCACGTGCGCAAGCCGATGCAAGTATGAGACAACTGAGAAGAGCCGCCAGACCCGCCGGTTGTATGAGGTGTGCAAAACGCAAACGTGCCACGGCAGTACCATCGGCCCCTTTCAGTACAAGTTGAGACGGCCGAGCCGTTCGCCGTCACCCACTGGACCGCGCAATCCGTGCACCTTCCGCGAAGGCGGAACCAGTAGTGTCGCCTCATGAGCGAATCTCTCGATCCCAAGTTCTTCCGCACCGTCATGGGTCAGGTCCCCACGTGCGTCACCATCGTCACTGCCATGGTTGATGAAAGGCCACAGGCCATGGTGATTGGTAGCTTCGTGTCTGTGTCGTTGGCCCCACCCCTGGCCGGCTTCTTCTGTACTTCCACATCAGGCACATGGGCGGAACTGAAGAAGGCGGACGTGATGGGCGTGAACGTGCTTGCCGCCGACCAGACGGATGTGAGCAACGCCTGTATGCGAGTTCCGGACGAGCGACTCAATGGGCTGGACTGGGAAGTTGTTGACGGTGCCCCTCGTCTTGGAGGCACGACGGCATGGCTCACGCTCACGCCTCACCAGGTGATTGAGGCTGGCGACCACGAGTTCGCGCTTTGCAACGTCACCAGCATTGAAGCGGCCGACCCTCAGAAGGAACCGGTCATCTTCTACGGCGGTGGCTACCGGACGCTGGAAGCCCGGCAGGGTTGATCCGTGCCGGCCGGAGACACGACCGGCTGGACCGGAGGTTTCACCCACAGACCGTCGCTGCTCGGCTGGATCATGCTGCTCTCCCCCGGCATCGTCGTGGGAGGCGCCATCGCCTATGCATTCGGCTGGAGAACGTGGATCGGCGCCATAGTCGGAGCTGTCTTCATGCACCGGATTGCGCTGTATCTCGACTGGCGCAAGGGCGACCGTGCAGTGATGAGCTGGACCATCGACGTTGCCAACGTGGCCGAACTCGATCAGATCACCACAAAGTTGCGCGGAATGGGCATCCCCGCTGACGGTCACGAGCACACAGACGAGGACGGCACGGTGCACTTCGTCCTTGTGGCGAAACAAAAGCACCAGTCCGACGTTGAAAAAGCGATTGGTTGGGCATGAGCTACCTTGGTCCGAGCAGCACACAACCCTGGGGGAACGGTGAGTCCTGATCCAAAGATGTCCCACACGCTGGGACCAACCAACGTTGCACTGATCGAACAGACCATTGGAGACAACCTCCGACAGTCAGCTCAGACGTGGCCAGAAAACGACGCACTCGTCGTGCGACACCAGGACATCCGATGGAGTTACAGCGAATTTGATGCAGAGGTGGACAGGCTTGCCTGCGCCCTCCTTGCAAAGGGACTCGAGAAGGGAGACCGCGTTGCGTTGTGGGCCCCAAACCGGTTCGAATGGACAGTGGTGCAGTACGCCACGGCGCGCATAGGCGTGATCATGGTCTGCATCAACCCGGCGTATCGAACGAACGAGCTGGAGTACGCCGTCACGCAGTCTGGTGCCCGCATGCTCTTCGCCGCCCAGCGATACCTCACCAGTAACTACGCATCGATGTGGTCAGAGGTTGCCGACCGCTGCGGTGGTGTTGAACAGGCCGTGTTCTTCGACACGCCCGGTTGGGATGAACTTCTCGCCCAGGCCGACACTGTGGAACAGGCCGCCGTCGGAGTAAGAGCCGCAGAGCTGAGCCCATTTGACCCCATCAACATCCAATTCACTTCAGGAACCACCGGACTACCGAAAGGCGTCACGCTCACGCATCACAACATCTTGAACAACGGCTTCTTCGTCGGTGAAGGCTGTGGCTACACCGATCAGGATCGGGTATGCATACCCGTGCCGTTCTACCACTGCTTCGGCATGGTCATGGGCAATCTCGGGTCCACCACCCACGGGTCCACCATGGTCATACCCAACGACGCATTCGACCCCGTCAAGGTGCTCGAAGCTGTCGAGGCCGAACGCTGCACAAGCCTCTACGGTGTGCCAACCATGTTCATCGCTGAGCTGGGCGTCGACACCTTTACCAGGTACGACCTGTCCTCGCTGCGAACCGGGATCATGGCGGGCTCCCCCTGCCCGGTCGAGGTGATGAAGCGCGTTCTCAACGAGATGAACATGGACGAGGTGACAATCGCCTACGGCATGACGGAGACGTCGCCTGTGTCCACCCAGACCGGCGCTGATGACACCATCGACAAGCGAGTGGGCACGGTTGGCCGGGTGCACCCGCATGTCGAGATCCGAGTAACGGACCCTGAGACCGGAGAGACACTTCCCCGAGGCGAAGCAGGCGAATTCCAAACCCGCGGCTACTCGGTGATGCAGGGCTACTGGGGCGAGCCGGAGAAGACCGCGCAGGTACTCAGCGAGGACGGCTGGATGAAGACCGGAGATATTGCGGTCATGGACAGCGACGGCTACGTCGACATCACCGGACGCATCAAAGACCTCGTCATCCGTGGCGGCGAGAACATCTCCCCGCGCGAAGTGGAAGAATTCCTGTTCTCCTTCCCGCACCTCATTGACGTGCAGGTCGTGGGCGTGCCGGACGACAAGTACGGCGAAGAGCTGTGCGCCTTCGTGAAACTCGAGGACAACACCACATTCGACGCCGAAGCAGTCCGCGAGTTCTGCCGCGGAACCATCGCCCACTTCAAAGTTCCGCGTTACGTGCTCGACGTGGACGAGTTTCCAATGACGGTCACCGGCAAGATTCAGAAGTACATGCTTCGAGAACAAGCTGCCCAACGCCTCAGCCTCTGAGCGCCGTGCCGTGACACGGTGCCACGAAGCACGGTGCGCCGCCCGTCTGCAAGTTCACGAGCCTCGTGGGGCACACTGTCTTGATGGCTCCGCCCCTCCAGCTTCGCTTTCTGCAATCCGCATCGTCGTACGAACAGCTTCCCGAGTCGATCACCGAGATCGCCATCGTGGGACGTTCAAATGTTGGTAAGTCGTCGCTCATCAATGCGCTCGCGAACCGCAAGGAGCTTGCACGAACGTCGAAGACTCCTGGCGCAACGCGACTGCTGAACATCTTTGAGTTCGGCGAGGAAGATTCCGGACGCTGGCTGGTGGACCTGCCCGGCTACGGCTTCGCAAAGGTACCCAAACATGAGCAGGAGCGCTTCAGCGCAATGATCGAGGCGTACCTCACCCACAGCGAATCGCTGGATGGATTGTTGCTGCTGATCGACGGCGCGGTCGGGCCGACCGATCTGGACCTGCAGACCGTCGACTGGTTACGCACCCTTGGAGTGGACTTTCACATCATTGCCACCAAGGCAGACAAGGTGAAGCCGTCCAAAAGCAAGAAGCGTCGAACCGAGGTTTCCGATCGGCTCCAGATCAAGAAGGGCGACATCACGTGGGTCAGCTCCGCCAAGGGAACCGGCATCCCCGAAGCGCGGGCCATGATCCATCGCCTCCTGAGCGAGGGCCAGGTTCGCCACTTCGACGAGCACGAATAGCCGGCCCACCCCGTAACACCACTGCCTGGTGGCAGGGTCCGTGGCGCGGCGCGGCGAGAGCGGCCGCTCGCTCGATGCGCAGTCGCAGGTCAGGACGTACGCTGCTGACATGTCTGAAGACCAGAGTCACTTTCCCCAGCCACTCGGTGGCAATGTCATGCCTCGTTTCGGCGGTATCGCCACCTTCATGCGGCTCCCTGCCCAGTCCCAACTGGCAGACCTGGATGTGGCCGTTGTTGGAGTTCCGTTTGACCTCGGCACCAGCAATCGCCCCGGCGCCCGATTTGGACCCCGCGGGATCCGAGCCGAGTCAGTACTTCTTCGGCCGTACAACATGGCCACCCGAGCAGCCCCGTTCGACAGTCTGCGAATCGACGACGTTGGCGATGTAGCCACCAATGCCTTCAACCTGGCCGATTCGATAGACCGCATCGAGGCCTGGTACGACAACGCAATGATGCACGACGTGGCCACCGTCACCATGGGAGGCGACCACACGATTGTTCTGCCCATCTTGCGCGCTCTGGCGCGCAAACACGGCCCGGTGGGACTCGTGCACGTCGACGCGCACACCGACATCAACGACACCATGTTCGGCGAAAAGATCGCTCACGGCACGCCCTTCCGGCGCTGCGTTGAGGAAGGTCTGCTGGATACGGAGCGTGTGGTCCAGATTGGCGTCCGAGGCACGGGGTACGCGGCCGACGATTTCGACTGGTCACGTGAACAGGGCTTCAGGGTGGTGCAGGCCGAAGAGTGCTGGCACCAGTCGCTTGTCCCGCTCATGACCGAAGTTCGAGAGCAACTCGGCGACGGACCGGTCTATCTGTCCTTTGACATCGACGGCCTGGATCCCTCGTTCGCTCCCGGAACCGGCACCCCTGAAGTGGGTGGGCTCACCATCTTCCAGGCGTTGGAGATCATTCGTGGTTGTCGCGGCATGAATCTTGTCGGCGCTGACCTTGTGGAAGTTGCCCCGATCTATGACACCTCCGGGTCCACATCGCTCACTGCTGCGAATCTCCTGTACGAAATGCTCTGCGTCCTACCCGGGGTGGACTATCGCTGAGCCGTCCTCGCAATCCGCGGCAGGATCCGACTTCAAAGAACGCTCCATAAAAAGAGTGCCTCCGATATAAAGAATGCCATGCAGCTGAACTTTCGAAATTGGAGCGTTGGACGCTTCACTGTCGAGGAGCAGGTTGACGATCTCTACCTCGTTGCCAGGGACGCAAAGGATCTGATTCGAATTCGCGTGCGACCTGACACGCTGGCATTTGCGCAGAAGCGCTCAGTTGGAGAGGTCGTCGTCACTGCGATCAATGAGATTGCCACCATTCGCTCGGAGCTGATCGGCGGATCCAAAAAGCGGGCGTGGGGGCTGACCGCAGAGCTGCGGGGTGGACAGCAGGTACTACTGGTCCACTCCATTACCGAGGTCGAAGCACGCGGTCTGGCTGGGGCACTGCATGAACACTGCTTGTCGGTGAACAGGTCGCAAGGAGTGCCTCCCCCACCTCCAGGTGCTGCGCCAGCGACGGATGCCTGGAGTATCGAGGAATGGCGGAACCAGCCGCCCATAGGTTGACCCGAGCTTTCAGCCCTTGCCTTTGGTGAGCATCAGGAAGGCTCCGCCCACAAGGCCAACGATGCCGCCGACCAGGCAGAAAATGCCAAGCATGCCTCCAACGAGGGGGATCCAACCGACAACGAGCCGCGCAATAAGCAGAGCAATACCGGTTGCAATCAACACGGCGCCCGGACGGCGATACTTCTCATTGGTTTCAAGTTGCATGGTTCCATCGTAGGCGGAGCACCCGATAGTCGTATCGGAATTAAGGGTATGAGGACTGGATAGGTTACGACGATGATCGATCGGGACTTGAAGCGTTCGCTGGGCCAGATGATGAAAGGTGTGCAGGTCGTCGCCTCCAACCACGACGGGCTCACCAGGGCATACTGCAGCCACTGGGTGAGCCAGGTCTCGTTCGAGGAGCCCATCGTGATGGCGTCCATATCGCCCAAACACGACACCCACGCAGTTATCGAAGCGTCCGGCTGGTTTTCCGTTTCCAACCTTGCCGGTGATCAGGTTGAGGCGGCGCAGTACTTTTCATACCCGGGCCGACGTTTTGAATACGTCGCTCCGGAGTTCCTCACCGAGGTGGACGGGACACCGATCGTCCCCGACTGTCTGTCCTGGCTGCGCTGCGACGTCATGCAGAAGCTGGATGTTGATCTTGACCACGACCTCTATCTGGCCCGAGTGTCTGCATACGGCGAAGGACGTATCGGCGAAGCGCCGCTCCTCTACTCGTCGCGTCACGGTTGGCGTATCAGCGGCGACAAGGCCCGCCAACCCGGCGACTCGGTCCGCGACCGTCTGCTTCGCCGCCTGCACGAGGCTCAGAACCCCACCCACTGAATCCCTGCCAACGCTGTCCAGGCAAGCCGTTAACAGTCGCGCCGTGGTCGGGTCTGACGCAGCGAGGCCGGGACCCCGAAGGTCCCGGCCTCGCCAGTTTGAGTTGTGGTGTCTGATCAGTTGATCAGCCGGTGGTGTCAGGGGGTGGTGGTGATGGAGCTGTCAAGCTGGGTGTTGGCCTGGGTGAAGACGCCGATCAGCGAGTTGCGGAACAACACCAGGGTGCCGATGATCATCACGGCGATGAGGGCGAGAAGCAGACCGTATTCGGCCATGACTGCGCCGGTGTCTTCTTCGGACTTGGCCTTGATCTCTGCGTAGAAGCTCTGAAGGGCAACAAATGCCTGCGTTGAAATGTTCATGTGTTTCTCCTGTTGTGTCGACCCGGGAACCGATCCCGTGTCGCATAAAAGGATTCGACGTATTTGGCGCCGACAAGATAGGTCGTCGCACACATTTGAACCCTGGCTTGCGTACCCCACATGTTCCGATCGGACCTCCCAAACTGCCAACAACACCGTTCAGCCCAAGCAAACGGCCTGCCGGGATTGGCTCAATACGTGCGGCTGGCGGTTGCGGGCCTAGCCTCGGAAGATGCCAATGCCTGATCTGACCCGTGCCGATGTGGAAGCGGCGGCAATGGCGCTGGGTGACCATGTGCTGCGCACGCCTCTCAATCGCTCCCGCACGTTGTCTGAAATCACCGGCATCGAGATCTGGCTGAAGTTTGAGAACCTGCAGTACACCGGGTCTTTCAAGGAGCGCGGAGCCATTAACCGCCTGCTGGACGTACCCGCCGGACGCGGCGTGATAGCGATGTCGGCCGGGAACCATGCTCAGGGCGTGGCCTATCACGGGACCAGACTTGGGATAAACACAACGATCGTCATGCCGGAGAACACGCCCTTCGTCAAGGTCGCTCGCACTCGGGATCTCGGCGCCACTGTCGAGGTCGCTGGCGCAGACGTGATGGAATCAGCCCACCGGGCGCTTCAACTCGCCCAAGAACGGGACCTCGAGTTCATCCATCCCTTCGATGACCCGAAAGTTATTGCCGGCCAGGGAACCATAGGGATCGAGATGCTGGAGCAGCAGCCCAACCTCGACATTATTGTGGCCGCCGTTGGTGGCGGCGGACTCGCGAGCGGCATCGCTCTTGCTGCGGCTGGTCATGCCACTCCGGTTCAGGTCATCGGCGTGCAGAGTGAGAGGTACCCGTCCATGGCCGATCGGCTCGCCGGTCGAACCACAACTGCCGTGGCCGGATCGACCGTCGCCGACGGCATCGCTGTGCGTACGCCGGGCGAGATCACCACCACCGTCCTCCAAGAACACAACGTGGATGTGCTCGTGGTTTCTGAAGGTGCCATCGAGGCCGCCATCGCCATGCTTCTGGAGATCGAGAAGTCGGTGGTTGAGGGCGCCGGCGCAGCGGCTCTCGCTGCTTGCATGGAACATCCGGATCGCTTCGCTGGAAAGCGGGTCGGCCTGGTTCTGTGCGGCGGAAACATAGACCCTCGGACCCTGTCGGTTGTCACCCTTCGAGGCCTGGCGAACCAGGGACGACTGAGCCGAATCCGGGTGGAACTCGATGACACCCCAGGTGGCCTTCATCTGGTCTCGCGGATCATCGCGGAACAGATGGCCAATGTCGTTCAGGTGGAACACGACGGACTTGGGTCGACGGGCGCTCGGTCAACCGTGCTTCATCTCAGCATCGACACGCTCGATGAGGCTCACGCCGAGCGGGTGCTGGCGGCCCTTGTGGACGCCGGGCTCGCAGCCACCATTGTCCGGTGGTGAGTCACCCCGGTCGGATCAGCCTCTTGCCAGGACTCGCTTCCTTGCCTGACGGGCCTGATCGAGAACAAGCTCTGCATTGACGAAGGGATTGGCCACCACAGAGCGCAGCCAACGCTCGCGCCCAATGGATGTTGCGGAGACGAAGGACGCCACCAGTTCACTGCGCAGCTGGTCGGCGGATACATCAGACGGACGCCACGCAATGACCCCGGTTTGGTTCGGCCCCCACGACTCGAAGTGATTTTCAGCCTCAAGAAGCCCGATGAAGCTCTCGGCCCGCTCCATATCTGCGTCGATGCGAGCTGCGAATCCGGCGGTACCCCATGCCTGGGCGGTGAGGTAAAGCGGCAGGGCCATGAAGCCATGCGACCCCTGCAGGCCAACGTTCGCGGACGCAAGATATACCTCGCCGAAACTGATGGCACCGTGGGCCTGTTCGACATCACGGAAAAGGACGCAGGCCGATTCCTTCGGTTGGTACAGCCACTTGTGCGCCGATACCGCAACCGAGTCGGCCCGCTCAATCCCGTGAAGCAGGTGCGCGTGCGACGGGCTCAGTCGAAGCGGCCCGGCCCATGCCGCGTCCACATGAAGCCAGGCCGGATCCCCAAGGCTCAGGTCGTCGATACATCCCGTGGAGGTCGTGCCTGCTGTGAGCACAAGCGCGGCATCGCTGAGGTCACCCACAATGCCCGGAAGTTGCACCAGCCGCTGCCGTTCGACCGCGCACGCAATGAACTCCAACCCAAGAATGGACGCCGCCTTGCGAATGCTCAGATGAGCAGTCTCTGACGCCACCACGCGGGTGACGCCTCGTACTTCGCGCGCCGTCCACAACGCTGTGAGATTGGCCAGCGAACTCCCCGGAACCATGTGGCCACCGTCCATGCCAAAGAACGGTGCGAGCCAGTTGATCACCGCAGCTTCAATTCGCCTGGCCACTGGACCCGTATCGTCGTGCAACAGGTTCTGATTCAATGCGGCCGCCCACAATGCACCCGCCTGAGCAATGGACGGAGTGGGCGGATCCATGTGGGCGAAGTACCCGGGATGCTGCAGTTGGGCGGCCTGCCCGACCACCAGCGGCGCCAGCTCGGTCAGAGCGCCAAGTGACCCGCTGCCCTTTTGGTGAATTGCTTCCACCGTGTCCGCAACATCACCAGGATGTGGTGTTGAGCGATCCGCCGACCCCAGCAGAGCAACCGCAATCTCCAGGAGCTCGGGTTCCGCAAACGGCAGGTCTTCGGCGCTGGTCATGCAGCGAGCGTAGTTTCGACCTTGCCTCGGTATGTGACCAGCGCGTCCGGTCCTTCTCGGACCTTTCAGTTATAGAATCTTGCGGCATCACAAACAGCAGGCCAACTGCTCCCGATGATGCGGCTCGAAGTGATGGGAACCCTGCACGAAGATGTTTGCGTTGATGACGAATCCGATAGACCCAGAAGCAACCTTCGGCTTCAAAACACCCTTTGAGGTGCACGCCCTCGATGCTCCTGACGAGCTGCGGGAGCATGTCCCTGAGGTTGACCCGGCGTACCGTTTCAATCCCGATGCAACTGCCGCAATTCTCGCCGGCTTCGAACTCAACCGACGAGTCCTGGTGCACGGGTCGCACGGCAGCGGCAAGTCCACGCACTTCGAACAGGTGGCCGCACGCCTCGGCTGGCCCTTGGTGCGCGTCAACCTCGATGGTCACATCACTCGGCTGGACCTCGTCGGTCGTGACGGCATTGTCCTCCACGAGGGCAAGCAGGTCACCGAGTTTCAGGAAGGCATTCTTCCCTGGGCGGCACAACAACCTGTTGCCCTGCTCTTCGACGAACTCGACGCCGGGCGTCCCGATGTCATGTTCGTCATCCAGCGCCTGCTGGAACGCGACGGCCGTTTCACGCTGCTGGACCAGAACCGGGTCATAACGCCGAACCCAGGGTTCCGCCTGTTTGCGACCTCGAACACCATTGGTCAGGGGAACCTCACCGGCCAGTACCACGGCACGCAACTGATGAACCATGCCCAGGTCGACCGCTGGAACATTGTGGCCGAACTCGACTACCTCGCCCCGGCGCAGGAACGCGAGATCCTGGCCGCTCGCGCGCCCGCTCTCGCCGGCGCATCGGCTGGCGCTGATGTGCTGGCCCAGATGGTGACCGTGGCCAATCTCACCCGCAGCGGATTCAAAGCGGGCGATATCTCCACGCTCATGTCGCCGCGCACGCTCATCAGCTGGGCCGAGAATCTTGAAACGTTCGACGACATCGCGCTCTCGTTTCGCCTTGCGTTTCTCAACAAATGCGATGAGGCTGAGCGAAGCATCGTCGGCGAGTACTTCCAGCGAGTCTTCTCTGTCGACCTCCTCGCTCCGCCGGACCCGGCGAACTTGGACGGCTGAAGGTGGCCGATCCGGCAACGCTCGACCAACGGGTGCGTCACCGGCGCGTTGAGCGTCACGGCGCGGCCGTCATCCGAGCGATAGGGAGGAAGCCCAACGCGGAATTTCGAGCGCACATGCTCCGCGTGGATGGCGACCGTCTGCCGTTTGCGGCCCCTTGGTTGATAGCTGATCCAACCGAGGGCTCGGTCCAGCGAAATCGCGGCGTGGCGGATGGCCTGGGTCTGCGTCTGCTCCACAGTGATCGGGCAATCCATCTGGACAACGAGCCAGACGGCGAGTTCGCTCGCGTTGTATTCGACATTCTGGAACAGCTGCGATGCGAGTCGCTGGCGGATCCGCAATCACTTGGCATGGCGGCAAATCTTGACGCCGCGTTCCTCGAGTGGACGGACAAGGCCGAGTCTCACCAGGTTGGCGACAGTGTGCTTGGCCTGCTGCTCTACACGCTCACACACATGGCACGCGCCGGTCTGGTCCGGCCCATCATGCATGAGGCGGTGGACCAGAGCACCGAAGTGACTCGTTCGAACATCAGCCCGATCATCGGAGCTCCGCTCTATCAACTACGAGCGCACAAGCACGATCAGGCAATCTTCGCTCTCCACGCCCGCCACGTGGCGGCTCTCATGAACGACCTCGCCGGGAATCCTGATCAGGACAAACGCTCATCGTCCACCGTTGCGCAGCGGACAGGCCTCACCATCCCAGCCGGGTTCGAAAGCTCAATGAACGGCGAGGGTGAGTTGCACTCGGTGGGCTCTGCCTTTACGGGTCAGAGCGACGACGATCGCGTGGAACTCGAAGACCTGGGCGGCTACCGAATCTTTACAACGGAACACGACCAGGTGGTGGAAGGCCGCCAGCTCTACCCCGCGGACGAACGGCTTCGCCTGCGGGCTGCGCTTGACCGTCAGATTGGTGCTCAAGCCGTGTCCGTCAATCAGCTCGCGCTGCGACTTCAGCGCCTCCTCGGTCGACCGGTTGAGGATGGTTGGGTGCCCCTGCAGGAAGATGGCATCCTGGATCCGGCCCGACTCAGCGGCATTGTGGTCAACACGTCGCATACACACGCCTTCCGCCAACCCTGGATGCAACCGACCAGCCCCGCCGTGGTCACCTTTGTTGTTGACCAGTCCGGTTCGATGAAACGCCAACGCTATGAGACCGTTGCCGTCCTGCTGGATACGTTCTGTCGGGCACTTGACCTGGCCGGAGCGAAGAGCGAGATCCTGGGTTTCACGACGGGCGACTGGAACGGCGGCCGTCCGTTGAAAGAGTTCTACAAGGCCGGCTCACCCAAGGATCCCGGTCGCCTCAACGAACTGCTGCACATCGTTTACAAGTCCGCAGATCAACCATGGCGCAGGGCCCGAACCAGCATTGCCTCCATGACGCAAAGCCGTCACTTTCGCGAAGGGGTGGATGGCGAAGCGCTTGCATGGGCCTACCGACGTCTCCAACAACGCAGCGAGCCACGGCGCCTGCTGGTCTTCGTCTCCGACGGATCGCCCTTTGATGCCGCGTCAGCCAACAACAATCGCGTCGGTTTCATGGACGACCACATCGCTGCGGTCGCCCGGCGCATCGAACGCGACCCCGCAATCGAGTTTGGCGCAGTCAGTCTTGATCTCGACATGACGCCGTACACGCCCAACGCCGTTCAGCTCGATCTCTCCGGGACCTTGACACTCGCGCACTACCGCGTACTTGAGACGCTCTTTGCCAACCCGGCACACAACGCGTGATCCAGCGGACTGGTACTACGCTCACAGCCGTGATCACCACCGTCTTCGCCCAGGCACCTGAGACAGCCGAAGCCACCGAAGTGGGCGGCTTCCCGTTCTGGGTGCTGCTCCTCATTGTCTGTGCGGCTGGCTGGCTGCTTCTCGCGGTTCGCATGCGGGGGCGCATCTCGCAGCTGCTGACGCTGCCAGATCATGACTACGCAGCTCCGCTGGCAGAAACCGCCGAGGAACGCGATGCGGCGCTTCGTGCCCGGCTGCTCGGCGAATCGGATCAGACAACAAGCTCCAGCGACGAGTAGTCGAGGCGCTCGGGGCCATCTTCGGTCACGAGTACCTGCATCTCCAGCTTGGCGCCCTCTCCCCCGTTTCGCGGCCCCACATAGGACTCAACCGTCAGCACCATTCCAGGTTCAAGCTCCGCGTCGTACCCCCACTCATCCCATGCATGCGGAAATGGAATCTCGGGGTACTCGTCACACTGCCCAACACCGTGAAATTGCACGCAGTAGTGGCGGTACTCATCGGGAGGCGGGACGAACGTGTCAAAGGCCAGATCACGGAACGTGCGACCCGGGGTGAGCAACGCCATGTTCGTCTCCACCGCCTCCTTCGCAAGCGCGTGGACGTGTTGCTGAGCAGAGTTCGGGGTTCCACCGCCTATCAACCATGTACGCGAGATATCGACCATCATCCCGTAGGCGCCAACCAGGTCGGTGTCGTACCCCACCAGTTCGCCGGACTGCATGACGCGACTTGATGCCTCCTGCATCCACGGATTGGTCCGAGGACCCGACGCAATGATCTGCGTCTCAATCCACTCGCCACCGCGCCGAATGTTGCCAGCGTGCAACATGGCCCACAACTCGCGTTCGGTCATCCCGGGCGTCAGTGCAGCCCGCATCTCCGCCATCGTGTTCTCGCACGAGTTGACCGCACACCGCATTGCCAGCAACTCGTCCGCGCCCTTGATCAGTCTGGCCATCTCCATGACCTCCTGACCATTCTCCACCTGGTAGCCCGCTTCCTCGATCATCTTGTGCGCCAGGTACGGGCACTGATCAATGGCGATTGCTCCGCTTTCACCAACCGTCGAACGAATGACATCCAGTATCTCGTGAGCGAATTTGCGGGCGTGCTCTTCGTGACGCGGCCCGGCCAGAAAAAAGGTGGAGCCATGGGCGGGCCGGACCTCGGTGACCAGAGGGTTGTGGCTCGACAGGAACTCGCACTCATGGAAGTCCCAGAGTATGACCGGGCCCTCAGCACTGACCCAGGCATAGCGGGCGGCGTTGTGCATCACCCAGATCTGCATGTTGGTGGCGTCGGTTGCGTAGCGAATGTTCATTGGATCCATGACGAGGATCCCACCGAGCCCGCGCTTGTGCAGCTGCTTGCGAATCCGACCAAGGCGGTACTCGCGCATCGCTTGCAGATCTGGCAGCGTCAGTCCGGCGTCTGCATATTCTTTCAGCACCGCGTCGCCCGGCCCAAGGTTGATGTGATGAAGCTCGTGGCCAGCGGCGGCGAACTCTGGCGAGACATCCGCAAGACCAGCCGACCGCATGCTGCTCATGATCTTGTCCACCAAAGCCCCCTTTGTGTTCGCTCACGCTACCGCAACCCCGCGCCCGCATGCCTATGGCCGGGCTCAATTCATGCGAGCCCAGATGCGCTCAGCTTCGCTTTCGAGGGCTTCGCGATCTGACCCAGCTGAGTGCTCCGAAGCGAAGTCCAGAAGCTGCGCGGCGACATCGAAGCGTCCCAATTCCTCCACCCGTCGCGCAGCGAGCGCTGTGGCGCCCGGTCGCGATGCGGGAAGAGCGCAACTGAGCGCACCCAACCAGGTCAGCTGGTGCACATTCCCCTGCTTGGAGTGGATGGCCTGAAGATTGGCGAGCATGCGAGCCAGGATGTGAGGTGTTGGCGTGGGCTCGATATAGCTGGGGTGGAAAGGCGTTCGACCGCCGGTGACGGTCGCGAAGAAAGCTCGAACCTCCTCACCGGACATGACCTGACCGTGAGCGAAGGGATCAATCCATCGCGGCGTGGCAGACGTTGTACGCATCAGGAAATGGGCCGGCATGCCAACGCCCACGAGCTCAATTCCCACGCGCCGACCAACAGCGATCGCCAGACACGACAGAGCAATGGGATTGCCAGTGCCCCGTTCAAGCACGCGAGGCAGAAGTGAGTTCTCGGGATCGTAGTAGTCGCTTTGATTGCCGACGAAACGGACAAAGCGCCCAATCCCAAACAGGTGATGCATGAGCGACGGCACGGTTGCATGTCCCGCGCTCGCCGCTTGGACTTCTGTGGCGAGCTGATCGAGGCTGTGCTCGGTCCGGTGCATGACGAACTCAAGCTCGTCGCGCTCTGGGAGGGGGAATCCCGGCTCACGCGCGCACACACCATGTGCGCCAATCAACATCGCCCCGCGTTCGAGCGCCAGGCTGTCGGAGCCAGCTGCGGCGTTGGCGAACAGATCGAATCCCTGCACAGCATGCGACCGTAGCTGAGCGACGCTGACTATTGTCCGATACGTGGCAGCGCGTTGGGCATACCTTGACACCCCGACACCGTTTGCCTTCGCGCACCGGGGCGGCGGCGGGTCCGAGCAGGAGAACTCCATGGCAGCCTTTCGCCGGGCGGTGGATCTCGGCTACCGCTTCATAGAGACGGATGTGCATCTCACGGCCGACAACGTGCTGGTTGCCTTTCATGATTCGAAGCTTGACCGTCTTACCGACCGAACGGGAGCGATTGGTGAGCTGAGCTGGGAAGAAGTTCGCCAAGCCAGGATCGGCGGCAAAGAACCCATTCCTCTGTTCGAGGATCTGCTCCGCGAATGGCCCGACGTGCGCATCAATGTCGACCCGAAAAGTGACAGAGCCGTGATACCGCTCGTGAACATAGTGCGAGACCTGGGCGCAATTGATCGTGTCTGTGTCGGGTCGTTTTACGCGGAACGCATCAACAGGGCGAAGGCAGCCCTCGGGCCAACACTGTGCACGTCACCCGCTCCGCTGCAGTTCATTCCAATCTGGCTCCGCGCTCTGGGACTACCAGTTCCTGTTGGAAACTACGGATGCGTGCAGGTCCCAACCCATCTCAAAGGCATTCCGCTCGTCACCCGGCGCTTTGTCAAGAAGGTGCAAGGGCTCGGCATGCAGGTGCACGTGTGGACCATCAACGACGAGCCCACGATGCATCGGCTGTTTGACCTCGGCGTCGACGCCATCATGACCGACCGGCTGGAGCTGCTGCGCGACGTCATGCAACAGCGCGGCATTTGGGAGCCGTCCAGGAGAAAACACTCGGGCTGAAGAAGCTGCAGCCGAAAAGCACGATGATCCCGAAAAGCACGCTGACCCCGAAAAGCACGATCAGCCGGAAAGACCCGATGACCCCGAAAAGCACGATGACCCCGAGTCGCTTTGTAGCCGAAGCTACGAGGCGTCTCGGGGTCGTCCCGTGTTGGACACAACTTCATACCTCTCGCTCCGCAGAGCTCGTGGTATCAACCTCACCGGTTTCGGGTTCCCGAAGGTTCCTTCTCCCGATCAGGCGACCTTCATCTCCGAGGAGATTCCGACCGGTTCTGATCCGTACCAAGCGTCTTTCCCAATCTTCGTCGCTTTCCTCTGCCTTCCATTGGGTTGCCCCTCAAGTAGGTTTCGTTGGCGCTTCCGGTTGTTCCGTTCGCTTGGTGACATCACTTTGCCAAGCTTGACCGCCGACGTCAACAAGAAAGACGAAATCCCCAGACTTATCCCATGCTGGAGATACATATCCCCAGATTGCCTTCCGCTGTCAACAGGCTTTCCCACAGGCCACCGCCGGGCAGCATTTCAGTCCATGGTTGGCTTGCGGCGCTGCTTCTTGGTTTCGCTTCGTTGCTTCTTTGCCTGGAGGCGGCGTCGCTGTGCACCGCGGCTTGGCTTGGTGGGACGGCGCTTTTTCGGGCGATGCAGCCCGGCCAGCAACCGCTCCTTCATCCGTTCACGAGCTACGCGACGGTTCTGCCATTGGGAGCGCTGATCCTCCACCTCAACCGTGACCACATCTCCCAGCCGTTCGCGGAGTTGCGTCAGATCCTGCGCTCGAAGCGATTGGCATTGGCTCAGGTTGAGCTTCAGGACCACTTTCGTGCGAGAGCGGTTGGCGTGCTGCCCGCCCGGGCCGCCAGACGTGGTGTAGCTCCACTCCAGCTCATGGCCGGCGACCACGACGCCGGGGCGTACTTCCAAGTCACCGTCCATGAACTGACCGTAGCCAGAAAGTCCGCGGGCAGCGCGCTTCACTGCCCGCAGTGTGAGCTCCGGTGCTGGTCCTCCGGCAGCCGGATACAGCTGGGCTGTCGCATGTTCGCCAGCTCATCCAGAGCCTGAACCTCGGTCACCAGGCGCCTGAGCTGGCGGTGACCGGCGTCAAAACTTGATGTTTTGTATGGGACAGACTGGGTATGTGACCCCGGTTGCGAAGTGTCGGTGGCCTACAATGACCCTGAGTGAATTCGGGCTGGATGTGCTCCGTCCGTTGCGCAGACCACACAATGCGCAGACCACACAAGAGGAACCATGCAGGGATCAAAGAACATGCAGGCGATCAACGGCGACAACGTTGTAGTTGCTCACGCCGAGCTTGACCTCTCTGAGGGCATGACCACGCACGCAACGGTACGCCACCAGGGCGTGAATCATGCGGTGGTCTCCACTCGTGCTCCCGGATCGCATCGTCTTGGCATGACCACGGCACAGCTCAGCATTGCGGGCTTTGACGCACGCATTGTTGAGAGCGTCGATACAAACTTCGTCGGCCAGTCCTCCGTGCGTTATGAAGCCTGGCTTGAGTCACCAAACGGAGCGCTGTGGGTGCAGTCCTACGACAGCGCAGACCACAGCATTTCTCTGCTCTCCGATCTCGACCCGCGCTCCACCGACCTCGGTGTGTGGATTGGACCGGGTAACAACGTTGACTTCGTCACGCCGGCTGAGATCATTGTCGACGCCGATTCGCTTGGTGTGCTCAAGATCACCCCGCTGACCGAAGAAGTCATCGGGCAACTGCCGCACTGGCAGGGAACCATGACGCCCGCTGGCGAACTTTTTGCCGGCCACGTCAGCCGGTCCCAGCCCATGCTCACACTGGTCACGCCAACTGCTCGGGTCATGGTCATTCCCAAGGCGGACGAAGACGACCCGGCGGACATGGACGAGCTCACCCGTCTGGCGTCGACCCTCAGCGTGGAGTGGTCCGCTCGATGATCCTGCTCCTCGGCTCCATCGGCTGGGGTCTGTTCGCGGCCGGCGCGCTTTCACACGGCACACACCTTGATCGCCTTGAGACACTCCTCCAGTCCCACACGGAACGAAGTCGCGCGGCCAGCCGACTGTTGGTAGCGACGGAGATCTCGCTGGCTGTGGCCTTTCCCCTCGCGGTGCTCGCTGTTCCGGCACTGTTGTCGGTCGTTGCAGTTGTTGGGTTTGTGCTTGCGCTCGGTTTCACGGCGTGGGTTCTGCGCCTCAAGCTGACCGGCTCTGCGCTTCCGTGCGCCTGCTCGTTCGCGTCCACCCCCACCACCTGGGCTTCTGTAGGCCGCGCTGGCGCAACGATGTCCATTGGCGTTGCGGCCTTCGCCACCCCGGACGTCCTCGGCAATGACCTTGCCACACTGGTTACCGGAGCGGCCGCAGCCGTGGCCCTGTACCTGCTTCCCGACGCTCTCGCCTGGCCACAGTTCTCGACAGCCATGAAGCAGTACGCCGAGGCCCACCCCGGTCCAACCATGGTGCCCCTGGCCGTCAAGGATCGATGAACACATGTTGATCGGCGTACTCCTTGCCACTGCTATCGGGCTCTTCGGGGCGCTCAACCACGCGTTGGCCCGCCTCACCTATGTGGAACTGGTACTCACCAACGGGCATCGACACGAAGCAGGACCCACCCGACAAGACGCCGGCACGGGGACCGTTCAGATGTCGTTTCAACCCGAGGTTGCTTCACGTTTGTTGCCCGCAGATGGTCTCGCGCTCTTTGCATCAAATACCTGCGTGACCTGCGTCCGCCTGATCGATGAACTTGGCGCTCCTGACGTCAATCTCAAGACGTCACTGCATTCCTACTTCATTGGTTCGAAGCCATCCGTAGCGGTGCCCGGCGAGTGGTCGGACCGTGAGCAGGAACTCTTCAACGACATCGGGATTCCAACCACGCCGTACGCGGTGCTTGTGCGAGATGGCAAAGTCACCTCGCACGGAGCGGTGGCCAACCCGGCGAATCTTCAGGCGCTGCTCCAGCGTGGAGGAGCGCCTGACCAGCTTCCCCTCCGACTCCTTGGCGACCAGATGGCAGATGCGTCATGAGCTTTCTTGGAGCGCTCACCATCATTTTGGGGCTGGCGGTCATTGGACTCGGTCTTCTCACCTACCACCTGCTTACTCGGCTTCACCTCATCGAAGATGCGGTGTCTGGCGGTATGCGTGCACCTTCACGCACACTGTCGCGTGAGGAATTCGGCCGACGTTTTTCCACCGCACGCAAACGCGCAGAGTTCGCACGCGATCACCAGCAGGGCGTGGTGCTGTTCCTCGATGAGCGACCTTCGTCGACAGAGCTGCTCGATTCGCTGGCGCACCTGAGCCAAACTCGTGGATTTGGCGCACTCTTTGGCGCCAAGGCGCCCACCGGAACGCCACATGAGATCATTCTCGGCGAGGATCAGGCCGACCGCATGGAAAGCCTTGGGGTAACCGCCGTTCCATTCTGCTTTGTCGTCGATGCGTCCACTATCGTTGAAGCTCGTCCGGTCGGTAGTGCTGCCGCATTCGAGTCGCTGCTCCTGGAAGTCGCACAGTGAGGCCAACCCGAGAGCAATCAACCGGTCGCAATCAACCCAAGGGAAACCTGTGAAGTCCACCGACGAGAAGAGCCAGACTATGCGTTTCGCCGATCTGATAACGGACGACCGTCAGCCGGCGCAACCAACCCCAGCGAGCCGTCGACCTGTTGCCACACAGACCCACGACTTCGTCATGGATCCGAATCTCGCCAACGCCGGGTTCCTCCGGTCGATCGGCAGCCGCAAGGCTCGTAAGTCGGTCAAAGCCAGCCGTCGCAATTTCCTGCGTGGTTCGTTTGCGGCTGCATCTGCTGGCGTGGCCGCAAGCGCCACCCGCATTGGTCCGGCCCGCCAGGCCGAAGCACAGGGCGTGCTCACCGGCTCAGAGCCCTACCGGATCTGGACGGCGTGCCCATCGAGTGCCTCCGGACACGATTGCAATCCCGGCTGCGGCTGGTTTCCCACCTGCTTCGAGTGCTGCGACGGTGCTGGCTTCTTCCGCAACGAGCAGGCGAATGGCTACCTCATCTCCCCCGGCAACTGCGCCTACCCGGGTGGATCCGCGGACGGTTGGCTCTGGGCCTTTGGCGCTCCATGCGGTAACTGCGCGACCATCGAGTACCGGTGCCACGATGGACTGCTCCTGCAACAAAATGAGTTCGGCGGGCAATCCTGGGTGCCCTACATCTGCCGAACGGTCACGCAGTGCAGCACTGCGCCGGTTCCGGTACCTCCAACCGCCACGTCCGTGCCCGTTGTCCCTCCAACGCCGGACCCGTCCCTCGCGTACGGCTTCATTGGCAACATCACCTCGGCTGTCGACAACGGCAACGGCACGGTATCGGTGAGCGGATGGCTGGCCGCTCAGGGAAGCCGACAGATCAACTACGCACTCGCTGTGGACGGCACAGTTTCTGTCGGCGGGTTCGCCGGTGACCCTTTCAATGCCAATACGACCGGGGTTGGTCCCAATCACGGCTTCTCCACGCTCGTAACCGTGAGTCCCGGTACCCACGAGATCTGTCTCTCTGCTGAGGATGCCGGCGTCATGACCGCCATCACCTGTATCAGCGTCAACGCCACCAACAACACCATTGCGCCCACGGCCATACCCGCCACCGCCATCCCTGCCACTCCCGTGCCGCCCACCCTGACGCCCGTGCCGCCAACTGCGGTGCCCGCCACGGCGGTTGTCACGCCGCCGACCGCCGTCCCGGCGACCGCCATACCTGCAACGGCGACACCCACCACCGCACCGGCTGATCCAACAACAACCCCTGTACCGCCCACCCAGACGCCCGTTCCAGCCACCGCCACTCCGGATCCGGCAACCTCAACACCGACTCCGCCCACCGCTACGCCGACTCCAACCGCCACTCCGACGCCAACCGCTACCCCGGCTCCGGTCGCCGAGATTCGTGGCGAGCGGACTGCACAAACATATTTCCCGGCCAGCGGCGTTCTCGAGGTGCTCAGAGTCCGAGAGGCCGGCATGGTCTTCGCCTCCGGCTGGGGCTGTGACCGCGAGTCACCCGAACCAGTCAATGTTGTCGCGATGATTGGCGGCGTTGACGTCGCAAGCGGAACAACCAGCTGGTCCCGGGCGGACGTCAGCGATCACAACGACGAGTACGCGAACGCACGTGGCTTCGGCCTTTCTGTCCCGCTGCCAGACAGCGGCGATGCTTCGGTTTGTCTCTACCTCGAGGACCCCAGAACAGGCAGCCGAATAGAACTCGGCTGTCGCGAGTTCGGAAGCTCGGCATCGGCCTGAGTGGCCCGACCCTGATGACGTCGGTTCCCGTCGGACCCGGTCGGACCGGGCATCAAACTGCGTCGTGGAAGTCGCTTCGCGCCTCCACTCTTGTCACTCTCGCTGTCCTGTTGGCACTCAGCACCGCTGGGGTCTTCTTCCCGGCAGTTCTCTTCTTCGCCGTCGGCGCAGGTGCCGGGTATTCGCTCTCCGGCAGCGTTTGAAGTGTGAACAGTGCGCTGATGCTCAATCAGCGCGCCAGTGCTGCGGTCGCAGGCAACTATCTACTCGGCGCCACCCTCGGTGCGTTGTTGAGCGCATCCACCCTCTTTGTCATGTCCGGGCTGCTGAGCCCCATCCCCCCCACCGTCCGAGCCACCGTGCTCCTCATCGGCGTGGCTGGCCTGGCAGCGCGCTCAACAGGTCAAGTCTCGTTTCCCCTCCCGCAGAACGGTCGCCAGATCCCTCGTGAGGTGTTTCTGCTGAACCCGGCTCGCGCCGCCTTCCGGTTTGCTTTCGAACTTGGAACCTCAGTGAGGACCTACATCACCAAGAACGCACCCTATGCCGCTGCCCTGGTCATTCTTCTGGCTCTTCCCACAGCCACTGGTTCGGCACTGTGGGGTGCGGCACTGGTTGGCCTTGGCTTCGCAGCTGGGCGAACCTGGATTGTGGCTACTCAGCTTGTGCGTGACACCGTCATCGTCGAACATCCGGCATGGGCCCTGCATGCCGCGAACTGGCTCACGCTTGGTCTCTGCGTGCTCCTGGCCCTGCGACGGATCTGAGGTCTCGCCGTGGGCGGTTACAGCGCGTCGGAGATCATCTCAGCACTCATGTGGTTGACCCTGGTGCTGTTGCCTGTCCTCTACACCCTTGTGGCCTTCCTCGACGTGGCACGGCGCCCCGGTTGGGTTTGGGCGTTGGCAGGGAAGCGACAGCTCCTGTGGCTGTGGCTCCTTGGCATGTCGATTCTGACGGTGTATGGCGGGCTGCTCGTCGCGACGGCGTACTTCATCTTCGTGCGGCCCAGCCTGGCCCGAACCGAATCCGGGGACTTACGCAAGTTCAGGGACAATACCCGGCAGCGCGATGGTGGTGATCCCAATGATCGATCTGCCGCAGACGATGACGGCTCTGAGCCCGGCCGGTGATCGGTGGCTCATCGGTGAGCTCAACGCCAGTCGGTCATGCCTCGCCGCCTATTGGTCTATAACGAAGCACACCCGCTTCGGGTTCGAGGTCGTGATTCTGTGGCGCTGATATGAGCGCTGCGAAGGCTCAGCCGACGTCGAGAAAGTTGCGGAGTGCTTCGCGAATCACGGCGCTGGTCGTCGTCGCATCGGCCTCGGCCCGTGATTCAATTGCTGCTCGAAGTTCCGGGTCAATACGCACAGGAACGACATCGGCAGGGCCTGAACCCATCGCTGGTCGACCTGGCCTGCGCTGCTGCTTCAGCGTTTCGACGTCGTAGTCGGTGGTTTCGACTTCCACGGCGAGCGCGTCGAGTTCGGTGTCGGTGAGTGTGCGTCCAGTTCGGGTGCGTCGTGTCATAGCTGGTCATCCCCTGTAGGGAGTAGATCGAAGAGGGTCGGGCGAAGCCGCATGGCGTGGATTACCAGGTGGACGTCAGTCGAGTTGTAGCCAGATGACTTACGAATCAAATGCGAAGGAAACCCTCTCCCCTGGGTTTTACGAACACGCAGTACCTCATCGAACCCAGAGCTCACAGGAGCTTAGGGCAGCGATGAGGCTCGGGATTTATCTGGGGCGCCCGCTGTCTCGAGGTGTCAATATGGTGTGGCGGAAGAAGGAACACATGCACCGAATTATCCAACCGTCGAACGGTCCAAAGGCAGGAGCTCCGATGGCGGCTGGGATTGCGCAATGAACCAGACCGAGTCAACTTCGCGCCTCATCGACTTGTGCCTTGATGCCAACGATCCACCAGGTCAGGCCAACTTCTGGGCGGCGGCGCTCGGCTGGAAGCTTGACGAGTCTGACGGTGAGTATGCGCTCGCCGCTACCGATGGCACCAGGATCGGGATTCTCTTTGAGGAGATAGCCGAGCCGAAGATGGGTCAGAACAATATCCATCTCGACGTCACGACAACGTCGATGGAAGATCAGAACGATCTCGTCGAATTGTTGACGGGTCTGGGCGCAAGACACGTCGACGTTGGGCAACACGGAGACGAGGGCCATGTCGTACTCGCCGACCCCGAAGGCAACGAGTTCTGCATCCTCGAGCCGTTCAACAACTGGGTAGCCGGCTGTGGACGTCTTGGAACCATCAACGCTGACGGGTCTCGGCAGGTTGGGCAGTTCTGGAGCGCAGCGCTTGGGTGGCCGCTGTTCTGGGATCAGAACGAGGAGACTGCAATCCGCTCACCCGACGGTACGGGCCCGATCATCCAATGGAGTGGACCACCACTGATGAAGAAGTTCGGCAAGTACCGCCTCCACCTCGACATCGCCCCACCTGAACACGTCAGGCAAGATCATGAGGTCGAGCGCCTAATCAGGCTCGGGGCGACCCGTGTCGACATCGGTCAACGTGATGTTGAATGGGTCGTCATGGCCGACCCCGACAGGAACGAATTCTGTGTGTTGAGTCCCCGATAGTCGCTGGTGTCACTACCGTGGACTAGCAGCGCCAGAGCGACGACCGCGTCGAACAGTCAGTGTCAACAGTCAGCCGTGCCCTCGCCAGAACCTGCCGTCGAGCCGGCATTTGAGGACGCACGGCTTCCAGCAGGCGAGTAGATCCGCTGTGAGTCGCCCCTACGGCTACTTTTCTCCGGCATAGACAACATAATTATCCCGATAGTGGCCTGACCCTGTGTCGAAGGCGCCGCCACACGTGATGAGACGGATCTCGGGCTTGGGCTCACCGAAGCCGAACACCTCGGCTGGCAATCTTTCCTTTGCGTACTGGCCTGAGTCAGTCACGACGAAGATGCGTGACTCTCCATCGGCGCTCGTGACCGATATCTCGTCGTCGACAACAAGTTCGTTCAGACGGTAGAAAACTGCTGGACCGCTTCTCGAATCGATATGCCCGGCCAGGACGGCGGGTCCTATCTCACCTGGAAGTCTCGTTTGGTGGTACCAGCCCACCTCTGCAAAGTTGGACGGAACATCGGGCTCATCACCTCGAATGTCGAGCCTGATGATCGTTGCATCCACACCGATTGCGGGGATCGCAACATGGACGGGTTCTATTCCGGTCGGTAGCGGCTCGGGCTCCGGTGGCGCTGGTGTCGCGCTGGGCTCGACCTCTGCGACCGTGGGTGACGATTCCTCGGCCGTGGCCCTGGGGGTGGCTGCAGGCACTGCAGTTGTCGTGGGCACTGCGGTTGCCGTGGGCACTGCAGTTGTCGTGGTCGATGTCGGTGGGAGTGGCGATGCTTCGATTGCCACCGGGCCACCCGACGATGCGACTTTTGATGAACCACACGCAGCGATCAGCACGCTCAATCCAGCCGCAGAGCAGCCGACCAAAAGTTCACGTCGTGAGATAGCCGGCGGTAGTCGAGGCGTCAGCGTCTGCCGCATTGCCGGCGCCTCGACTCCCTTGGAGCTGGTCAGGACGATGTCCCAGTCCGTTCAGTGCGGCGTCGCGCTACCAGCGTCGCACCAGCGATCGTGATGAGTGCGGCGCCCAGAGCGGCAGCGGTTGCTGAGCTGTTGGTTGCTGCGGTGCCGCCGACACCAGTTTGGATCGGGCCGATTGCGAGTACCGTCAGGGTCCCGCAGAGTGCTGGGGCGGTTGCTTCACGAGGAAGGTCATCGGTCAGCGAAGAGCGTTCCGTTTGATCCATGTCGAGGGTGCCGTTGCCATTTTCATCAACGCCGTGGACCACCACGTGAAGCTTCGACAAGTTTGGCTTCAGTACATCGGGGATGTCGATTCCCGACCGGTTGTAGTTGATGGTTGTTCCGGCCGGGTATCGCGGCACGGCGAGCGCAGAGTCGGCAGACGTGTCACCTTCGGTCGTCAGACTGAGTTGAACACCGCCATACTTTACCGCGCCTTCCAGCACGGTCACGATGCCGTCGCCGTCAGCGTCTTCGGCCATGGTCGGGCATGTCGAGGCCAAAACATTTTCACCCTCGACCTTGCCGTGCAGGTGCATGGCGTGCGGACCATCGAGATTCAGATTTCGCCCGTTGACGACAACCGTCATCGTTTCGCCGTCAGCGGACACGGTGAGCTTTGCGTTGCCGGATGCGCCGGAGCCGTTGATTGCGGTAAGCGTGCCGCCGTATACGGCGCCTTCGTGGACCGCAGCGGCTGGCTGGGCAAACATTGCACCCAGTAGACAAACGCCGATAACGGCGGCTGTGATTGATCTCTTCATTTCCCGATCTCCTTGATAGTTCTGCTGGTTGTTCGGAACCGTCAGATCGTTGGATTGGTCTGACTCGTCAATCCGGCTGAGCATGACGTGCGCTCCGATCAGCGCAGTTCTTCCGGAGGCGGTCCCCAACGCTGCAGGAGCGCGTCACGTATGGCCAGGAGGCGAGCCGGTCCCGTGAACCATGGAGGGCGAATCGACGGCCGCACCGTGGCGTGAACCACGTTGCCGAGGCCTATGAGTACACGGAAGAGCGCCGGCCAGCGACCGAAGTGATCACGTTGCATCATGATGGTGTTTCGCATGCGCAGGTAGTCGATGACGGGTGCGCCGGTGCTGGTGGTCGGATTCTCCACCATCACGCCTCGGGCAAGACCCACCTCCCAGCCCTTCGCTCTCGCACGAATGCCAAGCTCCGCCTCGTCATTGTACGCGAAGTAGCGCTCGTCGAAGAGCCCGATGTCAAGCAGCGTCTCCCGCCGACACATGATCAGTGTCCCGTGTGGATAGTGCGCGGGTTCCCAGCCGGCTCGAACGGTTGGCGGACCGGGAATGGCACCGAGAAACGGATCAATCTGCGGCGTTGCCTGGTCGCCAACATCAGCACACACCACTCCGGCCCGCTCGCGTGACTCAGCCAGATCGATCAGCTTCTGCATCCCGCCCTGCTCAAGCAGCGCATCGTGGGGCGACAGCACAACCCAGTCGCCCCGACCATGGCGAAGCCAATGCCGAATGCCGATGTTCAGTCCGGGCCCAAATCCGGTATTCCGTCCGGCGCGCAGCACCAGCGGCTCGCACGGATGCGCCGCTATCTGTGCGATATCGGACTCCGCAGACCCGTTGTCGACCACGATGATGTCGGGCGCGGCGCCACCTCGCGTCGCCTGGCCAGCGAAGCGGTCCAACGTGAGCAGGCAGCGCTCAGGTTGTCGCCAATGCACGATGACCACAGCGACCGGGCTCTGCATGTCAGACAACGGTGATGGTCCCCTGAACCTGCGCTGCGATCAGCGGAGTTGCTGGGTGGTGGGCAGCACGGGTGCCGGAAGAATGCTGTCTGCATTCATCAAAGCAGCATCCACCGCAGCAGCACAGGAACGACCCTCGGCGATAGCCCAAACAATCAGGCTCTGACCGCGGCCCATATCCCCGCATACCCAGACCTTGTCGACGTTGGTCGCCCAGTCATCGTCACGGGCCACGTTGCCTCGTGCGGTGAGCTCGACACCGAAGCCGTCCAGCAGTTCGTTCTTCTCGGGGCCAGTGAAGCCCATGGCAAGCAGCACGAGCTCTGCAGGGAAGTCTTCCTCGCTACCCGCTACCGGCTCAAAGCTCATCCGTCCATCCGTGAACGTCTGCTCAACGCGAACGGTGCGCAGCGTCGTCACATTGCCCGCATCGTCGCCAAGGAACTCGACGGTGTTGATGGCAAACTCGCGCTCGCCGCCCTCTTCGTGCGCCGATGAGACCCGGTACTGCATGGGCCAGGTAGGCCAGGGATTCGAGTCGGGGCGCTCATCGGCGGGACGCGGCATGATCTCAAACTGGTGAATCGACGCAGCGCCGTGGCGATGTGAGGTGCCAAGACAATCAGCACCGGTGTCGCCGCCGCCGATGATGACGACGTTCTTGCCCGCCGCGGAGAACGGGTGCTCTGACAGGTCGCCCTCCTGCACCTTGTTGGCTGGCGGCAGAAACTCCATGGCCTGGTGGATACCTGTCAGTTCCCGGCCGGGGATGGGAAGGTCACGTGCCTGCGTGGCGCCGCCGGCAAGCACGATCGCGTCGAAATCTGATTTCAGCTGGTCGGTGGTGACATCGACGCCCACGTTCACGCCAGTGAGGAACTTGGTGCCTTCGGCTTCCATTTGGCCGAGACGCCGGTCCAGATGGCGCTTTTCCATCTTGAACTCGGGAATGCCATAGCGAAGAAGTCCGCCAATGCGATCCGCTCGTTCAAACACCACAACGTCATGACCTGCACGCGTCAGCTGCTGGGCAGCGGCGAGACCGGCCGGACCGGAACCGACCACTGCAACGCGCTTTCCGGTTCTGGTGGCAGCGATGACCGGCGTGACCCAACCTTCGTCCCACGCTCGGTCGATTATGGACACCTCGACCTGCTTGATGGTCACCGGATCCTCATGGATACCGAGGACACAGGCTGCCTCACACGGTGCAGGGCACAGCCGTCCCGTGAACTCCGGGAAATTGTTTGTGGCGTGCAGGCGCTCGATGGCGTCCTGCCAGTGTTCGCGATAGACCAGATCGTTCCAGTCGGGTATCAGGTTGCCGAGAGGGCATCCGTTGTTACAGAACGGAATGCCACAGTCCATGCAGCGGCTTGCCTGCATGCGAAGTATCTCGTCGGGAAACTCCTCGTAGACCTCTTTCCAGTCCCGCAACCGAACCGGTACCGGGCGCCGTTCGGGCAGCTCGCGGTCCCATTCCATGAATCCTTTGATTTCACCCATGTCGCTCTCCTAGCTCCTGCTGGCGGCCATGACCGTCGCATCCGGGTCGGTTCCCTGCTCAGCGGCGATGGCCAGAGACCGCAGTACCCGCTTGTAATCCTTGGGCATCACCTTCATAAACTTGCGTAGTTCGGTGTCCCATCCTTCGAGAAGGCGTGCCGCGACATCGCTGTCCGTTTCCTGCAGATGCAGGCGCACGCGCTCCTTCAGCCACGTCTGATCGTCAGCATTGAGGGGATCCAGGTCAACCATCTCGTGGTTGACCCGGGAGCTGAAGGTTGCATCGGCGTCATACACGTAGGCGATGCCTCCGCTCATGCCAGCGCCGAAGTTTCGGCCCGTCGGACCGAGGATGACGGCGCGGCCACCCGTCATGTACTCGCAACCGTGGTCGCCGATGCCTTCCACGACAGCGACCACACCGGAGTTGCGCACACAGAACCTTTCGCCAACGCGGCCCTGCACAAACGCTTCGCCACCAGTTGCGCCGTAGAACAGAACGTTGCCAGCAATGATGTTGTTCTCAGGACGGAACCGGGGGTGCCGATCTGTTGAGGACCTGACGATGATGCGTCCACCGGACAGGCCCTTTCCAACAAAGTCGTTGGCGTCGCCAGTCAGCTCCAGCGTGATGCCCTTCGGCAGGAACGCTCCGAAGCTGTTTCCCGCCTGGCCCGTGAAGTGGATGGAAATAGTGTCGTCGGGAAGCCCATCAGCGCCGTAACGCTTGGTGACTTCGTGTCCGAGCATCGTGCCCGTGGTGCGGTTCTGGTTGCTGATGGGAAGGTGCAACTCGACCTTCTCGGCCATCCCAAGTGCAGGCTGGCACAGACCAATGAGTGAGATGTCCAGAGCCACTTCCAGGCCGTGGTCCTGGGTCTGCGTGTTGTACAACGTGGAGCCGGGTTGGCTCCTGGGCGTGTGCAGGATGGCGCTGAGGTCGAGCCCGTGCGCCTTCCAATGATCAACCGCATCAGACTTGTGCAGAAGTTCTGAGTGCCCAACAGCTTCTTCGAGCGTTTGGAAGCCAAACTCCGCGAGCAGTTCCCGGACTTCTTCCGCGATGTACTCCATGAAGTTGACGACGAACTCTGCCTTGCCGTCGAAATTCTTCCGAAGCTCCGGGTCCTGGGTGGCGACGCCCACAGGACAGGTGTCGAGATGGCAGACTCGCATCATCACGCAGCCCATGACCACAAGCGGAGCGGTTGCGAAGCCGAATTCCTCGGCGCCGAGAAGCGTGGCAATCATGACGTCGCGACCGGTTTTGAGCTGGCCGTCGGCCTGCACCACGATGCGGTCCCGGAGGTCGTTCAGGACAAGTGTCTGTTGTGTCTCCGCGAGGCCGAGTTCCCACGGTGTTCCGGCATGTTTGATGGATGTGAGCGGTGAAGCGCCCGTCCCGCCATCGTGACCGGAGATAAGCACCACGTCGGCGTGTGCCTTTGACACACCCGCAGCAACAGTTCCAACGCCAAGCTCAGAGACGAGCTTCACATGGATTCGAGCCGATGGGTTTGCATTCTTGAGGTCGTGGATCAGCTGGGCCAGATCCTCGATGGAGTAGATGTCGTGATGAGGCGGTGGTGAGATGAGACCGACACCGGGCGTGGAATGGCGCACCTCGGCAATCCAGGGCCAGACCTTGTGACCGGGCAGCTGGCCACCTTCTCCGGGCTTGGCACCCTGTGCCATCTTGATCTGTATGTCATCGGCATCTGAGAGGTACTGACTGGTTACGCCGAAGCGCCCCGAGGCGGCCTGCTTGATGGCTGAGCGCCTGCTGTCACCATTTGCATCCGGGGTGTAGCGGTGGACTGCTTCGCCACCTTCGCCCGTGTTGGACTTCGCGCCCAGACGATTCATTGCAATGGCGAGCGTCTCGTGTGCTTCCAGCGAGATCGATCCGTACGACATGGCACCAGTGCTGAACCGCTTCACGATCTCAGAAACCGGCTCCACCTCTTCGATGGGAATGGGCGTGCGGTCCGTGAAGTCAAAGTCAAGCAGACCACGTATGGTTGCCATGCGCTCAGACTGATCGTTGACCCGCTCGGTGTACTCCTTGAAGACGTCGTAGCGTCCGCTGCGAGTAGCGTGCTGCAGCTTGAAGACCGTCTCGGGATTGAAGAGGTGGTACTCGCCTTCGCGGCGCCACTGGTACTCCCCGCCCACTTCGAGTTTGCGGTGAGCCCGCTTGGCCGGAGTGTCGGTGTAGGCGAGGCGATGGCGCTGGAGCGACTCGGCAGCGATCTCGTCGAAACCGATGCCACCAAGGCGACTTGCAGTGCCGGTGAATGCCTCAGCGATTACTTCTTCACCAATACCGATGGCTTCGAAAATCTGGGCGCCCACATATGACTTGATTGTGGAGATGCCCATCTTTGACATGACCTTCAGCACGCCCTTGTCGCACGCCTTGATGAAGTTCTCGTGTGCCTTCTCCGGAATGGTGAACGTGTCGAGACCATGTACCTCGTCATCGATCATGGCGTCGATCGAATCAAAAACCAGATACGGGTTGACGGCATCAGCACCGAAGCCGAGCATCGTGGCGATGTGGTGCACTTCCCGAGCCTCGCCGGACTCCATAATCAGACCCACCTGCGTGCGGGTCTTTTCCCGCACCAACTGCTGGTGTACTGCGCCGGTGGCGAGCAGACTTGGGATTGCAGCCCAGTCTTTGTTGACCGCCCGGTCGGACAGGATGATCAGATTGCAGCCGTCCCTGATGGCCTCAGCGACCTGGGCTCGCACATGATCGATAGCGGCACGGAGTCCGTCTCCGTCCGACGATGCGTCGAATACGCAGGCAACCGTCACCGATTTGAAGTGGTCTGGCTCCACCGCGCCGTCGAGCACCGCCAGCGAGGCAAGCTGCTGATTGGTAAGAACTGGGTGCGGAGACAGAATCTGTGCGCATGAAGCCGGCTGGGGATCCAGCAGGTTGCCTTCTGGTCCGAGCCACGTGAGCGTCGCCGTCACGATCTCTTCGCGGATGGCATCGAGCGGCGGGTTCGTGACCTGGGCGAAGAGTTGCTGGAAGTAGTCGGGCAGCATGCGAGCCCGGTTCGAAAGAATGGCGATCGGGGTGTCTGTCCCCATGGAACCGAGTGCCTCCTTGGCGTCACGAGCCATGGGGGCCACCAGCAGTCGCAGTTCCTCGTCGGTGTAACCGAACGACGCCTGCATCTCATCCAGAGACTTCGAGTTGGGCCGGACACCAGCGGCGGGAAGATCAGCCAGCACAATCTGGTTTTCTTCGATCCACCGGTTGTAGGGGTTTGCTGCCGCGAGGTTGCTCTTGATCTCCTCGTCGCGAATGATCCGACCTTCGGCAAGATCGATCAGGAACATCTTGCCTGGCTGCAGACGCCCCTTCTCGACAATCTCGTTCTGCGGCACATCAACAACGCCAACCTCCGAGGCCATGATGACCATGTCATCCTGGGTCACCCAGTATCGACTGGGGCGAAGACCGTTGCGGTCGAGCACTGCACCGATGACCTCACCGTCGGTGAAGGCAATGGAGGCCGGCCCGTCCCATGGTTCCATGATCGACGCGAAGTACTGATAGAACGCCCGCTGGTCGGCCGCGATTGATTCGTGCTTCTCCCACGGTTCGGGGATCATCATGAGCATCGCCTGGGGAAGCGAGTATCCACCAAGAACCAGAAGCTCAAGCGCCTCATCGAAGCGGGCCGTATCTGAGGCCCCTGGGGTGCAGATCGGAAACAGCTTCTTGATGTCCTCACCGAGGTGAGGCGATGACAGCAGCGCCTCGCGGGCACGCATCCAGTTCTGATTGCCAGCGACGGTGTTGATCTCGCCGTTGTGCGCGACCATGCGGTAGGGGTGCGCAAGCGGCCACGATGGGAAGGTGTTCGTCGAGAAACGGCTGTGAACCAGCGCAATTGCCGACTCAACGCGGGAGTCAACAAGGTCCGGGTAGAACTGTCCGAGCTGAGGCGTGGTCAGCATGCCCTTGTACACAACGGTACGACTGGACAGGCTGGGCATGTAGATGCCGTCGTGGTCCTCGCTGCTCCCCGGATTGGCCTCGTTGCCTTCATCGGCCCCAGCCGCAACACGGACCTCGTGTTCAATGCGCTTACGCACCACGTAGCTCAGACGGTCAAGCTCGACACCCGACTCGCCACTCGCCGTGATGAATGCCTGTCGCAGCGTCGGCATGACGGATCGAGCTCCGACGCCGATGATGTGATCCAGCGTCGGCACGTCACGCCACCCGAGGACGGAGAGACCCTGATCCACGACAATTGCCTCAAGCTGCTTCTGAGCAGCTGATGCAAGCTCCAGATCCTGAGGCAGGAAGGCAATGCCGGTGGCGTAGGAACCAGCCACGGGCAGTTCAAAGTCGACGACCGCACGGTAAAAGCGGTCGGGAACCTGGAGCAGAATGCCAGCGCCGTCGCCAGTGAGCTTGTCAGCACCAAGCGCGCCGCGATGCTGCATCTTGCACAGCGCTCCGATTCCCGTTTGCACAATCTCGTGGCTCTTGATGCCCTTGATGTTGGCTATGAAGTTGACGCCGCATGAGTCGTGTTCGTTCGCGGGGTCATACAAGCCCTGAGGGCGTGGGAAATCCTTGGACCGAAGCTGGGCCATACGAGGTGTGCTGCCTTCCTACGAAAAATCAATATCCATGCAGTTTCGAGACGCCGTTGGCCCGCTCAGATGGATCGCAAGTAGATCAACACTACAGCCCGTTTGGGGTACCTTCCCCACCGAGCACCGCGTTCACGGAACGTTCACAATGGCGACGGGGTGTGGTAGCCACCTCACGATTGGACACGCCTGGTGTCTTCGGCACTGCTCACGCCCCTGAACGGCGAAGAAGCCCGCCCTCGCGCCGGGCGAATCTAAGCTGGGCCTGTGCCCACATCTTCATCACCATCCTCGGTTGCAAACCTGCTCAGCTTCATCGACGCCTCACCTTCTCCGTACCACGTCGTCTCCACCGCCGAACACCGGCTTGCGGCGGAAGGCTTTTCCCAGCTGCAGGAAACCGAGGCGTGGACCACCTCGGCGGGTAAATGGTTCATCAAACGAGATGGAGCGCTCATTGCGTGGATCCACAGAGGTGGACCGGCCACCACTGCATTTCGGTTGATTGGAGCGCACACCGACAGTCCCAACCTGCGAATCAAGCCGCAGCCTGACCGCTGGTCCAGCGGCTTCCAACAACTGGGTGTCGAGGTGTATGGAGGCGTGCTGTTGAACTCGTGGCTCGATCGCGACCTCGGCCTTTCCGGCCGGGTCAGCCATCGCACGAGCCTCGGCATTGCGACGACGCTATTCCGCATCGACGAACCCATCCTGCGAGTACCCCAGCTCGCCATCCACCTCGACCGCGAGATCAACAGCAAAGGCCTGAAGCTCAATGCGCAGTCCCACATGTCGCCGGTCTGGGGCATCGGTGAGACGGCCTCAACCAGTTTCGCCCAGTTCCTCGCCGAGGAACTATCGATCGACGCGGGGGACGTCCTCGCATGGGACGCAATGGCCCACGACCTCACCCCGGGCGCAGTGGTCGGCCGAGACAAATCGATGGTTGCGTCCGCCCGCATCGACAACCAGATGTCGTGCTGGGCAGGGCTCACAGCGCTTCTCAACGTGGCTGAGGATCAAGAAGTGGCCGAGACTGAAGAAGCTGTCACTCCCCTGCTCTGCCTCTTCGACCACGAAGAAGTGGGAAGCCAATCTCGCAGCGGTGCCGGGTCATCCATGCTGGCAACCGTCCTGGAGCGTATTGTCACCGGAGCCGGCGGAACTCGGGAAGACCTTCTCCGGTCCCTGGCCGACTCCTGGTGCGTGTCAGCCGATGGCGCCCACGCAACGCACCCGAACTACGCGGAGCGCCACGAACCAAATCACCAGATTCACCTCAACGCCGGACCGGTGGTCAAAATCAATGCCAACGAGCGCTACGCCACTTCCGCTCCAACCCACGCCTTCTTTGTCGACGCGTGCGAGCGCGCCAGCGTACCGTTCCAGAAGTTCGTCAACCGTACCGATCTGGCATGTGGATCAACCATCGGGCCGGTCACCTCCGCCCGCCTCGGGATTCGTACCGTCGACGCGGGACTCGCTCAGCTGGCGATGCACTCCGCTCGTGAGACGGCCGGCGCATTGGACGTACCCATGTTTGTGGCTGCGCTCAGTGCGGCCCTCGGTACCGCTCTCAGCTGACGGGGACTCCGCGCTCTTCAGCCAGCGGTGCCGGTGAGTGCCTGATCAAGGTCTGCCCACAGATCTTCCACATGCTCACAACCCACTGACAGGCGGATGAGTGTTGCAGGCATGGACTCCTGACCGGCAATGACGGCTCGTCGTTCCATCGTGGACTCGATGCCACCAAGGCTCGTGGCGTGGTTCACGATCTTTGTTGCCGCACACACGGCGGACGCCCGGTCTCCGTCACCTGTGGTCTCGAAGGACATCATGGCTCCGAAGCCGCTCATGAAACTTGCCGCCACCACGTGGTTCTCGTGGCTCTCCAGACCCGGATACCGGACGCGGGCAATCTGTGGGTGGGACTCCAGTCGAGCCGCAAGCGCCATAGCGTTCTCCTGTGAACGCTCCAGGCGGAGCGCCATTGTTCGGGCGCCACGGACCGCAAGGAACGCCTCCATCCCTCCAATTGAGGCGCCGGTGAGAAGGCGGCGATCGTAGAACTCGTCATGGAGCGCATCATCACGGGTGATGACTACTCCGGCCAGAAGGTCAGAGTGGCCGCCAATGAACTTGGTGGCGGAATGCATCACAACGTCTGCGCCATAGTCGAGCGGTTTCTGGAGCAGCGGTGTTGCAAAGGTCGAGTCGACGGCGACAAGCGTGCCCGGCTTTCTTGGAGCGGCACAGATGGTGGGGAGGTCCGCCACGGTCATGAGCGGATTGGCTGGCGATTCAAGCCACAACAAGTCTGCGTGCAGAGCCGCATCAATCCAGCCCTGCGTATCGCCGAGGTCGAGCCGCAATACTTCCCAGCGCCCCTGGCTCTCCCCCTCCAGAGCCAGACCGTTGACGCCGTGATACGGATCGTCTGGCAATGCGAGGACTGCGCCAACGGGCAGCCGATGCAACACGGTTGCCGCCGCGGCCATGCCCGAGCCGAAGACGAGTGCACGGCCGTTCTCCAGCCCACCGAGCAGCGACTCCAACGCGTCGGTGGTCTCTGTCCCCTCAACCCGGCTGTAGAGCCGGTCACCCGGGAGGTAGAAGTTTGACGCGAACACCGGAGGAACGTTCAGCGGATCGCCGTGGCGGCGAGTACGCCCGCCTGCAATCAGCCATGTCGTTGGATCCCAGGTTTCTGCATTGGTCATGGCGTGGAGCGTACCTTCACCGGCGCAGTGCAGATGGTCCGGAGGCAACGCCAAAACGCACATGGGCGGGGCCCGAAGGCCCCGCCCAATGCGAAGTGATTGTTTCTCAGCCAACAGCGTTTCAATGCTGGCCGAGAATCAGATCAGGTAATCAGCGTGCTGCGTCGAGCCAGCTGTCGGCCAGTGCACGGTTCTGTGCAATCCAGTCGGCGGCAATCTTCTCAACGTCGGCCTGGGCGCCGTCGGAGTTGCTGAGAGCAACACCGGCGATGGCAAGGTCGATCAGCGGCGGAGCGAACTCACGGAACAGGGCTTCTGCTGCCGGGTTGGCGGCAAGGAAGTCCTTGTTGGCGGTGATTTCGATGTCAGCTGCGAGCCAACCAATCTGGCAACCGTCGGGACCCTGGAGGCAGGTGTCGGCGCTCAGTGACGAGTAGCCGATCTGGCCCTCACGCTGCTGGGCGTACTCTTCGCCGCCTTCACGGCCAAGCGGGTTGGAGTCGTCAAGCACGGACTCGTTGTTCATGGAGAGCCACATGGTGATTTCACCCGGGATTGCCTGGGCAAGGTATGCGGTCGGGGTCCAGGTGTAGATGATGGCCGGTTCGCCAGCCTTGGCCTTGTCAAGGAACTCAGCGAACATGGCGTCGTAGCCAGCCTGCGTCTGCTCAAGGTTGTCCCAGCCAGCGAAGGCGATCTGGGAAGCCATGATGTCGTCACAGGTCCAGTCTTCGGGGCAGCCGTAGAACTCGCCCTTGCCGTTGCCATCGGAGTCAAGCTGGCTCCAGAGAGCTTCGTCACCGTTGATCTGGTCAAGCGTGGTGACGCCGTTTTCCTCGGCCCAGCTCTTGGTGACGAGCATGCCCTGCAGGCCGCCACCAGGCATCAGGGAGCCCTCAAGGCGAACAAGGTGATCGCCGACGGTCGTGCCATCGGTGCGCTCACCCTCCCACCACGAAAGGTGACCCGGATACCAGCTGTTGGCCCAGAAGTCCATGTCGCCCTCGGCCATTGTCTGGTAGCCGAGGTCGGGTGCGAATTCGAGATCGTCCGGGCTGGACACCTCGTAGCCAAGCTCTTCCATGAGGTCATGGAGGATCTGGGCCTGCACGTAGCCGGATGACCAGTTGGCGCGACCCATGTTGGCCACGACGCCTTCGCCCGGCATGGCGGAGTCGCCGTCGTCATCCATGGCACCTTCGACAGCATCCTGTGCTGTGTCAGCGGCGCCGCTTGCGGTGTCTGCGACGTCGGCTGCGGTGGAACCGCATGCAGCTGCCACCATGGCGAAGACCGCCAGAATTGCAAGCCAAATGCCTGCTTTACGAGTTTTCATATGTTAACCCCTCCTATGGATTAAGACCCCAGCCGTGGCTTGAGCCACCACCGAAGCTAGCGCGCCGACATCCGTTATGTCAGGCACAGGGCGATATTTTTCGTCTCGCCCGAGACGGAGCTCTACACGGGTTGGAGCGTGTCGGCCCCTGTTTCGTGCCCACTCGCGCCGCTGTCGACGACGGCAGTGAGGTCCGTGACCTGCGCTGGTCCGTAAACCTTGCGACGGCGGAACTCACCAAGGACGCTTCGTCCAAGCATGAACATCAGGACACCGGCCATCGCCGCAAAGGCTGCACCGGCACCACTGATTGCGTTCGGTTCCGCGCTTCGGGTGAGCGAAAGAATCCAACTCAGGCAGATGGCTACAACGCCGCTCGCGAGGCCGGTTGCCAGCGTTGCCCCCCACCATCGGAGTTTCTCCGCTTGGCCGAACAGGCCTGCAGCGAAGAGTGCTGCGATCGACGCAAGCACGCCAAAGATTAATACCGGGAAGCCGAGCCCCGGGCCGTCAGCGTCAAACGAGTTGTAGACCGGCGTGTCCTGACTCTGGGCCAGGTTGATCATGTTGGAGATCGTCTGACCGTTTGCGATCTGCAGATTCATGTCATCACCAGCGTCGGCGCGCAGCTGGTCGATTTCCGCCTGCATTTCCGGGGTAATGAGCGACTCCAGCCGCCCGTCAAACATCCAACCGCTGATTGTCCCGACGAAGAGGAAACCCAGGCCGAAGACAGCGCCAGCCACCAGCGGCCAGGCAATGGTGAGCTTCAACGGACGGCGTGGGGCGTACGGGGCAGCGAACAGCGCCATCAGCGCCCCGGCAACCGCCAGTCCGGTGCCCGCGAGTGCAACATAGAGACCAACCTGATGGCTGTAGGCCTGGACAAAATCGGAGGGTTGCAGCAGGAAATAGCCAACAACGGCGCCCAAAGAGCCCAGCGCGGCAACTGCTGCACCATCAGCGCCCAGCCGGGCGGTGCCCCGCGTCCATGTTTCCAACGCGACCGCCGTAAGAGCAAGACCGAACACAATGAGGCCAATGGTTGAAATCAAGCCAAGGTCTGCGCCAAACATGTTGATCACCCAGGCAAGGACAGCACCGACGCCAAGCACTCCGAACAAGACGCCCTGAACTCGACTGAAGAATCGAGAGGCTCCGGAGCCAAAGGAGAACAACGGTCGTGAGGCTGCGGCAAAGGCGAGGAAGGAAAGGAGCAGAACAGACACGGCAAACACCGACCCACCCGTGGCTTCAATTCCCATTGAACTCTGGCCGATGAGCTCGGTCTCATCTGCTCGTCGGCCCCAGCTTGAAACGAGACCGCTGTCGATCCCCCAGGGAAGGAACACGCTGACCAACGCCACAAGCGAACCCACTGCTGACAGCAGTAGTCCGGTGCGTTCAGAGGCTGGCATTGGAGCGGGAGCTTCTGCTGCCTCTGCTGCGGACTCAACAACAGCTTCAGCTTCCGCCGTCGCTACGCGACCAGCCTGGGCATCAAGAAGTCCGGTGGGATCCTTGCGGTAGGCATAGGCCTCGCGGATACGGCCGAGCAGGCTGATGTCATCGTCACCTTCGCGTTGGCTGATGCGGTCGAGGACCACAGCGACGAGGAAAAACGCCAGACCACCAGATGCAGCAAGCGGAAGATTCTGGCTGTTGATGGCCCGAAGCAGCAGTTTGCCCAGACCGCCGGCGCCCATCAGCGCAGCAATACCAAGCATGGCGATTGCCGCCAGAAGGGTCTGGTTCAACCCAGTCATGATTGCCGGGCGGGCCAGCGGAAGCTGGACGTCAGTAAGCACCCGACGTTCAGTAGCGCCGTACGAGCGACTGGCCTCGACCACATCCTCTGGCACCTGCCTGATGCCGAGGTTGGTGAGGCGAACAAGTGGCGGCAACGCAAACACCATGGTGACCATGGTCGCCGAGATCTCCCCCACCTTCCAGAAGAAAATGAACGGAAGCATGTAGACAAAGGAGTGCACAACCTGCATGCCGTCAAGCACTGGACGCACAACGTTCCAGGCTGCGTCGACCCGGCCGCAAAGGACGCCCAGCGGTATACCGACAATGGCGCACATCGCCACGGCAATGAACACCATGCCGAACGTCTTGGTGGTCTCAGACCAGTAGTCAGGTCCGAGGAGTCCACACACGGCGACCATGACGGACACCATGAGTCCAATGCGGGCGTTTCGCGCCACGGCTCCGATGATGAAGAAGGCAATAGCCACCCAGTACCAGGGGATATCCATGATCGCGGTGCGATTCGGGTCGTCGCTCATAAGAAGCTGGAACAGCATCTTGAAGGGCCACTCGATGATCTTGAGCGGCAACTCGAGGTTCTGATCGGTCCAGTCAACGATCTGTTTGATCCACTCACCAAAGTGGATCTGAAAGCCATCGACGAACCCATTGTCACGCCACGAGGAGCCCTCAGCGCTCACGAGGATGTCAGAGTCAGGGAGGTCGGAGTCCAAGAGGTTGTCGTCATCAGTTTGGAATGCGTACCTCATGAATTGGCTCCTTCCAGGGTGCCCGCCCTGGTGCTGCGGTCGGTGACATCCACCTCAATGGCGTCAGCCACTTTTGGACCCGCGTCGGCGTAGATCTTGCGGCGTCTGAAGTGCTTGATAGCCCCGACACCGATGGAGAACAGAATCATCCCGCCCATGAGCGCAAACAACACGCCCGCGCCGGTAAGCGCATTGCGGTCGCTGAAGTAATCCGTGTCGCCGGTACGCGACATGCTGAAGGTCCATGCCAGCGGGATGGACACAACCGCAAGACCAAGTCCAGCCGTCACGGTTCCTGCCCGCCATCGCAGAGTTGCCCTTTCGCCGACGGCAAGAAGCAACGCAACGGCGGCGAGCAGACCCAAAAGAGCAAAGCCGAGTGTCGGCCAGCCAAGCATCGGTCCCCCGTCTTCGAGACCCTTGAGGAATTCACGATTTCGGAAGCCCTCTCGCTCGTCTGCAATCCATGCCGCTGATGCACCAATGATCACGAGCGCTGCGATAACCACGAGACCGCCGGCAGCTGGCCAGGAGATGCCAAGAGGCATGGGACGAGAGGAGTCATAGGGAGCCGAAACCATGGACATGATTGCCCCACCTACAGCCACAACGGCTCCGATGAGCGCCACATAGGCACCGATACCGATGCTCACAGAGGTGACTGCATCGGGTGGACTCAGCAGGATGAAGCCGACAACCGGGCCAAGGGCTCCGAGTGACATGATCGCCGCCCCATCCGTTCCAAGGCGGGGGGTTCCTCGCACGAACGTGTCGAGCAGGATCAGAACGGCCAGCACCCCAAAGACGATGAACGCAACGTTTTCGATCGTGTCGCTGTGCTGGTCAATCAGGTTCAGAAACAGCGTCAGGGCGAGCATGGCACCAAGTGCCGCCATCAGCACGCCCTGCATCGAGTTCAGCTTCTCCGAAATCGAACTCGATCGCAGGGTGAGGAGCGGGCGAAGTGCGGCCAATAGCGCAAGCACTGCCATCCCGAAGACCAGAATTCCGAAGAAGTTACCGCCGTGGCCGGAAACACCATTGAACGATTGTCCAGGCAGCGATTCATCTGCGGCTCGACCCCACGAGGAGACCAGGCCAGCGTCGGAACTCCACGTGAGTAGCGTGCCGACAATCATCACGCCTGCCCCGGCGATAACGGCCATCAGGCCGCTCCGCTCAGCACCGGTGAGGGGAACGGGCCGTTCGGCCGGCTCAGCGGGCGGTGCGATCGCACCAGCAGCGGCCTGCTTTTCTTCAAGGGAAGCCAGCAGTCCTTCAGCGTCGCCTCGGTGTTCCCACGCATGTCCTATGCGACCGAAAAGGCCCATTCCGTCGTCCGCCTCAGGCTGACTGATGCGGTCGAGAACCACAGCGACGAAGAAGTAGGCGAGGCCAGCTGACGCAGCCAGACCGGTGTCGAGATTGTTGATGGCTCGGTAGATCAGCTTGCCGAGACCATCAGCACCCATGAGGGCAATGATGCCAAGCATGGAGATGGCATACAGCAGCGTCTGATTGAGGCCGGTCATGATGGCCGGCCGGGCCAGAGGCAACTGGACATCTGTCAAAACGCGTAACTCTGTCGCGCCGTAACTTCGACTTGCCTCAACAACATCTTCCGGAACCTGCCTTATGCCGAGGTTGGTGAGCCGCACAAGAGGTGGCATTGCGAAGAGCATGGTGACCATTGTCCCGGAGACCTCACCAGTTCCCCAGAAGGCGATGAAGGGCAGCATCCATACGAACGAGTGAACCACCTGCATGGCATCGAGCACGGGTCTTGTCACGTTCCAGATGGAGTCGAAACGCCCGCACAGGACACCAAGTGGCAGGCCAACAACCGCGCAAAGCAGCACGGACACAAAGATCATGCCGAACGTCTTTGAGACGTCGAACCAGAAGCCCTGTCCAAGGAACCCACAGGCAGCAACCATGGCCCCGGACATGAGCCCGATCCTCGTGTTGCGCATGACCGAGCCAAGGAGGAAGAAACCGAGCACCAACCAGAGCCAGGAAATACTCATGATGGAGTCGCGATTCGGATTGTCGCTCATGAACAGGCGGAACAACACGTCGAAGGGCACCTTGAAGGCATCGAGCAGCCAGCCCAGGTTGCCGTCCACCCAGTCCACGGTCTGGGTGAACCAGTTGCCGACGGGGATACGGAACTGATCGAGCCAGTTGTTGTCGCTGATTCCGGGTTCAGCCTGAGCGAAGGTCATCACATGAACACCTCGCGCTCGAAGCCGTCAATCAAGGACTCCACGCGGCCCATTTCCTCTACCATTTCTCGCGGGTGCAGCGCACCAACGAGCGAACCGTTGTCATCGACCACGGCAATCGTGAGGCCGCGCCCGGCTGCGGCATAGATGTGGTTGAATTTGGAATCTGGCTTCGTGGATTCGAAGTCATTGCGCACGGCAGCGCCAACGCTTTCGCCCCGGTTGGCTGCCGTAAGTACGTCAACGGGCATGACCACGCCCGTGGGCCGGCCCGAGGAGTCAACGACAAAACCGCCGTCAACACCGAGCTTCTTTATTGCGGTGTCCACTGGGTCATCTGCGGAGACAACGACGGCATCTCGCATCACGGTGGTGACGTCGATGACGCGTCCCTGGTCAACGTCCTGCACGAACTCGGCCACGTAGCCGGTTGCCGGCTGCGTGAGGATCTCGTCTGGGGTGCCGATCTGGACAACAGCGCCGTCTTTCATGATGCAGACCCGGTCGCCGATGCGCAGCGCTTCGTTGAGGTCGTGCGTGATGAATAGGATGGTCTTTTGCAGTTCGGCCTGAATGGCCATCATCTCGTCCTGCATCTGGCGCCGGATCAGGGGGTCAAGCGCCGAGAATGCTTCATCCATGAGGAGAACGTCGGGGTCTGAGGCGAGGGCTCGAGCAAGACCCACACGCTGTTGCATACCACCGGACAATTCATCAGGGCTTGACTGGGCGAACGCGCCAAGACCCACGAGATCCAGAGCAAGAAGGGAGCGACGATCCCGTTCGTCCTTTGCGATGCCCTGGACTTTCAGGCCATACCCGGTGTTGTCGATCACGGTCCGGTGCGGGAAGAGCGCGAAGTGTTGGAACACCATGCCCATCTTCTGGCGGAACTGCTGCAGCGCTGTTCCCTCAAGCTTTTGCACGTCCGTTCCGTCAACGAGGACCTGGCCGTCCGTGATGTCGTGGAGCTTGTTGACCGTGCGGATCGCGGTGGACTTTCCCGAGCCGGAGAGGCCCATCAGCACGAACGTCTCGCCTCGCTTCACCTCAAAGGAAACGTCGGTCATACCCACGACATGGTCAGTGGCGGCCTGCACCTCGTTCTTGGTCAACCCGTCCTTGGCAAGCTTGAGTGCTCTACCTCGTGGTTGAGGGCCGAAGATCTTGTAGACATTCTCCATACGGATGATGTCATCAGCGTCACTCTGGGTACTCATTCCCCTCAACTTTCTGGCGCCACCCCCCTAGGCCGCGACCGCCCAGAACCTAACACGGCTCCATCCGATCCGCCCAGTTGAGCCAATTTGTAGCCCGAACGAGGTATGGGGCCGCACCAGCCTCTGCAGTGCTTGTGGCTCTGCGGTGGTTGTGCCAAGTGGCTCGGGCGATCAGCAAGGCCACCGTCGCCTTGTCGCATCGGTTGCTGGACCACCGACAGAACCGGGACTTGCTGACCACCGGCAGATGCTGGCCCATCACCTAGAGTGGGCCAATGCTGTCCGAAACCTGCCCGCACTGCGGTAAGAGCCCCGCCGAGGGGGCGGGCGCAGATGCGGACAGCGCATCAACGGCTGCAGTCGCATGGTCCGGGGTCAGCATCACCCAGGAGGAAGCGGCGGCGGATTCCGCTCCGATTGTGTTGATCCCCGATATCGGGTATTCCCAGAGCGGTGTTGTCGAACATCGACCGTCGAGTAGGGGCCGGCTGCTCCTTCTTGGCCTACTGGGGGTTGCCGTCGCCCTGCTCGCGATAAATCTTCTGCGCAGCACCGAAGATGCCAACAACAACGAGTCAACCGTTGCCGACCTGCCCGCCACCGCAGGGCTCGATGGCAGCAGTGTGGTTTCAGGCCCAGACCTGGGCGCCGGCAATGGGGCCCCCACTGATGATCCCCTGACATCGCAGACCATTGCCGATCAGTTCCGCACAAGCATCAATGGCGAGCGGAACTACTCAATCGTGTACCCGGTGAACCAACAGTTACGACTGTTGAACGAAGACGGGGCAACGGACATGCAAATGGATGTCGCCGTTGGATTCGAACAGGTCCTGAAGTTCCCGATGATCTCCGATGGTCGGCGCACGTGGGCGGTGAACCCGGACGACCAGTCCACAGCGTTCCTGGTCTCCACCCAGTTTGTGGTGGTCGATACCGAACTCGAGGGCAGCGTTGCCTTCATCAACACCCTTGAAGACCCGCCAGTCGTTGGAATCAGTTCCTTTGGAGCGTGGGGGCCGGGATACCCGGCGCCGCCCGGAGCCGAAATTATGGCCGTCGCAGGACGGGGCATTCTGATGGTGCCGCAGACCGGTGGAACATTCCTGGCAACATCGGGCGGGCCGGAGCGACTGAGCGTGGATCGAGTGGTGGCTGCTGCTCAAGCGAGCGAGATTTACGAGCGATGCGACGAGAGCCTCGTGTGCGAGCTCTATGTCACAAACAGTAACGGCGACAACTCCGACGTGTTGGACCTGAGCCTGGATTCAGACTTGACCATTTCGCCCAACGGGGCCTGGGTCTTCAGTCGTTTGCCCGATGATTCCATTCAGATCCTCGAGGTTGCCACAGGGCTCATATGGACCCCGAGCGCAACTGCTCCGGTGGCCGCTGCTGCGGCGTGGGCGCCGGACGAATCATTCGTTGCCTTTATCGCCGGGTCCGATGTTGTGGTGGCGTTTCCGGAGGAAAAGCGGGTCGAAACCCTAAGGGCGGGAATCAGCTCTTTTACCGACTCCCTGCTGGTCGTCAGCCCCGAGGTCGGCTGATTCGGTCCTGGGCGGACCGTGGTCCTCCAGACAGCGTTCCACAATGGGCATCGGCTGGCCGTGACGCAGACGGTCCCGTTCGGAGATGAACAGACTGGGTGGTACGCGCCGGTCAAAGGACTTCATGTAGGCGTCACCATGCTCTTCGAGCTTGTCCCACGCATTGGAGAACACGTAGCCCGTCGGCCCGGTCACATCACGTGTGCGCCGAGCCATGTCGGTGGTCATCGCACGGTGTCCGGCGCGCCGAGCCTTCCATTCTGTAATGAATGCCCGAATCCTCCCCATAACGCAACCCTACGCCAGAACCCGCCGCGACTGCCGGTCGAGCGGACCACCTCAGTGTTTCAGTAAACGCGCACCTTTGTCGGACGCCGGAGGTCGGGAGAGACGAATCCGAACTCGCCGGACGCTGGAGACCACGCCCGATATCACCATCACGACGGCGGTGAGCTCCAGGCGACCAACCATCATCATGGCAGCGAGGACGAGGCGAGCTGCAGGCGGATACTGGTCGATCCCGAAGGATCCGGTGGGACCGGCATCCCCAAGTCCGGGGCCCATGTTGGACATGGCGTTCACCACTGCTGCGCCTGATTCCATCAGCGGAATGCCCATGGCCGCGAGACCAAGCGTCGCTGCGATGGCGAGCATGAAAAACATGCTGAGGAAGCTCATCACCCGGTGCACGACCGGTTCGGGGATGACCTCGCGCCCGACCTTTACGTGGATAACCCCCCGAGAATGGCGGGTGCGCTGGATTTGGCGAATCATGTGACTCATCGCCACCTGGAAGCGGAAGACTTTGATGCCGCCTGCAGTCGAGCCGGCATTGCCGCCAATCACGTACAGCAGAAGCAGAACAATGACTGCGCCTGTTGGCCATGTGATGAAATCGCCGGGAGCGTTGGCGGCGGTTGCACTTCCAAAGCCGGTGCTGCTCAACAGCGACGCAACGTTGAAGGTGCTGTGGCGCAGGCTGGTTCCAAAGTCCTGAAGGCTGCCGGTGCCCTGCGTCCAGTTGATAAGTGTCACCAGCGCCGTGAACACCACGAAGATCATCAGGTACAAACGGTGATCTGACGCCCGCCAGTAAGCCTTTGGATCACCAGTGAGCGCCCGGTAGTGCAGCGAGAAGCTCATACCGCCAATGATCATCGCGACAATCAGCACGGTTTCCACGAGGACGGAGTCATAGGTCCCAATGGATGATGCACGCGGCGAGAATCCGCCCGTGGCGGCGGTGCTCAGGCTGTGGGCGATGGCGTCGTAAAGACCAACCTGCGGTGTGGCCCACAGCGCAAACGCTATGACCAGCGTGAATCCGGCGTAAATGGCCCAGAGCCGTTTCGCTGTCTCTGACATGCGACTGGCCAGGCGGTCCGCTCCTTCGCCCGGTGCCTCCGCTGCAAGAAGCGAGAGGCCGCCGACGCCGAGAAACGGCAGGACCGTAAGAGCCAACACCACCATCCCCATTCCGCCGTACCACTGCGTGATTTGGCGCCAGAACAGGATGCCCTTGCCATTGGCTTCAATGTCAGAGAGGGCCGTGGAGCCGGTGCAGCTGAAACCGGATGCAGATTCAAACAGTGCCTTGTCCCACTCAGACCACGCGAACATGTCGCCGAGCAGATAGGGCAGCGCTCCACCGGCCGCCGACAGAATCCATGTGAGCGTCACCGCCATGAACACCTGCTGAGGGCGAATCTTGTCGCCAGTTGACGTTCCAAACCACAGGGCGGCACCAACCAACAAAACGATCAGTGCGGAGATGAGCAGCGCCCATTCGTTGTCGGAGTGGGCATCGCTGTAGCCCCACTCGACGAAGAATGCGACGATCATCCCGGGGAACAGCATCATGAGTGCAATGCCCGAGACGTGAAGCGCAGGAATGATCGGTTTGCGCGCGACAGAACCGAGATTCTCCTCATTGACCTCGCGCCGCGAACGGGCCAGACGAATGCCCTTCCTTTTCGCACTCATCTCGAATCACTCCCGCGTCGGAGGCGCTCGAGGAGTGTGCGTTCGCTCTTCTCGTAGCCTGTTGCCGCGTCGTGAGCACGGTGCTTGCACCAGATGATGACCGACCCGAGGACGAGAGGAATTGGATAGATCGAGAGGCGGCCAGCGAACATGAGAAGCGCCAGCGTCAGTCGGGCCGGCCAGGACTGGTCGCCGATGAACGACGCAGCTGCCATCTCGCCAAGCGCAGGGCCAAAGGTCGATAGCGCACTGACCGAAAGCGAGAACGCCTCCACCAGATCTGCTCCGAATACGCCCAGTAGCGCTGCTCCAGTACCGACGGTGACACCAATCAGCGTGCGCTGAGCATGCATTTGGTCAATCGAACGCTCCGATGCCGCGCGATTTCCCACCTTGACCGCTTTGTGTGCCGTGGGGTGAAGTTGCAGGGTGATTGCGCGCTTCGCATCCTCCAGCGATTCGGCAACGTGCAGCCACCGATACCCTCCGCCGATTGAGCCGGCCATGGATCCAATCCCAACCAGCAACAGGAGAAGCGTTGTCGAACCTGTGCCCCAGCCTGACCAGTTCGTGGACCAGTGTCCTGTGGTGCTGACCACGGCTGTGGCGGAAAACCATCCATGGCGGATCGCGTCGCTGAGTCCGGCGTTGTTGGCGGTGTTGTCGAGTTCGGCCATGGTGAAGAAGATCGTTGCGACGAGAACGGCTCCCCCGTACAGCCGAGCTTCCAACGACCGGAGCATCGATCCGGGACTCCCCCGCAACATCCACCAGACAAGCGCGATGCTGGATCCGGCTATGAGCATCATTATCGATACAAGCCACTCCATGAGTGGAGAGTTGAAGTGCGCAATCGAGTCGGGATGGTTCGCGAATCCCCCTGTCGAGACCGTGCTCATGCCGTACGTGATCGCGTCAAAGAATCCGGCGCCCGACACCACGAGGCCCAATGCGCATAACAGCGTGAAGCCTCCGTAGAATCGCAGCGCATTCCTGATACCGAGGCTCGGGTTGGGGGCGAAAGATTTGAATCCGGTCCCGCTGCCTTCGGGGTCGACCATCTCGCGTCCGTTCACCCAGAACGGCAGGATCGTCGTGCCAAGAACAAGCGCGGCCAGACCACCCACCCACTGCGTCCCACTTCTCCACCACAGCATCGGTTGTGCCACGTTCTCAATGTCGCCGATGACGCTCAGGTGGGTCGTGGTGAATCCTGCCGTGGACTCGAATAAAGCGTCATCAAACCGGCTGATCGATCCGGTTGCGATGTAGACGAATGTCGAGATCAACACCAGAGCCAGCCAGCCGACCACTGTGGCTGCAAGGATGCTGCTGCCGCGCGTCCGTCTCGGTACAACGCCGTCGCGGAGTAACCAGATCGTAAGTGCGAGACAGAGCCCGGCCATCGGCCAGACCTCGAAGACATCGAGCGATCCATCGAACAGGTCCACAAAGCCAGTGGAGACCGCCAGAAGCGAACTTGAACCCGCAGCCATGCCGAGAGCAATCGCATAGACCGATGCTGAAGGATTCCCCGACGTCCTCGCCAGGCCAAGCTTTGAACGCAGGCTCACACGAGGCTCAGGACACGAGTGCGAGCAGCGGAGGTAACCGGCGAGCCAGGGTCAGGCGCGACTGAAGATCTCACGGATCTCTTGGACCTTCTCCGCTCGCGTCACGACCACGACATGATCAAGCGGACGGAACTCGCTCCACTTCCGACCGATGCTTGCCTTTCCTCCTCGAATGATCGCTGCGATGAGCGTGCCTTTCGGGAGAGCCAGTTCGGCGACGATGGCACCGTTCGCTTTGCTGGCGGGATCCACTTCGAGTTCGAACACTTCGATGTCGGACTCCAGGAACGTGGTGACCTGGGTGATCCCGCCATGGACCTGACGCAACACCGCGTTGGCGCTTGCGGTGCGGGGTGAGATGGCGGCGTCGATCCCGACTTCGTGCAGCAGTCCGCGCAGCTCAAGACGATGGAGCACGGCGATTGTCTCACGCGCTCCCATCGACTTCGCGAAGAGGCACGCAAGCACATTTGCGTCGTCTTCACCGGTCAGGGCGATGACGGCGTGCTGCGATCCAACATCTTCACTCTCGAGCAGTTCAACGTCGGTGATGTCGCCCTCGAGGATGAGGACGCCTTCCAGCTCCCGCGCCAACTCCTCGCACCGTTTCGGTTGGCGCTCAACGAGGGTCACCTCCGAGCCACGCCCAATCAGGTTTCGGGCCAGAATCTCTGCAGTACGACCACCGCCGAGGAGCATCACGCGTCGATGCGACCCCCGATGGAGTCCGAGCAGTTCCGTGACCAGCTTGCGGGCTCGACGCTTACACAGAACACGAACCTCGTCGCCTGCTTCGAGCCGATGGTCCTTTCGCGGAACGATCGAATCTGAGCCGCGTGTGATGGTGCCAACAATGAAATCCCAATCGGGCCCGTGCTCCTCGCCGATCTCGGCAAGGGTCTGCCCCACGAACGGTGCATCAGCGCTGAGGGTTGCGCCGATCATGATGATGGCGCCATTCCCCAGGAATGCGATCTCCGTAGCCCCGGGATAGGCAAGCAGACCGATGATCTCCTGCGCAGTTGCTTCGTCGGGGTCGATCACCAGGTCGGCTCGAGCGGCCGCATGAATACCGGCCATATCCGGACCCCGCAGCCCGGCTGACTCTATGCGCGCGATGGTGCGTGGTTTGGCGATCTCCTTGGCGACGAGACACGACACCATGTTGACCGCGTCGAACTGCGTGACGGCCACCAGGAGGTCAGCCTGCTCGATCCCCGCGCGCCGAAGCGTTTCCGGGTGGGTGCCGTCGCCAAGTACACCGAGAACATCATGGCGCTTCTCCACCGCTGCCAGTCGGGCTGGGTCCTTCTCGATAACCGCAACGTCACTGCCCTCTTTGCTGAGGAGCTCCGAGACATATGAGCCAACTTCACCGGCACCAACAACGACAATTCTCATCGGTACCTCAGGTCGGCCAGAGCACGCATGGCGTGAGTGCCGGGGAGATCAATTGGGAGCACCAACCTCATTGTTGCCATTGGGGGGACAACATGGGTGGATCGTCGGCGATGAAGCACCGCAGGAAAGTATGCCACCACATCTATCTGCTCGGAGCGAACCAGCGGACGCCGAGTTCGGTGACGACACCGTCGAGCGGCACGTCGTGCGGTTGGCATGGGAGTGACGCTACCCGCTGCGCTTCAAACCCCACCCCGAGCATGACCGGGCGATCAAGCGCATCGCGACTCGGTCCGAATGCGCGGTCGTAGTAGCCCCCACCTCGTCCAATGCGGTTGCCGTCCGGGTCGAATCCCACGAACGGCGTGAGGGCCACGCCGATGGTACCGGGAGCCACCCGCTTGGAGGTCGCCGGTTCGACGATGTCGAAGCGGCCAGTCGCAAGTTCGTCTCCGAGATCGTAGGGACGAAAATCCATGCCGCTGTCGGTCAGGCCGGGCAGAACCATTGACTGTCCGATGACGGCGAGACCCTCGAATACACCAGCCAAGTCCGGCTCGCCGTCATCGGCCAGAAAGAGCGAAACGCTCGCAGCGCGCTGCACCAGCAGGAGGCCGAGGACGCGTCTTGCAATGGACGCCTCGGCTCGTACACGGTTGTCGCCATCAAGGCTGCGCCGCGCTCTACGCAGGTCCTTGCGCAGTGCTTTCAAGTTGGCTTTCAGATGGGTTTGCTCGAGCATGCTTCACCATTCGTTCCCCATCCCAGAGTTACCCATGGAAATGCGCCAGACTCATGGGGTCACGTCCGGCCGGTTACCTGTTTGGACGGTAGCAAGCGGCCGATGTGAGAGCATGCCGGAAGTAGTTCATTCAGTTGTTGCCTGTCAGTTTGCCCTTGCGGGTGTCTGGCACGTAGCGTCTGGGCGTTTGTAACGACCCGTCGGGTCATACGTAGGAGAGAAATTTCGTGGGAGCGGTTCCGTATCTGGCAGCCATCAGTGCCATCATGGCGCTGGCATTGGCTGGTTACTTCTTCAGTGTCGTCAAGGCAGCTGACCCGGGCAACGAGCGGATGCAGCAGTTGATGCGCTCCATTCAGGAAGGCGCCCGGGCATTCCTTATCAAGGAGTACACCTGGGTTGCTGGCTTCGTCGCCATCATGATCGTGCTCATAGCCATCCTGTTGACGCCACTTTCGGCGGTCAGTTACGTCGTCGGTGCAGTGCTCTCGGCGACAGCAGGTTGGGCAGGCATGACAGTCGCCACCATGGCCAACGCTCGCACAACCAACGCAGCCATCGAGGGCCCAGCCAAAGCACTTCCGCTGGCCTTCAAGGGTGGCGCAGTTATGGGCTTCTCCGTTGCGGGCCTCAGTCTGCTCGGTCTCTCGGTGCTCTATCTGGTCTTCGTCGAGTGGACCAGCCCCGACGACCCGTACGAGATCATCACCGCATTCGGCCTCGGCGCAAGCTCGATCGCGCTGTTCAGCCGTGTCGGTGGCGGCATCTACACCAAGGCCGCCGACGTCGGCGCTGACCTCGTTGGAAAGGTCGAAGCCGGTATTCCCGAGGACGACCCCCGTAACCCGGCCACCATCGCTGACAACGTGGGCGACAACGTGGGCGACGTCGCCGGCATGGGCGCCGACCTCTTCGAGAGCTACAGCGGCGCAATCATCGCTCCCATGGCCTTCACTGCCTTCGCAGTAGCCAGCGGTTGGCTACCGGAGAACGCCACCCAGACCCAACTCATTCTCTTCCCGTTCGTGGTTGCCTTCGTCGGCATGATTGGTTCAATCATCGGCAGCTTCACCGTCCGCAGTGGTGACTCCGCCAAGATCAAGGACCTGTCCCACGCCCTGCACATGGGTACGAACGTCGCAATGGCCATCACCGTGGTCGGCGTCTTCATCGGTGGCTTCCTGGTGTTCGACCAAAACGCTCGCTGGGCCATCCCCGCTGCGGTGATCTTCGGTCTTATCGCCGGCTGGATGATTGGCAAGGTCGCCGAGATCTGGACCAGCGATGAGTACAGCCCGGTGAAAAAGATTGCCGCACAGACAGAGACCGGCCCGGCAACCGTGATCCTCAAGGGCATCTCGTCCGGCATGATTTCCGTCGGTGCCTCAGTGAGCCTGATCGCTCTGGCCGTCGGTGGCTCCTACTGGATGGGCCAGCAGGCTCTCGGCAGCGACTCACAAGCTGGCATCTACGGCGTGGCCATCGCCGCAATCGGCATGCTGGCAACCACCGGTGTTGTTGTCGGTGTTGACGCCTACGGCCCCATTGCTGACAACGCCGGCGGTATCGCAGAAATGGCTGAGCTTCCGCCGGAGGTTCGAGAAGTGACGGACTCACTTGACTCCCTCGGCAACACCACTGCGGCAGTGGCGAAGGGCTTTGCCGTTGGATCAGCAGCGCTCACCGCTCTTGCGCTGTTCGCCTCATTTGACCAGGCGATCACCGCCGCAAACCCGGCCGCAAGCCTTGACCTTGACATTGGCAACGTCGAAGTGTTTATCGGCCTGTTCCTCGGAGCCATGTTGCCCTTCGTGTTCGCTGCACTCACGATTGACGCCGTCGGTCGCGCCGCTGCTGCGATGATCGAAGAGGTTCGCCGTCAGTTCCGCGAAATTCCTGGACTGCGTGAAGGCAGGCCCGGCGTGGAACCGGACAGCGCCCGATGCGTCGCCATCTCCACTGAGGCTTCTCTCAAGGAGATGGTGATTCCCGGTGCACTGGCCGTCTTCGTGCCTCTCATCATCGGATTTATTGATGTCAACGCTCTCGGTGGCTTCCTCGCCGGAGCGTTGGTGAGCGGCTTCGCTCTTGCCATCTACATGTCCAACGCAGGTGGCGCATGGGACAACGCCAAGAAGTACATCGAAGCTGGACACCACGGCGGCAAGGGATCCGACGCCCACAAGGCTGCCGTTGTGGGCGACACCGTGGGCGACCCCTTCAAGGACACGTCCGGCCCCGCCATGAATATCCTGATCAAAGTCATGACCATCGTGTCTCTGATCTTTGCCTCAGCATTCGTCTGACAACTGTGACGCGCTGATCCTGCGAATCAGCGAGAAGAAGGCGCCCTCATCGGGCGCCTTCTTCCGTTTTCCCCGAAGTAGCCTCCTCCCCGATGGACATTGGCGACGCGCTTGGCGTGCTCGGGCTTGACCCCACAGCGTCATTTGAGGACATACGCGGCGCCTACCGCGATGCCCTGATGCGCCACCACCCCGACCGTGCGTCGACAGGCGACGACGGCGCCAACGCTGCAGAACGTACCGAAGAGATCGTCACCGCCTTCAGGCTGCTTCGCTCCGAGACGCAGGACGGCATGGTGCCACTCCCCACCACATCACTGTTACCAGCGCTTGGTTCCGACAGCCGTCCACTCGTCCTCGTCGCGCAGCCCGGTGACCTTTTCCAGCGGCTGCTGGCGGCAATCGAGTCCGTTGCGGAGATCAGCTTCGTCGATCGCGATTCAGAGATCCTGGGCGCCGTGATCACGCAGGAAGGCACCGCCTCTCAGCTCAGCGCGGAGGTGGACCGTTCCGGACCGGATCCCCAGATCCTGTTCACCCTGGAGTCGCTGACAGCCGGCGAACCGCCCGACCTCGCCGACATCGTTCGCCGCATCGATGATCATCTCTGAGGCTCAGTCCCGAAGCTCAACACCGGAGGGAGTGACGGTGTACTGTGGCCGCAGGCCAATGGACACTGAGCATCAGGCTGACGCCAGCCCGCCCGCAGAATCGCCCACCGAGGCGGGATGGCACGCGGACCCGTTCGGACGTTTCGAGCGGCGCTGGTGGGATGGCCGTCGTTGGTCGGAGAAGGTGGCCGATGGCCGGGCGAAGGGCCTGGACCCGCCTGGTATCGATACCACACCCGCATCCTTTGAGGTGCAGGAACCGACTCCAGCTGCGCCCATCACCGATGCAACACTCCCCATCGCAGTGCCGTCACCGTGGGGCCAGATCACCATGGCGCTGGGAGCTGTCGTGATGGTGTCCCTCGTGGTCCTTCTTGCCTTGTTCGCTGGTGGCGTCCTGCGCTGAGCCACGCCAGTCCAACCGCATGGGCAGCACTCAGGGCATGAAAGGCATCGGGTCTATGGGGGTACCGAACATGCGCATCTCGAAGTGCAGATGCGGTCCGGTGGACATGCCCGTCGAACCGACGTAGCCGATGATCTGACCTCGGGTCACCTCGGTTCCGACGCCGACCTCGAAGCTCTGCTGGTGGGCATAAAGCGAGGACAGACCCTCACCGTGGTCCACGACGATTGCGTTGCCGTAGCCGCCCTGAACGCCGGCGACGATCACGGTGCCGTCGTTCGTGGCGTAGATGGGGTCGCCGTAGTTGCCGCCCATGTCCAGACCGGTGTGCATGCGGTAGTAGCCGAGAATCGGGTGCAGTCGCTGACCGAATCCAGAGCCGATGCCACCAATGGTGGGGAGTACGTATCCGCTGGTCGAGATGTTGGATGGGTTGGGTTGCACGCCAGCTGCCACTGCCTGCTTATTGGCAATGAAGTCGGCCAGTTCCTCATCTTCGCGAATCAGCTCTTCGTCGCGAGCCTGCCAACTGGCAACACGACTCTCAACCTCTGAGCGGAGGTCCTCCATCAGAACCCGGTCACCCTCAAGGTCGAGGAGTTCGTCGGAGAGGCGCCTTTCAACCTGGGCGATGTGAGCGATCAGCAGGTCCTGTTCCTCAACAAGTGCGCGTTGACTCTCTCTGATTCCTCGCACCATATCGACCACATCTTCTGACTGTGACGAGGCAAGCTCCAGCATTGCGACCTTCGTGGCGCCCTGCTGGATGTTGGACGACTGCAGCAGGGTCTGACCCTGCCCGGCGGCATCACCAAGGTAGGCCTCCACTGCCGTTTCGGCCATGATGTCGTCAAGTTGCACAAGGTCATACTCGGCCCAGCCAATAGCGACGTCGATCTGACGGGCGCGAAGCTCAGCGGCGTCCAGGTCGAGCTGTGCTGCAACGACGCTCGTCTCCTTGCGAGTCACGAGTTCTGCTGCGGCGTTATAGGCGTCGCGGACCTGCGCGAGTTCGGCCGACGCGACATGGAGTCCGGTCCTGGTTCGCAGTCGCTCCTCTTCTATCTGTTCCTGACGCTCGCGTGCATCCTCGATGGTTTCCTGGGCAGTGACCAGGGCAGGGCCGAGGCTTGCCGTGAGCACACACAACACACCAGCAAGTGACGCAAACACTCGCACTCGCGGGCGCGATGAAGGTGCGAACAGTGTGTGTGCGGTGGCGCTGACGTCCGCTGGACCGAGGATTTTCGGGCGCGTGGTCTCATCGATATGTGCAGGTCTTATGGCGCTGACGTCCGCAGGACTGAGGGTCCTGATGTTACTGTGGTTTGTGTTGCTCATGGGGCAGGCGAGACGGTAGCAGCGGAAGTTGCGTTTGGGGAAATCGCCTTGGTGGAAACCGCCATTTCAAGCCGATCTTCTCGCGGATTGGTTGTCGCGCTGTGCCTCCAGCGTGGCGTTGGCAATACACTGCGAGGCCATGCCCCATTCCTTCGCCGACACGATACGACGCACCCGGAAGGGCCAATGAGCGCAGACAATCCCGCCGATCTCCCCCGGAGCGCGGACATCGTGGTGATAGGCGCAGGTCTTGCCGGCCTGTGCGCAGTGCTTGAACTGCAGCGCGGCGGCCGTAACGCAGTCCTGCTGGAGGCTTCTGACGGGGTTGGTGGTCGTGTTCGGTCCGACAGAGTCGAAGGCTTCATCCTCGATCGCGGCTTTCAGATTCTTCTCACGGCATATCCCGAGGTTCGGCGTCAGCTCGACCTTGACGCCCTGAATCTGCGTGCGTTCGTACCCGGCGCAGCCGTGTGGCTCGACGACAAGGCGCACCTGATTGGCGATCCGTTGCGTGACCCGCGCGTCCTCATCCCCACGCTCCGCTCCCCAATCGGCTCCCTGAAGGACAAAGCTCAGATAGGCCGGTTGCGCCAGCGGGTCAGGTCCGGGCATGCTCGTGATCTACTGCGCGCACCGGAAACATCGACGATTGAACATCTCAAGTCCATGGGATTTTCCGACAAAATCATAGACAGATTCCTGCGCCCGCTCTTTGCCGGAATTCAACTCGATCCGTCGCTTGAAACATCAAGTCGTATGTTCGACATTATCTTTCGCTCGCTCAGTGAGGGAGACTCCGTCGTTCCGGCGTCCGGTATGCAGGCCATCCCAAATCAGCTGGCGGCCCGCCTCGAGGCTGGGTCCATTCATCTGAACACTCGCGTCCGGCGCATCGCAGGGTCCAGGGTTCACACCGATAGAGGGGAGATTGAAGCGCCACACGTCGTCGTCGCGACAGATGCGCCAGCCGCAGCAGCGTTGCTCGACGTGGAGATTACTCCGTCGATGCCGGTTGGCTGTGTGTGGTTCGACGCTCCTGAGTCCCCGGCGAAAGCACTCGGGCTTCCGCCCGGCACGATTCTCCTTGACGGGTCATCCCGTGGGCCTGCGCTCAATGTCGCAATCCTCAGTGATGTCGCTCCTTCTTACGCTCCGCCGAATCGAACGTTGGTGGCAGCGGCGTGCGCTGCAGACATCGGCGAAGACCTGGAGCAGCGGGTCAGCGCACAGTTGCGTGGTTGGTTTGGTGAATTGGACGGTTGGAATACGCTGCGTGTCGATCGCATCGCCCACGCCCAGCCCGGTCAGAAACCACCGTTTGGACCGAAGAAACGGGTTCGGCTCGATGATGGGTTGTGGGTCTGTGGCGACCACCGGGACACCGGCTCAATCCAGGGTGCCATGTATTCCGGCCGGCGCACGGCTGAAGCCATACTCCGATCACCGTGAGGCCACCGCTGCCCTGGGCGGGATCTCGACGGGGACTAGTTCGAGAGTGTACTCATGAGTTCGTGGGCGACGCGGGGAGCGATGGTCCAAGAGTCCACATCCACCGTCCGGCGATGGTGGGCCGAGATGAGCACGGCGGCAACCATATTTACGATGGAAGGTGTGCACCAGTCATGGGCCTCGCTGGTTGAGTGGGCTGTTGCCCGCTCGACGGCGATGATGCTGGTCTCCGGCGTCAATACCGCAGCAAGATCGTCCATGAGGTGGGTGAAATGATCTGCCAACGCCTGGGTCATGATACCGAAGAGCATCGAACGATCGCCAGCCGCCGCCTCACGAGAGGCAACAAAGATCGCCGTGCAGATATCAACCAGCGATCGTGAGATGTGGTCACCGCGTGAGCCGAGACCATGGAGCGCAGCCAGTGCCACACCCGTACCCGACGACAGCGCCCGGAAATTCCACCGATCGACAGCAGGGTCGAGTAGCAGCTGAGCGGATACAAGCCGAGCCGAAGCGGCCCGCTCGGTGGTGGCGCCAATGACAGATTGCTCCACAAGAAGCTCGCCGAGTTGTTCCGCAGAGATGCGCGGGGTGGCTGCTCCCGGTGTTGCCAGCGCAACTGAACGGGCACGGTCATAGGCCTCAATGATGCCAAGAGCGTCTGCTTCGAACGCAGGCTGGGCGAGGTGTGCCATACCTGCCCTCATCTCAAGGCCCAGCCAGGATCGGACGTCTTCGAAGCGTGTCATCGCGTCGTCGTGCCCACCAATGATTTCCATGCGGGGGCAGAGCTCGCGCGGCACCGCAGTGTGTGGCCGGGATGGGTCGAAGAAGAGCGATGCATGCCCCGGGTTCTCCGTTGCCCAGCCAATGAGCATGCTGAGCGCTCCTTCGCTGTCGGGCGCCTCGGCTACACGGCCGAGGATCTCCTGGTTCAGAATCTCCTCTCCGGCAGACACAGCGTGCTGCATCGAGCCCGCATAGTTGTAGAGCGCTCCCACACTTATGTGGAGCTCGTTGGCAAGTGCTCGTGCTGTCACGCCCCCGATGCCGGATGTGGCAGCAAGGTCCAGGACAGCCTGAGCTACGGATGAAAGGTTGAGAAGCGGTGGCACAGCTCGAGTTTCGCGCCGCAATGTGGTACCTGAGACCTACTTCCACCGAGTTGAACGAAGTTCACTCACTCGGTTCCATTTCGAGGGCGGTTTTCAGACGCCAAGTACCCGTATGACCGCTTTACGTAGTGCGTTCACGCGCCGCGAGCAAGATTCGCATCCGTCAGACTGGCGTCAGAAAAACGGGCCAGGGAACGCAGTGGAGCAAGAATTTCCGCCTCGGCCAGTGTCTCTATCTCCGTCTCCAGGTCCGCACGAACCCGGCGGGCCCGCCGGTTTGCTCCCACACGGGCGAGAGCCCGCCCAACGACGCTCAGCGCAAGGCCACCCACCACACTGATCAGGACCATCGCCGTTGGCAGGGGTAGATCGCCCAAGGCTGGCACCGTGAGATCGAGGTCGACTCGAAAGAAGCCATCGATCAATGCGAGCGCCACCAACCAGGCCAGACCAGCAAGGCCAACCAGGGCCAACATGCGTTGGAGCGAGGTGACCACAGTCCACCATCGTGGTTTCGTCCGGCTGGCGGCAACCACCCGCCCGGACACCGTGTCGAGTGAAACAAGCACCGGTTGGTGCAGCTCCTGGGTCCTGCGTCTGATACCACTACTCCATGGCCCACTTGCTTCGCCAGTGACGGCATCCGCCAACGCGCGCAGTGCGAGTCCCACCTCTGCATCGGCCACTGCGCTCTTCCGGGCCACCGGCAACGATGCGACCGGGCGCTTGCGGAAACGATTCACCCAGGTGGTAGCCGGCCAGCCCACCGCAAGCCTCGCTTCGTGCATGTGTTGGTCCGCAACAGTGCGCGCCGCCGCATCCACGCCCCCAGCTCGACTGAGTCCATTCACAAGCTCTCTCTGAATCGGCTTGGCGTCAATGACTGACGCAAGGGCCTCCGGATTGGCCCCATGCAGATCGATGAGGTGCTCTGCAGCTGTGGCGATGTCCGCTTCCAGGCGTTGCACCACGCTTCGCTGTTCCTCGATGACATCGTGGAGCACGGCCCGAACTTCGTCGAGCCCATCGGCTGGCGTGCCGGGCTGCAACGACACAGGAACGGGCGTTGAATCGGGTAAACCGTCGCGGCGCAGGAGCTCGGCGAAATCGGCGAGACATGCGTCCCGCTCGGACGAGGACAACGTATCCACCTTGGACAGAACAAACCGCATCACCTCCGCATGGGACTGCAACGGTTGGAGGTATCCAGCGTGCAATGCATGGTCGGCGTACTTTTGCGGGTCGGTCACCCAGACAACAAGATCAACCAGCTCAATGAGCCGATCCACTTCCATCCGGTTGGTGTCGGTGGTGGAGTCGTAGTCGGGTAGGTCAACGAGGATGAGCCCTGGGGCGCCTCGGTCGGCGGGCACATGATGACGGTGTTTGATGCTGAGCCAGTCGAGGAGAGATCCGGCGCCGTCGTCCTCTCCGAAGATTACGGCATGCGCCACGGAGGTCGTTGGACGAAGCACCCCCGGGGCCGATACCGCCTCGCCAACAAGCGCGTTGAACAACGTCGACTTTCCAGCTCCGGTGGGCCCCGCCAGCGCTATGACCGTGTGATGGGTTCCATGGCGCAGGCGTTCTTCCGCGCGCACCGCCACCTCCTGGGCGTGCGCCAGCGAATCCTCTGGCAGGTAGCTGCTGGCATGGGAAACAGAACGACGCAGCGCAGCGATGCGCTCTGCAACGGGGAGCGATGATTCAGTCGTCGCCATCAGGTGAGCTCCGCCGCTTCGACCGCTGCTCCCGCACCTCGGAGTTCCTTTGCGGTCTCTGCAGAAGGCACATCGGCAAGGAGCGCACCGAAGCGCTCCAGCTCCACGGTGTACACACGCGCCAGACGAGTCTCCAGATCGTCTCGGACCAGCGTCACAAGATCCCGAACAGCCTGTTCACCGAACACGGCCGACAGCACCGTCTGACTCACCGCTGCGGTGCCACCGGCAACAGCTGCCTCGCCACCGGTAAGTCCTCCGGTGCTGCTGAAGACCGCGATCATCAGAGCGACACCCACCCCGTTGATACCGAGAGAGAGGGCACGGGCGGAGGCGAGCTTCGGCTCAGCCATCTCACGCACCAGATCGAGGACACCGAGTTGCCACTCCCCCAGTTCTTTGTCCATCCGGCTCGTGAGGTCCTCCGAAGCACGGTCGATACCTCGTGGTGCACCGTGGAGGACGCTGGCGCCTCCCGGCATGGCCTCCCACCCTTCAGCAACTTCAAGCGCAGCCCGGTTGGCGGCCTCCCGCACGAGCACTTCGAGATTGGAACTGAGCTCATCACGTGCCTGTTCGTCCCGGTCGGTCGATCCCCGCAGTAGTGCTGCTGCCTTGTCGCGCAGACGGCCAATGCCACGCTGCAGCTTGTCCATGAGCTCACCGGTTCCGACAATGTCGCGCCATTGGTCGATGACCTCGCCTTTGAGCAGTTGACCACTGCCAACTTCGTTGTCGACTCGATCGAGAGCCTCTTCGTAGCGCTGTTGCGCAAATTTGCGCAAAGCGAGCGCAGCCTGGGCCTGTTCGTCCAAAGCGTCGGCCACGCGATCGCTGCGGTCTCCCACTGAGCGAATTGCGCCGAGAAGCGTCGAACGCACTATCTCGTCGCGTCGTTCCGCGTCGCTCACCAGATCGTCAAGCCACGTTCGAATATCGGCCACGCCCTGCACGATGCGACCGTCCACCAGATCGTGTTCCGCGATGGCGAAAAGGTCAGCAGCCGGGAGCCCCTTCTCCCCCAACATGGAGCGCAGATGGCTTGAGATTTCATCTTCAGCGCCGGACGGAATGCGATTGATGATCAGCGCCAGCGCAATGGAGCGCTCCGCTGCGCGAGCCAGGTACTTCCACGGCACTGCGTCGGCGTACCGAGCCGCGGTGGTCACGAAGAGCCACAGATCGGCGGCGCCAAGTAGCTGCGATGCCAGATCGTGATTCGCAGTTTCAACAGAATCAATGTCGGGTGAATCAAGGATGGCCAGGCCCGCAGTCATCGCTGTGCTCACCACCACATGCAGTCCAGCCCCGGTGGACCGACGTTCCCCAGTGCTGCGGGGCAGATCCGCAAGGATGCCCCCAGCCATGAACCAGGCCTCATCGTCGGGATGGCACGTGAGCACCGGGAACCGGGTCGTTGGTCGCAACACACCCGGGCGGGTGACTTCCTCACCCACGAGCGAGTTGGTCAGCGTCGACTTACCAGCTCCGGTAGAACCCCCGAGCACAGCCAGCAGCGGTGCATCGAGACGAGACAGTCGCGGCAACACGTAGTCATCGAGCTGGTCGAGAAGTTCAGTTTGGGTCGTCTGACCTCGATCGGCACCAGGCAGCCCGAGCGAAAACGTCGCTTGAGCGAGCTGGGCCCGCAACCGTTCCAGGCCCTCAGTCAGAGTGGGCACAACCCAATGGTACGGCAGGGCTTGTCAGATTCGCGGGAACGCCGTAAGACACAGCAAAGAACACCACCTTGCGTCAAGTCACCGCGTCTCGCCAATAGTTGCTGCGGGAAGAGTTGCTGCGGGAGTGTGAGATGCGGGAGCAGCTCGCTACAGGTCGCCCGGGTTCTCGACCGGAATCGGCACCGCCCCCGCGGTCATCGAGCACAGCGACGCTGTGTTGTCCACATCGAACAGGAAATCGGCGAAAGCAGGATCATCAGCCAGTTCGTTCTGTTCAAAATCCGGTACCCCGTCTATGATGACGTCGATCTGGCCGGCCTCGCCGCCCTGCTCGATCATCTGGTTCTCATAGGCCTGCTTCAAAGCCTGTTCCGTGACGGCGTAGGCCTCCTGCATACAGTCGCTACCACCGATGACCGTCTGGGCAAACGCGTACGCGGCGGGTGTGAGGGAGTTGTTGTCAGAGACCCACGGAAACACGTCGGTGATCTTGCCAATCAGACCCTTGTCGTACTCCACCGAATCCATGGTGGCGACTGCGTCCACACGAGGGCGGGAGAACTCAATCGATTCAGCAGGAATGATGACGTCAAAGGATCCATTGCTGCGTTCCTCCACCCGCACCTCACCGGCATCGACACACGTGTCGACGTCCCCCTGCGCCACCATTTCAACGGTGTCGGTGCGGTACGTCTGACCAATCAGTTCGTGCTCGCGAGTTGCCCGCACCGGCACCTGGGCGAAGATGCGGGAGTGGCATGCCAGGTCCAGCGGGTCGATGCGAATGATCTGCGGTTCGGGCTCTGCTTCGTCGTACGTGATGGTCGTATCTTCGGTGGCCAGATCAATGTTGTCCCATGGCATGCGAATGTCGAGCAGACCAATCCCGGCCAACCCGACAATGACGAGGATCATCAGGAGAACGAGAAGGACAACAGACGTCAGGAATCCCGAGATGTTCTTCACAGCTGTTTGAACCTCAGACGACGCCCAGCCCGAACCGCTTCTCGAAGCGTTCCGCCTGTTCGAGAACGGTGTCGGGGAAGTCCATGATCTTCTGCTGATACTCGGCCCCTACCGGGTCAAGGTCGGTGAGCGCGCCGACGCCCCAGTCTTTGAGAAGCGGCATGATGACGCGATCATGGTGAAGTCGCATGTTGTACACGCCGGACTTGGCAATGGCCAGAGAACGACGAAGGAACCGGGGAATACCAATTCCCGGCATCTGAAAGTCCACGAGTGTTTCGTAGATGCCTTTCAGCGTGGAGTTGGGCTCCGTGTCGAGCATGGCGGCAAGCATGCTTTTGTAAAAAATGAAGTGATGGTTCTCATCGCCGGCGATGAGTCGCATCAGGTTTGTGCACGCCTCGTCGTCGGAGATCTTGCCAGCGTTGCGATGCGACACCCGCGTGGCAAGTTCCTGGAATGAGGTGTACGCGAAGAGATGCGCCGGGGTGGGGTACACCGGAAACCAGCCGGTCTGCATGGTTGCCATGCGATCCATCTCCAGCGCAACGGGATCTGCGTTACGCGAAACAAGCAGGTAGCTCCGCATGGCGATTGCATGCTGGTTTTCTTCGGCCGTCCAGAGCCGATTCCATTCTCCGAGCGCCGAGTCCGGCTGGACTTTGCTCTCAAAGGCAGAGTGGTAATACGGCAGGTTGTCCTCTGTCAGGAGGTTGAGAACAAGCGCGTTCCGAGCCTCTTCAGAGATGGTGGCCTGAGATGCATCCCAGGGCTTGTCCTTGAAGTTCTCTCCGCGTTCCCACGGCACAAGATCGTGGAACAGCCAGTGCTGACGACGCTCACGATGCTCGTCGATGAGCCCTCGTGCAACACCATCAAGAGCCTCGAGCACTTCGAAGCTTTCGTTCAAGGCCACCAGTTTCTCCCTTGTAGACCACTTACCAACGTAGCCGCGCAGCAGTCTCCTTGCTCCATCCTGGCGCCGGAACGCACGCGTTTCAGGAGTCAACGCCTGCCCGGCCCGGTGATCGGTTCTTTCGAGCTGCCCGCAGGCAGCTGATCTCAGGAACTAACGTGGTTTCGTGCGACTGATCGTCGCGTCAACGAAGCTCCCCGAAATGCCGGGGGCTCACCTGAATGTTGGGAATTGATGGGACTGTTCAAAAAATCCGGCTCCACCGGCGTAATTTGCGATGACCCACGCATCCTCGTCATCGACGACGTGGCGAGCTTGGAGGAGTGCGCGCATGTGATCGAGCTTGTGGAAGGTCGGATGCATGACGCTCGGATTGTGGGCGAAGACAAAGCCGACGTCATGATGTCAAAGCGGTCGGCGAGCGTTGGGTGGGTTCACCCCCGACAGACGGACACCGTTGCCGCGCTTTCGGACCGGGTCGCGGAACTCGCCGAGCAGTCGGCGCGAAACATCGAGGACATGCAGGTCGTCAAATACGAGCCCGGTGACCAACACACGCTGCACCTCGACACGTTCGATCCGGATGAGCCAGCCGGGCGAAGCCAGCTCCGAAACGGCGGACAACGCTTGCGCACCGGATTGCTCTACCTGGCGGAGCCATCGATGGGTGGGAGCACGGCGTTCCCGAAGGTCAAGGCCCGAGTCAAACCCAAAGTCGGGCGGCTCGTGCTCTTCGACACCGTTCTCGACGACGGCGCCCCCAATCCAAAGTCTTTGCACTCCGGGATGCCGGTTGTCCGGGGACAAAAGTGGGCCTGCAACTTCTGGTTTCGCGAGAAGCCTCCGAAGAGCAATGTGATGGGCGCCGGGAAGAAGGCCAAAAAGAACCAACGCCGCCGCTGACAGGTTCTAGGGTGGCTTGCATGGAACAGCCGAAGCCTGATGACAAGAACTGGACGTGGGTCCTCGATGAGGCGTGCCCTGAGTGCGGGTTCAACAGTTCGTCCATTGATCGCAGCGACATTGCCGCCCAGGTGCGCGTGAATGCCGCTGCCTGGCGCAAGGTGCTGAGCCGCGGTGACATCGTGCACCAGCGTCCGCCAGACGGTCCGGATGGTCCCATCTGGTCCGCTCTTGAGTACGGCGCCCATGTCCGCGACGTCTATGAGCTCTTCACGAAACGCGTCGAACTCATGCTGAAGGAGGACGCTCCCACGTTTGAGAACTGGAATCAGGACGAGACAGCGCTTGCGAGCGACTACGCCTCGGATGACCCTGACAAGGTTGCCTACGATCTCGCCGTCGCCGCTGGCAACTTTGCCAACATCTACGATCGCGTGTCCCGCGATGAGTGGGACCGAACCGGACTGCGCTCAGATGGTTCCGCGTTCACGGTCGAATCCATCGGCCGCTACGCACTGCACGATCCTGTCCATCACCTCTGGGACGTCGAACAGGGCTTCGAGCGAATCACCAACGCCTGACTCACCCGGCACGCGGTGTCAGACACACCGTTACAAGTTGGGCAGGAGCCCGGGCTCAGAAAGTGCCGCCGCGAGAGACCTGGGGGTATGGATGTCGCGGACTCCTTCTTTTGTGAGAAGGTAGTCGATGACGTCGTCCAGCGTCATGGCCATGCTTTCCTGGAGGCCGACGGCAATCGTCGCGAGGTAGCGCATATCAGGCAGGACCGGAGGCGTGGGTCGTGACCGTGCGGTGATTGTCACGACGGGCAGACCGTCGTCGCCGAAGCCGAGCAGTAACGCCAGCCCGTACAGCCGGTCGTATTGCACAAGCTGCCCGTGTGCCATGAGCGCATCAAGGTCCAGAGGCCGGTGCTCGCGAGCCCCGTTCTCCTGTCGGTGGACATCCTCAAACTGTTCGAGTGCGATTCGGTAGATTCGACACAGAGTCGGACCCGCTGTTGCGTCACTTACCCGAGCGTCGAGAAATGCGACGCCCCCGCCTCCCCACCGCCGAGAGCGATGGGCGAAGTAAAGTTCGTGCATTGTCGCGTACGGTAGTGATCCGGTTGGCGCCGACGGGTCCCGGGCTCCGGATTCCACATGATCATGATCACCCAGCGGAGGTCGACCACCCTCAAGGTAGGTGGCAAAGCGATCTGTCGAGAGGTTGGAGCCGAAAGCGGCATACCAGAGGTAGGTCACCGCTCCAAGGTAGTGGGCACCGGCCCGGGAGCTGCGCCGCCAGTTCGGTGATCAGTGCGGGAACAGGACTATGGTCCTGCGTCCGTCGAGATCAAGACCCTGGAGGTCAAAGTGAGCCTCCAGCGCCCATTCGAGCGTGGTTTCCCATGATTCCATCGCCCGGATGATCTCCGGAACCGCTGCCGGCCAATTTGGGAATCCATCGCCCAGTCTCGGCGTGAGGGTCGGCACCTGGAACGTGAAAGGTCGTCGGGTGGGCCCATCCGGGACTGAGATTGCGCTTTCATCACACACCAGTGAGCCACGAAACAGATGCATCTTGTCGATGTGAAGTCGTCGCTGACCGTCCCAGCGTTGTTTGCTTGCGACGCAGACCAGGTCGACCGTCAGCTTTCCCGGTCCGAGGCGGCGTCGAGATTTGAGGCTGACCGAGCCGGCGACGAAGTCAGTTGGCCCGTAGGGTCGGTCGGCCAGGTCAAACTCGAGTGTCCCTTTGGCTCGCTGCAACAGCTTCACCGTGTTGTCATCGCCAATCACGAACCCGCCTTGAGCACGGATGGGCGCTGGGCCTATCTGCCCGATACGTATGGTGCCTCAGTCGCGCGCAACCTCCGCGACAGCGATGGCCTCGTGGTCGAGGTCCTGATCATCGTGAAGATCAACGGTGACTCTGCGCAAATCACCGGTGAACGCGAACGGTCCGGTCCAGGTGCCAGAACCGTCGTAGTCAGAGACTGTCGTTCCCCGGTCCAAGCCCACATCAAGCCCGCTCCAGGACACCATGAGCTTGAAGACGTGCTCGGTTTCCATGTACCCGACCTCTTCCCCGTTGATGAGCAGCACTCCCCGACCATGTCGCGTCCCAGGATCGCGGTCGAGACGGAAACCCAGTTCCACCTCCCCTTCCGGTACTGCTTCAGATGATGTGGCGAGGATATGCGTGCCGCCAATGTTGAGGTCGTGCACCAGGTGGCCTCCGCGCAGAAACAGTGAGTAGCCGGAGGTGGCGTCGCCATGCGCAACAAGCACGCCCTCGGCTCCACCCGGTGGAATCGTGGCGTAGGCGTTGATTGTGTAGCTGCGGCTGCGCAGGTCAGGGGCGACATCCGAAGGAACGTGGCCCATGCCGTGCCAGAAGGTGTAATGCGTGCGCTCGCCACGATGACGCTCGGCGTTCTCTGCAAAGCGAGCGGCAAACCGGTCATCGAGCGGCAGTACCTTGTTCGCTTCAGCTTCGATCCACCAGCGTTCGACCATCGCTGCCAGTCGATCCGGGTCGGCCTCTGAAAGGTCGTGGCATTCGTTGAAATCCTCGGCAAGGTTGTAAAGCTCCCAGGTGTCGTCCTCGAATGCGGTTCCGGGTTGATGCCAGGCCACAGCCTTCCATCCGTCAATCCAAATGCCGCGATGACCGAACATCTCGAAGTACTGCACCGACTTGGCGGTCTCGGCGTTTTCGTCAGCGAACGTTACGGCAAAGCTCACGCCCTCTGTCTGGGCCGGCGCTTCGATGCCGATGGCGTCAAGAATGGTTGGCGCCAGATCGGACACGTGGCTGAACTGGTGCCGAAGCCCGGAGCTCACCTTCCCTGGCCAGCGGATCACCAGTGGATCGCGAATGCCACCACCATGGGTGTTCTGCTTGTAGCGCTTCAACGGCGTATTTGCGGTCATCGCCCACCCCCAGGGAAAGTTCGAGTGCGTGTCCGGTCCGCCGATGTCTTCAAGGCGCTCCAACTTTGCGGTAATGGGTTCCGAGATGCCGTTGTACGGTCCCATCGCATTGATGAATCCGTTGGGTCCCCCCTCCTGGCTGGCCCCGTTGTCGGAGAGCACGAGGACAAGAGTGTTGTCGAGTTGCTCTGCCTCACGCAGGAACGCAATCAGTCGCCCGAAGTGGATGTCGGTGTGTTCGAGCATCGCTGCATAGGCGGCCATAAGGCGAGTGAAGATGCGCTGCTCATCGCCTGAGTGATCAGCCCACGCTTTCACATCATGGTTACGTTCCGGGAGCTCTGTTCCCTCCGGCACGACGCCCATCGCAAGCTGGCGCTCAAGGCGCCGTTTCCTTTCGACGTCCCATCCGTGGGCGAAGACAGCGTCGTACTTGTCAATCAGCTCCCGGGGCGCCTGGTGCGGTGCGTGGCAGGCGCCGGGCATGACGGCCATGAACCACGGTTTGTCTGGCGCCGACGCGAGGTGACTTTTCACGAATCCAAGCGAGTGGTCAAAGAGGTCTTCCGTGAGGTGATAGCCGGTTGAGTGGTCCCCCGGCGCCTGAATATGGGTGTTGTCCATCACCAGTTCGGGGCTGTACTGGTCCGTTTCAGCATCAAGAAACCCGTAGAACCGATCGAAGCCCCGTCCCAGGGGCCAGCCGTCGAAGGGGCCGGTCGGTCCAGTCTGTGTCAGCGGCGTGACGTGCCACTTGCCGACGTGGTAGGTGCTCCAGCCGGCCGGTCGAAGTACCTCAGCGAGCGTCGGCGCGTCCGGGTCAAGCTTCCCTCGATAGCCGGGGAAGCCGGAGTCGAAGTTGGCCAGGCAGCCCATGCCAACCGAATGGTGGTTCCTGCCAGTCAATAGCGCGGCGCGGGTGGTGGAACACATCGCCGTGGTGTGAAAGCCCGTGTAGCGGGCGCCGTCCGCAGCCAGCGAGTCGATGACGGGCGTGTCGACGCCCGAGCCGTAGCAACCGAAGTCGGAGAATCCGACGTCGTCGAGCATCATCACCAGCACGTTTGGCGCACCATCCGGCGCCCCGAGCGCAGTAGACCAGTTCGGTGAAGATTCGGCCAGCGTGCGACCGATTATTCCGGTGAACTCGGATGTATTCCTCATGGCAACAACGTACGCCATGCTCCCATGCCGAGAATCAGTCGTCGGGGTCGCCTTCGAGCACGGCCTTGGACTCGTTCGCGGCTGCCGCGAAGATGCCCTTGCTCATCAGGCTGAACTCGCTGTCGCGTCGCGCCTGGTACACCTGTGCGCGGGCCGCCACCACGTTGCGCGATTCCGGCTCCGCCGCGGCAGCCATTTCTGCCAGATGACAGGCAAGGCGAAGGTCTCCCGCCTCAACCAGCTCCAGCGCACGATTGGCGAGGACATCCGCGCCGCCGGCCAGACTGGCCATCTCGGCGCCAATGGCGGCCTGGGGACTGGGCTTCAGGTTCGCCGGGTTCTGGTCCCACCATCCGCCATAGAGACGCCAGATGTTTCGGATGACGAACTCGGGTTCGTCATAGACCGGCCGCATCCAGGGCTTCATGAGCATGTCATCCGGCACAGAGATTTCCTGCAGAATGGCGTCAAGGGAGTAGCCGCCGTTCATCATTTCCACGGTGCGCAGCAGCAGCGATTCGAGCGCATCCGCCATATCGCCGAGCACGGTGTTGATCCGCTCGGCACCGCGCACGGGCAGTCCGTGGGCACCGAACAGCAGATCTGCATTCTTCGCCTGCATCTTGCGCAGCGCTGCGGCCCATTCCTTCGGGTAGCGCTGGACCTTTTGAGGATTGCCGCAGTTCGGGAACACCCAGATCACGAAGTCGCCCACACACAGTGCCTTGTGTTCAGGGATCCAGGCCCACGTGTGGTCATCGGTCTCGCCCCGATCGTGGTGCAGCTCAATGTCAAGACCGCCGATGGAGAGGTTCAGGTCATCCTGGTACTGCGTGGTGGGCCATACGGCGTCGGCTGGCAGGAAGTCGTCCACGTCGCCCACGCTCAGCCCAGCAGCCGTGGAGATACCACCAAACTGTCGGCGGTTGATGGACGTATTCCAGGCATTTGTCATCTGGTAGCGCTCGAATCGCGGCACCACAGCTTCGTGCCCAATGACGTTCAAATCGTTCCCCTGATGCGTTGCGTCAGCAGCGAACGCACCGCTGCCGCCCACGTGGTCGATGTGGCCGTGCGTGTACACGAGGGTGTTGATGGGGTCGGTTGACCAGCCGCGAAGCTCGTCCACAACCTTTGCCCCAGAGCGGGGGCCGCTGGCATCGAAGCACACCAGGCCCTCATATGTCTTGAAGCTCACCACGTGGGAGAAGGACTCCACCAGCGCCATCTTGTCGTCCACTTCGACGAGCTTGTGCGTGAGCCGGTTTGTGGCTTCATCGCTCTCGCCGGTGTCGATTATTCTCGATGAAAGCTCGAGAGGATCAGCCGTGACAATCGGCCACTTCTTTTGGAGCTTGGCGGTGTTGCCGATCATTGTAGACCGGCCAGTGATCTGAGTTTCCTGAATCGAGGCACGACGACATTCTGCACCACCTCCACACGCTCGTCGTGTGGAAGCCTCGCAGCTTCGCCCCAAAGTGCGCGACCAACCATGAAACCAGAGCCGCCTGCGCCGACGACGTGTTCCACCTGCTCAGCGAACAAGTCAAAGTTCACGCCGCCAGAGAGCACGGTCCAGGGCATCGTGACGCGCTCGGTGATCTTTGCGCACGCGCTCGCCCAGACGGACCGATCCGACTCCACATTTGAGTCAACGGGGAACGGCAACTTGAGAAGGTCCGGCTCCATGGCGGCGAAACGTTCGGCAGTGGCCAGAACGACGCGCTCGCGATCAGCGGGGTCGTCAAGGTCATAGAACAACGGCTCGAGAATGAGCGGCATGCCCGCGGCCCTGCAATTCGTCAGCGCCTCCGCAGCCACTTCAGCCTGGGCGTCAGCAAGGTCACGGTCGGGGTGGTAGGGCAGCAAAAGTTTGCAACCAGCCGCACCAGATTCGGCTGCCTGCTTTGGTGACCAGTTCTCCAGGAAGGTGGTGGGTTCAGTGCCGAGCGCCCCGAAGTAGCCCTGAGCCTCGAGTGCCGCAAGGAACCCAACACCCTCGGGTACCGATCCGTTGTCGATGAGCTGAGGAATCGAGTACTCGGATTCGAGCATCAAACCGGTGGCTCCCGCCTGCGCAGCTGCACCGGAAACGATGTCGGTCTTGAGTTCGGTGATCTCCTGTGCGCTCAGCGATGACGGGTCCTCGGGTGCAAGGAAGTTGCGCATCGAGTCACGGTGATCAATCGCAAGGACGGCGAACACGCCATTCTCAGAAATGTCCTCAAGACTCATGTGTCACCCATCGTCGGGCCCTTGATGACCGGCAGGTCCCAGGCGTTGAAGTCCCAGTCATCCTGAATCCACGTGAATGCTTCATCGAAGCACGGTGGGGTGCTGCGCTCTTCATCCTGAGGCTCCCCGGCAAGGAAGTTGAGGAAGAACATGTGCGAGCTGGGGCACGCCACGCTTGAGTGGTACCCCTTCGTGACCGTGACGACCTCACCATCTTTTGCGGTGAAGTGCTCCTCGAAGTCTTCGTCGTCTCGCCAGTTGCGGTGCATGGCGAACCCGTTGGGCGGATCGAGCTTGAAGTAGTAGGTCTCCTCCAGATACGGCGAACCGTCGCGGCCGTCGTGGCAATGCGGCGCCCACCCTGACCATGTCCCGCGCGGTACGTACACCTCGTAAAGGATGAGGCGCTCGGCGGGCAGGGGCGAGGCCAGAACGTGGTGCACCTGTCGGTAGGCCTGACCGCCACCGCGCAGCTCGGCCTTCATCTCGGAAGGTTCGAAGAGGCGCACCGGGTACCGACCCTCAGCCGGGGCCGAACCGATTGCGAAGGTGAACGCCTCATCGGTGGTCACCGTGAGCTGCACCCGCGGAGGGGCGTAGACGATTGACGGCATCTCGGTGAAGACAGACTCGCGGGACAGGACAAAAACCTGCTCGTCTGCCGCGACCGTGCCGGAGCCTTCGAGTGGAACGATCGCTGTCTCCTGATCATCGAGGAGCGACGTATGGGTCTCCCCCGCTGCGAGCGTCACCACGGAGAAGCTGAGGTACTCCCAGCCAACCGTTTCAGGTGTGACAGCAAAGTGGGTGGGTCCCTCGGCTGCCTTTGTGTAGTGGAACTGAGCCATGGCTATCCAATCTCTGTGATCTGCACGGGTCGCTTCTCAGCGACGGATTTCAACGCGGCGAGTCCAATAACGAGCGGGGCCCGTCCATCGGACCCGGTGACCTGCATCTCGCCCGAGCCGACATCTGCCACAAAGGCTTCCCACTCAGCCAGGTAACTCGGGATGTAACGGTCGAGGAAGAAGTACGGAACCGCGGCGCCTTTGGATCCTTCAGGTCCGCGGAACACAGCGTGGTGTTCGCGGTGGTTCTCTGAGGTCACGAGCCCTTTGGAACCAAACACCTCAACCCGTTGGTCATAGCCATAGATGGCCTGACGACTGTTGTCGATGGTGGTGATTGCTCCGTTGTCGTGCGTCATGACCACCACAACGGTGTCGAGGTCGCCGGCTTCACCAATCGCCGGGTCCACCATGACCGCTCCCACGGCGTACACCTCCACCACCTCGCTGCCGGTCACAAACCGGGCCATGTCGAAATCGTGAATGGTCATGTCCCGGAAAATACCTCCGGACACGTGGACGTATTCGATGGGTGGCGGCTCCGGATCGCGGCTGGTGATGTGGATCCGTTGCACCTCCCCCACGTCGCCGGCCATCACTGCCCGACGAACCGCGTCGTGGCCACGATCAAACCGGCGATTGAAGCCAATCTGCAGCGGGATGCCCGCCGTCTTCACTGCGTCAAGCCCGCGATCCAGCTCATCAAGATCCAGAGACAGTGGCTTCTCCATGAAAACGGGCTTTCCGGCAGCAGCACAGTCGACCAGCAGGTCGATGTGTGTATCCGTGCTGGTGCAGATGGCAACGGCGTCCACATCCTCTGCGGTGATCAACTCACTGGCAGACGCTGCAACGGCTACCCCGAGATCTGATGCGACTGCTTCCGCTGGAGCAGCGAAAACATCAAAGACTCGAGTTACCTCAGCGCCGCCAATCTGGCGATGCACCAGCTCAGCGTGCATCCTGCCGATGCGGCCTGTTCCAAGGACGCCGATACGAAGCTTGTCGGTCATCAGCCGATCCTCTGATCAGACTTGCCGTCCATGACCTCGGCCCGTGCGGCAAGCACGGAGTCGAGTTCGCTCACCTCGGGTACTCCAACTTCCCAATACGACCCGCCCTCGGTCCACGAGTCCGGATCCGTGGTCATGGCGATGACCGTGGTTCGGTCGTTGCCCCTGGCCCGAAGGAAGGCAGCCTCGAGTTCTTCAATGCTGTTCGCCCGTTCAGCGATTGCTCCCATCGCTGCGGCGTGCGCAGCAAAATCCACCGGGTCGGGGCGCACAACCGTGGGGTTGTCCTTGATGAGGTTGTTGAACGGCACTCCACCCATGTTGGTTTGGAGTCGATTGATGACTGCGAATCCACCGTTGTCGCAGACGATCACAATCATCTTGTGCCCGTGGATAACCGAGGAGTACACATCGCTGTTGAGCATCATCCAGGAGCCGTCGCCGCAGAACACGACCACGTCCTTGTCCGGTTGCGCCATCGCTGCTCCCCATCCGCCGCTGGTCTCGTACCCCATACACGAATAGCCGTATTCGCAGTCGAAACTGTTGAGGGTCCTGGCTCTCCAACCGTTGTTCACTTCTCCGGGGAAACCGCCCGCTGCGGCCAGCGCGAACGTATTCGCATCGGCCAGACGGTCGATGGCGCCCACAACCTGTGCGTAGGTGGGGAGCCCCGTGTCGCTTTGCGCGTCCCTGGCTGCGATCTTGTCGATGTAGGCATTGTGCTGGGCAACTTCGCTGCGTGCCTTTTCGGGCCAGGCTGACGGTGCCGACCACTCCCCCAGCGCCTCGCTCATTTCGCTCAGTACCTCGCGGGCGTCGCCGACAACTGGCATGGAGTGATGCTTTGTGGCATCGAAGCGGGCGGTGTTGACGCCGACGATCTTCACGTTCTCGTTCTTGAAGACCGTCCACGAGCCGGTCGTGAAGTCAAGGAGGCGGGTGCCAACCGCCAGGACGACGTCGGCTTCGGCGGCGAGCGCATTTGCTGATGTGCCGCCGGTAACGCCAATGGGTCCGCCGTACATTTGATGGTCCCAGGTCAGGCAGGCCTTGCCGGCAACCGTCTCCACCACGGGTATCTGATGCTTCGTGGCGAAGGCGGCCAATTCTTCCTCCGCCAGCGAATAATGCACCCCGCCGCCACACACAATCAGCGGCGACCTGGCGTCGCGAAGCGCAGCGAGCGCAGCGTCGAGCTGTTGACGATCCGGACGAGGCCGGGCGATGTCATGAAGGCGTTCCACGAAGAAGTGCTCGGGGAAGTCGTACGCCTCGGCGGCGACGTCCTGGGGCAGACCGATGAACGCCGGACCGCACGTGGCCGGGTCGAGCATGGTCTGCACCGCGTGCGGCAGCGAGGTGGTGACCTGCTCGGGCTTCACTATCCGATCCCAGTACCGGGTTACCGCTCGGAAGCCGTCGTTGACAGTCATCGTCGGATCGCCGAAATGCTCCACCTGTTGCAGAACAGGATCCGGCAGCCGGTGCGTGAAGGTATCGCCGGCAATCAGCAGGAGGGGGAGCCGATTGCTGTGGGCCACACCGGCCGCCGTGATCATGTTGGTTGCGCCCGGGCCAACCGATGATGTTGCCACCATGATTTGACGCCGTCGCTTGGCCTTCGTGTAGGCCACCCCAGCCAGGGCCATGCCCTGTTCATTCTGACCCCGATAGGTCGGGAGATCGTCTTTGACCCGCTCAAGTGCGTGGCCGAGCGAGGTCACATTGCCGTGTCCGAATATGGCGTACACCCCGCCAAAAAGCGGAGCGACGGAGCCGTCAGCCTGCACCGATTTCTGCGCTACCAGGTAACGGACGATGGCCTGTGACGTTGTGAGTCGAATCGTGTCTGTCATTCTCTGTACCTCTGGTCAGTTGTGGCTGTGTCAGTCGATGCGCAGCGACACAACGTCCTGCCATGTGCCAGTCTCGGTTGATGTGATCAGGGCCTGCTGCACGCTCACGAAGTCCACGGCTTCGGCAAAGGATGCAGAGTGGCGTCCCCCTTCGGCGACTGCAGTCAGGAAGTGGTAGTCCTCGATTGCGACGAGATCTTCGAAGCCAATGCTGTTCGCATCCCCGGGCACGAAGGCGCCATGCTGCGGGTAGCGATCGCCGGCCCGCACGGTGGTGTACCCGCGGGGGCGGGCACTGTTTGTCTCGGTGTCGCCGACCATGAACAGTCCCATCTCGTTCATGGTTTCCAGGTTCCAGTTGGCAGCACCCCGGGTGCCATAGATATCGAAGGCATTCTGTGACTCGGGCCCAATGATCGACCGTGAGGTTTCGAACGCGCCGACTGCGCCGTTCTCAAACTCGACCATCGCAGCGAAGTAGTCCTCGTTGGTCACCGGTCCGGTGGGGTCACCTGGTTGACCGCGGTCGTAGTGGGTGCCGCCTTCCCTGGGCAGCGGACGATCCGTGATGAAGGTCTTCTGAAGGCCAATCACGCGCTTCATTGGACCGACCAGCATGTGGGCCATATCCATGGAGTGACTGAGGATGTCCGTCGACACGCCGTAACCGGACTGGTCCACCTTGAAGCGCCACGACAACAGGCCCATCGGGTCGCTGCCGTACATGGAGAAGAAGCGACCACGGTAGTTCGTAATCTCACCAAGCTCGCCCGCATCGATGAGGCCTTTCAGATACTGCACGAGAGGAGCGAAGCGATAGTTGTAGCCAACGCCGGTAACCACGCCAGCGTCGCGACACGCCTTCTCAACGCGGACGGTCTGGTCCGGCATGCCGCCCACCGGCTTCTCACAGAACACGTGCTTGCCGGTCTGGGCCGCTGCCACACAGATATCTTCGTGCAACATGTTCGGCGCCGTGCAGACGACCACATCAATGTCGTCGCGATCCATGATTGAACGCCAGTCGGGAACAGCCTCTTCGAAACCAAAGTCGTTCACTGCGGCCTCACGACGATCTTCCATGTTGTCTGCGCACACGGCCAACACGGGTTCGTAGGAGCGTTCGTTCCAGAGCATTGGTATGCGCCGGTAGCTCCGGGAATGGGCCTGGCCCATCCAGCCCAGGCCCACCACCGCGATGCGGATCGGTTGATTGGTCATGAGATTCCTTTGAGAGTTTGCCGACCCCGGGGGCCATGCGTCGAAACGTGAAGTGGAGACCTGCGTGCTGGTCAGAACTGTTCGCCGCGCTCCGCCAGCAGCGCTTCAATTTCTTCAAGGGTTGGCATGTCGTCGGCACACATGAGCCGACCTGCCACAATTGCACCCGCCGCGTTGCCGTATTTGATGATGCGTTCCGGCGACCAACCCTCGAGCAGGCCGTGACAGAACGCTCCACCGAATGCATCTCCGGACCCCAGGCCCGAGACCACGTCCACCAGATACGGAGCTGCTGTCACCCGTGACCCGTCGGGAGTGGCAACCATGACGCCTTCTCCCCCGAGCTTCACAACGGCCATTTCCAAACCACGTTCAAGGAGTCGGTCGGCAGCCTCATTCGGGTCTCGGGTACCTACGGCAATTTCGCACTCGTCCCGGTTGCCAATGGCGATGGTGAAGTGATCAAGCATGGGCGAGATGAGTTCCGCCGCTGCCTCGGGTGATTCCCAGAACATCGGACGCCAATCCAAATCCAGGACCGTGTGCGCCTTACGCTGACGGGTTTCGAGCAGCGAAGTCACCGTCTGAGCGGCCAACGGATCTGAGAACCGGGACGCAGGAAACCACAGGATTGGAACGTTGCGCACGACATCTGGATCGAAGTCGTCCGGCGTCATGTTGAGATCGGGGGCCCGTGGTTCCCGGTAAAAGATGATGCTCGGATTTTCAGGCGGGTCCATCTCCGCAAACGCCAGCGGCGTTTTCAGGTCCGGGTCGACCCCGACGAAGCGGGTGTCCACGTTGAACGTCGTGTCGAGCGCGTAGCGGACGTAGTCACCGAACTGATCATCGCCGACTTTGGTTCCAAGCGCAGCGCGACGACCGAGGCGTGCTGCGGCCACAGCGACGTTCGTTGCCGTACCACCGATGGACTTCGCGAACGACGTAACCGTTCGCATCGGCTCGTTGATCTGGGCCGCGTAAAGGTCAACACTGACCCGGCCAATGGCGAGAATTTCGGGAGTGGAAACAGAAGGATTGGACATCGAGGCAGTGGTCATGCGGTAGTGGTCATCGCGGTAGTGGACATCGCGGTAGTGGTCATCGCGGTAGTGGACATGGCGGCTAGGGCGTTGCGGCGGACGCAGGCCGAGCGGCAATGGCCTGCTCCAGTTCGTGCTGGAGTTCCTTCAGCTCGGCGCCGCCTGCCATCAGCTGGGTCAGTTCGTCCTGAGAAATCTCTTCCTTTGCGAAATTACCCATGGACTGCCCTCGATTGAGGATGAGGAAGCGGTCACCCACCGGGTAGGCGTGCGACGGATTGTGCGTAATGAAGATCACGGCAAGACCGCGGTTGCGCGCCTCGACAATGTAGCGAAGTACCACGCCGGACTGCTTCACACCAAGTGCTGAGGTGGGCTCATCGAGAATCAACACCTTTGCGCCAAAGTACGCCGCTCGGGCGATTGCCACAGATTGCCGCTCGCCGCCGGAGAGGGTTCCCACGGGCTGTTCGGTATCGCGAATGTCGATGCCCATCTTGGCCATCTCGTCCTTGGCCACCCGCTTGGACTGCTCCACATCGATGCTGCGGAACGGCCAGATGCCCCTGGTGGGTTCGGCTCCCAGAAAGAAGTTCCGCCACACGGACATGAGTGGCACCATCGCCAAGTCCTGGTAAACGGTGGCTATACCCTTTGCCAGCGACTCGCGGGGAGAGCTGAAGCGCATCTCCTCGCCTTCCAGAAGAAACTGACCTGCGTCGTGCTGATGCACTCCGGCCAGGATCTTGATGAAGGTCGACTTGCCGGCACCATTGTCTCCGAGCACGCAGGTCACTTCGCCCGGGTTCACCGTGGTGGTGACACCCTGGAGCGCAATGATGTTCCCGTAGAACTTGCCAATATCGCGGAGTTCGAGGAATGCGCTCATCTTGCTGACTCTGCCTTCTGTCGAATGAATCCGTTGGCTACCACGGCGAGCAGGAGAATGACGCCGAGGAACACAAACCGCCAGTCGCTGTTCCATCCGGAGAACGGGATGCCCTGTTTCGAGATGGCCATGATGACTGCGCCAAGCGCAGCGCCAACCACCGTGCCATAGCCGCCGGTCAGGAAGGTGCCTCCCACCACTGCCGCAATGATGTACTCGAACTCGAGTCCGTTACCGGTGGAAGCCTGGATGGTGTTGAGACGGAAGGCCAACAACATGCCCACGAGCCACGCAGCAAACGAGACAAGCATGAAGAGCTGTGTCTTTGTCCGTGCCGCTGGAACACCAACCTGTCGAGCGGCCTGCTTGTTGCCTCCAACGGCGTACACCCAACTGCCCCACTTTGTTCGGCCAAGGACCCATGCGCACAACGCAGTGAAGGCAACGAACCAGAGCGTGCGCACACTGAGAATGGCCGGCGTGATTGGGTTTTCCCGGGTGAACTCGTACTCCATCGTGTAGAGCAGTTTCACGAGGAGCCCACCGCCGACGCCGAGGACGCCAAGTGTGGCAATCCATCGAGCGGAGCGGTCGGCCTCTTCGTCCAGGGCCTTCCGGTCAGCGAAAATCAGTCCGGTGACGGCCCACGCAAACATGAGGAGCGCTATCACACACAGGATGCCGAACAGTTCTGCCCGGAATTTGGGCGAAGACGATTCAGCTCGGATGGCCAGACCGATCAGGAAGACTGCGAGGGAAGAGAGGACGAGGGTTGCAGTCTTGGAGCTGGGCGAGATGCGCCCAGCTCTCGCCACGGCGATGAGCATCCACACCATGCCAGCCGTGATGAAGGCGCCGAACAGCATGGCGCGGAGGCCCTGCTCGGTGAAGAAGAACCAGATCTGCGTGTCTGCCTCGGCGTCGAGGCGACTGGCGAACAGGTACCCAACGATCAACAGGACGACGCCGCCAGCCAGGCTGAGAAGCACCGAAGTATTCAACGTAAATGGACCGCGCTGCCGATGCGTCTCGTAGCGCCAGTACGACAAGCCGAGCGCAAGTGCCAGACCGCCGACGCCGATGATCACGCCGCGTCCCCAGTCGAGGCCTTCGTTGTTGTGCATGCCCCGCACGCCAACGAGAACGGCTGCGACACCAGCGAACGCGACAATTGCTCCGGACGTGCGAACGTCAGGCTTGCGTCGCAACTCGCCGCCGATGAACATAATCAGTCCAAGAACGAGCATTGCCAGCGCCACCGCAACCAACACTGACGGGCGTCGGCGGATGGCGGCCTCGACGCCGACGGCGCCGAGGATCAGACCGACAGATTGCGCGCTGCGATCGATACCACGACCGGCTACGGCTTGTCGCACGGTGGAGAGAATCCAACCAACGATGACGAGATAGAAAAGGCCCGTCCAGGTCAGGTACTCCCCAACAGTGCCGAAGAAGCTGATTTGATCGGGTCCTTGGAGAGTGAAGCTGCCCCAGGTCTCTTCCAGCCCACCCTGAGCCTGCCATTCGCGCCAGGCGACCACGCCCACGGCGCCGATGACCGCCAGTACAAAGCCGGTGAGGCTGAGTTCGCTTGCTCCTTTGCGCACTCGGAACGAGAACTCGAAGATGGCCAGAGCAACAAGAGTGAAGCCGGCGACGATGAGTACGAGATAGAGCAGGTCGCGAGCCTCGAACTGGTGCAGATTGCGTTCCCATGTGGCCGCAAAGAAGTTCTGCCAGCGCTCGTATCCATCGCCTTCATCTGCTCGACCAACCTGAATCTGATCGACGATTCGCTTCGAGAAACCAAGCTTTGCGCCGCGCAGCACGAAGAAGGTGGCGAGAGTGGCAATGAAGCTCGGGAGCGCAAGTCGCTCGACCATCCAACCATTCGCCCAGCCAATACCCAGTGCGACAAGAAGCGACAACGGGATCGCAATCCAGTAGTGCAGCCCGAGTCCGCCGATTTCTCCGGCCTCTTTGACAAACATGATGACGAGAATTCCCATGGCCCCGGTGTTCGCTCCGGAGGACAAGTCGAACTCGCCACCAATCATGAGGACTGCCACGGCGACCGCCATGATTCCCAGGGTTGAGCTCACGTCGAGCACAGTGGTGGCTCCGTTGGCCGTGCCGAACGGGATACTCACTGCCCAGAAGAACATCCAAATCGTGACCACACCGATCAGTGCGCCGATATCGGGGCGCACGAGAAGTCGGCCGAACAGACCTCGATAGGCAAGGCGCTCGTCTCCTGCATCAACACCATCTGACGGTTCCTTGGATTGCCCGTCGTCGATGACGCTTATGTCATCGGTGTTGGTTGCGCCATCGGTGTTGGTTGTGCCATCGGTGTTGGTTGTGCCATCGCCGACAGTGACTGGCGCTGGATCAGTGGTCGCGTCGTCCGCGACAACATCGTCCATGAATCGTTCCCCCTGCTCACGTGTTCTCTCGCCCAGAATTCAACAGGGCGGGACAGACCTGTATGGACTGCCCGCCCTGTTTCAATGCATGCGTTCGCTGATCAGATAATCAGCGGGTTCCTGCTGCCACGAGAGCCTTGACCTCAGCGGCGTTGTCCGGTGTCACAAAGCCGGGACCGGTCAGGATGGGAAGGCCACCACCAGCGGTGTTCTGGTTGGTGTTTTCCAGGTACATCAGCACGACTGGGAGGTATCCCTGGAGGTACTGCTGCTGGTCGACGGTGAAGGCGATGTTTCCGGCTTCAATCTCGTCGATGATGGTGGGCGTGATGTCGAAGCCACCGACCTGGACATCGCTGCGGCCGAGGGCCTGAGCTGCTGCCAGAGCCGAGACCGCTATCACGGGGCCGGTGCCAAGGACAGCGTCGATTGACGGGTCAGCGGCGAGGATGGCGTTAATGGTGTTCTGCTGTTCCGTCTGGTCAGCGTCAAGACCACCGAACTGCACGGTGACCGTTCCGTCGAAGCCGTCTTCGAGACCGGCGCAGCGCTCTTCAAGACCTACGTTGGACTGTTCCTGGAATGCGCAGAGCACGTGGCTTGCGCCAAGGGTGTTGAAGCGCTCACCGGCGCCGAAACCGGCAACGGTTTCGGTCTGGCCAACGTGGCTGGTTGCGCCGATTTCCTTGTAAAAGTCCACGCCGGAGTTGAGCGTGTAGACGGGGATACCTGCGGCCACTGCAGCCTGCAACGGGCCGGTCAGCTGGTCAGGGCTGGGCAGCGAAGCTGCGATGCCGTTGGAGCCGGCAGCAACCGTTGCTTCGATGTCGGTGACCATCTGCAGCGGGTCGTTGTTGCCCGGCAGCCAGACGAGGTTTGCACCCACGTCGTCTGCCGCTGCTTCAGCGCCACGCTTCACAACGGACCAGAACGGTCCATCGTCAGAGTGCGTGATCATGTGGAATGTGAGATCGCCACCCTGGGAAAGGGTGACCTCCTCTTCCACGGTGTCGTCCTGCATGGCGTCATCGCCAGTGTCGGCGTCTTCCACGGTGTCGTCCTGCATGGCGTCATCGCCAGTGTCGGCGTCTTCCACGGTGTCGTCCTGCATGGCCTCATCGCCGGTGTCGGCGTCAACCGTTTCGCCCGCGCCCTCGGTCACGGTGGACGCCGCGCCGTCGCTGCCGCAGGATGCGGCAAACATTGCGAAGGCAGCAAATACTGCCAACAGTTTCAGAAACTTCTTCATAGGGGATTCCCCTCCCGATTGTCTGCTTGTTTGCTTTTCTGGATTCCGCTTGGCGGTCACCTTGTTTGCATTTCTGGATTCCGCTTCGCGGTCACCATGTCTTCGCAGTCTCCCAGACGGGAGACGACGACGAATTTTCTCGTCCTAGGCGACGGCCAACCCTTTCAAAAAGGAAAGGCTTCGCTGCACGTCTTCGACCGGCCCCGTTCCGGCAGCCGGCATGTCCCCTTCGATGGCCGTGTCCTGCTCCACCACGTACCAGTTGTTGTATCCCGCGCCCTCAAGGAACAGTACAATCTCATCCAGAGGGATGTCGCCCCCACCCAGGTTGGAAAAAATTCCTGCCTGCACCGCTTCCATAATCGAAAGCTCGCCACTATTGAGCCTCGGGACGACATGGTCCACAACATCTTTGAGATGAACCAGACCGATGCGGTCGAAGTGCTCCCTTGCGAACGCAAGCGGGTCGGTACCTCCGATGTGAAGGTGACCGGTATCGAGGCACCACTGCACTGACGAGTGCTCAAGGACCATTTGCACGTCGTCGGCAGTTTCGACCACGGTGCCGACGTGCGGGTGCAGCACCTGGGTGAGACCATGCCGGAGGCAGATCTCATCGACTTTGGTGAGCATTGCAGCGAGATGCAGCCACTCGTCTGATGTCAGCGCTTCTCGCGGGCCCCAGTCAGATGTGGTCACTGGTGCCGTGATGAAGTGCCACGATCCGGCGGCAGCCAGAAATTCAGCAATCTCTTCGGCCTCGGCCAACATTGCCTTGGCTGCATCTGGCTTGTGCATGATCAGCGGCACAAAGCCTCCGAGCATCCTGAGCTCGAAGGACGAGAGAAGCGTCTTCACATCGGCTGCGTCCTCGGGGAAGAAACCCGGCGAACCGAGCTCGGTCACCCCGAAGCCAAGGCTCTGCATCTCACCCAACACGCGGGTTGGGTCCATCTGTGGCCCCCACCCGGGAACTTCGCAGATTCCCCACGAGATGGGCGCCGTCGCAAGTCGGTCACGAAAGCTTGTGCGTGCATTGCTGGTGTCCAGTGCCATCAGTCCCCCATCTGGCCCATGTATGTGCGTCAACCTTCGCCGACGACCGCGCCTTGTCCGCTTGGCCGTGTCTCCGTGTATTTCCGTGTATCCGCCGGTTCGGCTGTTTAGCCTTCGCGACAAAATTGGAGCGCTCCAGATTCGAAGCAAAGCTCATCTTAGGCCATCTGCTCGACAAGTCAAGCACCAGCGCCAAGGTAACCCATACAGCTCCCGACGCATTCTTGGAGCGCTCCACAACACGTCACAACGCTACGCTCTGGACGAGGCATCTCATTCGGGATCTCCACAAACGCGACAGGGCATCAGTGAGCAGACCAACGATGGACGATGTGGCCGAGCGGGCTGGCGTTTCGCGTTCACTCGTGTCTCTCGTCATGCGCAGTGCGGATGGCGTCAGCCCGAAGCGCCGCGCCAAGGTACAGGCCGCTGCCGAGGAACTCGGCTACCGCCCGAACCTCCTTGCCAGAAACTTGGCGGGAAATCGCACGAACACCATCGGGTTGCTCCTCGATGACCTGCACAACCCGTTCTACGCAGATTCTGCTGACGGCGTGTGGCGAGAGGCAACCGAGCTTGGCTACCGGGTCATCATGAGCGCCGGCTTCCGCGACCCGAAAACGGAACAGGAAGCGATTGAGACGTTTCTTGAGTTTCAGGTGGAGGGAATGATCCTCGCCTCCCCGCGATGCGAATCTGGCCACATCCGTGCTGCAGGAAGCATCAGCCCGACGGTCGTGCTCGGAGACAATGTCGGTATCGACGGCGTTTCGAGTATCGCCAACGACGACACCGCTGGTTCAGCGCTTGCGGTTGGTCACCTCGTCACCCTCGGCCATCGCAGCATCGTGCACATCACCGGCGGAGGCCGGCCCAGTGCGACCGTGCGCCAGGACGGATATGCCACAGCCATGACCTCCCACGGGCTCAGCAATGAGATCCGTCTGATGCCGGGCGAGTTCACCGAACGTACCGGCGTGGAGGCAGCCAACGCGCTTGTCGCGCAGGGTGAACTTCCCACCGCGATCTTTGCAGGCAACGACCTCATCGCCGCGGGTTGTATTGGACGTCTTGCTGAACTCGGCATTGATGTTCCCAACGACATCAGCGTGGTCGGCTACGACAACACCGGTTTCTCAGCACTCGGACACCTGTCGATCACCACCATCAATCAGCCGCGGGCAGAGATGGGGCGCCTCGCCATGTCCATCATCAACGACTCCATTGACCAGAACATCGAGCCCGAGGAGATAACGCTGAAACCCGACCTCGTCGTTCGTTCCACCACTGCGGCTCCACGCGGCCCGGCGCAGTGAGTGCCGAACTGTTCGAAAGGTCGAAGAGGAAGCCCTGCTCGCCAGCACTCCTGTCTTCGGTCCACCACTTCAATGCATGTGCTCTTCGACTCGTTGGCGACGGACTCGACTCCCGTGTCACTGGATGGCAACGGCGAAACGGATGAGCGTCAGCCGTGCATCTCTCATCGACGGTCCCAGCTGTGACCGTGGCGGCAACGGAACCGTCAGGAAGGAAGACTCGCTACGCCGGGCACCTTCGACGGTCGACCGAAGACTTCCCGCAGCACGGGCGTGAACTCCTCGATGGACAGGGACTTGTAGTTCGGATCGAAGCAGTTCTGGTCGTACGCCTCACAGAAGTGCACGCATGCGTCGAAGTGGGGCGAATCCCTGTACATGTCGCGAGCGTGGCGATCGCCGCCGAGATGATGAAAGTAGTAGTACCCCTGGAACAGACCGTGATGCTTCGCCACCCAATAGGACTCTTCGTCCACGTACGGAGCAAGCAGAGCGGCAGCCGCTTCGCTGTGATTCTCCGGGGCGAAGCTGTCGGCAACATCGTGCAACAGCGCCGTCACAATCAGGTCGGAGCGTTCGCCGTTGCGCAGGGCGCGGGTACCGGACTGCAGTGAGTGCTCGTAGCGGTCAACCTGATAGCCAAGCTTCGGCCCTGCCAGGTTCTTCAACATGGTGACAAGGTTGTCAACGACATGGGCCCTGGTGTGTTCTTCAAACTGCGGGGCGAGAAACTCGTAGTCCTCCTTCACCCCATCTTCCATCCGTACCCAACTGACTGCGTCCATCTGGAAAGCGTAGAACTGCTGCGCCCGGATTGGCCAGTCTGTTACGAATTCCGCCCCCAGAGAGACGAAGCCGCTGAGCATGGCGCAAACTGGCTAGATTTGCGAGTGATGACCGATTCAACAGTTTTCTATACGTTCACCGACGAGGCTCCTGCCCTTGCCACCCGATCGCTGCTTCCCATTGTGCGAGCTTTCGCCAGTGCCGCAGGCGTTGGGGTCGAGACGCGAGACATCTCACTCGCAGGCCGCCTCCTCGACATCTTCCCGGAGCGCATGAAGCCCAGCCAGGAGTCAGGCGATGATCTCGCCGCTCTGGGTCAACTCGCCAAGCAGCCCGAGGCGAACATCATCAAGCTGCCCAACATCAGCGCTTCCGTCCCCCAGCTGAAGAGCGCAATAGCGGAGCTCCAGACAGCCGGCTACGACATTCCTGACTTCCCTGAAGATCCTGAAACCGACGAGGAGAACGAGATCCGCGCCCGGTACGACCGGGTCAAGGGAAGCGCAGTGAATCCGGTCCTTCGTGAAGGTAACTCCGATCGCCGTGCTCCAGCCGCAGTCAAGCAGTACGCACAGGCCAATCCACACCGGATGGGAGCATGGAGCCCAGACTCGGCCACCCACGTCTCCACCATGGGTCCTGGTGACTTCCAGTCCAACGAACAGTCCGTCACCATCGCTCAGGACGACACCCTCACCATCACCCTGGTCGGCGATGGTGGCATCACCACCGAACTGAAACAGTTCCCGGTCATTGCCGGGGAGGTTGTGGACGCCACGTTCATGTCCAAACGCGCGCTCGTGTCGTTCCTGAAAGAACAGGTCAGCGATGCGAAGGAAAACGGCTTGCTGTTCTCGCTTCATATGAAAGCCACCATGATGAAGGTGTCGGACCCGGTCATCTTCGGCCACGCCGTCCGCGTGTACTTCGCCGACGCCTTCGCAAAGCACGGCATCCTCTTCGACGAGGTCGGAGCCAATCCAAACAATGGCGTCGGCAACGTTATCGCCGCGCTGGACGAGGCGCCCGACGAGGCACGCAAGGCGGCCCTCGCCGACCTCCACGCGGCCTACGAGACCGGTCCGGATCTCGCAATGGTGAACTCCGACCTCGGCATCACCAATCTTCACGTGCCAAGTGACATCATTATCGACGCCTCAATGCCAGCCATGATCCGCTCGTCCGGTCAGATGTGGAACAAGCACGGCGAACTGCAGGACGTGAAAGCGGTCATTCCCGACAGCAGCTACGCCGCTCTGTACACCGCCACCATCGACAACTGTCGCGAGCACGGTGCCTTCGACCCGACAACCATGGGCACCGTCCCGAACGTCGGGCTCATGGCACAGAAGGCAGAAGAGTACGGCTCCCATGACAAGACGTTCAAGATTGAGCGGGACGGAACGGTGCAGGTCACGGACAGCTCCGGCACCGTGCTCATGGAACACGCAGTTGAGGCCGGCGACATCTGGCGTGCCTGCCAGGTGAAGGATCTCCCGGTTACAGACTGGGTCAACCTCGCTGTGCGAAGGGCCCGTGCCACAGGTTGGCCGGCCGTTTTCTGGCTCGACAAGGACCGCTCCCACGACGCGGAGCTGATCACCAAAGTCGAACGCGATCTCGCCGCCCTCGACACCGCGGGCCTCACCATCGAGATCATGAACGTGTCTGACGCCACCGAGTACACGCTGAACCGGGCCCGCAACGGCGAGAACACCATCTCCGTCACCGGCAACGTGCTTCGTGACTACCTCACCGATCTGTTTCCCATTCTCGAACTCGGTACCAGCGCGAAGATGCTCTCCATTGTCCCGCTGATGAATGGTGGAGGCCTGTTTGAAACCGGTGCCGGAGGTTCCGCCCCCAAGCACGTGCAGCAGTTCCAGGAAGAGAACCATCTGCGCTGGGATTCTCTCGGCGAGTTCCTGGCCCTTGCAGTTTCACTGGAGCACCTCAGCGAGTTCGCCAACAATCCCGATGCGCAGATCCTCGCCGACACGCTCGACATCGCAACCGGCAGGCTGCTCAGCAGCGGTAAGTCGCCATCGCGAAAGGTCAATGAGCTGGACAACCGTGGCAGCCACTTCTACCTGGCTCTGTTCTGGGCGCAGGAGCTTGCCGCTCAGACATCATCGGCAGACCTCGCAGCACGATTCGCCGAGCTCGCCGAAGCATTGGCCGCGAACGAGAAATCGATCACCGCCGAACTCATCGAAGTGCAGGGTGCGCGCATGAACATCGGCGGCTACTTCCTTCCCAACGAAGATCTGGCCGTGGCCGCCATGCGCCCGAGCGCCACCTTCAACGCCATCATCGACAACTTCTAGCGAGTTCCTGGCCGCGTGGCACGGGCCACCGGCCGCTTCAGAGCGATGAAGCCTTCAAGATGGGGGTTTCATCATGAGTGTCGGCGTGGCCGCCTTGTAGGCCTCGTAGTCGGCCTGACCACCCCAACGCTTGTCCGAGCGAGCCTCCAGCATCGGCACACCGGACACTCTGGTCAGGAGCAGGTAGACAAACAGGGGTGAAATCAGCGTCACGTATCTCCAACCACTCAGGGTCGGCAGCGCAATGATGGCGATGCCGGCCCAGAGCATGATCTCGCCCAGATAGTTCGGGTGCCGCGACCACGCCCAGATACCGGTGGAAATAAACCTGCCCTTGTTGGCCGGGTCACGTTTGAACGCTGTCTTCTGGTTGTCAGCTGTCACCTCGATGCCGAAGCCAATCAGCCAGACGACCGCACCAATCACCGCGATGGTCCCAATGCGCCCATCCTTTGGAGCCGTGATGGCTGCCAACGCACAGCAGAGCGTCAGGAAGACCCACAACCCCTGCGTGGTCCATGCGGTCAGAAACCGCAGTGGGTTCACCTTGATCTTGTCGAAACGTCCGTCTTTGCCGTCCTTGCGTACCCGGGCAAACAGGAACGAACCAAGCCGCAGCGCCCACATCCCAATCAGGCAGACAAGCAGCACCGAGCGTCCATCGTAGGACCCAACAGCGACAAGGCTGATGAGAACCGTGGTGAGGTAGGTAACCGAGCCGGTCAGGTCGTAGTACTTCTCCGTTTGGGCAGCGTTGGCGGGAATGAACGCGAGCCAGTTGATGCCGAATGCCACCGCGCAGGCGATGAACATCACCTTGATTCCGCCGACTGCTTCCCCTCCGACCGAACCAGCCAGAGCGACGAGTACGCCTGCGAGAACAGCTCCACCTATCGCCTTTGAAGATTTTTGTATCTGCACTTTGGTTGCCACGGGCAGAACTGTAGGTGATTGTCCACCGGAACAAGGAACCCACGCAAGAAACCAAGGAAGACCCAAGGAAGACCCAACGCAGGTGTACCCGACCCCGTTCCGGCCGCGGGCCGCCGTAGCCTTTCCGTGTGTCTACGTGCCGCCCTCGCCTCTGGGTTCTGATGTTCAGCGTTCTGGCGCTGCTGGCTTCTGCCTGTACCAGTTCGACTCCGGATACCTCCATTGTGGATGCCAGCGCGGAGAACGTGACCACGTCACAGGATGCGTCGGACACGACAGGCGCGGAATCCAGGGGCGGATTGAAGCCAGTTCAGCCCTCCGGAGACGATGCCGGTGGAGCTGACAATTCGACCTCGCCTGCGCCGACTCAGACGCCTCGCCCCACCCCCACCCCCACCGTCACGCCGGAGCCCACGCCGACCTTCACCGAGTCGCAGGGCACCTCGTTCAAATCCGGGGGTGTCGATGACAACCAGGCCCCTGATGACGAGGACGCAGTCGCAACCGACCCCGAACCGGCCGCATCCGACGGTTTCACCCCAACACCGAAACCAGCGACCACGTCGGAACAGATGACAACGCCCGGTGCAGGTCAGACGCCCCAGCCGACCGGCGACCCAGAACCAACCGCAACACCGCGGCCGACAGCACCGAGACCAGCAGCGACGGCCACTCCGAGACCGACGGCACTGAGACCGGAAGCCACGGCCACTCCGAGACCGGCGGCACCGGCTCGCGCCACAGCGACATCGGTGCCAACAGCCACTCCGCGGCCGACAGCAACCGCAGTCCCCCCCACAGCAACACGTGTGCCGCAGCGAGCCACGGCCCAACCAACGTCAACAATTGTTCCGCCGACAGCAACTCCGACCGTGACACCCATACCGACACCACTCCCACCGACAGCGACGCAGGTACCTACTGGTCCGGGAGCGTCCATGGGGATTGCGCTCGGCGGAGGGATCTATGACCTGTCAGCAGCCGAAGTGGCGCAACGCTTCGATCAGCTTGCGGCGGCCGGCTTCCAGTGGGTGCGTCTGGATATGAACTGGGCCTTCCTCGAACCGACACCGGGCACCTACGCCTGGGGCGAGACCGATGCGCTCGTGAACGCAGCGGCCGCACGAGGTCTGCAGGTTCTGGGCCTTATCGCGTACACACCATCGTGGGCCCGTCCGCCTGGCACCGACGACAAGCATCAACCAAACAACACCACCGACTTCGCAGCCTTCGCTGGAGCTGCCGCTCGTCGCTATCGCGGACAGATCGTGGCATGGGAAATCTGGAATGAGCCGAACCATCTACCGTTCTGGTCAAGCGGACCGGACGCTGCCTTCTACGGCGACCTCGTTACTGCGTCGGCATTCGCCATTCGTGTCGAGGCGCCCGGCTCGTTCATCATCTCCGGAGGGCTCAGCCCGGCCGTCGACGGTTCCGGCTCGATTGCTCCCGAAACCTTCATGCGAGGCTTCCTCGATCGTGTCCCGGCCGGAACGTTGAACGCCGTGGGCATCCATCCGTACAGTTTTCCAGCACTTCCTGATGAGCCGTTGGCCTGGAACACCTTTGCCCGGATGCCACAGATGCAGTCGCTGATTGCGGGCTATGACCCGAATCTGATTCTGTGGCCCACCGAATTCGGTGCACCGGTCGCTGAAGTTGGCGAGGTCGCTCAGGCTGATGCCATACGACGAGCCGTCGAGTGCAGTGAAAAACACAGTTGGATCGGACCGATGTTCATCTTTACGCTGCAGGACCTTGGCGGCGATACGTTCGGCATTCGCGACGGCGCTGGCAACGAACGCCCCGCCTGGACCGAAGTGGAACGCCTCACCGACGGCTTCTACGCAACATCTTCCTGCCGCTTCTAAGCCGGTGTCAGACACACCGTTACAAGTTCGCCTCAGTCTGCGCGGGGTTCTCAGGCTACGCAATAGGCCCGGTGTCAGACACACCGTTACAAGTTCACCTCAGGTTGCGCGGGGTTCTCTGGGGAGGCCGAGGACACGGTCGCCGAGGATGTTGCGCATCACGTTTGAGGTTCCGCCCATTATGGTGTAGCCCGGCGCGTAGGCGAGACCATGCGTGACGTCATCCCACAGCGTCGCCTGCGGGCCAAGCGCACGGCTCACAAACTCTGCCACTCGCCACTGATGCTCAGTGCAGTACGCCTTGGTCGCCGCACTGAAGTTTGCCGGCGCCTGCTTGAGGACCTCGCGATAGACGAGGAGACGTCCAATCCGATAGCCGGCCTCAAGGCGCGCAATTTCCTGGCGCACAAGTGGATCGGTGGTGTCTGCGGTCTCCACGGCGATGTCAAAGAGGGCCCGATTGGAAACCAACCGGTCAATACCGCCGCGTTCGTGCGCCAACTGCACCATCGTCTGCTTGAACGCGTCCCCCTCCACACCCACGAGATTCTCGACGGGCACGCGGACATCGGTGTAGTACACCTCGCAGAAGTGTTTATTCGTGGTCATGTCCATGATTGGACGCACCTCGATACCCGGGAGGTCCATCGGGACGATGATCTCGGAGATACCTCGATGCGGAGGGCCGGAGCTGTCCGTGCGACAAATCAGATAGCAGTAGTCGGCCACGTCGCCGAAGCTGGTCCAGATCTTTTGCCCATTGACTACGAAATGGTCGCCGTCACGGACGGCTGACGTCTTGAGCGAGGCAAGGTCAGAGCCTGCATCAGGTTCACTCATGCCAATGCACCACGTGGTCTCGCCCGAGAGCATGGCGGGAAGATACTCCGCCTGCTGGTCAGCGGTACCGTAGGCGATGAGCGTTGGGCCCATCTGTCGGTCGGCGAACCACATGGCTGCAATCGGTGCTCCGGCCGCAATCATTTCCTCAGCGACGATCACCCGCTCGATGGGCGGTCGTTCCTGTCCGCCATGCTCCTGTGGCCAACCCATGCCAATGAACCCTTCCCGGGCCATGACCTGTGCGAAACCTTTGGAGAAGCCGTTGATCCAGCTGTCGTTGAACCGTCCGAACTCGGCGACGCCCTCAGCTGCGACCCGACGGGCGCGCTGCTGGAGTTCAATCAGTTCTGGAGAGAGTCGGAAATCGAGCATCCACACTGTTTAGCCGACCAGCGACCTTGAACCGACACCCAATGGTTGCCGCTGCCAACACCCGTCCCGGCAACCTGGCTCAGGGTGCGAGACGGATGGCTGCGCCCGATGCTGCGACGCTCTCATATGCGGCATCGATGACGCGTTGAACGGCGAGGCCTTCGCGAAACGACGGCTCTGCCGGCTGCCCTTCGACGATGGCACTGATCCATGCCCGGGTCATCACATCGGTGGTTCGAAAGACGTCTCGGTAGGTGTTGTGCACCGTGTCTCGCCTGACGCCGCCCCAGATGTCCGCGGGTATGGGCAGTTCCACCGCTCCACCGGTTTCGCCTTTACGTACGCCGCGCACCTGCTGCACGGTGTCCCAATCGCAGGTTGCGTAGATCGTGCCCTCGGTTCCGTGAATCTCCACGTGATGGGTCTGCCCGAAAGGCGTGCCTTCCCAGCAGGTTGCGCAGGTCTGGATAACGCCATAGGCACCGCTGCGGTACCGCACGGTGAGCACTGCGCTGTCTTCGAGCCGCTCGTAGTCGGAGCCGTCGGGTCGCATGGCACGTTCTGTGAATGTCGAAGTCAGCGCGGAGACTGTCTCTTCTTCTTCGTTCATCATCCAGCGGGCGAGGTGGATCCAGTGGGAACCGATGTCGCCAATGATCCCTGACCCGGCTATCTCGCGGTCAAAGCGCCACGAGTACCCGTCGTCGAACCCGAAGTCCGTGTAGTACCGCGCATTGATGTGCAGAGGACGTCCGACGAACCCTTCGCTCACCAAGCGCTTCACCCACTGGTTGACCGGCATCCAATGATAGGTGAATGGTACGAGTGTGATGGTTCCAGCGGCCTCAGCCCGCGCCGTCATTTCTTCGGCTTCCGCGACGTTCAGTCCGAGAGGTTTTTCGCACAACACGTGGACGCCGCGCTCGATGGCTTTCAGTGCCAGCTCGTGATGGCTGTCGTTCGCGGTTGCAATGACCACGGCGTCCAGCCCAAGGTCGAGCATCTCATCCGCGTTGGTCAATGCGTGGGGAATGGACCACTGCTCGGCCAACTTTCGGGCGGGCTCCTCTCGTCGCCCGCAGACAGCGACCGTCTCCGCATGAGGGTGATGCTGCAGCGGTGGCAGATACATCGCGTCGGCCCACCAACTGGTTCCGAAAACGCCAACGCGAACCGTCACGCCGCCTCGATGGCTGTCGAAAGCTGCTGCGACGACCAACCCTCGGCAAGCGCTTGCCTTACCTGATCGGCCATGGATTGCGGTGCCAGACCATCGAGCGGCTGGTCCCGATCAAGATCGTTCGGGAAGGCGTATCCCTCGGCCGCGGCGGCGATAACACATCCGATGCTCTCCTCACTGACTCCATCAGCAGCCCACCGCCGAAGAACGGGGTACACAGCCGCCACCATCTGCGCCCGATCGATGCGCTCCATGGCCCGACCGAAGGCCGAGGACACCTGCAACAGGTTGGCCATGCGCTGGACGTCGGCAGTCAGGTTCGTTCCGGCGCCATGGAACAGTGCAGGGTTGAAGAACACCATGTCGCCCTTGGTGAGCGGCAGCTGGGCGAAGTGCTCTTTGAAGTAGGCGTTGAACTCCCTACGCCGCCACGCCAGGTAACCCTGCAGATACTTTTGCGAGTGGGGTAGATACATCGTCGGACCGGTCTCAACAGGCATGTCGCAGTGAGCGACAGCTCCCTGCAACGTCAGAACCGGCGAGAGCCGATGCACATGCGCCGGAAACTGCTCGGCCTGTTCATCGGTGAGAAACCCCAGATGGTAGTCACGATGCGGCTCCTGAGCCGCGGCGCCCGGGTTGACCTGATTCGCCTGGGAAGACATCTGATATCGAGGCCCCAGAAACGCCGTGCAAACCAGATCGATCATCGGGTTCCTGTGGTACTCGGCGAAGCCCTCCGGATCACGAAGGCACAACTTCTCCAGCGAGTTCCAGATGCGATCATTCGCGCCCGCGGCAGCGAAGTGATCTCCAACTGCTCCCCCGGCGGCTCGCTGCTCCTTGATGATCGAGGCATAAACCGCATTGACTCGGTCGATGACCGCTGCATCCATTGCGCCTTGTACAACGAGAATGCCCGGCCCGTTGACAAGCGCATCGGCCAGCTCGTTCATGACCGCAGCGTGCATGCTGCCGGAATCCAGCGCGCCGGACAGAAGTGCAGCCTCATACATCACCACGTTCTGTTCAACGCGGCTCGCATTCGGCCAATCATCAGGATTGGTTGCAACCTCGACGATCGACCGGAACTCTTCAAGGTCACATTCCTGCACTCGCATGCGTTGGGAAGGCACCGGAGCTGTGGTTGAGATCTGCATGGCTGTCCTCACGGTGCGGTCGTCACCCCGATGCCGTCGCACCGGGTGTGTCACGATATGCGAATGACAAGTCTTGGAGCAATGATTCGACGCGACATAGCACCGGAAGACGTATCCGCACACGCTGCTCGTATCGCACCAGCCGTGGACGAACTGTGGGTGGTGGAGGACGTGCCTTATGCGGGCGGGATCTCTCAGCTCGGCGTGGTGCTTGCCGCCACTGACGACGTCGCTCAGACCAGTCCGGTAACCGTTGGCCATGGGATCGCACCAGCGCCGTTCCGAAATCCAATGGCACTTGCGATGGAATGGGCGACTCTCGCACGCGTCTATCCGGGTCGGCTTGCGTGCGGGATCGGCCATGGGTTGCAAACGTGGATGAAGGCCATTGGAGAGGGTGTCGACTCGCCCCTCACGCTGTTGGAGGAGACCATCGTCGACACCAGGGCGTTGCTGCAGGGTTTCGATCCGGCTTCAACCGGTCGGTACCGATCCATCTCCGGGTACACGCTCGAATTTCCACCGGCCGAGGTGCCGGCAATTCTCGCTGGTGTCGTGGGACCGAAGTCGTTGCGGCTGTCCGGTCGGGTGGCCGACGGGACACTGTTGCCTGAGAGCGTCGGACCAGACCAGGTTGCTCAGGCTCGCCTCGCCGTCAACGAGGGCCGCGCCGAAGCCGGCAGGACCGACCATCACCACATCACCGTGTTTGCGGGCATCTACTGCGGGGACCTGTCCAAACTCGGACCCCCACCGGAGGGCGCCATTCAGGGCGGTTGGGACGTTGTCGAAGAGGACCCCAAAGTAGCCGCCGCCCGCCTGCAAACCCTCGTCGATGCGGAAACCGACTCTGTCGTTCTGGTGCCCTTCGGGCCCGATCCGCAGGGTCAACTCGCCAGCCTGCTCGAGAACGTCGTGCCCCTTCTGAACCTCTGATTCAGGCCGGCCCTAACGGGTGCCGAACAGTCTGTCTCCGGCGTCACCAAGGCCCGGAAGGATGTAGCCCACCTCGTTGAGGCGGTCGTCGACGGCCGCTGTCACAATTGGAACATCAGGGTGTGCCTCGTGCAAACGGGCCACGCCTTCAGGTGCCGCAAGCAGACAGACAAAACGCACATCTGTGGCGCCAGCTTCTTTGAGTAGATCAATGGACGCGGCCGCTGAATTGCCGGTTGCAAGCATTGGATCCAACACGATCACGACGCGCTTGTCCATTGCGTTTGGCACTTTGAAGTAGTACTGCACCGGTTGAAGCGTCTCTTCATCCCGATACAGGCCGACGAATCCCACGCGGGCCGACGGGATGAGTTCCAGCACACCGTCGAGAAGGCCGTTGCCGGCGCGAAGAATGGAGATGAGGGCAAGCTTCTTGCCTTCGAGCACCGGGGCTTGCATCTCCATCAGCGGTGTCTCGATGGTGCGAATGGTCAGCGGCAGATCCCGAGTGACCTCGTAGGCAAGCAAATGGCTGATCTCCCGCAACAACGCGCGAAACCCCTTGGTTGACCTCTCCTTGTCCCGCATCAGGGTCAGCTTGTGCTGGACCAGCGGATGGTCAACCACGGTGAGACTCGGCGTTGGGGTCATGTGCCTTTGCGGGGTCATCGCGCTTCCTCCAGGTCAAGAAGTTCCGAGATCAGCGGCGCCCAGGTGAGGGTTCCGGGCCAATCCTGTTCGATCTGCTTCGCAAGCTTCTCCACCGACAGATGCCCGCCCGAAATAATCGCCATCTGTGTTCGACATGGCGCGCTGCCGTGATTCCCACCCGTAGACACAGGTCTTCGTCCGCCGGCGTGTACCTGCGCCCACAGATGAGGCGTTGCCTCCCGACTGATCATCCGGTGGGGCATCGAATCAAGAATCAACGGCACGACACGCATCGCGCCACCCTACGCGGAGGCTCAGGTCACTACTTCAATCTGAGCCGGAACGTGCTTGTGCCACGGCGTGCCGGCGATTGGGTCTTTCCAGTCAGCGGCGGTAAGTTCATTCGGAGCGATGCCGGTGAGCTCAGGCTCTCCCCCGGCGGGCGAATAGCCGAGCCCCAGTCCATTCGGCAGCGAGATGTGACCGTCTCGCATGGTCTCGTTCACCTCCGCGACCGCGACCGCACTTCCCCGTGACGTGCTGATGCGCACCCGGGATCCGGTCTCGATTCCATAGGCAGCGGCGTCTGCGGTGCTCAGGCGCAGGGCACCTTCCGCGTCCTTCTTTCGCCACGCCGGATCACGAATGATGGTGTTGGCAGTGAAGCTGCGGCGCTCCCCAGCCGACAGCACCAGCGGGAACTCCTCCGAGGTGTGGGTGGGCATCTCCATGAGCGATTCCATTTCGGCGAACATCTCAGGAATCGCCAGCCGGATCTTCTGATCCGGTGTGCGCAAAAGATTCCACCCGTCGCCGTCTTCATGCCGAGTGAAGGCAACGCCGTCAGGGTTGGAGATCAGTGCCGTGAAGAGATTGTTGCCCAGCTCCACGCCATCGCCCTCATGGCCTGCGGCTCGAACCTGGTCGGGGTAGCGCATTGCCGCCTGTTGCGCGCTGAACCAAAGCGCTGCTGCTCCTTCCATACCAGCCGGCAGGGTCTGACCAAGCGTCTCGTACAGCACCACGGAGCTGACCGAGCCGAGCTCTGGTCTCTCCATGCCAGCAAGCATGAACGCTTCGGCGAACGCTGCCATACTTTCCTCGGCGGCGGCACGGAGTGGGTCGAGATCTTCGTCGGTGAGCGCGCCAAGCGCCTTGACGAGGCGGCTGTGGATCTCCGGCTCGGGCAATGTGCCGGGATGCGGGTCAAGAATCGGGGGCCGCAAACACGCGCGGTTTTCCGGGAAGGAGACTCCAAAGAAGGTGGTCTCCACTTTTTCGTATTGTGATGACGCCGGCAGTACCCACGTTGCGAGCTGTGCGGTTTCGGTCATCGCCACGTCGATCACCACAGAGAACTCCAGCGCCTCCATGGCCGCGCGGAATTGCGGAGAGTCAGCCAGCGAGTGGGCGGGGTTGGCGCTCTCGATGAACATGGCCCGAATGCGCTCTGGATGATCGCTGAGGATGCCGTCGGCAATCTCGTTGCATGGAACAAGCCCGGAGATGATTGCACCTCCGGTCACCGGGGTTTGCGGCTCGGACCCGGATGCGCCGTAGCTGAACAGCGGAACAAGCGACGTGTGGGCCGTCATGGCGCCCGGCTTGCCGAAGCTGCCCACCAACACCGTCAACGCACGCTGGAGGTAAGAAACCAGCGTGGAGTTCGGCGCCATCTCCACCCCCAGGTCCTCAAAGATCGAAACCGAGTCAGCAGCTGCCATGGTGCGAGCGACCTCTCGCACGACTGACTCGTCGATGCCGGAGCGCTCGGCGAAGTCGGCAATTGGCACCGCAGCGAAAGCCGCAATGGTGTCCTCGACTCCCACAACATTCTCGGCCAGCCAGTCGGTGGCGACCAGACGCTCTTCGACCATGACTGCGCCAATGGCGCAGAGCAGGAAGGCGTCTCCGCCCGGCTTCACGGCCAACCAATGATCTGCGAGATCAGCGGTCTCGGTACGACGCGGGTCAATGACAATCATCGTGCGACTGTCGTCTTTGGCAATCTCTTTGAGTACCCGCCGGGCTTCATCGAAGCCGTGGGAGTGCCACGGGTTCTTCCCCAGGAAGATCGACACCTGCGCATGCTCGAACTCACCATGGGTATGAGTGCCGTACATCCGGCCCTCCACCCACGCCTCGCCCGTCTTTTCCTGGGCCAGGGCGTTCGATCGCAGCTTCACACCCAGCGCGTTGCGAGTGGCAACTCCATAGGCGCCACACAGATGGTTGCCCTGACCGCCACCGCCGTAATACATGATCTTGTCGCCACCGTGCTCAGCAATCACGGCTTTGAAGCCCGCAGCAATCTCGGCAATTGCAGTGTCCCAATCCACCTCGACGAAGGTGCCGTCGGGCATCCGCTTCATCGGCGACGACACGCGACCGCGGGCATTCTGGTAGTGGTTCAGGCGCAGCGCCTTCTCACACGTGTAGCCCTTGGACGAGACGTGGGCCTTGTTGCCCCGCACCCGGGTGATGATGCGATCGTCCAAGCGGACTTCAACCCCGCAGTTTGCTGAGCACAGAATGCACGCCGTCTTGTGCCACACCTTCGATGGGTCTGGCTCCGCCTCGGCAGCATCGTCCGTAGTGAGCCCGTTTGCATCGATCAGGTCGGTCATGGTTCAGCCTTTCATCACGCTGACCCACAGTACCTTCCGTCGACTGGGGCTCAGGCGAGGTACGGCTGCATCGCCTCGCGGATGTGGTCGTAGTGCGCATCATCCACCGTGACGAGTTCGGCCATTGCTGCGTCATCCAGCTCTCTGCGCAGCGCCGCTTCCTGTGACGCAGCGAGAATGGCATTGCGTACTCGCAGCCGAGTGTCGACATCGAGATCCTTGCGGGCCACCAGCGGTTGTGTGGGCCAGGGGCCAAGTCGATCGACGACTCGCAACTCGGCGACTGCTTCGTCCGCCCGGCTGCGTCGGGTACGAGCAACAGAGTCGACAACGGCTGCGTCCAGCTCACCAGCAATGAGCTGATCCATCGACGTGTTGTGACCGCCGGTGAAGACAAGCTCGGCCCAGCTCTCAGCGACGATGCCTCGCTGCTCCAGTGCGATCCTGAGTGCATAGAAGCCACTCAGGCTCACCGGGTCATTGCAGCCAATGCGCATGCCCGCGAGATCATCCAGCGATTGGATTGCGGACTCGGCGGGAACAATCACATCGCCAAAGTAGACAGCCTCACCTTGTGAGCCTGGATCGTCAGGCACCCACGCCACGCCGACGAGATCAACCGACGGATCACGGTCTGGCGCGCTCAGCTCGACGAACGAGGTGGAACACATCCAGCCCAGATCAGCCGTGCCATCGCGAAACGGGTTATCGCCGTCAACCGGGCCTGACGATGTGATGACGAGCTCAAGATCCGCGCCGAGGATCTCGGCAATGCGCTCAAAGAACGTGGCCGGTATCCCGGGAGACATGTAGGAGATCAATCGCACGCCACCACGCTAGACCCGCTTGCGCCGTCAACGATGCGGTCCCAAGTTGCAGAGCTATCGAGGAGATGCGCCCAGATCAGGATTGTGGACAGGACAATTCGAAGGATTGAAGACGCATTCAGTTGACCGAACCTCGATCTCAACACGGACACGACACGCAAATTCGGCCAGGCCGGCTGCACGCCGAGAACTACGCTCTCGTTCGCGCTCTGCAACTGCCTCATGGCAGGCATTCCTCTGAGTAAGGGTGCAACGGGAAGAGTGCTATGTATCAGGAACCATCACTGCAGGGTCGCGTTGCTCTGGTTACCGGTGTGTCCCGCGCATCCGGCATTGGCGCAGGAGTGGCCCTGCGCCTGCATGAGATGGGAGCGACCGTCGTCGCTACAGGTTGGCCTTTGCACGACGCTGAAATGCCGTGGGGCAATGAGACGATCACCGCCCCCTTTCCCATCGCACAACACAACCTGGAGTTGGCGGACGCGCCCGCTGCGCTCGTCGACGAGGTGGTCGATGCCCATGGCCGGCTCGACATCGTGGTCGCCGTGCACGCTCGATCATCTTCCCAGTCGCTGCACTCCCTCACCGCAGATGAGTTGCAACGATCTTGGTCCGCCAACGTTCAGAGTGTCCTCCTGCTGGCCCAACAGTTCGCGGCGCGGCATGAGCCAGCGCCGAGCCTTCAACCACCAACGGGACGAATGCTGTGGTTCACCAGCGGCCAGCACCTCGGCCCAATGGAATCCGAGCTCGCCTACGCCGTGACCAAGGGCGCTCTCCATCAAATGACGGGTTCCGTCGACCGCGCTCTTGCGGAACACCGCATCACCGCCAACTGCATCAATCCCGGTCCGGTTGATACGGGATACGCGACACCGGACGTCCACCAGCAAGTCTCGTCGATGTTCCCCGACCAGCGTTGGGGCACTCCCGCTGACGTCGCAAACCTGGTCGCGTTTCTCGTCAGCGACGAGGGGTCGTGGATCCGGGGCCAGGTGCTGAACTCCGAAGGCGGCTTTCAACGCTGACCTGCCCTCCATGAGCAAAGGCGCCCAAAAGCCTCAGTTCATGAGCCGAACCCGCCTGCACAATGACGACTGGGGCATGGAGACGAACTGTTTCGTCTGCGAGCCCAAGAACGGCACCGGGCTGCAGCTTCCGTTCTTCCACAACCACGATGCTGATGCAGTCGAGGCACGATGCTGATGCAGTCGAGGCGACTTTCACGCCGGTGTGCCGAAGCCTTAGCCACCTTCCTCATCCTCGGCGAGGCGCAGTCGCTGCGCATTGCCGAAGCTGCCGGCGCAGACGAGGACGCAATCGATTCGAGCTACGTCCGCAGTGACAACGACGACTGAACGCCAACAGATGCCACCAGGTCGCCGTTGACCCGCTCAAGCTGCTAAAAACCTCAGCGTGACTATGACCTTTGAAGAAGCCTGCGCTGCCGTGTGCGCGCCGGGCACCATGTTCGAGATCACCGACGGCGAGATTCTCGGCGCCCCAGGCAAAGTCTGGGCAGCTGCGCCACCGAGCCTGCAGTTCCTCTTCATGATGGCCGCGGCTCGCACCGACGAGTTCATCATCTACGAAGACGAACGCTGGACAATGCCGGAAGTGCTCGGCCTTGCCGGGCAGATCGGCGATGTGCTCGTCAACCAGCTCGGCGTGGCCAAGGGAGACCGGGTTGCCATCGCAATGCGCAACTACCCGGAGTGGATCGCATCCATTGTCGCAATCGTTTCCGTCGGCGCAGTCGCCGTCCCGGTCAACGCATGGTGGCAACGTGATGAGCTCACATTCGCACTGGAGGATTGTGGAGCCACGGTTGTCCTCGCAGACGACGAGCGCCTCGCCCGCCTTCAGGGCGCCAAAGTTGGCGGTCGCCTCATCTCCGTGCGGTCCTCAGATTCCACGCCAGCCGGCGTTGAGAAGTTGTCTGACCTCATCACCGAGGGGGCGACCATGCCCGAGATCGCCATCGATCCCGATGACAACGCAACGATTCTTTACACCTCTGGCACCACCGGCTTCCCGAAAGGCGCCGTCTCGTCTCATCGTGCCATCATCAGCGCTCTCCTTGCCTTCGCTTCCCGCGCCGCGGTAGCCGAACTTGTTGACCCGTCCGACACTCCCGGCGAAGACGCCGAAGAGCTGCAGACTGCGTTCATGCTCTGCGTGCCGCTGTTTCACGTCACGGGGCTTGTGCCCGTCATGCTCGGATCGTTTGTCAGCGGCGCCAAGCTCGTCATGACGCATCGATGGGATCCCGACCGTGCGCTTGAATTGATTGAGAGCGAGAAGGTCACGAACTTTGTCGGCGTACCGACCATGGCGTGGGATCTCCTCGAAGCCCCAACATTTCCGGACCGTGACACGTCCAGCCTGAAATCTGTGGGCGGCGGCGGTGCGCCCATGCCAGCCGAACTGGTCAGGCGCATCGACGAGAGCTTCTCAAAAGGGCAGCCCGGCCTCGGCTACGGCATGACCGAGACCAACGCCTACGGACCGCAGAACGCTGGCAGGAGCTTTGTGCAGAACCCCAGGTCAACCGGGCGCACCATCCCTGTCATGGACATGCGCGTCACCGACACCGAGGGCAACGAACTTCCCGTTGGGGAAACCGGTGAAATCTGGTTCAAGGGCCCGATGCTGATCAAGGGCTACTGGAACCGCCCGGAGGCGAACGCAGAAACTCTCGTCGACGGTTGGCTGCGGTCAGGCGACCTCGGCCACATCGATGCAGACGGGTGGGTGTACGTGAGCGACCGCGCCAAGGACATGGTCCTGCGCGGCGGCGAGAACATCTACTGCGCCGAGGTGGAGGCTTCCATCTACGAGCACCCGGCTGTGTATGAGGCTGCCGTGTATGGCATTCCGGACGAACGGCTGGGCGAAGAGCTGGCCTGTCACATCATGGTCAAGCAGGGCGAGACGCTCGATGAAGGCGAGTTCACCGCGTTCCTTTCGGAACGGCTGGCGAAGTTCAAGGTTCCGACCCGCATCACCGTGGTCAACGAGTCACTGCCCCGGAACGCATCCGGCAAGATCCTCAAGCGCGAACTCAAAGGCGAAGTTGCTGGCGAATAACATCGATTCAGCGCTGTTCAGTTCTGGTTACCGGCAAGCCACCGGCGCCCACGAAATCGCTTGCCGGGAAAGTTGAACGTGAGTCCGTCGAGGTCCTCGTCACCAATGACCGGTCCGCGTGGAAAGCGCACGCCAATCGCCAGAATCAGCGCGGCGATTGCACTTGCGAACATGATGGTTTGCAGCGATGTGCGCTCGACAATGAATCCGGCGGCGAGGTTGGAAAACGGCACGGTTCCGCCGAACGAGAGCACCCAAATGGCCGCGATGCGTCCGCGTACGGCATCGGTCACATGCTCCTGCCACATGGTGGCCATGGTCACTGGGAACATGAAGTAGAAGAGCCCCACAAGGAACACGGCAAAGTAGGCAACGAAAAGACTTGTCACCGCAGCCAGGAACGCCTGGGATGCTCCGAAGCCGACAAGCGCAATGCGGGCAACCGTCGGTCGGTGCGTGGCTCGAAAGAACGTCCCCACCATGAACGCACCGGAGAACGCGCCAAGGCCGAAGCACGCATAGAACCATCCGTAGGAACTGCTGACGGCATCGATGCCCAGGCGAAGTTCGGCATAGGCCGGCAGTTGCCCAATGAAGGGCAAACAGAAGAAGGCGAACAGGAACATCGCCAGCAGTGGGCGACCCACCTGCTTGAACCGTGAGGCCAATCGAAGGCCACCCAGAAGTCTGTCGCTGAGGCTGCGAACCCGACCGGCGCTCTCCGGGAACTCGGTGATGTAGACGGCAAAGATGACGGCAAGATAGGTGAGCGCGTTGATGGCAAACACCTCGGCAAACCCGACCTGACTGGTGAGCCAACCACCAATCGCCGGTCCCACAACCCGAGCGGCCTGAATTTGGGACGAGTTCAGCGAAATGGCCGCACCGATGTTTTCGGTACCTGCCAGAGACGGCACCACAGAGCCGAAGGTCGGAGCGTAGATGCCCTGCCCCAGCGCAGTGATGAACACAACCACCAGAAGCAGACCGGGAGCAATCTCATCGTCAATGACCAGCGCCGCAAGCGTAAGCGAGCCCAACATCTGCCAGATCTGGGTGCCCAGCAGGAGCTTTCGACGGTCCGCCGTGTCGGCAAGCGAACCGCCGACGAGACTCAGCAGTCCGAGCGGGACAAGCCCGGCAAACACAATCAGTCCCAGGTACTGACTGGATTCGGTGAGCTCCCATGCCAGAACGCCCTGGGCGATGCTCTGCATCCAACGCCCCGTGTTCGAGAGAAACGAAGCGAGCAGGATCCGCCGAAAGGCAGGGATGCGAAGCACAGCCCGGGCAGTACCCGTCTGGGCGTTCTCAGTCACCGGGCGAGACTACCGGTGCCGCCTCCCGGTGCCGCTGCATGTTCAGCAGCAGGTATCGGAGCTGGCGCCCTGCATCAGTGGAATCTCTGAGCCCTCATCCCGGCTGGGAGCGCAGCACGACGTGCCGTCTTCGGACACGACGATGTTCTCAAGCGTGGTGGAGTCGCCGGTCCTGACGTACCACTCCCACCTGTTGTCGGGCCCCTCAACCCAGGTTTCGGTCTTGGCGGCGTAGCAGCAAAGCGTGTCGTCGACCCCGGTGGTCTCAACTCCGGCGCCACTGATACGGCGTTCTGCGGCTTCGACCTCATCGGCAGTCTCGACCTCAACGCCGAGGTGGTTGATGCTGCCGCCCTGCTCCGGCGCCTCGAAGAGTACGAGCTTGAGCGGTGGGTTCTCGATAGCAAAGTTGGCGTAGCCGGGCTTGACCTTGAGTACGGGAGTGTCGAACATCTTCTCGTAGAAGGCGATGGACTCGTCAAGGTTCGTGACATTCATGGCCAGCTGCAGTCGCATGGGTTTCTCCTTTGGCGGGATACGACAGTGTACCCGCTGTCAAATTGATGTTGGTCAATACGACAACCATCGATTTGATAGATGTCAATACGTTCCTGTGGGCTTGGTATCATTGCCGTATGGCTGAATTCTGCTGCACTCCCCTGTCGGACTCCCTGGGCGACGATGAAGCGAGCGAACTTGCCGCGGTGCTGAAGGCGCTCGCAGATCCGGTGCGACTCAAGCTGGTGAGCGTGATCGCCAGCAACGGCGAAGGATGTGCGTGCGATTTTCCTGCCATCGTGAACAAGTCCCAGCCCACTATCAGTCATCACCTGGGCCAACTGGTCAAAGCCGGCGTGCTCCACCGGGAACAGCGGGGCAAGTGGGCATGGTTCAAGGTCGACGAAGAGACACTGGCGAACCTGCGCACCGTCCTGGCCTGATGGCAGGCGATACGTCGCCTGACGACGAGGCTCATTCACTGTTCCCGGCTGTTCCCGACGATTTCCCCGAGGACGCCGACCTCAACCCGGACCGTCTCGCCGCCTGCTCCTACTGGCGCTGTGGAGACCTCTTCGAGCAGCGCAACCACAACCACATCTTCTGCCGCAAAGCCTGCCGCAGCCGCCACCACAAATGGGAACGCTCCGTAGCCCGCAAACACGCCAAACAGGAAGCCAAAGCCGCCCGAGCCGCCCGCAACTAGCCCAAGCGGCACACAAAACCCCTGCCCCCCAAAGCCCCAGACCGCCGCGCGGCTCACCCTGTGCTCACCGACGAGTCGCCCTCGGCCGGCGATGTCGTCGCCACCCTGAAGGAGGTCGGATGCGATGACTCGGTGAGAGAGCTTTGGCGCCGCGAAGCAAGCCCGCGAGCGAAGCTATGTCATCGCATCCGACCGGTCACTCACACCAAAACGACGAAAGCGCCGACCCGAAGGCCGGCGCTCACATCAGAAACAAGTGAGATCAGATCGCGCGAACGTTCTGAGCTTCCTCACCTTTGCGACCGGGGGCAACGTCGAATTCGACGGCCTGGCCTTCCTCGAGAGTTTTGTAACCCTCTCCCTGGATGTTGGAGTAGTGGACGAAGACGTCGTCTCCGCCGTCTCGTGAGATGAAGCCAAAGCCCTTCTCTGCGTTGAAGAACTTGACCGTACCGGTGGTTGCCATTGCTTTACTTTTCTTTTCTATTTCTGCGAAACGCCTGGGTGGCTTCCCGCATGGAACCCGGATTTGACATCCGGACGCCCACTACTCTACCGGGGCTGTGCCCCGTTCGGGAGACGCGTTACCAATCTGTGTGCTGATAGTCCTTGAGGAACTTGCCCCAAATGTGTTGACGTGTATTGAAACCGTCGATAATCGGATCCACAATTCGGGCCGCTCCGTCAACGATGTCGAGCGGTGGATGGAAGCGGTGTTCGCTCTGTTTCTGGGCGGCGATCGCTACTGGGTCTTCGTCGGAGACCCATCCGGTGTCCACCGCATTCATGTGTATTCCGGAGTCGAAGTAGTCGGTGGCAGACGTACGGGTCATCATGTTGAGCGCCGCTTTTGCCATGTTGGTGTGGGGGTGCCGGGTGGTTTTGTGCCGGCGATAGAACTGTCCTTCGACGGCTGAGACGTTCACGATGTGTTGATGCGGTCCGCCGTGGCCATCAAGCCGTTTGGTCTGTTGCATCAGTGGTTTGAGGCGAGCGTTCAGCACGAATGGGGCTACGGCGTTGACGAGCTGGGTTTCGAGCAGTTCAACGGTTGACACTTCATGCAGCAGCAGACGCCACGAGTTGCGCCCCCGCAGGTCAACCTGTTGCAGGTCCTGGTCGAGTCGCCCTTCGGGAAACAGCTCGCTTGCCGGTGAAAGCTCTTCGGGCAGCAGCGGGGTTTGGGAGAGTTGCGCCGAGTCGGCTAGTCCGGGCGACCCACTGGAGGCCACAGCAGCGTCATCTCCGTCGGCACCCGCCGCCAGCATGCTGTAGCCGCGCAGCCCTTCGTACTCTCCCACCAGTCCCAGAACGCGGCCATCGAGCTCGGCCAACGCTGCGGACTCGCCTTCCATCATGTGCTCATAGAAGTCGGGCGGACGGCGCACCGTCTGGCATGCGTTGTTGATGATGAAGTCCAGCCGCTGCCGTGTGTCCACGATGTGTTGGCAGAACGCTTCAACGCTCGGCGTGTGCCGCAGGTCGATTCCGAAGATCTCCAGACGATCGCCCCATTCGGCGAAGTCCGACTCTTCTGCATACCGCGCAGCTGCGTCTCGAGGGAAGCGAGTGGTGACGATGAGTGACGCGCCGCAGCGAAGCAGCTTTATGCCTGCCTGGTAGCCGATCTTGACTCGGCCGCCGGTGAGCAGCGCAACCGTGCCGGTGAGATCAGCGAGCTCACACCGCTTGTCGTAGTTCGATGCTGCACACGTTGGGCACAGCTGGTCATAGAAGTGATGAATCTCGCGGTAGTGCTCTTTGCAGATATAGCAGTGCTGCTCGTCAACGGTCTCGCGGAAGAACGGCTCATCGACATCGGTTTGCGAGAAGTTCTCTGGCGGGAAGGTGTTCGGGGTGGTGAAGACCGGCTTGTCTCGCAGCGTGCGGATTCCTGTGCTGTTCAGGACCGCCTCGTCCCGTGCGATTTTCTCTGCCTTCTGCTTGCGACGCCGAGCCTTCACCCGAAGACGTCGTTCGGCCGGGTCAGAGCAGTAGACATCACCGGCTGCGTTGAGTAGCGCGGTGCGCTCGTCGACGCTCAGTCCGTCCATCCAGTCTTTGGACGCCGCCAGGTCCTGAAGGAACGCTGTGGCTTCGAGTAGTCGCGACCGCATGTCATCGGGTCCCGGCTCTGCGTCAGCCGTCGCGTTGTCGTCTGCATCCTGCACGCCATCAATGTAACGAGCGACCCCTGCCAGGAGTGCCTCTGCGCTGGTTGTCAAGCCGAGTGTCGAGCCGAGTGTCAGAGGGTGAGGCGTGCCCGATTAGGGTTGCCTCATGACAGTGGAACATTTCGATGTGGTGGTTGTCGGTGCCGGGATCTCCGGGATTGGCGCGGCGTATCACCTTCAGGAGTTCAGCCCGGATCGCAGCTTCACCATCCTCGAAGGGCGCGAAGCTCTGGGCGGCACGTGGGATCTGTTCCGGTATCCGGGCGTTCGCTCCGACAGCGACATGCACACGCTTGGCTACTCGTTCAAGCCGTGGATCCACGAGAAATCAATCGCCGATGGGCCAAAGATTCTCGAGTATCTCCACGAGACGGTCGACCAGTTCGACATCCGTCGCCACATTCGCTTCAACCATCTCGTGTCCAGCGCAGAGTGGTCAACCGAGAACCAGCAGTGGCTGGTCACCGCGGCAAACCCGCACGACGACACGACGCGCCAGTATTCGTGCAACTTCTTGTTCATGTGTTCCGGCTACTACAGCTACCGCGGTGGCTACACGCCCGACTTTGCGGGCGCACACAATTTCGGCGGCCAGATCGTGCATCCGCAGGAATGGCCCGAAGACCTTGACTACAAGGACAAGCGAGTAGTGGTTATCGGTTCCGGCGCCACAGCAGTGACGCTCGTACCGGCCATGGCCAGAGACGCCGCCCATGTCACGATGTTGCAGCGTTCCCCCACCTACATGGTTGCCCGACCTGACCAGGACGCCGTCGCAAACACCATGCGCAAGGTGCTGCCAAACAAGATCGCCTACGACCTCACCCGGTTCAAAAACGTCTCACGCGGCGCAATGATTTACAAGAAGACGAGGACGGACCCGGACAAGGTTCGCACCATGTTGCTCGATGAAGTCCGCAAGGAACTCGGCCCGGACTTCGACGTAGACAAGCACTTCACTCCCACCTACAACCCATGGGATCAGCGCCTTTGCCTGGTGCCGAACGGCGACTTCTTTGATGCGTTGCGCTGGAACAAGGCGTCGGTGGTGACCGATCACATCAGCGAGTTCACCGAGACCGGCATCTCCCTCGAGTCCGGCGAGCACATCGAAGCCGACATCGTCGTCACCGCAACCGGTTTGCAGCTGGTGACCCTGGGCGAGATGGACTTCGTTGTTGACGGGGAGCCGGTGGACTTTGCTGACACGTGGACGTACAAGGGTCTGGCCTACTCCGATGTGCCGAACCTGGTGTCGTCGTTCGGATACATCAACGCGTCCTGGACGCTTCGGGCCGACCTCACCTGCGAATACGTCTGCCGTCTGCTGAACCACATGCGCGACACCGGTTCCACCCAGTGCACGCCCCGGCTTCGAGCTGAGGACGCTTCGATGCCGCGGCGGCCGTGGATTGACGACTTCTCGTCCGGCTACATGCAACGCATGATGCCGATGATGCCGAAACAGGGCGATCGTGCCCCGTGGTTGAATACGCAGAGTTACAGCGAGGACAAGAAACTGTTCCGCAAAGGCCCTGTCGATGACGGCGTGATGCAGTTCACGAAGGCACCGGTTGGTGCCAGCGCGGGCGCTACGTCATCCTCCCCTGGCTGAGCACACGTGAACCGGATCTTTCCGGGGTGGTTGGTTGTAGCGTCCGTTTTCCTGATCCTCATGGCCAACGCCGGTCTGGGGTTCTACGGCATCGCCATCTACCTCGACGCAATTACCGCTGAGCAGGATCTCTCGACCACAACTGTTTCACTTGCCACGTCGGTCTACTTCGTGGTTTCCGGCATCACCGGCCGACTACTTGCGCCCGTCATCGAACGAAGAGACATCCGTATCGTCGTGGCCATTGGTGGCGTCATCTCCGGCATTGCGCTCTGGCTGATGGGCCAGATATCCGGCGCCACGTCTCTGTTCGCGATCTACATTGTTCTTGCGGTTGGTGTTGGGCTGAGCGGGCTTGTGCCGGCAACGACGCTGGTCACCCGATGGTTTCAGACGAAGCGTTCCGTAGCGCTGTCGGTTGCATCAACGGGCCTGTCCTTTGGTGGGTTGACGTTCGCTCGTATGGCGTCGGCTCTCATCGACCGCGATGACCTTGCCGCTGCAGCCCCGTGGCTGGGCGTTATGTACGCGGCGTCCATCGCCGTGGCACTGTTTGCCATGTGGCCCAATCCGGCCAGTCGAGGTCTGCTGCCGGACGGAGCGCAACGGACGTCGAGCACTTCAAAGGCACGGGTGATGAACGAATTGAGCATCGACTACGACGACGCTGTTCGGACCCGCTTCTTTCGCGTCATATGCATCGGCTTTCTTCTCGCGATGGGCGCCCAGGTCGGCGCCATTTCGCAACTCGCCAAGCTTGGGACCGAGCGCGTTGATCGTCCGACGGGAGCGATCGCCATCTCCACGATCGCTGGCGTCAGCATCATTGCCCGTCTCATCGGCGGCGTTGTCGCCAGCCGGGTTCCCATCATGGCGATGACCACCGTGCTGGCGGTCATTCAGTCGGGCGGTCTTGTACTTCTGGCGTTGGCGGACACCCGCGGGGCGATTGTTTTCGGCTCCGTCGTGTTCGGTTTTACGATTGGCAACCTGTTGATGCTCCAGCCACTCATCGTCGCCGAGGCCTTCGGTCTCAAGGCGTACCCCCGGCTGTTCTCTCTTCAGCAACTCGTGGTCACCGCTGGCGTTGCGTTCGGACCGTTCCTGCTTGGGGCACTGCATGACCTGTCCAGCTACCGGCTCTCATTTCTCGTGGCAGCTGGCCTGTCCATCTCCGGAGCCGGCGTGTTGAGCCAGAGCGCTCTGTGGCGACCCACCCCCGAACGCATCCAACGCCAACAGGTACTTGCTGCGTAAGGCCAGCTGTTTCGATGCTCTTGCGTGACATTGAGTGTTGTTGGAATGTTGCTTATAATTGACTTTAAGATCTCAAAGTCAGTTATTCTTGACATTATGACTGTATTGCTTCCGCGGACCACTCAGGCGCTCATTACCTTCGGCGAAATGATTCGCGCTGGTCGCATCGCTCGTCGTTGGAGCCAACAAGGTCTTGCTGAACGACTTGGCACGTCACGTTTCACGCTCTCGAAGATCGAGTCAGGCGATCCCAGCGTCGCGATAGGAACCGTCTTTGAGGCAGCCAGTCTCGTGGGCATCCCTCTCCTCGGCGACACCCAGGACCAACGCGCCTCCCACGCAAGAGCAGTCACGGCCGAGGTCGCCCTGTTGCCATCACGGGTCCGCGAACGAATCGTCGACGATGACTTCTGAGACGGCGTTCGTGTGGATCTGGCTTCCCGGAATGAGCGAACCTGTCGTAGCCGGCCGAATCGATGCCACGCCCAACGAAGCCGTGGCTCCATTCACGTACGGCCGCAGCTACCTCGAACGCCGCGACGCCATTGCCCTCTATTTACCTGAACTTCCACTACGGCGAGGACAAATCGTTCCCGCCACGGGCGGCGAGGTCGCTGGATGCCTGGCCGACGCCGGACCGGACGCCTGGGGTCGACGCGTCATCGACCATCGCTACTCCAGCTCCGCAGGACAGTTCCGGATCCTCGACTACCTGTTGTTGAGCGGGTCGAACCGCATTGGAGCGCTCGACTTCCAAGACTCATCGGCTCACTATGAGCCTCGCGGGCACAAACCGGCAGCTGTCGAAGATCTCCAGCGTGCCGCCGAAATGGTCGAGGAGGGCACGGACCTGCCACCGGACCTTGACGACGCACTGCTCCATGGCTCCTCCGTTGGTGGAGCGCGCCCCAAGGCGTTGCTCCATGACCCGGACAGGCCACGAATAGCCAAGTTCTCATCGTCAACAGACATGCGCCCAGTGGTCAATGCAGAGCACGCCGCTATGCGACTCGCCTCTCTGGTCGGACTCGATGTCGCCGCCACAGAAACAGCCACGGTGCTGCACAAGGACGTGCTCCTCATCGATCGCTTCGATCGTGGCGTGGACGGAAGCCGCAAGCTGATGGTGTCAGCACTGTCGATCCTGGGCGAACACGGGGCCGACGGCATAGCGGGCCGTTATGCCAGCTATCACGAGCTGGCGGACCAGATTCGCCTTCGCTTTGACAACCCGCGACGTACGCTCCGAGAGTTGTTCTCGAGGATCTCATTCAACATTCTCGTGGGCAACACCGACGATCACGCTCGCAATCATGCTGCGTTCTGGGACGGTGAAACACTCTCGCTGACGCCGGCCTACGACATATGTCCCCAGCCTCGCGCCGGTGGTGAAGTGAACCAGGCCATGGCGTACGGGCCGGGAGCGAAACTGGCGCGGGTGGCTGACCTGGCCGACTTCGCAAGCATCTACCTCCTCGATCGAGCTGAGGCAGTCGAGATCATCGACGCTCAGATCGAAGTGATTGCAGATCGGTGGAACGACATCGCTGATGAGGCCCGGATCGTTGCTGCAGAACGAACGAGGATGCTGGGAGCACAGATACTCAATCCGTTCGCCCTGGAGAACTGGACGTCATAGCGAAGCGAAGACAGGAAAAACTGCGATCCGTCGCCAGGTCGATCTGTGCAATCTGTGTTGGCCGAACCGCTGCATGATGCGCAATGCAGTCAAATGAACGAGTCCTCAAAGCATCCCCCCGAACGTTGACTAACGCCCATGTTAGATACCGTGCAGGACCCTCAGGCCGCCCGGGCGGGGGTGGACACCACAGCTCCCACCGATGTAAAGACCACCAGGCCGCACAAGACCTGAACCACGGTGACAGGTTCGCCGTGGACGGGCCAGGCCAGGGACACAGCAACCACGTTCATGGCCAGTAGGTACAGCGATGATCGGGCAGCCTCGATGTACCCGTGTACCCAACTCATCAGGACATGGCCGGCCACGCCGGTCAGATAGGCCAGGACCGCAAGCCAGAACCAGTCCGCCCCGTCCAACTCCTGCAGCTCCGCTCGTCGCACGATGAGCGCAACCGGAAACAGGGTGGACACGAGAGCCCAGATGTTTATTGCCGCCATCCATTCGAACGGATCAACCGGATCGGTGAACCGCGCCATGCGCGTCAGCACGAAGTAGATCGTGAACGTCACCACGGCTGCGAGAGCGAGAGCCACGCCGAGCAGCGACGCGCGAAGTTCCTCACCGGCGCCGAGAATCACCCCAGCTGCTGCTGCAACCCCAATGAACGTCCACACAACATGGCGGCGCGAGGGAGGCTCGTCGAAGAGGGGCCCGGCAACCAACAGGAGGAAGGCCGGCTGGAGTGCAACAGCAACGGCCAGGACCGCCACCGTCACCTCCTGCACCGCGGCAAAGACGAACATGAGGTTCACGCCAAAGGCGAGACCGGGCATCATCGCGCGCCGAAGCAACGCTCGGTCAACCGAACCCCCTCGAACGCGCACAATCGCCAGGAGCACCGGAATGGACAGCCCGAAGCGAAGGGCAGCACCCAACAGTGGGTGCACGGTGATCAACTTTGTAATGACCGGGCCAGCGCCCCACAGCACGATGACACCGGCCATCGCCATCAACGGCAGGTGCGTCGACACCGAATTGGTCTCAGGCACAGCCGCTCGCGTCACCCCGCGAGCGTAGTGGTGTCTCGACAGTCGCTCAGCCGATGCCGTTCTGCTCGCGGTAGCGGCGCACGATTGCGGTTGCGTCCATGCGGTTGTCGCCGGCTGCCTGCGTCTCAGCCAGAAAATTTGCGGTGAGTTCTGTGAGAGGTGTTGTGGCGCCAACGACGCCAGCTTCCTCGCGGACCAAGCCGAGATCCTTGGCCATCCAGTCGACCGCGAAACCAAAGTCGAACTCGTCGTTGACCATGGTCTCGCCCCGGTTCTGCAGGTACCACGAACCGGCCGCGCCCTTGGTCACGGCCTGCAGCACCTTCGACATGTCAAGCCCGGCCTTCTGGCCAAAGCCAATCGCTTCGGCCGCACCCTGAATGGCGCCAGCGCACAGGATTTGGTTGCACATCTTTGTGAGCTGGCCCGAGCCTGGCCCGCCAACAAGCGTGATTGCCGCGGCGTACGCGTCGATGATCGGCTCGGCTTTGGCGAAGTGCGCTTCCTCGCCGCCACACATGACGCTGAGTGCGCCGTTCTCGGCCCCGGCCTGACCGCCGGAGATTGGAGCGTCGACGAAGCCGAGACCGGCGGTCGTGCACTGCTCGCTGAGTTCTCGGGCCAACGTTGCCGATGCAGTCGTGTGGTCAACAAGAACCGATCCGTTCGACATTGCGCCGAGTACGCCGGTGTCGCCGTAGAACACGTCGCGCACATCGCCGTCACCGCCCACGCAGATCGCTACGAAGTCGGCGCCAGTCGCTGCCTCTGCCGGCGTGGCACACGCCGTGCCGCCGTGCTGTTCGGCCCAGGCCTCGGCTTTGGCGGTGGTGCGATTGAACACCCGCACATCGTGTCCGGCGGCCACCAGATGGCCTGCCATCGGGTATCCCATGTTTCCAAGACCAATGAATGCGGTTGTCGTCATGGTTGTGAAGTTAGCCTCGGTGCCGAGCAAGAAGAAAGTAGGACGTGATGGCTGTTTCGGAGATCTTCGACGAGAGTGCGTGGGATGACGTACCCGGATTCGGGTTCACCGACATTACGTATCACCGCGCCAAAGACGTCGGTGCCGTGCGCATCGCGTTTGACCGACCCGAAGTGCGCAACGCCTTCCGGCCCCACACGGTGGACGAGCTGTATCGAGCGTTGGATCACGCCCGCCAGTCAAGCGATGTTGGCGCCGTCATTCTCACCGGCAACGGTCCGTCACCCAAAGACGGAGGCTGGGCGTTCTGCTCCGGAGGCGACCAGCGCATCCGCGGCAGAGACGGCTACCGCTACACCGAAGACAACGCTGAGACAGCCGCTTCCATCGACCCGGCGCGCAGCGGTCGTCTCCATATTCTCGAATGTCAGCGTCTGATTCGCATGATGCCGAAGGTTGTCATTGCCGTGGTGCCCGGGTGGGCTGCCGGCGGCGGCCACAGCCTGCATGTGGTTTCTGACCTGACGCTCGCAAGCGAAGAACACGCCCGGTTCAAACAGACCGACACCGACGTGGCCAGCTTCGATGGTGGATTCGGCTCGGCGTACCTCGCCCGTCAGGTTGGCCAGAAGAAAGCGCGGGAGATCTTCTTCCTCGGCCGGACATACACCGCAGCCGAAGCTGCTGCGCAGGGTGCGGTCAACGCCGTGTACCCGCACGCCGAGCTCGAAGCGCAGGCACTCCAATGGGCCCGGGAGATCTGCTCCAAGAGCCCAACCGGGCAGCGCATGTCAAAGTTCGCGTTCAACCTGATCGACGACGGACTGGTTGGCCAGCAGGTGTTTGCCGGCGAGGCAACCCGCCTTGCCTACATGACCGAAGAGGCCGTGGAAGGCCGCGATTCCTTCCTCGAAAAGCGCGACCCGGACTGGAGCCGCTTCCCCTGGTATTACTAGGAGGCGCCCAGAGTGCCGGCGGCCTGTTTCGGCGTGACACAATGGTCGTCGCCGTCGACCCCGGGAGCACCTCATGACAATCTCTGAAGCCGAGATAGCCGAACGCACACAGGCAGCCATTGATTCGGTTGGCGTGGACGCTGACGAGGTTGCATTCCGCGCAGCGCTCTGGGATGCCGGACTTGCGATGGTGCAGTTCCCGGAAGGCAAAGGCGGTCTTGGCGTCTCCCCCAAGCTCCAGACCACGGTGGAGCAGACAATCCGAAAGGCGGGCCGCAACTTTCATCCGCTCGCGGTGAACACGATCGGCATCGGCATGGGTCTGCCGACAGTGCTGACCTACGGTTCCGAACAGCACCACACCGACTACCTCAAGCGCATCTTCACGGGTGAGGACTTCTGGTGTCAGATGTTCTCTGAACCCAGCCACGGGTCCGATGTGGCCGGCCTCGCCAGCCGCGCCATTCGCGATGGCGACGAGTGGATTGTCAACGGTCAGAAGGTGTGGACCTCCGGAGCCCACGTCTCCCGCTACGGCATGTTGCTCGTGCGCACCGACCCGGACGTACCCAAGCACTCCGGTCTCTCGTACTTCATTCTCGACATGCACTCCCCCGGTGTCGAGATCCGTCCGCTCTACCAGATCACCGGCGACGCCGAGTTCAACGAAGTTTTCTTCAACGACGTCCGCGTGCCCCATGCAAACCTCCTGGGCACGGTGGGAGACGGCTGGCGGGTGGCGACCACCACGCTCATGAACGAACGTGTGGCACTCGGCGGGAGCACCGCTCCAAAGGGATCCGGAAACATCGCCGCGCTTGTGGAGACGTGGCACAAGCATGGCCCAGAGCTCAGTGACTCTCAGCGAGCCGTGATGGTCGATCGGGTCACCCAGCTGTGGATTGAGGCCGAGGTTGGTCGTCTCACAACACTCCGAGCGAGAGCAAATTCCACCGTTGGCAACCCCGGGCCGGAAGGCTCTGTTGGCAAGCTCGCGTCAGCCGAACTGAATCAGCGCATCTGGAACACCGGCATGGACCTGCTGGGCAATGACGCAATGCTGCACGAACCCGGGTACCCGCTGGCGTCACGCGAGGACGAACCAGGGCTCGGTCGCGGTGCGTACACGCTGTCGAAGTCGTTCCTGCGGTCCCAGGCAAACACCATTGAGGGCGGCACGTCCGACATCATGCGAAATATCCTCGGCGAACGTGTCCTTGGGCTCCCCGGTGAGCCTCGCGTCGACAAAAAGGTGCCGTGGAAGGACATCCCCACCTAGAGCTCGGCGTGGTAGGACCTAGCTGATGCAAACAGACGCCCTACATCTGCTTCTAGAGGCGTCGGCCGACGCAAGCCCGAACAAGCTCGCCGTCGTTGACCAGACGGAGTCGCTCACGTGGGGCGAGCTCGATGCCTTCGCGAACCAGATCGCCAACACGTTGATCGCCCATGGGGTGCAACCTGGCGATCGCGTGGTGCTTCGCATGCCCAAATCCGTCAATGCCATCGCTGGTGCCTACGGCATCATGAAGTGCGGAGCCGCATATGTCCCGCTGGATGCAGCGGAGCCGTCGGATCGCAGCCGAGCAGCCATTGTGGACGCCGGCGCAACTGTTGCCATTGGCGAACCGGACCGCAAAGGAAGCTGGAGCGCATTCGACGACGCTGGGCTCAGCACACTCCTCAACATGGCGGAGCCCTCCAACACTTCCCCAACCGGCGCCGACGTTGTCTCAATCGACACCATTCGAACATCGTCGGTATCGCGTCCGGGCCGAGACGTCAGCCCCAACGAGTTGGCGTACATCCTCTACACGTCCGGCTCCACCGGAAAACGCAAAGGCGTGATGCTCAGGCACAGCAATGCGTTGGCCTTCGTTCGCTGGGCGGCGTCCACGGTCAGACTCACTGCAGACGATCGCCTGTCGAGCCACGCTCCGCTTCATTTCGACCTGTCCGTATTCGACCTTTACGCCCCAGCGCTCGTGGGAGCGACCACGTACCTTGTCCCGGCTGGCGCAGCAATGTTCCCGTCTTCGCTCGCTACCTTTATCGCCGACCAGCGCATCACGGTGTGGTACTCGGTGCCCACCATTTTGCGCCTTCTCGTCGAGCGTGGTGGCCTGCAGGCGAACGCCCTGCCCGAGTTGCGCACCATCATCTTCGCCGGCGAGGTCTACCCGCCGGAGCGGCTGCGGGAGCTGATGGCTCTTCTCCCTGACGCCGACTACTGGAACTGGTTTGGCCCCACCGAGACGAACGTCTGTGTTGCCTACAACGTCACGGAAGCCCCGCCCGCTGACCAGCCGGTTCCCATTGGTCTTGCCGCAAGCGGAGCCGAACTCATCGTGCTCGCAGATGAAGGCACCAGGGCCGAGACTGGTCGTCAGGGTGAGTTACTCGTATGCGGCCCAACCGTCCACGCCGGGTATTGGGGGGATCCCGAACGAACGGCTGAAACCATCGTCGCGCACCCTTTCGACCCCACCCGGAAGGCATTCCGGACCGGAGATCTAGTCCGCACCAGCACAAGCGGTGATCTTCTCTTCGACGGCCGCAAAGACCATCAGATAAAGACGCGCGGCTATCGCGTTGAACTCGGGGAGATCGAGGCGTTTCTCTCCACTCGGCCGGGCGTGGCCGAGGCCGTCGTGGTTGCTGTGCCCGACGAACAGTTCACGCACCGGCTGCACGCCTGGGTCATCGCAGCAGAAGAAGGCCGCAACGATCTTGTCAGGGCGTGCCGGACAGGCCTGGCGTCCTACATGATCCCCTCGTCCATCATCTGCGTGGATGCACTCCCCCGAACTCTGAACCACAAAGTGGACCGACAGCTGCTCACGGAACGCTCCCGGGACCTCTGACCCAGTTGCGGTTTCGACCGAGTTTGAAGAGCCCGGCGAAACCTACTGCTCGAGTGAGCTGATGAGGTCGTTGATGGTGTGCTGGTCTTCGAGTGGGTGACGCATTGGCATTGTGGTGTCAATCTCATAATGCTTGCGCCGTCCGGTCCGCTCGCCGGTGATGTAGCCAGCCTCTTCGAGATCGCTGAGAATGCGGTGCACTGCTCCGACGGTGATACCGACGGCGTATCCGATGTCCCGCTGGCGCAGGTCCGGATCTCGGCTGAGTGCGATCAGCACGTGGGCGTGGTTTGAAAGGAACGTCCACGATGGAATATCGGGTTCGGGCACACTCAAATTCATTGCTTGATTATATTGCAATCATTGCAAATTATGAATCATGCAGTGGTGGTTGGCGCTCGCTGCCATTCAATTCGGCCCGTGGCAAGGTCATAGACGCCACCCACGATCATGAGGTCCCCAGCGGATTCGCGCGCCGTAAGGATCTCGCTCGACCGCAACGTGTCGATGCTGTTGATGACGTTCCTGACCACGACTCGACGAACCAGTTCGGCATCGTCTGCTCCAGGCGCAACTTCACCGCCTGCCTCGGCTTGCACCGCTGGCGTGATCTTTTGCAACAGTTGGGTGAGGCTGCCAAGCACTGCTCCGCTGCAGGCGCCCATGACGGCGCCACATGCGCTGTGACCCAGCACAACAATGACTTTCGCTCCTGCCAACTCGGTAGCGAACTCAAGACCACCAATCACATCGCTGTCGACCACATTGCCTGCCGACCGAGCGGCGAAAACGTCACCGATCCCCACGTCAAAGACGGCTTCAATGGGCACCCGACTGTCGATGCAGCCGAGCACGGCAGCGAGCGGAAACTGGCCACCGGAAGTGGCTCTGGCCTGGGCCAACAGGTCTCGGTTGGAGGACTCGTTTCGGGCAAAGCGATCGTTGCCAGCCCGCAACCAGTCGAAGACGCCATCAGGGGTCGAGTTCCTCTGGGAGGCAGCGTTCTGGATGGCGGTCATTCGTATCCTTGCAGTCGGTGGCCGATACATCTCGTGAAGATGCGCAATGCAGTCCACAAACCGCTTACATCCACACGAGACCATCATAATGGTGTTATTGAAAGGTAGGTGTTATGGTGAATCAATATAAGACGGTGTCACACACGTTCCAAAAGGAGTCAGGTCATGGGTAGTCGTTTCGTTGTTGGCATGAAGGACACCGATACATCGCTGGATGCGCTGCGCTGGGCCCTGACCAAGGCTGGGCAGGAACATGCAGAGGTGGTGGTTGTTCATGCGTCGTCGGTACCGATCACCGTCCACAACGGGCCATCGCGCGCCGTTGCTTTCAAAATGGGCGATCCTTTGTGGGCCACGATCTACAGCACGGTAAACGGCTTCGCCCCTCCAGCTGGCACCTCAACCATCGTCGAAGGCGGAAACGCGGCGGACGTCATTGCAAAGCACGCAAGGGAGGGCGATACCATCGTCCTCGGACCTGCCCGCAAGCGCATGTTCCGCAAGCCGGAGACGGCTGCACATCTCAAAAGTCTGGGATACGCCGTTCGGATCATCGACGCGGCCACCGCACATTCAGCACTCCAAGGATCCCGCCCGCCGATGAAGAACGTTGAACCAGCGAACGCTGGGCCCCAAAGCCTGATGCCTCCCGAACGCGTGTCGTCTTCCTCCGCTGCGTGATGTCGACGCTCGAAGAGCCGGGTGCGGAAAAACTCAAGAAGAACCTCAACCTCTTCGACGTCTACGCCATGTCGACCGGAGCCATGTTCAGCTCCGGTCTTTTCCTCCTGCCGGGAATTGCCACGCTCTATACCGGTGACAGCGTCTATCTCGCTTACTTCCTCGCCGGATTTCTGATCCTGCCGTCCATGTACTGCATGGCAGAGCTTTCCACCGCGATGCCGAAAGCTGGCGGGACCTACTACTTCCTCGACCGTGCTATGGGTCCAATGATGGGCACTGTTGGTGGACTTGGATCCTGGGTGGCCGTCGTCTTCAAGAGCGCTTTCGCTCTTGTTGGGATGGGCGCGTATCTCGGTATCTATCTGGACCTGCCGTTCACGTGGTTGGCGATCATTTTATCGATCGTCTTCGGTCTCGTTAACGCATTCGGCGCCAAAGAAACCACGTTACTGCAGAGACTTCTGGTGGGAGCTCTCGTCGTTATCCTTGCTGCTTTCATTGTTGCCGGCCTGCCAGAAGCCGACGGACTGGCGACCTTTGCACCGAACAACGACAACCAGAGCTTTTTACGCTCCGGTATGGCGGGCTTCGTTTCGTCCATCGGCCTGGTGTTCGTCTCCTACGCCGGACTCACCAAGGTCGCGAGTGTGGCTGAGGAAATCGAGAACCCGGACGTCAACATTCCGCTCGGCATGACCCTGTCGCTCGCAACCGCCACAGCGATCTACACGCTCGGCACCATGATCCTGATCAACGTGCTCGACCAGGCCGTCCTTGAACAGAGCCTCACCCCTGTTGCTGATGCAGGCATGGTCTTCCTCGATTGGGCACCATTAGATCTGGGTGTGGTCCTGATTGTGGTTGCCGCAATCGCTGCGTTCGCTTCGACAGGCAACGCCGGCATCATGTCAGCCTCGCGGTACCCGTATGCGATGGCCAAGGACAAGCTCATCCCAGCCAGAATGGCTGAGCTCGGCCGCTTCGGAACCCCCACCAAATCCATTCTGGCGACCGTGCTCGCCATGATTGTGGTGCTGGTCACGCTTGACGTTGAAGCCGTAGCCAAGCTGGCGTCTGCGTTTCAGTTGTTGCTTTTCGGATGGATCTGTGTGGCTGTCATTGTGATGCGCGAGAGCCAGATCGACAGTTACCAGCCTGGCTTTCGTGCGCCGTTCTACCCATGGTTGCAGATCGCAGGAGTTGGCATCTCACTATGGCTCATCTCCGAAATGGGGCTGCTCGCAATCGGCTTTACTGCCGTGCTCCTCGTTGGCTGCATCCTCTGGTACAAGTACTACGCCGCTGACAGAGTGGAGAGGCGGGGCGCCATCTTCCATGTGCACCAGCGACTCGGTGAGCAGAAATATGAAGGACTTGAGCGGGAGTTGATGACCATCATCCATGACCGCACACAGTCCGAAAACCTGACCTACGAAGCTCTCATTGCACGCTCTGCGGTCGTCGATCTCCGGGGCACCTTCGACCGGGATCGTCTCATCGCACTGCTGTTGGAGACGTCGAATGATCGGTTCGATCAGGGCGAGGCGATTGGGAACAGTCTCGACGGCTCTCTCGAGTTTCGTCCTATTGGAGAGGGTGTACTTCTGTCGACCACGACACTGAAGGATCTCAGCCAGCCCGAGCTCATTGTGTGCCGCCGCGGATCCGAAGCAGCGCTCACTCTCGACGGAGTCGACGACGCCCACACGCTCCTTTTTCTGGTAACTCCAGACCGCCCGGTCGGTCTTGACCTGCGGCTCGCGGGTCACATTGCAGAGGTTGTGCAGAGCGACAACTTCGCCGCGAGATGGCTTGGGGCAAAGGATGAAAAAGCTCTGAATGCGGTCATGATGCGCGACGACCACTTCTACCACGGACCGGTTGAGACCATGCCGTTCCTGGTCGATCAGCTCGGCGTGAAGGTGGGAGATCTTGAGCTTCCAAGCTCTTGTATTCTTGCCATCATCGAACGCGACGGTGAGCTCGTCATTCCCACGCCGGAGGTGACGTTGCTCGCATTCGACGGCGTCGCAATCATCGGAGAAGCGTCAGACATTCAGCTGCTGAACGAAGGTCTTGACCCCTGGGAAGTCGAGCAGGCTGCTCTGGCGGCACCAAGTGATTCTCCCGAGTAACCCGGTCAGCTCCCCCGCTCTCAACTCTGGAGTCGCTGCGAGCATCCCGGTCGCTGGGCGATCAACGTTGACGAGCGGACTCGTTCGAGGGTCTGTGCTGCAAAGCGGAGTGTCTGCTTGTCCTGCTCGATTCCGTTGCGCTGTCGCTGAGCGTCTGCCAAGTGGCCTGCAGTTTCCTGCAGTGCGCCATCGATCAGACCTGTGATGCGATCCAGCGTGCCGAAACGGTGGTCGACGCGCATGCTGCTCCTTAAATAATGGTGGTGGTCTCATCTAGTCACATCGACTCGGCACAAGTACGCCAACCTTTGGCACATTCCTGCCACGCACGCAACCGTCAGGGTCGGTCCGGTTCTGGTTTGAAGCCTTCAACTACCGTAGCGTGAGAGCTAAGAGCGCTTCGTCACCGCATCCACCCAGGAGAAGTTCATGGCATCCACCAGCGAAACCACGATGATTGGAAAACATCCCGTCATCGACAGCGGCGAAACCGTTGAAGTGAGCAACGACCGCATGAAGAAGCTGCGCGTCTTCAACATGATTATGGGCACACTTCACGCAGTTTCCGGTGCCGTCATGATCGTGCTGGGCAATGACTTCTCTCTCGACGCCAGCACCCTCAATCTGAACGGACCACCCGGAACACCACTCAGCGAGGGAACCATCAATGCCGTCTTCGGCTTGCCACTCGCCGCAGCTACGGCAGGATTTTTGTTCCTCTCCGCGTTCTTTCACTTTCTGATAGCGACAATCGGGTTCTCAAAGTATGGATCCGAACTTCGCCACGGGCGCAACCGGTTCCGGTGGGTCGAGTACGCCATCAGCTCCACGCTCATGATCGTGCTGATCAGCCTGGTCACCGGCCTCACCGACCTGGCCGCACTCATCGCCATAGCCGGCGCCAACATTTCCATGATCCTGTTCGGCTGGATCATGGAAATGGTGAACCAACCAGGGCACAAGGTCTGGTGGACTCCATTCTGGTTTGGATGCGTGGCGGGAATAACCCCATGGGCCGCGCTCGTTGCGTACCTGCTCGTGAATATCAGCCAGGAAGGCGCTCAGGGTCCTCCCGGCTTCGTCTACGGCATCATCTTCAGCCTGTTCTTCTTCTTCAACACGTTCGCCATCAACCAGTACCTGCAGTACAAGCGCACCGGTAAATGGAGCGACTACGTCTACGGCGAGTCGGTGTACATCGTGCTCAGCCTGGTAGCCAAGAGCGTCCTGGCCTGGCAGATCTTCGCCAACACCCTCATCTGACTGGGGTCAGTGGCGGGCCCAAGCCAGGAAATCCTGGCGGTCCCAGCTGTTGACCACCAACTCCTGTGGAGCCCACCCTCGCTGCGCCGTGCGAACTCCGTACTCCATGCGGCCCAGTTCCGACGTGTGGTGACTGTCGGTGTTGATGACCAATTTCACCCCGCGTTCGACCGCTCGGCGCACGACATCAGATGCTGCGTCGAGGCGTTGCAGGGCGCCGTTGATCTCAAGCGCCACGTCATAGTGAAGAAGAGCGTCGAGCAACGGGTTGATTTCAAGTTCGATGCCAGGCCGCCGTCCGATGTAGCGGCCGGTGAGGTGTCCGATTGAGTTCACCGTCGGGTCAGCGATAGCCGCTATGAGGCGGTCGGTCTGCTTCGATGGTGTTTGGTCGTAATGAGAGTGCACGGAGGCGACCGTGTAGTCGAAGAGCGCCCGGAAGTCGTCGTCATAGTCGAGGCCACCGTCCTTTCCGATGTTGAGCTCACAGCCCCACATGAGCACCATGTCGGGATGATTCTTCTGGACCCCGGCAATCACCTCCCGGTGCTCCAGCATCTCCTCTGCGGTTGAGCCATTGATGGCGAGGTCAACGCCGTGGTCGGTAATTGCCAGATATTCATAGCCCTGATCCGCGGCCACCTGCACCATTTCCGCGACCGTTGAGCGTCCGTCGCCGGATCGGTCGGTGTGATAATGCAGGTCACCTTTCATGTGACTGCGTTGGATCAGATTCGGCAACTCGTCGCTGGCCGCCGCTTCCACCTCGCCGGTGCCCTCTCGCATTGAAGGCACGACGAACGCGAGGCCGAGTGCTTTGTAAATCGATTCTTCGGTCTTGCTCGCAATGATCTGCGGCTCGGCCGTGCTTCCTTCTTCCAGCACCTCCACCAGCCCGTACTCATTCAGTGTCCAACCGCGATCGATGGCCCGCTGACGCAGCGCGATGTTGTGCGCCTTTGACCCGGTGAAATACAGCGTGGCGGCCCCGTACTCCTCGGGAGCGACAACGCGAACATCGATCTGCAGACCCGCTGCGGTGAGGAAAGACTGTTTCGTGGCGCCACTCACCACGATGTCAACGTTCTCGGGATGATCAGACACAAACTTCATTACGCGCCTGGCGGCGGTTGTACTGCCAGCCGACACGGTGATATCGATGTCCCCAATGGTCTCCGACATCCGCCGAAGACTTCCGCAGTAAACGGCATCTTTCACCCCCTTCACGCCTTTGAGGTCTTCCACCAGACGCTCGGCGAGTGGAAGCGCATCAGCGATCGGGGTTCGTCGATCCTTGCCGGTCAGGCCAAGGCGCTCAATGGCCCTGGCCATCTTCTCCTCACTCTTCGCCCCCATGCGGGGAAGCGTTCGAAGCTTCTCCTCGGCAATGGCAGTCTTGAGACCCTCGACGTCTACAACACCAAGCTCCGCACGAACCAGCTTCAGTGTTTTCGGGCCCATGCCCGGGATGCGGCTCAGCTCCACGAACGCCGGTGGGTACTCGGCCCGCAAGCGCTCCAGCTTGTCGACGGTGCCGGTATCCACGAACTCGCGGATCTTGTTGGCTGTTGATTTGCCCACGCCCTTGATCTTCGTGAGCTCAGCCAAGCTCATATCCTCGATGTCCGCGCCGAGACCCTCAATCCCCAGCTTCGCGTTTTCGTAGGCTCGAACCACAAACGACTGTGGACTCTCTTCTTCCAAAGTGGTGAGGGTGATGAGTTCCGCCAACATGGCGAGGATGCTGCGGGTGTTGGCACGAGGCTTGGTCATAGATCCCGATTGTCGGAGATGATCTCCGGCGGCGCAAACGCAAGCACGTCTGGCGGCGTTCCGTCGAAGCGTTCCACCTGCACCACACACGAGTGAGCGGTCGATCCCTGGGCCAGGCGCGAGGTGCCTTTGTCGAGTGTCACCGCATTCGGATTTCCGTGTCGGCAGGTAGCGCCGTCGCCGAGCGGATCGAACCATGCTCCTGTGGCCAACTGGATCACTCGGCGCCGCACGTCGCTGCTCAGTGTGGCGGCGGCGAAGCACGCACCTCGCTCGTTGAACACACGCACGAGGTCACCTTCAACGATGTTGCGTTCAGCTGCATCATCGGGATGGATGGTCATCGGTTCACGCCCATGCACCTTGAAGCTGCGGCTGTATGGACCCTGGTCCAACTGGGAGTGAAGTTTGTTATGCGGCTGATTCGAGATCAGGTGCAGCGGATGCGCAGCATCGCCGTTGCCGAGCCATTCGACGGGTTCGTACCAGGCCGGGTGTCCCACACAATCGTCGTAGCCGAACGAGTCCACCGTGGCGGAGAACAGCTCAATCCGCCCGCTCGGCGTCATCAACGGATTGTTCTCCGGATCAGCGCGGAAGTGATCAAGCATCACTCGCGGAACATCCGGCTTTGCTGTCTCCAACCAACCGTGTTCGCGCAAGCCTTCAAGGTCAGGAAGCGTCAGCCCATTGTTGGCTGCTGTCTTGCGTGTCGTCTCCCAGATCCATTCGATCCATTCCTCCTGGGACCGGCCTTGTGTGAAGGCCTCACCAACGCCCAGTTCAGTGGCCAGCATCGAGAAGATCTCATAGTCATCTCGCACGTCTCCCACCGGTACGACGGCCTGTTCCATTGCCGATGCGAACGGGCCTGAGATCGCAAGGTCGTTGCGTTCCAGGGTGGTCGTGCACGGCAGGACGATGTCGGCATGTTTGGCCATGGCGTTCCAGCACCATTCGTTGCAGATGATGGTGTCGGGACGCTCCCATGCCTTGACCATGCGATTGAGGTCCTGATGGTGATGGAACGGGTTTCCGCCCGCCCACCACACCAGCTTGATGTCCGGGTAGGTGTGGCGTTGGCCGTTGTAGTCGAAGTCCCCGCCCGGGTCGAGCAACATGTCGCTGATGCGAGCGACCGGGATGAAGCGATCCACCGGGTTCGTTCCCTGGGGCAGGGTCGCAGCAGGAATGGGAACGAACTGATGCCCCACCCCGTGCACTGACGCGTACCCAAGACCAAAGCCCCCGCCAGGCAAACCGATCTGCCCCAGAAGCGAGGCCAGAGCAATCGCCGCCCAGAACGGCTGCTCACCATGGTCCTGTCGAGTCAGAGACCAGCTCGTGCTTATCATCGTGCGCTGCCGGGCCATGGAACGGGCCAGCTCCAGAATTCGATCGGCAGGAATCTCGGTGATCTCGGCTGCCCACGACGCGTCGCGAACCGTGCCGTCAGCATCACCGCTCAGGTAGGCGGCGAACTCATCAAAGCCTTCGGTACACGTTCGGATGAACGCCTGGTCATGCAAATCTTCATGAATCAGGGTGTGGGCCAATCCGAGCATCAGCGCGGCATCGGTTGATGGACGCAGTGCAACCCACTCCGCATCAGCCGCAGCGAGGACATCGGAACGAATGGGTGACACGTTTACGAATGAGACGCCCGCGTCCACAGCCGCCCGCATCGACTCGCCCTGCACGTGGCGGCCGATACCGCCCTGGTTGATCTGTGCGTTCTTGAGCGGCACACCACCGAACGCCACGAACAGCTCGGTGTTCTCAACAATGGACTGCCAGGCGGTGGCCCCGAACACAAACTCACGGAAAGCGCCAAGGACGTGGGGAATCATGACCTCGCCAGCGGCGAAGCTGTACGTGTTGACCGATCGGGTGCAACCACCGATCGTGTTCAGGAATCGTTTGAGCTGACTCTGCGCATGGTGAAAACGACCGGCGCTCGACCATCCATAGCTGCCTCCATAGATCGCCTCGTTGCCGTGCTCAGTCCGCACGCGCCGCACCTCGTCGCCAACAAGACGCGTCACTGTCTCCCACGAGACCTCAACAAATGGCTCGCTCCCCCGCAGGTGCGGGTTGAAGCCAGGGCCGTCTTCCAGCCAGCTTCGTCGCACCATCGGCGCGGTCACCCGCGAGGGGGCATCAAGCACATCAACAAACCCCTGCCCAATTGGCGATGGATCGCCGTCGGCGTCAAGGTCGTGCAAACGCTTGACGCGCCCGGCCTCGGTCTCCACCCGATAGGTGCCCCAATGGGATGTGGTCAATGGAAGTGCCATCGTTCCATCGTAGGTGGAGGGCTGCCCCTGCCCGAGTCCAGATACGCCCGTGCGTCTCCAACCGACGTCATGCATGGAGACGTTCTATCGTTGGTCCGATGCAGGAAGCCGATGTTCCACCCGCCAAGGCGAATTTCTTCGACGCCGGATCACCCTTCCTCACCCATCCGCTCCTCACCGAAGAACGCACTGCACGCGAGCTCGACGCCATCGAGGCATTGCTCGGCCCACTGACCGGTTCTGTGCTTGATGTTGGGTGCGGGTTCGGGCGCCACAGCACTGCGCTCGCCCAACGAGGGTTGTCGGTGGTTGCCGTCGACCCAGCGCCGACGATGGTCGCTGCCACGAAAGAGCGCGCACGAGCGGCCGGCGTTTCCATCGACAGCCGGTGCATCAGCGTCACCGACCTCGACAGCGACAACGAGTTTGATCTCGTCCTCTGCCTGTTCACGAGCTTCGGCCAACTTCAACAGGCCAGTGGGTCAGACGCGCCACATGTCGCCGCTATGGACGCCATGAGCAAGTCCCTTCGACCGGGCGGTCACATCGTCCTGGAGGTTCCGGACAAAAGCCGACTCTCAAGCCAACTTGTCGAGGAGGAACAACTCGGTCCGACGCACGTAACTCGATCGCTTGATGCGAACACCGCTGTGGTGACCGAGGTGTTTGCTGTCAACGATGGCCCGATCTTCGACCTCGTCTATCGCATCTTCAACTCCGACGAACTGGTGTCGCTCATGGAACAGAGTGGCCTGGTCATGACCGCTGTGGTCGGGCACGGTCTGGTTGAGCCACCCACCACCATGATGACCCTCGTGGCTCATCGACCCCACTGAGGTTCGCTGTGCCCCCATGGCTGGACGCGGACTTGGCCAGCGAGCTTGCCCGCGGTGTGCTCGTCACAATCTCACTGGTCCTGCTCACCTCTGTTGCTTCGTGCGTTCTGGGTCTCCTGGCCGCAACTGGTCGACGAAGTCCGGGCGTTGCCGTCCGACGACTGTCAGCCACGTTTGTCGAAATCTTCCGCAACGTGCCGGCGCTCATTCTGTTGATCTTCTTTGCGTTCGCTGTCCCGAACGTGCTTCCCGCTGACCTTCGTCGGTCACTGCTCTTCGACAATGCCGTCATGGATGCCATCAGCACAGTGACCACGCTGCCGCTGCCTTACTACGCCCTTGCCGCGGCAACCGCACTCACCGCAAACACCGCAGCTCATCTGGCCGAAGTGGTCGGGTCCGGCATGGACGCAGTAGCCCCAACGCGCGCCGAAGCGGCCCGAACACTTGGAGCATCGGCCCGCCAGGCCAACTGGAGCGTCACCGTGTTGGACGGTGTCCGCATTGCGTTTCCCGGCATCATCAACCGGCTGGTGCACAACCTGAAGAACACCGCGCTTGTTGGGCTCGTCGCCGTGCCTGATGCATTTCAGGAGATCCGCGGCGCTATCGACGAAACGTTCGAAGCAACCCAGTTGTTGCTCTTTGCCGCGGTGCTCTACCTCGCGCTCGCCACCGTTCTCGAGTTTGGCCTCCGCCGCCTGGAAGTCGCCCTGTGGCGTGGTCGCCCCATCGATCGGGTTGTCGATGTCTGATCAACTCAGCTTCATCTGGGATCAGCTGCCCAACCTGCTGTGGGGTTTTCCGAACCAGCGTCCCGGTGGACTGCTGCTGTCGATTCTGCTGAGTGCAGGTGCGATTGGTGTGGGACTGGTTCTGGCGCTAACCCTCGGCTTCGGCACTCATTCGCACCGGCGCCTCGTGCGGGCGGTGTCGTCCCGATTCATCTGGCTTGTTCGGGGAATCCCTCTCATTGTCCTCCTCGTGCTTCTCTTCCAGTTCCTCGGCACCGGCGGCCTCTTCGGCATCCGCTTCTCCGCGTTCTGGACCGCAGCAGTGACGCTTGTGATGTATTCCGCCGCGTATCAGGCCGACATCATCAGCGGCGGCATCGCAGCTGTGCCTCAACAACTGCGTGATGACGCACGGGTTCTTGGCGCCGGTCCGCTCACGGTGGCAAGAACCATCACCATCCCGCACTGCCTTCGCAGCATGCGTTTCGCGTTGATCACGCAGGCCATCACGATCTTCAAGGACAGTTCGGTGGTCGTCGTGCTCGGTGTGGCCGACCTCACCACCAATGCCAGAATTGCGCTCGGCGGCGACGTCACACGCGCCCCGTTCTGGGTGGCCACGTACCTTGCAGTTGGCCTGCTTTATTGGATTGTTGCGTTCAGCCTCGGCCGCCTTGCGCAACGCAGCGCACGCTCCCAGACACATGCCCCGCCCGCGCGTCGAGAGAAGGTCGGCGCTCATGCCTGACCGTCAACCGTCCAAGCCCGCCTTGGGTGCCGGTGTCGGATTGCTGGCGGTGGGCTTCGGATCCCTGGTGGGACTCGACGCCGCGAACGACACGCTGCGCGCCTCCACCACCCAATCCACAATCGGCGCCTTCCTGATCGCCGGACTGGGCTACGCACTGGTGATGGTGGCCACCCAAAGCCGAGGTGCACAACCCCTCAACACGCCCTGGACGCTCAACTCGCCGTGGAAGTGGTTGCTGCTTCTTGGGATGGTGCTGCGACTGGCGATGGTGTTCACTGAGCCAACCCTCAGCGATGACGTCTACCGGTATCTGTGGGAAGGTCACCTTGTCACAGAAGGTGTGAGCCCGTATGCGTTCACCATCGATTCGCCGGTTGGCGAGGCGTACGACATTCCGGCGCGAACACTCGCCAACAACCGCACGCTCGCCTCGCCCTACCTGCCCGTTGCCCACGCCTTGTTCGGTCTCACGGCCTTCGTGCTTCCATCCGAGCCGTGGACCATGCAGTTACTGATGATCGCCTTTGACGCCCTTGGAATGATTGCGATCCTGCAACTTCTCAAGATGGCGGACCTGCCCCAGCAACGTGTGTTGCTGTACTGGCTCAATCCGCTCGTCATCCTCGAGGTTGCCCACGGCGCGCACATCGACGCCATGCTTGTCGGCCTCGGACTCACCGGCGTATGGCTCAGCCTCCGCAGGAAACCAGCAGCGACCAGTTGCGTTCTGACACCAGTGAGCGGTGCTGTTCTCGTTGCCGCGGCCACGCTCACCAAACCCTTGACGCTGCTCTTCATGCCGGTACTCTTTCCCCGCTGGAACTGGAGGCAACGTGTCGCCTGGACCGTCACAATCGTCAGCGTCGTTGGCTTCTTCGGCGCATGGTCCGGCTTCGGCTTCGACGGTTCCGGCACTGGTGTTTTCGGGTCGACGCGTGCGTACACCGAGACGTTCCGGTTCAACAGCGGTGTGTACCACTGGCTCGAAACCTGGATTGGTGGTCGTGGTCTGGATGATCGCGGCTGGGACGACCCGCGTTCGCTCACCCGGCTCATCGTTGGGGGGACAGCGGCAATGGCGATGCTTGGGGTCTTCATCGTGTCCCTTCGACAACCGTCGCCTCGGGCCACGTTGCGATTGCTTGCAGTCCCGCTGGCGGTCCATGTGCTGCTCACTCCGGTGCTCCATCCCTGGTACCTGCTGGTTCTCCTTGCGTTCGTTCCGTTCGTGGCCCCGAGCGAGGACGAGTCCCTCCACCGGTGGCTCGTACCGCTCCCCTGGCTTGCCCTCAGCAACCTGGTGATCTTCAGTTATCTGACCTACGAAGATCCTTCAGCCTTCGGCGAGCTGGAATGGATCCGTCGTCTTGAGTGGTTTCCGACGCTGCTACTGGTGGGCGTCGCCGCCTGGGTGGCTCGCTCTGACTGGCGTGATTCTTCGCATGTAAGGATCGGACCATGATCGGTGTGAAACCATGACCACTGTTGAAAGCAGGAAGAAGGTGAAACGATGACCATTGCGCTCGCAGCTGTGGCAGGCATCGCTCTTGGGTTTGTCCTGTCGCGCGGCGACTTCTGCTTCCATTCGACGTGGCGTCAGTTCTTTGCCTCGCCGTCCAAGCCGTCGCTTCTCCGAGCGTATGTGGTCTTGCTGCTCGTATCGACGCCGGTCGTGCAGTTACTGATAGCCACGGACGTAATCACGCCGTTCGTGCCCGGTTTTGCCCCGGCAGCGGCCATTGGTGGCGGCCTCCTGTTTGGCGTTGGGATGGTCATCGCCAGGACCTGTATCTCCGGCATGTTCTACAAGCTTGGGAACGGCATGCTCGGAATGGTCGTTGCGCTTGCAGCATGGGCCACTGGCGACATCGTCACCTGGCGCGGACCGCTGAAGGGGATTCGCCAATCTCTCACAAGCAGTGAAATCACGACGTCCACCGACGACGGTGGCACAAGTGCAGCCACCATCAGCTCATTGCTCGGCCTGCCAGGCATTCTGTTGCTCGTCATCGTTGCGGCCGGGCTCGCCGTCTGGTCAGCCCGAGGCGAGGCGAGCGAACGAACCGAATCAGTCACCTCTCTTGTTGGTGCGAAACTTGGTGTTGCGACCGCCGTGGTTATGACGCTCGGCTGGCTTCTCGCCGCGTGGCACGGGTTCGACTACAGCTTCGGCACTTCGGGCGTTCCCAGCCAGATCTGGGCTTCGGTGGTCCGAGGCGAAGCGACAAATTGGTGGATACCACTCGGACTCATCAGCATCGTTCCCGGCGCGTTCATCGCAGCAACGACAGCAAAGACGCTCTGGGTTCGCGGCGAGCAGACCCGTCGATTCGCTGAACTGAGCGTCGGCGGCTTCGTTATGGGTGTGGGCGCAGCAATTGCTGGCGGCTGCAACCTCGGCCACTCCATGGTCGGCGTGCCTCTGCTGTCCATCGGCAGCATCGTCACCACCCTCGCCATCGCCGTGGGCGTCTACATCGCCAGCCGTCTCCGCTTCCTCAGCTAACGAACATGTGCCAGGCACCTGTCCACTACACGCGCTCAGCGTGAGAGGGCGAGGTCAGCAGTGCGTTTTGCGATGTTGGAGACCGTGTCGTACCGGGGCAGGTCACCGGAGAGGTCTTCGTTGAAGTAGACGTCGGTAGCCGAGCGGAACGGCTCTGGAAGGTTTTCGAAGCCGATCATCACACCAATCAAGCCTGCTGACGTCGTCATGTTGTTGTCTGCATCCCAGCCCGCGAGCCCCGCAATGTCGACGGTCGCCCGAAGATCCCCTTCGCCATAGAGCAGCGCCATGATGGTTGCTGCGAAGTTGACCCGACTCGCCCACCATTGCGGATCGGTGTCGTAGGACTCCCGGATCTTCTCCCGCGTTGCTCGCCAGTCCTGAGGACTGTGACCATGCCACCGAACCACGTCATCCACGATAGGACCGACAACGGAGCCGACGGGTTCTGCTGCCCTGGCCTGCGCCACGAGCTCCACAACGTCGGGTGCGCCGAAGGCCTCGGCATACATATGCGCATAGAACGCACTCGCATCAACCGGCGCGCCGAAGCTCGTGACCTCGGCAAAGAACCGGGCTTGCGTACGCGCCTCTTGCGGCCGGCCCGGATTGAGCAGACCGAACAGCTCCGTCTCAAGCTGGGCATCCATCGCCCACGCGCCTTCAGGATTCAACGGGGGCCGTCCGGTCGCCGGCGGCAGGACACCGTCATCCATCAGGTCACGGGCGCGGCGCGTCGCCACCCAGATGTCGCCATTCAGATGATCCACCCACTCATTGCGGATCTGCTCATAGGTGGGATCCAAGCCCCAGGTCTCGAGGATGTGCAGGTCAAGCCATTCGACGTGCGTGTCGTCGTCAGTGGACCACTCGTCCAGGAGCACGAGGTCGACGGCGTTGTCAGGTGAGGGAGTGTCAAGCCAGATCCCCTCAATGGGCAAACCCGAGTGATTCGCCACCATTGTCGCCACCCAGGAACCGTGCACCTTGTCGCGGTAGGCAACTTCGTCAAAGGACTCGTTGCCCACCTGCCAGATGCCCGAATCCAACGATGAACCGCAGGAAGTCAGCAGCAGTACCACCAGCGTCGCTGCCACAATACATCGACTCTGAACAAGTGCGAAACTGAGGCCCGAACGATCCGACAAGATCACGCCGCCCCGGTAATGTCGTGCGCATGGCACGCCTGACCCTTGCGCATCCGCTGTTCCTTGCGCTCAGCCCAACTGAACAGGCACAGTCGAGTCCGTACTTTCCGCTCGGCTTGCTGTACCTCGCCGGCTATGTCCGCGATCAGGGTCATGACGTCTCCATCTTCGACGGTACCTTCCATCCAGACGAGAGCGCCTTCGCCTCTCATCTGGCTGCGTATCAACCCGATGTCGTTGGGATCTCTGCCCTGATCACCAGTCGAGATGCCGCACTTCGCCTCGCCGCGACCGCCGCCGAACATGACGCAGTTGTTGTGCTCGGCGGACCAGATCCCACCATCGATCCTGCCTGGTACCTGGGCGACGCGAACGTTGACATCGTCGTGCACCATGAAGGAGAGCAGACCATCAACCGTCTGCTCGACCTGGCGGACCTCGCCAACCTCACCGTGGATGCGCTTGCCGATGAACCCGGCATCGCCTATCGGTATGACGGGTCGGTTCGAGTCAATCAGCCACGCCCACCCATCGAGAACCTTGACGAGCTGGCGCCCCCCGCACGCGACCTCATCGATATGGAGCGGTACCTCCACCAGTGGACTGAAGACAATGGTTACAGCTCCATCACCATCTCCACCACCAGAGGCTGCCCGTACTCGTGCGCGTGGTGCCGCGACGCTGTGCACGGCAACGGCTATCGACAGCGATCTCCCGAGAACGTCGCTGCGGAAATGAAACAGCTCAAGGAGCAGTACGGCGTCGAGTCGATTCGCATCGTTGATGACGTGGACGGCATGGACCGGCGATGGATTGAGGACTGGGTCGAGGCTGTTGAGAACCTCGATGCAATGATTCCGTTTGAGGCGCTGAACCGCCTGGAACGGACCGACCTTCCCATGCTTGAGGTCCGCGACAGTCTTTGACAAAAGCGCAACGCTTCAATCCCCACCGTGAGTGAGGACCTCCATGCTCCACCCCGGTCCACGGCACAGACCAACACGTCAGAAAGCTTGACCCGACGGAACAACTCTGCGTGACTCCGGGTTTCAACCCCGTTCGGTCATCGGGCGCCACCAATCAACGACACCAGCGCAACCACTCCCAAAAGGAATCTGAAACCGTGAAACGATTGCTCTCCCTACTCTTTATCGCCATGCTCGCTCTCGCGGCGTGTGGCTCTGACAGCGGCGCAACTGCTGCTACAGAGTCGGCCAAGGATCGGGTGGCCGAATCTGGGACCGTCCGCATTGGCGTGCGCAACGACAATCCACCGATGAGCTTCGTCAACGACGACGGAGACTGGGTTGGTTTCGATCTCGAACTGGCCCGGGCAATCTCTGAGGAACTCGGCGCCGAACTTGAACTGGTGCCAGTAGACGGCACCACCCGAATCAGTTTTCTTGAAAGTGGCCAGGTTGACATGTCCGTTGCGTCGATGAATCACACTCGCTCCCGAGACGAGGCCATCGACTTCAGCATCACCTACTTCTGGGACAACCAGTCGTTCCTGGTCCGCACCGACTCATATGACAACATCGACCAGCTCTTTGGCCAGACGGTTGCCGCCAACGCAGGCAGCTCCGTCATTGACTCCTGGAACTCCTATGTTGCTGATGCCGGCGGCACGGCCAGTGAAATCGTAGAGTTCGACGACAAGCTCGCTGCCATGCAGGCGCTGCGCGACGGAGCGGTTGAGGGCTACAGCGAGGACAACATCACCCTGTTGGCTCTCGCAGCCGGCGATCCGGCGCTCACCCTGCTTCCCGGCGGTCACAACCCCGTGAACTTCGGTATCGGCGTGGCAGAGAACGACAGCGAATGGCGAGACACCGTAAACCTTGCGCTTCAGGAAGTCTGGAAGAGCGGCGCCTACCAGGACTCGTACAACCAGTGGTTCATCGACCCCGCAACGAGAATCATCGACCTGCCCCTTGGCGGCGAGATGGAAATCTGGGGCTGACTCATGACCACTCTCGAACTCCGTGAGGCGACAAAGCGCTTCACCGACGCGCACATCTGCGCGTCGCTCGGAGTCGAGAGTGGCCGCCAGCTTGTGCTGCTTGGTCCATCCGGCAGCGGCAAGTCCACGGTGCTCCGAATGATTGCCGGCCTCACCGAACCCGATGCGGGAGATGTGTGTTTCGATGGACGGTCCATGGCTGGTGTGCGACCCGAGCACCGGTCCGCTGCAATGGTCTTTCAGGAACATGCACTCTTTCCGTTTCGGACGGTTGCAGAGAACGTCGCCTATGGCTTGCGCATACAGAAGGTCAGGGGTGATGAGAGCGCCGAACGCACTGCGCAGGCCCTGGGTTCTGTGCATCTCACCGGCTTCGAAGACCGCTGGCCCGCAGACCTCTCCGGAGGTGAACGTCAACGCGTGGCGCTGGCCCGGGCACTCGTTGTACAGCCTCGCGTTCTGCTCCTCGACGAACCTTTCAGCTCTTTGGATCCCGTTCTTCGCACTGAGCTCCAACAGCTTCTGAGCGAGTTGCAACGAGCGTCCGGAGTCACCTCTGTTTTCGTAACTCACGATCGAGCCGAGGCAATGGCCGTAGCCGACGTGGTGGCCGTTCTCCTCGACGGGCATGTTCGCGAGATAGGACTGCCGGAAGCTGTGCTCCACTACCCAACCGACTCTGGTGTCGCCGCATTTGTCGACGCCCCTCTGAAAGCGACTGACGCCTCATGAACCGGCTCACCGAACTACTCGGAAGCTCACCACGTTGGCCGTGGGGCGCCGGGCGCATCATGCTCGGCCTCATGTGGCTTGCCACGCTTCGGTGGAAGCTGCCACCGAACTTCGAACCGACCGAGGGAACCCGGGGGGTAAAGGAATGGCTGGAACTCCAGGTCGCGAACCCCGGGCTGTCGTGGTACGGCGACATCATCGATTCTGTCGTGCTGCCGAACTTCACCCTGTTCGCCTGGTTGCTGTTCTTTCTTGAATTGTTCGTGGGACTCAGCCTTCTCCTCGGCATCTTCACCCGCCCGGCCGCGCTCATCGGGCTGGGCATGTCCCTGAACCTGTGGATCGGACTGCGCAACATCGAGTGGCACTGGACCTACGTACTGATGGCAGCGTGGCACCTTGCCATCGTGATCTCTCCGTACGTCAACACCTGGTCCCTGCAGTCGGTACTTCCCGACGGTCTGGCCAGGCTGTCCGGCCTCGGCAATGGACTCGCCCAGGGAACAGACGGCATCCGAGGGTCACTCGCCGCAGCAACGCTGCGCATCACCCTCGGTGTCATCACCCTGGTCACGTGGAAGGGCAACGTGGACTCAGACTTCTACGACGGCGAGAATTTCCCAGGGTTCTTCGACTGGGTCTCGAAGCCCGTCGAGGACGGCGGGAACGGCGCAAGCCTCGGATTCGTTCACTCGCTTGTGGACGCCACGGTACTGCAGGCCCCCGAATTCATCGGCTGGTTCATGACCTTCTTCGAATTGTTCGTTGGGGTTGGACTGCTCTTCGGAATCTTCACCCGGGCCGCCAGTCTTGCCGCCGTGGGATTCTTCGGATCTCTCCTCCTGGTGTACTTCGGTGGACACGAATGGATCTTCATTTATGTGATGTTGACTGCGGCTGCGGGCGCCGTGTTCTTCGGATGGGGCGGGCGCCAGATCGGTGTGGATCAGGCGTTGGCCAACAGCCGTGGCGAGTCCCCGGCAACCCTGCTCTGGTAGTCGCAGCATGGTCTCAGATATTCTTTACATTCTCGTTGTCGCGGCCTATATCGGCATATCACTGCTGCTGTTTGTTTTCGGTGCGAACCTGGTCGCTTTTTCGTTCCGGGTCTGGCGCCGCGGACCTCAATCAGCCACCACGACCCTGCCCCTGGCCGATGAAGCTCTGCCACTCGTCACCGTCCAAATCCCGATCTACAACGAGCTCTACGTAAGCGAACGCATTATCGGTGCCGTCGCCGCCTTCGAGTACCCGAAGGATCGACTTCAGATTCAGGTTCTCGATGACTCCACGGACGAAACAGCGGTCATCGTTGCTCAGGCTGTCGAACAGGCACGGCTGCGCGGACACACCGTGGAGCATCGTCGCCGCACCGAACGAGCCGGCTACAAGGCCGGTGCGCTCGGCGAGGGGATGGAGACCGCCACCGGTGAGTTCATAGCCATCTTCGATGCCGACTTTGTGCCCGAGCCGGATTTCCTGCTGCGGAGTCTGCCTCACTTCGACGCTGATGACATTGCTTTCGTGCAGGCGCGCTGGGGACATGTAAACCGCAACTACTCATGGTTGACCCGTCTGCAGGCTCTGGCCATCGATGGCCACTTCCTCGTGGAACAGGCAGGTCGAGGCGAAGCCGGATACTGGTTCAACTTCAATGGAACCGCAGGTGTATGGAGGGCCGAAGCCATCGTCGATGCCGGTGGTTGGAAAGCGGACACGCTCACCGAGGACCTCGATCTGTCCTACCGCGCCCATCTGAAAGGGTGGCGCGCCCAGTTCGTTGAAGATCTCGTCGTACGGGCTGAAGTCCCGGCCCAGCTCACCGGGTTCCGTCGCCAGCAACATCGGTGGGCACGCGGCTCCCTCGAATGTGCGCACAGGTTGTTGCCCCAGGTCTGGCGTGCTCGCGTTCCCTTCATGACCCGCCTCCAGGCATCGCTGCATCTTGGTGCCTACTCCATTCAATTGCTCCTCCTTGCGCTGCTGGCGATGTACCCGCTGATCGTTGCGTCCGGAGTGCGGTACCCGGGGGTGAGCACGGTCTTCGGACTCGGCTACCTCTTCGCGCTTACGTCGATTGCCCCAACGACGTTCTTCATCACCGGCAGTCGTCAGGGCCAGAGAAATTGGTTGCGTGACATCCCGGAGATCCTGCTGATCACGGCATTCGGAGCAGGCATGATGGTCAACACAGCCCGAGCGGCGCTGCAGATCTTCACGCAGCCGAATCCGGCCTTTGAACGCACGGCGAAGTTCGGGCTAGAGGCCGCCACATCAGCATCCACCACCGACAGTGCACAGCAGTGGACCACGAAGCGCTACCAGCTGTCGTTTGACCGGATCGTCCTGGTTGAGTTGGCGCTGGCGATCTATGGCATCTTCGCAGCGACCCTTGCGTGGCGTCATGGAAACTACGGCGTGCTGATCTATGCGAGTGTATTTGCATCAGGTCTGCTCATGGTCTCTGGCTCGTCCGTAACGCACAGCTGGAAGCTGCACCGCGACCGACGCCAGCGTGCCCAGACAATCATGCGGGAAGCCCACGTTCTCGAGAACTCTGTCCCGACGCCGTTGATGCAACGCTGATGAAGCGCGTTGTCGCCGTGATGGCCAAACAACCCTCACCCGGCCGCACCAAAACCCGCCTCACGCCAACCCTGAGCAACGAGGAAGCCGCCGACTTCTACCAGTGTCTGCTCCTCGATACGCTCACAGCGCTGCAGGCCCGACAGGATACAGATGTTGTCATTGCTGTCGCTCAGCCTGACTCCTCAGCCTTCTTCGCCGAACTCGCCCCCCACCTGGCCCAGGTCCCGCAGGGAGACGGGCCGCTCGGTGACCGCCTGGACACCGTGCTCACCACATGCCTTTCGAACGGTTACGGGGAGGCATTCGCCATCGGCAGCGACAGCCCCGACCTGCCGCCCACCCATCTGGATGACGCCTTTGCGGCGCTGGAGTGTCCCGAGGTCGATCTGGTGTTTGGACCGTCCGACGACGGCGGCTACTACTTGATTGGTCAGACACAGCGATGGCCGGAAGTGGTTACTGAAGTGCGAATGTCCACCCCGTCAGTTCTCGCTGACACGCTCACCGTCGCTCGCCGCGTAGGTGCATCTGTTCATCTGGCCCCCGCATGGTACGACGTGGATTTGCCAGCCGACCTCGACCGTCTCCGCCTCCCCGGACCTGGTACCGCAGCGCAATCCGTCGCGTGGCTCGACAAACACCGACCGTCCACCAGCTCATGAGTTCCACGCCCGAGCACCGAATTGCGGTGGTGATACCCGCTCTCAACGAGGAAGGCAATATTGGTGCCGTGGTCGCCGGGCTGCAAGCCCAGCCCATCCACGACGTCATCGTGGTGAACAACGGGTCCACCGATCGCACCGCGCTCCTCGCAGCAGAAGCCGGAGCCACCGTCGTGGACGAACCTCGACAAGGATACGGATGGGCGTGCGCAGCGGGGTCGCGCCAAGCAATCGATGACGGCGCAACCATCGTTGCCTACATCGACGGTGACCAGAGTTCGCTCCCCTCCGAGATCTCCCGCCTCACCGATCCAGTCGCCTCTGGTGTGGCTGACCTTGTCCTGGGTTCCCGCACCATGGGCGACATCGCAGCGGGCGCAATGGGCGTTCACCAGCGCTTCGGCAATTGGCTTACTGCTGCGATCATGTCTCAGCTCTACACCTTGACCGTCACCGATCTCGGACCGTACCGAGCGATCCGCACAGACCTGCTCCAGGACCTCGACATGTCGGAGATGACGTTCGGTTGGCCAACCGAAATGATGGTGAAGTCTGCTCGACGAAAGGCCACGATTCTCGAAGTTCCCGTGACGTGGCGCAATCGTGGAGCAGGCAAATCAAAGGTGAGCGGCACCATCAAAGGAACCGTCCTGTCCGGGTGGTTCCTCCTGAGCGTGACCGTCAAACACGCCTTCAGAACGACTCCGCCCAGTCTGGGGCGCTGACCAGTACGGGCCAGCAAATCATCTGGATCTTCCCGGGTGACTCCGGCGGGTACCGTTGCGGTTCGTAAGCGGGACCGCTTACGACTTCAGCGGAGGAACGTCGCGAGAGCGCTGCGCACTTCACTGCGGTAGCGTGTCACGTTCGCGAGTTTGACGGTGTCGTAGCCGCGGATCTGATCAGCCAGCTCGAGCAGCGCAACAGCCTCGTCGTAGTTGTCAGCGCTCAACTGGTGGCCCACCGTGTCCATCAGTTCCCGATAGTCGTGAATGAGCTGACGTTCCATCTTGCGTTCCTCGGTCTGACCAAACGGGTCGAGTCGCTTCCCTCGGACTCGCTTTGCCCTGACCAGGCCGTGGAATATCCTGTCGCCAGCCGCCTGCGGTAGCGCAATCTTCTTGTCGTACCCGACCGTCTTCAGCGCCGGTGGCTGAAGTCGGTAGCTGATCTTCGCTGCCGCCCCAAAGCGGGCCTTCGCCTTCGCTGCCATGTCGGACTTCAACGCCAGCCGGGCCACCTCGTACTCGTCCTTGTAGGCCATCAGGTGAAAGAGATGTCGCGCTGCGGTGCGGGACAGTTCGCTGCCCGCAAGTCCAGCGCCGATCTCCGCCTGCCGGAGCCGACCCACGTCTGCGGCATACTCACGGGCCAATGCTGCGTCCTGATACGCAATCAGCTCGGGAACCCGCCACGCCAGAACTTCAGCAAGCTCCGCGTCAGCGCTGACCGACGATGCGATCGTTGCTGCCGTTCCGCTCAGCGTCGGCGCGGATGCGGAGTTGGTGTCGCCAGCTTCGAGCGTTTCAAGCAGCTGCGGATCGGCGGCCAGCCGGCGGCCGAGTCGGAAGGATGCCACGTTGGACTCGACCGCCACTCCATTGAGTTCGATGGCCTTCTCGATGTATTCGCTTTCCACCGGGATGAGGCCACGTTGATAGGCGACACCCAACACAAGCGCGTTGGCCAGAGGTTGCGACGCAAACAGCCGCTGTGCGATACCGGCTGCGTCGAGCCAGAGGTTCTTGTCCGGTTGGGAAACCGGGTCGATCATGGCTCGGAAGGCGGTGAGCTCGGGGAAGGTCTCGGCTCCGCGACCAGAGACCATCGCGCCCGTTGGTACCAGTCCGCTGGACACGATGGCGGTGGTCTTCTCGGCGCTGGCGCGGGCCAGAATCTTCGGGCTCACACCGCTCACCAGATCGAAGACCAGAAGCGCGTCAGCCTGCCCGTCACCCACGAAATTGGAGGCGGCAGACTCATCAGCGCTGATGCGCACGTTTGAGACAACGGTGCCGCCTTTCTGGGACAAACCGGTTTGATCCAGACTGTTGGCAACACGGCCGGCAAGGAGGGCGGCGGTGGAAACCACCTGGCTCATGGTCACCACGCCGGTGCCCCCCATGCCAACAAACACCAGACTTGCCTCCGCTGGCACCATCGGCTCCGGAGGTAGCTCGCCCTCGGGAACACGAGACAGGCCAACTTTGGTGGGCTTGTAGTCCGGATCGATCTCAACCGTGACAAACGCCGGGCAGTTGCCTTCCAGACACGTGAGGTCGAAGTTGCAGCTCTCCTGGTGAATCTGCGTCTTTCGACCAAACGGCGTCATGACCGGGTGCACGCTGGCGCAGTTGGACACCCGACCGCAGTCGCCGCAGCCTTCACAGATTGCTTCGTTGATCATGACCCGGGTGGTGGGTGTCACGACGGTGCCGCGCTTGCGTCCGCGACGCAGCTCAGCGGCACAACCCTGGTCATAGATGAGCACGGTCACGCCACGAACATCACGCAGCTCGCGTTGCATCTCAACGAGCTTGTCGCGGTGAACCACAGTGGCGTTGTTCGCCCAACGCGCATCAGACGGGTACTCGTCAGGGTCCGCAGCCACCACGCCAATCTGCACGACACCCTCAGCTTCGAGCATACGGGTGAGCGCGGGCACAGGAATCTCGCCAGCTGCGTCCTGTCCGCCGGTCATGGCCACGGTGTGGTTGTAGAGGATCTTGTAGGTCACGTTCGAGCCAGCAGAGATGGCCTGGCGCACGGCCAGGGATCCAGAGTGGGCGAACGTGCCGTCGCCGATGTTCTGAAAGCGATGCGTGTCGGTGAGGAACGGTTCCATGCCCACCCATTGCGCTCCTTCGCCGCCCATCTGTGTGATGCCAATAGTGCCCCGATCCATGTTTATGGACATGCCGTGACAGCCGATGCCGCCGCCGGCGACGGAACCTTCCGGGACAACGGTGGAGCGGTTGTGCGGACAGCCCGAGCAGTAGTGGGCCTCGCGGTCAGGCACTGCATCACCAATCACGATCGGTGCTGCATTTGACGTGACGGTCACCGCAATGCGGGCCCGCTCCACCCGCAGCCGGCCTTCGGGCACAACCGGGCCCAGCCCGTGCCGCAGCGGCGCAATGATGTCGTCGCTGACGAGCGCACCTTTGATGGGCGTGAGTGGACGTCCGTCACGGCTTTCTTTGCCGAAGACCCGAGGGGCATCGGTCACGTTGTACAGCAGCGCACGGACCTGGTTCTCGATGAAGGGTCGCTTCTCCTCGATAACCATGAGTTCCTCAAGCCCAGCTGCGAACCGGTTGAGGCCCGAGGGTTCCAATGGCCACATCAACGCCGGCTTGTAAATCCTGATACCCAGTCCGGCGAGATCATCAACGGCCACACCAAGGCGACTCAGGGCATCCAACGTTTCGAAGAACGTGGTGCCAGCCGCAACGATACCGAGGTGGGCGGGCCCTTCGGCTCCAACCATGCGGTCAAGGCCCTGGGCCAGGACGAATGCCTCAGCGGCACGGAGACGATGCGAGAACATCTCCTCCTCGAGCGCAAGCGCCGTGGGTCCGAGCGTCTTCTCGGACTGCAATGGCCGCCAGACGGCCCCGTCCACCTCGTAGACCACCTCGTTCAGGCGAAGTCGTCCGGGTGTCGGGTCAACGGTTGCATAGGCGTCAGCGACATTCGTCCGACCACCCCATCGAAGCGAGGGTTCGGCTCAAGCGAAGCAAGCTGGGAACCCCAAATGGCGGTTGCTGCGAGGTCTTCGTTGACACCGGAGATGAATCTGATGTCGTTGGCTTCCAGTAGCGAGCGATTCTGCTCATAGGCCTGATCCATGCCGCCCACCGGAGAGCCCCGGTACCCACAGACGAGGCCGGCTGTGCGCAGCCCTTCCTGCGTGTCGGCACGGTGTTGATCAAGCGGAACGCGAATCAACGCCTGCACGCCGCTCATGGCGACAGTGGCGTCAACCGAAGTCAACCGGTCGGCGAAGGTGAACTCGGTGGCAGTCATGGTCAAGTCTTGCACAGCTCTGGTGACGAGTCCCCGGGCTGCGCTAGCGTGCCGATGCCGATTCTGTCATTGGGGGAACCTGTGTCTGACCTCGCCGAACTTGTCTCTGCTGCAGCCGCCGCGTGCGCGGACGCAGCCACCACACACGGAGCATCGCTACCTGGCCTGGAGGCTGTGGCCGCAGAAGCAGCGATGGCCACGCCGCGACCGCCCGACAAGCCGGCGTGTCCGTCGCTCGTCCACGATCTGTTGGAACGTTCGACAGATCTGACTGGCACTGACGCAGACACAAGGCTTCTGAGTGCGCTTCGATCCTGTGCTCACGAGCTCGCGTGGCAAGCGGCCTATGTTGACTACACCGAACCCGACATGCTGGATCTGCACAGCGGCTACTTCTTCGCTGAACTCATCGGGCAACGCGGCCCAACCAACACGCCGGTCGCCCACGACTCCATCGGGCTGTTTTTCACCGTGCAGAAGCCGAACCTGATGTACCCATCGCACGTGCACAAGGCACCCGAGCTGTACCACGTGATTGCGGGCGAAGCATTGTGGGAACGAGGCTCCAGCGGCTTCAACGCTGAGCTTCCCGGTGCATGGATCAACCACCCCACCGGCACACGCCACGCGATGGCAACAGAGGATCAGCCGCTCGTAGCCATGGCCATCTGGACGGCGGATCTGGACTCCATCCCTGTCATCGTCCGGGACTGAGCGTTGCCCACTAACTGGTGAACGTCAGTCCTTCGAAGTCGCCGGAGGTTCGCCAGTCGTCGATGTAGGTGAAGAACGCCACCGGTCCGTCCGGGTAGCCCACCGAGTTTCGCAAGCCAGCGTCGGTTCGGCCCTTGCCCTCGTTGTTGTAATACCCGGGCGTGCACGTTGGATCGGCTCCGAAACTGCGGCCTCCGGCTTCAAGCATGCCAACCCACGCCGACTCCGCGTCTGCAGTGGTCTCCACCTGTTCGGAACCTGTCGCCTCGGCGTGGCCAACAACCGCGGCAATGGTCTGTGCCGCCTCGGTCAGGTTGTGCGGAATGTTCGAGATGAGGTTGGCGGCTTGCGTGGGCCCAACGATGAACGCGTTCGGGAAGCCATGGACATGCATGCCGTGCAGGCTCATCATCCCGTCCTCCCAATAGTTGGACAGCAAACGGCCGTCACGTCCGGTGGTATCAAAACCGGAGCGTCGTTTGTACTCCGTACCCACCTCAAAGCCGGACGCGTAGATCAGGCAATCGAGCTCGAACTCCTGCCCGGCGGCCACCACGCCGCTCGGCGTGATCTGTTCCACGCCCCGGCCTTCGGTGTCGATGAGATGGACGTTCGAGTTGTTGTAGGCGTTGAGGTACTCGTCGTGGAAGCAGGGCCGCTTGCACAGCTGGCGGTACCACGGCTTCAGCTTGTCGGCGACGTTCGGATCACTAACCACGTCGTCGACCCTGGCCCGGATCTCCGCCATTTTCTCATCGTCGCTGTCGTGATACGCCTTCAACAGACCCTCTGGGCTGAAGTCCTGCTCAGGGTTGGCGATGGCCTTGTCCCGGATGCGTTGGGAGATGTCGGTCCAACCGTCCATCACAAGATCTTCGTCGGTGAATCCGCCGGTCTGAAGAATGGTGAAGTTGTTGCGCCACTCGTTCTGCCAGCCGGGTTCGAGTGTGGCAAACCACTCGGGATCGATTGTGTGGTTGTTGCGGATGTCGATGGATGAAGGAGTCCGTTGAAAGACGAACAGGTCGCCGCACGTCTTTGCCAGATGCGGGATGCACTGCACCGAGGTTGCCCCGGTGCCAATGATGCCCACCCGCTTGTCGCGAAGGTTCTCCATGAGGGCTCCGGACGGGTTGCCCCCGGTGTACTCATAGTCCCAGCGGCTGGTGTGGAAGCTGTGCCCCTCATAGGACTGCAGCCCGGGAATTCCCGGCAGCTTCGGTCGGTGGAGAGGCCCGGTTCCCATCGCCACATACTTGGCCCGCATCTCGTCCCCACGATTGGTACGGATGATCCACCGAGACGCAGCATCGTCCCATTCGAGACCGGTCACCTCAGTGGAGAGACAGGCGTTGTCGTACAGACCGAAGTGATTCGCAATGCGTTGACAGTGCTCCAGGATCTCCGGGGCCCTGGTGTACTTCTCCGTGGGCATGTGCCCGGTCTCTTCGAGCAGCGGCATGTAGATGAATGCAGCGGTGTCGCATTGCGCTCCGGGATAGCGGTTCCAGTACCAGGTACCGCCGAAGTCACCGCCCTTTTCGATGATGCGAACATCGTCGATGCCAGTCTGCTTCAGAGCGGCTCCGGCGCAGAGTCCAGAGAACCCGCCTCCTATGAAAGCGAAGGTGACCTCGTCGAAGAGCGGTTCCCGTTCGACCACCGGGACATACGGGTCCTCCAGATAGTGCGCAAACCTGCCGGTTGGCTCAACGTACTGCTCGTTGCCGTCGTCGCGGATGCGTTTGTCGCGCTCTTCGACATAGCGGGCATGGACAGCGTCGAGATTGCCGGGCTCAGGTGAAGAGGGTGAAGTCACGCATCTGTTCTAGTGGCTCTGAGTCCCGACCCGGCAACGCAGCCCTATCGTGATCTGATCATGAGCCCGGCCCACAACTCCCTCCTGTTCTGGCGCGTGCTGATCATCTCTGCCGCTCTGACCGTGTTGAGTGGGTGCGGCGTGTTCGGCGGTGGCGACGCCCCCACGTTCGAAGAAGCTTTCCCGGCAACCGCTGTCCCTCCAACGACCATGCCAGAGCCCACCGCGGTCCTGCCGACAGAGATTCCTGACGCGCCGACCGCAACACCCGAGCCACCAGCACCAACACCGACCCCGCCGTGGCAACCGGTATCCATTTCGAACGGCATCGGCTTCGAGTTACCCAGCAGCTGGGAGATCATTGACGACCAGTCTGTCGTTGACGAGATGATGACCAGCGAAGAGACACAGGCAGCGCTTGCGGCCGCGGGTGTAAGCGGGCCAATGGATCTCTTCGCCATCGAGGTACTCGCCATTGCGAACGGCCCTGTAAACGAACAGCGCATGTTCTACGTGACCATTGCCCGTTCGCCTGTACCTGCACTTGGGCTGGTCAGCAGCATCGTGATTCCCATCGTGGAGAATTTTGACATCGTGGTGAACAGCGACCAGGAGATTGCAACGCCGGTCGGCAATGCGCTCCGAGTGGAAGCCGAACTCGAAGGCACGAGTTACCTGAGCTGGGTGTGGATCAACAACGGCGAAGCACGCGTGATCATTCTCACCACGCTCGATGGTGATATTGAACGACAACTCATCACCACGCTCAACACCAACTGACCGCCTAACGTCGGCTGGGTGAAAGCCATGGAGGAGCTGCGAGTCGTCGAGCTTGCCGGATCGATTGCAGGTGCCTGGTGCGCCAAACTCTTCGTGGACGCCGGCGCCCATGTTGCGTTGACACACAGCGACGGGGCCACGCTCGGCCATCCGGGCTATGAACGCTTCCTGCATCGAGGCAAACACCTCCTGTCCGATTTGCCCGACCTCAACGACATCGACGTCGTGATTGAAAGCTCAGCTCCCAACCCGTTGACTCTCCTTGCTGAGACTCCCGACCAAACCATCCAAGTGCTGCTGAGCCCGCTCGGCACGCATGGACCCAGGAGTTCGTGGAGCAGTTCAGACATCACCGACTATGCCCTCAGCGGACACCAGTACCTCTACGGCGACCCGGACCGCGAGCCGCTGCGAGGCCCGCCTGATCAACCAGCGGTCGCTGCGGGCATCTACGGCTTCATCGGAGCCATGAGCGCGCTGATCGCTCGCGACCGAGGCGCCATCAATGGGCCACAGACCGTCGAGGTCTCCCATGTCGAAGCCATGATCGCGCTGCACCAGTTCACCCTTATTCGCCAACAGATGAGCGGATCCGTTCTCAAGCGCATGGGCAACCGCTACACCGGACAGGGGCAACCGAATTCGCTCTACCGGTGTGCTGATGGATGGGTGGCGGTCACGTGCATCACGAGCGCTCAGGTCGACACGTTGCTCTCCGTTGCAGATCTCCACCACCTCTGTGACGATGAGCGCATCACGTCGATGATGGACTTCATGGACCACCCCCAGCTGATGGATGTTCCGCTACGAGCATGGTTTGGCGAACAACACGTTGATGAAGTGGTCGACCTGCTGCAGACATTGCGAATTCCCGCCGCGCCGAATCGCACGATGACTGAACTGCTGACGGAGCCGCAACTCGTAGCCCGCAACTTCTGGCAGGAAGACACAAACGGCGCGTCGATTCAACTCCCCCGTCCGCCGACCCGGGTCACCCGGCACCCGACCACAGTCGGACGCCAACTCCCACCCGTCGAGACGGGATCCCAGCCCCTTGCCGGACTGAAGGTCCTCGACCTCACTCGGGTGTGGGCTGGGCCATTGTGCACTCGCACACTGGCCGACCTCGGCGCTGAGGTGACCATGATCGAGGCACCTTGGTCCCGCGGACCGCAGAAGCTCCCTCAGTCGGTGGTCACCGCAGCTCGCTACTACCCCGACGATCAGGCGGGTACTGATCCGTGGAATCGCAACGCTCACGTCAACAAGTACGCCATCGGCAAGCGGTCGCTCGCACTGGATCTCAGCTGCGAGCAGGGCCGCGATGTGCTCGCACAGCTGGTGCCGCATTACGACGTGCTCGTCGAGAACTACAGCACCCGCGTGATGCCCCAACTCGGCTTCGATGAGCAGCGGCTGCATCAGCTCAATCCGGACCTGATCTACCTCACGATGCCCGGCTTTGGACGAAGTGGGCCCGCCGAGCACTGGGTGTCCTACGGCTCCTCGGTCGACTCCCACGCCGGCTTGTCTTCGTTGATCGGCTATCCCGACGAATCGCCGTGGAAGGGCGGTGTTGCCTGGCCGGACCCGGTGGCCGGCCTTCAGGCGGCAGGCGCCGTGCTCGTCGCTCTGCGCAGTCGCGAGGCATCCAGTGATACCGGAGGAGCGACGCTTGAGCATGCCCAGTTCGAATCGATGGTCCATGCCATTGGACATCTGGTGGCACGAGCCCAACTCGAAGGCGATCCGCGCCCGCAGGGCAACGCTGACAACAGCTACGCGCTGCAAGGAACATGGCAATGTGCGGGATTGGACGCGTGGGTTTCCATCTCTGCGGCTGATGAAGCTGGCGCGTCGCGCCTTGCGAGCCTTGTCGGTGCGAGTAGCACGACATCGCTTGCCGAAGCAGTCGCGATGTGGTGCGCCGAGCGCACGCCCGCCGAAGCAGCCATTGCCTGCCAGGGCGCCAGCATCACGGCGGGCGAGGTTCACACTGCCGCCGATGTACACGCAGACAGACACGGCAAGGTCCGTGGCATGTTCGCCACCGTTGAACAACCGAGCGTCGGTCCTTTCACCGTGGCCGCAACTCCTGTTCACTCGTCCAGCGAAATGGTGAGGGCGCTCCACCCGGCGCCAACCCTCGGACAACACAATCAACAGGTGCTCGCCGAAATTGGAATGACACGTGCCGACATCACGGATCTGCTTGACGCTGGGGTGATCGCTGATCGTCCGCCTCGATGAGACCCGCAACTGCGCACATTCGTTGCCGCCACAGAAGAGAAGCCCATGCCTGCGAGCTTTGACGCCGCACCGTTTGTTCGAGCTACAAAACGAGCGCTGACCGCCAATACCAACGTGGCCCGGAGTTGACGACCTCACTGAACTCAGCCGACGGCAGATGGCCATCACCTGAGAACCGCATCTGCTCAACACACGGGCGGCGACAACTATGGTCGCCTCATGTCTTCAACAAGTCCAATTACCGGATACGACGTGCCTGCCGTGGAAGCGTGGATCACCGACGCAGTGCCATCGCTGGTTGCACCGTTTGTGTGGACGCGTCTGGAGGGCGGACACTCAAACCTGACCTACCGCATCGACAGCGCCAACGGAGCACCGAGTGCCGTGGTTCGACGACCGCCCATGGGCGACCTGCTTCCCAAGGCCCATGACATGGCGCGCGAATGGTCCTGCATCAGCGCGTTGCACGGACGCGGCGTACCGGTGGCCAAGCCGCTCGCCTTCTGCCAGTCTCCCGATGTCACCGGAGCCCATTTCTATGTGATGGGAGTTGTCAACGGGCGAGCAATGTACGGCGTCGAGGACGTCGAAGACTGGATCCCGGCTGAGAACCGCCCGAAGATGGCCCAGTCCTGGATTGACGTGCTTGCACGGCTGCACTCGCTCGACCCGGATGAGATCGGCCTCAGCAACCTCGGCCGCAAGGAGGACTATGTCCTGCGACAACTCCGGACCTGGTTCCGCTCCTGGAACGCATCGGTCGAGGGCGCCGACCTTGACGACGAACGCATTCATGCGCTGCACGACAAGCTGGTAGCCCTGGTGCCAGAGCAGGGTCCAGCCACACTCGTGCACGGCGACTACGGAACCCACAACGTCATGATCGGCCCCGACTCCACTGTGGCTGCCGTCGTCGACTGGGAGATAGCCACGCTTGGCGATCCACTCGCCGACTTTGCCTATTCGATGAACGCCTGGGTCCAACCCGACGACGACTTCATCGACAACCCCGACGCAACCTCGCTCGCAGCTGGATTCCCGGCACGTGACGTTCTCATCGCCCGGTACGAGGCCAACACGGGAAGAGACCTCTCCGCACTGCCCTACTACCTCGCGTTCAACCGCTTCAAAACCGCCTGCATCGTCCACGGCGTCTACGCCCGCTACCGCAAAGGCCAAAAGGCCATCGACCCCGGCGACCTCGACGAAATGCGCACCCGGGTCAAGCGCCTCAACGACTACGCCGTAATCACTGGCGAAGCGCTGTAACCACGACATCTCGCTCGCTCGATGGCGACCGCCACGCAGGCCGTTAACACTGCATCTCGCTCGCTCGATGGCGTTCGCCACGCAGGCCGTTAACACTGCATCTCGCTCGCTCGATGGCGTTCGCCACGCAGGTCGTTAACACTGCATCTCGCTCGCTCGATGGCGTTCGCCACGCAGGCTACGCGCTGAGGCGGGGGTGCTGCGTGGCCATGGTCTTGAGTGAGGTGGCGAGCAGCGTGGCAATGAACAGGGCGACGGCGACGAGGGCCATTGTCGCGCTCGCTGCGGTGTCGTGGTGATAGCTGATCAGCAGACCGACGACGACGGCAACCGCTCCGAGGGCCACTGCGGTGGCCATGATGCGGGGCACGTTCTGCACGAGCAGGGTTGCTGTGGCAGGCGGAGCGACCAGGAACGCAAAGACCAGAAGGTTCCCAACCGCCTCGAACGACGCCACGATCGACAACGCCAGCAGCACCAGCAGAACCGCATGGGCCAGCCGGGGGCGCAGACCCAGAAGTTCCGCCTGCGTCGGGTCGAAAGTCATCACGAGGAAGGCTCGGTAGAAGACAAGAACACCGACCACCGTGATCAGCGCCACCGTCCCCTGGCGAATCAGATCACCGTTGTCCACGCCCGTGATGGATCCAAACAGGAATCGGTTCAGATCCCCAGCATAGGAACCTGACTGGCTGGACATGATCACCACCGCAAGCGCAAGAAAGCCGACAAAGAGCACGCCAATGGACGTGTCCTCCGGTAATGGGGAATGGTTCCGGATCACATTGACCCCACCCACCATCACCAACGCTGCAAGCAGTGCGCCCAGCGTTGTGTTGAAGCCTGCCACGAACGCTATGGCAATGCCAGGCAGAACTCCATGCGCCAGCGCATCGCCCAGGAAGCTCATGCCTCGAAGCACGACCCAGGTGCCAACCATGGACGTGGCAAGCACGGCCAACAGGCCGGCGAACAACGCACTTCTCATGAATCCGTTCGAGGCGAACGGTTCAATCCACCAGTCGATGGGGTCAGTCAGAAACTGCATTGGTGTGTGAGTCCCCGGGCCCAGCGATGAAACGCATGTTGAGAATGAGTATCACCTGCACCATACTGAGAGCGATTCCCATTCACAAGAGTTCCCTGAGGTGGTGACCCATGAGCAAGCCGACGATGTTTGAGCTGCATGACGTGTGCGTCGCCTTCGGCCCTGAACATGCCCTGGAGCCCACCTCTCTGTCACTGCACGCAGGCACAACCGTTGCGCTGATGGGACCAAACGGCAGCGGCAAAACCACGCTCCTCCGAGTGATTGCCGAGTTGCAGAAGCCGAGCAGCGGCTCGCTCGACAGCGACCCGTCAAGCTCGATTGCCTACGTTGGCCAGCATCAACATCACCACACTTGGATGCCGTTGACCGTGCGCGAGGTGCTCGGCATGGGTCGGTATCGCACGCTTGGACTCTTCGGCCGATTCCGCAACAGCGACCGCGACGCGATGCACAGAGCCGCAGATCGCCTCGATGTCACGACGCTCCTGGAACGACCGTTTGGAGAAATTTCCGGCGGACAGCGCCAGCGAGTTCTGGTCGCGTCAGCTATCGCCAATGACGCAATGTGCCTTCTTCTGGACGAGCCCATCACCGGGCTTGACCTGCCGAGCCAGCAGATCATTCTCGACGTGATCGACAGCGAACGCGAGCGCGGCCGACTGGTCATTCTCTCCACCCATCATCTGGAGGAAGCACGCCACTGCGACCGTGTCCTTCTCCTGAATGGCAAGGTCATCGCTGACGGGCCGCCCGTCGATGTCCTGACCGAAGCGAACCTGACTGCAGCCTTCGGCCAGAGTGTGCTTCGTGTCGCTGGCACCAGCGACGACGGACCGCCCGTCATCGTTCTTGATGACCATGGCCATGGCCACGACCACGCCCACTCATCCGGCCGGTCTGTGGTCCACATTCACGACGAGATCGTGCCAACATGACAGCCGTGCCAAAGACACACGCTCACAACATCGACCTCTCCGACGTCCACCAGCAGATTTCATCGCGCCTGGCGCGCCTCGACCAGCGCTACACCGGCGGGCGTCGCCGTCTGGTTGATGCTCTGGTGGCAGCCGGCCGGCCGTTGACGCTGCCCGACATTGTGGCGAGTGCCCCTGATCTGGCCCAGAGCTCTGCGTATCGAAACCTCGATGTGCTCGAACAGTCCGGCGTGGTTCGCCGCATCAGCATCGGCAACGATCACGCTCACTTCGAGCTGGCCGAGTCACTCCTTGGGCACCACCACCATCTGATCTGCGTGGAATGCAGCACCATCGAAGACATTCACCTTGATGACGAACTTGAAGCCGTCGTGGATGCCAGCCTGGCAGAGGTCGCCCGGGAGGCTGGCTTTACTCCCCTGCACCACAGTCTCGACCTGCACGGCACCTGCGCAAACTGCAGCTGACCACGCTGCGGACTACGACAGACCGTCAGCGATGGTCTCGGCGTTGGCACGCATCATGTCCACATAGGTTTGCGGAGCATTCCCGTCGCCTCCGACGGAAATGAACAGGTTGCGGACTTCAACTGAGCCAATCCGATCTGAGATCGCGTCGATATCTGTCGTGCTGTTGGCCCCTTCGGCGAAGATCGCTGGAACTGCGAGTTCTTCGATAACCCCCTGCAACTTCTCAATCTGCGCTGGGGTTGTCTCGGCAAGTGACGACGTGGACGGGATGACGGTGCCCACAACTTCGAAGTCATAGCTGTCAGCGAAATACCGCAGTGCATCGTGATTCGTCACCAGGTGCCGCTGCCCCACAGCCACCACCTGAAGCGTCTCCGTCATCTGCTCGTCGAGATCAGCGAGAACCTGCGCGTACTCAGCGGCGCACTGTTCGACGCCACTGGCTGCTGCTGCGTCGAGGTCGAGCACCTTGACAACTTCGGCCTGCATGCCGGCGAGAGCATCACTGACCCGAGCGGGGTCCATCCAAATGTGGGGATCGACCGAACCATGGTCGTGGGCATCTTCGCCAGCGTGTTCATCGCCGTGCTCATCGTCATGTTCATCGCCGTGCTCATCGCCGTGCTCATCGCCGTGCTCATCGTCATGTTCATCGCCGTGCTCATCGTCATGTTCATCGCCGTGCTCATCGTGTTTGTCGTCTCCGTCGTAGTCGAGCGTGTCAAACACCGTCGCAACCTCGAAAAGGGGCGTTCCCTCGGCTTCGACGGTTTCAAGGGTGTCCGCCAGGCTCTCCTCGAGGTTCAAGCCATTGGAGACCACCAACGCTGCGTTCCCAAGCTGTTCCCGATCGCGTAGCGACGGCTCATAGGAGTGAGGGTCGGCATTGGCCGGAAGGAGCGCCTCGACCTCGAACGCGCCACAGGAGATGTTTGCCAACACATCGGCCCAGACGCTTGTCGTGGCAATCACGACGGGCACGTCTCCCGACGCCGCCCCCGCCACGGCTGTTGTCGTGCCAGCTGACCCACAGGACGCGACAACCATCGAACTTATGAGAATGAGACTCAGAACCTTACGCATCCAAACACCATAACTGAGAACGAGTCTCAACCGTAAACTCTGATGAACGAATTCGTGTCGCTCTTCGCTCTGCCAGACTGGCGCCATGGCAGACGATTCCACAAACACGTTTCCGATCTCCCGCTACCCGGTTCCTGACCTGGCGGATCTCCCCGAAGACATCCGGGAAACCATCACCGCTGTCTCAGACAAGACCGGGTTCATACCGAACGTGTTCCTCGCCATGGCTCACCGGCCAGCCGAGTTCCGGGCGTTCATGGCCTTCCATGATGCATTGATGGAGCCCGAGCGTCAGGGCCGCAAGTCAGGCCTGACTAAGGCCGAGCGCGAAATGATTGTCGTGGTCACGAGTGCCGAGAATGACTGCATGTACTGCGTTGTCGCTCACGGTGCCGTGTTGCGCATTCGCTCCCGCAACCCGCTCATCGCCGACCAGGTCGCCACAGATTGGCATCACGCAGATCTGTCCGAGCGCGAACGGGCCATCTGCAGTTTCGCAGTGAAGATCGCCGTCGACCCATCGTCCGTCACCGACAACGATCACGTTGCCCTTCGCGACATTGGACTCACCGACGAAGACATCTGGGACGTTGGAGCCATCGCTTCATTCTTCGCGCTTTCAAACCGGATGGCTCACCTCACGCAAATGCGGCCCAACGACGAGTTCTTTACGATGGGTCGCTAGCCGCACCCTTCGTCGTCAGCCAACGTAGATGCCGAGCGGGCGACCCTCGGTTTCGAGGATGCGCCAACAGTCGACGGCAAATCCACACGCAACAAGGAGATCGCCCTCCTCAGCCGGGAATCCCAGCACCAGGTGATCGGCGAACGTAGCCCATCCTGCGGCGCATCGGGTCAGGAAGTCCGGCGACCGAACAGTCGCATTGGCCCACGGGCGGGCTGGGCCCACCTCATATGGCGGGTTCACCACCATCACGGCGAAGCGCTCCCCGGCAAGCGCTTCGAACAGGTCGCCGGCCCGCACATCCACATCGAGATCCATCGTGTTGCTGCTGGCGCAGCTCACCGCGGCCGGACTGCTGTCGGTTGCGACCACGTGGTAGCCGGCCTGCGCTGCTGTGGCGGCAAGCAGGCCGCAGCCGGTGCCGACATCGACGATGCGAGCTCCAGCTGGCGCCACCGGGGCAAGCACTTCGCTCAGGTGGTCGGCGAGCACCAGACCGGAAAGGTGATGGACCGGATCGAAGACGCCCCGGTCAACCTGGTAGGCCCGCTCTCCATGCGTGAACTGACGAGCACCCATGCGAACAGTCTGGCCTGCGCAATCGACGTACCATCACATCGTGCTGCAGGACGAGATGCGTATGGTCAACTTCCATCTTGGTCTGGCCATGGCGGTCGACGCCGACTGCGTGGTTCACCTCAACTTCGGCGACGGCCTGGTGGCGCGATTCCTCGCCCGCTCAGTCGGACCGCTACGGGCACCTCGTCGAGGGGCAGCGAGGGTTCATCGCCGAGAGGCGCGCAAAGGGTGTGGAGCCGGACAAGGTGGCCGTCGCCGTCGAGCATGCTCTCACCGCCCGACGGCCAAAACCCCGCTACCTCATTGGCCCGGACGCTCAGGCGACCGCAGTCATCGGCAGGCTTCCAGACCGCCTGTTGGTCTCGCTCCTGCGGACCAACGAGGCTTAGCTTTCATAATCCAGAGCCTTTGAAGGTCAAAGCGCCGCACTGCGGCCAAAGCGTGGCGCCGCAATTTCACGGTCATGATCTGGGCCTGGAAGCACCGACGGCGACTCCGCTACTCTGGACGGACCAGCAACGAGAAGAGCAACACGATGGCCGATACCACGACGGGCCGCCTTATCGACACGGCGCAACACCCGATCGATTCCATCGAGTTCGCATCCGAGTGCCGGGATCGCCTCGGTTCTGACGGAGCGCTCGTGCTGCCGGGCTTCTTCACCGATGACGCGATTCGACAAGCCGTCGCCGAATCCGCCCAACTCGAAGCCTCTGCGTTCTTCAACGACGCTACCCACAACGTGTATCTGTCTGCCGCCGATCCGACGCTGCCAGACGATCACCCGTTCAATCGCAGGGTGATCAGCAACAAGGGGTTGATCGCCGATGACCATCTTCCCGCCAACTCTCCCATCCGCGCTATCTACAACGATGGCTCGTTCCAGACCTTCATCGGGCGTGTAACGACGGTGCCTGACGTGGGATCCGTCACCGCATGATCCTCAGGATTGACGCATCAGCTGCGCTTCCTGTCTATGAGCAGATCCGCCAGCAGGTCACCCGTATGGCGATGGCCGGGACCCTGCCGGTGGGTGCCCGCATGCCGACAATCCGCCAATTGTCATCTGACCTTGGCATTGCAAAAGGCACCGTCGCGCGTGCTTATGAGATTCTTGAGGCGTCGTCAGTTGTTGAGAGCCGCGGCTCGCGTGGAACTTTCGTCCTCGCTCCGCCGACGATCTCGGTGTCAGACACCGAGTCACTTGCCGAGGCGGCTGAGGCATTCGTGGTCACAGCCCGCCAGGGCGGCGCAAGCCTGAGCGAAGCGGAATCGGTCATGAAGCAGGCATGGAAGAACCTGGGCGACACGCCATAGATTTTGCATGACCGCGGTCTCTACACGTCGTGAATTGGAATCGACGTTCCCGTGACACCAGCAACCTGTTCGATGTGGCTTCGATTTGTTGTGACGATGGCATCACCTCGACGCGCCGCGCCCTCGACAACGGCCACGTCAACAATATCGACCAGGCCGCCCTGGCCGATCAGCGAACCCACGTCACGGGCCTGAGTCTCGCTCATCGGTTCGATTCTGCAGCCCTTGAGAAGTTGAGACAGGCGGTGTTGGGGTCCGCCTCGCCATGCCTCAGCCAGCGGGCCAGCATGGGCTTCCCATTCAGTACCAGTGGTATTACCCCTGGTAGTACCACGCAACACCTCAGGATGAACCAGTTGCAATCGAACAGTGTCTGACACCCTGAACACAACCGTTGAGATCGACGCCGTAGATTCACAGCGTGAGTGACGTACTGACCCGGACCGTCGATATCGACGGAATCAACCTGCGGTCCACGCTTGGGTTTCTGGCCATGTTTCGTAATGACCCCACGAATCGGCTTGGCAACACGTCGTTTTCCCGCGCAACATTCACGCCCGAGGGTGCAGCAACCCTCGGCGTTGACTGGTCCGGCGACCCAACGAAGGCCGAGGTGTCGACATGGGGCGACGGCGGCCAGTGGGTGCTTGATCGAGCCGAAAGATTGCTCGGCGTTGAAGATGACGTCTCCACCTTTGATCCGCCGGAAGGACGGGTCCGTCACGTCTGGGAGCGCACCTCGCGCCGACGCCTTGCTCGGACCGGAACGCTGTGGCATGACCTTGCCTGGTTCATCATGCAGCAAAGGGTGCGGACTGTTGATGCGTCGGCGCAGTGGACTCGATTTGTGACCGCTCTGGGTGAGCCTGCCCCGGGCCCGTTCGGGCTGACACTTCCTCCATCCCCGGCCACGACGAGCGCAACCCCATACTTCGGCTTTCACCCCTTCGGCATCGAGCGACAGCGAGCCGACAACCTCCGCGAGGCAGCTCGCATTGTCGAGCGTTTCGCCGCATCCGTCGATGAACCGTTCGACGACACGAGGCGCCGACTTGGAACAGTCCGAGGGATCGGGCCCTGGACGCTGTCAAACCTGGCAGGCACCACCTGGGGTGACGCCGATGCCGTCATCGTCGGCGACGCTGGCATACCGCATGCCGTGACGTGGTTTCTGGCCGATGAACCCTGGGGCACCGACGAACGCATGCTCGAATTGCTTGAGCAGTATCGACCTCATCGGGCCCGTGTCATCCACCTCGCGTTCGCCAGTGGACGCAAGCCCCCTCGGCGCGCACCCACGCCGTACGGGACGAATCCGATTCGTCGCCGCTGACCCCCACACGACATACGGGCGCAGCCCTTCGCTGTCCGGTACATTCTCCTGACATCTGCTGACGTCAACCCGGGAGCATCCCATGACCGTTGAACTGGCTGAGCGCTATCACCGCGACGGCGTCGTCTCCCAGGTTGAGATCCTCACGCCGACCGAAGCAGCCGAGCACCGGGCCTCGATGGAGAAAGCCGAGAAGGTTCTCGGCAACCTCCACTACCGGGACAAGGTCCACACGGTGCTGAGCTCGGCATGGGATCTGTGCATCCACCGAACGGTGCTTGACGCTGTCGAGGCGATGATCGGGCCGGACATCCTCGTCTACAACGCCACCTACATCATCAAGGAGCCGGGAGCGAAGGCCTTCGTTGCCTGGCACCAGGACCTGACGTACTGGGGACTCGAGGACCACGACGCGCAGGTCTCGATGTGGCTGGCGCTCTCCCCTGCCACAGCCGAATCAGGCTGCATGTCGATGATCCCGGGCAGCCATCTCGACGGCTGGCAAAAGCACGTCGAAGACAACTCAGACGACAACGTCCTACTCCTGGGCCAACGCATTGAGAACGTGGACCCTGCCAATCAGCAGCTGTACCCGCTGCAATCAGGGCAGGCGTCGTTCCATCACGGGTGGACGGTGCACACCTCGAACCCGAACGTGAGCGAAGAGCGGCGAATTGGGCTGAACGTCCAGTACCTCGCACCCCACAACCGTCAGGTCGGCGTGGACGCCTCAGCCATCCTCGTCCGCGGAACGGATACGTACGGATACTTCACTGCGGACACGCCGCCGGCTTCCAACCTCGACTCGGATGCCGTAGCTCGCTGGCACGACGTGGAGCAACGAATGAAGCAGGGTTTCCAGACCAGGGACTGAGTCAGTGCCAGCCTCGATTCAGACCCAGAGTCGGTCACAGACGTCGAGCCAGAGCTTTGTGGTCAACCGCAGCGACTCGATGTCAATGCGTTCGTTGTGGCCATGGAAGCGCGACATGAACTCGCCCAGACCAATCTCGGAGCTGAGCAACCCGGCACCGTAGGACGGGATTCCGCGGCGACGGAAGAACCGTGCGTCGGTGCCGCCGGTGACCATGGACGGCATCACCCTGGCGCCCGGATACGTCATCTGGATGGAGTCGACCAGAGCATCCCAGAGCGGGGTGTCGGTACTCGACTCGGTGGACATGGCTTCTTCCTCAAGCTCAGGCTCAATCTCGATCGAACCCATCAGCTCCGGACCGATGGCGGTTTCCAAATGGTTGAGCACATCCTCGTGGGTCTCGCCGGGCAGGATTCGAATGTCGACCTCCAGCACCACCTTGTCGGGGATGGTGTTGATCTTTGTACCGCCATGGATGATGTTGTTCGAGAAGCTCGTATGGCAACAGGAGTGAAGGTTGCGGGCCAGCCCCGGCTCCATCTCGGCGAGAGCCTCCTTGATGCGGCCCGGGTCGAGCAGCTTCGCCTCGGTCTCGGCGTCGAAGTTCTGCGCTTTCACCCGGCCGCGGAAGAGGTCGGTGATTTGTGCGCCAGGGTCGTACTCTTCGATGCGGCGCACAACTTCGGCGGCCTTGGCGATTGCGTTGTTGGTTCGGTAGGGCATGGAGCCGTGACCCGGCTCTCCCCGGACCGTGATGCGCTGGGCATCCATGCCCTTCTCTGCCGTGGTGAGCAGGACGATCATTCCGTCGTCGTGGGCGATGGGAGAGCCGCCGTACTCGGTAAGCACATAGTCACACTGCAGGGCATCCCACCGATCTTCCACGAGCGGCTTCGCACCGTAGGCCCCGCCCGCTTCCTCGTCAGCCACGCCGAAGTAGACAATGTCTCCCGGGTAGCGCTCATTTGACTTGGCGATGTGGCGGAATGCGACGGCCATCGACGAGGTGACATTGAGCATGTCAACGGCTCCCCTGCCCCAGATCTCGTTGCCGATACGTTCTCCGCCAAACGGATCCACCTTCCAACCCGATGGGGAAACGGGAACCACATCGGTGTGGCCCATCAGCATCAGCGCCGGCGCGTCCGGATCGGTGCCTGGGAGCCGGGCGACGATGGAGTCTCGCCCTGGCAGCACCGGCAGAATCTCGATGTCAGCGCCACAGTCCTCAAGCTCGTCGCGCAGCAGATTTGCGTTTCGGGTCTCATGGCCGGACTCGGGCGTGCCGTCGTTGACGCACTGGTTCCTGATCATCGCCTGCAGGAGTTCAGCGTTCTCTTCGGTCAGCGTGTCGAGCGTGCGTTCATCGATAGTCATGCTCGAAAGTTAGTCCGAGATCAGAGCTCTTTCTCGAACCACCGTCGAGCGTAGCGCTGTGACCGCGCCACAGACGACCGGATGCGTGTCCGCCGTCTCGTCGATAAACCCAACAAGGAACGTGCCATATGGAGGGCGAAACTTTTCCGCGTCCGAGGCAAGCGCTTCGTCAGCGTCGAAACCTTTCTCGAAGCGTTCCTCCAACTCGCCGAAGTAGCCCATCATCGCCGCCACGGCCGCGTCACTTGCCGGGTCGACGATCTCGAACCGCACCGACGCGGATGGCTCACGGGCTTCGCTCATCTCACCAGCTTTGCACCATTGACGTGCCAGCCTGCTGCTTCGGGCAGACTTCTTCCATGGACCTCCACCCTGATTGCGAACCGCTTGCCTTTCTTCTCGGAACCTGGAAGGGGCGCGGTGACGGTGAGTATCCAAGCATCGAACCCTTTTCCTATCTGGAAGAGGTCACGTTCGGCCACGTGGGAAAGCCCTTCCTGGCGTACACCCAGAAGACACGCCACGCCGAAACCGGTGAGCCGTTGCACGCCGAAATGGGCTACATCCGGGTTGCCGGAGAGACAATCAACCTCAGCCTCGTCCAACCAACGGGAATCCTCGAGACGTACGTGATCACGCTCGACGGACAGGCGCTCTCCTTTGAACTCGGCGCAGTGTCGTTCAGCCCCAACGCGTCAAATGCTGCGAAGTCCATCACCGGCACCACCCGTTCGTTCGAGGTGGATGGGGATGTCATGCGCTACACGATGGGCATGGCCGCAGTGGGCAATCCCATGACCCACCACCTACGAGCTGAACTGCACCGCTCCTGATCATGGAGAACGTCCTGATCGTCATGAGCGACGAGCATCAGCGCCGTGCGCTTGGATGTGCCGCTCGTTCGAACTCCGATCGAGTCGGGTTCTCGGAGTACCACGACGGCGGATCGATCACCGGGAGCTGTGCCATTCGTTGCGGCGAATGGAAGTACGTCCACCACGAGGATTTCGCTCCAGAGCTCTTCAACATGGTCGAGGACCCTGACGAGTTCAACGACGTGGCCGGTCAGTCAGCAATCAAAGCCGAGGAGGACCGATGCGCTCGTACGTTACGGGACCTCGTTGACACCTCTGCCGCAAACACCGCGGCGTTTGCCGCCCAGGCCGAGCTGATCCGGACCAACGGCGGCTGAGATGCGATGGCGACAGCCTTCCGTTTCAATCACACTCCTGCCCTTGAGTGAGAAAGCCGTGCGTCAAAGCGCGCGGTGTTGCTCTGCTCCTTCATAGAGTACCGCGGCGAACGCGTCGTTCGCTGCCTGACGGATGGCGACGGCTTCAGCTGTGCAGTTTGCGGTCGGTACTGGCGTCTCAACAAACTCCGGAGCCACCGGTGCTCCAGTGATGTGCATCACGTGGTGCTCACCGCGGGTGGGTCGCACATCGGCTCCGATGTAGCTCTGCATCGCGATGCCAACCCGCCGATAGTCGGACTGGTTCGGTTGCGATCCGTGAACCAGCCACGGGTGATGGAGCGACATCTGACCTGGCCGGAGCTCAAGATGCACCTGTCCGGAGGTATCGACCTCAGCCACTTCCTGGCCCCGGGTGAGAATGTTGTCATCCCCGAACGTGTCAGTGTGCTCGGACCGAATCTTGTGCGTTCCCGGCAACACCGTCACGCATCCGCTCTGCAGGGTTGAAGGCGTAAGCGCCACCCAGGCCGTTACGAAGTTGTCCGGCTCCAAGCCCATGTAGAACGCGTCCTGGTGCCAGCTCACGAACGAGGTGGAGTCTGGATCCTTCGCGAAGATGACCGAGCTGGACAGGGCGGCGTCTGCACCCACCAGTGATTGCACCGCCGAGACAATCACCGGATGCACGGCCAGGTCGGCCAAAAACGGGAACGCCAGATGTGCGTTGTTTCGCCCGCGGGCTTCAAGGTGCTCTGGGTACTCCGCCTCGGCCGCCGCCAACTGCCGACCCAGTTCAAGGCCGGCCTCCTCCGACATCACATCGATTGGGGCGATCCAGCCATCAGTTCGGTACTGCTCAATCTGCCCATCGTTCAGGCTCATACGGTCTCCCAGACCAACGGGTAGAGGTCCGTACCGGGTCGGTCCCCGGGCCGAAGACCGTGCTTCGTCATGATCTCGCTGTGGTCGGGGTCCATGCCCTGTTCGCGGAAGATGATCTTCACGTCATCGCCCAGCCACTTCGTGGTGAAGACCTTCAGTTCATTGCCCAGTGCAAGCTTGCCGGATCCGCCGTGCATGATCCGACTGTTGAACACCACACAGTCGCCCGGTTCCAGATCCCAGCTGACCACGCCGTAACTGTCGCGGTCAGCGTTGATGTCGGGGATGTCCGCTTCGGCAACTGCGGAGAAATCTGAGCGATCCACGTCGGGCTTGTCGTCCGGATTCAACGATCCGAAGTCGTACTGGTTGAACATGGCCGTGCTGCGATGAGAGCCGGGCACAAAGGCAAGCGCATTCTCGGCTTTCACCGGAACCAGTGGCATCCAGACCGTGCACGTGTTGAAACCTTCCACTGACCAGTACGGCTCGTCCTGATGCCACGGTGTCTCGAACTGACTGCCATGCGACCGGACAAACACCGCGTCGAAGTAGAAGCTCACCAATTGGGCCTGCATGAGCTGACCAGCGATAGCGGCTGCTGGCGACTCGAAGACGTAGCGCTGGTACTCCTCGACACCCCGCCACGCCTGGCTGTCCCAGAACATCGTGGCGCCTCGGTTGTCACGGTCCCAGATTCGGGCTCGATCAGTGGGAGTCTTCAAGTGGCGAGTCAGTCCAGCTGTAACCACGTCGATCCATTCTGGGTCAAAGACCTGCCGCAACGGAATCACGCCGTCGCGAGCGTAGGTTTCGATCTGCTCCGGTGTGATCGTTGGCCCCATAGCGGTCAATTCTGGATCTTGGACACGGTCGACGCAACCATCATCAGTTGTTCGCTTCCCGCTGCATTGTGGGACAATCGTCGCATGCTCGAATCTCTTCGCTCGGTCGTCAGCCTGAAGCCCATTGAGTTGGACCGAACCCGTCGACGTCTCGACGCGGCTGCGAACATCGAGGATCTGCGACTCATTGCGAAGAAGAAGCTGCCTGCTGGTGTGTTCGATTACATCGACGGTGCGGCCGAAGACGAGAGCGCCATGGCCCGCAACGCAAGTCGCTTCTCCGACCGCACCCTCGTGCCGAGGGTTCTCAAGGATGTGACGAAGATCGATGCCTCGACCACGATTCTTGGCAAGCCTGCGCCCTTGCCGCTCATCATCGCTCCCACCGGTTTCCCTCGCATCGCTCACCCTGAAGGCGAGCTGGCAACGGCTCGAGCCGCAGCCCGCCATGGCATCCCTTTTTCACTGTCAACGATGGGCACCCGCTCCATTGAAGAAGTGGCCGCCGTGTGCGACGGCCGGAAGTGGTTTCAGGTCTATGTGTGGCGCGACCGTGAGCTGACCAAGGACATGCTGGCCCGGTGCAAAGAGAACGGGTACGAAGCGCTCTACATCACGGTCGACACTGCGGTGCTGGGTCGACGAGAACGCGACGTTCGCCGAGGCATGTCGCTTCCGCCGAAGTTGGGGCTGGACACCTTTATCGAAGGCGCGATGCGTCCCGCGTGGGTCCTGGACTTCCTGCGCAACGACCCGATCGTGTTCTCGAACGTGGCCGTGAGCACGGCCCGCCTATCGAACAGCACCGAGGACGGATCGTCAGCGGTCTCGCTTGCGGAGTACATCAACTCCCAGTTTGATCCAGGGCTCTCCTGGGACGATGTGGAATGGATCCGTTCAAACTGGGACGGGCCGGTCATCCTGAAAGGCATCCAGTCGGTTGCCGACGCAGAGATTGCGGCGTCCGTCGGACTCGATGCCATTGCGCTGTCCAACCACGGCGGACGTCAGCTCGACTCCTCCCCCGCCATCATCGACCTCGTCGCTCCCGTGGCCGATGCCGTCGGCGGCCAGATTGAGATCTACTGCGATGGCGGCGTACGCCGCGGCAGCGACATCGTCAAAGCTGTCGCCCTCGGAGCCGACGCCTGCATGATCGGCCGACCCCACCTGTATGCCCTCGCCGCCGGTGGCGAAGCCGGCGTGACGCACATGCTCGACTTCTTCCAGGACGGCATGGAACAGACGATGGCTCTGACCGGCGTGGCCTCTGTCGCCGAACTCACCCCCGACGTCGTCACCGGCGCCTGAGTCGTTCGATCGGCCTGGCGGCCTCCTCACTTGCGGAGATGTGAGCTAGAGGTCGGCGTAGTGGCGGGCTGCGACGTCGGGATGGGAGCGCAGGCGGACCTTGAGGTTGTTCTCGCCGAAGAGGGTGCGAATTGTGTCGCCGTTCAGGTCGTTCAGGTCCGGGTTGGCGAGAGCAAGGAGTTCCTCTGGTAGCGGGATCGGATCGAAGGTTGATTCGAAGGTCGGGTTGAAAAAGAGCGCTACCGAGATTCGATCCGCACCGCCCGCTGGACTGAGGACACGATGCGGCGTGGCTCGCAGGTAACCACTGGTGGCCGCCTGCATCATCGCTCCGAGGTTCAACACATACGAGCCGGAAATGGGTTCGGCGGTGATCAGTTCACCATCGATGAGCACCTGAAGTCCGGCGACATCATTTTGCAGAATGAATGTCAGGAGACCGGTGTCATGGTGCAGCCCAACACCCTGTTGTGCAGTCGGGTCGGTCCGCTGCGGATACCGGATGATCTTCGTGTGTACGTCGTGCTCCGGAATGAACCCGCTGTCGAATCGATCGATTGGCTGACCAAGGGCAAGAGCAAGCGCCCGCAGAACACCGACGCCCACCGGAAGCATGGCGTCCATCCAACCCAGAGCAATGTCGGCCATGTGCGGCAGCGATGGCGGCCACTGGTTCGGACCGCGCAGACGAAGCCACGCCGGACCGTCATGGCCCGAGGGTGGTGCGATCTGTTCCGGGCCATAGTCCAGCTGATCACGCCAGTCCGGACTTCCGCCGGTGCGCTCGTCTCCGAGAATCGTATAGCCCCGAAATGCAGCAGAGTTCTCGATGGCCAGAGACGCCCGCTCGATCTCACTCAGCGCGAAGAACTCATCGGCCACCGAGAACAGGTTGCGCTCCAGGTCCGGATCCGCACCGTGTCCAACGAGATACACGAAACCGGGATTGTGACAGTGATCGCGTAGATCCGTCGCAAACCTCTGGCCAGCCGCACTGCGAGGGTCCGCGAGGAACGGGCCGATGTCGACAACAGGCAGTGAGGGCATGAAACGAGCGTAGACGGCGTCAGGATTCAGGTCGATAGAACGTGGACGACAAGTCGTTGAGGTAGGCCTCACGCAACCGCAGCGTGACCGGGCCAGCGAGCCCGTCACCGATTGCCCGACCGTCCACGGCGATCACCGGAGCAACGTCGGTGGACGAACCCGTGGTGAAGGCCTCATCGGCACTGAACACCTCGTCCAGCGTGAACGTTCGCTCCTCAAGCTTGATCTCGCCCCGTTCGGCCAGATCCAACATGGTCCGGCGAGTCACGCCCGGCAGAATCTCATGTGACAATGGTCGAACCAGCACCGTGCGCCCGTTCACCATGAAGAAGCTGCTCGATCCGCATTCGGTTACTTCCCCGTCGGGCTTCACCAGCAACCCTTCGCTGGTGCCGTCATCAGCAGCGTGCTGTTTCGCCATCACCTGGGCGAGAAGATTGGTGGTCTTGATGTCGCGCCGCGCCCATCGCAGATCCGGCGATGTTGTGAGCGAGCGGAGTACCGGACCATCGCTGGCTGGCGGACCTGAACGGGGTTGCGTGAACGCAAAGACCGTCGGGGTCATGCCCGGTTCCCACGTATAGGACCGCTCGGCCACGCCGCGGGTGATCTGCAGATAGAGGAACCCCTCGCCAGACGCATGGTTACGTTCGATGAGTTCGGCGAGCACATGCCAGAGTTCGTCCCGGCCCATTGGCAAGGGGATCTCCAGCTTGCTCAGTGACTGTTCCAGCCGCTCGAAGTGTCGGAGGTAGTCAATCATCTGACCGTCGATGAGTCCGAACCCCTCGTATACGGAGTCGGCGAACAGCAGACCGCGGTCGAAAATTGAGACGGTCGCCGCTGTGTCGGGAACGAACGCTCCGTTGAGGTAGACCGTGCGTTCCGAATGCGCAGAAGTTGTCACCAGTGCAGTCTGACAGGCGGTCAGGCAGCGGTCATGGACTGGGTATGGTTGGAGCGTGACTCCAGACGTAGAAGTATCTCGTACCATTGCCGCCTCTCCCGAAACGGTGTACGCCGCGCTCACCGACATCACCCGCATGGGCGAGTGGTCGCCCGAAAGCTTCGGCACTTCCTGGAATGACGGCTTCACCCACGCCGAACCGGGCGCAGAATTTACAGGACAGAACAAGCACGGTGAGAATGAGTGGACCATCGTGTCCCGTGTCACCGAGGCAACACCGAACGAACGCTTCACGTTCGATTGCATCGTTCGCGACTTCGTGTTCTCCACCTGGAGCTACAAGATCGAAGCAGCCGAAGGCGGCTGCACCGTCACCGAACAATGGCAGGACTTTCGGCCCGAATCTTCGCTTGAACGCAGCGCGCAGGTCTCGGGCGTGTCCGATCGCGTCGCACACAATCGTGCCGGAATGGAAACCACCCTCGAACGCCTCGCTGCCGCCCTCGAGCAGTAGTCGCCGCCGCCTCAGGCGTTGTTCAGCGCGTCGAGGTACTCCCGGCGGAGAGGCTTCTTGTACAGCTTGCCCATTGGTAGGCGCAAGAAGTTCCAGCTCAGGGTTGCGGGCGACAACGCATACCTCTGCACTTATGAGTAGAAACCCCTGTCAGGGCTGATTGGGCCGATACTCTTCAGGACTCAAGGCGGTTCGCCGACAGTTGATGCAGAACCGTGTGATTGTGAGGTTGATCGATGGCCGGTGGACTTGTTGGATTGTTGGACGATGTCGCAGCGTTGGCGAAGCTCGCCGCTGCCTCTGTCGACGACGTGGGCATCGCTGCCGCGAAGGCAAGCGCAAAGGCTGCTGGCGTTGTTGTGGACGACGCCGCAGTTACCCCCGCCTACGTGCAGGGCCTTGCCGCCGACCGCGAGTTACCGATCATCAAAAGGATCGCAACAGGCTCGCTCAAAAGCAAGTTGATCTTCATCCTGCCCGTCGTCCTGGTGCTCAGCGAATACGCACCCAATGTCATCAACATCATTTTGATGTTTGGTGGAGGGTTCCTCTGCTACGAGGGCGCCCACAAAATCATCCACTACCTCCAGGGCCACGAAGACAAGGATCACGGCGCGCCTGCGGCCATGCAGGGTCCCGAGGCCGAAGAAAAGACCGTCAAGCAGGCCATTCGAACGGACTTCATTTTGTCCGCCGAGATCATGGTCATCTCTTCCAAGGCGCTTCTCGAAGACGACGGTGCTGCCGACGTGGGCCTGGTCCAGCAGGGCTTCACTCTCGCCGCCATCGCCATTCTCATCACTGTCGTGGTCTACGGCGCAGTCGGGATCATCGTGAAGATGGATGACATCGGCCTCGCCATGACCCAACGCGACGATGAAGCATCGAAAAAGACAGGCGCAGCCCTGGTTGCGTTCATGCCCACCCTCCTGAAGTGGCTCACCATTATCGGCACTGCCGCAATGCTGTGGGTGGGCGGACACATCCTCCTCGCAGGCACCCACGGTGAACCCATCAACTGGGATGGCATCTACGGTCCCGTGCACGACTTTGAAGGCTGGCTGGGCGGCTCGCCGTTCCTTGGTGGACTCTTCGCCTGGCTCGGCAACACCATTGCGTCTGCGATCCTCGGTTTCATTGTTGGCGCAATCATCTTCTTCATCGCGACTGCCATCAAAGGCAAAGACGACGCCCATGGAACCGACCACGCTCACGCTCCAGCCCACTAGGGGCAGTGGCAGTGCCAACCACCTCGCATTCATGGCCGTCCGCTGAGAACTCGACGCAGCCTGAACGAACGTCCTTATGATCGCGTTCCACGTCCGTGCGACAAACCAGTGCGATCTGCAACGGAACCGTCGAGTGTCGCACAGAGGGTCCGGGCGCCGGTTCTGGCTTTGTCTCCGGATTGGACTCAGCTCAGGCGGTCGAACAGATTGACGCCGAACTGGTCGAACAAGTGCACCATGTCGACGAACACCCAGTTCTCGACGTACTTGCCGTCAACCTGCTTCCACCAGTCGAGCCCATTGAACTGAATCTGGTTGCCGGTTGCTGGTTGATCCAGATACGGACCGGTGTGGGTGGCAAGTACACCCGCATATCCCGGCGCTGCTGAGTAGGCGCCCTCGGCGATGATTGCGTCAAGATCCTGCACTTCACGGTCCGGGAACGCCACGAGCCACGGAGCCTGGTGCAGGTCTTCGAATTCCTTGAAACTCAGGCACGCGCCAATCCCGCCCGGGCCGTACCACCTGGCATTCTCGTGGAACCAGTCCGCCATACCCATGCTTGACAGGTCGTCTTCATCAAACGCGTTCAGTCCGTCGTAGATGAAGCGACGGATATGTGCCAGCGTGAGGGCGCTCTGGTTTGGATCGACTGAACCGTCGAGCACGCCATCACCTGCTGCCGGTGCTGGATACATTCCGTCGGCGCCCCGCGCAGGTGGCAACACGCTGTGACCAGCCTGTTGCATGAGATCAACCATGTCGATCATGAAGTAGATCTCGGTGATCTGACCACCGGCCACGCAGCAGAATTCACCCCAGCGAATGCTGACCTTGTCTCCGGTTGCAGGAATCGTCAGGTAGTCCTTCGCAAACGTGCCGTGGAAGAGCCCCGTGCCTGTGACCCAGTGGCGCCCGTCCCTGGAGATATCTCCGTCGGCTCGACCGTTCGATTCGCCGCCAAAGAAGATGTGCGTCTCCCGAGTCAGGTCCTGAAACGATTCCGCGAATGGCATCCAGAATTCGTCGGCGATGGCGTTCGGGCCGCTGAGCGAAAGGATTGGGGCAAAGCCATGCCACGCGACCTCTGGCGACATCACTGCCGCAAAGCAGGCACTCATCGCTTCGCTGCCGCTGTTCTCCCTATCTGCCCAGAACGCCGAAACAAGAGCCTTGTTGGCCTCGTTCAGATCCACCGTCGGCTACCAGAGCCTGTCGGATGCGATGGCGGCACCCTCAACGAGTGCGCCCAACTTCGCATAGGCAATCTCGGTTTCAATGCCTGCGTAGCCGGCAAACGTCGAGAAGCCACAGTCGACTCCGCCGATGACCCTTTCCCGGCCAACGATGCCTGCGAATCGCTCGATTCGCTGAGCCACCAGTTCGGGATGCTCAACAAAGTGGGTCGTCGAGTCGATGACGCCCGGAACCAGCACCTTGTCCTCGGGAATATCTGCCTCGGCAAACGCTTTCCACTCGTGCGCGTGGCGAGGATTCGAGGACTCAAACAGCAGTGCCTGCGGACGAGCTTTCAACGCGATGGGCAGGACCTGGGACATGGGGGCGTCATGGGTGTGTGGACCCTCATAGTTTCCCCAACAGATGTGGAGCCGCATCTGTTCGGGAGCAATGTTGCGGGTGGCATGGTTCAGGGCCTCGACGTGCACGGCTGCCAGCCGTTCGTACTCCTCATCGGGTTGGCCCTTGAACATCATGTGGCGACCGAGCCCCAGATCCGGTGAGTCAAGCTGCAGCACCAGTCCGGCAGCGACGATGGCCTCGTACTCAGCCGACATCGCGTCCGCCAGCGCATAGAGATACTCTTCGTGACCTTCGTAGTGCGAGTTCGGCTGGAACAGCGCAATCACGCCAGGGGACGCAGCGTTCATGAAGCCATCGTGTGGACCGTGCTCATTCATGGCTGCCGCCATGTTCGCAAGGTCGGTGTTGCATGGCTCCATGTCCTTCACTGCAATTGGACCCACACACTGCGGTCGCCGGTAGGTGGGGGTGCCGCCTGTCTTCGCCTGCCGTTCAAGGAAGCCAGGAAAGTCCTCAAGATCCGCCGGAGCGCGCCGGGGCGAATCGCCTTCGAACCCTGTGATGCGGTCCTTGATGTAGGTGGCGTAGCTGAGCTTGCTCATCTCGCCGTCGCTCACCGCATCGATGCCCACGGATACCTGACGCCCGACGACATCAACGACCGCAGAAGCGATCTCACGGCAGTGTTCATCCATGTCGATGGGCTCTTCAGCTTCGATGGCGAAGATCCCTCGGCTGACGGCCTCAGAACGAGGCAGGCTTCCAACGTGCGTGGTCAGAATTCGATCGATGCTGAGCTTCATCAGGTAAGTGCCTTGTGGGTTGACTTGTCAAAGAAGTGGAATCGGGATGCATCGACGTTCAGCTGCACGCTCTCGCCAACGCGCGCGACGCTGCGCGGGCTGCATCGGGCAGTGCATCTGCTGATGTCATCGTCTCCCAACTCGGTAAGTGCATCTGGGTCACCGCTGTCAACGAACGGAGCGCGAAGCCCGAAGTGCAGAAGCGTTTCCGCTCCAAGCGCTTCTCGCACGTCGATGGTGGCGGTCAGGCGTTCATCCTGAGGGTGACTCGGGTCAAGGGCGGCATCTTCGAGGTCCTCGGGCCGGATCCCAACAACAAGCGAATCGCCAATCCTGCCTTCCAGGCTTGCACGACTTGTAACGACACTTTCGGGAATGCGCACGGACTGATCGCCGAGGTGCACAGCAAAGGACACGCCGTCGTTGCTGATCGAACCCTCGTAGAGGTTCATCGACGGCGATCCAATGAATGCGGCGACGAACACGTTCGTTGGATTGGCATAGAGCTCTTCAGGAGGCGCAACCTGTTGTAACACACCGTCCTTGATGACTGCCACGCGATCCCCCATGGTCATGGCTTCAACCTGATCGTGAGTGACATAGAAGGTGGTGACACCGAGGTCGCGTTGGATGCTGGCTATCTCTGCGCGCATCTGCACGCGCAGCTTGGCGTCGAGGTTCGAGAGCGGCTCGTCCATCAGGAAGGCAGAAGGACGCCGCACAATGGCACGCCCCATCGCTACACGCTGACGTTGACCGCCGGAAAGCGTCGCCGGTTTCTTGTCGAGTTGTTCCATCAACTCCAGAATTCTCGCGGCGCCGTCAACCTGGTCAAGCCGGTCGTTCTTTGCGAGCTTCTTCAACCTGAGCGGAAAGCCGATGTTGTCGCGCACCGACATCTGTGGGTACAGGGCGTAGTTCTGGAACACCATGGCAATGTCGCGGTCCTTGGGAGCCACATCATTGACGCGGCGATCGCCAACGAACAGGTTGCCGCCGCTGATCTCTTCCAGGCCAGCGATCATGCGAAGTGCCGTTGACTTGCCACAACCCGACGGGCCGACCAGCACCATGAACTCGCCGTCCCTGAGGTCCAGGCTCAGGTCCGTCACCGCCTGAAAACCGTTTGGGTACACCTTTGAGATCTTGTCGAGCTTCACGTCAGCCATTGGTCTGTCCTGTCTCTGTTTGTTCTGGCAATCCGCATGATGATCATTGGGAGCGGTCACCCGCATCTGGAGCGTTCCGCTCACCCCGGTCAAACGCTTCCCAACCTTCGCCGTTGAAGACATCGACGCCCAACTGCGCCATGACATGCGGGAAGTCGACCATCACCCAGTTGTCCTCGATCTTCCCGTCTGCCACTTTCCAAAAATCCATGTAACGGATTTCAATCCGTTTGCCGGTGGGAGCCACGCCCATGAACTCACCGGCATGCGTTACCTCCTGGCGCCCAAACGCGGCCGCCCACTCCCCCATGAAAAGGCGTGCTTCGTCGACACACACCTTGTCCGCGAAGGCGTGTTGGAACGGCCGTTGCCAGTTGTCCTGAAACTCTCGGAGGCCGGTCTTCGTGCCACAACCGGTGTTGCCCATCCACCGGAAGCCTTCAGCAAAGAAGTGCCCGATGTCATCAATGCGATGGTCATTCAAACCATCGACCATGCCTTCGATGACCGACCGGGTCTCGTCGGTCTTCGACATGTCTGTGCCCCGTGACAATACCGCCTGCTCCGGACGTGAGCCCTTCATTCGCCAACCCTGTCTTGTCCCGTGAGTTGCCGCATACGAGCAAGGACATCGAGTCCCTGCATCGACAGCCAATGCAGCAGATCGATAATTACCCAGTTCTCGGCAAGCTTGTTGCCGTCGCGACGGTAGATGTCTGTCACTCGCATATCGGCTGTAACGCTCCCGGGCATGCCCAGGAACCCGCCGGTCGGCGTGTTTGTCAGGTTCGCCCATCCAAAGAAGCACGCATAGTTGCCTTCTGCGAACCGGGCGATGTGCCCGTTGAAGGTCTTCGCTGTGAGATTGAAGCGGAACGGATAGGAGTGCTGCTGTTGGTAGCGATCAATGGTGTACGAGGCGCCGATACCCGCCGGACCGGACCAGATCATGTCGTCCGCCCAGAACTTTTGCATCACTTCAATGGGGATATCGTCAATTCCGGTTTCGTTTGCGACAGCATTGGCGGCGGAAAGATCCGCGACCATGGCGTCAACAATGTCCATCGTTGTGGTTCCGGTATCCGGATCGCTTGCGCCAAACAGCAGCCCATCGTGGGTCTGCGGACCCGGGTAGAGGTGATGGGAGCCGGTTTGCGGCGGGAAGGGATTGTGGCCGGCCTGAAGCATCACGGCCGGAATGTCCACGAACATCGATGATTCGTCGATCAGGCCGTCTGCGGTGATGCGATTGAACTCTGCGTATCGAAGAAAGCACATCCGACCGGTGGGCGGAATGCCGAGCCAGGGCTGATCAAACAGACCAAGCAGGTGACCCATCTCAATTACCCAGACAGCGTCGTCCCCTTCGACCTGATTCTCTCCGGCGAAGAACACATCCGCTCGGCGCTGTACGGGCGCAAACGCAGCTCGCATTGGAACCCAGAACTTCGCCGCTACCGCGGCAGGACCGGTCTGTTCATAGAACGGGTGCATGCCGCGCCACAGGCAGTCAGGGGTCATGTGCGTGGCGAGCACCGAGGCGATCTCCCCGGGGGCTGCTGCATCGAGTGCCTGGTGCATGGTGCGCACCGTCTGCTTGGCGGATTGCAGATCGACGGTCATTGTCAGCCCTTCACCGCCCCGGCCCCGAGACCTTTCACAAGGTGCTTCTGGAACAAGATGATGACCACCACGATGGGCAGGGTGATGGACACCGATGCCGCAGCGGCCTCGGTCAGTGCCCGTGAGCTCTCGCCTGCAGTGAGCGACACAATCGCCACGGGCAGCGTCCAGTTCGTGGGGGCGAGAACCCGCACGAAAAGGAACTCGTTGTAGGCCAACAGGAGGGTGAACAGCGAGGTGGCAATAATGCCCGGCCACATGATTGGGATGATGATCTTTCGGAACGCTTCGAAGCGGGTGGCGCCGTCCATCATGGCGGCCTCTTCCATCTCCTTCGGGACGTCCATGAAGAACGTCCGGAACATCCAGATGGTGAACGGTTGGTTCACCGCCACCAGGGCCATCACAATGACCAGGCGGGAGTCGAGAATGCCCAGCTTCTGAGCAGCGAAGTAGTACGGCAGCACGAAGGCGGTGCGGGGAAGCGCTCGGAACGCCAGAGCCACAATCAGAATCACGGCGCCGGAGACACCGGAGTATCGGGCGAGTGCGTAACCCGCCAACACGCCGATGCTGATGGAAATGAGCATCGTCAGGACCGTGACGATGATGGAGTTTACGAAGTAGTCGAACTTGTCGTCCACCGCAAAAACCCGGGGGAACCACCACAGGGCCATGCCCAACCACAGGCCCACGCTCACAAACCACGGCCAGCTCTGGTCTCGATTCCGGAGCATGCCGACTCCAAGAAGGATTGGGCCCACGATGAACGTGAGCACCGTCAACACCACGCCGACAGCGCCCCAGAGTGAACTTTCGGTCTCCCACAGACTCCACTGGTCGCGTTCGCCAAGGTAGATCTGTATCACTCGGGCCAGGCACACGAGCATGAATCCAAGAACACCTGTGCCGAGCACGGTGGTGACCTTCGACGGCCCGGTGCGAATGAGCAGCACCGCTATCACCAGCAGCACAATCAACAGCACCGACAGAAGAGCGACAGCGTTGTTGTTGTCTGCCGTTCTTGGTTCGGTGATGATCGGCACGATCTTCCAGACAAAAAAGACGCCTGCGACAACCGCAGCAGCAGCCAGCCCACGGCCGGACCGTTCGTTGGCGGGCGTGGAGACAAGCTTGCCGACATAGCCGATCAGGGCGGCGATTACGCCGAAGGTGACAATGAACACCAGCACGTGCAACATGTTGATTTCGTCGCTGTCGAGCCAGAACTTGTTGTACGCGCTCGAGGTGGTTTCGTAGCCCCAGAGAACGGGCTCTTTGCGCGCCACATCGCGAGTGAACTTGATAGAAGACTGGATCGCCCAGGCGAACGGCAGCACACTCCAGATGACGAGGAGACCCAGGGTGATGTGACGGCTGGACGTCTTGAAGAATCTCATCAGTGGCGCTCCGCGATCTGGTCCTTGTAGGACTTCCAGAGAAACGGAACCAGGACGACGAAGATGCCAACGATGTTCAACACCGCAATGGCATAACCCTTGCCCAGCCGACCGATGTTCGGGTCAAGCACCTGTTCGACGTTGTACACCTGAAGCGTGTGCGCCTCGGTGAAGCGATCACCAGCAAAGACAAAGACGCTGTCATAGACGCGGTAGGCATCCATGATCGAGATGAGGGCGACGAACAACAGCAGAACTCGCAGGTGCGGCAGGACCACATGCCAGAGATTGCGCCAATAGTTGGCTCCGTCGATTGCTGCAGCTTCAGAGCGCTCGGTGGGCAGCGTCTGTAAACCAGCGAAGAACGTGATGAGAGAGAACGGCATCACATGCCAGACCTGCTGGATGATGATCAGCCACTTCACATTGCCTTTCGTCACCACGAACGGAGTGTCCCGAATCAGCTCGTAGACCCACGCAAGCAACCCGCCCCGCTCAAACAGGTCCTTGTAGATGACGGTGCCCACCACGGGCGTCACGATGAACGGCAGCAGCAATGCCGCCATATAGATTGCCCGTCCCCTTGTCACCTTGTCCAGCACCAGTGCCACGCCAAGGCCGAAGATCATATGGACCGGCACCGTGATCAGTACGAAGATGAGCGTGAACCGAAACGCCGCCCAGAACTGCTCATCGGAGAGAAGTTCCCGATAGTTCTCCAGACCAAGCCATGTTGGATTGTCGATGTCGTCAATTTTGAGCCGATGGAGGCTGAACCAGATGGTGGTCACCAGCGGGAACACCATGAGTACGAGCATCACTCCGACACTCGGGATCGTGAAACCCCAGAACGTGCGCCTATTCACTAACCCTCCCAACTCCTGTAGTCCTGATGGGCAATCAACTCAACCCTCTCGCCAGCACAGCAGCCTCACGGTTGCTGTACTCGGGAGAGGGCGGGACCGGCCTCAGCCGGCCCCGCTCACTTCATTTCAATCAATAACTCAGATCAACCGACGAGATCGCCGGCTTCGTCGAGGTAGGCCGTTTCAGCTTCTGCAAGAACATCCTCAACGGATGCGCCATCGAGAATCTGGATCAGTGCGTCACCAAGCTTGGCGCGGGCAATGCCCGCAGCCGGGTGAGAAAGGTCCGGGCCCTTGCCGTTGACAAGAGATGCCTCAGCAGCAGCCGCGTTACGCGGACCGTTGGGGTGCGACACGCCAGCGCGGGTAACAAGACCGAACTCGGCGGCCGTTTCCTGGCTCTCCAGGTCAGTTGCCGCCAGGATCGCCAGGAAGATGTCGTCCACCATCGCCGGGTCGGTGCCGGTCGGGATGCCCCAGCCGTCCACGTATGCCGGAGCAGCGAGGATTGAACCGTCGACACTCAGTGCGGGGGCGTACTGAATGTTGCCCACTTCACTGGATGCCTCCTCATCGTCCATGGCGCCAGCGCGAGATGCCCAGGTGTGACCGAGCACAATCTCACCGGTCTGGAACGCAGCCTGAACGTCATCGAGGCTGTAGGAACCACCAGAAGAACCGCCGCAGGTCTCCCACATGTCCTTCAAGATGTTTGCAGCTTCAATGCCTTCCGGGCTGTTGAAGTTCGGCTCACCAGTCGATCGGTCAACCGGATCAACACCCAGAGAACCGAGGATCGCATCAAATTCGATGCGCCATGCCCAACCAGCAGACAGGTTGTAGATGAAGCCAACGTCATAGCCAGCCTCCTGAATCGTCGGACACACCTCAAGCGCCTCGGCAAACGTCGTCGGAACGTCAACACCAAGATCAGAAAGCACCGGCTCGTTGTAGAACACGTGCATCGTGTTCGACACCGCAGGCACGCCATAGATGTTGCCATCGATGGACACAAAGTCCAGGAAAGACTGGTCAATCTGGTCCATGTCGAAGTTTGCGCCGTACTTGGCGATGAGATCATTCAACGGCATCAACGCGCCACTGTTCGCAAGCTCCAACAAGAAACTGTTGGAACCCTGATAGATCTCGAACTCCGGGCTACCTGTTGCCGCATCAAGCTTCATCTGCTCCTGCGCAGCAGCAGAATCAAGGAACTGATAATTGATGGCGTAGTTGCCCTCTTCGCAGTCCTCAAATTCCTCGGCATACGCCGTGGTGATCGGGAACTCCCAACCCAGAATGTCCAGCTCCACCTCGTCAGCCGGGTTCGGGATGCTGCAGTCGCTGGAGATCATGGACACTTCTTCCATGGCGGAATCGTCTTCCTCCGTGGCAGAGTCGTCCTCTTCCATGGCGGAGTCATCGTCCATCGCGGGATCGTCCTCCATTGCGGAGTCGTCTTCCTCCATGGCGGAGTCGTCCTCTTCCATCGCGGAGTCGTCCTCTTCGGTGGTCGAGGTTCCAGAGTCAGAACTGTCCTCCGTGGACGTTGATGTGTCTGCCTCGGCTGTGCCGGTGCTGCTGCACGCACTTGCGAGCAGCACCACGGCGAACAACGCGACAAGAAGTCGGCGCCATCTGTGGCTATTGGTATTCATGGTTCCCTCCTGGGTATGGATCTTGCTGTTTTCTTTCGAGTGCATAAGTGCTTTTCGAATCATTATCCTTCGCCTGCCAGTAGCGCGGCCGGCGCTATCTTTGCGGCGGCATCTCGCATCCACCCAGCCGCCGCTGCCTGACGAATGATCTCGTCATCCCATTCGATGACGTTGGGGGCATCTGAGCCGCAGACCACAGCGGCGACGGCGACACTGCTGCCGGCATTGGTGAAGGAGCGCCAGGTACAGGGCGGCACGGACACGACAGAGCCTTCGGTTGGTTTCGCTTCGATCACGTCGTCCCCGCGATTGAAGCCGATACTCCACTGCCCTTCGGCAAGGAGCAGTACCTGTGATTCGTTGATGCGGTGAGAGCCGGTGGTCTGGCCGGGTTCCAGCCGGAGCCACTCGACAGAAAAACCCTGTGCGGTCATGACCGGAGCGCGATGGCGCCGATCTTCGGTCATGCCGAAGCCAAGAACGGGCGCAAGCGACGATGCGTGCCCCGGAAGCACACTGGAAAGCAGCGCACGCTCCGACCACGACCGGTCGCCAGCCGACACCAGATGCGCCGCCAACTGCTTGTCCGTGTAGGAATCGACATGCGAGAGCGCCGCATCGTCAGCCGGTTCAACCACATCCTTGATTGCATCTCCGGCAGCTGCGTCGATGAGTGAATTATCCGACGCAAGATACAAGCCTGTCTCGGCTGCTTCGCGAAGCACATCAGGCGACCAGATGATGCCACCCGTGTCGTCCCCGCCAAGCACAACAAAGACCCAGCTGTCGTCAGGGCCGGTGTTCTCGAATCCTCGGAACACCCAGGTTGGAGCTGCAAACACATCGCCGACTCCGACGTTCACGCTCTGCTCACCATTGCGTCCAACGGTCACTTTGAAGCTGCCGCGCGTGCAGATAAAGACCTCGGCGGTGTAGTGCATGTGGGGATTGTTGACAACACCATGGGGCATGCTTGCCGCGCCGACATTGAAGCCATGCGGCACCATCAAGTTGATGGACTGCTTCGCATTCTGGCTGACACCGGGGCCCACAAACGAATAGCTTGCCTTGCCCCGACTGCGCGCAATACGGACGTCCACGAACGCCTCGGTGTCCGCGACGAACTGGTCAGGCTCGATGACACGAAGAACAGCCTCAGCAGCATCCATCGTGTGAGAGTGAGCGGTGTGCGGATCGGGCGGTGTTGGGCGCGACAGGGTCATGAGGTCCCCAGGGGCCTTCCGCCGTCGACGGTGATGATCGATCCGGTTGTAAATGGCAGATGGTGAATTACTGCGCTCACTGCAGCTCCGACGTCCTCGCCGGTTGCAAGACGGGCAAGCGGGGTTGCGTCGCGCTGCACATCAAGGGCCTCCGATGGCATCCGCTCGGCGTACTCCCCCAGCACCCAACCGGGTGAGACCGAGACCGCCCGCACCTTTGGTCCAAGGGAACGGGCGAGAGACCGGGTCATGCTGTCAAGCGCTGCTTTCGAAGCGCAGTACGCCACGTTCGAACCCTGCCCTGTTACGCCGGCCACCGATGAGATATTGACGATGACCGGTGCGTCGGCTGCCTCGAGGAGTGGGTGAAACGCTCGAATGGTTGCGAAGGGTCCCCGCCAGTTCGTCGCGAAGATGCGATCAATAAGCTCATCATCGAGTCCATCCAAATCGCTGTGGGCAACCGGTTGGGTGACGCCGGCACAGTTCACCAGTGCGTCGACACTTGGGATCGTCTCCCTGAGCTCGTTGGCAACCTGGCTCAGGGCGTCGGAGTCCGTCATTGGCATCATTGCCGTGCGATGGCCTTCGCCGGGAAGACTGTCCACAACGGCCTGGGCGCCGTCGACGTTTGCGTTGAAGCCGACAACCACCTGCATTCCGTCGGATGCAAGACGACGCGCGATCGCCGAACCTATTCCGCCGGAAGCACCGGACACCACGGCGACTGGCACTAGGCGCTCGCCTCCTCAACTGAGCCATAGCGTGCAACCCGAATGTCGGCTTGCGCCTGATGGCCAGCAAAGTTCTCGATTGCGCACAGACGGCTGCAGTATTCGCCGATCATTGCGCTTGAGGCAGCGTTGGTGACCCGCTGGTGGGTCACGGTCTTTATGAACTTACCGACCCAGAGTCCGCCTGTGTAGCGAGCGGCGCCCTGCGTTGGAAGCGTGTGATTGGTGCCAATCACCTTGTCGCCATAGCTGACGTTGGTCATCGGGCCGAGGAAGAGGGCTCCGTAATTCACCATGTTCTGGAAGAAGTAGTCATCATCGTTGGTCATGACCTGCACATGTTCGAACGCCAGCTCTTCGGCAACTTCGAGCATCTCGGCGTTGTCCTGGCAGAGAATGACACGCCCGTAGTCAGCCCAGCTCTGCGAGGCGATGTCCGCTGTGGCGAGCGTCTCCAACTGCCGAGCCACCTCTTCGATGGTTGCCATGCCCAGTTCCCGACTGGTGGTGAGCAGCACAGCCGGTGATGTCGGTCCGTGTTCAGCCTGGCCAAGCAGATCAGTTGCGCACATCTGTGCGTCGACAGTGTCGTCGGCGATTACAAGTGTTTCCGTGGGTCCCGCAAGGAGGTCGATGCCCACCCGGCCGAAGAGCAGGCGCTTCGCCTCGGCGACAAAGGCGTTGCCCGGGCCCACGATGAAATCGACCGCATCGACAAACTCGGTCCCGATAGCCAGCGAAGCAACGGCCTGAATACCTCCGAGGAGGTAGATCTCATCCGCTCCGGCGAGGTGCATTGCTGTCACCGTTTCTGCCGGGATGCCGCCGTTGATGGGCGGCGTCATGGCAGCGACACGCTTCACGCCGGCAACCTTCGCCGTCAGCACCGACATGTGCGCACTTGCCACCATTGGATAGCGGCCGCCCGGCACGTAGCAGCCCACGCTCGACACCGGAATGTTGCGGTGGCCGAGAAAGACACCGGGAAGGGTTTCCACTTCCACGTCGCTCAGGGTCCCAAGCTGCGCCTCGGCAAAGTTGCGAATCTGCGTCTGGGCAAACTCGATGTCGGCAATGGTCTGTGGATCCACGCTCGCCACAACTTCGGCAATTTGTTGCTCGCTCAGACGGAACGCTTCTGGTGCCCAGTCGTCGAATTTCTGCGACAACTCCCGCACTGCTGGCTCGCCTCGGTGCTCGATGTCAGCAATGATGCCTCGCACCGTCTCGGTGAGTTCAAGGTTCGCTCCGTGCGCCGCCTTGGCCGTTGCATCTTTCAGCATTTCAGGCATCATTTGTGGTCCTTCCTTGACGAATGGTTCCGGGCACGATGACGGGCCCCGAATGGTGATCGTCGCCGCCAACGATCAACTCAATGGCGTGTTCGACCATGAGTTCGGTGGGTTGTTCCAGCGTGGTGAGGTCGTATCCGGCCCAGGATGCCTGGGGCAGTCCGTCAAAGCCGGTAATCAACACATCGCGCGGCGCTTCGATGGACATCTCCCGAAAACCATCAATGACGCCAAAGGCAACCTCATCACTTGCGACCATCACCGCATCGGGCAGTCCCGCCTCGGCGAGATGACGGGCAGCCTTGTAGCCAGCCTCGTAACTGAATGCTCCCGCTTCAAAGTAGGGACACGCAACGCCGTGTGCGCCGAGCACCGTTGCCGCTCCGCGATAACGACTTCGATCCGTCGAGGTGGTAGCGACGCCGCCCACAAAGATTGCGCTGGTGATGCCTCGGGACGCGACGTGTGACGCAAGCTGACTCATTCCCGCTTCGTTGTCGACAGAGACACTCGGCATAAGGCCCTGAGCCGCCGGTTGGTTGAACGAAACACGCGGGCTTGCGGTGGTGATGGAGGCCAGCTGGGAGGTCGAAATGCTGGCTGAGGCCAGAATCAGTCCGTCCACCTGGTATTGCGCCACAGTCTCGAGCAGTTGTTCCAGTTTGGAAGAGTCGTCAAAACTGAAGAGAAGCAGTTGTTTGCGTCGTTCGTTGAGGCGCCTTGAGAACGTTGTCAGCACGTGCTGCCAATACTCCCCAGTAGCTGGCACCACCGCTCCGATGATGTCGGTTCGTTGAGCCTTCAAACTGCGAGCGATCGCATTTGGGACATAACCAAGCTGGTCGGCAGCGGCTCGAACGCATTTCTGGGTGGCTTCCGCCACCTTTTCTGGGGATGCAAACACACGCGCAACCGTGGCCTGCGAAACGCCAGCGGCAGTCGCCACGTCATGGCTGGTTACCCGCATCACCCGCTCTGCCCCGTTTGATCCCCTCACGGTGCGAACACTATGACTACGTAGTCATCATGTCAACAGTCCTCACCGGCCGAGCAGAATCTGCTTCCACACAGCCACTTCGTCAAGGACAAGCCACTCTCGGCGGATGCCCCATGGTCCAAACTCAGCATGACTGATTCCCATCACGTGCACAGGAACGCCAGTGGGTTCACCAAACATGCCGTCGCCGGTGTGCGTCCCCGAGAGCCACCAGCGCAAGGCGGCCCGCTCGCCGAGCAACAGGTCGCTGCGGCCGATTTGATGCTCGATGGTGAGTTCAGCGTCGGGCAGTGCCATCCGAAAGGACTGCCAGAACGCTGCAACTGCGTCCCATCCAAAAGCGGTGATGCCACCCGGCATCTCCACCGTTGCTGCCCGGTCCCACTCCTGCTCAATGATCTCGGTGTCGCCGCCGCTGACCCTGCGAAGCAGATCTGCATAGCGTCGCCCGCCACGATGTTGATTGCCGCGCCCGGTGTAAACGTCAGGCGGCATCGTGTGGGGGGTCGAAGGGGCGGATGCCTCGCTGGCGCCACCCTCGGCCACAATCTGAGCCGCAGCGAACGCTTCGGGTGTTGAGCCGAGCTGGCGAACCATTGCGCCAATATCGCGCACAAGCCATTCGTCGTAGATCGAGTTCTCGCGAGCGGCGCAGTCGGCGATGGTCCGAAAGATCAGCCGGGTCCCGCTCGCCGGGCCGAAAGCTCCGTCACCGAGGTGAGTTGCGGTTGAGGTGATGCGATGGGAGGAAAGGAAACCGCCCGCTCCGTCGTCGCTCCAAATGACGTCCTCGCCCAGCAACTGCCGATCGGGAAACTCGGCGAGCGTCGCCCAGGTCCCGTCAATCACGGGCTGATTGCCCACGGTTGAACCCGCCGGGAAACGCACGGGAATGTCGCTGGCGTAGAGGTGATCCAACTCTTCCACTCCGCGGTTCTCCCAGATGTCCCGGGTGATCCCAAGGATGTACTCGGGGGGCGTGGTCCACTTTGGATCAAACCCTGTCATCGGGTGTGGGTTGTCACTCAAAACATTCCCTCCATGTGTGAACGGCTTCCATGTGTGAACGGGCCAGTGGGTGGGCGGCCTTCTGGTGCAACCGGCGCGGCGCGGCGACGGCGATGGGCACGGATGATAGCCCGCCTGGTTCCTGACTGGTCGGCGAACGCCCATGCTGATCGAAGCAGGCGAAGGCGTACCCTCACCAACCAGGATCTCGGAAGGACACCATGCCAGACGTTCGAAGTGCAGTTACAACGCCCGCTCTCCTCGGCGAGTGCCCGTTGTGGAGTCCCGCCGAAGACGTGTTGTACTGGCTCGACATCGACGGCCAGAAGGTTCATCGGTTCGATCCGAGCACCGACACCGACCTCGTTCGAGACGTGCAACGTGGACGCCCCGGCGCAGCGGCGTTGACCTCCACCCCAGGCGTGCTGATCCTTGCGGTTGAACAGCAGCTCTTCTGGTTCACCTGGGCAACCGGTCTTCTGACTCCGTTCACCGATCTTGGTGCCCCCTCCCCCGACCGACTCAACGATGGCCGCACCGATCCAGCTGGTCGGTTCGTCATTGGTTCCATGCAGGCTGACCAGACCAAACCAGCTTCACAGTCCGTTCACCAGGTTGAAGCTGATGGAGCCTCCGCAATCCTGTTTGGAGACGTTGCGGTCACCAACGGCATCGCTTTCGACCCGATCCGGAGACGGATGTACTTTGCCGACACGCCAACAGAGACGATCACTGTTTTCGACTACGACACAGACACGGGCGCGTGCGAGAACGGCCGGCAGTTTGTCGACTACGCCGACATTCCAGGCAAGCCGGATGGCGCATGTGTTGATGCCGAGGGCTTCTACTGGTCAGCATCGGTCTACGGCTGGGCCGTGACGCGTTTCTCACCAGCCGGCGACGTTGACCGGCGCATCGAAGTGCCTCTGGAGAAGCCGTCCATGCCCGCGTTCGGCGGGCCGAACATGCAGACGCTCTACGTCACCACCATCGGTTCCGGCGGTGCTTTGCCGTCTGCTCCCGGCCGCGATGGCTTTGTACCCGGATCATTGTTGGCCATCGATGTCAGTGACATTGGTTGTACTGGCGTCGCCGACCCCGTCTTTGCCGGCGCTCCTGCATCCTGAATCACCCCTCCGTCTCAGGAGCGAGCCCCCTGGCAGACGAGATCACTGGCTGGCGTGTGGTCGACGGTTCGGCTCGTCCACCAGGCATGCGGTCCATCGTTGCTGAAGGCGTAGGCGTTGCTCGCGTCGGGTCGCGGGACACTCGTTGAGGCAGACCAGATCCTCGGTGAGCACGGTGCGAGTTGGCTCCGACGCTTCTGCACCACGAGGCGACCGGGGCCAGACAGCTTTGTAGGTTCATTCCATGACGCTCTCCCGCCCCTGGGCGGTGGCCGCAACTTCGGCGAGAAGTCGGCGAAGCTCCACGGTCGACTTGTCGGCCCGGGTGTGGCACTCGACCGAAAGGTCCAGCGGCACCGCCTTGATCACCAGCTGTTCCAGCAACTGGCGGTCCTCGGCCCCCACCGCTTGTTGAAACTCGATGTGATCCCACGGCGCCATGCGGCCATCCGCAATGTTCTCGGCAAACATCAGCAAATAGATGGCAGTTGTGTCCACGTCCACGGGCTGGTGAAAGAAGTACAGGACCAGGTCACCGTCAGTGCCGTAGTCGATGTGCAGCCGAACATGATGCGGCGCATCGCAGCGGAACGTCATGGTGCGGTCAAAGGTCTCGAACACCTCGGTCTCGCCTGACGCAGCTGCATCCAGAACCTTCGAGCGGTGATGATGCACGGAGCCAAAGGACCAGATATCCCGTTCGACGGTGAACGCACCCACCTCGATGTCATCAGGATCACCAATCGTGCCCAGGTGCGTGAACGGGAAATGCGCAACATCAAGAAAGTTGTCGGCCATCTGCGCAGCGCTTGCATTCCATGTGTGCGCCGGTAGCACCGCCTGCCCGAAGCGATCGTCGTCCCACTCAGCCAGCGCGGGGATTGCGGCGAGCGGCGAATTGAGCACAACCCAAATCAGGCCGTACTGCTCCGCTACTTCTGTAGCTGTCTCCACGTGGGCCGATGGCGGGATGGACGCTTCAGGGCCAAGGGCCGGAATCTCCACGCACGAACCGGAGGAAGAGAAGCACCAGCCGTGATAGGCGCACTGGAGCTTGTCGCCGACGATCGTGCCTGCGCTGAGCGGCGCAAGACGATGCGGGCACGCTGCCGGAAGTGTCGTCCATTCGCCGGCAAGTTTCACGAGGGTGTAGTCCGTGCCGAGCAGGCGGATGGGATGCGGCCCGTCACCGTTGAGGTCGGCCGCGGCGGCAACCGGATGCCAGAAGTTTGCCAGCCCCGGATTCTCATTATCGAACCATCCCTCGGGCGTTGAGCTGGTATGGCTCACTGCGTCAACCCCACACCGGTCGGATCAGGCCAACAACCGATGTTGGCGTCACCGTGATCACTCGTCGCTGCTGGGTGACCATCGCTTCACGGAACTCGTCCCAATCCGGGTGATCCTTCTTCGCCACGCTGCGGTACGAACCAATGAGGACGTCCTGCACTGGGTCGTCAACTGAGGTGGCGCCAGGCGTTACTTCGGCGGTGCCGTCGAAGCTCAGGTAGCTTCCTTCTGCGGAGTTGGAGATGTGGTACACCACCCGGTTGTCTCGACCGACGTTGAACACCTTCGCCCGCGTTGGCAGCACCGAGAAGGTGATCGTCGCGCCGAGCACGCCATGATGCACGTCCGACGACTGAGGGCGACCGTCCGTACGCAACGTGATGAGCGTGCCCCACTGGACTCCCGCTGCATACTCAAGCGCGGTCGACATTTCGATCGGTTTGATTTCCATCCGGCCAAACTACTTCGCTCACCAGAACCTGCAGTTGTGTCATGCCTTTTCCCGTAGCCAAAGTGTGAGATGAGATGGGAAAGCGCTTTCTCCCCGCAAGCCAGCGGTTTGAGCTGCCGAAGGCAGCGATTCGCGTGAGCGAAATCAGCGCTGTGTCAAACCTATGTCAAACGAGATCAGCGTGCTTCGGCCGATCCGAGACTGGTGGACCGTGCTCCGCAGGCTCGTGACAGCGGGGCGCGCCGGCGCGCGATATGGAGCAGTTGGCCGCTCTCGTACGTGCCGATCTCGCGCAGGTCGGTGGTCAGGACTGCCGTGTTGTTCTGAGCGTTGGCCGCCACGATGTCGACCCTTAGATCCGATGTGTAGAAGTGTCGGAGTCGGTCACGACGGCCGTTGCAAATGGTGCTCGGCGACGAGCCCTTTTCTATTGCCGATCAGCGAACTCCAGCACGGCGTTTGCGAAGGCCGCCGGAGCGAACACGTGCCCGAGATGACCTTGACCGGTGAGCGTGGTGATCTCGGAGCGGGACGCGATCCGCGAGGTCTGGTCGTTGGTTGGGTAGATCGCAGCGTCGGAGTTCTCGCCTCGCAGGATCAGGGTCGGCACATCGGTGATCGGCAGCGCGGACCAGTCGCACCTGCGAACGGCCTCGATCTCCCGACCGACGACGAGGACTCCCTCGCGCAGGCTCTTCTTGATCGGCGGTATCTTCATGGCAATCGCCACTTCGTCGTCTGTAATTCCTGCGAGTCGCTTCGCCATGTCGCGAATGGCATCGTCGATTCGGCCCTCCTCGACTGCGAGGTGAATACGGGCAATGTGCTGCGGGTCGATTGCCTCGCCGTTGATTGGAGGTTCGTAGACCACAAGCGAGCGCATCGGAACTCCGCTCAGTCGGGCCTGCAGCGCAATGACCGCCCCGTAGGAGTGGGCCACGACGTGCGGAACCCCACCGGTTGCTGTGATGACGGCGCGCAGATCGTCAACCTCGCGATCGAGCGCGTACTCCGCGCCGTCCCCGCTGCTGCCTCGGCCACGTCGGTCGTAGACCCACACGCTGTAGTCCTCGGCCAGGCGCAACTCGACGAGCGAGAACGCTCCGATGCCGTCGAGCGATCCATGAACGAGCACCAACGGGTCCCCCTCGCCCGTCTTCCGGACCGACAGCTCGCTGCCATCGCCCGATTTGGTCGTTCGATTTCCACCCTTGCCACCGAGAGCGAGCGAGCGCACCAACTGCCGCTTGTCGGGTGCCTGACGAAACAGCTGCACCATGAAACCAGGAACTCCCATACGGTCGAGTGTCCCACCTCGACGACCGCCAAACCAGGAGAATTGCCGGCACCGACCGACAAGACGATGGCTCGCTGACACTGGCGGACGACACCTGCTGGACACAAACCCGCTCGGAAACTGTGCACAACCGATGCTCAGACCAGCGCACCTGACCCAGCACACGCGATCGACCGACCGGAGGTCTACAAAGAGCCGTGTCGTCTGCGCACATTCTTGAGCATTAAGCCGCTCGCTGTCGTGCCGTACCTGTGCGGTCGGGTCTAGGTGTGGTTGCTGCTGTTGTGAGCGGCGCGGGTAGTCAGGTGTTGTTGGTTCGAGCGGTTTCCAACAGGTTGGTCGAGGTTTCCCAGAGCTGTCTGGCTCGTTGCGGGTCGAGGGCGTAGGCGCGAACACCGTGGAGTCCGTCGATGATGTCGTCGACGACTGGTGCTTGGTTGCAGTCGTCGAAGTAGCGGCCGCCAATCCCTAGGAGGAGTGGTGATGCGGCGAGCAGGACCGAGGTGGCTGCGCCTTGTTCGGGTGTCTTCATGATGCTGTTCTCCTGGGCGGCCATTTGCTCTTTCATTCCAGCGAGCGTGTCCGGGTCCCAGTGGCGTTGCAGGTTGGTCCAGATACCGCCAGGCATGAGCGCATTCACGCGGATGCCGTCGGCCGCCCA
>ENA-ORXT01000031-ORXT01000031.1-marine-metagenome-genome-assembly--contig:-NODE-31-length-191305-cov-9.927401_pt1 | contig 191305 bp, 159 predicted proteins | sample MGYA00237868_ERZ511482 | MGnify/ENA metagenome assembly ERZ511482
TTACGCCAAAACATATCGGCCCGCTTTGCGCATACAGCGGCGTTGGTTGCCACGCTGTCACAAAACAGAGTATGGTGACTAAGCAGCTAGCAACAAGGGATCGCCATACATTTTTGCCTCCCGTCTTTACTTGAATCGTCTTTATTTGAGATGCTTGCAAAGAATTCCTTTTACAATTATTGTTGTATATCCAATCATGATCCATTGGTTAAAACCTCCAAGTAATAATATTTTCCGTAGCAATTCACCCTATGCGAATTCGGTTTTTCGTTTGTGCGATGTTTCAAAGGGGAAGTGCGATATGTAGAATCTACAAGCATTGATATCTAATTTTGCGATGTCGTGTCGCGATTGTTCTACTATGGTAACTAGCTTATCAGAAAAATATTTCAATTTATATCCGCAATAATGCGTATTTATTCTCACTATTTTTCTGGCGAAAACTTGTAGATTTTTCAGATAGAGTAAATAAAAAAGCCGCGCTGACATGTCAGCGCGGCTTTTTTATTTACTCTATCTGAACCAAGGCTATTTAAGTGCGCCTCGTGCGGAACGATAAAGCAGTAAGGCAAGCGGTTTTCCTATACAGAGTCAGATAAGATTGTCGGCTCCTCAAAGTCTTTCCCTTGGGGTGCGGGTGCGAAATAGGCAATGATCATAACCAGAAGCCCGACGCCGATGAATGAAACGATACGCGCAATCGAGTCCGAATTGGCTAAATCGACCAAGAAGAGTTTGGCAATTGTTAGCGCCAAAATAAGGGCACCAGAGCCCCACAAAATGCGTTGACCGTTGCGGCGCGACCAGAACATGAGCAGCAATGCGAGCGCGCCCCACAGTACTGAATAGATCATCTGTAGCGGCCCAAAGTAGAAGAGCTCATCCCATGTAAATGGAACCGCCATCGTGTGGTGGACCGTTCGCGCGATCAACAGATTGAATGCAATAAAACCGAGCATGCCCCAAGATCGACCAAGCATGGATCTTGTGGGCTGCTCGTGCTTGCGTAACCATACAAAAAGTGCGGCAAACACGACCACCTGCGATAGATCGAGCGGGTTGAGTAGCGGAATGTAGGCCACAGGATCGATACCGCCGCTGCTGCTGCCAAAGCCCAGTAAACTCCATCCCAAAACAAAGAGTGCAATGGGGCAAATGCCTATCCCAAGGTACGTATTTTTATGTGTGCGCATAAAGCGCGGAAATTGATCGATCCCGACGCTCAACGCAAAGATGAACAAGGATGGCACAGTTGCTACGGCACTAATCATCCAGGTGTCGCTAGCCCACTCTTTGTTGACAAACCAGCCTGCAAACCACGTTAGAATAAAGGTAAGCAGCCAAAAGGTGCCGGCATGTGCCCAGCTAAAGCCAGAGGGTGCGTCGGCATATTTGGTTTCGTTTCCGTCTGACTCAAGATGTGACCCAAAGTCGACCTGCTGTTGGAAGAGGATCCAGTAGTAAAGGAACACAACGATGGGCCAAATGAGCCAACCCATTCCTGCAAAGTGGTGCGGTACATAAGCAAGCTGAATGATTGAAAAGAGTGCCAAAACGGGCAGTAAAAGAATCATTGGGCGACGCAATGTGTGCCAGCGCAGCCCCCGTCCACACGCTTCAAAAAGCGCAGCCGAACCAGCGATGAAAAGCAAAATTGTGGTCCACAAATTTGCTGGAATCGTTGCTGATGATGCGGTGCCAGAGAATAGACGTTCGATTGAATTGACGAAATCATAGGGCATGAACAGATCCACAATTTGCATGATGCCGCCGCCAAACCACCAGCCCAATGCCCACGTCAAGACCAGTGCGGAAACAGCAGGCCAGCGACCGATCCGATTTACAACTTCCATCTCTGCGCTACTGCTTTCTTCATCGCTAAGATTGGCCACAAACACTTTGCCGCGCCACAGTTGATAAGCTGAGAAGAGTCCTGATCCTGCAAGCAAAAGTGTGCCAACGTAGGTCGCATTCATAAACGGTATACTTTCCACGGTGGCCGAAAAAAAGGTGTCGATTCCAAAATCCCAAACAAAGAATACCCCTGCGCCCAGTTGAACCAGCAGGCCAAAGAGCCGAGTCCAGGTTCGTTGGCGCTGCGTGCCCATCCACACCCAGATTGCGCCGGTGACGGCCCACGTTGCGGTGGTGGTGGTTGGTTCGACAAGCAACGGCACGCTCAATGCAAGGAAGAAGAAGCTGAGGAAGAGAAATGCTTCAGTCAGCGGGTGGTGATTTGCTTCGGTGCGGCTATCGCGCAGCAGGAAGCGGATGCTGACGGCACCGTAGATAAGACCCATTGCAGCGGTGCTTATGCCGACGCCATTTTCTATCGGCTGCATGATGATGGATTGAATGGCAAAGATTGCAAAGGGGTTACCAAAGACAAGGGTCGTATCGATCAGGTCGATGTGCTGTGCGGTTGGATCCGTGGCCCGGCGCAGGCCATATAAAATGGCAATCACGAGAAAGAAGCCAAAGAAGAGAATGACAAATGGTTCGGTGCTGCTCAGGAGCTCTCGCGTGTAGCTGCTGAGGCCCCAGAGAAGGCCAGCCGCCAAAGTGAAGAAGAAGCTAGCTAAGTTTAAGCTGCGCCATGCTTTGAACCATGCAACTGCCAGAATAGCCACGTTGACGACGGCGTAGTAGCTAAAGAGCATGACGTGGCTGCCGCTGTCGGTCGACGCTAGAATCGGCGCGAGGAATGCGCCGATGACGGCCAAAAACGCGAGTACGCGGGCATCGTTGATTACGGCAAGGCCCGCGCACAGTACGCCCAGTGCGACGAGCACGGGAAAGGCGATGGCCGCGGGGATTAGGTAGTAAATGCGGAAAGCAAAGAAGGTGGTCAAATAGAGGATGCCCAGCCCCGCGCCTTGTAGTGCCAGCCCGTAGAAACGCTCTTTTTTGCGTAGAAGCCAGCCGATGACGCTGATGGCTATGCCGCTTGCCGCAACCGCGACGTGACGCATACCGAGCGAGAGTAAGCCAAGATCGGCTACGTATTTGAGCAAAAAGCCGATACCAAAGAAAAGTATGACGGTGCCGATCTGTACGAGAACGTTGCTGCGCAAAAACCAGCCGATCAGGGGCAGCGACCACTCTGACTCGGTCTCGTTTTCGGCCTGAACGGTTGCACGTTTGCGTGCGGTGTTCTCTGTGGTTTCTGTTGTTTCTGCGATTGCGGAATCTGATAAGTCAGATGCGGCGGGGCTTAGATGCGGCAGCGGATACAATGGCGTGGCCGGTGGAAGCGGTGAGAAAGTCTTCATCGGTATCGATTCATCTATCCTCTCATCTTTTCTGGGCTGAGTTCGTGCATTTTCAGGGATGTGCGCGATGGTTTTATCTACCACAGGGGAATCGGGTGGCGTAGGGGGAGCGAGTGGCGTATCGGAATACTGTAATGGCGACGGAGCAACTTGGGCAGCAATGTTTATAGTGTCAAAGCTGTCTACATCGCGCTGAGTGAGCATCCTTTCGAGTTGCGTTACATCTTGCTCTAGTTGTGTGATGCGCGCGTTTATTTCTGTGCGACTGTTGCCAGATAAGCGGTAGAGTAGAAACAGTATAAAAATAAATATTGCAAAGAGGGGTAGTAAGCAGGTAATTATAGATTCAAACATAGTTTATTCCTTTGTCCGTTGCGTTATCCATATCTTCGGGGATTTATCTTGGGGGATCCACTACACACAATTTTCCGTGCCAATCTGAGTTCAAAATCCGCACAATTATATGGTATACTTTTGCCTGCAAGATCGACCTATATTGACAAAGATACTAACTGTTTTAACCAAAATCTACTTCAAAGCAACGGGTGTAGGTGTTGTCACTTACGGAAATCTGTAAGTATTAGCAAATTTGGCTTTTTAAGGATGGTCATTACAGCCTAAGGGGCTGCAATCAAATAAGTGATACATTTCGGCGGATTGGTCTCTGTACTCTTTAACTGAAACGGATGACTTATTTAGCCGTCAGTCCTAAAACAATTAAGTTTCTGCTTTTATTAGATCTGGCGGGGAAGAAGTTCAACGTGTGAGTGATGTTGAGGAATAAATGAATCGAAAAGAGTTCGGAATGTTGGTCAAAGCACTGCGGAGTGAGGTCTTCATCTTGCCCGAAGGTAGACAGATGACTCAAGAAGATCTTGCGGAAAGAATAGTGCATTCGACCCGAACCATTGGACAGATCGAACAAGGGGACAAGCGCAATTTAGAACCACAGATTATTGCCAGCTTGGCCGATGCGTTTGGGTTGACCAGCATGGAGCGCTCTGCTTTTTATGCAGCGGCTGCACAGGTAGATATTGATCCGCGGTCGGCTGTGCCGGGCAAGCCAGAAGATGTGTTGCAAATGCTGCTTGATGCCGCGCGCAATATTCAACTGCCAGCTTGGATCTATGACTCGTTTTATAATGTGGTAGCCGCCAATACGTTGATGCTCAAGCTGTCGAACGCGCCGGACTCGCTGCTCGAATCGGGCCACGATACCATTGCTGGCTTTAACACACTGCGCTACTATTTTATGGACGATACCCCTTTCCCCGAAGTGCTGGGTCCTGGATGGGAGCGGTTTGCAATTCGCAACGTACAGCATTTTCGAGCAACTTCGCTTCAATATCGCCACACTAAACGCTTCGAGCAGATCTTCAATGAACTTTGCGGATATGCGCGCTTCAAAGACTTTTGGAGTCGTACAAAATATGTTGGTGAGGATATTTTTTACAACTGGGAAGGGGTGAACTACCACCACCCTAGCTATGGTCCGCTGACATATATCGTCTCCGAGGTGCAGACTTTTACGGGGCAAGAGGATCTCTTTTTGGTTACGTACGTACCGCGCGATAAACAGACAGTGAAAGTCTTCCAAGAGATGGTGAGTAAGTTCGGAGCAAACATGCATCGACTCGCCGATTGGCCTTATGCAGAGAAGTAACCATAGTTAGGTCATTCCAGAAAATTAACTATACAGATATTGTATAGTATGGCTGCAAGCTAAACCAGAAAATCGCTAAAATCCGTATAATCATTTTTCTGGTTTAGCCTCGCACTCTCTTACCCACATGAGATCCGGTTGAACCCAAATCGGTAGGTTGCTTAGAAACCTATTCAAAGAAATTTCGTAATGAAGTTTATGGGAAGAGGCTAAATGACCTTGGTTCACCCACACGACCTCTCGAAGAGTTGTGAGACCTGACTATGCAATCAGGCTGAGCTCTTCACTATCGCGTCCATAACCGGATCATTTCAAAGGAAATCATCATGAAAAATCAACTAGAAAAATGGGGTATCGAGGAAGGAACATTCTGGGGCGCGTTACTGGTCTTTGGCGGGCTATTCTTTTTGTTGCAAGTATCGGGGCTGTTTAATAGCGCTTTTAGTCTCATCTGGAGCAGCGTTGTGACAGCGGTTTTTGCGATTGGCAGCGCTGCATTCTTGACCGTTTTTCTCAGTAGCCCAAGAGAAAATTGGTGGGCGGCCATTCCTGGCTTCACGCTTTTTGGATTGTTTGTTGCAGCAGTAGCCGATTACTTTGGTCCCTTTGTTGCGGATCTGGTCGGTGGCTTTTTCCTCGCATCGATTGGCATCGGATTTTTGGCCGTTTATCTCTTTAATCGCGAGCAGTGGTGGGCTATCATTCCATTTGGGATCCTGACGACGCTGGGCATAGTGGCCGCTTCGGATGAACTTGCCTCGCGCTGGGAATGGACCAATTTCGAAAGTGGCAGCATCTTCTTTCTGGGCTTAGGATTAACTTTTCTGCTCGTTGCCATTTTGCCAGCGGGCAAAGAGTCGACGCGCTGGGCCTTTATTCCAGCAGCAGCCCTTCTGATTGTGAGTCTATTAATTGGCGTGAATCTAGCAGCACTGGTCGCTTACGTTGGGCCATTGGCGCTGATCGGGGGTGGCGCGTATTTACTGGTGCGCAGCCGCAATGAGAAGAGCATATCCTCTCGGTGAATGTCCAAATAATTGTTGCAGATTACTTAGATGCAAAGCAAGCGTGCGAGATTGGCGCGCTGCTCAACGCCTATGCGCAGGATCCAATGGGCGGCGGCAAGGCGCTTGATCCAAACGTGGTGGAGAATCTTGCGGCGAACTTGGCGACAGTCCCCAACGCGCTGTCTATCCTCTGCTATGTAGATGATGCGCCCGCTGGCTTGGCAAATTGCTTTGTTGGCTATTCCACATTCAAGTGCAAACCACTTATCAACGTACACGATATTTACGTTGCGCCAGCCTTTCGTGGCCACGGATTAAGCCATCGCCTGCTAGCAAAAGTAGAGGAGATTGCCGTCGAGCGCGACTGCTGCAAGATTACGCTAGAGGTGCTAGAAGGAAACGAGCCAGCCAAACGATCCTATTTGAAATTTGGTTTCGCTGGCTACGAGTTGGACCCACAAATGGGGAAGGCGCTCTTTTGGGAGAAGGGGATCTAGCTCAAATATCCATCACACAAATTGCGCCAAAACCGACCGCATCTTGACCACTGCGGGCGCAATCTCCACAGCGGGGACGGAAGTATACCCCAAAACCAGCCCACTTCGGGTTAATGGCTGCATCGAAAGCGAAGAAAGCGACGGCGCATCGATTCCTATTTTCAACAACTTGTTAGAGACCAGCTGATCATCGACTAATTTACCATCTGCTTGCGGCGGTAACCACCCCACCAAATGCAACCCCGCATCATTGGGCACCACATCAAGCAACCCATCCAAATGCGTTTCCACAGCCTCAACCAGCACCTGCTGTCGATCCGCATAAAGCGTGCGCATCCGCCGGATGTGGCGCGCAAAGTGGCCTTCGGTAATAAAGCGCTCCAGCACCATCTGCGACAAGAGCGACACGCCGCGATCTGCGTGGGCGCGCACAGCGTGCAGTGGCTTGATCAACGAATGCGGCACAACCATGTAGCCGATCCGCAAAGCAGGGTAAAGCACTTTGCTAAATGAGCCGATATAAATCACGCGCCCATCGTGATCCAACCCTTGTAGAGCCGAAAGTGGATATCCAGCATAACGATATTCACTATCATAATCATCCTCCACAATCCACGACTGCTTCTCTGCCGCCCACTGCAACAGCCGCAAACGCCGCGCTAGGCTCATTGTCACCCCCAACGGGTACTGGTGAGAAGGCGAAATAAAGGCCAATCGTGCGTCGGGCGCAGCCTCGATCCCTTCGTCGACCACCAATCCCTCTTCGTCGACGCGCACAGGCACAATATCCGCCAACGCGCCCTGCAATGCCGCCCGAATCCCAATATAGCTTGGGTTTTCCATCCACGCTTGCGCATTGCGATTGAGCAAAAAGTTGATCGTCGTGGTAAGCGCCTGCTGCGTTCCGTTGGTAATAATCACCTGATCGGGCGTACAGCGCACACCGCGCGCCGTTTGCAAATAGATTGCCAGCGCCTCGCGCAGCGGCCCATAACCCAATGCCGAGAGCTGCCCCAAATTCGTGTGCGACAGATCTTGCATACTGGCCACCGTAACCTTTTGCCACAGCCCCATCGGGAAAGCATCCAAAGCAGGTAGCGTCGGGCAAAAGGCACGCGGCAGTGCGCCTTCCCAACTATAAGGAATTTTTGCCACCGCTTCGGCCCGCTCCGACAATTGGGGGGGCACAGCGGGTTGCGCCGCAAGCGTTTTGGCCTGAACAATGCGCGATCGTGCGACCTGTAAAATCTCCTCGGGCAGCTCCTCGGTCACGCGTGTACCAAAGCCGGTTCGGCTCTCTAAGTAGCCTTCAGCGGTCAACTGGCTAAATGCGTTAATCACCGTATTGCGCGAGACAGACCATTCATCGGAGAGCGCACGCGTTGAAGGCAGTCGTGTTCCCGCCTTCAGTTGTCCTGTTAGAATCGATTCGCGCAATATTTCATAAAGTTGTCGATAGAGCGGCAATGCATGGCTAGAATCTAGCTCAACAAAACCGAGGCTAATAAAAGAAGCAATTTTAGGCATGTAGATTGGATCCATTGATTTTGCTGCAAATGGCACTTGTGATAGAACCAATTATGAAGTAAATTGACGAAAAGTCAACTTCCCCCCTTTCGAATGATATATTTGCCCACAAAAGTTCTGTCCGATTTCTTTTCTTTAAAATGCGGTACAGATCTTTTCTGAAGGCTATTATGTGTCAGAATTTGTTAGGCAGCTTGTAGGTATCAAAGCTATCCAATTATTGACATTTTACTTCAAAACATTAACACTAGTATTTAGTCAAGATAAATAAGCAAGCCCATCTACATATTAAATCCACAGCAGGTGTGGTTTTGCAAATATCTTGCCCCCCTTTTTGTTTGTCTTGTACTGTACCGCTCTCGCTTATCTGTAGCTAAACTTGTACGAAGCTGCACCCTTGCATTTAGCATTTTTCTCTTAACAATCTAATTAATTACCTAGGTAAAAATGTCATTGTGTAATGCTGCGAAGTGCGGAATTTAGTATATTTCAATCAATAACAGTTCCAAATCAAAAATTAATAAGTCTATTCATATTGAAGGAGATTCACATGAAGAGAACATTCTGGTTAATGTCCATACTCATGGTGCTGGCGCTCGCCGCAACCGCTTGTGTTGCGCCAACTGCTGCCCCAACCGGTGATGATGACACTGCTGCCGAGGCAGATGGTGATGGCGAAATGGCAATGGAAGATAGCACGGAAGGTGATATGGAAGAACTCACAGTCGCTTACTTCCTCGAATGGCCAACGCCAAATCAAGTTGCACAGCTCGAAGAAACCTACGACGAAGCAATGGGTGTGAAAGTCAATTGGGTCGCGTTTGACACCGGTGTCGCCATGTCTGCCGCAATGGCATCGGGCGATGTACACATTGCCTATTCTCAGGGTCTTGTACCATTTGCGAATGCTGTAACTGCTGGTCTTCCACTTAAGATGGTAGGTATTGCTATGTCTTACGCAGAAAATGACAACTGTGTTGTTGGTTCAGACACCGGCATTGGCATTGACAACGTGACCGATCTACACGGTATGCAGGTTGCTGTGCCGATCGGTACGGTTGCACACTACAAAATGCTGCGTGAAATGGAGCACTTAGGTGTAGACGTTAATGAACTAGAGATTGTTGACCTAGCACCAGCCGATGGCGCTGCTGCGCTACAGCGTGGTGATGTTGCAATGGCTTGTGGTTGGGGTGGTGCACTCCTCCGCATGTTGGAAAATGGCGATATTTTGATGACGGGTGCCGAAATGCAAGAGATTGGTATTCTCGTCTTCGATGTCGTTTCGGTTACCGATGAGTTCGCTACAAATCATGGCGATTTGGTCACTAAGTTCCTTCAGGTAACTGAAGAAGCAAATGCTGCATATGCAGTGGACCCAGAATCGATGCACGAGACAATTGCGGAAGCTGCTGGTATGGAAGTAGATGCTGCCGTTACTTCTTTAGGTACTTTCACATTCATCACAGCCGAAGAGCAGCTCTCAGAAGAATGGATGGGTGGCACAGTGCAGAACTTCGTACAGGAAGTTGCCGACTTCTTCGTCGAACAAGGTGAGCTAGATTCCTCGCTTGATGATTACGCACCATTCATCGACACCAGCTTCTTAGAACAAGTTAACTAAAGGCGTCATGTTAAATGATAGAGGGTGTGCTTCACACAATATATCCTCTCTCATTCATGCCTAATTCTATCGGGCGTGGGAAGATGCCTGTCGACTTGGGAAAAGGCGTATGACTCGTAAGGGTACGGATAATACTGTGCCCTTACGAGCTGGTTATATCGGCTCAAGTACCATCAGATGCGGTTTGCTGGGCCCAACTGCAAACCTCGGCTGAAGATGCATGAACTGACTTTCATTAAAATATTCTCAATCTCACCCATTCACACCTAGTAAATGATTTTTCTATGAAAGAGCTTGTCGCCGACAAAGTCGGCATGATTTATAAATTACCAGATGGCGGCTCAGTCGAAGCGTTGCATGATGTTTCGTTTACGCTAGGAGAAGGCCGTATCCTAACATTGCTTGGTCCATCGGGCTGTGGCAAAACATCGTTGCTAAACATTTTAGCTGGCTTTCTTGCACCAACTAGTGGTCACGTTAGCTTGGGCAATCAAGAGATCAGTGGGCCAGGTCAAGAGCGCGGCATGGTTTTTCAACAAGGTGCGCTCTTTGAATGGCTCTCGGTTGCCGAAAATGTTGGATTTGGCCCCAAGATGAATGGTCGCCCTGCCGCCGAAACGAGCAACGTAGTCGAAGAGCTACTCGATACAGTCGGACTTTCGGGTTTTGGCGATAAAGCTGTTTATGAACTATCTGGCGGAATGCAGCAACGTGTGGCGTTAGCCCGCAGCCTTGCCAACGATCCGGCGCTTATTTTGATGGACGAGCCACTTGGCGCGCTCGATGCACTAACCCGCGAAAAGATGCAGGGCCTGATCCTAAAATTGTGGAACGACACTGGTAAAACAATCGTGCTGGTTACGCACAGCGTTGAAGAAGCACTTTTCTTGGGCGATAAACTCTTTGTCATGGCACCACGGCCAGGGCGCATCGAACGTGAATATGAGCTACCTTTCGCGAAGCTGGGGCTAACGCACAATCCACGCGAGCTGAAAACGTCGCCCGAATTTATCGAGCGTCGTGAGGAAATTCTGTCGCTGATCTGGGAGATGGAAGAACAAATTATGGGTCATCAAGGGGGGGGACTCTAATATGTCTGAAGAAATAACACCATTACCTGCGCGTCCATCTCTGTTGGCTCGGCTTGGGCTTGCCCGCTTTGGCGATGTCGAACGCAAAACCGTTACCTTTGGCGATGCTTCGGCCATTACGGGCAGCCTCTTTTGGAGCATTGTTTCTGTTGTTGTTCTGGGAGTTCTTTGGACTCTTTCTGGTGTCTACGAATGGACAAATCCGATCTTTCTGCCAGGTCCAGGCTTAGTGTGGGATCGATTTATTGATATATCAGCAAATGGCTATCGCAAAGTCACGCTATTTGAGCATTTAGGAGCAAGCCTATTTCGCATTATTGCGGGCTTTGCATTGGGCTGCCTTGTCGGGATCCCGCTAGGGCTGGCAATGGGGTTGTCCAACGTAATGCGTGGGCTGCTCGATCCAATTGTCGAATTCTTTCGCCCGATTCCGCCACTGGCCTTTATTCCACTAGTCATCATCTGGGTTGGAATCGGCGAAGAGTCTAAAGTGCTGTTGCTCTTCCTCGCAGCCTTATGGATTATGGCAATTGCGGCCCGTTCAGGCGTGTTAAGCGTTAAGCTCTCCAAAGTTCATGCGGCTTATTCGCTAGGCGCATCAAAATTTCAGGTATTGCGTCATGTAATTTTGCCCAACGCCTTGCCCGAAATTTTTACCGGAATGCGCGTGTCGCTAGGCGTCTGTTGGGGAACATTGGTTGCCGCTGAATTACTCGGTGCGCAACAAGGGATCGGCCAGATGATTTGGGCGGCACAGAAGTTTTTCCTCACTGAAATCGTCATGATCGGTATTATCATGATCGGCGTTATTGGTTTTGGTATGGACATCCTCATGCGCATGATAGAGAACAAGCTAATACCGTGGCGTGGCAAAGGGTAATTTATATTCAGCTTTGATCACGCTAGGTTCAATAAATTAAATCGACTTTAATACAAAAACTATTTTACAGAACCAAAACATTAGTAACCAAAACATTAGTAACTAAAACATTAGTGATTTTTAAGGAGACACAAATGGCTACAGTTAGAATGACACCCAGCGAGGCGCTGGTTGAAACGCTGGTCGCCGAAAAGATCGATACCGTTTACGGCATTGTCGGTTCGGCCTTTATGGATGCGCTCGATATCTTTCCGCAAGCTGGGATCCGCTTTATCTCGGTTGCGCACGAGCAAGCCGCAGCTCATGCAGCGGATGGTCACGCTCGCGTAACGGGGCGGCCACAGACCTGTATCGCGCAGAACGGCCCAGGTATTGCCAACTTTGTATCGGCAATCACCGCAGCATATTGGGCACATTCGCCCGTTGTTGCCATCACGCCCGAAACAGGGTCGATGGGGCTTGGTCTTGGTGGCTTCCAAGAGCTAGATCAGATGCCAATGTTTGAGAAGCAGACCGTTTATCAAGTGCGCGTCAGCCGCTACGAACGCATGGCCGAACTAGCCCGTCGCTGCTTTTTTATGGCAAAGGCTGAATATGGTCCCACACAGTTGAACATTCCACGCGACATGTTCTACGGCGAAGCAGATTACGAGATCTACCCATCGCTCGACATTACCCGCGGCCCTGGTTCCCTAGAATCGATGCAAGAAGCGGTTGAATTGCTGAAATCTGCCAAGAATCCAGTGATCTTAGCTGGTGGTGGCGTTTCGCAGGGTGCAGCACTGGACGAGGTGAAAGCGCTGGCCGAATATCTGACGCTGCCAGTTGTAAACACCTACTTGCACAATGACAGCTTCCCCAACGAACATCCACTGGCGGTTGGGCCGATTGGCTACTGTGGATCAAAGGCAGCCATGCGCACGATTGCCAAAGCAGATGTAGTCCTTGCACTGGGCACGCGCCTTGGGCCATTTGGCACGCTGCCACAGTACGACATGGACTATTGGCCGAAGGACGCAAAGATCGTCCAAGTGGACATTAACCATAAGGTGCTGGGTATGACGATGAGGGTTGACGTCGCCAGCAACGCCGATGTGAAAGAGTTCACCCGCGAGCTGACAAGCATGGTCATGGCGCAGATGCCGGACATGCAGGTTAATGAAGAGCGTATGGACGAGATTGATGAAGAGAATAAACGGTGGGCGGCAGAGAAAGCTGAATGGTCCTCGTCCACCAGCAAAACCATGCACCCACGTCGCTTCCTAAGTGAACTTTCAAACATTGTACCGAAAGATGCAATTGTCACGACCGACATCGGCAACACCTGCTCCATGTCCAATGACTACTTCCACTTTGGCGGTACACGTCAACATTTGGCTGCGCTAAGCTGGGGCAACTGTGGCTTCTCGGTTGGTGCCGCAATGGGTGCCAAGATCGCTGCGCCAGATAAGCCGGTCTTTGCCTTCACCGGTGACGGCGCGTACGGTATCGGCGGCTTGGCCGAGATCATGACGCTGGTGCGCGAAGAGATTCCTGTCATCGTTGTTGTGGCAAACAATCACGAATGGGGTGCGGAAAAGAAGAATCAGATCGACTTCTACGGTGATCGCTTCTTAGGCACCAATCTTCGCCAGAATCCAGACTATGCAGAAATTGCCCGCAATATGGGTGCGGTTGGTATTCGCGTTGAGGATTATAATGACGTAGGTGATGCCATCAATGAAGCCATGAAGTCGGGACGGCCAGCCGTAATCGATGGCGTGATCGAAGGGGGTGCCGAAGTATTGGCCGATCCATTCCGCCGCGATGCACTAAAGCTGCCTCACCGCTTCCTCGACAAGTACGTAGAGACAAATATGGCATAACTTACTGCCGACGCACACTTCGCATACACGCAGCACACTCACCCCAAAAGATAAATAATTTTTTAAATCTGCCGGGTCCGAAATGGACTCGGCAGATTTAATCGTCCCTTCTTTTATGGAGTAACAAATAATTTTTCCTACTTCTATCGGATTTGATAGGGATGTAGAAATAGTAGGGGCATGATATATCGTGCTCCTACAGGGTTAGATCATCTTTTTTTCGAATCAATTGATACCCCATCAAATCTGACAGAATTAGAACTTTTCTACCTAACGGTCTAGTACAAATCGTTGATACGCCCGTTGCAGATAATGTACTTATACTTTAATTATAGTATGCCGCACGAGCTTTTAAATGGCCGTGCTTCGTATATGTGAGCACACTTGCTCATAGTGTAGCTTTCAAAAAAGCCACTCTTATCCCCGAAGATATGGGGTTTCCGAGAAAGACTACAGATGGAGACTTTTATGCAAGCAGTAAAATCTATCGGCGCAATCGGGGCAGAATCGCTTTGGCATCCGATTAAGCAACATAATGGCCTAAAAGAAAATCCGATGGTCCCCATAGTGTCTGGTGAGGGGGCCTATATTGTCGATGAGAATGGAAAGCGCTATATGGATGCCATCTCTGGTATTTGGTGCGTGAATGTGGGCTACGGGCGCGAAGAGCTAGCCGACGTCGCTTATGAGCAGATGAAGAGGCTCCCCTATGCCTCTGCCTCTATGACGACTGAACCCTCTGCAATGTTGGCTCAAAAGCTGTTGCAAACGTTGAATATGGAGGGCCGCGTCTTCTTTACCAACAGCGGCTCCGAATCTAACGAAGCTGCGTTTAAGATTGTGTGGCAATATCACCAACAATCGGGCGAAAAAGATGGCCACAATCGTAAGAAGATCATCTCGCGCTATCGTGCTTACCACGGCAACACGCTCGCCGCAATGAGCGCAACCGGACAGGCCGAGCGGCGCATCGGTTATGGCCTTAATGTGCCTGGTTTTATTCAGGTACCGCCGCCTTATCCCTATCGCAAAGACGTGCATCACACTGAAGAGGAGCATGGAGAGGTTTGCGCGCAGTGGCTCGATGATGTAATCAATTATGAAGGATCGCAGACCGTAGCAGCATTTATCATGGAACCAATAATTTCTGGTGGGGGGGTAATGATTCCGCCAGATTCATACATTTCCGCGATTCGAAGAGTGTGCGACAAACATGGCGTGCTCTTGATTTTTGATGAGGTAGTAAGTGGCTTTGGGCGCACGGGTACTTTTTGGGGCCACGAGCATTGGAATGTAAAACCCGATATTGTCACCTGTGCCAAAGGCATTGCCAGTGGATATCAACCCCTTGGTGCCACCATTGTGAGCCAGAAGATTTTCGATGCGTTCATCAGCACCGAGGCAGACATGAAACATTTCCGCCACATCAATACGTATGGTGGGCATCCCGTCGCAACGGCAGTTGGTCTGCGCAACATCGAAATTATCGAGCGCGAGGGCCTAGTAGCAAGATCGGCCAAGTTGGGTGCGTATATTCATAAGCAACTGGAAGAATTGGTCGAGCATCCATATGTGGGCGATGTGCGCAGTCGCGGCTTATTGCTTGGTGTGGAACTGGTTAATAACAAAGAGACCAAAGAAAGTATTGATGACTCAATCATCAATGGTGTAATTGCCAATATGAAAGAGCAGGGCGTAATCATTACGAGGAACGGCAATACAATTCCAAATCTATGTAATGTACTAGTTATGGCACCACCATTGGTTTGCACTGAAGCTGATGCGGATTATTTGGTGCATTCGCTCAAGAGTGCGTTGCTCGATTCGATAAAACAAGTATGAAAATAAAACAAGTACAAAAGCGAAAAAGTGGTAACTATATTATGGCTGCACTAGTCTATCGAGATTATCAAAGGGGATAATCATGATCATCGGGGTACCGAAAGAGATTAAAAATATGGAAAACCGCGTGGGGCTGACCCCTGCGGGAGCAAAGGAATTGACTCGGCATGGCCACACGGTGCTCGTAGAAACGAATGCCGGGGCCGGTAGCGGCTTCGATGATGTAGGCTATCAGGAAGCAGGCGCAAAAATTGTCGACACGGCTGCGGAAGTCTGGTCGGCAGAGATGGTCTATAAGGTAAAAGAGCCACTAGCGGCTGAATATGGTTATTTCCGTGAGGATCTTCTTCTTTTTACCTATCTGCATTTAGCCGCAGAAGGTCCGCTGACCGAGGCTTTGGTGGCTAGCAAAGTAACGTCGATTGCCTATGAAACTGTACAGTACGATTCGGGCGCACTGCCGCTTTTGACACCGATGAGCGAGGTGGCGGGACGGATGTCCGTGCAGATCGGCGTGCGCTATTTAGAGAAATCGAATGGTGGGCGAGGAATTCTGCTGGGCGGTGTGCCGGGTGTTCCCGCGGGCCACGCGACGATTGTTGGCGGTGGCGTCGTTGGGCTGAATGCGGCTAAAATGGCGGTAGGGCTAGGCGCAAAGGTCACTATTGTCGATATTAGTGCCGACCGTCTGCGGGCGCTGGATGACCTTTTCGACGGGCGGGTTGAAACGTTGATGTCGAATGCACAAAATATGGAAACAGCCGTTAGCCGTGCGGATCTGTTGGTTGGGGCGGTGCTGGTTGCGGGTGCTCGCGCGCCCAAGCTAGTCAGCGAGTCTATGGTCATGCAGATGAAGCCCGGTTCGATTATCGTCGACGTTGCTATCGATCAGGGGGGCTGCATCGAAACGGTAGATCGGGTCACCTCTCACGCAGATCCAACTTACGTAAAACATGGCGTAATCCACTATTCGGTGGGCAACATGCCCGGTGCCGTGCCGCGCACTTCGACTATGGCATTGACCAATGTGACGCTGCCATATGCGGTTCGTTTGGCGAATCTAGGCGTCAACGCCGCAAGCAAGGCGGACAAAACATTGATTCGTGGCGTTAATACAGTGGGCGGGTGCGTGACCCATCATGCCGTTGCCAATGCGTTTGGTTATCCATATATCGAGGCAGAGAGTTTGCTGTAGAGTTGACACTATAAGCAAAAATGTACCTGTTCACCTATCCTAGTTATCTTTTCAGTGAGTAAGTTTTGCCTGCGAGGTAAACTGCTAAGTAAAAAGGGGGCGAGATGCGAATCATGATTCGCATCTCGCCCCCTTTTTACTTAGCGGAATTCGCCCGAATAGGCGTTACGCTGCGTCCCGCAGGTGTCTCGACTGATATGGATGGGGTTCGATAACATAGGCTGCCTCATATGATTTGAGTGTGATTTGTAAACCATACCTCGTTTTAATGCTCTACGCCCAAAATGGTAGTACCCCCAACCTACCCGCTAGAAAACAACGGTTCGTCCTATCTAAGACAAATCTGATATAATAGTTGCAGCACCATTAATCTGTAACTGCTAGCCATATAGCCTCACAGTACAAATTGGCAATCTATCCCCTTTTTCCATCACCACTGTAGTCCAACGAAATTACTCTTCACCAAGAATTCAAAATATAGGAGAATAGTAGAATGATCCGACGCCGCTATAATAAAGTATTGACCCTGTTCATAATCATAGGTCTGTTGCTCGCCGCCTGTGCAGCACCCGCCGACGCCCCCACAGCAGACACCGGCTCTGCTACCGAAGGCGAAAGCATGGCAAGCGATGATGGCGCAATGGCCGAACCACAGATGGGCGGCACGCTTGTCATCGGGTCGAGCCAAGTACCGCGCCACTTGAACCCGTCCGTACAATCGGGCACCGCCACCGCCGTACCGGGCACGCAGCTCTTTGCCAGCCCGCTGCGCTACGACGAAAATTGGAACCCGCAGCCATATCTTGCCGAAAGCTGGGAAGTATCGGACGATGGCCTGAGCGTCACGCTCAACCTTGTGCAGGGCGCAACCTTCCACGACGGCGAGCCGATCACCTCTGCTGATGTGGCTTTCTCCATCGCCACCGTTCAAGCCAACCACCCTTTTAAGTCGATGTACGCGCCCGTCACCGGCGTGGACACGCCAGATGAGCATACTGCCGTCATCAATTTAGAACACCCACACCCCGCAATTTTGCTGGCGATGTCTTCTGCATTGCTGCCCATTATCCCAAAGCACATCTTCGATGATGGGCAAGATATGAAGAGCCATCCGCGAAATATGGATCCAGTTGGTTCTGGCCCCTTCAAGCTAGTCGAGCACGTACCGGGCGAAAACATCATCATGGAACGCTACGAAGATTTCTTCATCGAAGGACGCCCCTATCTGGATGAAATCGTCATCAAGATCAACCCTGATTCGAGCAGCCTTTTATTGAGCCTAGAACGTGGCGAGATTGACATGTACCCATTTATGTCGGACTCACGTGATATAAAACGTGTGTTTGAGTCAGAGGGTGTAAACGCCACGCCAGATGGATACGCAGCAGTTGGACCAATCAACTGGCTGGCCTTCAACACGCAGCACGAAATTCTAGGCGACAAGATGGTGCGCCAAGCTATCGCCTATGCTACCGACCGCGACTTTATTACCGGCGCACTACATGGTGGTTTCTCGCAGCCAGCCTACACGCCAATTACGGCTAGCAGCCCCTATGCCAATGCAGACATCGAACATTATGATGTCGATCTAGAGAAGGCCGCCTCCATGCTAGATGAAGCGGGCTACCCCGCCGACGATGACGGCAACCGTTTCTCGCTCACAATTGACTACATTCCCGGCCCGCCCGAACAGCAGCAGACGGTAGCCGAGTACCTCAAATCGCAACTGGCCGAAATCGGCATTCAAATCGACGTACGCGCCGCGCCAGATTTCCCAACATGGGCGCAGCGCATTAGCAACTACGACTTTGACATGACGATGGATATAGTCTTCAACTGGGGTGACCCCGTTATCGGCGTACACCGAACCTACATGAGCAGCAACATTGTCGAAGGCGTCATCTGGTCGAACACGCAGCAGTACGCCAACGACCGTGTCGATGAACTGCTCGACGCCGCAGGCAAAGCAACCGACGATGCAGAACGCGTCGCGCTCTACGCCGAGTTCCAAGAAATTGTGGCCGACGAGATGCCAATCTACTGGATCAATGCGCTGCCTTACCACACCGGCTACGGTGACCGCGTCCATAACGTGCCCTCCACCATTTGGGGTTCCATGGCTCCGATGGACGAGGTTTTTGTGACGGAATAGGTTTTTGACCTATATCTCTGCTAAACAAAAATAGTGAAGAGGTGATGGAGTGAGACCGCAACTACGCCTATAAGTACGGTTCTTTGTGGCTTCACCAAGTCACCTCTTCACTAAGTTATCTCTTTCACCAAGTCACGCACTACGTGCAAAATGCAACTACTCAAAACCCTGCTGCGCCGCATCTTCAACGCTGCGATACTCATACTGGCCGTTGTTGTCCTCAACTTCTTGCTGATCCAACTTGCCCCAGGCGATGTTGTCGATGTTATCGCGGGCGAAATGGGCGGCATCACCCTCGAAGATCGAGCGCAAATTGCGGCCACCTACGGGCTAGACAAACCAATCCTCACGCAACTTGGCGTCTATTTAGGCAAAGTTGTCACTGGCGACTTGGGTTATTCGTTCTATTTCAATACGCCCGTCACCAAGCTCATCTTCGCTCGACTTTGGCCCACTCTGCTTCTGGTTATGACCGCGCTCATCTTTGCCATTGTTGGCGGCACGCTGCTTGGCGTGTTGGCCTCGCGCAACCCCGAAGGCATCTTTAGCAGCATCGTTACCATTCTTGCGCTGGTCGGCTATTCGATGCCCGTTTTTTGGTCTGGCCTCATGTTGGTCATCCTCTTTGCCTCGATTTTTCCCATCTTTCCCGTTTCGGACATGCGCGACATTTTATACCGCGGCGGGCCGGTCGGTGCGGCCGTTGACGTCGCGCACCATTTGGTCTTGCCCGCGCTCTCGCTTGCCATCATTTATTTGGCACAATATAGCCGAATCTCGCGGGCGTCGATGTTAGAGGTACTCGGTTCCGACTATATACGTACAGCCCGTTCGAAAGGGTTGACAGAGTCCGTGGTCATTGGCAAACATGCGTTACGGAACGCGATTTTGCCCGTTGTGACCATCGCGGGCCTGCAATTTGGGGGCATGTTATCTGGTGCAGTGCTCGTCGAAAGCGTCTTCAACTGGCCCGGTCTCGGCACGCTCGCGTTCGATTCGATTCTGCGCCGCGACTTTCCCACTGTATTGGGTATCCTGCTGATGTCCTCCGTGATTGTTATTATCGCCAATCTGCTCACGGATCTGTTGTATCAGGTGATTGATCCGCGCATTGAATTGAAATCGTGATTCGTGGGACGTGATTCGTGGGGCGTGAATTAGATGAGATTGTTGTTGTGCCACGGGATACTCATTTCCCCACGCGAATCTCACGGGACGGACACGATGTATCATGCCCCTACAGGATTGTTCATTCACGCACCACGCACGACGTAACCTTCCACCACTCGAATAACAGGCCAGACATTTACAGTTCCACATTTATCTTAAGGATCTTCACACAATGAAAATCGGATTTATCGGCCTCGGCAACGTTGGTGGCAAACTATCGGGTAGCCTTTTGCGTAACGGCTTTGACCTCACTGTGCGCGACCTAGATCGTGCCGCCGCTCAACCATTTTTGGATCAAGGCGCGGCGTGGGCCGACTCGCCCAGAGAACTGGCCGAAGCCGTCGACGTCGTCATCACCTGCCTCCCCTCGCCCGCCGCGTCACGCGCCGTCATGGAAGCCGAAGATGGCATCCTCGCTGGGCTATCGCCGGGCATGGTCTGGCTCGAAATGAGCACCACAGACGAAGCCGAAGTCAAGCGCTTGGGAGCCATGGTCGAAGCCAAGGGCGCAACCCCAATGGACAGCCCCGTCTCGGGCGGCTGCCATCGGGCGGATACGGGCAACATCGCCATCTTTGCAGGCGGCACGCGCGAAGCCTTCGACAAAGTGTTGCCCCTTCTTACCACCATGGGGCGCAGAGTATTGCACACCGGGCCAATTGGCTCCGCATCCATTCTCAAAGTAGTCACCAACTATCTGGCATCGGTTCATCTGGTTGCGCTGGGCGAAGCGCTCACCGTCTCAAAAATGGCGGGCATGGACTTAAACACCGCGTACGAAGCGATCCGCATCTCGTCGGGCAACTCCTTCGTCCACGAGACCGAAAGTCAGGTTATCCTCAACGGCAGCTACGACATTAGCTTTACCATGGATCTGGTGCTCAAGGATATGGGCCTCTTTGCCGAAGTAGCCGAACGCGCCAATGTGCCGCTCGAAATATCGCCGCTTGTTATCGACATCTTCAAAGATGGTCAAGAGCGCTACGGTCCACGCGCGTGGTCATCGCAGATCGTCAAACGGCTGGAAGATGCCTGCGAGATCGAACTGCGCGGCGTCGGCTTCCCCGCGCAAATCACGGACGACGAGACGGAAGAGCCGGGGTATGAGGTCATACCGCGTTCTTGACAAGATGAAGGAATGACAGACTGACAAGATGACAATCGCTGAGTAATCAACAACTATTCTATTCTGCGGTTGTCATCTTGTCAGCCTTACACGGACTATAATTCAAGGAAGTAATATGTCTCAACCCGAACCCACCCTCCTAATCGATGAAGTACCAACTGACGTCACGCCCACCTATAGCCCGATGCGCGAGGCGTGGCGCATGTTTTTGCGCAACAAAGCCGCGGTGCTTGGATTAATTTTGTTTACAATCGTGCTGCTCTTTTCGCTTCTGGGACCATTTCTTTACAAGGTCGATCCATTTAAGATCGTGTGGCAGCCTTTTACCCCACCGGGCGAAGCGCCAACTGTGCCTTTAGGCACAAATCATCTGGGCCGCGACATGTTGGCCGGCCTGATCGACGGCGGCGACACCACGCTGCTGGTTGGCGCGATGGCCGCTGCCATTACCGTCATCATCGGGATCCTCGTGGGTGCGCTGGCGGGCTACTATGGCGGCTGGGTTGATGAAGTGCTGATGCGCGTCACTGAGTTCTTCCAAGTGCTGCCGCCGCTGCTCTTTGCCATGGTCATCGTGGCGCTCTTTTCGCCCAAGTTGCTCACTATTGCGATTGCCATTGGCGTGGTCAGTTGGCCGCAAACCGCGCGCCTAACGCGCGGCGAGTTCCTCAAGATCAAGAACTTGGAATATGTCTCCGCCGCCCGTGCGATTGGCACAAGCGACGCCTCCATCATCCGTGACGTAATCTTGCCCAACGCGCTGCCGCCGCTGATCGTCTCTGCAACGCTGATTATCGGCGTATCGATTCTCTTTGAGGCGGGGCTAAGCTTCTTGGGATTAGGCGATCCAAATGTGGTGAGTTGGGGGTCGATGATTGGAGAGGGACGTTCCAACATGCTGGATGCGTGGTGGCTAGTAACCATCCCCGGCATCGCGATCTTTTTGACGGTGCTGAGCATCAGCTTGATTGGGGACGGGCTGAACGATGCGTTTAATCCGAAGTTACGGGATCGGTAAAAATAAATTTATGGCCGTTCGCTCTGGACGTCAAAGAGAAATAAATCGTATTCGAATTGCGAACCGCGCTGCAGCTGTTGGTCGCTTAATGTTGGGTGATTTTGATACATGGCAAGACTTTCTACAAGCTGATATGCATATTTTGGAGAATATACCTAGGCGAAACCTGAAGTCAGGTAAATTCGATGTGCAACAACGCCTCTCTCCGGAAATAGAACGATTCTGCAACCAAAATTTTCAGGAAATGACAGAGTCGAATTTCTCTAAGTTATATGAAGACGTGAAGGCATTTCGAGGTATAGAAATGCCTTTATCAGAATTCGAGAAATGCATCGGCCAAATAATACAGCCCTGGTTTTCCAAACCGCTCTTCGGCGGAAGGTAGTTCCATCTCGGTCGAGTAGGCATCGGGCAATGCCGTCGTTGTATCGATATAGAAACCAAGATTAGTTTTCCAATATCTCTGAGGATAGACGGCGGCCATATAGAATATTTTCAGATCTAATGCGAGTTTGCGTGGTAACGTTTCAACAATCTCCATGACATCATTGCCGCATTGCGGATTGCGCAGCAATAGCGGAATAAGCGCCATACGCCGCCGTGAGTCATCACTTTCTAATAATGCAATAATCAGCTCGCGAGCGTTGCATTTTGTAGTGGATTGAAGTCTTCGCACTATTTGGCAATGATCGCTTCGGCTTTGACAGTTTGCACTACGTGCAAAGCTCAGCCTGCGCTATCTGCTCCCAAATATTGAAAAGATACGATTGAATAATGAAAAATTGTGTATACAAGCAGAGTATATCAAAGAATACGGCACTGTATCACCGTAAAATTGCCAGTGTAGACCCTGTCAGAATTACCAGTATGGATCCTGTCAGAATTACCAGGGTCAACTGTAATAGGGCACCCATGTTTCTAACCAGCCTATCCCATAAACAATTTTTTTGGTACAATCGAATCGACACATCTGTAAACAACTGGAGAAGATCAATTTGCTTGTCGCATCAATGCACTATGCGGATCGCAAATAAGGCACAAACTGGTGCTGTGCCACCTGCCAGCAGATTTCCCAGCTCCCTCATAAATTGCTTCTTCAACCCAAAGCGGATCTGCACATTCACTAAATACAAAACAAATGGCAAACCCTATGGAAACGAAAAAACCGATCCTTCAAGTACGCGATCTCACCGTGCAGTTTGGCAGCTTTACGGCTGTGGACAACCTCTCCTTCGATCTGCGCAGCGGGGAGACGCTAGCCATTGTTGGTGAATCCGGCTCGGGCAAATCGGTGACTGCGATGTCTATCATGCGGCTGATTGCCTTGGGATCGCGCGGGCGAATTACCTCCGGCCAGATCCTTTTTGATATGCCGCACTCGCACGCGAACGGCAGTGCTTTGTCTAATCAGTCAGATGGTGGTTTGATCGACTTGGTGCAGCAACCTGAACCGATTATGCGCAAGATTCGGGGCAACCATATTTCGATGATTTTTCAGGAGCCGCTGACGAGTCTGAACCCAGTTTATACGGTGGGTAATCAGATTATGGAAGCGATTATTCTGCATCAGGGGTTGACCAAGGAACAGGCGCGAACGCGGGCCGAAGAGATGATGCAACTGGTGCGCATCCCCGAGCCGAAGAAGCGATTGACCGAGTATCCGCATCAACTTTCTGGCGGAATGCGGCAGCGCGTGATGATTGCCATGGCGCTCTGCTGCGACCCGGCAGTGCTGATTGCTGATGAACCAACAACGGCGTTAGATGTAACGATTCAGGCACAAATTTTGAGTTTGATGAACGAGCTTCAGCGCGAGCTGAACACGGCGGTGATTATCATTACACATGATATGGGCGTGGTGGCCGAGGTGGCGGATCGGGCGCTGGTGATGCGAAATGCGCAGTTGGTCGAGTCGGGCGATGTGATGACGATTTTCAACAATCCGCAAGAAGCATATACTAAAGCGCTGCTCAATGCGGTGCCACGGCTAGGCAGTATGGCTGACAAGGTGCTGCCCGCCAAATTTCAGCTTGTGACCGATGCGCTGGTGCCGCTGGGCGTGGAGGTGGATCATGCGCCAGATTATGCCGCACCGCCGCTGCTCGAAGTGCGTGATCTGACGAAGCGATTTGCATTGAAGGGTCGGCGCAATGTGCACGCGGTGGAGGGTGTGTCGCTGACGCTTGCACCGGGCGAGACGCTGGCGGTGGTGGGCGAATCGGGCTGCGGCAAGTCGACGCTGGCCAATGTGATCATGAAGCTGCACGAGCCAAATAGTGGAAAGGTGATTCTGGATGGGGTGGACATTACGTATCTTTCGCCCAAGGAGATGCGACCCCACCGGCGCAAGATGCAGATGATCTTCCAGGATCCATTTGCCAGCTTGGATCCGCGGCGGCGGGTGGGCGAATCGGTGGCACAGCCGCTGCACGTTCATAAGATCGGCAATCGCAAAGAGATCGACGAAAAAGTGGCTTCGCTCTTTGAGCAGGTGGGTTTGCTGCCCGAACATCTGCAACTCTATCCACATCAATTTTCGGGCGGCCAGCGCCAGCGGATCTGCATTGCGCGCGCGCTGGCGTTGAATCCGCAACTGCTGCTGGCCGATGAAGCCGTCTCCGCACTGGATGTGTCGATTCAGGCGCAGGTGGTCAATTTGATGATGGATTTGCAGCAGGATTTGGGACTATCGTACCTTTTTATTTCGCACGACATGGCGGTGGTCGAGCGCATCAGTCATCGCGTAGCGGTGATGTATTTGGGGCAGATTGTAGAGCTTGGTCCGCGGCAGGCGATCTTCAACAACCCGCAACATTCGTACACGCAAAAGCTATTGTCGGCCGTCCCCATTGCGGATCCGGCGCGACGCACCGAACGCGCGATGTTAACGGGCGAGATCCCAAGCCCGATCCGTGCGGCGGGGGATGATCCGCAACTGGTGACGCATGTGGAGATCGAGCCGGGTCATTTTGTGGCGAAGGAGTAGGGGGTGGCATGGTCGCAGGGGCTTGTTGGACTTGACCTCTCCCTGTCCCTCTCCTATTTGAATGATATTATGAGTATTCGTGAATTATTTGCTGGAGAGGGGACCCGCTGAGGCTCTGGTTGCATGGTGAGCGGATAATTAGCGATAACAGTATTGGCATATTCGTTGCACGAAGCCGCTCGACAAGTCCCCTCCCCAGCAAGATATAGACTGACTACAATAAGATTCTCGAACAGGGGAGGGACAGGGAGGGGTTCTGTCCTGAATCAACCAAATACTGACGTATTCGCAACATGAAAGTCAAAATACCAGTCAAGTAAAAACCAGATTTAAGAAAGACATCGTCCCTAAAACAACTTAGCGACATTCCTCATCCCTATCACCAGCCTATTCGTATCGGGTAATTCCACAAAGCCATACCGTTGGTAAAACTTCGACGCATTCTCATTGAGCGCATCAACCACGACCGCCGCCGAGGCAACCGTAGCAGAATTTAGCACGCTACGATATAATGCATCCATAAGCAAAGCCTCGCCTAATCCTTTTCCCTGCTGGCTACTATCCACAGCCAGACGTCCGATCAATGTCGCTGGCTGCTGCTCGTAGCGTGCCAACCTCTTGCGCAGTGCCGCTGGCACATCCTTAGTCTTAACGCTTAATGCCGAAAGTGTATAGTAGCCCAACACGACAGAATCATCTGTGTCATCAGCATCAGTGTAAACAAAGACCGCCGCTGCGCCCCGCTTCACATCTTGGCTGGCATACTGTTTAATGTATCTATCCAGCGTTTCTTCGCCACACAAAAATCCATCACGTTTATGCTGTTTATCTAACGGCTTCGTTATTGGGACCAACCTGACTCCATATACTTGTTGGCCGCCTTGCGGATCGTATCGTTTGGCCCTGCGTCATCAAGTAACGCTTCGATGAATGCAACGCTCCCCTTGCGAGATAGCTGCATCACTTCATAGTCACGTATCAGATTCATTGCATGTGCCTGAGCGCTGGTAACGATGAACTCGTTGACTGACTTGTACCCAGCGATTGCCGCAGCTTGAGCAAACAACTCTTTTTGCTCTTCTGTTATTCGTGTTTCCAGTCTTGCTGTTTTTGTACTCTGCATAATGATATCCCTTGCTAAAGATAGACTATAGACATAGTACGTTAATATACCGTACAATGTCAACCTTTTGAAAAAAGTCAATACAAAAACCATGCTTGATTATCAAGTTGGCTTATACGCAGAATAACCTCAATTGCAAAGCTCTCCACCCCACTTGCACTAGATACGCCGATGCACTATCATTCGGTTTATATACCTCCAACAAAGTTCAATTCCATACCAAGGAAACCCACATGACCACCCAAAAAATATTCGTCAACGCCAACATCATCACAATGGATCCCGCCGCGCCCACCGCCGAAGCCATTGGCGTTAGCGGTGACACCATCAGCGTCGTCGGCACACGCGCTGCCGCCGAAAGCTGGGCGGCTAACTCTGGCGGCGGATCCCCCGAGATCATCGACCTCAACGGCGCGACCGTCGTCCCTGGCCTCATCGACTCGCACAGCCACATCACCGCCGGATCGCTTTGGGGCGCGCACGCCAACTGTAGCAGCGTCACCTGCCAAAGCATCGAAGACGTACAGGCACAGATCGAAGCATTGGCAAAGCAGAAGGAACCCGGTCAATGGGTGATGGGCTTTGGCTACGACGACACTGGCATCGCCGACATGCGCCACCTTACGTATGCAGATCTCGACGCCGTCAGCACCGAGCACCCCATCTTCATCTCGCACGTCAGCGGCCACCTCGCCTACATGAACAGCAAGGCGCTCGAACTCGCCGAGATCACCAGCGCAACGCCAAATCCCTCTGGCGGTGAGATCCACAAAGATGATGCGGGCGAACCGACCGGCCTGCTGCTCGAAAACGCAGCCTTCGATGCCCGCAAACTCCTGCCCCTCCCCGACCGCGACGGCATCAAAGAGCTGCTCCTCAAAAAAATTGCCGACTACAACGCCACCGGTCTCACCAGCACCCACGACGGCGGCATCGGCCTCTCCAGCAGCGGGCCCAACTTCATCTCGATCTTCAACGAGCTCGATAATGCAGACCAGCTTAATATCCGCGTCTACGGCAACATCATCATGCAAGCTTGGCCCGAATACAAAAAACTCGGCTTCGGTTGCGGCCAAGGCTCCAACTACTTCCGCATCGGTGGCGTCAAATGGTTCCAAGATGGCTCCATTCAAGGCCTAACCGGCGCACTGCTCGACGACTACCACGAAAAGCCCGGCTTGCGCAGCGAGCTTATCTATCCGCAAGAGCAACTCAACGAAATGTTCTGCGAAGCGCAAGCTGCGGGCGAACACATTATCGTTCACGGCAACGGCGATGCCGCCATCGAATCGATCCTGCAAGCGCTCGAACTGGCCCAAGAAAAGCATCCCCGCGAAGACAATCGCCACATGCTCATTCACTGCCAAATGGCCAACCCTGCCTATAACCACATCGAGCGCATCATCGCCCTCGGCGTCATCCCCAGCTACTTTATCAACCACATCTACTACTGGGGCGACCGCCACAAAGACATCTTCATCGGCCCCAAACGTGCCGCCCGCCTCAATCCACTTGGCTCTTCTTTGGAAAAAGGAATGATCTTTTCGGCTCACTCCGACTATCCAATCACGCCCATCGATCCGCTCTTTACCATCCATTGTGCAGTCAACCGCCTTACCCGCTCTGGCGACGTACTGGGGCCAGACGAGCGGATCTCGCCCCTTGAGGCATTGAAGACATTCACCACGCACGCGGCCCTTTGCAGCTTCGAGGAGGATATTAAAGGCAGCATCGAAGTGGGCAAGCTCGCCGACCTAACCGTGCTGTCGGACGACATTCTGACAGTCGAACCAACCACCATTAAGGACATTCAGATTCTGCGTACGGTCGTCGGTGGGAAGACTGTATTTGAGGCGTAATGGATAAGCTTATTCTAAAAAAACAGATATTCAAAACGGTGAAGTGAGCCTCAAAAGGTACACACGGTTGGGCGAGTTGTAGGACGGGTATGTCGCGAATGGGCCACAAAATGGTTTGCAGACGAATCTATTCTTGGCCCATTCACGGCCTGCGGGTTTTTGAACGCGGGCTCCTCCCTTCGTATTCGCTACAGCCGACTGATACACATATGCAGCTCGCTCTGCATCTACCGAAAAAGAAACGAGAAAAAGTCCATGCCAATCACGGGTGAATGCTTTTGCGGCACAATCAAATACAAACTCGAAGGCAACCTACGTGACGCGCGTTCCTGCCACTGTTCGCGCTGCCGTAAAGCATTTAGCGCGCAAGCATCCGCCTACGCGCTAGTCGATCCAAACGAATTTATGTGGGTGACCGGAGAGAGGAACCTAACTTCATACATTGACAATCATGGCTTTGGCCTGCAATTCTGCAAAACGTGCGGCTCGACCCTATGCGGCATCTATGACGGCGCTGTTCATGGCATCACATTGGGCTGCATCAATGGTGATCCAGAAATTGAAATCGGTATGCACATTTTTGTCGGTTCAAAAGCGAAATGGGAAACTATTCCCGCTGGCGTGCCGCATTATCAAGAAGAACCAACGGCCTAGTATGAAAGAAACGTCACGCGATCTGCAACAGCTACAGAAACTCATCGACCAAAGCATCAACCGAGCCGGATCCTTTCTGCGCAGCTCCTTCGAAATGCCAGAAAAGTCGCTCAACGCACAGCAGCTTGTCGACTATTTACAGGGAATGCCAACCGTTGTATTTTCCACGGTTACCTCTAAAGGGAAGCCGCTAACTGCGCCGATTTGCGCGCTCTTCTATCGTGGCCGCTTTTACATTCCAACTGTCGCAGAATCGCTGCGCGCCAAGCACATCAAGAGGCAATCTGCCGTTAGCCTCAGTCACTATATAGGCAACGATATCGCGGTGATTGTTCACGGCTATGCCACAGCTATTCCTGCTCAGGACGAGCGCTTTACGCCATTGGATAAGATCCATCGAAAAATTATGGGCACCTCCACCACCTCATGGGGTGAAGGCATTTTTCTCGAAATAGAGGCAGATCGACTGTACAGTTTTGTCCGCTATCCAGATAGATTCCGATAAATAATCCCAAGGACACAATGAACGTAAAATGGCGCAACCTATCGCTGCTGGCAATGGCGCTCTGGTTTTCTGGCCACCGCAGTCGTTCCCTCTCTTTACTCTTGGCCCTTGACCATCAACGTGCCAGCCTCGCGGCGTTTCTTGAACTGGTTTGACACCGATCGAATGGAGTATGGCAATCGCAACTGGAGGTGGTGGGGTATGGAGGCAGTCGACGGCAAAGTAACCGTGCCCAAAAAGACCAACGACCGCCAACTGCGGCCTGACCGCAATATCCCCACACCAGAAGATCACCCTCTATCCACCAGAGACGCTGCCGCACACGGTGCATACCCATATCGCTTGCTTCAACTGCGTGTACCTTTCGATACTCACAACTCTTATAACTAGCGGTGCTAGTTCGAAGCTGTAAAACAAGAGCCATTTACTTCTAGAAAAATCACCATCTGTGCTCAGTTTGGCCGCTCAGTGGACTCGATCTTCCTAAAAGGCTGTCAGAGAGAGATAGAAAAAAATGATTTTGCACTCAGATTGACTCAGATTTTTAGAAATAGGACGGCCATGATCCCATTTCGAGGCCATCCTGTGGCTAAATCTGAGTCAATCTGAGCAATCTGAGTATAGAAAATTTCTCTTCGTATTTAGGCGTAGACTACTGATATTCGGGCAACCACTCCCCGTGCGCCTCGATCAGATCATCCACTAAGCTCCAGATCTCGTCTAGGCTGAGTTCGGCAGCGGTGTGCGGATCGAGCATGGCGGCGTGATATATATGCTCGCGCTTGCCCGTTAATGCGGCTTCGACGGTGAGCGATTGCACGTTGATATTGGTCTGCATGAGCGCGGCCAAATGGGGTGGCAACTCTCCAATTGCGCTAGGCTGTACACCATTTTTGTCCACCAGACAGGGCACTTCAACGCAGCAACCATCGGGCAAATTATCAATTAATCCGTCGTTCGGCACATTGCCGTAGATCACACGCGGCTGGCCCGTTTCCATGCTGTGAATAATCTGCGAGCCATATTCGTGGCTACGTTTGACCTCGTTTAGCTCCTCAAAATTATGCACGACGAGCTGCATGTGATCTTCGGCCACACCCGCATTACGCATGGCAATCGCAAACTCTTTAGTCAGATCATCGTTTGGATTCTCTAATTTGCGGCGCATAAAATCCCAGCCCATAATCTGCACTTCGCAGCGCCGCAGATATTCGTCCAGCGGCACGTTGAATTCTTCGAGTAGATCGGGGCGATCGCGCTTGATAAACCACGGTACATACTCGGCAAAATGTTCGCTCGACTCTGTGACAAAGTAGCCCAATCGTTTGAACATTTCGTAGCGCGTTCGATTCCAATCTGGCACGCGCTCCTCTTCCAGCACGGCTTTAATTTTGGGGTATAGATCTTCGGTTCCGTTGCCGTTTTGGCGCTCGTAACGCAGGTAAAAGGCCATGTGGTTGATGCCCGCACAGACGTAATTAATCTCTTCGATTGGAATGTTAATATCCTCAGCCATCTGCTTGGCCGTCCCCTGTACGCTATGACACAGCCCCACTGTTTTGATCGACGTGGCACGATCAATGGCCCAGCAGTTCATTGCCATAGGATTCACATATTGCAGAAAGGTTACGTCGGGACAAAGCTCTTCCATGTCGTGACACATTTCGAGCAGCACAGGGATTGTGCGCAGCCCGCGCATGATGCCGCCAACGCCCAGTGTGTCACCAATCGTCTGCTGTAGCCCATATTTTTTTGGGATCTCAAAGTCAACAACTGTGCCGGGCTTATAGCCAGCAACCTGAAACATTGAAATTGCGTAATCTGCGCCATCCAACGCTTCACGCCGATCCAATGATTTTTCGATAGTAGGCGCGACGCCAAGCGTGGAGGCAATCTGCTGTGCGACAATTTCGGATGTATTTAAGCGTGTCTGGTCAATATCATGCAGAGAAATTGTCGCGTTTTCCAATTCAGGATAGCTAAGCACGTCGCCTATCAAATTCTTGGCAAAGATAGTGCTGCCAGCACCAATAAAAGTAATTTTTGGATTTGTCATAATTCTAGTCTCTCTAAAATAACTGGTTCTGTCTGAATTGGTGGGCTGTGGCACAGTTGTCTGGTATGCAGCGTCTTGACCTCATCCTATCCCCCTCCAAACCGCTTCACTGGTTCCCGAGGGGCCGTAAAAGAGGGGACCGCTACAGGATGCACAATTTTGCAAGTTGTTCGACCAGATTTTGCGTCCCAGATCAATTTCTCCCCACGTTTGGGGGAGGTTAAGAGGGGGTCTAACGTTGTCAACGGAGAATTTTTGCTACTTCCTACCAAATCTGACAGAACTAGAAAAATAAATTAAATCGATTATCGCGTTATGCGAACAAGCTGATTTGAAGCAATGTTTCTAATGATTGATTGCACACCATCTGGCCAGCGGATCTCAATTTGTTGGATCAACGTACCTGAGGGGAAACCAAAATGAATCCGGGCTGCATCGCCCGATAGATATCCGCTAGCAGCCTGAACGGTACGCATATAGCGTCCTTCGTCGGTCTGTACGAACAGCTGTGCGCCGATTGCGCGCCTGTTTTGGCTGGCGGGCCAGAGAAGGTCGATCTCAAGCGACGAGCCGCCACAAAGCTGATTTTCGAAGAGCTGCGCCGCGCTTAACAAATTGTTCACGACAATGTCAAGATCGCCATCGTTATCAAAGTCCGCCATACTCATCCCACGCCCGCTTCGTTTACCGTTTAGGCCCCAAGTGAGTGCAGGATCGAATCGTCTATTGCTACCGCTGTCTCGAACACGAACGTTACGTAAAGCCTGATTTTCTTCGACAAGTTCACTATTGGGTAGATGCCGAAATAGTTCGTTGGAGATCATGCCGTTCACAACATAAATATCGAGAAACCCGTCGTTGTCTAAGTCGCCAAATTTAGCCGACCAACTCCATCCCGTGGCATCGACACCGACGGCAGCGGCGCGATTTTCGAACTGATTTTCTACGTTGCGTACTTGAAAAACATTCTCCATAATTTGTGGATCATCAGGCACAGTCCCTAGCGTCATCATCTCTAACATTGGCTGCCATGCGGCCTTCGTATTGACATCGTCGGCATACGGCTGCATGTCCGTAGCAAAAAGTTCAACGGAGCCATCATTGTCGATATCGCCCACATCAAAGCTCATAGTGCTGTGAGTTGTCTGCACAAAGATCTCTGCGGCTATCCACCCATTTTCCGATTGATACCATGCTTGATCATAAAGCACAAAGTCATTACCAGCCAATAGGTCAATTCTCCCATCGACATTCAGATCAGTAGTTAGCAGCGCCAGTGCATTAGCGCGCTCGGCCAAACGATCTGCCACAAAATAGGGAAGCTGTTCGGCTCTATTTTGATTGACCCGAGTCTGATTTTCGTAGAAAAAGATGCCTGCTCCGTTACTCAACATAAATGAGCTGCCGAGCATCTTTTCTAGGGCTGCATCATACGAGCCAGTAACCAAATCGAGATCGCCATCTGCATCAAAGTCGGCCCAGTTCATCGAATATGCAGGCTCACGTACGCCCGTAAGCGTCTTCTGTTCGAAATAGGAGCCAGCGCTATCTCCAGCTAAATTACGCCAGTAGCTAATTGACCCTGGCGGCGTTGTGAAGACAATATCGAACCATCCATCTGCATCCACATCCACCGTTGTCACGCCGCGCGAATTGCCGTGGCTCAACGTCTCTTGTGTAAAGCGTAACTCGCCCTGGTTCCACAAGATTGTGTTGAGTCCAGCCAAATTGGCCAGCACAATATCGATATCGCCGTCGTTATCCAAATCATTCACCGCTACGCCAGATCCCGCACCATCAAACATGCTGATCGGCTCGGCTGCAACTGTCGTCACGTGCGCTAAATCGTGCGCCACAAACCGCGTGGTACATGCGGCTGGTTGTGCGAATGGCTGCTGCATAACGTGCAGCCCATCAACTTCTGCTTCTATTATAACAGCAGCAGCTTCGATCTCTGGCCTATCGGAAGGCAGCAAAACGTTGCATCCTGCAAGATACAGAAGTATCGCTCCCCAAAAAAGTCTCGTCCCATTTTTGCATCTTAAAGCGTGGTACGGAACTTTTTTGGGCAAGTATAGCGCAATTGATTGAAGCAAACAAACATTTTTTAAAACATGTCTGGCCGATAACATATTTCTCGCTAAAAAAATCATCCACGACTGAGCCTATAAGTATAAAGACGGATTGATTACCTGATAACGCGTAATCAATCCGTCTTTGTAAAAACCTTAGTCGTCAGTCAAACTTAGCCTATCGTTCTTCGAAAAAGCTCCGTGCTACATCTCAAGATGCAGCGATAGCTTATTGGAATGTTGCGTTGACTTCTTCGCTTGCAGTAGAAAGAACTTCTTCTGCGCTACCTTCACCCAAAAAGATCTTGTCCATTGCTTCGCCCATGATAGAGGTAATGGTTGACGCATTGTCAGTAACCGGAAAAAGGAATGTACCATTTTCTTCGAGTGCTTGCTCTGTGAAGGCAGAGATGTCCAAGTCGCGTGATGCATATGCTTCCTGCGCACGAATAACTGCCTCTTCCTGTGCCGGGAAGACAACGCCAGCGTCGCCTACAATATTGGCACATTCTGCTGAAGCAAGATGCTTAACCAGTAGCCATGATTCTTCTGGATGGTCGGTGCCTATCCAGATTGAGTCAGCCAACCCATTAAACATGCTCTTGCGACCTTCGGGGCCGATGGGCAAGCGAGCAAAGCCAACTGGGAACTCGGTGTTTCCGCCATAGAAGCCGATCATCCAAGAACCATCAGTTGTCATGGCCGCGTTACCAGACGCAAACATTGTGCTTGATCCCAAGCTAGAAACTTCTTCGAATGGTGCAGCAATGCCTTTATCTAGCGACAGTCCGGCGTACCAGTCAATTGTGTCGATGAATTTTTCGTCATCATAATAATACTTGGTGTCATATAGACCATCATTAAACGACCAACCATTGCTCACAGCGAATGAACTCCACTGCACCTGACCATATGCATCGGCACCAGCATAATCCAGTGCCAAGCCATACTGCTCTACATTATCGGCGTCAAAATCTGCGCTGGTTGCATCATTGCCGTTTGCATCAAGCGTCACCTTAGCAGCAATCTCTTCAAAGCTGCCGCCATCTTGTGCGTTCCAGTCCGCGTTGTTCAATTCTTCTTCAGTTACACCAGCAGCAGCCAGCATATCTTTGTTATAGATCACGGCAATGGTATCCCAATCCTTGGGCAGGCCAAAGCGTTCGCCATCTCGTGCCCATAGATCAGCAAGACCTTCCAGATACATATCCAGATCAACGCCATCTCGTTCTACAAAAGGTTGAATATCAGTAAGCTGGCCGTTTACGGCAAACTCTGGATATTTGGCAAGGTGATTTGTGAAAACGTCTGGTGCGTTGCCTGCAACCATGCCTGTCTGAATACCATCCCAATAATCGCCCCAACCTAGCTGCTCGATCTCAACCGTAATATTAGGATTTTCCTCCATAAAACCGGCCACACACTGCTCATATGCAGGAAGCTGATTGGCATCCCATAACATATAGCGCAAAGAGACAGCCTCATCACTCATGCTCCCGTCATCACCGCCAGTCGCGCCACCATCAGTCGGTGCCGGACATGCAACCAGCACAAGACTTGTAATGATTGCCATCGCGGCAAAAACAAATGATCGTCGTTGAAACATATGATTCTCCTTAATTAAATAAACATACATAGATAAAAATCTAAATACAGGCCCATATAGGCGGCAAATTACAGTTATCCATTTACTCTTAAAGAATGTAGACAATTGCAATCGCATGCCGGACATGAGCCAGAATATATAGCTCCTAAAAAAGTTCTATCCTATTCCTGTTTTTACTGATTCTAAGATTTCTGCCCAAAAAGGTCGTGCTGACATCAAGCATTCCGCAAAATCGTCAGTCAATATTCGTATCGATAACGATGCTTTTCTTAGCGCTTTTGCGGAATATTTTCTCCGACTTCAATGGACTTTTCAAACGGCTTCTGACATTTTCTGCAACCACAGAAAATGTCAGAGCTAGATTATTTGAAATATAGTACGGAACTTTTTTTGAATCTCTCCGACAAATGGCTAGCTTATTTAAAGCCGGTAAATTGAATTGAATCTAGCACTTGGCGTCCAACAACCATGAAAATTATTATTGTTGGAATAATTGCCAGCGTTGTACCAGCCATCAAGCCACTCCAGTCTGGTGCGCCCTGCGGCGTTTGCGAGCGGAAAATGCCCAGCGCAACCGTCAGCACGCGCACGCTTTCATCTTTACCAACAATCAGCGGCCACAGATATTCGTTCCACGCTGTAATAAAGGTGATGATTGCCAGCGTTACCAGCGGTGGGCGGCTGATGGGCAAAATAATGCGCCAGAAAATTGTAAAAATTCCGGCATTGTCCATCTTCGCCGCCTCTTCAATTTCATGATTAACCCCCAGAAAAAATTGCCGCAAGAAAAAGACCGCAAACGGGGTCATGAAAAAGAACGGAGCAACCATCCCCACAAATGTATCCAGCAGCTCTAGCTGACGCATGAGAATAAAATTTGGGATCAGCGTAACAATAGGTGGAACCATCAGCGCCGCAATATAGATTGTAAAAATCGTATCGCGCAGAGGAAATTTTAGGCGAGCAAATGCATATGCCGCCAACGCGCTAAAGAAAGTTTGTGCAACGGCGATCGTAGACGCGAAGATAAACGAATTACGTAAAAAGAGGAAAAAATTAATCGTCTGACCAGATCCGCCAGCCGCAACCGCCTCATCCGTACTTAGGAAGCCGAGTACACGCAGAAAATTATTCCACGTGAACCCCACCGGCAAAAGGGATTCCGCATCTGTATAGACTAAACTAGGTGTTGTCCAAGCGGTACGCAACACCCACCAGAAAGGGAAGATCGTAATAAAGAGATAAACGATCAGCAGCGCCCACATAAAAATGCGTCCCCAATTTATGCTGCTTTTACCTTCTGTTACATAGGTCGTTGTCATAGTTTTTTGATATCCTGTTCGTTCAATTACAGATCGCTCTCATCTGCTCGCATAATCCACATTTGTGCAAAGCTCACAACAATCAAAATCAGGAAGAGCGCAATCGAAATAGTGGTCGCATATCCTAAATCAAAGCGCACAAATGCACGCTCATAAATAAGCCAATTCATCACCTTTGTCGCGTCAATCGGGCCACCCTGCGTTGTAATCGCAACCGTATCAAAAATCTGGAAAGAGCCAATCACCGAAGTAACGAGCACAAAGATTAATACGGGGCGCAAAAGTGGAATGGTGATTTGGAAAAACATGCGGGACTCAGAAGCACCGTCAATTGCACCTGCTTCATAAACCGATGCCGGAATCGTCTGAATACCGGCAAAAATCAGCAGTGCCGTATACCCCATATGCCGCCATATATTAATCCCTGCAATTGTCGCAATAGCGGTCGACGTTTGGCCCAAAAATGGTATCGAATCCAACCCAATCGACTCTAAGCCAACATTGACCAACCCAAGCGTTGGATCAAGCAGCCACAGCCACAGTAGACCCACTATCACATTTGGCATCAACCATGGCAGCAAAATGATTCCGCGTACCAGCGTCGACTTTGTCACCCGATCCATCATCACTGCAACAACTATCGCAATCAGTGTCTGAATCGGAATATTAAGCAGCACATAGGCCATCGTCACGCGCAACGAATTCCAAAACGCATCATCTTGCAGCAAATTCTGATAATTTTCCAACCCCACGCCTTGCGGACCGCGAAACAGATTCCCATCGGTAAAACTCAACATCAGGCCACGCACGGCAGGAACAGCATAAAAGGCGATAAAACCAATCAAGCTCGGCAATAGAAAAAGCCACGCAACCATCGTTTCAGTTTTGAGCCATGGCTTTAACCAGTTAGGTCGAGATGACTTTGCATCAATTGCAATATTGCTCATAAGGAGTTTTCTACCGTGTATAAAATTAGGGACTATTCAAATAAGCCGGACATACTTATCAAATAACCGTTTAGCCCTCCGCCAGTTGAGTAAGCCATAATAATATCTGGCTAATATCAAACCAAGGGGAACTAGATGCTTACCTTGTCAGATGCTTATCGAAATAGTTATCGTAGTGGGTCTACAATTTAAAATGCAAGACCCGTCGCTAAGCCAAGAATCTTGCACTGCAGCGGATAAATTTTTATCTTAATACGTATTTTGGTTCGTTACAAAAGGGAAGGGGTTGGGCAAAATAATATCTATCTATCAAGCAAAATCTACCCATCTAAGCAGATCGATAACACTAAGCAGATCGATAACACTCAAAAGATCACTATTTTCATCAAAGAATACTGCATTAAGCAGCTGTTTTCTTGAAGTATTCAGTACCATTTTTGACCTATCCTGCACCATAGTTTCCGCACCAGAGTTCCTTCTAGTACGCAGTACTATATTAAATCAATTCTACTCGATTATTTCTTTTTTGAAAAGGCTGACCATAGAACAAAGGTCGTTCTGTCGAATTTGGTGGGTACTTTGAAAATTTGGCCAGAAACTTTTTTACTCACCAAATCTGACAGAAGCAGGAGTAAATATATATCCACTAGTAGCATCACTCGTTCAAGGCACGCGCCCTGTGCTTTTTGCGATATTTCAAAGGCGACAGACCAATCTCTTTACGAAAAGAGCGGCTAAAGTACGTTGGATCATTAAATCCAACGCTAGCCCCAACCTCTGTCACGGCAAGAGAGGACGCCTCAAGCAGCTCTGTTGCGCGAGAAATTCGATACTGAAGCAAATACTTCCAAGGCGAGCAGCCTATCCTCTTGCGAAAGACGCGCGTAACATAATCCGCACTCACACCAACCGAATCGGCAATTTGCTGACGCGTAATCGCCACAGCATAATTCGCATGAATATAAGCCACAATCTGCTGCACAAGTTGATCATTTTCCAGAATAGAATCCACGTTCTGCTGATTAAGACATGCTAAATCTCGGCCCGAACCAGCCATCATTCCTTTCCGTTTGTCTCCCTTCACACCAGCCATTCGAGCCGCAGCGTACAGTTGCATATTTCGGATCGCCACACCAACCTGATCCGCTAATGTTTGCAGCGCGTCTAGCTGAATCTGTGCATGCTGCGTCACATGCTTGCTATGCAGATCCAGCACGCCCATCATTGTCTGCCCCAAGCGGATAGGCAGCACCACGCGCGATCGCGTATTGGGCCAAGATAGATCCGGCATAAAGCGTTGACTATTGCGCGTATCGGGCAAATAGATCGGCTGATTGCGCAGCAGCGCTTGCCCCAAAACGCCCGACTCTGCAACGGCAAGAGAGATGCCATTCATAATGCCCTCACCATGCTCAGCGTCAATAGTTAGTGCATCGGCGGGCAGCATAGAAATATCAAAATCCGAATCAGAATGATTTAAGATCAGCGATTGCGTCTCCTCGTGCCACAGAAATATTTGTACATCATCATACTCGTAGTTCACGCGGATGAGCTCTGCCAAACCATGCGACAGCTCCGGCCAATCCAAAAAAAGCCCAATTCGTCGATTGATCTCCAGCGTTGTCTCCATCTGCCGTAGACGCTGCTGCTCCTGACGCCGATTTACATCCACAAGCCGAGTGGGCAAACTTGCGATAGCTATCAACTTTTGTATAGCAACCTCAGCCACATTTTCCGAAGTAACCAGCGAAGTACGGTAGTTAAAATGACTGGGCATCGGTTTGCCTAGCGCAGCAGCATACGCGTACTCCACCATCTTGCGCCCCAAATCCACGGCAGATGTCTCCACCGTTGCTGCAAGCGAGCCATCCAAAATTGCCGAAAGCGCCAGCGGATCGCCATTTAACCCCACAATTTGCGTGCGTTCATTTGTTAGCCCAAGCTCTTGGCCCACATCGCGTACCGCCAGCGCAATCGAATCCGATAGCCCAAAGACACCATCAAATGGATCCATCTCTGCAAGCGTGCTATCGTCCGCAACAGCAATCTGCATCTCTGCACAGGCTTGCTCATAGCGCCAGCGCGTTTGCACATGATGGATAGAAATTTCTGGGAAACTCTGCATCAGATCGGTAAAGCCACGGATACGTGTCGAAGCAGAATCAACGCTCTCCACCATACCTCCAACAAGCAATACGCGTCCTTTGGCTGAAAGTTGCTCTGCCAAAAATTGACCTGCCAATTGCGCAGCATCATACAGTCCAGATGGCGAAATCAGCAGCGGATGGGTTAGCTCGCGCTCAATATTTGCAACCAATGGCAGCCCCGACTGGAGAACGTGCAGCGCCAAATGATCCGAAATATTGCTAATAATCAGTGCATCTAATTCACGCGCCAAAAATTCTTCGATTAGCTGAACTTGAATTTCACCTGAAAGTGGGAGGAGATCGGTGGCAAGCGGGACCAATGTTATCTGTAGTTCGCGGGCGCGCTGTTCTGCGGCTTCGCGCACCTGCACCCAAAAGGGATCGTGCGGCAATATCTGGGATCCAATGCGGATGGTTTGGGTCATAAGAGGCGCCGACAGGCAATGGCATGAGGATATTTCATGTAGGGGCTCATATCATAGGTGCAAACTCAAACAGTCGGTCGCTCTAGCGAGATCTAGTGCTTGCGAAGCAGTTGTATTGCGATACCCGACGGGTTTACATTGCATAGTCATAACTCGTGTGCATCGCTCTGGTTTCTTAGCTCGACTTTGTACGTTTTTGGGCAGAGGCGCAATTTTCGAGTTGGTGCATGTATTGACCTCACCCTAGCCCTCTCCTGTGGAGAGGGCTAGGGTGAGGTCAATACGTTGTCTACGGGTAGACCCATAAAAATATAAATATTGACGATATGCTATCCTTTCAACCCTGTCAGTGAAATTCCCTCAATAAAGGTACGTTGAGTCAAGAAGAACGCGATCAGAATTGGGACTGTAATAATGGTGCTGACGGCCATCAGATAAGGATAGGCCAATGCGACATTGGCAATAGAGGCAATCGTACGGCGCAGCGACTCTAACCCCAAAGCAAGCACATATTGTTCTTCGCGGCGCAAGTAAATAAGGGGACCAAGATATTCATTCCAAGTGTTCATAAAGGTAAAAAGTGCTACCACCATTAGGGCGGGCTTGGTAAGCGGCAAAATGATGCGCCACATGGTTATAAACTCGTTTGCACCATCAATACGCGCAGCATCCGACAACTCTGTGGGGATCCCCATAAAGAATTGCCGCAGCATAAAGATGAAGTAGGGAGCCCCAAAGAAAGCTGGTACTACAAGGGGCAGAAATGTGTTGACCCAACCGAAATTTTTGAAGATGATAAAAAGTGGCACCATCGTCACTTGAAACGGCACCATCATTGTCGCTAAGCAAACAAAAAAGAATATATTGCGGCCTTTCCACTGGATGCGAGAAAAACCGTAAGCAACAAATGCCGAGGAGAGCGTAACGCCAATAGTCACAGGCAGCGCATAGCGAAAAACCGTATTAAATGCGTACAAATTAAAGTCATGAGTAGCCCACGCATTAATAAAGTTCTCTGGATAAGCAGGATTTGGAAACCAAACTGGCGGTACGGTATAAACCTGAGCATCGTCCTTGACCGCAGAGGATGCCATCCAGAACATTGGCAATAGAAAGCTAAAAGCAAGAGCGGTCAACAATAAATATTTCAGAATCGTACCGAACACAGAAGCAATGGTCCAACGCGGTGCCTTCCGCAGCGTCTGCTCGGTCGCAGATACAGTTTGTGGTGTGGATGTGGCTTGAACTGACATGTATAGCTACTCCTTATTGCCGTAAATCGAAAAGCCCTAAATTGGGGAACCTGTTGTTTTAGGTCATTCTGAAAAACAATTTATCTGGAACCAGCGCTCTACTCGTCACCACTGCCATAGAAAACCCAGCGCTCAGATGTTCGGAAAAGAATAATCGTAAAGATGACAATAACAACAAAGAGAATCCAAGCCAATGCAGATGCCTTCCCCATACGCAGATATTCAAATGCATTGCGGTAGAGGAAGAGCGTATAAAGCTCTGTCGATGAATTCGGCCCGCCCTGTGTTAAGAGCCAAGGCAATGTAAAGTTCTGGAAACCATAGATGAGGGCTATGACCATATTGAAGAGAATCACCGGCGTACACATGGGAACGGTGATGTTCTTAAATTTTTGCCATGCACCGGCCCCATCAACCGTGGCGGCTTCATAAAGCGAGCGGGGCACATCCTGCAATGTTGCCAGAAAGATGACCATGGCGTTGCCCTGCGCCCATAGGTGGATCATAATTAGGGTAGGCTTGGCAAGGGCGGGGTTTGCAATGAAGGGAATAATGGGCAATCCGATTGCCTGTAATGCGCCATTAATTGCACCATATTGTACGTTGAGCAAAAACTGCCAGACCATCGCCGTTACAAAGGCCGGAATAATTGCTGGAAAGAAAAAGATAGCGCGCCATGCCGAACGACCGCGAATTTCTGTGTTAAGCAATATCGCCAACAGGAAGGCAGATGCAACACCAAGCGGTGCGCTTAGCCCCACATAGTAGAGTGTATTATAGGTGACGGTGCCAAAGAGAGGATCTTCTGTAAAAATTTCGACATAGTTGCGCAGACCAATAAAGACCGGATCGCGCAGCAGATCGTAGCGTGTCAAACTAAAACGAAGCGATGAAATAAGCGGATAGAGTGTCCACAGAGAAAAGCCAAGCAGCCATGGTGAGATAAAAGTAAGCCCTGTGAAAAAATTTCGTCGCTCCGAAGTGGTCATGCCAAACCACAGCTTTTTAGGGGCAGTTGATACGGCCATTATTAACCTCGAATTTGCGTGTGCTGGTTCGAGAGACAGTAACTGTCTCTCGAACCAGCACACGCAGTTAGATCAAAACACCCTGAATCTATGCAAAACCAGCGTTTTTGTATTCTTCCTCGCAACGGCGCTGATACTCAGCCGCAGCTTCAGCCGCAGTTATTTCTCCACGATATTGAGACTCGCGCAGTTGGGCAAACTGGGTGTTTACAAAACCAGTAATCGGACAGCGAGCGGGCGATGACCACTCGGTGGCTTCCTCGATCGAGTTGAAGTAAAAGTCAAGCCCTGGATAGACGCTAGGATCAGTCTGCTCAATATAAGGAATCATACCGGGTAGCCAGCCGCTTGTTTCATAGATAGCATCCATGGCTAGAGTGGTATTCAGAAACTCGGATACTTCAAACATCTTTTCGGTTTCCGGAGCCTCGTCAAAGAAGAGAACGTAATGCCCACCGGTACCCTGAGGATTAACGCCTTCGCGCCCTGCAGGAACAGGAGCCCACGAGACGCGATGTGTAATATCTGGGGCATCGATAGTGACGCCGCCTGGCCGCCAGTAGCCGTCGATCATCATGGCCTGCACTTTGGCACTGTAAGAGCCGCCCCACATGCCTTGGCCTTCAACCTGGCGCATCCCGGCCATGTTATCTGGGCCTGCAATTTTGTAGAATTCGCCCATGATATCAAATGCCTGAACCATATTTTCGTTGTCTAAATCAAACGAGCCTGTTTCAGCATCAAACCACTTCCACCCCCAAGAAACTGCGGGAAAGAAGCCATCCTGAATTTTTATATTGCCACCCATTGCGTCGTATGGATCTAACCCTATTTGCGTCATATTTCCCGCATCATCAAACTTCGTGAGCGCCTCGTGCCAAACGAGCGTTTCTTCCCAAGTAGTTGGTGGGCTGTCTGGATCTAAGCCAGCCTCTTCGACCATACCCTGATTATAGTTCAACCCATAGCGGAGGAAGCCTTCATTGGCGGGCACACCATACATAACGCCTTCGTGGAAAGCATCGACCCACGTGCCGTCAAAATAGAGTTCTTTCTTAACAATGTCGCTCGTCGATACCCAATCATCAATCGGCTGACAAACACCACGCGCCATATAATCTAGATACTCAATGTTAGAGCCACCATCGGGCGGATCACCCGCAGCTACGGCAGTCAGCATCACTTCGCCATCGGAATCACCTTTGGTCTCTATCGAATAATTGCCTAAAATCTCTTTGAATTCTTCGGTTTCCTTCATCATATCCCAAGTAGTTCCAGCATAATTGCCGCCCCAGCCAAACCAATAGCGCACAGTGCCGCCATCGCTAGCGGGTGCAGATCCATCAGAAGGTGCTGATGTGCCGGATGAACACGCGGCCAAAAGCAGACTAGATGTGGCAAAGCCCGTTACGCGTAAAAAGTCGCGTCGGCTCATAGATTTTTTTTCTTCCATAAAAATTCTCCTAAAAATTTTTAGTCTAAATGCACAGTGGACATTAATAAAGGATACGATACGCAAACACCGCTCAAAAGAAGACATTCCTTAAGTGGTATATAAACGCGTCATCACTATTCTTTTTACATTGAGACAATTACGAAGTTGGTATATTAGTTGAGGGTAAGGAGTCGATGAGATTTATTATATGGGTTGATGGCTCGAATGTCAAACGTCTATAATCGAGCGCAATTATAGGGGCGCTCACTCAAATTTACTCGAATGCCAAAGGAGACTATTTCATGGTCTAAGCAGTGGACAAGCGTGGGTTGGAGAAGGGAGTGGTCATAGCGCGCATGGAACAACGGCTTCAAAACCGATGGGGGAAGCGCGTTCGGAGTGGAGGGTGTAGCCGTATGTGGAGTGGCGGTGTAGCGAGGGGTTATAAAGTTCGCGCTCACAACCGAGCGCAAACTTTATTTCTGACTAAGGCCATAGGAAAAAATCAACGAGCCACCTAGTGGAAAAAGTCATTCTCTAGTGCGGATGCATTACGTGTTCCGGCGTTAGAAAATGCCTTCTCCGCGACGGACTTATTCCTTTTCTGTAGCCTAATTTGCCGCCACAACTGGAATAAATAATTTCATACTGTTGTCTACAACAGACTCAAAGGTCATCGGCGGGATAGTCGAGCTGCCTATGGGTGGCAGCTCAATGATTTCATCATTAAACGTGTGGCCAGCAGCGCTGATTGTTAATGAATATGAACCCTGATACAGGTTTGAAAAAGTGGCGTTACCATTCGCATCTGCCTGCGTCGTATAAATTAATCCAGTTGCCTGTGAGGTCAGCTTTACGATAGAAAATGGTATGCCCGTTGCATCATCACCATTTTGCAAGCGAAGTGGAAAGGAAAGCGGCTGAGCACAAATTGATGTCGCCTGCACGGTTTCTGCAACGGTCGCACCAGCCATAACGGTGACTGCACTGCTTGGGAAAGTTGCCACACCTGCATTGGCGCTTAATGTAAACGAATCCCCCCCATTATTAGCGTAAAGGGCGGGGATCGATGCAACGCCCGCTGCATTGGTCCGTGCGGCGTACTGATAGCCTGTAAAGTCATCAGTCAATGTGACCAATGCATCCGAAAGAGCCGAGCCATCGCAATTTAAAAGTGTTACATCAGCAGAAGCGGGACTTTGCGCCATCGCCACGGCTGCTTCTACATTTAGCCGACCATAACCATACGTATGATTTGGCGTAACGGGCGAATTGCTTTCCCCACAAAAATTGGTGTCGACAGCCGTGGCACTCTTGATCAACACCTGCTCGGTTAAATCAATCTCGCCGATTAGCTGAGACGCAGCAGACCAGATCAACGCGCTTGCGCCAGCAACATGGGGTGCAGACATACTCGTGCCCTGTATTGTACGATAAGGTGAGTTTGTTGATCGATAGGTAGGCCATGCTGATTCAATCGCCGCACCAGGTGCCACAATATCTGGCTTGGCTCGTCCACTGCCGTCAATTGTTACAGGGCCACGGCTGCTAAAGCTCGTAATGTCTCCACTTGCATCATGCGCCCCCACACTGAACGAAGCATCATGAATCGCAATGGGATTCTTCACCGTTGAACAGGAGTTAGCGGTGCTTCTTCCCTCGTTACCAGCCGATGCAACCACCATAATCCCCGCAGCGCGAACCGTTTCGACGACCTGTCGTAAATCATCTGGATCGCACCCTTCTTCGGGTGGGCAAGCCCAAGAGTTATTAATGATATGTGGCGCTAAAGCCGGATTACCGTCAGTAAACTTATTACCATCTTGTGGATAGGGCGCTAAGAAAAATTCGAAACATGCTGTATAGCTGGCAATCGTACCCGTGCCGTTATCCATATTGCGGCAGCCGATCCACTCGGCATCTGGAGCCATGCCAATCGTTGCCCCACCAACACCCGTTGTATCGCCGAGCAATGTGCCCACCGTATGGGTACCGTGACCATTATCATCACACGGCACTTGCGCATCATTTTCACAACCAGTAGATGGTCGGCCCGTTGATCCCCACGCATCAAACCAATTATTCGCATGGGTAGCGACCCCTGCATCCGCATCCCAGCCTCGATAATTTTTTTTCAAAGCAGGATGGGTCCATTCCACGCCAGTATCTTGGCTAGCAAGAATGATACCTTGGCCCGTATACCCTTGCGCCCAAACGTTTGGTGCGCCAGTATATGCAAGGCCATATGGCTGCTGTACAACGCTCGCCGCAGATAGCGTCATTTCGGGGGAGTCTAACGTATCTTCACCTTCTGGAATACCAAGCTCTGTAAGCCACGACCAACTTTTATGTAGATAGCGGGCGCTGCTGTCTACTTCAACCGCACGCTCGTCGTTCTCCGTGTCACCATCATCCAAGGCTAACTGACCGCGAACCCATGGGTTTGGAATAAGCCGATCCACATCGGAACGTTTACGCAACTGACTTACAAGCGCAATATCACCGGTAACCTCAATCATGTTAACGATATAAAAAGAGCGATACGGAATTTTCTGCCGTTCGAGCATTGCACGCAAGCCTTGTTGGCTTTGATATGCCTCGTGTGTAAGTGAATTGTAGATCGCCGTTGCTCGGGCAACTCGAGACGCTGCGCCAACCTTCTCACTTAGCTGAGTAGCAGAAAGCACCTCTTCAACATCTGGTTGCTCTTGCAGCACAATCAAGAAAGAGATCGGACCACTAGCCTCTGCAAACTGTCTTTGTAAAAACGTACTGACCTCTACAGCTTGTTGCGATATAGACGCCGATTGCTCTGTGCGGCTGGCCTGGATTTGATTACCCTGTGCCTTTTCGGTTAGTGGAACAGCCTGTGCCTGTATTGTAGAAACATTTCCAATGCTAATAAACATGGAAAAGATAAGTGCGAATGTATAATAAAGTCTTATTTTTGACAGCATATAAGTCAACTGTGGCTCCCTAAATATTCGATGGTGTCTGTGCAGTAGTCACTCAGTCGAGGGTCAAGCTCTGTGGCAAGATCTCTATAAAAGTTCTATACAATTATATAATACAATTTTAGTGAAATTTACGTACCAAAATCCTTGCAAAATTATAAAACAAAATTCTTAGGCCATTCTAAAAAATATACAGCATGGCATCAAGCCACTCCAGAGAAGCTCTAGAATCCATACACTTATTTTTTTGTAATCGTCCATCCCGCCCGCCGGTTAAGTGCTGCGGTTGTATGCAGCCTGAAAGTATAGCGGCTGTATCGAAATCAAGCAGGAGCGGAACGATTACTATATTTTTTAGATTAGCCTTACACTAATTCTATAGTATTTTATCTCCGTGCTGCTGCATCATTTAATAGAATGTGTTGCGTCAATAGTATGAGCATGTTAGGATCGTTCTACTCCAACATCCGTCCTATCCGTTTTGATGGGGAATAGGCCATTCCAAAAAATAATGCTCATATGGGCGGCAAACTACTCCAGCAAACCTCTAGAATCCGTATAATCATTTTTTCAGATTAGCCTAAATCTAGTAATAAGCCCGCCCAACATAATATTAAAGACATTATTGTTCGGAATTCGTTACGCTCAATTTTTGATTTCTTTCAAAGATTCTTGCTAAAACAGTACCCACAGTTTGGTTGATATATCGTACGAAGGAATGAAAAATTTACAAACACAATTATCCGCAAACCCTGTTTTTACGCTTTATATTTACAATTCTTGCCGCAGCATCCTTGCTCTTATTCTCCCTACTTTTCATCTCGGGCAATGGTTCGCAAGCCAACCAAAACAAACCGCTTGCTTACTCGCCAGCCGCAGAGCCCGAAGCAGCGCAAGAAGTAGCGCAGAAGGGATTTATTTTACAATATCCCGAATGTGTTTACCCTACGTCTTTTGGCAATCGCGAACTCCGTATTTATGACGAAGAACCGATTGCACCAACACCCGTTTCCATTCTTTCTCCAGTTCACCAAGCCGCGCAACTGATACGCACGACTCACATATTGTCCGAGCTTCCTTTGGCCGAACCATACACCCTGCGTTGGCGCATCGGCGTTGGAATCCCAGAGCAGAATCCACACCTGTTTCCTTGGCCTAAAACACGACCCGGCTGGTATCTCACGTGGACAACAGGTGCCAGAAACATTGAAAGCTCTTCAGGTACACAGAACAACGTCACAATGGCTCTGCCCGACGAAGAAGCCATCGGCATGAGTTTTGCACCGATGGTACGTGTACGACAGGGAAACTTACACCCCGATCCACAGATTCTCGGCAACCTTGCAGCACAAAATCACGGGCGCACTTGGCTAATCGGCAACGAACCAGATGTCGAATGGCAAGATAATACAACACCGGAAGAATATGCCTATGCATACCGATGTGCTTATGCTGTGATAAAAGACACAGACCCGTCGGCGCACATTGCGATTGGTGGGGTCAGTCAAGTCACGCCCCTGCGGCTCGCCTATATTGATCGGATCTGGACCTTCTATGCCAGCGAATTTGGCGAACGAATGCCTGTTGACATCTGGAACATGCACGCGTTCGTGCTGCGCGAAGAAGCCGATAGCTGGGGCGTACGCATTCCACCCGGCTTCGAGGAGATCACCAGCGGCATGTTGTGGGAGACAGACGATCATAGCGACATTATGCTAATCCGAGAGCAGATCGTGCGAATGCGCCAGTGGATGGCCGAACATGGTGAACGCGAAAAACCACTCATCATTTCGGAATACGGGATCCTGCTCCCCGAATCATTTGGGTATCCCAAACACATCATCTCCGAATTTATGTGGGATAGCTTCGATCTATTTGTTGATCTGCGCGATTCCGCGTTAGGATACCCTGCTGACGATAATCGTTTGGTGCAGCGCTGGGTCTGGTTCAGCAGTCGCTATCATCTCTACGAATCGGGAGACCTGTACGATAGCAGCGGAAACCCAACCATTTTGACCCGAGCGCTAAACGTTTATATAGAGCAGCACGCAGAATAAGGCTACTTCAGAAGGAAAATTGGTGATTGTTCATAAATATTTAGTCTTGCGGAGAGAACATCCTCTAATGCGGATGCGTTAAAAATGTTCCGGCGCTAGAGAACGCCTCCTCCGCGGCGGACTTATTTTTCTGAATTGGCCTAAAGCAAAATTCCAACCATTAATTCTCACACAAAAGAAGGGAAAACCATGGCTCAAACCGATACACAAAAGCTTGATGCAGGCGACCTTTTTCCTGCAATGAACCTACAGTTAGTAGACGGCAATATCTTCTCATTTCCCAGCGATCTAACCAGCGACTACACAATTTTACTGTGCTACCGCGGCAAGTGGTGAACTCACTGTCGCCGTCAGTTGACGGCATTTCAGGAAAAATTAGCCGAATTCGAAGAGCGCAATGTAGCAGTGATTGCCGCATCCGTAGACCTAATTGACGATGCGAAAGAATTGGTTCAAAAAATAGGCTTAACTTATCCCGTTGCATATGGTCTAAAACATTTAAGATTTGCAGAGAAAACAGGGGCATTTTACGAAGTGCGGCGCAGTATTATTCACGCCAGCGAATTTGTCATTAAAGTAGATGGGACGCTGCTGGGGGCCGTTTACAGCACCGGCCCAACTGGGCGATACGATGTGAATGCCATCCTGGGCGTGATTGACTTTGATATTAAGCAGTCGCAAGCGTAAAGAGTGACATAGATATCTTCTCAATAAGTAGGAGTGTCCGCAACTTATTGAGAAGATACCAAATAGTATATGAAAGGTGTAAGAATCTAGTTCCACGCTCTGTATGAGGAACCAAAAAGAATCTATCCATTCTGACAGAAGTAAAAACTTTCTACCCGTTCCTGCGTACTGTCTACAGATCCCAACTCTACCACCGCTCGACCTATCAACAGCGTTAAATTCCAGACGACCTAAAACCAGCAGTATATCGTTCACAAAATGAACACAATCGCAACACGATGGCGCAAAGTGCTGCGCGAACTTTGGTATAACAAAACACGAACTCTTCTCGTGCTGCTTTCCATCGCGGTTGGCGTCATGGGCATTGGTATGATCAGCGGCGCAAAAGATATCCTCGCCCGCGACATGACCGCCGCCTATCAGCAGATCAACCCACCTCATGCCTACATTTACACAGACTCATTCGACAACGAACTCGTCAACGCAATTCGCAATCTGCCCGAAGTGGCCGATGCCGAGGGCCGAACCGACTTTGGCGCACGAATCCGCATTCTTCCAAACAACAACGATACAAATAATAGCGATACAATAGAGAACAAACCGACCGAATGGCAGTCGCTCGAATTAGTTGCGCTAGATGATTTTAACGACATTCGTATCGGTAAAGTCACCTCATTGGACGGCGCATGGCCGCCACCAAAACGAACGCTACTCATCGAACGTTCGGTTATAGACGAACTAAATGTTGTCACCGGCGACAGGGCCGAGATCGAGCTGCGCAATGGCAAAACACGCACCATGCCCGTTGCTGGCATCGCTCACGACGTGGAACAAGTTTCATATGCCTTTGCGGGTGAGGTCTATGGCTACATTACAATGGACACGCTCGAAACGTTTGGCCGTGAGCGTGCGTTCGACACATTGCTGCTGACCGTCCCCACAGAAACGAATGCCCTACCTACTGAGGAGCAAGTGCGTGCCGTGGTCGATCGCGTCTCACGCAAGATAGAGCGTAGCGGTCGCACCGTTTATGGCGAACAGATCCCCGAACCGGGCAAACATTGGGCAGACAGCGAAGTGACTGCGCTTCTCTACCTATTGCAGACACTTGGCATTCTGGCCATGCTGCTCAGCGCGTTTCTCGTTGTCAACACCATGTCCGCACTGCTCACGCAGCAGATTCGCCAAATCGGCATCATGAAGACCGTTGGCGCGCTGCGGCGGCAGCTAATGACAATTTACATCGGCAACACAATCGCCTTTGGGCTGCTTTCGCTGCTGGCAGGCGTGCCGCTGGGCGCGCTGGGTGCATGGGGCATTACCAGCTATATCGCCGGTCTACTCAACTTCAACATCGGTGGCTTTCGGCTGCCGCTTAACGTGCTCACCCAAGAAATCGCAGTCGGCGTCATAACCCCTGTGCTGGCCGCCCTCTACCCTATTTTTGCAGGCACCCGCATCAGCATCCGCGAAGCCATGAGCGATTACGGGCTGGGTAAAGGTCAATTTGGGCAGGGGTTTTTGGATAAGGTGTTGAGCATCGTGCGCGGTCTTTCACGCCCGGTGTTGATCTCGCTGCGCAACACCTTTCGTCGCAAGGGGCGTCTGGCGTTAGTGCTCATCACGCTGACACTTGCCAGCGCCATCGTTATTAGTGTGCTGAGCGTGCAGGTGTCGCTGCTCAACACGGTCGACGATGCGCTGGGCTACTGGAAGTATGATGTGCGTGTGGGCTTGGCAAAATCGTATCGGATCAACGCGGTCGAAAGCCAGGCGCTTGCGGTACCGGGTGTGACCGATGTAGAAAGTTGGGGCTTCAAGAACGTGGTGCGCAAGCGTCCGCCCCCACCCGTGGAAGAGGGCGAGCAGCAGGACGAATCGAACGAACAGAGTGACAGCATTTTGATGATTGCGCCCGCGGACGAATCCGTTATGATCGACCCGATTGTGCGCGAGGGGCGCTGGCTATTGCCCGATGATGAGCGCGCGGTGGTGATCAATACCGAACTGCTCAAAGTTGAACCGGATCTAAAAGTGGGCGATGACATCGTGCTCGAAATCGACAGCCAAGAATCAACATGGCGCATCGTTGGCTTAATTTACCAGCCGCTATCGGGTAGATTTGCTTACGTAAATTTTGCGGAATATAAGCGGGCAACCAAAAATGTGGGGCGCACGGGGAGTTTACGGATAGCAATTGAAAAACCCGACGATCTGGTGGAGGTCGAGGCAGCGCAGAGCAAAGTTGCTGCGGTTCTCGAAGAGCAGTTCGAGGCGCAGGGTTATCAAGTTGGATCGACTCGATTGCAGGCTCAAAATCGGCGCGAGATCGAAAGTCAGCTCAACATTATCGTAACCTTCTTGTTGATCATGGCTGCGCTGCTGGCCATAGTGGGCGGCTTAGGGCTAATGGGGACAATGAGCATCAACGTGCTGGAGCGCACGCGCGAGGTCGGTGTGATCCGCGCAATTGGGGCATCGAACAGTATGGTCTTGCAGATCGTAATGATTGAAGGGCTGTGCATCGGCGTGATCAGTTGGTTGATGGGCACGCTCATCGCGCTGCCGCTGGGCAAACTGCTCAGCGATCAAGTGGGGACACTTTTTCTTGGCGAGCCAGCCCGCTACGAATTCTCGCTTAATGGTGCGCTACTCTGGCTCGCCGTCACCCTCTTTTTGGCTGCGCTCGCCAGCTTTCTGCCCGCCCGTGGCGCATCAAAACTAACGGTCCGCGAGACGTTGGCGTACATGTAGAATAGTGGTGATAAAAGCGTTATAGAGACTCACTTACAGGCTCGTTGAAGGATTGCTGATTGGCGGTTGGATCCATAAATCGACTGTACAAAAATGAACCGACCGCAAGCGCAATCACAAACAGCACTGAATTCCACGAGCCGAGTACGAGCGCGGTAATGCCTGGTCCAGGGCAGTAGCCCGAAATGCCCCAGCCAATGCCAAAGAGCGCTGATCCAAGAATGAGTGGGCGGTCGATCTCTGTCTTGTTTGGGAGGCGAAAGGTTAATGCAAGAAAGGGATTTTGTTGGCGCAATACAAAGCGAAAGGCCACCACTGTCACGCCCACTGCGCCACCGAGCACAAAGATCAAGGTTGGATCCCACACACCGGCTACATCCAAGAATCCAAGCACACGTGCTGGGTCAATCATTTGCGAAATAGCCAGCCCTAATCCAAATAGTAGACCCGCAACGAGGGCGGTTATATTTTGTTTCATCATTGTCTCTTTATCTATTTTCGGTAGTTCACGATTTGTTTTTTTAATTTTAAAGAATACCGGCCAGCAGATGTCGCACGACGTAAACCGTAACAATGCCAGTGCCTAAAAATGTGATAACGGCGACCAACGAGCGCGGAGACAAACGCCCCAATCCGCAAACCCCATGTCCACTTGTGCAGCCACCACTCATGCGCGTGCCAAAGCCCACAATGAGCCCACCTAAAATCATAGCGATTGGTGCAAAGCCAAATGCTGGCGTTGCGCTGTAGCCCGGCATGGCGGGCACCAATAGATATTCATAGAGCGCGCCACCCCCCAACATTCCTGCAAGAAAAATCCAGCGCCAGTTTATGTCCCCAGCCTTCGGCGTGACCAGCATGTGAACCATGCCGCTAATGCCAGTAATGCGACCATTCCAAGCAAGCATGATCGTCGAACTAATTCCGATCAAGATGCCGCCAGCCAAGGCTGCTAACCAATTAAATTCTGCTATCATAATTGTTTCCTTTAAGTGAGGGAGTTAGTGAAGGGTTGCAAGATTGTAGAGTTGAAGAGTCGCTGGTCGCATCTTTGAACTTTGCGACTTGAACGATTCTCACAAAGCTTACTCGGTCTGTTTATATTTCTGAGCGCGCCCCGTGCGAGTTTATTGTTGGGAACAGCCGCACGGGGCGTGCTCACTGGACTTGTTTTAGAGGGTGTTTGAATATTCACTGAACCGTTCCCCTAGTAGCTACATGGGCGCTACATGCCTTCTAGCTATCCGAGAGGAAAGAGATGGCAAGAGCCTGTTTGAATATTCAGGCTCTCAACAATGTTGCAATTGATATTTATTGCAGTGGTGTCCTTTTCTACTGACCAACTTTCGTCGGTAACGCTGTTGCCCACGTGCTCTTTGGTTCGCCCATAAGAACGGCGTTGGGATAGCCCCTGGCGCGTAATAGGCTGGCTGCGATCTGCGCACGGTAGCCGCTGGCACACTGTAGAATAATTGGCGTCTCTTTGGAGAGCTCGTCCAGATGCTGGGGTAAATGGCCTAACACAATATTTTTGGCACCAGCGATATGTTCTTCGGCAAATTCGCCCACGTTGCGCACATCGATCACCTGAATGCCATTTTGAGGCAAGCGTTCTACCAATTCTTGTGCCGACATTTGCGGCAGAGGCTCTGTTGCGGCGGCAACAACATCCGGCGTGAAGTAACCGGCCACATCATCGATACCGATGGCGCGCAATGCTGACAATAGCTCAGGCACATCCTCCGCGGAAGGTGTCACAAAATAGAGCGGCTGATCGTAGTCGACAAACCAGCCGATGTAGGTAGAGAAAGAGTTATTGCTAGTTGGCACGCTAACCGTACCGGGCACGTGGGCCGCGGCAAACGTGTCTCGACCACGCAGATCAACGACAAACGCTTCTTCTTCTAGCAGATCGTTCAGTTCGGCGCGCGTCATCTCGGTTGGCTCGTCCAATTCGCTCAATAGCGTTGGGCCAAGTTTATTGATCTTTTTCATCTGAGCAAAGTAGCGGGGCGCGGCGGGTTGATCCTGGCGCAGCCACTTGCTAAAAACGGTCTCGTCGTTGAATTGAAAGGCTGGGTTGAAGAGCTTTTCGTAGCCAAGCGTAGTGGATGGGATCGATCCGAGCCCTTTCCCGCAAGCGCTACCGGCACCATGCCCTGGCCAAATTTGCAGATAGTCGGGCAGATCCTTAAAGCGAGCTACGCTCTGATATTGTTGTTTTGCGCCAATATCTGCGGTGCCAGCCATGCCAGCAGCTTCTTCCAGCAGATCCGGCCGTCCGACGTTGCCCACGAAGATAAAATCACCCGTAAAGACGCCAATTGGTCTATCTGCGCCCGCGGTGTCCGTAATCATAAAGGAGATGTGTTCTGGCGTGTGGCCCGGCGTGTGCAGCACATCAGTTTGAATGTTGCCCACCATCCAGCTATCGCCCTCCCGAACCCGAATCACATTGGGGCAATCGGCATAGACATATCTCCACCCATCATCGCCCATATCGCTGAGAAAAAGATCGGCATCGGTTGCGGTACAGAGTTCGTGGCTACCGCTCACAAAATCGGCATGAATGTGTGTCTCGGTGACGTGCGTGATGCGCATTCCTTCTTGCTTTGCTGCATCTAAATATGGCTGAATGTCGCGCGCTGGATCGATGATCATTGCTTCGCCGGTTTTGGCACACCCAACCATGTAGGATGCTTGAGCCAGTTTCTTATCGTAGAAATATTTCAGCAACATGGTTTCTCGTCTCCTTTATTAATTGCATCTGTTTACCCAAAAATATGATTCTGTTTTGTTAGTTCTGTCGGGTTTGGTGGGAGATAGTTATCCCCACCAATTCTGACAGAACTAGGAACAATTCCTTAATCTTCTTACTATATATCGAATTGATTTGTTCACGGCGTCCTGAGTTAACTATGCAAGATATGAGGAGAAGGTAATATCGCAGGAATATACGCGAGGATATTTTCGAAGTAACCATAACCAGTTGTTCGTTAAAACAGATCTAAAGTAAAAAAAACGGCCAAAAATATGATCGGTTTATTGAACCGATCATATTTTTGGCCGTTTTTGGGTATTTTCTCAATAAGATGGAAGTCGAAGCGGTCACCCCAGAGTATTGAGAAAATGCGTTTTTAGCTACATGAACCACCTGAGCTTCTAAAATTCAACCCCTTGCTTCGCTACGAATGCAGCCCATCATTTACTGCTGCACGCGGGTAACATATGTACCGGTGCGCGTATCCACACGAATAATGTCACCTTCTTTTACAAACATTGGGGCTTGCATTTTGTATCCCGTTTCCAGCTCAATCTGCTTATTTGGTACATTAGCTGTATCGCCAGCAATGGCTGCTTCGGCCCACTTTACATTCAAATCAACGGTCGTTGGCAGGGTGACGTTCAACGCCTCGCCTTCGTAACTTTCGAGCGTTACCGTTTGATTATCCACCATGTACGGTAGAACATCTTCTACTACCGTTGGCGTAAGTGCAACCTGATCGAATGTTTCTGTATTCATAAAATGGTATAAATCACCATCAAAATATAGATACTCGACTTCGTCACTCTCTAAACGCACATCTTGCATACGTGTATTATTGTTGTATGTTTTTTCAACCGTCGACCCTGTGCGCACGTTGCGCAACTTTAAGCGAATGGTGGCACCACCCCGTGCAACTTTAATGTGTTGATGGTCCAATACGCGCCAAAGTTGAGCGTCTTCTTCGAACATGTTGCCTTTTCGCAAGGCTTGAACTACTGCCATTTTATTTTTCCTGTTTGCTCAATATTTCGGGGTGCGAATAGTGTAAGTTGAGACTTCGGCGTGAGCTCAGCCGTTCACGCAGTGGTTGCCTTCGCAACAACGCTTTACACTAAGCACGGTCGAAATGAGATCGAAGCGGACACCCCATGTTGTTGAGAAGATACCATATTTCTTATAAACAAATCTGTTTCTTCTTCAATTTGGTCGATCCATTATAAATAAGCACGCATGTCGTGTCAAAGAATCTATGCTGCACGGGCGCACGAATGGGAAAACGTGGCTTCATGCATTAGGCTCCCGAACGTCACCCAAAGTGTCTACAAAGGCTTATGGCGTATTAACTCCCCATGTATAAACTAGTTGACCACCAGACCAGCCGCTAACCAGCAAAACAATTACGCCACTCAATAACAATAGCGATATCCAAATGCGAACGTGCGGATCCGCAAGCAGCGGGTCGCCTGTATTGACTTGTGCGGCATCTTGATTACGCACGTCTTGATCAGACGCGCCCATTCGCGTCGACCGCCGCAGCCAACGCCAGTAGAGTAACGTACCATAAGCAAGCAGCGTCGCAATTGCAGTGCCGATATGCCAATTGAGCATTTGGGTATAAGGCGATTGGGGTGGCAATCCCGATTGGGCCAACAACCCTGTGCCAATCCCAACTGCCCCGCTAATCCACCCGAGCATCATCGGCCACCACGTCAGCACGAGCAGTTCTTTCAACGGACGCCAATATAAATAGAGCAGGCCACACATGCTAGAAAGGAAGAGTAGCGCAATGGGGAAATGTACAGTTGCAGGATGTAGCGTTATCTGAAGGTGCATAGGATTCTACAAAAACTTAGCCAGCTCAAATTCTCACATCGTTACATATTATTTTCGTATTTTACTATACCATACTCTTTTACACCGTTACTGTCTACGTTTGTATGGCGGGGAATACCTCAGTTTGGGGGTGATTATATTTCAAAATTGCTTGTGCGATATAGAAATCGACCTACGACTATCTTAATCCTATATGCTTGCCCCCAAGCTAAAACGCTCTCCCACACAGTATGCTCGATATCAACATTTGTTCATCAACTTAATACTCCTATAACCATCCTATAATTTGAAATTAACATTTGTTTTGCATAATTATTTGTAAGAATAAGTTATGTTGATTAGCGATGTAGCCTTAATCACGTTAATACGAGACGCTAGTCATAATCACCGCCAAAAACCACATATATCTTATACACATGTTATCAATAAGAGGAGTAATATCTAATGCAGAAAATACGTTCATCTGAAATTACATCAGAAAATGATTATCTCTCTCGTCGCCAATTTATGGCTGCTACCGGAGCTCTCTTTAGTGCAACAGCCTTAGCTGCCTGTGACGCGCCAACTAGTGGCGGCAACACCGGCACCACAAGCACAACCAACTCGGGCGATGTTACAAGCGTTGAGGGTGGCGGTTCCGTTCCCGCAATCTACCTGCCCGATTCGCTTTCGCACAGCGAACCATTTGCCAGCACTGACGTCGATGAGTTTGGTGAATCGCTCAATACATACGAGGCGATTACGAACTATAACAACTACTATGAATTTACTACGAACAAAGAAGGCGTCAATTCGCTAGCAGAAAATTTCGATCCGTACCCGTGGTCTGTCGAAGTGACTGGGTTGGTCAACAACCCAAAAACATTTGGCATTGAAGATCTGCTCGCAAACTTTACGCAAGAAGAGCGCATCTATCGCCTTCGCTGTGTCGAGGCATGGTCAATGGTCATTCCATGGGTTGGTTTCTCGCTCGGATCGCTGCTCAAAGAAGTTGATCCAAAATCCGAAGCGAAATATGTTCGTTTCGAAACAGTTCTGCGCCCCGAGCAGATGCCGGGACAAAAAAGTGGCTTTATCGACTGGCCCTATCGCGAAGGATTGCGCTTGGACGAAGCAATGCACCCGCTGACGATTATGGCAACGGGTATGTATGGCAAACCCTTGGCAAACGCAAATGGCGCGCCGCTGCGCCTTGTCGTGCCGTGGAAATATGGCTTTAAAAGCATTAAAGGGATAGTGAAAATTGAGTTGACTGACACAATGCCCGTCTCTACTTGGATGGATCAGGCCGCGCGTGAATATGGGTTCTACGCCAATGTCAATCCTGATGTGAGTCATCCACGCTGGTCGCAAGCATCCGAGAAGCGCATCGGTGGTGGCTTCAGTCGGATCCCGACACGGATGTTCAATGGCTATGCCGAAGAGGTTGCCTCGCTCTACAGCGACATGGATCTTCGTACAAACTTTTAGGCAATCGACAGATGGAAAGAGTTACCTATTTCAAAAAACATTGGCTTTGGCTAATCGTTAATATATCAGCACTGATTCCGCTGCTGTTCGTGCTGTGGGATTTCGCTGCGGGCAACCTAATTGATCCCGTTTCTGCCTTTACCAATCGGACCGGCTATATGGGGCTGTTACTGCTCGTGCTCTCCATCGTGATCACCCCGCTGGTAACGCTCACAGGGTGGCGCAAGGCGAGCACTGTGCGAAAATCATTAGGCTTGCAAGGATTTATGTACGTTTCGCTCCATCTGCTAGTTTTCATTGGGCTGGATTATGGTTTTAGCCTTGACCTGATTTTGGGGGATGCTCTGCTATCGAAACGCTATATTCTCGTTGGCTTTACAGCGTTTCTGCTGCTGTTGCCGCTGGCGCTCACATCGACTAAGGGTTGGATGAAACAACTGGGCAAGCGCTGGAAACAACTGCATCGGCTGGTTTATCTGGCCGTCCCACTGGGCGTGCTGCACTTTATTTGGGTAGAAAAAGTGCCGGTTGAATCTTATATCTATGCGATGATCGTGGCCCTATTATTGCTCGCTCGTTTGCCTTGGGCGCGCAAACAGCTCAGCAAAATTCGTCAATGGTTTGATAGTAAAGAGCGTTTGCGGACAACTCCGGCGTAGTTCGAAGCAATTTACGATAACTAAAAAGAGTTCACGCTATCAGGATAATAGCGTGAACTCTTTTTAGTTTGGAAGGTAACTGGCCTTATGGCAAGGCAATTGCAGCTTGTGCGATATAGAAATCACAACCACGTTACCCTCATTCACATCTTCTCTCCCAATCTGGGACGCGCCCTGCACCCCTCATTTCTAATCCGCTTGCGCACGCGCGTGTGATAGTGTATATTATGTGTGTCTGTGTTTTGCGCGTGAGATCACATAATTTCATAAAACACACATAGATTCAAATCCATATTATTTCGTTCATAACGTACACAAAATTACTATATATACTTACCCAGAAAAGTTCTGTACCACATCTTTAAAAGCTGAGATAAGACAAAATTTTTTTGGAGAGATATACATTACCGTATAAGAAGTTACTGAGTCTATTGTGGCAAAGAGCCGGTCGACCCTATTGTATAGTCCAGCAATAAACAAAGACGATGCCTCCGCAATGGATGCCGCGCGTCAAAATGGCTATATGGCATCTGCCAAAAACTTGATCATATCCACAGAGACCTCCTTAACTCGTCACTCCACTCAAAAAACTGATTGCTCCGACATACATCCGTATCGAAAAATACACGATCTAGACGCGATGGTGGCACACGGCAACAGCGTATCCAATCTGCTGCTAGAATGGGGGGCTAGCGAACCCCTTCAAGCTGCGGGATTGCTGCATTCTCTGGTGTGGAACTGTGTACTTCCTGCGAGTGTGGTTGAGAATGCGTGTGGAAAAGAGGTGCTTTCACTTTGTCAGGCATACCGCACAGGGTTGGAGGAAATCCCGAATGCGGTGCCAGCCAGTGCGACTGCATCTTTATCACGCTCGAAACATAGCCAAGAATGGCGTGGGGAACTGCACATTCTGCAACGCATTAAATATTATATGCTTGCGTACGAAAGTGTCGATTTGGCCTTATTAGCAGCAGCCGATCTGTGGTGTCACTTTCAGGCCACTAGCGAAAACGCCTCAACAGACAGCAACAATCAAGAAATTCCTCAGCAGAACCTTCCACTCTCTCACCAAATCAAAATTGTGCAGCAGATTTGCAAACCATTTTTTGAATTTTTGGGGCTGCACGATCTAAAAGAAGCGTTAGATGAATGGCTCTTTATAGTTCAGTCGCAACCCAGTAAAAAACCGAAGAAACAATCCGAGAAACAGCAGTTGGCACAGCAGCAAGCCCGTCGACGCGAGGCAAATGAAGCGCAAGAAATAGTGCGCATCATCACAGAGTCAATTGATTTACCCTCCTCAAAAATTAAGATAGCCCATTGCCCCTTCCTGCATTTGCACACCACCACATCCGAAACCAGCACAGACTCTGCCACCCCACAGCCTGCCGATCCGCAGAAGGCTCACAATATCAAACTTATTGTTGATAGAGTCGATGATTGCTATCACATGTTAGGTCATTTGCATCAACACTTTACGCCAGTGGATGGCGGCATTAGCGATCAACTGCGCAGCAACCGCCTGAATGGCTATCGTATCTTGCAGACGGCAGTGGTTGTCCCAATCCAAAGTGGTGACTCGGGTACGCAAAACCGCATCCGGGTAAACTTTTATATTTGTACCACAGAGATGGATGCCGTTAATCGCTTGGGACCCATTGCCGACACGCTACCCGCTAAACCACCGCAAGATCTTTCGCGTGATCCAGCGCATGATCTCGCTCATGATTCTGCGCTGTCAAACGTTTGGTGGCGCAATGCAGAAACCCAACGCGAGTGGATCAACACGAGCACCATCGGTGCCCTCTCCGAGACGGTTTATGTATTCAGCCCGCAAGGACAGCTCTTCGAGTTCCCTCTTGGCTGCACCGCTGTGGATTACGCCTATCGTGTCCACAGTCGACTTGCCGACCGCTGCCGTCGCTTCTATATCAATGGCCGAACGGTCGAACCAGCCACTGTGCTGCACCATCTCGATTTGGTCGAGCTGGAATATGATCCGCACACCGCTGGCCCGACTCGTGTTTGGCTCAATGCCGCCCGCACCCAGCGCGCCCGCACAGCAATCAATCGCTTCTTGCGCAACCACCGTCAAGACATTTATTTGGGGCAGCGCAAAATGGACGACGAGATCAGCAAGCTGGAAGATCACTATGGCTTTCACATGCCCCAACATCAGATCGAACAGGCGCTTTCGCGTTTGGCGCGAAAATGGAGCATCCCCTCAATCAACGATCTAATGGGCGAGATTGCGGCGAGCCGTTTACAGCCGCATCGAGTTTTGCATCCACTCTTTGCCAGAGAAATTGCGCGCCAGTTAGAGATTCCGCCAGCGCTCAAGGTGCGACCCGACATGGTCGATGTGATGCAGTGCTGCCGCCCGCGAGTGGGGGAGGAGATTATCGGCCTGACCGAAAAACGGGGCGAGGTAACAGTCAAGCTAAGGATCCACACAAAAGCGTGCGCCATGATCAAAGATGTTGCTGATCCCATTACGCTAAAATGGCGCATACGACCTGAGTTAAGAGAGGTTACTCGGATTGTGATGCGCGCACAAGACGACCATGGCCTGTTGGGCGATGCAATTAACCAAATTTATGAGATGGCCCCCAGCGTAACGCTGCACAAGTCCGAAGCGCTTGCACATCATGGCGACGCGCACATCGGATTTGTGGTTGAGACCGAAACGCGTGAAGTGCTGGAGGATCTGGCCAATGCGCTGCGGCGGCTGCCCGACCGTGAAATTAGCGAAGTGCGCCACATGAGCCTATCGCTCACGGAGCGCGAAGAATTTGGCCATTCGATTACGGGCAAAGTGACCGCAAATCCATACACCCGCTCGCCCGTCTACGAAGAGGGAAAATTCTTTGGTCGCAAAAAAGAGATCGAACGTATTCTACATCTGCTGCGCGGCCGCGAAGATGTGATTTGGGTGCGGGGCCATAAGCGCATGGGCAAGACCTCGCTTTTGCAATATCTAAAAAATACTAAGCTAGACACACGCGAGTTTGTACCCGTTTTTTACGATTTTCAGATGCTGAGCAGTATGGATGCGGCAACGATCTTTTTTGAGCTTGCGCGTGCGGTTTATGAAGAATTACAGGATAATCGGCGCAATGTGAACGAAGTCAGCGCACCGCTTCGCGAGCTTTTTCAGCGCGACCCGGTGAATCGTTTTGTGCGCTACTTACGCAGCGCGCAAAACCATGCAAATATCGGTCAAATCGTCTTGTTGATCGATGAATTTAGTCGCACAACCGATGCGTATCACCAAACAAAGCAAAAACAAGCCAAGCAGGGACAATCGCCTGGTCAGGCCGTACCTGCGATTGACGAAAATTTTTTCACGCAGTGGCGCGGTATGCTTCAAAAACCGCAGCTTAACGTCTGTTTTGTCGTGGTTGTGCAGCAGCAGGCAGTGGATACCATCCGCCAATATTTGCAAGATGGTGACGAGGACCCCAGTTGGCACCTGCTAGAAATCGGGGATCAGGTTGAGATACTTCCATTTGACAAGGCAGACGCTAGCAATTTAATTGAGCGCCCACTGCGCAATTACCTTGAGTTTACACCTTTGGTGGCCGAACGCATCTATGAGTTGACCGGTGGCAGCACCTTTTTGATCCACGCATTTTGTTCGAAGCTGATGACGCACATGTCGCAATTTGAGCGCAAAGAGGTAGACGAAGGCGATCTGCTGGTGGTTGCAGAAGAATTTATGTCGCCACACGAGAGCGTCTTTGCCCATCTGCTTGATCTGACGCGAAATGTAGCCAGCAGAATTGCCGATCAGCTCGCGCTGATGTTGGATGACCAAGCCCCGCAGACCATCGAAAATGCGTCAATGACAAGTGTGGATCGGCGTGCGCTACAAGCAGCATTATTTGACATTGAGCCAGACTTGTTGCGTCGAATGCTTACAACAATGTGCGAACGTCATGTGCTGATTAGAAGTGAGGCCGATTCGTGGCGCTTTGCGAGTTTGCTCTTTCAAAAATGGTTGGCGCGCAATCAGGGAACGCGATAAATAAAGTGAGTACCGCTCACTTTATTTACTAGAATTACGGGAGACGAGATGGAGGTACTGAAAAATCAATTCTTTGGGCACGAGCGTCATCTGCAAGAGATAACGCAAAGTGTTCTGGACAATCCACCTGGCAGTTTTTCTTTGGTTGGCTCCAAGCTTGTTGGAAAGAGCAAAATGCTAGAGTATCTCTCTTCCGTTGATGGGCCGCTTTTAAATCCGGCAATGGAATCGATGCGCCCTGCGCCATTTCGCGATGCCTATCGCGTGATTGTGCTGCGGATAGATTGTAGTTGGCAGGATGTGCAGGACGATTTGCTTGGAGTCACCTACAGTCGTTTGGAGAAATTGCTGTGCGACGAAAACTATTCCGTAGATTGGGCCGAATTAGAGGGCAACGACTCGGCAAGCAAACGCATTTGGATGATCGCTCGTCAGTTAAATCGTGACGACGGATACCGCATTGTGCTTCTTTATGATAACTTTGATAAGGTATTTCGCAGCCAAGTATTGAACCCGGATAAGCTGAATGAAATGCGGCCATTGACCACAGAATTGGCCATGGTGGTCGCCACAGAACAGCCCCTGCACGATTTAGATAGCGAGTTGGCTGCGTCGCCCCTCTTTAATGTCATGACGCAGCACTTTATCGGTCTGATCAACAAAGATTCCGCACTGCGCTGGCTGCAACTCTACGCAGAATCTTATCCGATTATCAGCGAGATGAGCGACGAATTATTAGTGAGCACAGGCACACACCCTTACCTGCTCTATCGTATCAGCGACATCCTGTCAGAAATGCAAGCAATTCTTCAATCGGGCGTTACGGACAGCGAAATCTTCCCCCATATTAATCTACGCTTGGGTGAACATGGCCGCCTGCTTTTTGCGACACAGTGGCGCGTGCTGCAAAACCCACCTCGCTCAATTTCATCCGAAAGCGTTATGGACATACTGCATCAGCTGCTACAGAATCCATTACCCCTTAGTAAGGTGCGGCGCGATCAGATGTCAACAGTAAATTGGCTGCTCAATCAAGCAATCTTAAAAGTTGGCCCCGACGGATATCAGCTCTTTTCTCCTCTGCTAAATGGATTCATTGCCGCTCGCTTAAAAGAGATGAATAGGCCGATGCATAATCAAATCCCTAGTGCCGTATATGACAAGGTTGGCATTTATCAGGATTTAACAAAGATCGAATCGGCGCTGCTGCGCTATTTCGAGGTGAACAGCAATCAGGTGATCGCCCCCGAACAGCTTCTGGCCGATGTGTGGAAGAGACCCGACGCATCGACCCGCCGCGTGCAGGAAGCGATTCGTCGCTTGCGGCTTCAGTTGGACGAAATAGAGCCACCCATCGGTGTGATCGAAAACGATCGGGGTCGTGGCTATCGGTATGTGCCGGCATAATTTTCCCCATGGATTATCGTATCAAAAGGTAACTAAATTTTTGTGAAATCAATGACTCTTTTTGCCGTGCCAGATTTTCCACTGGTGCAGCCTGGTGACGATATTGCCGCGTTAATTGTGGAGAGGCTGTCGACGATTGACGAAGCATTACAGCCGACCGACATTATTGTGATGGCACAAAAAATTGTGAGCAAGGCCGAGGGGCGCTTAGTGCGCTTGAAAGATGTGGTGCCAGATGATCGCTCGCACGAAATCGCCGCAATTGTGGACAAAGATCCACGTGTGGTGCAAGTGGTGCTGGACGACAGCCGCGCGGTGATTCGTCAAATTCGCGGGGTGCTTATCACGGAGCATCAGTCGGGCTGGCTTTGCGCCAACGCGGGCGTGGATCGCAGCAATGTCGAGCCAACGGCAGAAGCCAAGCGAGCGCGTACCCCTAACGATGGTGTAGCCGATCACGGAGGCATGATTGGTGAAAGTGAGTCGGATGTGCTGGCCCTACTGCCTGTAGATTCGGACATTAGCGCCGATAGGATCCGCAACAGAGTAATGGAGATCACAGGGTTTGATGCCGAAAATGCCCCTGCAATTTTGATCAATGACAGCCACGGGCGACCTTGGCGCGTGGGGACGGTTGGCGTATGCATTGGCTGCGCCGGGCTGCCTGCGCTATGGGATCAACGGGGGCTGCACGATCTGTTTGGGTATGAGCTTGTGGGCAGCGAGGAGTGTATTGCCGACGAGCTGTGCGCGGCGGCAAGCTTGCTGATGGGCCAAAGCGATGAAGGGACGCCGGTGGTGATTGTGCGCAACTATCGACCGCCAAATCTCGCTCCAACGTCTGCCTGTACGATTCAACGCGACCCAAATATGGATCTGTTTCGGTAATCTGCTTTTCTGTTTTGAGCCAATTTTTTACTGAGTTGCACCAGTTTTCCTCAAAAGTGAAAGTTTTCGTCCTCTTACTGCGTCCTACTTTACAGAGAGATTAATTTTCCCTGCGTTCTTCTCTCTCGCAAAGTCGAATCCCATTCAATTTTGTATCGCAATACCCTTTTTACCCTTTTCTATTTTTTCCTATTTTCCGTTTCCATACTTTTATTTTTTTAGTTCTATCGGATTTGATAGGGATGTCCAATAGTTAGCGAGTAAGTTCGTAGAGATATGATATATCGTGCCCGACATGGTTGACGGGATTACCAATCCTAGGCAGGATGTATCACGCCCCTACAAGTCTAACTCAACTTTTTCGAACCAATTGACATCCCACCAAATCTGACAGAATTAATTATTTTTAGCTTAATCAACATACCAAGACTCCCTATTTATATCGCTCTTGCAGCTTTGCGGCAGAGCGCTGTATACGTTTGAGGTGTGCTTGATTTTGCTTACTCATTAAATTCAAGGAGCTTATTTCATGTTACCTAAAATTCCCATAACTTTACTAATAACGCGCCGCACAAAGAATTTGTTGGTGACGTCAATCTCTGCACTTATTTTGCTGCTGCTGCCCTCTGCCGCCTTTGCGGGTGAGGGCCAAACAAATGGCGCGGCTCCACATGGAGACGTGAATTTTTGCGTCACGGGCAGCGTGATCGACTGGGAAGAGAACGCGCTGGCACCGAACGATGGCTGGACGGCCATTACGGCAACGCTCTTTCCCAGTTTAGCCTCGGTAAATATTCCAACTAACGCCGATGGAACGTTTGCCGTTTCGCTGCCAACTGCCCCGGGCAGCACGCACTGGGAGTTTACTATTTCGCTACAGCCTGGCTGGGAGGGTGTTACCGAAACGACCTTTACTGTACCGGTGGACGTGGCCCAAACGGCCTGTAATACGATTCGCTTTAAGCTCAAAGAGTGGGTCAAAGTCATCGTCATCAAGATTGATCAGGAGCACAATTTGTTGCCCGGTTGGACCATCAGCGCGAATCCAGGACCGGGATATCCCTATGGGAAACCTCAATCAAAAGTGACTAATGCAAATGGCGAAGTCTCCTTTCATCTAACGCCAGGGGTTTGGGTCTTTAGCGAATCTCCACCGGCTGGCGTTTCTTACACGCCGATTGCGCCTTCGAGCGGTGCGCAAACCGTCAATGTGCAACCACCCGGGCCACTTACGATTCGGTTCAAAAATCGTGTCGTGCCCAAAGGCTGTATTGACGTCCACAAACGCGATGCGTACGGTGTTGGTTTGCCCGGCTGGAAGTTTCAATTACTGCGTGCAGATGGAACGGTGGCGCAAACGGGTGTAACTAATGCGTTTGGTCACCTAAATTTTGGGCACCTGTTGCATGGGCCATATGAAGTCGTCGAAACGCCACAATATGGCTGGACGCCCGTCACGCCAACCCACGTTGATGTGACAGTTGGCAACGGCGGCTACAACAATGCGTGCGAGACGGTCTGGTTCGAGAATAAGCAATATCACGACTATTGTATCGAAGGCCATAAAGTGGATAAGAATGGCAGCGTGGGGCTGCCTGGCTGGATCATCAGCGCGGATCCGCAAACGGCTGGTGGCTTTAAACCCGCCAATGTAACCACAGACGGTACGGGCTATTTCCGCTTTGATCTGCCAGATAATGATTATAGAATTCCGGGCGAAACGTATAAGATATGCGAAGCCGTAAAAGAGGGGTGGGTTACAGTTGGCGAAGCGTGCTATAGCGTAACGCTGCCCGAAAAGCCAGGCTACTGTGTCGAAGTGCCAAGGTTTATCAATATGCAAAAGCAGTATGATACGGTCGAAGAAGAGGATGGTATGGGTTATGGCGCGGGCAACCATGACACGGGCAATCATGATACGGGCCATAACGGAGATAGCGGACATTCAACTGACGGTTGCACGAAACATCACACAGTAAAACATGGCGAGGCGCTTTACTCGATTGGCTCGCAACATGGCAAGACAGCGCAGCAGATGCTTAATGCCAACCCATGGGTGCGCAATCAGCCTCATTTTTATGTATACGTAGGCCAGAAACTTTGTATTCCTTAGCAAATCACGATCCACATGTTCCCGGCATAGTGTTCTAGTAGATTTGTTATCGAAAGATTACTTACACCGTGATGGGGACATATAGATCCTTTATTCCCATCTGTGGGCAATAGAGAAGAAGCGGCAAGGGTATCCCTGCCGCTTCTTTTCATTCTGGGATCAATACGATACAATCCTCGAATGCATATCGGCGTCATCACTCACAACTATCCTCGTTTTATCGGCGACTTTAGCGGCAACTTTGTCGAAGCGCTCTGCGAAGAGCTGACCGCCCAGAAGCAGCGCATCACCGCATGGACCCCATACGACACGGCCTTTGCGCGCCCGCTCGATCACCCCGTACGCATCCGCCCCTATCGCTACGTCTGGCCCGAGCGCTATCACCTGCTTGGCTACAGTCGATCCATGGAGTCGGATCTTGCGCTGCGGCTCAACGCCTATGCGCTCAGCCCGCTTATGTTCGCAGCGGGCATCGCAACCGTGCTGAGCGAAGCGCGCGCCACCAAGCCCGACATTTTGCACGCACACTGGCTTCTGCCCAACGGCTTCATTGCCGCGGTCGTCAGTCGACAGCTTGGCATTCCGCTCGTCATCTCTGTCCCCGGCTCCGACGCACAGGTCGCCCGCTCCAATCCACTTTTTCGGCGCATGGCGCGCTTTGCCATGCAGCAAGCGGACCTCATGACGGCAAATAGCGCAGATCTGCGCGACGCAGTGCTCAAGATCGAGCCAAATGCGGCTAGCAACTTCGATCTGATTCTATACGGCACCGATCCGGCCAAGCTTCGGCCCGATCCAACCGGCGTTGATTTGTTAAAAAAGAAGTTGCATATCGGTGTTCAAGCAGACGCAGGGTTTGTGGATGCCGGTCGATCTAACCATCCATTGATGGTGTTGTGTGTGGGGCGCATGGTCTACAAAAAGGGGTTCGACATTCTGCTGCGCGCCCTCGCAGAACCGATCCTGCATACATGCGATGTGGTTGCGGTCATGGTGGGCGAAGGCGATCAGAAGGCCGAATGGCAAACGCTGGCGCATCAACTGGGCGTGGCGGATCAAGTGTACTGGGTGGGCACCGTCCCCACAAACGAGATAGGCATCTATTACAACGCAGCCGACGTGCTCGTCAATCCCGCGGTGAGCAACCCTGCCGATGGGCTCAACGTAACCGTGCTCGACGCTATGAGCTGCGGCAAGCCCGTAATCGGCTCCAACGTGGCGGGCAACCCGCTGGCGCTCCGCGATGGCGAAACGGGCTTCATCATCCCCGAGCAGGATCCAGCCGCGTTGGCGGATCGACTGGCGCGTCTGGCCGATGATACCGACTTACGTACACGCATGGGCGCGGCCAGTCGCACACGCATCGAGCAAGAGCTGGGCTGGCCCCATTTGGCGCGCAGATATATTGATCATTTCGAGCGGATTGTGAGAATTTAGGGCAAACAGATTGCAAAAAATGGCTCGATAAGGCAAACTCAGTAATTCACGAAAGTTCGTAAGATCGTCCAGTAAGCAAGCCCACGCGCTGCTTTAACTGGGAAACAGCCGTACGTGGGCTTGCTTACTACTCGACAAATCGTGAAATACTGAAACTGAGAAACGATAATTCGTTGAGCCATATAGATTATTTGAATCGAGAGTCCCTGCCCCAATGCCCTATCTTTCCTACTACAAAAACAGATCGATTCTTATCACCGGTGGTCTAGGCTTCATCGGCTCAAACTTGGCGCGTCGCCTTGTGGACATCGGCGCGCGCGTCACGCTAATCGACTCGCTGATCCCTGCGTATGGGGGCAACCGCTTCAACATTGACGGCTACGCGGATCGGCTCACCGTTAACATTTCTGATGTGCGCGACCCCAACGCCATGCGGGCGCTGGTGCCCGGCCACGATGTAATTTTCAACTTGGCTGGGCAAGTCAGCCACCTCGACTCGATGGAAGATCCGCACACCGATTTAGAAATCAATGCTACGAGTCAACTGTCGATCCTCGAAGCGTGCCGCCACGAAAACCCCACTGTCAAAGTAATCTACGCCGGGACGCGGCAGCAATATGGCAAGCCCCACTATCTGCCGCTAGATGAACAACATTTGCAGCACCCCACCGACGTCAATGGGGTCAATAAAATGGCGGGCGAATGGTATCACATTGTTTACCATAACGCGTATGACTTGGCGACGGCATCGCTGCGGCTGACCAACACTTATGGGCCACGTCAATTGATGGCGCACAATCGGCAGGGATTCATTGCATGGTTTGTGCGGCTTGCAATAGAAGGGGCCGAAATTTCGCTCTATGGTGACGGCAGTCAGTTGCGTGATCTCTGCTTTGTGGACGATGTGGTCGATGCGTTTTTGCGCGTGGGCGCATCAGACGAGGCCAATGGCAAGGTCTACAACTTGGGCGGGATCGAGCCGATTAGTTTGTTGGATTTGACGAAACTGATTGTGGAGCTCGCAGGGCGTGGCAGCGTGAAGCTGGTCCCGTGGCCGCCTACACGCAAGCGAATCGATATTGGCGATGTCTATTCGAGCTATGCCAAGATCGAGGCGGCGCTGGGATGGCAGCCGACGACGTCATTACGCGATGGATTGGGAGAGATGATGCGATATTATGAGGGGTGTCGGAGGAAGTATTGGTAAACTTATGAGAGACTTTCTAAATCGGCAGAGCGCGGATGTTATTGAACCCACTCTTCGGGCGTGCTAGCGGCCCAAATAAGAAGCAAGTCTTCTGCCACTGTCGATGTAGGGAGTCGTTGTGAAACGATGATTATGCCCGGGCTTTCGTTTGATGATATAAACTCACCAAAATGTCTCGGCATTGTTTTTCGATCATGTGATACCAAGACTCGACCTTGCACTGCTGCGAGTTGCAAGACTTGTAGATCATCAATGCCTTCAAGATTGACTTTGGTTGCAGTTTAAAAATCAATACTTGGCTCTAGACGAAGGGTGGCTTTTACAATAATTTAGTTTAAATTAGCATCGGCTTGAAAAGTAATTTTCATAACTATAAAAGCTGCAATTCGCGACGAGCTTTGGTCATTTTTTCAGAGAACGCAACATCATAAACTTCGTGTTGAAATTCATCAAATTCGGCCTCTACTTGACGAAGATAGGCGTTGTTCTCACTGCGATGGCTAAGACAATAAGTAATGGCACTATAATACTTGTTCCAACGACAGAACAGGAAAACATTCGGCAACAATTGTCTCAGGCGCTAAGCCATCCAAGAATGAATAGACGACTGACTCCGAAGAAACACGCGAACCGGAGATCCAATACCCATCATTTCGTTGCTCAACATACTGCGTAGTCATGAATCACTCCAGATTTTGTACGATATAATCAAATACTTCACAGTTCACATTCTATTACGTTCAGTATAGCGGAAAATAACGACGTTACAATAGCATTAAAATTTAGCCACTCACATATCTATGAATTTACCTAACCCAACCCAACCAATCCCTCTCATCGACCTTCGCGCCCAATACCTTGCCCTCAAACCCGAGATCGACGCGGCCGCTGCACGCGTGCTTGACAGCGGATGGTACATCCTTGGCGGCGAAGTGGCCGCGTTTGAAGAAGAATTTGCCCACTACCACGGGCTGGAGGCAGATTGCTGTGCGGGCGTCAACTCGGGGACGGACGCGCTGCAACTGGCGCTGCGTGCCTTTGAGATCGGACCAGGCGACGAGGTGATCACCGTGGCGCATACGGCAGTGGCAACCGTGGCCGCGATCCGGCAAGTGGGGGCAACGCCAGTGCTGATCGATGTGGATGCCGTGACCTACACCATGGACATCAGCAAGCTCGAAGAGGCGATCACACCACGCACGCGGGCCATCATTCCGGTTCACATTTATGGACACCCAGCACACCTAGATGTGATTTGGGAGGTTGCTATGGCGCACAAGCTCGCGATTATCGAAGATTGTGCGCAAGCCCACGGCGCGACCTATGGCGGGCAGAAAGTCGGCACGATTGGGCACGTTGGCTGCTTTTCGTTTTACCCCACAAAAAACTTGGGCGCAATAGGCGATGGCGGCGCGGTGATCAGCGAACATGCCGACCTGATCGCACGCATACGCGAGCTGCGCGAATATGGCTGGACGCCCGACTCGCGCTATGTCTCGCAGACAGAGGGGATCAATAGTCGGCTAGACGAAATGCAGGCCGCAATTTTACGCGTCAAGCTGACCAAACTCGATGCGTGGAACGATGTCCGCCGCATGAACGCCGTGAGCTACAATAAGCAACTGCCCAATGCTGTAAAATCGCTAGAGATTATCAAGCCGATGGAGCAACTAGGCTGCGAACACGTCTACCACCTCTACGTGATCCGCACGCCACAGCGGGACGCGCTGCGCGAATACCTAGCGCAGCAGCAGATTGGGAGCGGCATCCACTATCCCGTACCGGTGCATTTGCAAGCTGCGTATGCGCAACCCGACGCTAAAGATGGCCCAACGATTGTGGCCCACACAATGGAGCAGACAGAGTTGCTCGCCAGTGAGATCGTCTCGATTCCCATTCATCCACTATTGACCGAACCAGAAGTGACGCGGGTGGCCGAGGCGATAAACGAATGGGTAGAAGCTGGGTAGCAAATGGATAGCATTCGAATTAAAATTGACCTCTATCGTGGTGCGCTGTTGCTGCTAATTATGGGCTTTACGCTAATGTTTACCTTGCTTTCATTTCGCTATCACGACGGGATGCGCACGCACAAAGCCGACCTTGGGCAGATTTCGCAAGCGGTGTGGAATAGCGGGCAGGGCCGCTTTGTCGAGATGACGGACAATGGCTTTGTCGCCACGCGCATGACCGATCATGTCGAGCCGATTTTGGCGCTGATTAGCCCGATTTTGTGGCTGTGGCGTGACGTGCGGGCGCTGCTGCTGTTGCAAGTTTTGGCCGCGGCCGCGGCCGCGTGGATCCTGTACGAGTTTGCGATCCTGCGTTTTAAGCGCATTAATCAAGAGACGAATTCCCCGAAGCTGCTGGCGCTTGGATTTGCCGCGGCTTTTTTGCTTTCTCCACCGCTGCAAGAGGGATTGTTGACTGAGTTTCATGCCGCACCGCTGGCCGTTCCGCTGGTGCTGTGGGCCTTTTGGGCGGTCGAATCGCGGCGCTGGTGGCAATTTGTCGTGGCGCTGATTTTGGTGGCAAGCGTGAAGGAAGAGATGGCGCTGCTGGCCGCGGGGCTTGGCGTTTGGGGGTGTTATCAAGTCATTTCGAGTAAGAGCATGAGGAGGAGTAAGAGTAAAGTTTTGGCGGGGCTGATGGGGCTAACCGTGCTTGCATTGGGGTGGTTCTATGTTGCCACGTTTGTGATCGTGCCCGCCAATGCGCCACTGGTTTACGATTCTGCCGAGAGCATCTACTTTCAGCGATACGGTGCGCTGGGTAGTTCGCCCGTAGACATTTTGACGAGCTTTGTGACGCGGCCCGGGCTCGTATGGGAAATTGCGACCGAGCCGCTGCGGGTGCGCTATCTCATTCTGCTTCTGTACGGTTTTGGCTTTCTGAGCCTCTTTGGCATCGAGGTCGTTTTGATTGCGCTGCCGCTGCTCTTTGCCAATTTGTTTAGCGAATTTTGGCCCCAATATTATGGAGAATTTCACTATTCTGCTCCGCTCGTCCCCTACTTTGCGGTGGCGGCCGTAGTCGGCTCGTCGCGCATCCTCTGGTTTTTGAAAAACCGTTCTGCTTGGCTCAAAGTTCCGTTTCGACCGCATGTGATGAACGGCTTATTTACGCTTCTGGCAGTCATGTCGCTACGGCTTTACACGGAAGAAGGTCGCGGCTATTTGGGTGGCCGCTACGAGCCGGTCAGCGTGAGTGCGCACCATCGGTTGCTGGATCATTTCGTGGGGGCCGTTCCGCCCGACGCCGCGCTCACGGCCACCGCGGCGGTGCATCCACACATGGCGTTGCGGCGCTACATCTATCAGTTTCCGCTGGGTCTGCCCGAGCTGGTAGATGATTCCGAACAAGATCGCGTCGGTCGCGCGGATTGGGCACTGATCGACGTGACGACGAATACGGATATGGCCGCGGGCGATGTCAAAGCTGCTGTCGATACAATGCTGGCGGGCGAGTGGGGTGTAGTTGGCGGGATCGATGGCTTCTTGCTGCTAAATCGGGGCTGGGCCAAAAAGCAGATCCCCGCCGAATTCTACAATTTTGCGCGTCTGCACGAAAGTTTGGCGCACGAGTTTGGCATTGCCGGCGCATCCCCAACCACCACGCAACCGCTCACCACGCTTGGCACCACCACCGAAGATTGGGCGCGCTGGCGCTTGACCAAAGCGTCCACCGTTTGGCACGTAGGCGCAGAATATAATCACGCAACCACACCGCCAACGTTCGAGATCCGCAAGCCGGGGGGCGAGCGCGTTTACGTACCAAGCATGGCCCCGCCGCCCGCGCTGGTTTGGTATCCACCCGAAATTTGGGAAGATAATGTTGTTGTACGCGTTACGACGCCATGGCTGGCGCTGCCCCCCGACTGGGCCATGATTACGCCTGCGGGTATCTATCCGTATCAGCACAGAGCCAACGGCAGCAGCGACCCAATCTATGCGACCTATTCAAATAGTCGTGAGTTTATCGAGGGCTCGATCCGCACGTTAGAGGCAAAGGCCGAGAAGGCTGAGGCTGTGTTCGATGCTGGAGATCTATCCGTAACCGGGGGGTTGCCCATCGAGACATGGCCCGGCGCAACGCTGGATTTACATTTAACATGGCAGGGATCCGCTTGGCCGAACGAGCATACGGTTTTTGTGCATGTGCGCAAAGATGGTCAAAACATTGTGCAGTCCGACGGGTTGCCGCGCTGGTTTGTCGAGCACCCGCTGGACGAACTAACACGCCAAAAAAATGTCAACGACTGGCGGCAGCTCGCAATTCCGCTTGAGGGTCTGGCCGTGGATGATTCGCTTAAGGTGGTCGTAGGGCTGTACAATTGGTCCACAGGAGAGAGGCTGGCCCGATCCGATGGGCAGGGCAACGAAGTGTTGATCGGCACGGTACGCGTGGTCGAACCACCACTGGCAGATCTCGCGTGCGCGATGAATGTGGAAGCGTGTGATTCAATGGAGAAGTAAAGTTTGTGGTGAGCGTGAACTGACAGCTTATAGCTCTATAGCCATTATTGACAAAGCTTGCTTCCCTTTATATGATTTAATCCCCTTTTCTATTAATTTAGCTCTATGCTTTTTAGGGGTTAGCGCTCATTGAGTGCTGAAGGCTGGGGCTATAGAAGTATGCAGCTTGAAAACATAGCGGCTGTATCCCTTTGCACTGAGCTTGGTCGAAGTGGAACCAAAGCGATCTGTTCGCACACAATATTCAAAGAACCCTTAATTTTAAGAAGCTCCGCACCACCTGCCACGTCTCGAAGATGAGACGCTCTTGGTCCATATAAATAGGCGGGATACTTTTGTTCTCAACGAGGTGAACACACATGTTTTACGAAAACCGCAACAACAAATGGGTTTATCCATTTGAAGATGGTAATGCAGCAATGAAAACGTTGCTCGGCGGCAAGGGCGCGAATCTCTCTGAAATGACCCGCGCTGGACTGCCAGTTCCTCCAGGATTTACTATCACCACCGAAGCTTGTAACGCTTATACTGCCTACGACAGTCAGTTCCCCGAAGGCATGTGGACACAGGCCAAAGAAGCACTTACCCAGATCGAAAAGCAAGCCAACAAGCAGTTTGGCGATGCCGCAAATCCACTGCTCGTCTCTGTGCGTTCCGGTGCCGCCATTTCGATGCCCGGTATGATGGACACAGTACTAAACCTCGGCCTGAATGATAAAACGGTCGAAGGATTGGCACAATTGACCGAAAACCCTCGCTTTGCATATGACGCCTATCGTCGCTTTATCTCTATGTTTGGCCATATTGTTATGGACATGGCAAGCGAAAAGTTTGATCGGATTCTGGAACGTTCGAAGAGCCAAACAAAACTTGGCCGCGATACCGATCTCTCTGTCACGCAGTTGAAAGAGATCATCGAATCGTATAAGCGCATCATCTTTGCCGACCGTCATGGGGAGGAATTCCCGCAGGATCCATTTGACCAATTGCGCATGGCGATTTCGGCTGTCTTCAACTCTTGGCTTGGCCGTCGCGCCATCGACTACCGTCGGATCAACCGCATCCCCGACGAATTGGGGACCGCCGTAAATGTGCAGGCCATGGTCTTTGGCAATATGGGGTGGGAAAGTGGTACGGGCGTCGCCTTTACGCGCAACCCATCAAGTGGTGAAAAGGATATTTATGGCGAGTTCTTGCTCAATGCGCAGGGTGAAGATGTAGTGGCTGGCACGCGCACGCCGCAGCCAATTGAACAGTTGGCAAAAGAAGCTCCACTAGTTTACGCTCAGTTTCGCGAAATCACCGAGCGGTTGGAAAAGAATTATCGAGATATGCAGGATATCGAGTTCACGATAGAGCAGAACAAGCTTTGGCTGCTGCAAACCCGCACAGGCAAGCGCACAGGCGCTGCCGCGGTGCGCATTGCGGTGGAGATGGTCGAAGAAGGATTGATCGACAAAGAGACAGCGCTCCTGCGTGTAGAGCCAGTACAGCTCGATCAATTGCTGCACCCACGGGTTGATCCAGAGGCGAAGGCAATCGTCCTCACCAAGGCGCTACCCGCAAGCCCGGGTGCGGCATCGGGACAAGTTGTCTTTGATCCAGATGAGGCCGAAACATTGATGGAAGCAGGTTTGTCTGTGATTCTTGTGCGCAACGAAACTAGCCCCGATGATTTCCACGGCATGGTGGCCGCCGCAGCGGTATTGACTGCCCGTGGCGGCATGACTTCGCACGCAGCAGTAGTGGCCCGCGGTATGGGTAAACCTTGTGTTGTTGGCGCTGGCGAGATGGAAATAAATTACGAAGAGGGTGTTTTTCATGTTGGCAAATACGAAATTCGTCACAGTGATACGATCACGCTTGATGGGTCAACGGGCAATATTCTGCTGGGCGATGTGCCGACAATTCAGCCCGAGCTTGATGACGATTTCCGCACGATTATGGCTTGGGCCGATGAGGTGCGCACGCTTAATGTGCGCGCGAATGCCGACAGTGGACATGATGCCTCCATCGCCCGCGATTTTGGGGCCGAGGGGATAGGCCTGTGTCGCACCGAGCATATGTTCTTTGGCGAGGATCGTCTTGCCATCATGCGCGAGATGATTTTAGCCGATCACAAGGCCACCCGTCAGGCTGCACTTGATAAACTGCTGCCTATTCAGCGTCAAGATTTTGTTGAGCTGTTTCAGGCGATGGATGGGTTACCTGTTACTATCCGTTTGCTCGACCCACCGCTGCACGAGTTTCTGCCCAACTATGACGAGATGTTGATGGATGTAGCAGAACTAAAATTGCAGCTACTCCAAGCAAAGAGTCTGGCCGATATTGATGCAATGCTCAAGCAGATTGGTGAAAAGGAAGTGTTGCTGCGGCAGATCGCGCGGCTCAAAGAGTCCAATCCGATGTTGGGCCATCGCGGCTGCCGCTTGGGCCTTGTCTACCCCGAAGTAACCGAAATGCAGACGCGCGCAATTATGGAAGCTGCCAGTGCTGTGACCGAAGAAGGGGTGACTGTCTGCCCCGAAATTATGATCCCGCTTGTGTCGGTCAAGACCGAACTTGCACAGCAGCGGGCCGTGGTGGAATCGATTGCGCAAGGTGTACTCCGCGAGCATGGGACTGAAGTCGACTATAAGGTTGGCACGATGATCGAACTGCCGCGCGCGGCTTTAACCGCGGATCGTATTGCCGAACATGCCGATTTCTTTAGCTTTGGCACGAATGACTTAACGCAGACAACCTTTGGCCTTAGTCGTGACGATAGTTCTCGCTTCTTGACTGGGTACATCCAAGGCAAAATCCTGCCCGATGATCCCTTTCAGGTTCTTGACCAAGAGGGTGTTGGTCAGCTTTTAGAAATCGGGCTCCAACGCGGTCGTTCGACTAAACCCGATCTCAAAATTGGAATTTGCGGAGAGCATGGTGGAGAGGCGCGCAGCGTTGAGTTCTGCCACCGCATCGGTATCGACTATGTAAGCTGCTCGCCTTTTCGCGTGCCGCTGGCCCGATTAGCCGCGGCCCAAGCAGCACTGCGCGTGAATGCCGAACGAGGGGAAGATGCAGTTGATAAACAACCAGCTAACTTACTAGGCGATGAGCAAGTCGAGCCGATAGAAATCGAGCCAATTGCTGATGTGCTAGGTAAGAAATAGAGCAAACAATACTCAACATCGTCATAGCGCGACATCTTCTGACAGAAGCAGGAAGAACAATATGCTTATTTCCAATAAGGTAGGAGCAAAATTGTTGGACCACGGACATATAGCGGATTAAGAAATTAATCAGGTATTGTCGTAGCCCGTCTATTCTGGGCGGGAGATAAGGGGTATCCACACAGCCCCGCCCTAAAAAGCTATTATTATCCATAAGTCTGAGATGAGCGCAAAATGGGGTCAACCTTATTGTATGGACAACGTCATTTTGAGCCAAAGTTAACTCATATTGATGGAATCATATGAGCACAAGCTGAATTTGGCTCGAAATGACAATGAAACAGCAATTTTCGATGTCTCTCAGGTTTACACTCCATGAAACTTACGGGTAATAGATAGCCTAAAAGGACGGGCTACGATAGTCAACAGTCGTTACGAGATGTGTTTAGCGGTCCATGATGCCGATTGCTACCATTTCCGATAATGCCTACTATCTACTATCGAACCAGCTGATAGCCGATACACTGAATGGTTTTACATGTACTGATTCTACATGTGGCAAAGGAGCTGTTCAAAAATAATCTAATCGGCAACGCTGCGGCTTTATCGAACCCAAGCGAGGTTTGGACGACTGTGTTTACGCTGTAAATGAGCAGTTACTCTAAAATGGACTATTTATTTTTCTGGATTAGCCTTGCTTTAACGGGCTAGTCGAGCCACCTCCTGTGCAGCCGCCTCGTCGGTAATTAGTACATCTAGATAGTTTCCTCTGAGCGCACCCAAAATCGCGCCCGCTTTTTCCTTGGAACCAGCAACTGCAATCACCGTCTCAATGTTGCGGAGTGCCTGAATACCAATGCTGATCACTCGGTGATTAAAGTCTACATCCAGCACATTGCCCTCTGCATCAAAGTGCTGCGCACACATATGCCCCACTGCGCCGCGATCCCGCAAATAGACCAACTCTTGTTTCTCTAGGTAGCCAGTCCAAATCAGCCCAGATGATGTGGCAGAGCGAGCGCCGATGCCAATAATCACGGCATCGGCTTGGCGCCCCGCTTCCAGCGTACTTTGCACCGATGGTTCTCGCAGAAGCAGATCACGAGTATGAACATTCTCTACAATCATAGGCGTATAGAGATAGCGATAGCTTGCGCCATAGCAGTTAGCCATTTCGCGTACTAAATCTGGCCCTTCGATAAGTGGGTTCCCCGTGTTTAATGCGCCTAAAATCTGAATAAAGGTCATGTCTATTGGCGCAGCAGGTTGCAAATGTGTGATGGTGGCGGCAATTGAGCGACCATACGAAACCCCCATTACCATACCCGATTCAACAAAATCATCTAGATAGCTGGCGGCGAGCGCTCCAATGCCGTCAAATGCATCCCCGTCACCTCTATCTTCAACAGAAAGCACGCGTGCATCTTTTAACTGGAAGCGTTTAAGCAATGCAGCTTCTAAGCTTGTGTTGCGCTTCCACGGATAGTTGATGATAATCCGCACCACGCCTGTATTCCGTGCCTCTTGCAGTAAGCGCGAGACAGTTGACCGCGAGACGTTCAGGCTGCGGCCAATATTGGCCTGAGTTAAATGTTCTTCATAGTATAATTGTGCGGTTCGAACGAGAAGATGACTATTTTTCGACATTGACAAACCCTTTAATCTGACAACTTTCACGTACCTGTTCACCTATTCTGGTTATCTTTCCAGTGAGCACGCCCTCGTACGGCTGCGTTCCCAGTGATTTTGGCTCCGAACCCGCACGAGGGCATGCTCACTGCTCACTTTGAGTAAGTTTTTGCCTGCTAGGTGAACTGCTACTTTTTCACCTTTCAAATATTTGTTCACTCACACTATCATCATTTTGTATTGCAGACAATTCGGAAAAAAGCTTTTGCACATATGTGCAAAAGCGAGAAAATATGCTTGACATTTGTTATATTAGCTGATATTCTCGGATTTATGCCTACATATTGCGAACAAATTATTACGCGTTACCAAGGCACTCCCTCCCCTAAAATTACAATCTATAACAGAAATAAATAAGATATCAAGAGTAGTTAGCGCGCTTAGTATATGTAGTAAGTCACTAGTTTTTAACCGTTCGTAGTATAAAGAAATAATTGCCGTAGTATCCCTGCCTCAAAGGAACAGACTTACACTGTTAAGTGCTGCTGGTATAGTTACCGTTTGCTGCTCAAAAAGTGGCTGCAAAACAACGGTACCATTCTTCTGATTACCTAATTATTATAAATTACCGATTATAAAAAAGGCCTCACTTTGCTATGAGTCAAGTCAGTGAAATCAGTCGAGAATCTTGGATATTGAGCAGCTTCCCTGAATGGGGAACGTGGCTTAACGAAGAAATTGAACAAGAGGTAGTTGCCCCGGGTACTTTTGCCATGTGGTGGTTGGGCTGTACCGGTATTTGGGTCAAATCCGAAGGAAACGCCAACATTTGCATTGATCTGTGGGTCAAAAGCGGTAAGCGCACCCAAGCTAATCCGCTTATGACTGAGCAGCATCAACACCAGCGCATGATCGGCGTGCAGAAGCTTCAGCCCAACTTGCGTAACGCCGTTTGCGTGCTCGATCCATTTGCCATCCGCGAGATCGACGCGCTGGTTGCCACCCACGAACATAGCGACCACATTGACCCCAACGTTGCCGCCGCAGTCATCCAGAACTGTGATGAGTCAGTGCCCTTTATCGGGCCACAAGCGTGTGTTGATATTTGGGTCGGTTGGGGCGTCCCCAAAGAGCGCTGTATTGTCGTCAAACCGGGCGACTCGGTTCAGATCAAGGACACTGAACTGTTGGCCCTCGATTCCTTTGATCGTACAGTGTTAGTCACTGCCCCCAAAGACGTCGTCCTCAAAGACAAAATGCCTCATGAGATGGATGAACGCTCGGTCAACTATCTGATCAAGACACCGGGTGGCAATCTCTATCACAGCGGCGATTCGCACTATTCTAACTGGTACGCCGACCATGGCAACAAGCATGATATTCACGTTGCGCTTGGCTCTTTTGGCGAAAATCCTCGCGGCATGACGGACAAGATGACGTCGGTTGATTTGCTGAAGATGGCCGAATGTTTGAATACGGAAGTTGTGATTCCGGTTCATCACGATATTTGGTCCAACTTCATGGCCGATCCGAATGAGATTATGGCGCTGTGGGAGATGCGTCGTCATCGCTTGCAGTATCAGTTTGAGCCATTCATCTGGCAAGTTGGCGGCAAGTACACCTTCCCCACTGACAAAGGCAAGATGATTTATATGTATCCTCGCGGATTTGATGACGCTTTTGCCATCGAACCCGATTTACCCTTCAAAGCGCTTTTATAAAATTAGTTTCGTTACCCTACATTTTAGAGAATTGGGCCAAATGCTATAAGCTACTTAGTTATCATTCCCGCAGGTTGTTAGCGGAAATCCACAGACACATCAGCAAAATGGATGCCCGACAAAAATATTCGGCCATGATAAGGTCGGCGATTTCGTGTTCAGCCATTGAATTACGGGGTAGCGAGACAACAAACTCAAGGAGAAAAATCATGTCTAAACAGTTCAAGAGGCTGGGATTATTTACCCTGCTTCTCGTCCTCTCGCTCTTTGTTCTGGCTGCCTGTGGTGGTGGCGCAGACGAAGAAGAAGCTCAAGTAGAGGAACCGCAGCAGGAAGAAGTGGCGCAGGATGCCGAATCCGTTGCGGAGGCGATTGATGCAACGGTTGATATGGCGGGAACGCCAGCCACCTTGGAAACTTATGCCGCGGTAGCCAAAGCAAATGGGTTAGATGGTACAACAGTCGTGGTAAGTTGGCCATCGCTTTCCACTTTTAACAAAGCCCGCCCCGTTGTCGAAGCATTTTCAGAGGCAACGGGAATCAATGTCGAGACAGACTACATCGAGTATCAGGCCATGCGTGACAAGCAGATTCTAGAGCTTAATAAGCCCGAAGGTCAGGGCGAGTATGATGTGGTTGCTTGGGTGATCTTCAACAAGACAGACTATGTGAACAAGGGCTACTTAGAAGATCTGAGTCGCTACTTCACGAAGGCAGATCTGGCCGATCCAACCTATGATCGCGAAGATCTGATCCCAGCTTACGTCAACTCTGGTTCGGTGGCAGGTGGTCGTCGCGGCTATCTCTCTGGCCCAACTGCGGCCATGTACGGTGTTCCCTTTGGTGCGGAAACCAGCATCATGATCTACCGCAAAGACATTCTCGAAAAGCATGGGTTGGACGTACCAACCAACTACGATGAGCTTTTCGAAGTGGCCGACTTCATCACCGAAAATGAAGAAGATATGTACGGCATGACCTCGCGCGGTCAAACGGGTGGAAACTCGACCCATGCATGGCTGCTGCACGCCAGCCCCTATGGTGCCGATATCTTCGACGATCAGTGGAACGTGACTTTGGATACACCCGAAGCGCTGGCCGCGACTGAAGCACTGGGCAAGATCGTTGGCAATTCGCCCCCTGGCGTGTTGAATTGGGGCTTTGGAGATCAAGCCAACGCGTTCCTTCAGGGCGATTCGGCCATTTACCTAGACGCACTCAAGGTTGCGGCTCAAAGTCGCGACCCAGATCAGTCGCTGCTGAGCGAAGATCAGGTTGGCTTTGCGCTGCACCCAACTGGACCAGATGGCACCTGTGGATCTGAGACGGGCGGCTTTGCGATGGGGATCGCCAGCAACGCCAAGAACAAAGATGGCGCGTTTCTCTTCTTGCAATACATGACCAGCAAGGCCGGCGATCGCGCCATCGTCGAAGCGGGCGGTGATCCGGTGCGCATGTCCACGATGGAGGATCCAGAGCTGCAAGATCGCTTTCCAGAGTATCCAGTAATTTTGGAGCAGATGGAATGTGCCAACGAAAACTGGCGTCCACTGCTGCCAGAATGGGGCGAGATCAACGCGCAGATTATGGGTCAGCAGCTTGGTTCGTACTTAAATGGTGAAATCAGTGCCGAAGATGCACTGGCTACGGCCAAAGGGCAGATTGAAGAGCTCATGGATAGATCTGGCTACTATGCAAGCGATGAAGAACGCTACGCTCCCTATGCTGGCGAGACCATTGTGGTTAGCTGGCCATCGCTCTCTCACTTTAACAAAGCCCGACCGGTTGTAGAGCAGTTCACCGCCGAAACTGGCATTAAGGTTGAGACGGACTATATCGAATATCAGGCCATGCGCGACAAGCAGATCTTGGAGCTGGCCAAGCCAGAAGGCCAGGGCGAATACGATGTGGTTGCGTGGGTGATTTTCAACAAGACCGACTTTGTTAACAAAGGCTATCTGCAAGATTTGGGCCAGATGTTCACTCGTGCAGACCTCGTTGATCGCAGCTATGATCCAGACGATCTGATTCCAGCCTATCTCAACTCTGGCTCTGTGGCGGGTGGACGACGTGGCTATCTTTCGGGTGCAGGTCAGGGTCTCTACGGCGTACCGTTCGGTGCCGAGACCAGCATCATGATCTACCGCAAGGATATCTTCGAGAAGCACGGCTTGGATGTGCCAACCAACTATGACGAGCTACTAGAAACTGCGGCCTTTATTACCGAGAACGAGCCGGATATGTATGGTATGACCTCTCGTGGCCAAACGGGTGGGAACGCAACTCATGCTTGGCTCCTACACGCCAGCCCATATGGTGCCGACATCTTCAACGATAATTGGGGCGTGACATTAGATACGCCAGAAGCGTTGGCCGCCACGGAAGCACTCGGTGCAATTGTAGCCAACTCCCCGCCTGGTGTGTTGAACTGGGGCTTTGGTGATCAAGCCAATGCATTCCTTCAGGGCGACTCGGCCATCTATTTGGATGCACTCAAGGTTGCTGCGCAAAGCCGCGACCCAGATCAATCCCTGCTCACCGCAGAGCAAGTTGGCTATGCGCTGCACCCAGTTGGCCCAGATGGTACCTGTGGTTCGGAAACAGGCGGCTTTGCCATGGGCATTGCCAAGAACTCTTCGAAGAAAGAGGCAGCATTTCTCTTCCTGCAATATATGACAAGCAAGGTTGGCGACCGCGCCATGGTCGAAGCGGGGGGTGACCCCGTGCGCATGTCGACGATGGAAGATCCCGACTTGCAGGAACGCTTCCCAGAGTATCCTGTTATCCTAGAGCAGATGGAATGTGCCAACGAGAACTGGCGTCCATTGATTCCCGAATGGGGCGAAGTCAATGCCCAGATTATGGGTCAGAAGCTTGGCTCGTACCTCAACGGTGAAATGAGCGCAGAAGATGCGTTGGCAGAAGCCAAGAGTGAGATCGAAGCACTGATGGCTCGCTCTGGCTACTACGGCTGGACAACACGTTAAAAACTGACAAGATGACAGGATGACTCGCTTCGCTTGGATGACAAGATGACGGCCGCCATTTGGCGGATCATTGCGCCGTTCTGCGGCTGTCATCTTGTCATCCTGTCTGGATTTTCATTATGCAAAATCGTCTATCGCCCCAAAATCTAACTCCCTACTTATTCATCCTACCCGCCGCGGTTGTTCTTGTCGTCGGCCTGATTGTTCCGGTTGGAAACGCGCTCTATATGAGCTTTTTCGACTGGGATATGGGGACGTCGTGGGACGAAGCCAAAAACATCGGCTGGGATAATTACGTCCGTATGCTGTGGAACGATCCCTCGATCTGGAAGTCGGTTTGGGTAACGGTCAAATATACCTTTTGGACCACGCTGATCGAGATGATCGTCGGCATCGGTCTGGCCCTTGCGCTCGAAAAACCGATCCGCGGAGCCGCGTTCTTCCGCACCATCTTTATCTTGCCGCTGATGATGTCTCCACTAATTGTCGGTCTTATTTGGCGCTACATGCTCGATGGTCGAACCGGCGTTTTCACCTACTACATCGATCAGTTAGGCCGCTCATTCCCCTTCTTGCAAGAGTACGGTTTTGTGCGCACTGGCTACTTGGCCGAGGTGAGTTCGGCCCTGCCAACCGCCATCGGCGTCGACGTGTGGCAGTGGACGCCCTTCATCTTTATCATTATTCTGGCCGGTCTGCAAGGGCTGCCCGACGACGTGATCAAGGCCGCCTATATCGACGGAGCCAACTGGTGGCAGATGACGATGCAGATCAAGCTGCCCATGATTTTTCCACTGATAATTGTCACGCTGTTGATGCGCCTTATCGACGTGCTGCGTGCGCTTGAGGTGCTCTTCATCATGACCTTTGGCGGACCCGCAGCATCGACCGAAGTGCTCTCGCTCAAAATCTACAAGACAGCCTTCGAGTCACGCGATCTAGGCTATGCATCGTCAATTTCTATGTTGCTCATCTCCATTACGCTAATTTTGAGTCTGGTTATTCTCTTCTATAGCAACCCCATGCAGCAAGAGGATAGATAACCATGACGGCCCAAGCTACTTCACAACAAGCCCCGGCGCGCGGAATCAAATGGTCCACAGTGGCCCACTATGCGCTGCTGATCTTTCTAGCCCTAATTATCATCTTCCCCGGCTACATGATGATCCTCACCTCGCTCAAACGGCAGGTAGTCATCATGTCCAAAGAGCCGGTTTGGATGTTTGCGCCCAGCTTAGCCAACTACGAAAAGATTCTGGAGCAAGAGAATTTCTTGCGCCACCTGATCAGCTCAATTTATGTTGGCATCGCGTCGACTCTGCTTACGCTATTTATTTCTAGCTGGGCAGCCTACGCCATCTCGCGCATGAAATTCCCCGGTCGCGGGTTAATGGCTAACACCACACTGTTGGTGCGCATGGTTCCCCCCGCTGTATTAACCGTGCCCATCTTTGCCCTGTGGGGACGGTGGGAAAACCTTTGGTTCCAGCAACCCGACACAGCCCCATCGCTCCACACCACTTATCTAGATTGGATCGGTGGCTCCGCACTTTGTACCGCCAACGGTGATCTGATGGACGCGCTCTGCAACATCTTTTCCGATGGGCTGCTGGATGGGCGGCTGGGGCTGATTCTCTTCTACTCGGCCCTCAACCTGCCCTTTATTGTATGGTTATTAGTTGGCTTTATCAACCAGATTCCCATCGATCTAGAGGAAGCTGCGATTGTGGATGGAGCCACACCTTTTCAGGTCTTTAATCGGATTATCTCGCCGCTGATGCGGGGTGGCTATGCTGTCGCCGCCATCTTTACCTTCCGCATCGCGTGGAACGAGTTTATCCTCGCGCTCATTCTCACGGGGCGGCGCACCTATACGCTGCCCGTCAAGACCAGTCTTTTCACCAGCGAAGAAGGCGTGCTTTGGGGCTTGATCATGGCGATGGGTACGCTAATTGTCCTGCCACCGCTGCTGCTCACATTCTTCGCCGCCCGCCAGATCATTTCGGGCATGACCGCTGGTGCGGTGAAAGGGTAGTTGCAGAGTCCATATTTGTCATTGCTTCAAAAAACGGCTGATAGATCTATCAGCCGTTCTCGATGTATTTGTATGCTATTTACAAAGAGAAGGGGGTAAAATAAGGGTGCGTCTAAGAATAATCTCGTGAATTTGTAGGGCAGACATCTTGTTTACCTGATACAACAGACAGGATGCCTGTGCTACATTTTCACTACCTTATTTCTGGACAGATTCTAAAACATTTACCCAGAAATAAATTCACCCGTTATCTTGTACTCATTGTTTGCAGGTCTATTTCCAGCACATGACTGTGTTTCTGGATAGAGGGAATAGCAATTTACACCCGAATTCGGCATCGTTCATCCTGTCGTAGCAGAGTATTCGTGAAAATAGTTTACCAAATTATTTCTGATGTAATGCTGTCGACTGTAAACATTGTTCGGCGGTACAGTGTATACCTGATAATTTTCTACACCCTTTTTACCTGAATATGGCCCACAAGCATACTCGGGGTCAGGGCAATCGCGAGTCGCGGCAGACGAGGATTGAAGTCCCCGTGCGCAATGGGAAATCTGTTTGAAACAGGTTAATTTATCACGAATTCGACAATTTAACAGGGCTTTTAGCCTGTTTTCCATAGCAGATGTCGGTTTCAACTGGCATTTAGCGCATAATTTTAAGACTCGCGATTGCCCTAGGCTAAGTACTTTGGAAGGGTTGACATTTAGAATTTTATCTCCTTTCAGTTAGTATGTCGTATTTTGGAGTCGCAAATTAGAGTATTACGGTTTAGAAACGGAAATTTAATCAGATTTGAAGCTTGTTAGCGATTTTTTAGAGAACTTCCTGAGCTTATTCGTATCCCGTTCCTCAATACTAAATTAAGCATTTATCACAAGGAAATAGTATTTTTCTTGTGATCTAGACTGTATCATGCGGATAAGCCTGTTGTCCAGCAAAAATCTGTCAATATTGATAGATCGAATCTGCCAATATTGACAGATCCAAGTCAATTGAGCCAAATTGAACTAATTTTTGGTATATTCGACAGTTTGTTGATGATTTAATTAAGCTTGCTAGATGTTTTTTACACAACGTTCTGTGACAAATGAAAAATCAATTTACAAGGCCAAAATTACAAATTGCCCTCGACACATTTGACCTGCCATTCACGCTGGGACCGCTCCAAAAAGCAGTCGATCACATCGACGTGATCGAAGTTGGCACAATTCTTTGCCTCTCCGAAGGGATGCACGCGGTGCGGATTATTCGCAGCCTCTATCCGCAGAAGACGATTCTGGCCGATGTGCGCATTGCCGAGGCGGGCAGCGTGATCTCGAAGCTGGCGTTTGACGCGGGTGCAGATTGGGTCAGCGTGGTCAGCGGTGCCGCGCCAAGTTCGTTTGAGGTTGTGCTACAGGAAGCGAAGTCGCGCGGCGGCGACATGCAGATCGAGCTAAGCGATGGCTGGACGTGGGAGAAGGTACAGCAGTGGGCCGATCTTGGTGCTGGACAGATCATCGTCAAGCGCAGCCGCGATCTAGAAGCGCAGGGTCAACTCACGTGGAGCGATTCTGACTTCGAAACCATTCAGCGGCTGCACGATATGGGGTACAAAGTCACCGTTACCGGCGGGGTCAAACCCAAGGATATTGCGCTTTTTAAGGATGTGCCGGTCTACATTTTTATTGCAGGGCGCGCCATCGTGCAGGCAGATGATCCGGCCGCGGCGGCGCAGGAGTTTCAGCAGGCGATAGTGGAGACGTTTGGGGAAAGTTAAGCGACGGCAAATTCCGTATGTTGACGTACGCTGGGATGATGAAAGGCAAGGACAATATTCTGGTTTGGAACGCCAGCCTCTAATAGTTCTGTAGCGATTCCGTCTTCTGTCCAGTCAATTTCGAGCCAGAATTTGCCATCTTTGATCCGAACGTAGAGTGTGGTATTCCAAACTCGTTTTGTGCCTTCCCAGCCAATTCGGTGTAAGAAGTAATGGTCACGTTTTTCGTCAGCAACGAAGATAGTTTCCTTTTCAGGTGTAGGGTTCAGCGTGGGGATGCTCACATATTCATCAATGATATTCGTTAAAAGATTTCTATAACTTGTTATTTTCGAATCCATTGTAAAATCTCCTCTGTCTCAGGATTAACCACGAGTAGGGAAACCAATAGCTCATCGACCAGTGTTTGAATCGCTGTACTCTGAAAATGTATCAAATGTTATATGGCTAATGCCGATCCACAAATTCCGTTCCGGATCAATACGACGCAAGAAAGTTCGATAAACGACAAATTGACCAAGCGCCTGCTCCATATCTCGGATGGCAGAACGACCAATAAAACTCTTAACTTCTATTGCAATTTTTTCATGAGCACGTTCTGCAATCAGCAAGCGTTCTGCACCAATATCAATGTAGACGTGAGCATCTTCAAAATCGACTCTCATGTTTTCATGTGAAATAGTTCAGTTATCTTTGTCTAGCGCGCTGCAAACTGCGTCATGAATAAGGTCTTTTGCTGGCATAGATGAATTTATCACATGAGCAGACCGACTTTCAATGAAAATATGCCAAACCAAACTCCACAACTATGAAATCACTACCAATCGGAATCTATGAAAAAGCACTCCCCTTCAAAGTGGACTGGCACGAGCGGCTCGACACCGCTAAATCGGTCGGCTTTGACTTTGTGGAAATCTCTATCGACGAGAGCGACGAACGCCGCGCACGGCTAGACTGGAGCGCCAGCGAGCGAGCCAATCTGCGCGACGCCATCGCCCAATCCGGCATCCCGCTGACCACCCTCTGCCTGAGCGCGCACCGCAAGTTCCCCTTCGGCAGTGCAGATCCAGCCACCGTTGCGGAGGCTGATGCCATCATGCGCAAGGCTATCGACTTTGCCGTGGAGATCGGCGTGCGCGTGATCCAGCTTGCGGGCTACTACGTCTATTACGAGCCGCACGTGGATGGCTCGTTTGCGCGCTATCGGGCCGGTCTGCAACGTGGACTAGAAATGGCTAGCAAGGCGGGTGTGACCTTGGCGCTCGAAAATGTGGACGGCGAAGATGTGACCTCTGTCTCGAAGGCCATGGAGTTTGTTCGTGCGTTCAACTCGCCCTACTTCCAGATCTATCCCGACATCGGCAACTTGGCCGAACACGAGCTTGACGTCTGCAAAGAGCTTGAGCTTGGGCGCGGTCATCTTGTGGGCGTTCACGTCAAAGACACCATTCCGGGCGAGCCGCGCCGCGTTGCCTTTGGCGAGGGCGTCACGCCTTTTATCGACGCATTTGCCACATTAGCCAATATGGGATTTACTGGTCCCGTATTGTTAGAAATGTGGAACGACGATTCACCTGATTCGCTGGAAATTGTAGCCAACGCGCGGAGGTGGGTGATGGACAAAATGGTTGAGGGAGGATTAATCGACAGTGTCAACTAGAAAAATTGAAGCCGTCATTTTCGACATGGACGGCCTGCTCATCGATTCGGAACCGGCGTGGGACAAGGCGCGGGCCGAGCTCGCTGCGCAATACGGCAAACCGTGGACAACCGCCGATCACCACAACGTGATGGGAGTCAGCACGCTTGAGTGGACCGAGTATATGATCAACCACTTCGAGGCGACCATGCCGCCCGAAGAGATGCAGAAGTTAGTCATCGATCAGATGGCGGCCATGTATAATGACCAAATTCCATTCTTTCGGGGCGCGGTGGAATTGGTCCAATCGGTTGCGGCGAAGTATCCAACTGGCCTCGCTTCGGGCTCGCCGCGACAGCTGATCGACATTGTCACAAGCTATTCGGGCTTTGATGACTGCTTTCAAGTAATTCTTTCGGCAGACGAAATTGGTAAGGGCAAACCCGCACCCGATGTCTATTTAGCGACCGCCGAGCGCATGGTCGTCGATCCCGCGAAATGTGCCTGTTTAGAAGATTCGGGCTACGGTATTCTCTCTGGCAAGGCTGCTGGCATGATGGTCATAGCGGTACCGGATGAACGCTTTCCGCCCGCGGCAGAAATGGTTGCTCAGGCAGATATTGTCTTGGGTTCTCTAGAAGAATTTTCGTTGGACCTGTTGGAGACAGCTTGATGCCACGCTTTAATGTCACCACCATTGGTGAAGGACAATTACGCTATTCTGTTCCTGCTGGCATTCGGCTAGAAGAAGCCAATCGACTTCACGTAAATATTTCTGGGACAGAAGCTAACGTGACGGGGCTGCTGTCGCGCTTGGACTGGTCCTGTGGCTGGGTTAGTCGCCTGCCCAACACGCCCATGGGCCGTAGGGTCTACAACCGATTTCATCTCTTGGGGCTGGATCTGTCCGCCGTTACATGGTCCAACGGCCATCGGGTCGCCACCTACTATGTAGAATATGCCCAGCCACCTCGCTCCACGCAAGTCTATTATGATCGTGCAGACACATGTTTTACGAATATAAGTCCTGAACATATTGACTGGGACTATCTGCTCAATACGCAGTTACTTCATCTTTCGGGTCTCACCGCACCGCTGTCACCCTCTATTCTTGCCATTATGCTCGAAGCGGTGGATCGGGCAAATGCCGCGGGCGTTGCGGTGAGCTTTGATATGAACTACCGCTCCCGATTATGGAGCCCTGAAGATGCCGCAGCAACGGTTAGTCCGATTTTGGAAAAAGTGGACCTTCTCTTCTTTGGCCGCAGCGATGCGAAGATTCTTTTTGGGATAGATGGCACGCCGCAAGAGATTGTCGAGCAACTCGGTCAACGCACAAAGGCAAGCCACATCATCACCTCGATGTCTAGCGACGGAATCATCGGCTGGGATCGAAGCAACTTCTATCTGGAACCTGCTCGCCCAGTGGTGATCATCGACCGCATCGGCGCAGGCGATGGCATGGTGGCAGGCGTAATTGACGGTTGGCTTCAAAATAATTTTGAGTTAGGATTAAAAACAGGCGCAATGACGGCCGCACTGGCATTGAGTCAGTGGGGAGATCAGGTGATGACGAATCGAGAGGAACTTCAGATGTTGCTAGGATCTGAATGGGTGGGGATTACGCGATGACTTACTGGGGCGGACGGAAAAGGATATTCAAGCATCGTTGTTGTTCTTCGAGTAATTTGTGTTGTTCCTGAACTTGCTTAATTAGCTGTGCAATAATCTCATATTGTACAGAAAGCAGTTCGCGATATTGAGTAAGTAGAGTGTCTTTCTCGCCCAGTATGCGTTGTTCATTACGATAAGCAACAAGTGGGGCTCGGTTTAGCTGAAGACGTCGAACAGTAAAAGCAGCAATCTTGCTTATCGCATTCAATTTACCATCAGCCAGTAGCCAAAAAATGTTCAGACGATGCGCTTTTGCGGGAATTCTAGATAGAGATATCGGTTTCGCGTTCTGGCCAATAGGCTTGTTTACGCTGATTGCACCAAATGTATTCACAAGTGCAATTCGCCCGCTGACGCACAATAAGGCATGTTTGATCCGATAGAATCACGCGGTTACGATACCTATTTTCTGTGCGATGCGCGCTCTCAGAAGATCAACTTCCTGCTGTAGAATTTTGTTTTGTTCGATAACTTGTTGAAGAAGTTCAGTTTTTTCAGTTAATTGATTTAACAGACCATCTATCTGTTGCTGCAGAACAATGTTCTGCTCGTTTTCCGAAGCCATAGATTCAGATGGTGAGTCCGAACCAAAAATAATTTCTGACTCGTCACGTTCTAATTCGGTATACCATTTTGCCAATATAACTTGCTCTGTTCCTGTCAATTCTTCAGCGTGTGTTGCACAATCATGTAAAATTTCTGTTTTCGTAAGCGGAACTAATTCCCTTTTTTCAGATAATCCTATTGCGCAACATATATATTATAGCACATAGCAGAGGATAAATCATGCTACTCCCAGAATTACGAAAAGAAGTCTGCGAGGCAAATATAGCCCTGCCCACCCACGGCCTCGTCGCTTGGACCAGCGGCAACGTCAGCGGGCGCGATCCCGAATCGGGACTCGTCGTGATCAAACCGAGCGGCAAAATGTTTGATGAGCTGACGCCCGAAAATATGGTGGTGGTCGATTTAGAGTGTAACCTTGTTGAAGGCGACTTGGGGCCGTCATCCGATACCGCATCTCATGTATGGGTCTATCGTGGGCGCGATGATATCAATGGTATCGTTCACACCCATTCAACCTTTGCTACCGCATTTGCCGCGGTCAATCGGCCCATTCCCGTCTATCTAACCGCGATTGCGGACGAATTTGGCTGCGAAATCCCCTGTGGCGGCTATGCATCCATCGGCGGCAAAGAGATCGGCGAAGAGATCATGCGCTCGATTGGGCCATCCGTCGCGATTTTGATGAAGAACCATGGTGTCTTCACCATCGGCAAAAACGTGAACAAAGCGCTCAAGGCTGCCGTCATGACGGAGGATATCGCCAAAACAGTCTGGCACGCCTTGCAAATTGGTACGCCCGACATCTTGCCACCCGAAGAAGTTGCCGCCAACTACGACCGTTATCAGAATCGCTATGGGACGATGAATGCGAGCATAATGGAGTAGCCTACAAGCACATTATCGCTTGCACCTGATGAATCTTCACAGTCAATTCAAAATTTACTTTTTTTCGTTGAATCGTGCCCCAAGATCGCAAGAATGGTCATAATCCATTCTTCCCAGCCTGCTATAATTGAACGAATAACGACCTGACTCGAAGAACTACTCCCTCTATTGGCTCAGCTTACAAAATTCGTTGGCGAAATTAAGACACTAGTACACAGCGGCTCGAATAAGCCAGTAGTTAAATATCGGCGTTTCTACGGAAAATAGTGATTTCATACTATTGGGTTATTTACGCCATCGTGTACTAGCTGATCTTGCGGCGGCAGATGGACGTTCGCCATTTCATTTACAGCGTATCTTTAGCGCGGAGGTTCGCGAGAGCCTATTGCAGTACAGTCGTCGCGTCCGGCTGTAGCGTGCTGTGGCTGCGCTGCTCTTCACACAGAAAAGTGTACTCAAACGTGGCGCTAGATGCAGGTTTCGATAGCCACGAGAGCTTCTCTCGCGCCTTCAAGCTATGTTTTCGCTATCGCCAAGAAAGTTTCGCGAGCAACAGAGAGGTTGCCTTTAATCATTTCGTTCGTCACTATCAACTGCACGTAGAGGTTGCATTCCGAGCCGCACCTTGCGTCGGCCTGTATCGCGCTTCTATCAGAAATCAATCGAAGAGCCATGAATTAGTGGAAGGAGAAAATGTCGATATGGGTACCGGGCTTTGTCCCGCTAAGGGAAAGACGCTTGGGGTTTGACGATTTTGTAGTTGGTCTCAACCGCACTGATGACCGTTTGGTTGAGATTCGAGAGTGATGCCGACGCTGCTAGAGATGTGTGGCTTTCCATACCCGAAGCGGTGGAAGGTCTCTCTATGCTGGGCGATGAGCAACGGGAGCTCTTGTATGGTGAATTTGGAGAAAAATCTTACTCTTCGCGCATGGTGCGAGATGCTCGATACAAGCTGATTTGGTACCCGTGCGACAATCATTTCCAACTTTTCGATTTCAGGAAGATCCCAATGGACTAAACGATTTAGCTAACACGCCAGAAAGTGAAGACATTCAGAAGCGGTTAGGTAACGTGTTGCTCAACGAACTTTACGGTAGTGACGGAAAATGGATTAATGGCGATCAACTTGTGGAGGAATCAGGCAAAACGCTTATGCCGGGATCAAATCGTTCGCTTTCCGCTACAAGGGGCAATCGGTGGCCCGTGCCGCCCGTCACTGACAAAGCTTTCTTTGACTTTTTCAACGAAGCGCCAGAAGGGTTTGAGGCAGTTGATTGATATCTGGGCCATTGTGGGATAGTACCAAATATGAATTTTTGGTAGCTGGGGAATCCCCCATATTTTGAGGATGTTTTGACAAATATAAAAGGCTATGATAACTTGATTAAACTATTAGAGTAAATGGTTTTTATACATCTTTTAGCTCTAGCAAATTTCCCAAACTCCGACAGGCCCTCAATTGAATCAGATATATTTTCCTTCAAATCTGAGCAACTATCGATGCGCAGACGTATAAAAATGTTGGCGAATCATCCAAGTGGTCATCACTAGAATATTATCGTTCTCTCATTTAGTGATACACGCTGTTCCCTCTACCCACTGACTATTCACACGATAAATTCTCTATCTGTGTCAAATATGAAGCAGTTTCTTTGCGACATTGACGTTTTACAGGATACTCAACATTATGGTTCGCCTAATTCTTTCGCGTATTTTATCTGCCATTCCCCTTCTTTTGGTTATCTCAATTTTAGCTTTTAGTATGGTCCATCTCATGCCGGGCAGCATTGCATCCATCATTTTGGATGCGGGGGCAACACCCGAGGCCATTGCTGAGTTAGAAGCAGAGATGGGATTGGATCAACCATTTTTTGTGCAGTACTTTGATTGGCTAAAAAATGCGCTGCAAGGTGACTTAGGCCGTTCGCTCTTCTTCTCGGCGCCCGTAACAAAGCGCTGTTTGCGAATCAACGAAATTGGGTTGAGTTGAGCCTAGAAACTGTTTGAGTAGACAACCCATAATCATCAAAATTTTAAAATTATATATATGCAAAGAACACAAGTTGGTATTATCGGATCAGGGCCTGCAGGGCTATTGCTTTCTCAGCTTCTATATATAAATGGCATTGATTCTGTCATAATAGAGCGACAGAGCCGGCCCTATGTCGAATCCAGAATCCGCGCTGGTGTGCTAGAGCAGGGGACGGTCAATCTGCTGCGCGAAGCACAAGTACATCAGAATATGGATCAGGCCGGCATTCCCCATGATGGTTTTGGCCTTGCCTTTGGTGGTCGCAACGAGCGCATTAACCTAAGCGGCATGACGGATGGGCAAACTGTAATGATTTACGGTCAGACCGAAGTGACTAAAGATCTCATTCAGGCACGCTTAGACGCAGGTTGCATTATTGAATACGAAGCACCGGCAATAGCGATTGAGGATTATTTAGATGGCAAGCCGCGCATCATTTACGAAAAAGATGGTCAAACCCAAGAGTTGATTTGCGACTTTGTGGCAGCCTGCGATGGATATCACGGCGTTGGCCGCAAAAGCATTCCCACCGACAAAATTTTGCTTTACGAAAAGATCTATCCATTTGGTTGGCTAGGAATTTTATCAGACACGCCGCCGGTAGATGAGGAATTGATTTATGCCAATCACGCTCGCGGCTTTGCGCTTTGCAGTATGCGATCCGAAACGCGCAGCCGCTACTATGTACAGTGCAAGCTGGATGATAAAGTAGAAGAGTGGAGCGATGATGCGTTTTGGGATGAGTTGCGTCGCCGCCTTCCCGAGCAGTATGCGCAAAAGCTCGTTACCGGACCAAGGCTAGAGATGAGCATTGCCCCACTGCGCAGTTTTGTGGCCGAACCCATGCGCTTTGGCAACCTCTTTCTAGCAGGAGACGCCGCTCACATTGTGCCACCAACGGGAGCCAAAGGGCTTAATTTAGCCATGTCGGACGTCAACTATCTCTATCGAGCTCTACGCGCGTTTTATCAAGAGGATCGCACCGATCTGCTCGACCGTTACTCCGAGACTTGCCTGCGTCGCGTCTGGAAGGCTATCCGCTTTTCGTGGTGGTTTACTTCGATGATGCACAAATTCGACGATGATCCCATCGATTACCGTTTGCAATTGGCCGAGTTGGATTATCTCACCGGCTCCATCGCAGGGCAAACGATGATTGCAGAAAACTATGTCGGTCTGCCATTCGAAAAATTTGAATAAAGCCAGTAAGACGCAAGTAAATGTAGATTACATGCGTCTTATTTTTTGCCACTTCCTACACATCTCCCCGATTCACGATCTTTTGCCTACCATACAGGAGAAACCTTATGCCAACCCAAACGCGTGCTGCAATCTGTCACGGCAATCAGCAGGAATTGGGGCATACGTTTGATATCATCGGCATCGACACCGTGTTTCAGCATGTGTTCGAGCTACTGCCGCCCAAGGGGACTTGGGGCGTGGCTGGCGCTTCTGCCCCAGAAGAGATGCTGGAATTTAACGAGAGTTCGTCTAGTGGTGGCGGCAAAACCGTCATGGCCATTCTCGGTGGCAATTCTACTCAACCGAACATTTTAACAGCGAACGCTGGAACGACTTTAAATTTCGCGACGATAACATCATTGTTTCCATCACCAAGTATACCAACGTGGTGCGGGACGTGCGCGACAACTTTATGTCGCTTCAACATCACTGGTTTGGTATTTTGGATGATGTTTATCAGATCTTCAATAATTACTGGCACGCCCCCGCCATCGCGGCAGCAACCACCGCGTGAACGGTAAGCATGGTCGAAGTCATTTCTGTTCTTTGAAATGCAATACAGATTTTTCTGGACAAGTATAGGAGCAACAATGAGTTCAACAAACCCTAAAGTTGATGAACACCTGAATAAGGCTAAACGGTGGCAGGCTGAGCTGAAGCAGCTACGCGCCATTGTGCTTGAGTGTCAGTTGACCGAAGAGTGGAAGTGGCGTCAGCCTTGTTATACATTTCAGGGTAGTAACATCTTGATTGTTAGTGGCTTTAAAGAGTACTGTTCTCTAAACTTTTTTAAAGGTTCTTTGTTGAAAGATCCGCACGACCTTTTGGTTGCGCCTGGAGAAAATTCGCAAGCAAGTCGCCTGATTAAATTCATTAGCGTGCAAGAAATTGCTGAGATGGAAGAGAGCTTAAAAGCGTATATTCATAATGCGATTGAGGTAGAAAAATCCGGACTAAAGGTTAAACTTAAACCGACGTCGGAGTACGCTGTTCCCGAAGAGCTGACAAACAAGTTTCATGAAGATCCTGCTTTCAAAGCTGCATTTGAGGCATTGACGCCGGGCAGGCAAAAAGGCTATTTGCTCCATTTCTCTGGTGCCAAACAATCCAAATCTCGGGTAGCCAGAATCGAAAGATTTACGGAGCGCATTTTCGACGGCAAGGGGATGCAGGATTGTGTTTGCGGACTATCGAACAGGATGCCTAGATGCGATGGATCGCACAAGTATATCTAACAGCACCATACAGTAACATTTTTTCTTAATCGTTTACCTTTTACCTCGAAGTTCCCATATACATCCATTAACTCTTTTAAGCGGGCATGGTCCAAACTTAAGGTTTCCCCAGCATTTTGCATATCGAGCAGCGCAGTAATTTCTGCCTGCTCTTCAGCAGCTCCAATTATGAGCCGTTTTGTAACCAACACGTCCCATGAATCACGCCCTACATATTCCGCCGATACTGCCCACCCACCTCATACAGTGCGTTCGAGATCTGCCCCAGCGAGCAGACCTTCACCGCGTCCATAAAGGCCTCAAACAGATTATCATTCTGCACCGCGACCGCCCGCAGCGTGTTCAATTGCTGATGCGCGTCATCTGGCCGCCACGCGTGGAGCCGCTGCACGCGCGCAATCTGCTCTTCTTGCTCGTCCGTCGTCGAGCGGATCACCTCCTGCGGCAGGACAGTGGGCGATCCGGCGTCGTCTAAGAAAGTATTCACGCCGATGATGGGCATGTCGCCACTGTGTTTGAGATGCTCGTAGTAGAGCGACTCTTCCTGAATTTTGCCGCGCTGATACATCGTCTCCATCGCGCCGAGCACGCCGCCCCGCTCGGTGATGCGGTCGAACTCTAGCAGCACCGCCTCTTCCACCAGATCGGTCAACTCTTCGATGATGAATGACCCCTGCATGGGATTCTCGTTTTTGGCCAACCCCAACTCTTCGTTAATGATCAGCTGGATCGCCATCGCGCGCCGCACCGACTCTTCCGTTGGCGTGGTGATCGCTTCGTCGTAGGCGTTGGTGTGCAGCGAATTGCAATTATCGTAAATTGCGTAAAGCGCTTGCAGCGTAGTGCGGATATCGTTGAAGCCAATCTCTTGTGCGTGGAGCGATCTGCCCGACGTTTGAATGTGATATTTGAGCTTTTGCGCCCGCTCGTCCGCACCATATTTATCGCGCAGCGCCTTGGCCCAAATGCGCCGCGCCACCCGTCCGATGACGGCGTACTCGGGATCCTCGCCATTGGAGAAGAAGAAGGAAAAATTGGGCGCAAACTTGTTGATCTCCATACCGCGCGAGTGGTAATATTCGAGGAAGGTAAAGCCATTCGCCAACGTAAAGGCAAGTTGCGAAATTGGGTTCGCACCCGCCTCGGCAATGTGATAGCCCGAAATCGAGACCGAGTAGTAGTTGCGCACGTTTTGGTCGATAAAATATTGCTGCACGTCGCCCATCAGCCGCAACGAAAATTCGGTCGAGAAGATACACGTATTCTGCGCCTGATCCTCTTTGAGAATATCGGCCTGAATCGTGCCGCGCACGGTCGAAAGCGTGCGTGCTTTGATCTCGCTATAAGTTTCTTCGGGCAATACTTGATCCCCCGTAACGCCTAACAACATCAGCCCCAATCCGTCGTTCCCCTCGGGCAAATCGCCGCGATAGGTTGGCCGCTCCAGCCCACGATCCTCGTACAGTTCGCGCAGCTTAGCCTCGGCCTGATTTTCCAGCCCGTTTTCACGAATGTACAACTCGCATTGCTGATCAATCGCCGTGTTCATAAAGAAGGCCAGCACAATTGCCGATGGGCCATTGATCGTCATCGAAACCGAGGTCGCAGGGTCGCACAGATCAAAGCCGCTATACAATCGCTTGGCATCGTCCAGCGTTGGGATTGAGACGCCCGAGTTGCCCACTTTGCCATAAATATCGGGCCGATGATTGGGGTCGCTGCCGTAGAGCGTCACCGAGTCGAACGCGGTCGACAGACGCTTGGCCGGCATCCCCAACGATACGTAATGGAAGCGCCGATTCGTGCGCTCTGGCCCACCTTCGCCCGCGAACATGCGCGTGGGGGCCTCGCCCTGCCGCTTAAAGGGGAAAACGCCCGCCGTATACGGAAACTCGCCCGGCACATTCTCTTGCAAACTCCAGCGCAAAATATCGCCCCACGCGCTGTAGGTAGGCAGCGTCACGCGCGGCATTCGGTTATGCGAAAGCGTGGTCGTATAAGTTGGCACCGAAATGTCGCGCCCGCGCACTTGATAGACGAATTCATCAGCCTGATAGCGCGCCACTTTTGCATCCCATTCGTCAAGTAATTTCTGATTGGGTCGCTCTAGCTTCAGGCTGGCTTTTTCAAAGAGCGGGGAAATTTGTTTGCTCAACTCGTCGTCTGCTAGCTGCATCGTTTTGTGGATAGCATAGAGCTGGTTTGCACTCTCTGCCTGCTCGGCCACTTTCTCGTCGTAGCTGCGACAGGTGTCGGCAATTTCCGATAGGTAGCGGACCCGTTTGGGTGGAATAATGTAGACCTTCTCGGAGAGACCTTCTTTGAAAGTCGAACCTGGTTGGAGATCCGCACCCGTTTTGGTGGCCACCGTTTCCATGACCGCACAATAGAGGTTGTTGGTCCCCACATCGTTAAACTGCGAGCCGATGGTGCCAAAGACGGGCAAGTCGTCGTCCGCCGCGTTCCACAATTGGCGGTTGCGCACGTACTGTTTCTTGATGTCGCGCAATGCGTCCAAGCTGCCGCGCTTGTCGAACTTGTTGACCGCGATCACGTCGGCAAAGTCGAGCATGTCGATCTTTTCGAGCTGGCTGGCCGCGCCATATTCGGGTGTCATCACATACATCGACACATCGGCGATGTCCACAATTTCGGTGTCCGATTGGCCGATGCCCGACGTTTCGAGAATAATCAGATCGAAGTCCGCGGCCTTGAGCAATTTGAGCACATTGGGCACGTGGTTCGAGAGCGCTAAGTTGGCCTGCCGCGTCGCCATAGAGCGCATGTAGATACGCTCGTTGTAGATTGAGTTCATGCGGATGCGGTCGCCCAGCAGCGCGCCACCCGTACGCCGTTTGGATGGATCCACCGAGACAATGGCCATGCGCTTGTCGTCGAAATCGAGCAGGAAACGGCGCACCAGTTCATCGACCAGCGAAGATTTCCCTGCGCCGCCGGTGCCGGTGATCCCAAGGACGGGTGGCATCGGTTTTTCCTGCGTTGACTTGGTTTCGAGCCTGTACCCAATGGCTTCCATAATTGAATCGCTGGATGGATCATCATTTTCTAACGCCGAGATAATGCGGCCCAGCGCCATAGCTTGATCCGTCGTGGTTGTTTTAGTGACATCGGCAACTAGTTCCCCATCTGTGGGCATCGCCGGATCGCCCCCCAGCGCGGCGCTAACCATGCTCGGCCAGTCGGATCCGAGCGTGCCGGTGGGGAAGTCGGCCTGCTGCATCAGATCGTTGATCATGCCCTGTAGGCCCATGGTGCGCCCATCGTCTGGTGAGTAGAGCCGAGCCACGCCATATGCGTGCAGTTCGTCCACCTCGTGCGGTAGGATCGTGCCGCCACCGCCGCCGAATACCTTTATTTGTGCGCAGCCGCGATCTTTGAGCAGATCAATCATATAGTTGAAGTATTCGATATGGCCTCCCTGATAGGAGGTGATGGCGATGGCCTGCGCATCTTCCTGGATGGCGGTGTCCACAACCTCTTGCACCGAGCGATGGTGACCAAGGTGAATGATCTCGCTGCCGGTGGATTGGAGGATGCGACGCATGACGTTGATGGCCGCGTCGTGCCCGTCGAAGAGCGAGGCCGCGGTGACGATGCGGATTTTGTTGGTCGGTTGGTATGGCTGTTGGTTTTGCATGGGTTATCTCGTTATACAATCAGTGATAGGCCAATTTGATGTGTCGTATCAGAAATACTGCAAAAGATAAGCTGTGGTGGCCTTTGATAAAGTTAGCCCTCGCCCTTTTAGAACTTTGTAATAGGATTGTGCCAAGTCACAAAATCGAGAGTCTCATTCTGTGTCGGTAAGCTCTTGTAGTTTCAGTTTTGCATCTTGCTGAACCCAATTTTGCAATGTACCATCTTCCAATACCTTGTTATAATCCTGTTGTGCCTTCACTTGGTCGCCTACTTTAATGTGAGCATTTCCTCGTGCCCAGTAGGCAAATGCATTGTCAGGATCGAGGCGTATTGCATTATCGTAATTTTGGATAGCTTCCGTATAATTTTCTAACTCATAATAAGCATTTCCCAGTGCAAAAAAACTCTTGCATCGTCAGGAGCAACTTGTAATGCTTCATCATAATTCTCAATTGCATCCTCATACTCACCTAATGCCCCATGCGCATTCCCTCGGCCAAAATATATTGAAGTATAGTCAGGATCTAATCGCAGAACTTCAGTATAATCGGCAATTGCGTCCACATGTCGACCTGATGCACTGTATGCAACAGCACGATTATTACGAATCCCTGTATGGTCAGGAGCTATTACTAGTGCTTCACTATAATCTGCAATTGCATTCTCTTTGTCGCCCAATGCACTGTGCTCATTCCCCGGGCACCATAAGCCTCTACACGGTCAGAATCAATTTGTATTGCTTTAGTATAATCGGCAATTGCTTCCTCATGTTGATTTAATGCACCATGAGCAATACCACGATTAAAATACGCCGAAGCATCATTTGGATTAAAGTGTATCCCCTGATCATAATCCTTCAACGCCTTTGAATATTCATTCAAAATTAAGTAACAGTTTGCTCGCCAAACATATGCTTCCCATGGATTAGTTTGTGTACTGGCTACAAGAGCAACCAACGCTGCGTCAAAAAAACGAATAGCCTGATATAGCTCCTGCTCTGATTCCGCAACAACGTGCGTCATCCCCAACATAAACAGCCCTAGATACGCCGCTTGTGTTGGGATTTCCTCTATGAAATAAAATGCCAGTGGGGTAGAGGTGACAATTGGTAAACCATCACCTTGGACTGTCTTTTTACCGATCACCTCTACATAAGGTCGAACTTTAAGATTGTTGTACCAACCCCAAAAGACTATTTTGGCACTATATTTTTCACCAAGTTTCTTCGCGTCTTCTGAGTTATCTATAACCTGCTCATAGTACTCTACCCTTACGTTTGATTCGTCATTCTCTATGGCAGCCTTGAGAATAAGATCGTAAATTTGTGAACTAGGATTCACACCCCGTAGCTGCCCCTCGCTGCGGTCATCATAAAGTGGAACGATAATGAGTGCTTCATCTGGCGTAGCTGGTGCAAACGGTAGCTTAGTTGGTGATGGCGCAATGGTAGGAGATATTTGTTGTGAATTGTCAATATTTATATTGACGTCGCCGCTTATGTTTTCTCACTGAAAAACCGCACCTCCATCCACGTTTTCAATAGTCTGGGAATCGGACGTTAATGGCGAAATGGGTTGGGTACTATCCGGCATGTTCCCCACATGATCTTAGTATCATTAACAAAGAAAAAATAGTGGTAATCCCAAGAACTCCTATACCACTAAATACCCACTCCTTATTATCTCGCAGCCATCTAATTATGCTTTCCATCATTCATCCTTTAAATCATAATGTCTACTAAAAGAATGTCGCCTTTCGCAGGTGCAGGTAATTTATTTTGCTTGTAGCCCTGTACAATCACGGAGCCAGACTGTAATTGAGTCAGCTGATTCTTTACCAGAGGCCACAGACAGCGCAAATCGTTCTAGCTCATCGTTGGTTGTTTTCAGGTGATACCCATTGAGCTGCAAGAATAGAGCAACTGCAGTAATACCAACTCGTTTGTTTCCATCTACAAATGGGTGATTGCCGACCAACGATTCCATTAACGCAGCCGCTTTTGTATAGATGTCTGGATAAAGATCTTGACCATCGAAAGTGGCTTTCGGGCGCTCTGAAGCAGAAGCTAAAAGTCCTAGATCGCGTAATCCATACTTTCCACCCGTCTCGTCTATCAAGCGCGAATGGATAAAAAGAATCTGCTGCGCGGTGAGGTAGCGCATTATTTTGCTAACGCTTCGAGCGCAGGTCGATATCGATTGATGAAGGTATCGACCTGCTGGGCAAACTCTGCGTCAATGCCATCTTCCACTCGTGGAGTAGCGGCCTCGATCATGATCTGTTTGCTATCGGGGTCAACAACAATGGATACTTCGCTCCCTTCATGTAATCCAGCTTGTTGTATAAACTCTTTGGGGAGTGAAACGACTAAACTATTTCCTGTTTTAAAGATTTTGCGTACCAATATGTACTCCTTTCCATCTAAGTTGTATGTACAGTATGCTTACAGATGGGTTGAGTATACTATATTTTTCGATTCGTTTCCACAGGATCAGCAAACAGTGATAGGGCAATCGCGTACTTTTAATTTGTGTGCAAAATGCCGGTTGAAACACGGCATCTGGTATGAGAAACAGGCTGAAGCCCTGTTGTCATGACCAAAAATGGGACAAAACAGCCTGTCTTCAGCAGGCTTCCTGTATCAGGCTAGGATTTCAATCCTAGTCGACCAAAGTACGCGATTGCCCTACAAACAGTGACAATTCCAGAACCGTTGACAATCACACTATTTGCAACAGGGCTGGCACGGCTGGCTAAGCACGTCGAAAACGACGATAAGTGATTACACTCAGCGCTCATTCTTCCACAGGGATAAACGCACCACAATCCTCACAGCTATAGTTCACCGACTGATTCTCCGGCTCGGCTACTTCCTCAAACTCTTTACGTTTTACACCTTCAGCCTCGTAACATTCGGGGCAGTAAGCGCTGCGCAACTCTTCGCGCTTGAGCGTAAGATGGCAGTGCGTGCAGCGGATCCGATTTTTTGGCGGCGCAAGCAATATCAGATTTTTATGGGTACACGAGTCCATGGATTTGGTCTCCTACTTTTTAAATGTATTCATCATAATTCGTGCAATTGGCTCTGCATCACCGTCCATGTGCAGATGATGCCCGCCCGACAGAAGATGCCGTGTCAATCGGCGAAAAAGCGGCAGTCGCTCCTGCACAAATGACGCCCGTTCCTCATCCATAAAAAGCCCAGCATCACCCAAAATCAGATCGGTCGGTGCCTCAATCAACTTGATGTGCGTCTGTATCTGAGCTTCGGTCATGCGTACAGCCGTGGGCAATGTCAGCCGCGGATCGTGGCTCCAGTCGAAGCCACCATCCACCGCGTGTGTTCCCCGCTCTATGAGAATTTCTATGGCAGATTTCGGCAACTTCAACGGGCTTAGCAGTCGGCGTTCAACGGCTTCGTCGGTGTGGCGAAAGCGTGGACTGCTTCCTCGTTCGGCCTCTTGTCGCTCGGCCCGTCTCGATTGGGCGTCGGCGAGCGTCTGCACCGCGCGTCGGACTTTAAGCAAGCTTGCGGGCATCTCCTCTTCGCTGCCCGCAAGTGGGCCAACACTTTCGATCAGCACAAGTCGATCAACTCGCTCCGGCACCATTCCCGCTACCAACGTTGCAACGCCCCCACCCAATGAATGGCCGAGCAGACCAAAAGTTTCCCAACCCAATGCATCCACCACATCCAAAACATCTAACCCATACTCCCACACGTAATATGGCATCGGGCTTGCGCGGTGTTCCGATCTGCCGTGGCCGGGCAAGTCAAGCGCCACCAATCGAATGTCGGTCAGCAGCGGCGCGAGGCGGTCAAAACTATTGGCGTTGTCCATCCAGCCATGTAGCGCAAGAACAGGATAGCCATTTTTGGGTCCCCAAGCCTTTGCGGCAAGCGTCAATGGGTTGAGGGGAAACTGGATTTCTTTAAAAGACATTCGTTGTTCACTTCATATTTTGTATGCTGGCACTCTATTGATTAAACTATAGGTCAAATCAGCAGCAAAACAAACTCAGAAAAATAGAGTAAGTTTTCGTGCAGTTCTTTTTAGTTTTTCTTTTCGTATCGTTGCATCTTCGCGCCTTAGCGGTAAAACAGAGCATTTTGTACATATAACTTCATTTCTAAAACACCCACCACCCACGAGGATTATAATGACTTTAGCAGGCACATACAACTACGAAGAGGAGTGGCTTTTAGAGTCACCACAATTGACCGAGTTTATCGACGCCGTTAACCAGATCCGCACCACCGTGGCGAGCCCGCAAGAAGCCGTCGACCAAATTCGGCCCTACTTTGACACATTGCTCAACGATCCAACTTGGCTGCCGCAGGAATATCAAGAGCCGGCCGAACTCTCGGCGGATGAAGAAGCAAAAGGCATGGGACGCAAAACGGGCATGTGGTTGCTCTATCGATCGGGCGATGGTGGGCTGGCTTTCTCCGCGCTTGTGCTGTCACCTGGCACAAAAACGCCGGTGCACAATCACCTAGCATGGGGACTAGTGGGTCTTTACAAGGGGCAACAATCCGAGGTTGTCTTCGAGCGCACCGATGATGGAGCGCAAGATGGACGTGCCGAGCTAAGCGTGGCAGAAGAAAACATTCTGAAGCCGGGCGACTTCTACGAACTAATGCCAGAAAATGACATCCACCAAGTCGAAACCACTTCGGATGTCACCTCGGTTTCGCTACATCTTTTGGGCAACGATAATGGCTGCATTTGGCGGCACCAATTCAAGCCCGACGAGCAAGCCGTTGTGCCATTTAAGTCTGGTTGGCTCAACACCGATTGCCGCGAGTACAATGGTGTTCATTCTCATTAGGCGCAGTATAAACTATGCAAAACTCGGTTATTATCGCAGTTTGCTACCCGATCACTACGCCAGATGATAGTGGTCATGCACTAATGAGCTGGATTGCAGAACTCGCCGTGCCGAGCTGGAATCAGCTTGATCAAAGTGGGTAAACGAAATAAGAAAAAGCTCTTCTGCGAGTCATTTTTCTCGTGGGGTTTTGGCTGGCTCAATATACCTGTCGTCATTGATCGCGCCGAGCAGATCTACCAATATCCAATGACAGCTCGCGATCCACGAGAGCGCTGGACACACGGCAACATGACGTTAATGGGCGATGCGGCTCACCCCATGTTCTCCATTGGATCAAACGGTGCGTCGCAAACTGTGCTTGATGAGATAGAAGATGGAGCGCAGCAACTAATATTACCGAATTAATCAAACAAGAACCATCGTTGGGAAAAATATAGTCTCAACTTTGAGTATTTCAAAATTGCCGAAAATGAGTTCAGCTAAGAGCAGTCATTGAAAATTCGTAATATTGTCTCGACTCTCTATCTTGACCGAATCGCACTATCAAATTGATCTGATCATTGCTGAATTCGTTAATGTTTTTGAACGGGAAGAAGATAAGCAAGCAGCATCGCTGTTACTAAACTGGTTTCAACAGCTACGAGTGCATAAGCGTATCGATCCATTTGACTATAAAAACTGGCGATCATTATTGGTTCCGCTGAGGAGGCAAAAACCATGTTGATTACTGCATTAGAAAAAGAGCGCTTGAACAAGGCATTGAGCAAGGCCGTGCTGCTATGCAAACTACCCTCGACCAGCTACTAAAAAGTCGTTTTGATACGGTGGCTAAAGAAGTTTTAACAGCGTTGTCTGGATGCACGTTAGACCAACTGAAAAACTTAGTTAATCCTGCCATAGATGCTCATAGCCTAGACAATTTTCTCTCACACATTTCTAAGCCGAAAGAAGGCGATAAAGAGAGTGAAAACACGGGCAAAAATATGGGTACAATGGATGACGAAGAAACTGGGTAAGTATAAATTATGGGTTAGCAGAAATAAAAGGCTGGCAAACTGCATGTTTGCCAGCCTTTTATTTCTGCTACTTAAGCCCATCCACAAACTCCGCCTCCGTCTTCTGCCGCACCTCATCCAGCGTCACATCCGGCATCAGCGCAGTCAGCGTCAACATATCATCCACATAGCGGAACACCGCCAAATCCGTAATCACAACATCGACCGCACCCACCGCTGTTAGCGGCAGCGTACACATCGGCAGGATCTTCGCCGCGCCATCGCGGCTGGCGTGCGTCATCGTTACAATCAAGCGCTTGGCCCCAGACGCCAGATCCATCGCGCCGCCCACGCCCAGTAGCGGCTTACCCGGCACCGCCCAATTTGCCAAATTAGCCACCTCATCCACCTGCAAGCCGCCCATAATCGCCACATCCACATGACCACCACGGATCATGGCGAACGAATCCGCGCTGTCGAAATAACTGCTGCCCGGTAGCGCCGTCACCGGGATCTTGCCCGCGTTGACCGGATAATCCAGCGCGCCACCTTCCTCCGGTTCGGGGCCAACACCCAACATCCCATTCTCCGTGTGCAAAATAATGCCGTGCTCCGGCGTGATCAGATCCGCAACTAGCGTTGGGATCCCGATTCCCAGATTCACCACATCGCCCCGCTTCAACTCGGTCAGCGCAGCACGCGCCATATTCATGCGCGCCTCATTTATCCTCTTTGCGCTACCCGCCACCGACGCCGACGATCCCAGATCTTCGAGCGTTGTGTGCGCCTGCACAAGATAATCCACATAGCAGCCCGGCGTGTGGATCTGCTCGGGCAAAAGTGCCCCAACCGGCACAATCTCTTCCACCTCGACAATCACCAAATCGGCTGCAGTCGCCATCGCACGGTTGAAATTTTGCTCCGTCATGCGGTAGACCAAGTTGCCTGCGGTATCTGCCTGCCACGCGCGGATCAACGCCACGTTGCCGCGCAGCGCAGGCTGAAAAACATGCTCCTTTCCATCGATCTCACGCGTCTCGCGCCCATCCGCCAGTGGAGTCCCCGCGGACGTGGGCGTAAAGAACCCACCCAGCCCCGCGCCACCCGCACGGATCGCCTCGGCCAGTGATCCCTGCGGCAACAACTCCATCGCCATCGCACCCGACTGCGCCGCCTCGACCGCCTCGCGATTGCTGGTAAAGAATGATCCAATCGCAGCCTTCAACTGACCATTGCGCAGCAGCTTGCCACCACCCAAACCAGCCTCGCCCACGTTATTGCCAATGTATGTCAACCCCGTCACATCCGTTTCGGCCAGCGCATGCAGCAAATGCACCGGATTGCCCGTCATGCCAAAACCACCAACCAACATCGTATCGCCCGAGTTGATCAGCTTGGCCGCTTCCTCCGCACTAATTTGCGGTACTGTTTTCGTCATTTTTTATTCCAATTCAATAATTGTCGCTTCGCCTTGCCCCACGCCCACACAGAGCGTCGCCAGCCCATAGCGCATCGACTCGCCCGCATCCGCACGGCGCTGCATTTCGTACAATAAAGTAGTCAAAATCCGTGCGCCCGAACAGCCCAGCGGATGGCCCAACGCAATCGCGCCGCCATTCACATTCGTAATCTCTTCGCTCAAATTTAGCTCGCGCAACACTGCCAGTGACTGCACCGCAAAGGCCTCATTTAGTTCCGCCAAATCAACATCATCAATCGTCAACTGGGCTCGTTTTAAAGCCTTATGCGTGGCGTTGACCGGTCCCAATCCCATCACGCGCGGATCCACGCCCGCCGCGGCAGAGCATATCCAGCGCGCCATCGGTTTGAGACCTAGTTCGTCCGCCTTCTGTCGCGACATCAACACGACTGCACACGCGCCATCGTTTAATCCACTCGAATTGCCCGCCGTAACGCTCCCCCCCTTGCGGAACGCAGCGCCAAGCTTGCCCAGTTTCTCTAAGCTTGTATCCAACACAAACTGGCCATCCGTCTTCTTATAGCGCGGGTGCTCATCCGTATCCACCACAATTGGCTCCCCGCGCCGCTGCGGAATCGTCACCGGCGTGATCTCACGCTTGAAGTAGTCCTCATTCAGCGCATGGATCGCCCGCATTTGGCTCTGCAACGCAAACGCATCCTGCTGCTCGCGCGTAATGTCGCCACCCTGCACGTTGCCCGCGCAGCTCATCTCTTGAATGTTTTCAGCCGTTTCGCCCATTGCCTCTAGCGGGAAGAGCTCTGCCATTGCCTTGTTTGGGTAGCGCCATCCCAGAGTCGTATCGTAGACCGTCACATTGCCCGATGGGCCAAAACCAACCGGGTTCTTGGGCATGGAATAGGGTGCACGAGTCATACTCTCGACACCGCCCGCCACGTAAACATCGCCTTCGCCACAGCGGATTGCGCGTGCAGCTTGGTTGACCGCGTTGAGGCCGCTCGCGCAGAGTCGATTAACGGTCACCCCGCCCACGCTTTGCGGCAGATCCGCCAGCAACAACGCCATCCGTGCCACATTGCGGTTATCCTCGCCCGCTTGGTTAGTACAACCCAGATACACTTCCTCGATCAGCGCCGGATCCATGCCCGCGCGGCTAACTGCCTCTTTGATCGCCACAGCAGCCAGATCGTCAGCCCGCACGTCCGACAGCGCCCCGCGGATCCGACCAATGGGTGTCCGCACTGCGCTTACAATTACAACTTCATTCATTTGGTTTTCCTTTGGTTGTTGTTTACGACAAAAAACTCGTTCTACCCTCTTCGTAGAATGCAGCACCAGATGCTCCGCGTCCATAGACGCAGAGCGCCAAGATTGGATTTCCACTCAGAGCATAGAAGCCAGTCATCCCAACACACTCATCATCCGTAGGGATATGAGGGCGATGTCAAATATCAGCGCCACCACCGCGCAACAAACTTCCGCCGTTCTCGTGTCCGCACAAACGAATACGCTCTGTCGTTATATGCTCGTTCGTAGGGATACGAGGAGAGCGGATGGACCCGACGGAATACTAGTCACGCCACGGGGCGCTGACCTCATATCCCTACGCGTTTCGGCGCACCCTCAGCCGCGCCCAACACGCAGTCGATAAACTCTTGCGTCGCGCCCAAATAATTGCTCTCGTTGCGCAAGGCTTCCCAATCGACTACAATATCTGTCATCTCCTGCACTACGTCAATCAGATGCCGATCCTGCGCCAGCATAACCTGCACAGCGTCGCTCACAAGCTTTTTTGCTGCGGCCCGCGGCATCTGATCCGCCAGCGCAAAGCTGACCGCCTCGGCAGACATGAGCCCATTGGCAGCAGCGACATTTTGGCGCATACGTTCACGATCAACCACAAGATTCTGGCTGAGAAAGATCGCTTTGCTGACTGCGGCAGCGGTGAGACCGAACATTTGGGGCAGCGCCAGCCATTCCATTTGCCAGCCGTGCGTGGCTCGCTCGTGTTCTTGAATTAGCGCGTGATGCATAGATGAAAGCAGCGATGCGTTGGTGCGAGCCGCCGCAATGATCACCTCGCTGATGACAGGGTTGCTTTTCTGCGGCATGGTGCTCGACCCGCCACGCGTTGGGTCGGCAGATTCGCGCACTTCGCCCACCTCGCTTTGGGCCAGCAGAATAATGTCTTGCCCCATTTTGGCAAGCGACCCGCTGAGCAGCGAGAGCCAGTTTGCAAGTTCGACCAATGTATCGCGTTGTGTGTGCCAGGGGATCAGCGGCACGGTCAACCCCAGCTCTATGGCTAGCCCTTTGACAACGGCCACACCATGTGGATAGAGCGAAGCAAGGGTACCCGCGGCCCCACCAAATTGGAGTGTGCAGAGACGCGGCACCAATTCTTCCAATCGCTGTTGATGGCGCACAAGTGGGGCCAACCAGCCCGCAACTTTAAGCCCAAACGTGATGGGCAGCGCCCGCTGTGAGTGGGTACGCCCGACCATGATTGTGTGGCGATGGTGGTCGGCCATCTGTGCCAGATTGAGAACGAGTTTGGCTAGTTGGGCCTCGATATGTTGCAAACCCGCACGTAATTGCAGTACGAGTGCGGTGTCCATAATATCTTGCGTGGTCGCGCCCCAATGCACATACGAAGCGCTGTCGGGATCGACTTTTTCGCGCAGTTGCTGGAGCAACGCAATGATTGGCACACCCGCTTTATCAATGCCAGTTTGCACACGCTCGAAGTCAACCTGCATCGTGTTGGCAGCGTCCGTAATCGCAGCTCCACTACCGATTGGGATAATTTTTAGCCGCTCTTGCACTCGGGCCAATGCCGCTTCGACGGCAAAGATATTGGCGACGTACTGTTCATCCGAGAAGACGGTTGCGATCTCGGGGACGCGAAAGAGTGGTGCGTAGATAGATGAGTCGAGCGGTGAGAAGGTCATGGGTTAAGGGTTGAAAGGTTGCAGAGTTTGATTTAGGCGTCGAAGAAAATTGTTTCGTTTGTGCCTTGTAGCCGGATGTCGAGTCGGTAGATGGTAAGTATTTTGGAGCCTTCGCGCTGGGCGATGAGTGTGTCGCGGCGGGCGGGATCAATAGCTGCCAGCACGGGATCGGTTGCGGTGGCGGCTTCGTCGGCAAAGTAGATCCTTGTGACGGCGTCGATCAACATGCCGCGGGCAAAGACGCGCACATTGATGTATGGGGCCGTGCCATCGTTGCTTGGGATCGCGCCGGGTTTGACTGTGTCGAAACGGTAGGTTCCGGCGTCCGTTGTTTCGGAGCGGCCAAAGCCCGCAAAGTTTGGATCGGCCTTGGCTTGATTTGGATCGGTGGGGTGGTTGAAGTATCCATTGACATCGGGCTGCCATATTTCGATCATGCCATCTTTAACGGGTACGCCGTCACCGTCAAAGAGCTGACCAGTTAGGATGATGCGCGGCCCTTGAGTCTGATCTTTTACGAGTATATTTTCGCCACCGAAGAAGAGTCCATATGAGAAGAATGGTCCAACGGTTTGGCTTGGAGTTTGAGGATACATAACTTTTCCCTATTCAAATGGAGTTTGCTTGCTGCCCGCCAACACAATATCGAACCGATAGCCGAGCGCCCATGCCTCTTCGGTTACATCGTGGGCGTAGGATGAGATGAGGCGATCTGCGCCTTTGTTGTCGGGAATGCAGTTGAAGATTGGATCGAGTGCCAGCAGCGGATCGCCAGGAAAGTACATTTGAGTGACTAGACGCGAAAGGAAGTCGGTGCCAAAGACGGAGAAGTGAATATGTGCAGGACGCCATGCGTTTTCGTGGTTGCCCCACGGGTAGGCACCGGGCTTGATGGTAACGAAGCGATATTCGCCATTCTCATCGGTCATGCAGCGACCGGCACCGGTAAAGTTTGGATCGAGCGGCGCATCGTGTTGATCAACTTTGTGGATGTAGCGCCCACACGCGTTGGCTTGCCAGATTTCGAGCAGCGAGTTGCGCACGGGTTTGCCATGTGCGTCAAGCACGCGGCCCGTCACGATGATACGCTCGCCGATTGCTTCGCCATTTACGGTGGTGTTCGTCGTCAGATCGCTATCACCCTCTTTGACGCTTTCGTGCCCATAGACGGGGCCGGTCAATTCGGAAATCGTGTGCGCCAGAGGAATCAACGACTGCTGCGGCGACCGTTTAGCGGTTGATTTATAAGGCGGGTGAAGATATGGGGGCTGCACGGCCCAATCAATGGACGGTGTGAGAATTTTATTTATCATGGTATGTTCCAATGGTAAAGGTTGCATGGTTGCAAAGTTGAAGGGCAAAAACCGTGGTAGAGCTAAATGGTTGCAAGATGGCGATACGATGTTGGTTCACAAAACGATAGCACAAGCAACATTACAATAATAAGCTTTACTACTTTTCAACTTTGCCACCTTGTAACTTCTATCTACTTTTCAACTCTGCCACCCTGCAACTCCGCAAACACCTCTTTGGCAATAGCAAAGGCGCGGTTTGCCGCGGGGACGCCAGCGTAGACTGCCACTTGATGAAAAATTTCTTTCACTTCGTCTGGGGTAACGCCCGTGTTTTGGGTGGCGCGTAAATGCATGGCAAGCTCGTGTTCTTTGCCTAACGCGGCCATAAGACAGATGGTCAGCAGATGGCGTTCGCGTTGATCCAGTATGCCGCCGGACCAGACGGTCCCCCACGCAAATTCGGTGATCATGCGCTGGAAATCAGCGTCGAAATCGGTCTTGTTGCGCTCAGCCCGATCCACATGTTCGTCGCCCAGCACCGAGCGTCTCACGCTCATGCCTTGATTAAGTTTGGCATCGCTCATTTGGCCTGATCCTTTAAAAACGCAGCTATTTTTTGAGCCATCACATCGGGCTTTTCGATACAGGGTAGGTGACCCGCCCCAACAATTAGTTCGCACGTTGCATTGGATAGCGCTGCAGCAAGCTGTTGTGCCATTTCGGGCGCTGTCGCCACATCTTCAGCGCCACAAAGCACTAGCGTCGGAACAGTGATCGTTTCGACATGCGGCCACAGATCCGCATCGCGCAAGGCTTCGCACGTGCCTATGTATCCATCAACGGGTATGCGTGTGAGCATGTTGTAGTAGCCACGACTTTGCACGGAGCGCTCCTGAACAAAATCAGGCGCAAACCAGCGGGCAATAATTGCATTGCCCAGATACGCCATGCCATGTGTGCGTAGTGTGTCAATGCGCTCGTTCCACGTCTCCTGCGTGCCAATTTTGGGAGCCGTATCGCAGAGCACCAGCCGATGCACGCGATCCAGATGTTGCGCTGCAAAGTCGAGCGCGATCATGCCGCCGACCGAGATGCCAACCAAGATTGCTTGTTCGACGTTTAGTGCATCGAGCAGAGCGGCTAGATCCATGGCGTGATCGCGAATTGTGTAGGGTGGTGGTGGGCAGTCGGATGATCCGTGGCCGCGTTTGTCGTGACGTATGATGCGATAATCGGTGGCAAAGTGCGGCACCACATCATCCCATGTGCGAAAGTCTGTGCCAAGCGAATTGACAAAGACAAGTGGTGTGCCATCGGGGTTGCCTTCATCCTGATAATGCAAAACAATTTCGTTTGCTTCGATAAACTTCATGTCGAGTTTCCTGGGGATAGGCGAATGAGATTGGGTTGTCTAAATAATATAGCATAAGTTTAGTCTCTCACCCAAGGAACAATTAGGTCAACAATAGGTCACTTTTTGCCTGTAGTTTTCAATGAGTGTTTCTGCGGGCGCGGGCGCCATTAAAGATGTAAGGTATCCTATCTATTCTATTGTGGATACTGGCAGAGAACTCGTTTGTACTATACGCGATTAGAGTACGCTAAGAGTTCGTGAATCCGGAACGAAAACAATCTTCACTCCGTTATAATTTTGATGACAGCAATTGAGCCAGCAACAAATCAACAACAATCAAGTGGCCTCAAAGATGCACCGAAGTTGCATTCTATTTGGGCTGCCGCAAACCTATTGATTGTAGGTTTATGGTTCCGACTTTTCTGGCCACTGCTGCCTTATTTTAGCATTATCTTCGAACGTGAAGACTTTCGGCTAAACCAGATTTTACTGGTCATTATTCTTGCTCTTTTTACACTGCAAATTCGCTCGCACGGGATGCAGGTCAACTTGTCTGCCCCCCCTCGTTCAGCCCCGTTACCGCTGCTGCTCTTTGCTGGCGGCTGCATTGCCTTTACTCTCGCTGAACGTACGCTCAGCATTAATACCTTATCAGCGATGCTCTTTGTTCTTTCGGGCTATGGTCTGCTTGGTTTGTGGATGGAAGCGGGCCCCTGGCGACGTCGACTGCCCGCGGCGCTAATGCTGCTTGGCGTGCTGCCCTTTGGTGAACATTTGCAGACGTTTGTTGGCTTTCCCATGCGCATGTTGACAGCGAGATTGGTGGGCTCGTTTGTACAGTTCTTCGGCGTGCCCAGCGTTGGGATCGACACAATCCTTGTTTTTGAAAATGGTATCTCGCAAGTTGATCTACCCTGTAGCGGCGTGAAAAGTTTGTGGACAGGCGCGCTCTTCTTGGTTTCGGCCACGTGGATCGAGCAGCGTGCCATGACGATTCGGTGGTGGTTGGTTGCGTTGACAATGCCGATTCTACTCTTCTTTGCGAATTTTGTGCGCGTTCTCTTGCTGGTTGTAATCGGCGAGGTAGGCGGTTTTACGCTTTTCGCCGAGATGATCCACGTGCCGCTTGGCGTACTAGGCTTTATTATTGTGTGCGCGATTGTGTTGTTAGGGCTGCAGCTTGGGAAAAAGACTGAGGGAAAGGCTGAGGCTGAGGTCGTTGAGCGTGATTCAAGTTCTTGGCGGCTGTGGTTGTCTCCGGTTTTAGTGGTGGGGCTTGGCGCGCTGATCTTGCTCTACACGCCGCTGCCCGCAACTGGATCGGCCGAGGTAGTGCAGCCGTGGCTATTTTCGAATCGGCTTGTAACCGAACCGCTGCCGTTGAAGCAGGATGAGGCCGCATGGTTCATTAAAGATGGCGCTGAATCGGTGGATCGAGTACGCTTTACGTGGCACGATGAATCGGGCCAGGAAATTTCGGGGACGATGATTCTGGTGACCAGCAGTACGTGGCGCGCCCACCACAACCCCGAACGGTGCTTTGAAGTTTACGGCCTAACATTGAATCTATCTCAAACGCATCTAACTGCTCAACAGCAGCCGATCCGCTCGGTGCAATTGGGCCATGGCACGGGTAAAAATCAGTACGCGGCAACCTACTGGTTCCAATCTGCCAACCAAATTACAGATGATTATGGGGTGCGCATATGGGCCGATACAAAGCTGGATCGCCAGCGTTGGGTGCTGGTCTCGATTTTGTTTGATGAGATGCACAAATTGAGCGAACCAACGGTCGAGACATTGGTCCAAGAATTGCAGCAAACCGTGGGCAAGCGGCTGCGAGGATAGCCCACACCCGCCCCGCCCCACTGTCTTCGATGGGGCGGGCTCGAACAACGGGGCTATCAAAACGACTCCCGTTAAAATCGGCTTATTCGTTGCGCATAAAAGCCCCATTGATGGGTTGTCGCCCGTCTAGCACGGTGTCTTCAGCGCCGTGCGGACATTCTGTACCCAACATTTTACGACAGCAGCGCTATTTCTTGAACAAATTAAGGACCCTTTCTAAACATGATTAAAACTTTACGCAATTTCTTCAGTTGGCAACATATTGCCACAGTTGGATGCTACGGACTATTTTGGTCGTGGAACCTCATCTTTCTGGCTTTCATGATCTTTGGCTTTGCGCCGACTATCTTAGTAGGGCTAATTACTGCGGTACGCGCGGGCATTGTCCCGTGGAAATTTCTGCTTGTGAGCGTGGGCATCATAGCAATACCAGCCGTGGCCGTTGTGTTGGGCGCAACCATTTTGCGCAAGTACCCGAAACGACTGCTGGCATTGGGCTACGGTGTTGAAGGCCCGTTGATGCTGCTCTTGATTTTGCGTTTCTTTGGCTTGCAAGAGTTAAATCCGGCAATGATCACGCTCTATACGATTGCGTTTTTAGGTTTGGCTGCTTTCTTTTGGCAAGTCATGAAAGTTGACGTCGAAGAGAATGTGGTCCCGTCACAATTGCGCGTAATCGGCGTTACCTTAATGTTGGGGCTCGGGCTCTACGCCAGCGTGATAATGGCTTTTTACGTGCTGCCGCTAGGCATTGCGCTTGTTCAGGCCATTCCTGATCTTGCAATAAGTATCGGTCGAGAATTGCGCGCTCTGGATTTTCGAGAATTCACATTTATGCTGATCATCTCATTTATATTCCTTCTGTTCGGCGGGCTTTTGTGGCTATACACTGCAACGATCTTGGTTGGCATGCCGATTGTTGTGCCAATTCTGTATTGGAAAGGGTGGCGACGTGCCGTGGATGCACTAAGTAGCAAATGGTCGGGTGCGATGACGGGTGTGTTGGTCGCGGCGACGGTTGCCGTCTGTGCGGTGGCCCTGTTTGCAACCATGCGCCAGCCACAAGTTGAAGCATTTTCGCTGCTCAAAACACCACCCGCATCCGTTGCAGAAGCGGAGGCGCTGCTGGCAAAGACGGAAACGATTCGCCAAGGGTTGACCAATTCGTATCTTGCATCGTTCCGCTATGCGAGCGTTCATGGAGGCGTGGATCACGTTAGCGAGATGTACATGTGGGCACTAGAAATCAGCGAAGAGCGCGCGGCATCGGTCCAGCGAGCGTATGAGTGGCTGGCGCAACCCATGCTCTATACGCCAGCGGATCCAGAAGCGCTGGACACAATCGAAGTTCGAGAGAGTGATGGCAGACTGAGTGACCCGATTATCTTCCAAGAAGCAGCCAAAGCGGCGGAGCTATATGAACGTTTCTTCGACGAGCCGATCAACCAAGGCGAACGGGCGGCAGTTGTGGCGGCGGCGCGATCAACGTGGGAAGTAGATCGCGCGGAGAAGGCGTGGCAGGCAGTGGATAATCGCGAAGTCTATTTGACGCGACAAGAGATCACCATTGAGGAACATGGGGATTGGGCGGAACTCGAGCTGTACGAGGTCTACCAAAATCAGACTGCCCAGCAACAAGAGGTGGTCTACTACTTTAGCGTGCCCGAGTCTGCAGTGATGACGGGCGTGTGGCTTGGCAATAGCGCAGATCGGGACAAACGCTTTGTCTACACCGTGGCAACGCGCGGCGCTGCGCAGGAAGTTTATCGCCAAGAGTTGGTTCAACGTCGCGATCCCGCGCTGCTCGAACAGATCGGTCCGCGCCAATATCGTCTGCGCATTTTTCCAATTCCAGAGCGGCGAGTGAACTGGTCGACGCGCAGCATGGAAGATGAGATTATCGAAGGCAAGCCGCTGCACATGTGGTTGACGTGGCGCGTGCTGGCGCAGGATGGGAGGTGGGCGCTGCCGATGCTGGCTGAAAGGCGCAATATTTATTGGAATGATGAATCGATTCGGTTGCTGAATGAAGAGGCGTTCCAGGCTGATGATGATACGTGGATGCCGAACTTTGCACCAGTTATCGACCGCATGGATCCGACGACCCATAGGGTTGATTACGCAGCGGACAAAACTGTTGTTGCACGCCCGCTTTCTGCGGATCAAACGCCACAATTGTCCGAACAGAGTCGGCTGGCACTGGTGGTGGATCGATCGTATAGTATGCAGAAACAGGCGGATGCGGTGACGGCAGCGGTGATGTCACTTGCTGCGACGCACCCAAATGCCGACCTTTATTTGACAGCGTCGCAATTTCGCGGTGAGCCAGCCACGCGTTTGCCTTTGAGCGAATTTGATTTGGCAGATCTTTTCTACATGGGGGGGCAAAATGCAGCGGAGTTACTGAGTCAATTTGATGCACAGCGTGGGCAGGATATTTACGATGCGGTGCTGGTGCTGACGGACGGTACAGGCTACGAGTTAGGTGAGGGTGATGTGGCCACGCCGACATCTAACGAACCGATTTGGATGGTGCATCTTGGTGGGTTTCCGCTGGGCTATGATGACAATACGCTAGAGGCGATTCAAGCAAGCGGCGGTGGCGTTGCGGCGACGGTTGACGAAGCGTTGATGCGGCTGGCAATTAGCCAAGAGCAGATGGATGGCGACGCCGAAACGCGCGATTTGATCGACGGTTACATTTGGGAAACGTTTGCTACGACTGTTGCTGATGAGGTATTGCCGGAAAGTGATGATGGCTTTGCACCCATTGGTGGGCGTCGTTTGATTTTGGCCGAAATGCAGAAGGTGCGTCATCAGTTAGATGATGTGACCATTCTGGATGAGCTGCACGCCATTGCTGTTGAAAACAGTATTGTGACGCCTTATTCATCAATGATTGTGCTGGTCAACGAGCAGCAGCGGCGTTTGCTCGAAAATTTAGAGAATCAGGCGGATCGATTCGAGCGCGAGCACGAAGATGTGGGCAACACCATGCCACCACCACCCCAAATTACGGGCGTGCCCGAGCCAGAAGAATGGCTGCTGATTCTGATTGCGCTTGCGATGCTGGGATGGTATGCGCATTCGAATAGGCTATATTTGCGCAAGTTGCCATCTAAGTAGCGTGCATAAGCATGTGTTTAACTAAAAAATATGCCCAAAATTTCAAACCCTTGACAAACATTATATTCCTGTTATACTAAATAACAATTGAATACACAGGCGGACAGGGTAAATTATAGTCTTTGCCATTGAGACTGTAACGAAGTCATTTATATACTTTATTACAGTAGGTGATTTGACGCCTTTTACACTTAATCTAAGACGGTCTTTTACCACTTCTTTGATTGATGATGACGTTATCCTTGTGTTATCGTGTTAAGATATTTAACATGAGAGAAAACGTCTCAGAGTAGGCCGACATGATTCTCCAGACCTCGGAGTATGTCGGCCTTTTTTATTCGTTTATTTCATCTTTATCCGCTCTTTTGTGATTCAATATAACTTCTCAATTTAACCACTCGCATCAACGATGCCAATCTCTTTTTGCTTATTATTTTATGCCGTAGGCGGCTATTCTGTTACCCAAAATCGGGGTATCACCCACGCTGATTTTTTAAAGTACTTAAGAGATTAGGTGTTTGCGTCCTTATAAAAAATGACATTGCTGATCCGTATTTTCAGGCTAAAGATGCGCTAGATTTCGATTAAGTTACTCCAGAAAAACACTTATACAGATTTGAAGACTTATTATGAGTTAGGAGAAAAACATGGATGAAAAAACAATGTCGCTTCTAAAAACAGCTGGCTCAGAAAATTTAGAAACTTTACACACACAACCCTACTTTAAAGACGTACCGGTAAAGCCTTCAACGATTACCGAGGGTCAATTAGAGGCGGTTGCGCTACGTTTTTGTAGCGAGCTAGACAGCTCTTCGCAGGGTATGGAAACTAACGCAAAAGCTACAATCGATAAAAATATACTTTCTATCGAGATTGCCCATGCTTTTGCAGTGGATGAACAAAGTTTGGTGCATACAACAACTGGACATAATTTTCCTCGACATACTGTCGAGGATTTTTCAAAGCGGATGCAGCCAGTTTTTGTGCGACATATCGAAGATATATTGCCTGTCAGCGTCACCGATTCTGATGTTAGAGTTAACTATCTCAAAGAAAGTATTATTTTTTCTTTTGGTATTCGCACTCACGTTAGCTGGACAATTCATTACCAAGCAGAGGATAGGTTCTAAGATAGAATAGCGAAACACTAGGTGCGGTGACAGGTAATAGACGTTTATTTTCTAGAAGAATGAACACATTCCGCATCCCGATTTCTGTGGGATATAATTGCTTTTGACGATGAAGATGTGCTACCATTGCCAAACCTAGTCTTAGACAGATAATAAAGCACAAAGAAAACAAGATGTACTTGTATACTTTCCACAAAAATTTCTAACAGACGAATTGACTTTGACTAGGCTCAGCGAAGCAGGGTAAATTTTTAGACTATACTTTGTCCGATATATTAAGAGAATAGACTATCGAGAGGATAGAAAGTTATGAAACGTTTTTTTAGATTCGTGCTGTTTGTTGGCATTTTAGGTGGAATTGGCTATTTTGTTAAAAACACTCTAGTGCCAAAAAACAATAAATTCTCTAATGCGAGAAACGGAGATGGTGTCATGCCTGCAAATATAGACAGTTCTTTTGAAAGCAGACCACTTGGTGGTCAAATTAGCCCTGAATTATTGAATATTTTAGTATGCCCAGAAGATAAGGGATCACTTGAGTTAATTGAAGAGGGCACATATCTGTTGAACCCTCGTAATGGATATCGGTATCCAATCCGAAGTGGTATTCCTGTTATGTTGATTGAAGAAGGCAAAAAGAACCAAGAGCCAAGCCTGATCCGCAGCAATAGTGTATAGTATTAATATACTTTTCTAGGAAATGATACCATTATCGCCCAATCAAAAAGGAGATACGAAAAAAACGTCGTATCTCCTTTTTGATTGGGTCAAATAATTAGATGCTCTACAGAATGGACTTTACCCAATAAAGTCCAATATCCACCTTACAAGCGCAATCAGTACAAGCAACCCACCCTCTAGGCGTGAAAGCACCCAGCGTGTCCGTAACAGAATCATAACGATTAGCACCATTATACAGACCAACCACATACTTCCAATTGCACTCTGCTCCACCTGCAAAGGTTGTATGGCACCTGCTATACCTAAAACGCCCAGAACGTTGAAGATGTCGCTGCCGATTAGGTTTCCAACAGAAAGGCCATGCTGCCCCCGCAATGCAGCGGCAAATGAGGTGGCCATCTCGGGTGCAGATGTTCCGGCGGCAACGATTGTTACTCCGATGACCCACTCCGAAAGACCAGCAAACCTTGCAATGTTGGAGGCAGATTCGACAAGAAAATGACCACCTCCAACAACGAGCGCAAGCCCTACCAGTAATTGCCCAATATCCCGGGGGCTAAAATCACCCTGCGGAATCTCATCCGATACATCTTCTCCACGCACGAACAAATAGCTAATATAAACAATAAGCAGTCCTAACATGGTGAGCGATTCCCAGCGCACTAGGGTTAGATCGCGCATAAAGAAGACCAAAATCAGCGAGGCAGCAAGGAGAACTGCTCCATCTCGATAGACCATAGGGCGCGTGGTTGTTACGACGCTGATTAAGGCGACCCCGCCTAGAATAAAACCAAGATTAAATATATTCGAGCCCACAACATTGCCTACAGAAATGTCGGCATAACCACTTAGTGCCGATTTTATGGTGACAGCAAGTTCGGGTGCAGATGTACCAAATGCAACAATCGTCAATCCGATAACTATGTCCGAGAGACCAGTGCGCCGGGCAATTCGAGTAGCCGATCCAACAAGCCAGGTTGCACCCATCCAAAGAGCCACAATACAGAGAGTCACCACAATAACATCAAGATATAAAGTCATAAACTATAAAATTTCTTTGAGAAGGCTGACAAAACGCCTGTTTTTTCTGTCAGATTACAACTTAAGCTGAAGATTTGCTGACAGTTACATCATTCGCTCTAGAATTTACTAGAATTACATGGTAAGTTAATAATAGTAAGATACTATTAGTTTTATAAATATCCCAATTCAAACTTCATACAACCAGATAGAGAAAGCGTACCAAAGCCGAGGGCAATCTGCCTCTACCTCTATTTGTCTAGCTAATCGGTCGAAAAATCTTGATTGAACGTATAAGTAGAGTTGCTTCTACTACGTTAAATGAAATAAGATTTCGGGTAATTATCTACTATTACTATCTTCCAATTTTTTACTAAACTCAGTACTTCACACAAATTGGGAGTCTCACTACATTAACACGTATAAAATGAACATTCCTAGATGTAGCATTATATTTGTAAGAATTAGTGTAAAAGAACGCCCTCTTCGCAGAATTGCGCTTGGTTACAGGTATACTGCATTCGGTACTGAAACTGTTCTCATACTTTAAGGAAAGTGAAAAATGAATCCCCCGATCAAACACCAATCTACTAAGTTTGAACGTTCCGATGCCGAGTGGTTGGCATCATTGAGCGGAAAAGAAGGCCGCCAACTACAACAGAAAGCGCTCCAAGATGTAGCAAGATATTTACATGTTGTTGCATACAATTATTTACGCCGTTGCCAAGTAAATTCGCCCACCTTATGCTCTCTTGACAACTCAGAAATCGCAATCATCTCTGAGGATCATGTCTCTTCCTTTATGGAAAGGTTGACAAAAGATGACTTTGCACTTTTGGACAAATATAGTCGTCGAGGGCGATTCACAGCATGGGCTTCTGCTGTGCTTGTCAACATGATGGCTTCAGAAATGCGCAGGGCATCGTGGCGCAAACAGATACCCCTATCAACATCTATTTCGACACGGCAGGTTGATGAACATGCGAGGCAGCCAGACAGAGTAGCGATTCAAAATAGTATTTTAATGATCTTGCAAAATGGTATCGATGAGATGCCGATGCGCTATCAAGTTGCATTGACCCGATGTTTACTCGAAGGTGATTCTGCCAAAAATGTGGCGAGCGATTTGCAAATAACGCCAAATGCAGTCCATATTCTTGTGTATCGTGCCAAACAGAATATCCGCAAATATCTAATTGCAAATCACGTTGATCAATCAGATTTATACTTATTTTCCTAGTGTGTAAATATCTGTATAACAACTCTATTAATGAGATGTTTTAGATAGCTCTTAAGGCCCATATCCAAGTAATGTGGGTTCACCCCACACAGCCCAGTTCCATCGGCTGTTGCCTAAAGCATCGGTTGCAAATTGAATGATTGCACTTTGGCCCGATAGGCTAGGCAAATCAATTATAAATCTTTCCCATACGCTTGTCTGTTTGGTAGTACTCCAAATGCGCGAGCCATTTACGTAAAGGTGGAAGGCGCAGAGATTATCACCTTCCATCAATGCACCATCACGAATGCCGACAGCAAAGCGCAGACGCAATGCATTAAGTGCCGCCGGGATCTGTACCTGATATTCGCAAACCGCAGCACCCAAAACCGGTGGATGTTCCCATAAAGCAGGCTGCTGTACCATGCCACAGGTTGCAGGCGCAACCTTTATCTCCATCATCTCTGGTTCGCGCGTCGCGGCTTGGCTTGCGGTTGAAAAGTGCTCCAAAAAATCAAATTGCCACCGTAACAACTGGTCGGCGGCAAAATATTTTTCGTCTTTTAGCAGATCGTTCCATAGCTCTTCCTGCCATTTAAGATAGCTAATATATTGTGAAAGTTGAACCAGCGATTGTTCGTTCAGGTCCGAAATGCGACGAACGATGGCATCGATACTTTCTTGAGGTGGATTTATTGATTGCATAATAGAATTTCTAATTCAATACCATTCTCGGTGATTACCCATAATTATTTAGTTTTGCGGAGAAAGCATCCTTAGCTACACACAGTTGGGTACAACCCGCGTGCGCCACTTTAATCAAACAATTTTGGGCATTCGGCTCAAGCCTTGGTCAATGCGACGCACGCAAGTCTCATCTGCGCGCGCTAGTCCCATCTATCCAGTGTGTAGATGTGCGTCATACTGGTCTCCTGTGAGAGCGAGCACCCCCAAAATTGCAAACTAGAGCGACGCACACGAGCTATGCCTATACTACTCACCCCTACTGTGTGTACCTTCAGATGCTCTGTCCTCTTGTTTGAGACTTATGGATAATCACCGAATCATTTAAGTGGAGGCTAAAGGGGTTGTTTCTGGTAAACAGAGTCTCCCCCCATTAGTTTCTCCCAGCGGGCCGCAGCTAATGGATTGCTCATTAAAACAAGCGATACATATGATGGCTCAATAGGCTTGCGTGCCAGTGACATCATCGCTTCATCAGGCGTGTTTGACCCCTTTTTCTGATTACAACCCATACATGCTGTCACCAAATTCGGCCAATCTTCCAGACCGCCACGGCTACGCGGGATGACGTGATCCACCGTTAGATAGCTGCGGCCAGGTGTGTCCCCGCAGTATTGACAAACATGCCCATCACGCAACATAATCGCAGTTCGAGTTGGCGGCACGCGTCGATGCGGTAGTTTCACATATCGATTTAACCGAATGACAAGCGGAACGGGCATCGAATGTCTAGCGCTACGAATTATTTTGTCTGTTCCGTCAATTAACTCTGCTTTTTGGCGCAACAATAAAACCACGGCTCTGCGCACAGAAACCAGACTTAGTGGCTCATAGCTAGCGTTCAAAACAAGTACCTGTTTAGACATGGTTTTGTAGAGACATCAGTGGTTAATCGAACGTAATAAATAACCACAGTATGCCCAGATATAGTCCCCCAAAAGAGTTCTGTCCCGCTGTCGCGGCGGCGACCACTGCGTGAATGGTGAGCTTGGTCGAAGCCATTTACGTTCTTTGAAATATGATACGGAACTTTCTCGGGTAAGTATAATAGATCTATTTTATCAGTAAGCAAGTTGGACGCCAAACAAATCTAGGTAGGCTGTTCCAGAAAAATAAAACTTCATATAGTGCAAGGAGAGCATTCTCTAATGCGGCTTTCCTGATCCAAAATTTTATGTTAGAAAAATATGTTTCTATGGACTAGCTTTATTCACTATGGTAGCTTATTGTTTCTAGCGACAATAAAGAGCGAGTCATTCTCTTCAAACTCAGCGTAATCAAGCAACTCTACAATTTCGAAATAGTCCGAAATTAACGAGACTAAAAGATCACGTTGGTGGTAGAGCGTGAAGAGACCATGAACGTGCATTTCGCTCATTTTATCGCCAATCCAAAACGTATGTGCAAAGAGTCCATTTAGCGCAATCACATTTTGCTGCCGTTGACAGGAGCGCTTTAATTCATCTAGCGTTAGATGATGTAGCACCTTATTGGAATAAACGACATCAAACTGCTGTGGCGTATCAATTATCAGTGCATCTAGTTGGAGCAATGGAAGATGGGGATATTGTTCTTCTGCATGATTCAAGAACTCAGCAGACAGGTCGGATCCAGTAACCGCATACTGTTGCGCGAAATGATCAAGATCATTCCCTGGCCCCATACCGAGTTCCAGTAATGTGCTGTCCTTGGACGCATGTTTTTCCAGAACCGTATAGAGGTGGGAACCATCATAATCGGCACATATCTTGATATAACTTTTAACGTTGTCAGATGAATCGTAGTAGCTCATAAAAACTCAGTTACCCAATCGGATTAGTCGATCGTGAACGGCGGTGTCGATGATACCAGAATCACATAACCGGCAATATATCGGCCACCGTTGATGCACGCAAGATGATGCCCCACAAAAAGAAACAGATAAAAGCCATTGCGATTGTTTTCACATTTTCATCTTCGAGCTGACCAAAGTACGAGTACCCCGCTGGCAGCACCAGCAGTGCGACCATCCCATACAATACATGAAGGTAGACCCGCGGTAGCCCTGTCCCGCCCGTCTGAAAATAGAGCAGCCACCCAGCCGCAAATTGAGCGATCAACAGCAGTTCACCAATCACCGCGGCACCAAACCAATTCCCGTCCAGCGGTTTTGAACGAAAGCGCAAGAACAGCGCCCAAATTGCTAGAATTGCCATAAATGTAGAGCCAGCGCGTGCAACGCCTATGTGTATCTCGACCAGTGACATGATGATTACCTAAAATTTTTGAAAAATTATTAAAATGATGGGTGCAAATTCTAACTACATAAAGTTGGAGCAAGTGATATGCGTGTGCAAAAAATACCGAAAAATTTTGTTCGGGCAGCATAAGTGCAAACTTAAAGCCTTTTGGTTTCTCATACTTTGCGTGGGAACAGATACTTGTCGCTCTGCTCCTGCATTCCACGTGGAGAGTAGGACAAGATTTTCGCTACGTTTATACTTATGGTTGGACTATTACCCCTGCGCATGAACGCTGAGATATTGCTTCAAAACGCCAGATACAGGGCCAGCAATATCATAAGTCAGCCATTGCGAGCTGGTGCCCAACGCATAGATGCAGCCACCGAGCACATACCAATCCTGACTCATTGCCTTATCAAACCAAACTAGCTGCTCGACGTACGCACCTGGCCCCCACAGCCCATATCCATTCTCGGCCCAATATTGTTGAAACTCTTGCCAGCCGCGCGCGTCTTTTGGTCCAGGTCGATCTTCAACCAACCCATCAACGCCACATTCGGTAAAGACAAGCGGGATCCCTAAACCAGCCGGCAAGAGAAATTGATTGTAAACTTTCCGATAGCGTAACGTCAACCATCCCTCGTCTTGCGGCGCAACATCTGGATAGCGCCCTTGGTTTGCACGCGTACTCAAATAGTAAATAGTGGGTGCAGAATATTCATGTAATCCCAGCCAACCGTTGTGTTCTTGTGCGGCCTGAACTGCGGGCAGAAAATGCTCCCATAGTGACAAATCGGGACCGCCCGTGGCAAAGTTACCAATGACACTGCGGATCCCACGTTCGCCCAATAGGCGCGTTCGTTCCGCTTCGAATTCGCTGAGCCGTTTCATTCGTTCGATACTGCCCGAATCATTTTCACTGCCTACAGTCGGTTCATTGTGCGAGATCCAGCCATCAAAGTGATCGCGGCGGCGCGCATCATCGGCATATGGCAATAACTCTTCAACAAAGGCGCGCGCGGCACTAGTGGGATCGCTCACTTGATCAAGCTGAACCTGTGGCAGCACGATTCGACCAATGAGCTTCGTCGCGGGGGACATTTGTTTAATCTGCGCAGCGAAGTTGGCGTCTAGCTCCAGCGTCGTAATCGTCGCAACGCCACCAGTTTCTAAGAGGTCAAAAATTTCGGGCGAATTACGCTCTACATGTAACCCTAACTTGCTTGGCGGTCCGGGCGGGAATGGTGTCCCTTCGGTTGGTGGCGTAGGCGTGGGTGTTGCAGTTGGCGGTACTTTAGTTGGTGGAAGATCAGTTGGTGGAATGGGTGTGTCTGTTGCCAACTGAGCGGCTGCTATCGGTTGGTCATCCTCGGTACCGTTTGTAATAACGGGAAGAAAGGTCTTTGAGTCCGCGATGGGTGTATTAGTTGGCCGAGCCAGCAACGAACGAATTGTTGAGCTTGGCGTTCGATATGGCGTTTTTGTTGGCGTTGGGGTCGGTGCGGCAGGCGCGGCGCGATTACATGCAGCCACAATTAGTGCGGCAAAGCTTCCAGCTGTCCTACGCAGGAAACGGCGACGGCTCCACGGTTTGTCGATATTTTGTGCAACTTTACTCAGTTCAGACTCACTCAGTTCAAACTCGCTTGGATTAGAACCGCGCTGGGATACCGGCTCAACATCTTGCCGATCAACTTTCTGTTTTTCGGTATGCAAACTCTCATCATCATTTGAAGGGACATTAAATTGATTGCTCTTATCTCTTCGGGGCATTGCTAAGTAATCTCATTTGGTTACACTATTTCATAACGGTCTATTTTATAGCCGTTTATAGGAGTGTATAAAAAAAGCTTGCGACAAACACCAGTGTAATTTACAATAAAACAAGTGTTGATGTCAGTAATCTTTCCGCATTCTGTTCATCTTGACTTTATATACTGAGCAACAGCACAAAAGTATATTTTCTACCCTTTTTATCCATAGGGGAATGTTACTTTCTGGCGCTGTTCGGTATACATTCTACAATATTATCGAATAGAACGCCGACATCAAAGCGTTTATATTAAAGTATGTAGACGTTTAAGATTGAACAAAAGGTTCCTTTCTTCAGCAGAGTAAATGACTTACATTAATAGTGTAAGTCACCTCAACAATTTATTCCATAGCAGCATATAAATATCTGTTTGCTCAATGAATCTCAACAGGTGTAATCATTTTGAGTGCAGCTTGGAATCAACCAGTTACATTTACAGGAGCAAAAGTATGGAAAAGCATAAAGTAAGTGTCGAATACTGCGTTAGTTGAAACTACACACCACGAGCCGTCAGTTTGACGGACGAACTAACAAAGAAATATACGCACGCGATTGATTCTTTGACCCTTATCCCATCAGGCGGCGGTGCCTACGAAATAAAAGTAGGTGACAAGTTGATCTACAGCAAAAAGGCAACAGGTCGACACGCCGAGGAAGGGGAAGTAGCGAGGCTTTTTGAAGAAGAGACTGGCGCAGAGGTTATGCTTCGAGAGTAATGGGGCGCAGAGCATTCCGGAAAGCGCCACCTATCGCTGGAATAGCAATAGGTGGCGCTTTTCCGGAGTGTGGATATATTTCATCACGGGTATCTCTTTACAATGCAGCTTTTTGGCAATGACTTACATGCCGGTTGGCAAATCCACAAACTCGAATTCAAGATCAAATTTTTCTTGCAAGTGCAAGCCAAGTGCCTGCACACCCACTGTTTCTGATGTGTAGTGTCCAGCATAAATTAGGTTAATCCCAGCATTCAGCGCATCGTAATATTGCGCGTGGCTGGTTTCACCCGTAATGTAGGTATCGCACCCCAGAGATGCTGCCTCGTCAATATGATTTGCGCCAAAGCCACTTAGAATGCCCACTCGTTTTACCGTTTTCGGTCCGTGCGCTTGCACCAGCCTAACCGGACCCACTGCCTCTTCAAAACGTGCAACCAGTGTATCCAGCGTGACGCCATCATCGGCCTCGGCAAGCGCAGCCAACATCGTGCCATTGACCGCCCCCCACCAATCCTGCACCGTTAGCCCCAGCCGTTTTGCCAGCTCTGCATTGTTGCCAACCTCGTGGTGTGCGTCCAACGCTAAATGGGCGGCATACAGATTGAGATCGGACTTAATAAATGTGCGCACGAGTCGACCGTAGCTGCCTGCCAATCGTTTTGGTGGACCCCAAAAAATGCCGTGATGAACTAACATCAGATCGGCTCCTTTCTCAAGCGCGGCGTCAACGCAAGGTTGGTGTGCATCCACTAACCCAATAACACGATTGACTTCAGTACGTCCTTCAATTTGTAGTCCCTGGGGACCATAATCTTTTATTGTTGGGATCTGTAAATAGTCGTCTAAATAAGCAACAAGTTCATCACGCTTCATAATATTCTTCTCATAATTATTTTACTCTTCACTGCCCACATCTTCACTACCCGCGTCTTCATTACCCAAATGTTCATTACGAGAGACAAAACGTTTGGCCCTACGCGCAAATTTTCGTCGCGTCAACAAAACTCGTCGCTCGCACGTGCAGCACTGTAACCCAATGTCGGCCCCCACGCGCACAATTTTCCACTCATGACCGCCGCATGGGTGTTGCTTGCGCATCTCCACCACATCGCCAATGAACAACTTTTCGTCGATTTCCATATTTGCCGCTCACTCATGACTATATAGACGGAATAGACGGAGTCGCAGCGCGTTCGAGTCGCTCTTGCTGCTGCCAGCGGATAAAGCCACCAACGGCCATGGTAAAACTCAGCAGATAGACAACCCAACTTGCCAAACCACCAACGCAGGGAATCAGCGCAAGGATGCGGGTCACCATCACGATTACAATAATGCCGGCAACTGTAGCAATCATCAGCTCACGGAACGAATCAATGCCTTCATCTAAATCAAACTCAACGGCATCTGCAATCTCTTGACCGAGCCAAAAGCCAGTAAAAATTGGGCTAAGTATCCACAGCAGCGAAAGGACCCCAAATGAGGACATAAAGGTCGGAATGCCACCCTGAAAACCGCCAAAAAAGAGCGTCACGAGGAACACAAATAGCGCCGCCAGCGGAATCATCAAAACAGAGAACCCCAACCCATAAACAACCGTGCGAGAAAAATCCTCATCAATTGCCTCTGCTGTTCCCGGAACGAGGTCGGGCGCATAACGCAACAATAGCCATGTCAACAGGCTCAACCCAATAATCGTCATAATAGTCTGCCAGATCCAGCTCAAAAAGAGCGAAAAGAAGGAGGGAGAATTATCTATCTCTACCACAGGATTTCCGGCGGCATCAACGGGCCCATCCGGCTCAAACTGTACCGTAGGCGATACGCTTTCATCGACCATGATTTCTTGCTCAGCTGTATAGAACAACTCGCCGCCGACACGCCCCTCATCATTAATTTCGATGGTTTCGCCACGCAACGTCGCATTTCCCACAACGTTGCCCGAGAAAGCGACAGTCGCCATCGTGCTGAAGAGATCCCCGCCAATGTTGCCAGCGATAGAGCCGCGCCCACCAAAGATATAAGCATCTTCGCCAACGCTACCCGTGACCCGTATACCTTGAGCAATGTCGATCTGCCCCAATGCCGACTCATCACCCATGAATGCGCGGATGTTTGCATCAAACGGCGTGCCGCCAGCAGCCACAAAGAGATCCCCGCCTATCTCACCAGGGATGGAGATTCCCCCGCCAGCAGCTCGAAAATCATCTTTTACCGTTCCATTTAGCAGAATTCCTGCCCCTGCGGCAATTACGTCACCCGTAACAGTCCCGTTGATCTCGATATATCCACCGGCTGCAACCAAGTCGCCATCAATCGTGCCATCGATAAATATTTCGCCCGCCGTCACATACAGATCGCCTTGAAGAACTTCAGTAGAAGCCAAACGATAATTCTCGCTGCCGCCGATTACCTCTGCCGCAAAAACTCTGCCCGAAAATTGTAGAAGTATCGCAACAGAAATGAGACAAAGCGGAATCAGTGCCCAACGTTTTAACTTATCTCGTCGTTGCAACTTATAAAGTCGGTTTAACGTATTGTTCATTTAATCCTCAACTATATTTATAATTGTATAACAAGTAATTGTAGGTCAAAACGTGCATTTCCTAACGTAATCAGTTTTTAGATACCTGAGAACAAATCTGTCTCTACTGGCGTTGAAGTAATAGAGGTAGCTGCTGGATAAGCCCGCGTAAATGTGTCGAAAGATAGAAAGCGCTTACGCAAAACTGCCGGTAATGCCCGAATGTAAGATGGTGCGCCACTGTACTGGCTTGCATGTGCTCGACTCGCCCGATCTTTTTCTTCAAGATAATCACCCACGTTGATACGGGCGTGGATGGGTGTATGCCAGTGGCTAATTTCAACTAAATCAATATCTTTATTGCGCCCAATCGCTGTGGGATCAGCACCCCAAAGTGGCATCAACTTGACGATAATTTTGAGCATCCGTTTATCGAACGCGGTGTAGTAGAGCTTCTGCGGTCGATAGCGCCCATGGGTAGGCTGCTCTGCTCGAAGGTCGTCTCCATGAGATTGCGCAGAATTAGGACCCAAGTCGGTCGAGCCAGCCAGCAGATGAAAAGCAGCAGTGGTCGCCTCGCAGCAGCGGATATGGTCAGGGTGTCCGTAACCGCCGAAGGGATCATGTGTAAGCACAATATCTGGCTGCAAACGATTTATATAGCCCAGAATGTCATCGATCAATGTACCAAGCGGTTGCTGGATCAATGCGTCTGGATTCTTATTTTCGGGCGAGCCTCTCATACCGCTATCGCTATAAGGTAGCGACCAAATTGAGGTGATCCCGAGTGCGACGGCTGCATCCGATAGCTCTGTGCTGCGAACTTGGGCGAGTGTTTCGTGCGTTTGCATATAACTATCATCACCGACCGATCCAGCAATACCATCGGTGGCGATGATTACATGTACATCGACGCCTTCAGCAGCGTATCGTGCTAACGTACCACCGGGGCCAAAACTTTCGTCATCAGGATGGGCGAAAATGCCCAATAGGGTATATTGGCGTACAGACATTAGTGTGTATTATTATGTATAATTAATTTGATTCATTATTGTAAACAAGATTATTGTTAGACCTGCATTTATTATAACTTAAGGCTTACATTTTTCTTAAGCTAAACATGGTAGTACCATAAGGTAGCATTTTCCTTACGCTCATACTTCAAATGAAAGTGTACCAGCTATCGTTGTGCTGCTGTGGAGGCTAAGAATCAGAAAAAGCAACCTTTATTCTATGAAATTATTAGGAGAACTTATTTATGCGTCTTAGTCCGCTTTTGCGGGTGGTGGCGATGCTCGTTTATGGGTTTATCGGCTGGGAATTAGGTGTTGCGCTGGCTGGCGTTCGAGAGTTAACAAGCGCGAGCGCACTGTATATTTTACCAGCGACAACTATCGGTCTACTTCTGGGCTACTTTCTTGCGCCCGGATTGGTTATTGCACCAGCACGAGCGGTGCGAGATAGTCTGCGACAGGTACCAATTGAAGATCTTTTTGCTGGAGCCACTGGCCTGTCGATGGGTCTTATTATTGCCGCGTTGTTAGCATATCCCGTTTCGAAAATTCCACCGCCCTTTGGCACTTACTTACCTTTTATCGCTGCACTCTTCTTTGGCTACATTGGCGTGGTTGTTATGACCATGCGCAAAAACGAACTGCTTTCGCTATTTGGCCTGCAAGATACGGCGAAAAACATTGCGAATAGAACCGCTAATGCAGAAACAGCTCATATTGACAATAACGGCACCGCAACGAAAAGACCCACAGCAAACACCATGGGTGAACACAAACTACTTCTCGACACCAGTGTAATCATCGATGCGCGAATCGCAGATGTTGCTGAGACAGGGTTTATACTGGGTAAAATGTTAGTTCCACGCTTCGTGCTGAACGAGCTTCAACATATTGCCGATTCATCCGAAGTTATGCGGCGAAATCGTGGGCGTCGTGGGCTAGAAATGCTCGATAGCTTGCAGCAAAATCCCGAAGTAGATATTGACTTCATTGATGCGGATCCAGACGATGCGCAGGAAGTTGATGACAAATTGGTCAGCCTTGCCAAAGAGATCAACGCGATTGTGGTTACGAACGACTACAATCTAAATCGCGTCGCCAGTCTCCAAGGTGTTAAAATTCTTAATATTAATGAGTTAGCAAACGCCGTTAAAACCATCTTTTTGCCCGGCGAAGAGATCCCGCTAAAGATTATCCAAAAGGGCAAAGAGTCTGGTCAAGGGGTTGGCTACCTTGAAGATGGCACGATGGTTGTCGTTGAAAATGGTAGCAAATATGTCGAGCAAGAAATATTGGTTCAGGTAACAAAAATTCTACAAACCAATGCAGGCCGCTTGATCTTTGCTTCACCAGACGCTACAGCGTAAACTATTAGGACTAATCTAGAATCATAAATATACAGAGTGCAGTGGTTTTCTAGAATAGCTTGCGGCCATACTATGTAGTTTGATTTTTGGAATGGCGTAGTGAATTCTATTATTTAATCAGCAATACTATCAGCAAACAATTAAATGTCACTATATATTTATAACACGTTAACCCGTCAAAAGGAAGAGTTTGTCCCCGTTGAAGAGGGCAAAGTGAGCATGTACGTCTGTGGCCCAACTGTCTATGCCGATGCGCACATTGGTCACGCCATGAGCGCAATCGTTTTTGACATGGTCTATCGCTATCTTGTCTATCGAGGACATGCGGTGAAGTATGCAACGAACTTTACCGATGTTGATGACAAAATTATTCGGCGCGCCAATGAAACGGGGCAGGATCCATTTGAGCTAGCCAACCATTATGCCGAAAAGTATCTGCATCATCTCGCAGATCTTAATGTCCATAAGGCAGATGCATACCCACGCGTTTCCACCGAAATGCCTAACATTATTACATTGATCCAAAACTTAGTCACCAAAGGTTATGCCTATGAGCTAGAAGGTGACGTTTACTTTCGAGTGGAGCAGGATGATGATTATGGCAAACTTAGCCGACGTCTCTTAGAAGACGCAAGAAGCGGCACGCGTGTGGAAGAGGATCAGCGCAAAGAGCATTCGGGTGATTTTGCATTATGGAAGGGGGCAAAACCGGACGAGCCATCGTGGGAAAGCCCATGGGGAAATGGTCGTCCTGGTTGGCACATTGAATGTTCGGCCATGTGTCTAAGCCAGTTTGGTGAAACAATCGACATTCACGGTGGCGGCAACGATCTCATTTTCCCACATCACGAAAATGAGATCGCCCAAAGCGAAAGCGCAACGGAAAAACCATTTTCGACCTACTGGATGCATAATGGAATGCTCCAGCTTTCTGGCGAAAAGATGAGTAAATCGCTTGGCAATTTGATTACGATTGATGAATTTTTAGCCGATCACCAAGCGGATGCGTTACGTGTGCTCATTTATACTGGCCACTATCGCAAGCCGGTCATGTTTAATTCCAAATCTATAGCGGGTGCAGAGCGCAGCTTAGCGCGGATTGTGGGTGGCTTACGGCCTACAATGGGCAGCGATAGCACAAGCGAAGCAGCCGATACGCTGCGGGTGGCGACAGAAAATGCACGCGCCTCTTTCATCAAGGCAATGGATGATGATTTTAATACCAGCAGCGCGCTGGCGGTCCTTTTTGAATTGGTGAAGGCGATTAATACGGCTCGCAGCGCGGGCGTTGGTGGTCCATTTTTTACCACGGCTCAGAAGACTTTACGCGAGCTTGGTGGTGTGCTGGGATTAACGTTGAATGACGCAGGCAAGACGACTGGTGAAAGTTCAGTCGAGGTTGCGCCCTTCATTGATCTGCTGCTAGATGTGCGCAATGGGTTACGTACAGCCAAGCAGTGGGAGTTGGCCGACTCTGTGCGAGATCGTTTGACCGCATTAGGGGTTGTGCTCGAAGATGGTGCCGATGGGACAACGTGGCGGATAGAGAAAGAGTAGAGAAATTTAGGAGAAAGTGTGAGCGAATTGATTTACGGTCGTCGGGCCGTTTTAGAGACGCTGCGTGCAGGTAAACGCAGCGTTTATCGTTTATGGGTAGAAGGCGAAGGTGAACCGGAGACCAAAGGAATTATTGGCCAGATCTGTTCCGATGCGGCCAAAGCAAATGTGCCGATGCGCATGATCAAGGATGGGCTCTTCGACAAGCTCGCTCAGCAAAACGCCAACACGCAAGGCGTTGCGCTAGAGGTGCAGCCCTTCCCATATCAGGATGTTGAAGATGCGCTGGATTTAGCAGAGAGTAAAGGGGAGCCACCGCTGCTCTTAATTTTGGATCATCTACAGGATCCGCAGAACTTGGGTGCGCTAATACGTTGTGCCGAAGCCATGGGCGTCCACGGACTGATCATTCCAGATCGACGATCGGCTGGCGTAACCCCAGCAGTGACTAATGCGAGCGCGGGCGCAGTCGAGCACATGATTGTGGCACAGGTGCCTAATATCAATCGCGTTATCGAGCAGCTTAAGCGCAAAAATGTTTGGGTTACGGGGCTAGATGGTTCGCCCGATACGCCACCATTGCATCAGGCTAATTTGGATGGTGCGCTGACGGTTGTGGTTGGCAGCGAGGGCAGGGGGTTGAGTCGACTGACGCGCGAAAAGTGTGATTTTTTGGTGCGTTTGCCGATGTATGGTAAGGTCGAGAGTTTGAACGCAGCCGTTGCGGGCAGCATTGTGTTACATGCGGCGCGACAAAGTCGAGAGACCAAATAGACGAGATAAGACAAATAAAAAAGAGCAGCTCCGACACTTGTCGGAGCTGCTCTTTTTTATTTGTTGTGACAGTACTCAATATTTTAACGGGGCGGGTGCATGGGCATTACCACATGCAGGAACTCATCTTCACCCATCCCGATAGGCCGAATTGCCCCGGGGCGCGTCGATTGCGTCGTTTCAAGCACAATCTGCGGTTGATCAACATGATTTAAAACGTCAATTAGGTAGCGGGCGTCGAAGGCAATCTCTAATTCTTCCCCTTCTACCATCGCATCGATTTCGTTGACGTTTTCGCCCATTTCTGCGCTCGTAGCGGTTAGCCGGACCTGGCCTTTCTTGTCTCCATTGCCTGGGTTGACGCCCAACCGAATAATATTCGCATTATCGCGTGCAAAGAGAGATGCCACACGTACGGCATTGAGCAATGAAGCAGTATCGACCACGGTTCGCGTGTCGAAACTTTTGGGCACAATCGCGTTATAGTCTGGGAAGCGCGCGTCGATTAGCTGACTGACCAGCTCGACACGATGGAAGCCACCTTTGGCCTCATCGGGCTTGCCCCACACTTGAAAGAGCACCTGGTTTCGTGCTTGTGTGACAATCACCTGCACGGGTCGCTCGCTCGTTGCATCGGCGCTGATACGGGCTAGTTCCCCCAAGCTTTTGGCTGGAACAATAACCGTAATGTCTTCCTCTACACCCAAATTTGCTTGATCCAAAGTAACGCTGCGCAAACTTAAGCGATATCCATCGGTGGCGGCCATGCGCAAACTAGTGGGTGAAAAGAGCACTTCGACACCGGTAAGGATCGGACGGCTCTCATCATTTGACGCAGCAAAGATTACCTGATCGATCATCGAACGGAGACCGTCTGAGTGCAGTTCGATACTGGTACCTTCAAGCGTTTCAGCGACCTCATCCGTTTCGATATTATCTGTGCCAGCCGTTGGAATAATTGGAAAATCGGCGGCGTCAATCCCCTTAATCGTGGCGTCGTATCGTGCGCAGACCAAGTGGACCGTTTGCGTGCGCACGGCAAGTTCCATATCAATTTGCTCGGGTGGCATACTGTTGACAAATTCCGTCAACAGGCGGGCAGGAACGGTAATCGCCCCTTCATCCTCAACCTTTGCGCCAATCCAACAGTTGATGCTAATTTCTAAATTCGTGGCCGCTAGACGTAATTGATTGTCCTTGGCTTCTATCAGGATATTGCCTAAAACGGGCAGCGTGCTGCGTGTCGAAACGGCTCGCCCGACAATCACAAGCCCTTTGGCTAAGTTTTCTTGAAGACAGCTAACGCGCACAATTTCCTCCTGATAGGAATTACGTCATATCCAGCAGCGATATAAAGGTAATTTTTGCCATAAGCGTTTGACCTCAAGCGAAAATTTACCATTGCGCTGCTGAGAAGTATATGTAAGGATTTGTTGGATTGGGGAGACACTCTGGTAATACCGTAAATAATTGTGATATCGCAATATTAGGTTGCGACCCAAATCATACTGTGAATCACAATATTGCTGTGTATCAAAGTCAGTAGTGCCTATCCCAAAAGTATAGCACAAGGGGTTCGATTGCCGAAATTAGAGCGTAATTTTGGGTCGTGAATTGATAAAAATTTAGCGTGAAAAATTGCTGTGATATAGTGGGTATCCGATGTGAACCTATACTTTGCTAAGTGTACAAAATCTTGGGTATAATAGAACATAAAGAAGATGAAGAGTTAGGCTAAACTAGAAAAATAATTATACGGATTTTAGCGATTTTCTGAAGTAGCTTGCGGCCATACTGTATATTTTATTTTTTGGAATCGCCTAAGTTGTAAAAAGGGGCACTCAAATGACAGCAGAGATACAGCCAGTTTTTGGCGAACGGCTGCAAGATTTTTGGAGAGAAAATCTTGCGTTTTTTTTGCGAGACAATTGGTCGCTAGATTTACCCGAATTAAGAGACGAAAAGCATGATGGCGAGCTAGAAACAATCGATACGTGGCAGCGATTAGATGCATCGTCAGATGACGATAAGATTACTATTACAGATCCTTCAAACATAGATCCTTCAAACATAGATCCTTTAGACGTAATGGATAAGAATCACGAGGCAGCGAAATTGTTCTGTGAAGATATATCAAGTAAAGATCTATCAAGCGAACACATACATGATGATGAAGAACCGATTCTAGTTAAAAACGCGAAAGCAGATCCTTCGGCATTTGGTATTTTATATGAACGCTATATCGGGCGAATTTATAGGTACATTTATAAGCGGGTTGGCAACAAGCAAGATACCGAGGAACTGACAGCGCGCACCTTTTATAATGCGCTAAACAAGTTGAATAGCTACGAAGATCGCGGATACCCCTTTTCGGCTTGGCTCTTCCGCATTGCGCATAATATTGTTGCAAATTGGCATCGCGATAGAGGTCGACGGCGCTTGCTGCCGCTAGATAGGCTTTGGTCTTACAGCGAAGATGTGGATACGCTAGACCAAGAGGTTGAACGCAAAGAGAAGCATTCGGCGCTGTGGGCTGCGATCAATCGTTTGCCGCAAGAACGCCGCGATTTGTTGATCTACAAGTTTAGTAATTGTCTTTCAAATGTGGAGATTGGTGCGCTGATGAATAAGAGCGAAAGCGCAATAAAGTCTCTCTATTGGCGTACGCTGGCTGCGTTACGCCAGGATCTAGAATCAGCCGAACTATAAACAGACAGAAATCAAGATAATAAAAAAGGTACCAGTTCACCTATTCTAGCTATCTGTCCAGTGAGCACGCCCTCGTGCGGGTTCGGAGCCAGAATCAGTGGGGACGCAGCCGCACGAGGGCGTGCTCACTGCTCACTTTAAGTAGGTTTTTGCCTGCTAGGTAAACGATACTAAAAAAGCAGCTCAACCCCTAGGGGTTGAGCTGCTTTTTTAGTATCGTTTTTGTATCAGTTTGTTAATACGATAGTGAACTCTTTAATTTTAACGTTTTTCAATACAAATTTTATCGAGTTTCGTCCCTGTCTCTCGTCCTCGGATTACAAGTGTATGCGATCCTTTTCTTAGGCGGAAGAATTTTGGCGAAAATTGATTTTTCTCGTGTGTTCCCGAACCGCGCCACGAGACCATTCTTTCTTCAAAGCCGTCTGTCGGTTCAATATCCCAAATCATATAGGTGCCAGTTGGCTGTTCATTGATGTTGATAAAATATGAATTTGAGCCAGAGCCAGCAGCAGAGACCAACGTCCGAATTTGGTACATACCATCTTGCTCTGCTTGAAATTCATATGTGGCAGAACCACCAATTGACGGTTTGTCGGTATCAATTTCGTGTACAATATAGCCAGCTTCGCGCTTGAATTTATTGAAAATATTTCCGTTCTCTGCGTCGAGCAGAATTCCACTGCAGGAAAGGCGAGATGGATTCACAGGCTGTTTGATAGGTTGTTTAATAGGCTGAACAATAGGTTGGACATTAGGCTGAATTGGTTTTACATTGGCAGCACTTTCGAATAGATGCTGAACCGATGTGAGCCGTGCGCCTCTGTTGTGGCAAGGTGAATTCGACGGCAATGTGTAATCGGCTACGGCGAATGGATCCGTTGAAGAAGCGGCTCGAAACATTGGATTAGCAGTGTGACCTATTGCAAACCCCTGTGTGTTCCACTGACAGTTGTTGCTATAATTATCAAGGCCATCATCAAAGGCAACCCGTGATCCGTAAATAATTGAATTCCTAACTGTGTGGCGAGAATTCTCGATCCGTAAACAATGGAACTTTGTATTTAAACAGTCGAGGGTGACATTCTCTAACACCCAATTTTGTGAATTTGTTTTTGTGTATCCATAAATTCCATTTTCCACAGCCTTGGAGAAGATCACATTGCGGAAAGTCACTTCTTGAACATCTGCCCATGTGTTATTTCCAACTAGGCTTTGGCCCATCATTACACCATTTGTAAAGCCTGGCCCGATCACAGATTCTTCGATAGCCAGCCCAGATATTACGCCACCATCATAGATTTGAACGCCGTCAGAGTGAGTACAGTAATTGGACGATTCATTTACTGATGGATGACGACGCATATTGTGTAACCAAGAACGGGTGATCGTTATATTGCGCAGCTGATTTTCGCCCCATAGCGACTGGATAGAATCTTCGCCATTATCATGAACAATTAGGCGATCTAGCGTGTGATCGCTTCCGCCCAAACCAATACCGGGGCGGGCCGAAGTCCAGCCGTTGCCTTCACGTTTCGCTTCGCCATTATCGAATATTTCTAGGTTACGAGCGGTAATGTTTGATGATCCCCTGTCGATAAGTAGACCGCTGCGCGTATATTTCTGAATTTCAATACCGCTCCATTTCGTTCCATCGACGACAATCCATGACTGATTGTCGACAATGATGCCATATTTCTTGGCATTATTTGAATTATCTGTATACGATTTTTGTCCACAATAGGGCAGTACTGCCCCACGGCCACCATTAAAAACTGCTTTACCATTTCGAGCCGTTTCTTGTGCTAATTGAATCGTAATAGGTCTTTCTTTGGTACCACTTTTTTTTACTCGCAACGTTGTAGAATAGACCATTTCTGTGCGTCCGCCATCAATTAGGATCAGCGATCCCGGAAGGACTCTATTCCAGTTGATTTGATCGAGCTCATTCCACGCTGATGCCCATGACTCGCCCCCACGATTATTACCAGATTTTGATACGTAAAAGAGATTTTTCCCTGATATAAAGTCATCACCTGTCGGTAGATCCGGCTGATTATTATCCTGCTGAATCGTAGCAACATCGGCGGTATTTGCTATGATAGGAAGAAGGATCACGCTGTCGGCAAGGACCGCTCGCGCTGGAGAGAGCGCAATCGATAAGAGTAGCGCCCCGATAAACAAGACGATTTGGCACTTACCATTACAATGTGGCTTCAAGGATGTAACTGCGTGTAGTGTTCGTAATACCTTCATTTTAAAACTCCAAAATAATGTAATAGCAATTATAATTTGATTCATCGAGCAAAAACATATTCGCAAATGAGTGCTTAGATTTCAAAGCCTGTGAAATAATCTATGTCTTAAGGATAGTCGATCTATTGATATCTTACTGTGTGCAATATAGTCTCCATTTGGTCTGAAAAACGCTTTTGTTATGCTAAAACGACAAGGCTTTTATACGTTGGGTAAACTTATTTTATACGGGTTCTCGTTTTGTAATAGTGTAGTCGTTCTTACCGACGAGAGTACTCTAGAGAATTCGCTGAATCTATACAATTATTTCCTCACTCTATTGAAGTTCTTGCCATGTCCACCGCTTCTGACAAAAGCAGTTATTTTTCTAGGTTAGCTTGCGGCGATACTTTATACTTTATGGTTCAACCGGATCGTATTGGGTTGACGGAGTACAATGCACCCGACATAGAGAATCCACAATGATTTATGGCAATATACTTGGCACGGGTTAAAACTGGACATTTCCCCTGAGTAAAAATGTTCATTTCTAACCCGTCCGTAGTATATCAACCACATAAAATCCTGAATAGCCTATTTTATTTTTGGAATGTATCTTCCCATTAAGTGGTGGTCGTGCCGATTGTGTACTGGATAATCGCCGATGTCAGATGTATTGGCAGTAAAGAAGAAGCAATGTATACTTGAAAAGCTGTTTATAATTAGAATAATGACACATAGACTTAGTAAATAACTTCGCTTGCTGCGGTCTACTAACTACAATCCATTACTATTTGGACAAAGATTAATGAATTTATTCCATTGGGGATTTGATAAACTTTACCCGCTAATCCGCTACTATCACGAGACATGGAAGAAGAATGAATGGTTTACAAAGATTGAGCCACAGATTTGGCTTGGCGGTGCACCCACCCATCCACAGGATTATCAGTTTTTGCGCGAAAATGGGATAAACAGTGTAGTGAATATTAGGGCGGAACGAGAGGATGATCTCATCTTTTACAAAGCACATGGAATCAATCATTTACAGCTTAAAGTGTTCGACATGATTGTTCCGTCGGACGAAATTTTAACAGCTGGCGTGGATTGGATTAAGCAAGAAATAGATCAAGGCAGAGACGTGCTTGTTCACTGTGCAAAAGGACGAGGTCGTTCTGCTACGCTACTGGCGGCTTATTTCATGCGCGAAAAGGGCATGACATTTGATGAGGCGGTAGCACACATGACAGAAAAACGTCCTTTAACTAAACTTGAGCCACGACATTTCAGGAAGCTAGAAAAGTGGAATGTTAGATAAAATTTAATGCAAAAAAAGGGGTGCATCCAACTGAATGGATGTACCCCTTTTAATTTTTAAACAGCTTATTTATTGCTCTATTTATTAGGCATTATAGGAAATCACAAAGACACGGATGGGCAACGATATACGTGGTCTAAGAACTTCACTCTAACCCGATTTCCGACGATATCTACTCAACTGGAATACAAACGGATTGTAGCTGTCCTAATATCGACTCAGGCGGAACGGATTGGCCATATTTTTCCAAATCAGCAATCATTACGCAGGCAATCTCAGTGTAAAGCTGTGCAAATAAGTCCAGCGGTGCAGGCTGATTCTTAAATTGATTGCGCCCAACGAGAGGCAAGAAGAGCGATACAGGGAACTGCATACCGGGTTCGCTAATAGACTCTAAGGCGGTTGGGGCCAAGCTTTGCCCAGGTTCTGTGCCAAACTCTAATGCGGTGGGAGCCATAAACAAACCGATATCCAAAGTTGGGTTTTGTTCGCCTTCAATCAAGGTAAAGACTTCGGTACGACCAGTTATTGGATCGACGTCATTATCTATCTCATCACTTATTCCCGCATTTTGTGCGGTAACGGTAAATCCTTCGGGTAATTCAAATTCAATATAATATTCACCAGCGGGCAATCCAGTAAACAAATATTCGCCATTCGCATCAGTTATCTGCGTAGCAACAAACATGCCGTCAGCTGTGAAAAGGTGAACTTTCACACCTAGAATATTCCCTTCGCCTGGATCCTGAATACCATTTTGGTTTGCGTCTAGCCAAACTCGACTGCCTACAGAAGCCGTTGCGTTTGAGCCGGTAACTGGTACATCTGGCTCATCTGTTGGAGCCGGAGCAGTTGGCGGCACCGTTGGGACTGTGGCTGGCGGTCCTATTGTGGCTGGTGGCTCCATTGTGGCTGGTGGCTCCATTGTGGCTGGTGGCTCCATTGTGGCTGGCGGCTCCATCGTGGCAGGCGGCTCCATCGTGGCTGGCACAGTCGATACTGTGGCTGGTGGCTCAGTTGTCACTATAGGCGGTATTGGCGTTACCGGTGGATCTGTTGGTTCAGTCGCTGGTGGATCTGTCGGCGCTGGTGGATCTGTTGGTACGGTCGCCACAGTTGCTGGTGGATCTGTCGGCGCTGGTGGATCTGTCGGTACAGTCGCCACAGTTGCTGGTGGATCTGTCGGCGCTGGTGGATCTGTCGGTACGGTCGCCACAGTTGCTGGTGGATCTGTTGGCGCTGGCGGTACAGTCGGCACGGTCGCCACAGTTGCTGGTGGATCTGTTGGCGCTGGTGGTACAGTCGGCACGGTCGCCACAGTTGCTGGTGGATCCGTTGGCATGGTCGGTACGGTTGCCACAGTCGCTGGTGGATCCGTTGGCATGGTCGGTACGGTCGGCACGGTCGGCACTACTTCTTTCGCATTGTAAAAAATACAAAGAACGTCTTCACCCGCCTCGACATTGATCGTAACCGTGCGGGTTGCAATATCTCCGACACTATCCGTATCATTACAATCGATCTCTGTTAGAATCCAACCTTCCTCAACGGCCTCGGTTACCATATAGCTACCCGCCGCAACAGAAACTGTGTTGCTCTGTCCATCGCTTAAATCATCATTAATCAAGCCAGTAAAATCAAATAGAGTCGGGTCACCATCCGGATCTGTATGCTTCTTGATTCGAACGGATCCATTTTGTGCATCATCTTTCGTATTTTCGAACCTACAGATAATGCTCTCGCCAGCAGCCAGATCAATTTTCACGCTGGTATCACCATCCTCAAATCCAACACTACCAGCCCCAATATGTACAGAGCTGTATAACATCGACGTGCCTGTGATTGCATTCCAACAAGAAATATGATCAACACTCCATCCTGATTCTTCAAGCTCTGTAATCACAAATGGTCCATCACTTGGGTTCAGATTCTGAAAGAGAAATACGTCCATATTATTAATCGAAAAGTTAGCCCAACCTGTCATGGAAAACTCGAAAGTACCCATTGAATCATCTGTCGTTTGTTTCATAATGTAAATATTGCCAGCACCCGGAGCCGGCGGCAATGTGGTTGTGCCACCTGGTGGGAGCAGTGCGGTTCCACCGGGCATTGTAGTTGTTCCACCTACTGGGGTTGCCTGTGCAAAAACCGTCGCAGTATGTGTAATGGTTAAGAAACTTATAGCAAGCAACACAAAGGCAATTATGATTCGTCTAACTGCTGGGCCAAAATAAACTTTAAAACTATCTACAAAATACATAGCGTTCTCTCCAAAATAACTGTGGCACAAAAATCTGGCTATCTAGAAATTGACGTCTGCCTCGAATAGGTATACTTTCCCGAAAAAGTTCTGTCTCGTTACCGCTTGACAGCCACTTCGTGAATGGCTGAGGTCGAAACTATTTCTGCTTCTTGAAATGCGGTACGGAACTTTTCTAAGAATCTATGCGAAGCTGCCTAAATCAATTTCTAAACTCCAAATTAAATTTTATTTATATTGAGCAAGACCATAGATGATAAGGATTTGCCCTATTTGCTTAAGCGGTCCATTTTTATCAGTGAACGCTCACAGTATAGTGACATTCCGATAGACACGCTGGCCGCCTATTGTATATTCACACCAAATATTAGCGGATATAGATTGAAAGGTCTATAGTACAAAAGTAACTTAATATAAGTGGATGAGATGATATTGAAGAGAAGGAGGAAAGGGACGAGGTTACTGACTGAAATCGCTCTCGATGACCTCAGTGTAAACCTTTATACGTACAGCGCGCAGCTCGCGTTTATGGCGCAACGTATACTTGATCCGCTCGAGCGATAACTGCCAACGAAACTCAAGCAGTAGATAACGCCGCAAGAGTTCTGCCCAAAAACGGCCAAAATATTTATGATAGTAGCGGACTTTGCTGCGGTTAAAGTGGATATGCCGAGCGGCAACCACCTGCTCGCTACTGCGTCCCTCATAATGTAATACTAGCGACTTTGGCGTGTAGACAATACGCCAGCCCAAACTCTTTATCCGCTTGCACAGATCAAGCTCCTCGCTATACATGAAGAAGCCTTCATCAAACGGGACGGGCGTATCGGACGTTGTAGTCGGGTATGTTATTTGCTCCAACGCTGTACGCCGTGCCAACATTGCTGCCCCAACCAGCCAATCAACGTCATGCTGAATCGTATCGGGCCAATCGAGCATGTGCATTTTAACTGCCCACGGATTTGCAGGCCACAGTTGGGAAAGCCATGTACTCTCAAAAAATCCGGTCAGCCTTTCTGGGAATCGCCGCCGATTATTTTGCGCCATGCCATCCGCATAGTGGAGTCGCGGACCAATGATACCAACAGCTGGCTCCTCGCGGATTGCCAAAAAAAGCTGAAGTAAACTATCTCCAACAAGCTCTGTATCCGGATTCAAAAAGTAGACAAATTCACCACGGCAGGAACGATAGCCCAAATTATTGCCGCCAGTAAAACCTAAATTTTGATCGCTTAAAATAAAGTTGACCCATGGGAAACGGGTCGGAACAAAATCGGGTGTACTATCCGTGCTGGCATTATCTACAACGATTACTTCAAGTGTATAGGGAGCATGAGTAGGACCAAAAAGAAGGATTTTTTGTGGGGTAGATTGCAAGATAGAAGAGGTAGAGAGTTGCGGTGTGGATGGCTGTATGCAAGCTCGGTTGATTGAATCTAGACAAGCGCGCAATAGATCCCAAACGTTCCAGCTAACGATGATAATGGAAAGATCAATCGAAGTTTGCGGTTGTGGCTCCGACGGAACGGTGTCCAATGAATTCTGGCCTTATTAGTAGGTTCGTTGCACCACAAACGAGCAGAGATCTAACATAGACTGTTTATATGTATTGTCTGGCAGTAGAATAAGATTCTGTTGCGCTTTGTCTAAAAAGTCGAGCGCCTCTTGCCGTGCCAATTTAATTGCATCGCTAGCCCTAACTTTAACCACAATGTCAGCAACCGTTTCCGTCCAAACTTCTTCGCCATGTTGATCAGCGTACGAACGACGATCTTTTAATTCTTTCACTAATGCATCGGGATTATCTTGCTGATTATAGTAATAAAAGAAGGGCAGCGTCAGCGAGCCTTGGCGCATGTCGCTACCGGCTGGCTTTCCTAATGTCGTGTCGTCACCCGTAAAATCTAAGATGTCATCGACAATTTGAAAAGCCATCCCTAAATTATAACCAAAATCGCGCAATTCCTTCACAAATTCATCCGGCACACCCGACAAAACGCCGGCTGGCTCGGTGGCAGCACAAAAAAGACTAGCCGTCTTTGCATAAATCCGATTATAGTAAGACTCTTTTTCCTGCTCATAATTAAATCGATCAAAGATCTGATTTAATTCACCCTGTACCATAACGCTAAGCGTATCGTTAAATATTTCGATCACACGCATATTCTGTGTTTCGGCAGCAAAATGAGCCGCTTGCCCAAAAAGGTAATCTCCAGCCAGAACTGTTGTGCCACCATTCCACTGCGCATTCAGCGTTGGCGATCCACGCCGCAACAGCGCGCCATCAATCACATCATCATGCACTAACGTTGCAGTGTGCAACATTTCCACAGCAGCAGCAATTAAGAGCACGCGCTCATAATTTGGCGTCCCTTTGATTGGGCCATTAAATTCAGCCGACATCAATGCAAGCGCAGGCCGCATTCTCTTCCCGCCGCTGCTAATCAGATCCATAAACGCGTTGGCTAATGGCGAGAAGAGATCTGAGTCAATCGCCTTCATTTTGGCCTCTACAGCCTGTAACCCGGACCGTACTGGCAGAAGAATTGTGTTGATATCGGTTGGCGTATCTGATATCAAAGTAGAGTCACACATACCATTCTTTTTCTCAGTTCGAAACAGACCATAAATACCAGTAATCGGTTATTTTTGGACATAATATTGCACAATATCACGGAATCTTCTAGGTATTGTGTGTCTTGAGCAAGTGGGCAAATCGCCCAACAGTAAACATTAATCGGTCACATTCTGGCGGAGTAGATGTTCTGTAACATTGACTCTTTCATGACAGAGCTTATGTAACTTTTCAGTATTCTAGGGGCATATAGCGCAGGCTGAGTGTGCGCAGTACAAACGGTCGCTTTGCGCTAAGCACTTTGCCGAGGTGAAGCCGAAGCGGTCACCGCCGTTGTATTGAGAAGTTACGAACTTATCCCAAAAAATTCACGCGCCACTTCAGTACTTTGCCGTGCCATTTGCTCAATAGAGATGTTAAAAAGCTCGGCCAACCGCTGATTCACTAACGCTACGTGTGCTGGTTCATTTCGTTGTCCACGGTGCGGATGAGGTGTCAAAAACGGAGCGTCAGTCTCTAACATGAGACGATCTAGCCGTAGATTTGGCACCAATGCATGTAGCTCTTTCGCATTTTTAAAGGTAACGGGGCCACCAAGGCTCAACACAAAACCCCACGAATATGCCTCTTGCGCCATGACCAAATCACCGCTAAAGGCATGAAGCACCCCGACAAATTTTCGCTTACTTAAGGCCGATTGCTGAAATTCTGTACTTGCAACCCAACTTCGCAACAATGTGGCAACATCATCATTTGCTTCACGACAGTGAATAATTACCGGCAAATTCAGTTCAATAGCTAGCTGAAGTTGCTGTTGAAACGCTTCTTTCTGTTGGGCTGCCTCGACCTTATCCCAATGGTAATCGAGTCCAATTTCTCCCACGGCAACCACTTTTGGATGGGTAGCCAATTGACGTAATTCGCGAGTAGATTCGGATGTGAAATCGCCGCTACTGTTTGGATGGACGCCGACCGCCGCGTATATGTGTTTATATTCTTCGGCCAAGGCAATTGCCTGTCGAGAATGTACGAGATCGATGCCTGGATTAACGACTATTTTGACGCCAGCAGAATCTGAACGTTTTAAAATCTCACTGCGGTCTTCATCAAACTGTTCTAAGTCAAGATGGCAGTGGCTATCAATAAGAAACGGATGGCTGTTTTGTGGCATAATTTTACAATCTGTAACCAAATTTTGCGTAATTGTCGTTTGTACATTTTATCACAGACGAAAGATCGAACAAAGTAGTTCTAATTGCATTGAAGCGAGAGGGGTAACGGGGTGAAAGGGTGAGCGAATCAGGTCATCTTGTCAGTTTTTATCGGTCCTTCACACTCACCACCGCATCGACAATCTTCGTATACCCTGTACAGCGGCACAAATTCCCCGTCAGCGCCTCATGCGCCTCGGCCCGAGTAGGGCGCGGACGCTCTTCCAATAGCTTCGCCGTACTCATCAAAAAGCCGGGCGTACAATAACCACACTGCACCCCACCGCTCTGCACAAACGCAGCCTGCACCGGATGCAAATCATCCACTGTCCCCAGTCCCTCAATCGTGACAACCTCGCTGCCCGCCGCCCGCTCACTTGGCACCAGACAAGCCATCACCGCCATACCATCCAAAAAGACCGTACACGCGCCGCACTCCCCCTCGGCGCAGCCCTCCTTCACACCCAAACATCCCGCCTCGCGCAGCCCATCCAGCAACGTCATCCTCACAGGCAGCGCAACCAATTCCCCATTCACTCTGGTCTTTTCCTTAGCCTCAGTCTTCTCCTCTAAAATTACCGGCCAAACCCCAGCCGTATCGCCCCATAACATCACCGGATCCGCCAACCAGCCAGCCCGATCAGCGCCCGACACAATCTGACGGAGCGCACGCCCAACCAACGTCCCCACCATCGCCGCCCGATATTCGGCACTGCTGCGCACATCATCAATCGGCGATGCGCACTGCAACGCCAACCGCGCGGCCTCGGCAATCGTCTCATCCGTCAGCACCTTGCCAACCAAAAACGCCTCGGCAGCCGTTGCTCGCACAACCGTCGCAGCCACCGCTCCCAGAGAAATTGCGGCGGATCGGATCGGCATCGCGGCCACCGCTGCGCCTTTGCTCTCTTCTGCCTCGGCGCCATCCACTGACCTCCCATCATCAAAGGTTAAAACGACTGCCACAGAAAGTACGCTGATCGCCTGTGCCCGTCGCAGCCCCAACTTGATAAATGTCCCGCGAGTCAGAGCGGGCGTCTGCGCCACAGGCAGCGAAATACGCGTCATCACCTCATCATCCGCCAAGTCGACCTGCCGAAAGCCGACCAGAAAATCTGCCAATCGCATCGACCGCTCGCCGCGCGCCATGCTCTGAACCGTCACCGTCGCATCCAACGCCAGCAGCGGCACAATCGAATCATTCGCCGGGCTAGCCGTCACCACATTGCCCACAATCGTCGCCCGATTGCGGATCTGCGGCGCGCCCACCTCCCAGCACGCCCGCGCCAGCGGAAACGCCTTTGCCACAATCTCGGCACTTCCCACACACTGATTGTGCGTCACCAGCGGCCCCAAATGGATCCACTCGCGGCCATCACGCACCTCGCTCGTAATCGCAGCCAGCCCAGGCACGCGCGTCAAATCGATCACACCGATCGCGCCGCCTGCACTATCTTTGCGCGCACCGCGATCAATCTCGATCAGCAAATCTGTGCCACCCGCCAAAACGCGCGCGTCAGCACCATGCTGTGCCTTCAAGGCCAACACTTCGGCCAAAGATTCTGGTGATTCGTAAAATTTATACATAACAATCGCCCCTAGAAGGTTCTTCGATATTCAGTGAGTCGGTATTCAGTCAATATCATTAGTTAAGCTCTAGTCGGATCCGTGATCCGACGGGGCCGCCCCTGAATCTTCTGATTGAAACCAGAGAACAAAGAGCGCGACTGCGCCCGCTGTGCCAAAGATCAAACTTGCCATCGACTGCCAGAAGCGCAACCTAAACAAACCGCGCCCAGCCACAAAATGGCTAACAATCACCCCCATTGTGCTCAGCAACATTGGCGGCGTAATAGGCGAATCCGCACCCGGCGTATCAAACGCATCCTCTTGCATCTTGTTTAACTGTTTATTCGTCTGCCCCACGCCCCACTGAATGAAATAGGGTAAAAGCGCAGCCGTGGATAAAGTACTCAATAAAAATTTAATCATATAGACAGTATAAACTTTCATTTCGCTCTGTGAAAAGTATGGCTCCCCAGAAAAGTTATGGCTCCCCAAAAAAAATTCTGTCCCATTTCTGCTTTTTGAAATGGGGTACGGGTTTTCTCTGGACAACTATAGCAAGTATATAGACGAATCACAACAGATACATTTCGATCTGTTCTATGCAGCGTGCTATAATCCCACCAACTTCAGTAATTAACGAAATTTCACGATACCCGCAAAGCGAGCATTCTCTGATGCGGGATTCTATGTCCCATTAGCAGCAAAACAAAACCATGAGCCAAACCGAGGCTGACTTCTGGCATCTAATTAAAGGGCGTCGATCCCTTCGCCGCTATCGAGATCAAGCCATCGAGCCAGAGTTACTCAAGAAAATTCTCGAAGCCGCGACATGGGCACCCTCGGCGCACAATCGGCAGCCGTGGCGCTTTTGCGTTGTAACCAATAACGCAGCCAAACAGAAACTTAGCCAGCGCATGGGTGACCAATGGCGACACGATTTGGGCAAGGACAATGCTGATTCCGAATTCATCGAACGACGCGTTGCCGTCAGCCACGCACGTATTACCACGGCAGCAGCCTTAGTTATCGCCTCCGTCAGCATGGCGGACATGGATATATACCAAGTCAATCCAGATGATCCGATTGACCGCAATGAAGCTGAATGGTTGATGGCCGTACAAAGCGTGTCGTTGGCGTGCCAAAATTTACTGCTTGCGGCCCACTTCTATGGGCTTGGTGCATGTTGGATGTGTGCCCCCCTTTTTGTACCCAGCCTTGTGCGCGAGACGCTCGATCTACCCCCAGAATGGCATCCACAAACATTGATCACAATTGGCTATCCAGCCGATGGGCACAGAGCAAACGACAAAAAAAAAGAGCGCGCCCCAATCAGAAGTCGTGTCGTGTGGCGCTAAGAATAATTAATCAGGAATCATTGCGGTAAATCATATGAAAGTAACAGCCTTTGCAGGTGGTATTGGTGGGGCAAAACTTGCCCTTGGCCTACAAGAAATACTAGAGCCTGGTCATCTAACCGTTATTGTTAATACAGCCGATGACTTTGAACATTGGGGATTGAATATTTGCCCAGACTTAGATACAGTAATGTATACGCTAGCTGGTGTAAATGATCAGGAGAGGGGGTGGGGTCGCGCGGATGAGACCTATTCAACCATGAAGGCAATTGGCAATATCGGGGGCGAAGAGTGGTTTATTCTTGGTGATCTCGATTTAGCCACCCACCTCCGCCGAACAGAATGGTTGCGCCAAAATATTTCGCTCACCGAAGTGACAGAGCGATTGCGCCGCAGCTTTGGGGTACCATCATCGCTGCTGCCTATGACGGACAGCCCTGTCCATACTCTTGTGCATACAGATGAGGGCGATTTGCCCTTTCAACATTATTTTGTGCGCTGCCGCTGCGAACCGACAGTCATTGATCTGACTTTTGTTGGGGTAGAAAGCGCTCGCCCAACCGTCGCCGTCTTAGAAGCAATCGATGAGGCCGACATTATTGTGTTTTGCCCCAGCAATCCCTACCTCAGCATCGATCCTATTATGAGCGTGCGCGAGTTGCAAAAAGCAGTGCGCAAAGCAAACAAACCTAAGATTGCGGTCAGCAACATCGTCGGTGGGCAGGCGCTCAAAGGACCGGCGGCCAAAATGATGGCCGAAATGGGCAAAGACATCGGGCCACTTACGATTGTCGAGCACTACGGTGACCTGATTAATGGCTTTGTACTCGATGAACAGGATAGAAGCCAACAAAAGTCTATTGCAAAAGCTGCTAAAGTGGAACTTATGATCACAAATACCGTTATGGACAGTATAGAAATCAAACGTTCGCTAGCAGAGTCTATCATTGATTTTGGACAAAAAATGTAGGGTTCATCAGCTCGGCTTTGTACATTTTTCTAAGCGGTACAGAAAAAATAAGGAGAACGAATAATCAGATGGACCTGTGGCTCATCGTGCCGGCAAAACCTTTTGACGAGGGAAAAAGTCGGCTAGCGGATACATTGCTGCCTTCCGAAAGAGCCGCTGTCAATCAAAAAATGTTAACCCAAGTTCTTACTACGGCTACTGCTGCAAATGTCTTTACTGGCATCATTGTCATTAGCCGCAGTCAGCATGTGCTTGATCATGCAAATAAACTGGGTGCAATAGCGATACACGAAACGCTAAGTTCAGCAAGCAAATCGTCAGAAGAAGTTGATCTCACGAATTTAAGCGCCTCTTCGATAGACTCATTTAAAGCACTTCCTTCGATAAAGCAGCATACTCAACCAAGGCATCAGTCCGATACACGTTCGGATGCACCTTCATGTTCTGCTAGCAACTTTTTTGCGCGTAACGCAGCGGAACAGCGCCAAAAAACAGATTCGTCTCTAAATAATCAAGCCCCTCTCCCCGCGTTGCCCAAAGAATACCGACTAATTAATGCACTGGTTCAAGCTAGACAAGCAGCCGTCGCACGCGGCGCAGAGGCGATTCTTGTGCTGCCTGTCGATCTACCACTGCTTACGATTGATGATGTGAGGAAGCTCTACAAATTGGGTGCGCAGCAGCGTGGGGTAGTGATTGCTGGGAGCCAAGATGGCGGGACCAATGCGCTGCTGCTGCGCCCGCCTATGGCTATCGACTTTGCGTTTGGCACAGATAGTTTCCAACGGCATTCTGCTCTAGCCCAATTGCGTGGATACCCATGCCAGACTCTTCAATCGACAACGCTTGCGTTTGATTTAGATGGACCAGAAGATTGGAAAAGATACCAAGAATCTGTACAGGCGCTGTTGAAGAAATAAGTCTGCCCACAGAATGATTCCTGCGCAACTGTTTACCGATCAAGGTGGTAAATTTAATCCCTCCAGTGAGCCCGTCCCGTGCAGGTTTTCTCAGAGATGAACCCGCATGGAGCGCGCTTACTGGACTTGATTTAATGATGATTGCTCTTAAGTTTATACTTATGCTCAGGGAACTATTTTAATTTCTTGCGCTGCAAGGCAGGTGCTATAATCTACAACATGAGAGCAGAGAGTCAGCAAGGGCCTAACAGGCGGGCAAGCAATAAAGATTGGGCCGAGATGCGTCGCACAAATCCTCGCCCTACAGCCCCACAATCGTTTCAGCGTCCGCCCGATCCAGCAGCAGAATCGAACGCAACGTGGTGGCCTGTATTTTGGCTATTCTGCCTTGTTGCCATTACTGGATTGATGGTTTTACGCCAATATTCTACAGCACCTGTTACCTCGTTTGACCCGTCTGCATTACGTACACAAACCACCGGATTGTTGCCATCTTGGCTCGACAATCCTTTTCGCAATAGAGGGGGTGAGCCAGTAGATCCGCAACCAGATACAACTGCCTTCGATGCCGAAGACCGGCTTTTTTTCTTCCCAACAGCTACTGAACGCAATAATCGTCTGGCTACAGATAAAGCGGTACTCGACGAGAATACGCCCGTTGAGAATATGCCCGATGAAAATGCAGCCAACAGTCTCTGGTCATTTTCGCGGTTGAGCACAGTGGTCTCGGGCTTGTTTGAAACGCAGGGATTTTCTATTGTGAATGAACAATCTGACAACACGTCTGAAAAAGAGGCTGGTGGGGCGGAAGGAGAGCAGCGGCTCGTGATTGAAGATGACTTTCGGCAACCGAGCCTATCGCTGGCAAGTTCGGCGGAGGCAGGTCGATGGATGATGGATTTTTTGCCGAATGGTCAAGCAGAGAACGGCGTTTATCGGATGCGGGTATGGCCCAACACGATTGCGTGGACGTCAATTAGCGAGGTTCCCACCTCGGAGCAGTTTCGGTTAGAAGCAACAATGCAGATCAATCCGGTAGTGCCGGAGGGATATGGTGGTTTTTTGGCCCGCTATCAGGATGAGCAAAATTATTATCTGTTTTTGTTTGATGGTCAGGGGCATTATCGCTCTCTGCTGCGCCAAGATGGTCAATGGATTTCGCCGCAAGCGTGGGTAAATTTGGCGACGATTAATCTAGCCGGGCAGGTGAATGAGATTGCGCTGGAAGAGAGCAGGGATCTATTGCGCTTGTATGCGAATGGCGTGATGGTTGATGAAGTACAATCCATACATCCCAGCGGAGATGTGGGCCTTGTTGCAGGGGCCAAAGCGGCGCAAACGATAGAAGTTGATTACGATAGGGTGGCAATTTATGAGTTATATTAATGAATTTGTGCAGGCTGTTCTTGCGGGTGATGAGGATCAGGCCGAAAAGTTGAGCCATTATTTGCAGCCAGTAGATGAAAACGCGCTCGCTTCGCTCATTTCTGTTTCTTCTGGGGATATTGTCGCGGATACGGAGCTCGGCGAGACCGATGCTGCGGATCTGCGCTGGTGGGCGGTGCGTGCGTTGGCTCACTGTGGAACTGCCGACTCTGCCGCGATTTTGGCAACATTTTTGGTAGATCCGGCGGATAATGGCGGCTCGAACGCAGAAAACGTCCCTGAAGATGATGCGGCTTTATTGTGCGCAACCGCAGCGCTGGCTTTTGGCCATTTGCATCAACGCGAGCCGCAGGCCGTACATCCATATTTGCACAACGTGGCGGCGCAGCTATCCCATAAAGATGGGTTTGTGCGTCAAGCTGCGTCGGAAGCGCTGGCCCTTTGTGGGGATGCGGCGGTACCGGCACTGGAGAAAGTGCTTGCGGGGACGAATGATGGCGCTCGCTCGCGGGCGGCCTATGCCTTGCGCAAGATCGGTTCGTTTGCCGTGGCTGGGGCACTCTTTCAGCATTTGAACGATCCGCACTATTTGGTTCGCTTGCACGCGTACGAGGGGTTAGACGCTATGGGTCTACTCGACAACATGCTGCTGGAGGTTTAGCATCCAGCAGCATGTTGTTTTATCCGTGTTCGTCCGTATCAGCAGTGTCAAAAATTTAAAGCCCTTTTGTTGCTGTAAAAACACGAATTTCGCCGCGAAGGATTGAAGCCAAAATACACCCAATAGCTGTGCATAATAGCATCAAAGAGCAAGATAGTATATTCTAATTTTATCGCACGAGTTTATCTATAGATCAAGCTCAATATTGATTAAAAATTGTTGAATCAGTTCACATCCGAGCATAAACGTTATGAAGCCCTTAACTACACCTCGTTCTACATTTGTTCTATTTTCCATCATTTGCACGCTAACCTTGGTCGCTACTGGCTGTACATCTATAGATGGGCAGGTGATTCAGTTACCAAATGTCTCATCTGATCTGAGCAGCGAGTTAGCAGCAACAGAAGGTGAGCCTACGTCAGAGAGTCAGCCTGCTACAGCAGCTAATTCTACAGCAACTGAGTCCACGGCGACTGAGACTGCTACAGCTGAATCCACAGCGGCGGGTTCGATCACAGTGGCTCAAGCCACTGCCACACAACTCTCGCCAACGCAGACCGCTACGGCACAAAATACATCTCCACAGAGTACACCATTAGCACAGATTATCACTGACGTATCGAATTATATTATCCCGACGCCAGTACCAACTGCGCAGAGTTATGCAGTAGCGCGTGTTGCAACATCGGGCGCGCGGGCAAATATTCGCAGCGGGCCAGGCAGCACCTATGATATTATCGCCAAGGGACCCTCCAACTCTACGTACACTGTTGTTTCTAGCAGTCCCGATCAGCAATGGTGGCAGATCTGTTGTGTGGAAGGGACCGGGGATAGTAGCGGTTCGCCATCAACCTACGGCTGGGTTGCCACTTCGGTTGTGTCGATTGAAGGCTCTTTGGACACGGTGGCGACAGATCCGTTATTGAATACGAGTATGCAGTCGCAATGGGATGTGAAGTGGTCTTGTGAATCGGAGCGCTGTGATGTGCGCGATTGTACGGCCATTGTTGACGGCATTGGGCGCGATTTGGTTGATCAACAGTGGTTGGACATTAACCATCGCGTTACGTGGTCCAATAGCTGCTTTTCGACCGATGATTGGAACTTTGAAGTAAACCTTTACACGGGCGACGAACGCACCAACAGTTCGCCCGACAATTTTCTCTATCGGTACTGGATCGGCGAGCAGGGTAATCGCATTAACAGCGTGGTTGCCTTACCGGATGGTCGCTCGGTTGCCGCGTGGTGTTCGGGTGGAGAGCGAGTCGAAGTGCCCGAAGCAGAAGGCTGGAAGACCGTTTATATTGGCAAAACGTGCCATGACGCACGCACGGGGATGCTGCTCACGTTGTCGTACCAAAAACAGTGGCTCTTTACCGGGGAATTTGCAGGCAACAGTTATGTAGATGCATTCTTTGGAGATCTTGAAGTGTTAGAGCAGAGCCTTGCCTATACAAATGCGCAACTTCTTTTTGTATCAGAAAGATAGAACGCATCTAATACCGGACATTTTTGAGCAGATGAATACTTCGCTGTCATTCTGGGCGCTTTAATCAGGAATCCATAGTCACTCAACATAGATCCCTCACTGAAACTTTCGAGAATGACAGCAATGAAAGATTGGTTCCTATAAGTATAAAAAGGACATAGATAGTTTGTGTCCTTTTTTGATGCGTACAATTGCAGCAGATAGTGGACTGAAAACAGATCCAAACGTACACAATTCTATGCAAACCTATGGTACACTGAGAGAATGATGACGTGGCGTAGGGTTGTACAATTAGCACTTGTTCATGTGGGTGTATCAATCACCGTTGTGCCGGTGACTAGCACGCTAAATCGAATTATGATTGCCGATATGAAAGTGTCGGCTTTTTTAGTTAGCTTTTTGGTTGCACGCCCTATCTACTTTCACCGCTTCAGATTGCTATCGGCAACTGGGCGGATGCAACCCGATTTGGGGCATGTATTGCTCCCCATGGATTTTAATCGGTGGGTTGATGGCTTCATTTGGCAGCTATTTAGCCGCCCACGCTGCGTACTTCATGCACGATCAATTTGCTATCGGATTGATTGCCGCAATTAGCGCATTTATTTTGTGGGGATTGGGCGTCAACATGGCATCGGTTGCTACCTTTCGCTTGTCAGCGATCTAACTAGCGACAACGAAGGGTGGCGCAGTCGGGCAGTAAGCGTTATGTGGACGGCCATGATCCTGTCGACAATAGTTGTTAGCCTGACGCTTTCACACATGTTAGAAATCACCGAAGTTGAATTGATCGACTCGCAAATCATCTTCACCGCATTTGGTGCAGTTTGGTTTGTTGCAAGCCTCTGTGTCTTTGTGGGGTCGGCAGGCTTGGAACCAAAGCGAGACGAGCGCATACAGCCACTAAATAGCGCCGATAATCCACTGGCTGCGTATCAACTTTTGACGGAGAATGCATCCGCCCGTTGCTTCTTTATTTATCTCGTTTTGGTGCTGGTCGGCATTTATGTACAAGATGTGCTGCTAGGACCTTTTGGAGCCGACACACTTGGAATGAGTGTTTCCGCTACATTGCAGTTAACGTCCATTTGGGGAGCGGGGGTCTCCGTTGCATTACTGGGTGGGTTGATTGCAATTCGAAGATTTGGGAAAAAACAGTGTGCCGATGTCGTTGCCAGGATTGAGGCAGCAGGGTTTGGCCTGCTCATTATTACCGGGCTTCTGCACGAGACAAAATTTTTTATGAGCGCTGTCTTTCTGCTTGGACTTGGCGGGGGCTTGATGACAATCAGCAATCTCAGCTTTATGCTTGATACGACGGTTGCCACGGCTGCCGATCTGTACATTGGAGCGTGGGGCGTGGTAAATTTTGTGGGGCAGGCGATTGGCAATGTTATCAGCGGTCTCCTACGGGATATCATTTTGGCGCTAACGGGCAGCACAACGGCTGGGTATGTTTCCGGTCTTTGCATTAGAGATTGTCGGTTTGATGGTAGCTATTTGGATGTTTCAACGTATATCTGTTACAGAGTTCCTTCGGGACGCAGATATCCAAATGGCGGACATGTTAGCAGTCGCATCGGATTAGGAAAAATTGAAAAGGTTGAAAGGTTGGAGGGTTAATTTTCTTTATTACTTTTCAACTCTGCAACTATTTAAAATCACGTAATAAATCACAAATTATGAATGAAAAAATTAAAGTACATATAAGTTACGACATACAGAGTGGGAAAGAGAAAGAGAGCCAAGAGTATCTGGCAAAAAAACTGGCACCCGGGCTTGCAAAATTGGGTTTCCAGTTTTCCGATATCTGTTTTACAATTTGGGGAGATTCACCGCAAATTGTGGGCGGTGGCGAATTAGATAGCAGCGAAGAGGCGCACATGATCTTCCATTCTAGCAAGTGGGACGATCTGCTCGAAGGAATGGATCCATTTACAGAGAATTTCCAGCTGCGTCTTTATCGCGAAAATTAGAGTTTGGAGAACTAATTTGCAACAGCAACAAAAGATAATCAAAGTCAAGAGCGACAGCTTGATAATCGATGCGGACAGTTCAGGTAGCTCAAGCGACAAACCGCTGGCGCTAGTCGTTTTTCTGGAAAATGTCGGTCATATTGTCGGCCTCGATCTACCCTACCGCGTCACGCGCGTAATAGACTGGATCGCGGAAGAATATGGCAAAGTAATGCTGCGCTTCTATGGTGCCTATCAACGCTATGATAAAGTGATCATCCTCGAAGATGCGGATGCCACGGGCATAAATCTGTCCAACGCATTGCTCGATACTAGCAAAGAATATACCGTCGATGTGTTGCTTCTTGTTCATGGGCACGAAGAGTATTTAGTTGGCCACATGGGCACAGAACTAGTCGGGGCAGAAACGTTTGGCCCCTTAGCAAAAGCGTACAAGCAAGATTCGTCTGTGCTCGATCTACGTATGGTTTACGGACTAAATTGTCATGGCGCAAGTTTGGCTGAATGGTGGCTAGCGCTTGGTGCCAAAGCCGTAAACGGTGCGGCTGGAATCAATTGGATGCCGGAACCTAGCCTATCGGTCTTTCTAGAAAATTGGCTTCGTGGCGTGCCCTATGGTAAATCTGTGCGGCGCAGCAATAACGCAGCAAACAGCATTTGGGGCCAAATATTACGTCCCAAAGCGGGTCAAGTAGAGCATCCAGCCATCACCAGCAGCTATATGCATATTTACGGCAATAGCGAAATCAAAATAACGTAATCACAAACAAACATCACTTTTCCTATGCACGAACGGATCAAAGAGTGCTCCGATCTAACCGAGCGAGATATTGACCTCCTTTACAAGGTAGAGGCCGGTCTCCCGATCGTGGCAGACGTAAGCCGTTCCGATGTTCTGCTTTGCACCTTGCTGCCAAATGGCCGTGCATTAGTATTACAGCACGTTGAACCCCACTCCATCTCATCATTACACCGTAAAAATATAACCGGTCGTGCCTTAACGTCCGAAACGCAGCCGGTACTCATACGAAGCCTGCGGACCGGCAGCCGCGCGGTACATCAGCGCGAGGTGATTAGCAGCGGCGCACCCGCATCGCAGCGCATTAGCGTGATCCGCAACGCGGCGCGCAAGACAATTGCCGTCTTGCTTATCGAAACCAACATGATCGAAAACGAGCGCCAACGTCGCCGAGATCGTCACTTTCGTCGCGCAGTACATTGGCTACAGGAAATGGCCGCCCGTGGGGAAATCGAAAACCCCGATGTACTACGCCGCTTTAGCCCATATGATGGCATCTACGTAGTTGGACGAAACAGACGCTTAATCTACATGAGCGGCGTTGCAACAAACCATTTCCGCTCGATCGGACGCCAAAAAGATACGCGCGGCAAAGATGTTTCTAAACTAGAAGCAGTAGACGCCACGCTAGTGGATCAAGCATTTGACGCGCATCGCTGTGTGGAAATTCGTCAAGAGTCGGACGATGGTCGCGTATGGATCCGTGGCGCAATTCCGCTAATCATGCCCATTTCGATTTGGGACTCGTACTTCTTTCACGGAACCCTGCTTGGCAGCTCTTTTATCGGCAATACACTGCTCAACAATTCGTTTATGAACCGCATCATGAACAGCAGCAACTGGTTGAGCAACTCGATCAGCAGTATCCTCAATTTTCTTCTGTTTGATCGCGTCCGCTCATTTTGGTTTGGCGACAGCAGCCACACCCACCCGTCTAACAGCAGTGGACAAAGTATTGATGGCGCAATCGTGCTGATTCACAACGCAACCTCAACTGTGCAGCAGGCACGCGAGCTAAATGTTAAGTCTGCTATCATCCAAGAAGTTCATCACCGTGTCAAAAATAATTTGCAGACTATCGCAGCCCTGTTGCGGATCCAAGCGCGCCGGGTGGAAGATGAAAGTTCGGCTCAACATTTGACTGACGCGGTCAACCGCATTCTTAGCATGTCGGTAATCCACGAATTTTTGAGCCAGGATGAACATCGGCCTATCAACATTCGTGACGTCTGTCAACGAATTTCCTCGCAGGTAGCACAGGTAGTCAGTCACCCAGATCAGGTGATCGACATCCGCGTGACGGGGCCAACCATTCGACTGCCAGCAGGGCAAGCAACCCCCATTGCAATGGTCATTAACGAACTGCTGCTCAACGCAATGGAGCACGGCATTCGCGATAAAACGCGTGGACAGATTGAGATCAAGCTAGTCGACTTAGGAGATACGGTCGAAATTTCGATATTGGACGACGGAAACGGTTTACCCGAAGATTTCAACGCAAGCATACCCACGAGCTTGGGTCTACAAATTGTTAAGACCCTCGTATCAGACGATCTAAAAGGCTTGCTAACTATCGAATCTGTCGGGTCAGAACCTGTGGGAATCACCAATAGCAGCCAACCCAACAGCAGCCGACCTGATGACACCGTCTCACTTTTAAATGGCACAGAGACACATTTCCAGACAGAAGCCAAAGTAAAATTTCCCAAGCGTGCGCTCACCGCAGAAATTTAGTATTTCTGCCTTCTGCGCACCCCATAGATTTCTCTTGAAAGCCTCAAAATTTCGCCTAATCTCTTTATTCAAGGTATTATGATTCGAGCTTACAGCAAAGTTCAGCTCATAACTTTGACTATATCAATGTTGAAAATCCAACGTCAAAAGCTTGCTGAAATTGTACTGCCTACGCCTCAATCTAAAAGGAGCTAAACAGAAGTGGATCGTACTCGAATTATTATTGCTGATGATGAATCTTTAATCCGCATGGATCTGCGCGAGATGCTGACAAATTTGGGCTATTTGGTGATTGACGAAGCTGGCAATGGGCGTAAAGCAGTCGAGCTTGCACGCGAATTAAAGCCCGATATCGTTCTAATGGATATCAAAATGCCCGAAATGGACGGCATTGAAGCCGCCAAACTATTGACCGAAGAAAAAATAGCGCCTGTTCTATTATTGAGCGCTTACAGCCAACAAGAGTTAGTACAGCGAGCACAAGAAGCAGGTGTTGCAGGCTATTTGGTTAAGCCATTCCGCGAAAGCGATTTGACCCCCGCAATCGAAGTGGCGTTGGCTCGCTTTAGCGAATTCCGCACGATCGAACGCGAGTTGGACGATGTTTCCGAGGCACTTGAGACGCGCAAATTAGTAGACCGCGCCAAAGGAATTTTGATGCAATCCAAAGGGCTAAATGAGTCCGAGGCATTCCGTCGCATTCAAAAAATGAGCATGGACAATCGCAAGCCGATGAAGACTGTCGCCGAAGCGATAATTTTGGCGGATCAAGCAGGCCCTTAGAAGCGTTTAGTTGTAAGTTGAGTAGTAAAGAGACCAAACATGACCCAAAAATCACACCCAGAAGAATCCCAAATTTGCAACGCTCAGAGGAACGGAAAAGCAGTTACCATTGCTCATCGACTCCGGCACGATTACATATCTGCCGACCACAGCATGGCATCCTCTTCAAACGCTACATTAAGCGACAAGAAAAACGTCTCCTTGCGCCTATCGGTTATTATTCCCGTCTATAATGAAGAAGAGACGCTGGAAGAAATTGTGAAACGCGTGCGCGCTGTCGATTTGGGCGACTTTGTGTCTGGTTCCGGCAGCGATGCGCCTGATGGTGATACAGACCGTACGCCCATTACGCTTGATCGTGAGATTGTGCTAGTTGATGATGGCTCTACCGACGGCACACATGCCATTTTAAATCGTTGGCAAAATGAAGCGCCAGATGATATGCGCATCATCTTTCACGAAGAAAATGGCGGTAAAGGGGCGGCATTGCGCACCGCATTTCAGCACGCGAAGGGCGACATTTTCGTAATCCAAGATGCTGATTTAGAGTACGATCCGCGTGATTACGGCAAATTAATCCAGCCGATTCTTGAAGGCACAACAGATGTCGTTTATGGTAGCCGCTTTTTAGGTGGCCCGCGCACCGCCATGACCATGAGCCACATGCTGGGCAACAAAGGGGTCACGCTGATTATGAATCTAGTTTATGGAACCGTGCTCAGCGATATGGAAACCTGTTACAAATGTTTCCGCCGCGAGGTAGTGCAAGACCTTACGCTACACAGCCGCCGTTTTGAGATAGAACCCGAAATCACGGCTAAGATTTTAAAGCAGGGGCACACCATCTTCGAAGTGCCTATCCGCTACCACGGACGCGCCTTTCACGAAGGCAAAAAGTTAACGTGGCGCGACGGTTTTAGCGCAGTTTGGACAATTCTCAAATACCGTTTTGTCGACTGATACGCCATCTTTTTCTTTATTTGCTCAGCGTACCACACTCACCCTCACACTCATTGGCTTTGCACTTCGCCTTCCATTGCTAAACCGCTTCCCTTTTCGCGAAGATGAAGCGGTCTACGCGTATTGGGCGCTCCACGCCTGGCGCGAAGATCCACTTTTCCTAACCGTTTGGCCAGACAAACCACCTCTCTTCATCTGGCTGCTTTCGGGCACATCCCAAATTTTTGGCACAAGCGCCGCCGCCGCCCGCTGGATCAACATTGCGCTCTCGACGCTGACAATTCCAGTTGTGGCCGTTTGCGCGCGCAAGCTGAATCCCTCCCATAATCTAGCGCCACTGATTGCCGCGACAACCATCGCGCTCAACCCATTTGCCATCAGTTTTTCGGCCACAGCCTTTACCGATCCCATGCTGGTTTTTTGCGGAACGATGGCGATCTGCATGGCGTTGTGCGCCCGCAGCTTCTGGGCGGGGTTCTGGTTAGCTGCTGCGATTATGACGAAGCAGCAGGGGTTGTTCTATGCGCCGCTGATTGTGGGGATATTGCTTGGCGTTGGGTCGCGCACATGGAAAAGCGCAATCAACTTTCTGTTTGGTACGTTGATCATCATCGCGCCAATCCTCTATTGGGATAGCCTGCGCTGGGCAGTCGCCCCCTCGCCATGGGATCTAAGCGTGCGCAACTACAGTGCGCTGGCAGTGCTGCCGCCCAGTCAGTGGTTTGAACGGGCAAGCGCTTGGGGAGACTTGCTTTGGTATTTGACGGGAAGTTGGTGGGCTTGGGGTGTTCTAGCGATTGCGGGGGTGTGGGGTGGTTGGCAACGTTTTTACCCTCTCTTAACCTCCCCCAAACGTGGGGAGGAACTGACACAGGGTGCTCGAATCTGGGGGGAATATAGGTCAGATCGATCGCCCCGTAACGGTTCCCTCCCTAATCTGGGGAGGGCTAGAAAGGGGTTATTCTACCACCAACCACAGCAGATCAGCATCCTCCTCATCATCCTATGGGCCGCCGCCTTCATCACCCTCCACATGATCACCACGATCCAGCCATGGGATCGCTACCTGTTGCCGCTGGCACCAACCATGGCATTGCTGGTGGGCTGTGTGCTTGCAAAACTGGTGGACTTCACGTTCTCGGCACGAACAAAGAATGGATCAGAGCGAGGACAAGCTCTTGGTCCGATCCGGGAACGTGTGACCGCAATCATCCTCACCACTGCGTGGCTCGCGCTGCTGTTCGCGCCCGCCGCGCGCGCCGCTATGGGCGGTTACCCCATTGGCGGCGATCATGGTGCATACGCTGGATTAGACGACGCTATCGCCTGGATCAACACAGAGATTGGCCAAGAAAAAGACGAACGCGCCATTCTCTATCACCGCGCATTGGGCTGGCACTATCGCTTCTATCTCTATAACCCAATTCGCACAGGCAAAGTCGAATTGCGCTGGTTTCCGCACGCTGTCTATCTTGCGGACAATGCAGCCAAAATTTCGCACCGCCGTCGGTTTGTGATTGAACCGGCGTGGTCACCCGTACGCGATCTGGCACAGCAGGCAACCATCCGTCGGATTAATGTTGAAAAGCGCCATCAATTTGGTGAGTTTGTTGTGCTCGAACTTTCGCATCAACCACAAAGTTTTTGTGACTGGTGCCTTTGTCAACTGCCAAACAACAGACATATCAAACCGTTTTTCTCTGTGAACTCTGCATCTCTGCGTTAAAAACAGTTCTCCACTCTACCACAAATTTCCACAGATCCCATCCCCCCGTTATCATATAGCACATGTCCCAAGAACCAACCCGCAAATCCAATTTTCTCACCCACATCGCTGCCGCCATCCTGCTGGCGCTCTTTGTCTGCGCCATCTTCTATCGGCTGCTCTTTACCAACCAAGTATTGGCCAGCGGCGATATACTCTACTACTTTTACCCGTACCGCGATTACGCCATGCAGGCGCTGCGCGAAGGGCGTATCCCACTGTGGAACCCGTACAGTTTCCTTGGTGTGCCTTTTCTCGCCAACCCTCAAGCTGCGGTGCTCTATCCGCTGCACTGGCCGCTAAGCTGGCTGAGCGTGACCAAGCATATTTATTGGAGCGCGGCGCTCCATGCGTGGATCCTTGGGATGGGTGGCTACGCGTTGATGCGACAGTGGCGGGTTGGCTTTTGGGCGGGCTGTACCACCGCGTTCGTGCTGGCTGGCAGCGGCTTCTACGGCGGCATGATAGGCCACATCAACCAGATGAATGGTGCGGCGTGGCTGCCATGGGCCTTGCTTATTTTGGTCCGCGTGCCAATGGACCCACCGCCGCAACCCACACTGTGGTGGGCGCAGATTGTTAGCCGCCGATCGCTGCCCGCAGTTTCTCTCTTTGGGCTGTGCGTGGCGCTGATGTTGTTGGCCGGACACACACAAACGACCTACATTAATCTCTTTGGCATCGGCGCATGGATCGTGCTGGCAGCGGCCTTTGACTGGCAATGGCGGGGGCTCTTTCGCAAATTATATGTCTATGCGGGGGGCTGCTTTTTGGGCGTGCTGATCTCGGCGGCACAACTTTTACCCACCGTCGAATTGAGCAATTTAGGGCTACGCAGCGGTGGCCTGAGTTTTGGCGAGGCGAGCAGCTTTAGCCTCGACCCGCGTATGCTCTTTTGGACGCTGCTGCCAAGCTACGGACTGCGCGACCTGGGCGTGATTTTCGAGACGCTGGGCTACAGCGAATTTGTGGCGTACGTTGGCGCGATTGGCCTGCTGCTGGCGCTAGTCGGTGCGCTGCGGGGAGACAGGCACACTCGCATTGCAGCCATCATTTTTGTGGGCCTCGGGCTTGCGCTGGCGCTCGGTCGCTGGAACCCGATCTATGCGTTGCTTTACAAATTTGTGCCCGGTTTCGACCTCTTCCGCACGCCCGCGCGCTGGATGATGCTTTATACAATGGGCATGGCGATTTTGGCTGGCGTGGGACTGCAAACGTTGGGCAAAAAATGGCGTTTTCTGGCGCTGATTCTGCCGCTGCTCATAGGCATTGATCTGGTGCTGGCGGCGCGCTCGTTGCCCCATGTCGACACCACCGCGCCACAGGCCGTTTACGATGTGCGCACCGCACCCGCCTTCTTGCAGAGCGATCCGCAATGGGCGCTGCACCCTGCCGCAGCGGGCCGTTTTTTGAGCATGAGCACCACCACCTTCGACCCCGGCGACATGAATGACTATCGCCGCATTCTGCGCGAAAGCGATCCGCCACAGATTACCGAGCGGGCTTTTATGCAGTTGCTCGTGGCCCAAAAATCGCAAGAAATTCTGGCCCCAAATCTACCGCTCTTTTGGCGCGTACCCGCTGTGGATGGCTTCGATGGCGGCGTGCTGCCGCTGCAACGCTACATCAAAGCGCTCGAATTTTTTGTGCCCGCGGACAGGCTGGTGCCCGATGGTCGGCTGCGCGAGCAGGTGCGCGAAATGCCGTCGGCCAACCTGCTTGGGCTACTCAACGTGCGCTACATTATCACCGACAAAATCCACGACTTTTGGTTCGAAAATATCTATTATGACCGCAAAATTGGGGCCGTGCTCAATGCAGAATTCCCCACGCTGACCATCGTCCCCCCACTGCCTTTCGAGGCGACTCATCTCATGCTTATCAGTGCACTCGCAGAGAAAAAGCCTGATGGGGAAAAAGCTAATGGAGAAAAAGCGGTGGATCTTATCGGGCCAAAGATCGATGCAGCCATTGTGAAAGTGGCATCCGTTGGCCCTGCGCATGAGGTGCTCATTGCCGCGGGGTCTGGTGCGGGTGCGCAGCTAGCGGACCAAACGCTGGAGAGCGCGATGGCTGCGGCAAGTGGCGCGACAGTCGCCTACCAGAATGTTGAGGATGGCTTGCAAGAGTATCTGGTGCCGATTCGCTTTGATGCGCCGTTGACGCCCACCAAAATCGAGATTACGCTGCTCGATGCGCCTGGCGTGCTGATCCGCGCGGCGACGCTCTACGATGAACGCACTAAAATGTTCCAGCCGCTTACCGTCAGCGACCGCGGTCACTTTGAGGTTGTCCACGGCGGTGATGTGAAACTATACGAGAACATGGATCTGCTGCCACGGGCTTATTTGGTTCATGATGTGGTTTCTGTAGAGAGTGCGGAAGAGGCGTTTACGTTGGTCGATAGTGATGAAATCAACTTTAGGGAGACGGCGGTTGTAGAATCGGGGGCTGAGCTTGCACGAAGTGCAATGGTCGAAGCCCCCGATTCAATAGCCGAGATCGTTTCGTATTCTGCCGAAGAGATCGTCGTCCAAACGAGCAGCAGCGAAGACGCACTGCTTGTCGTCAGCGACACGATTTATCCGGGTTGGCGGGCCACGGTCAACGGACAAGATACGCCGATTCACGCGACAAACTATCTATTTCGTGGCGTTCAATTGCCTGCGGGCGAGCACACGGTTGCTATGCGCTATCAGCCCACAAGTTGGCGCATCGGCGTGTGGGTTAGCATAGTTGGCCTGTTGGCAACGATTGTTTTGGCGTTACTTTCCGTGAGGAAAAACTAGCCTGAATGTGGAGCCTATGGGCAAATTCGCGATATTCAACCCACAACAAAGCCATAGTTTTGGAAAAGTATTAGAAAGGTAAATATCAAAATGGGATATCTTTGAACAGAATCATATCTTGAAAAGCTAAGACCCCGTCCAAATAGAGTGACACTTTTCCACGAACTGCATTGGGTATGTTTATTCGAAACACATCATTTGCTAGGCTTTTTCCATTCCATACTCGGGATTTCGCAGTCGTGCTTTCCGTGTATTCGAAGTGAAAAGAAAATGGGCCAGAAGTTAACGTATTTGGATTGAAACGAAAGATTATCTGTTCACCAACAGCAACAACTTCCTCAATATATGTCCATTTACGCTCAAAAAAGCCTTGTTCAGACAAACGAATTTTATGGTGCCACTGACGACGCAATGGAATTGGTAATAAATATAAAAACATTTGTCGTTCTGCTGCAGATCGACATACAAGCCATTTCAAATGTTCCAAATCAAGTTGTTGCGGTAATAGAATCTCTGCATTTCTATGAAACACTATAGCGTCACGAAGCTCTGGAGAAAATTTTCCATTGTGAAATACATATTCGAATGGAATCGATTCAAAAAAGTCAAGTGTATCACCATATTTAACCTGTGAAGACCCCATATTCCCATTGGAAAAATTAGCATCATCAAGAGACAAAATATTTTGTGCACCAAAGCAAAAGAAAATAGGGACATCACAATGCGCTCCACCTAAAGGACGATCAACGCTAGGGCGTATCCCTTCATTGTTATATTGAGTGGGAGTACGTGGTCGAAAATAAAGACGCACAAAATCTTGATGTTCAGTTTTTGTCTTTGCAATAACAGTAGGGCTAGCATTGTCGGTTAGCATTAAACCATGTTGTATTACTGCTCTTCGACTATAAAGTTTACCTGTCTCAAGAATATTTAATGCATTTTGTATACTTGTAAAGTGATAAACAAATTTAGGCCACCATTTCAGATGAGGAATCTGGTCTGACCAGTAATCAATATGACTTTCAATTTTATCTTTCCAAGGCTTCACACGACTAACTCAATTTGACTCGAAATGCCCTTAGCTGGGGGCGGGTTATATCTTAAACCACTCACATTAATATGTGAAGATGTCGTAGATTGTAATTGAATAGCAGAGATATAATCTAGCTGAGCAAGCAGATCAAATAGCCAAATATTAAATGCGTTCTCTTGTATGGGCCGTGGGAGATCTTCTATACTTATTGTTCCACGAATTCGCAAGACATTCCATAGTTCCTCAAAATCCTCTCGATAAAGCTTTAACGATTTATCTATACCATCAAATACGATCATATCATCATTAATTTGAACCTGAGGGGCGAATAAATCTAGCTGCACTTGATTGTTGATCTGTAAATCAAGATCGTTCCAAAGATCATTTACAGATAACCTCTGCCGTTCTAGGTGCACTTCACTAGAATAGTCCAAATCAAGACGCTCAGGAACAAAAGTAGGTATCTGTTCATAAAGGTGAATATAGACGGGGATTGGCAGATCCTTTAGATATTTTTCCATTAAAGGCTGAACCTGCTCTTCCCAGTTGAGTTCGCCATTACCACACCCTAACTGAGGAAAGGCAATACTAGAAATTCCGTAATTGCTATAATTATTTACAAATTTATCTAATCCAGTTGTAAGATATTCAATTTTAGATTTTTGTCGCCAGTGTTTTTTTGTGGGGAAATTTAAAATTATCTTATTTGGAGTTCGATATATGTGAAGCATTCCTATTTGAAATTCGCCTTGCTTACAGAGTTTTCGATATTGTTTAAACATATTTGGATACAACTGCTTATAACTTAAAGCTATCCCTTTACCCATAACACCAACTGTATTTACCGTATTTACAATTGTTTGAGCTGGGGAGTCAAATAAATTAAATTGGACATACGTTAACATAATTGGCCTCCAAGAAACAGAACATTTGTTCTCAATCAAAATTATACCATAACCGTCTAAACAAAAACAAATTAGCTCATTCACTCGTCAAGACCATAATACAATAATAATCGCAGAATAATAATTCTGCATTAGTCGAATATAAATCTAGTACTGAACAACAAAACCGTAATATCGTCATCTTTCCACACTTTTTTCAAATAGAGTATAATTTTGGGTTATAAATGAAATCGCCGGCTGACTACTATCAATCTTTGCCGAAAAAACGGATGGGAGCAGGCTGCCTCTTCTTCAATCAGCAAGGGCAAGTGCTCTTAGTCAAGCCCAATTACAAACCCGGTTGGGAGATCCCTGGCGGCATTGTCGAACAAGATGAATCGCCGCTCGACTGTTGTCGACGCGAAGTGCTCGAAGAGATTGGTCTAGCGCGCGAGATCGGTCCGCTGCTGGTGGTCGATTATAGTCACGCAGCGGGCGAGAAAAGCGAATCGCTCATGTTTGTCTTCGATGGTGGGGTGCTTTCGGCGGGCGAGATCGATTCAATTGTTTTGCAAGCAGACGAGTTGGATGCTTTTGCCTTTTTTACGCCAAAAACATTGCCAGCAGAAATGACCGAGACGTTACGCAAGCGAGTCTTGGCTGCGTGGCAGCAGCGCGAAAATGGCGTTACGCGTTATCTGGAAAATCAAATTATCCCCTAAGGAATTTATGCCAAATGGCTAAATTTAACCGCGTTGTTGCAATCATGCTTTGGCTAGTGTTGCTGGTCGTATTTTGCATTTTCATCATCATCCCGCAGACCGCCATCGAGCAGGTGCAGCTCGTTTTTTCAACATTGGCAAAAACATTGACCGAGCGTTATGTGGCTAGCCCAGCCAATTTTATGATAGCCCAAGCCGCATTCGCTGTGCTGACCGTTGCGCTCTTTGGCCTGTTGCTGTGGCTAGAAGTCGCCGCGCTGTTGCGCCCAACCGTCACGATCCACACGGCAGAGGGTGGTCGTGCCACGTTAGAAGCAAAGAGCATTGGTCAGCGGCTTGGCTGGCAGCTTGATCAGGTGGATGAAATTCAGACCGTGGTGCCGATTGTGAGGTCCAGGGGCGGCGCGGTCAATGTGAAGCTCGAGATCGAGGCGACTGCTGCTGCCGATGTGACAACGAAGACGGACGAAATCGTCGAGGTGACGCGCGATCTGATAGAGCAAGATCTTGGCTTAAAGCTAGGCAAACTGGATGTGCAGATGCGAACGGCTCCATTTGAAGTGCCTGCGATAAAATTTGACGAGTAGCGTTCTTTCAGCCGCGTGCATTGCAGCCCCTTCTGAATTACTAAATCGACATAACCCAATCCGGAATTAACTACTATTGTGGAAACAAACGAGATAGACCGCCAAAACGAGCAGGTCCACGAAACGCAAGCCATAAGCAAAGAGAGCCCAGTTGAAGAAGCCACTGATGTGGATTATACAGTAAAAGCGGATGGGGCAGAGACGCCTGTGGCATCCATTGAAGAGGATGCCACAGGTGGGGCTGATAGCGCTGATGCTGAAAAATCTAGTTTAGAAGATCTTAGCAACGAGACAACCGATACGGATCCAGAAGAAGAAGCTGCGGAACCGATCGAATTGCCCATGTATCAAACTGGCAAAGAAAGTGTGCCGCTTACCACGGTGCTGGAAAGTCTGCTCTTTGTGGCCGAGTTGGGCATCAAACCTAGCCAATTTTCGCAGGCGTTGGAGTGTCCTATTGAGGAGATCGAAATTGCGCTGAAGTTGCTGGGCGATAGCTATAAAGAGGATGGACGGGGTCTGCGCATTCAAGAACGGGCGGGGCGCTACACGATGGTCACCACGCCGATTGCGGCCAAGGCCATCGAAGCATTTCTCGAACTGGATCTAACCACTAAACTGAGCGGACCCGCGCTCGAAGCGCTCTCCGTGATCGCATATCGTCAACCTGCCACTCGTCCGCAGATCGAAGCGGTGCGCGGTGTCGACTGTGGCGGCGTCATCAAGACATTGCTCCAGCACGAGATGATCGAAGAGATTGGTCGGCTCGATGCACCCGGCCGCCCGATCCTCTACGGCGTGACCGATTTCTTCATGCAGCACTTTGGTCTAACCGAGTTGCAAGATCTGCCGCCGCTGGAAACCACGGAGGCCGACATACTTTGGGCCGCCACACAGATCGCAGAGGATGGCGCGGCAGAAGAGGGCGAAGAGGGCGAAGAGGGCGCGGAAGGTGAGGGTGAAGAAGGTCCAGAGAGTGCGGTTGACGTCGATGAAGAGGGTGTCGTCGTAGAAGATTCTGACGAAAGCGAAGATGGTACAACCGATGATGGTAATGCCAACGAAGCTGATGATGAGAGTGATGTAAATGAGGACGATGCAGTGGATGCGGATGATGTAGCCGTGAGTGAGGACTCAGAGAATATATCGTAAGCTCAGCAATTGGAAGATTTCGTGTGCTATAATGATGCATGGCGATATTTCAATATTATGGAGAATGTTGACATGCAATACGATATTGATGTTCCATCCAGCAATGAATCTTCGGATGATCCATGGGTTCAGTTTGCGGGTGTGTGGCAAGATGATCCAGATTGGGAACAGTTCCAGTCGGATATCGAGCGTTTTCGTCGTGAGACGGTATCTCGTGGGAATTATCCTGAATATTGGAAGAAACTTTCATGACCAATATGAACTTTCGTGATTACTTCACTATGCCTGCGCTCGAAGCCGAGCGACGATTAGCTGAAGCAGGTTACACTGTGGCCCAAGGTTCACTCAAACTTCCCAACGCCACAGATGACCAAGTGGGCGACATCACACACCTACAAAACGACATGGATAGCGCCCTGCACTTCGTCATTTTCGACAATGAACAATCCAAGCGCGAATCCCTCACCTACCCCATTTTGGCTCACGCAGTCAAACGAGCGCGTGCAATTGGGAGATCCAACACACGCCTTGCCTTTGAGCAGCGGCTGACGGGCACAACCGGAAGTGGGATAGCCGATTATATTATTCTCGATCTTGTTCCGCTTATTGTGATTGAAGCCAAAGAGGATAACATCGAACGGGGAAGCTATCAGCTTGCTGCCGAAGTGGCTGCCGCCGCACAAATGCATGGGCAAGACAAGCTCACGGGCATCGTCACATCAGGCAATGTCTGGCGCTTTGTGCAGGTCAACGAAGCAGACAAAACTATCCTGCTGGATATCGAGCGATATTATCTTCCGCAAAATGCAATGGGGATTCTGGGCATGTTGCTGCACTTGCTGATCGAGGTGTAGAGATCGACGGTAAAAATGTAAGAGGGATCCAAAAGTAAAAAGGCACCATTTCAGAAAAAGCCGAGCATCCAACACGAAGGCTCGTTCACCTAGCTTGAAGTAGGCTTTGTCTGAATTCGTGCAACCCTACTATTACGTAACATCATCTAAATCTAAACAAAGCGCGTCTGCTATGCGCTTCAATACGTCAGTGGAACCAGCGCGTTTACCTGATTCTAATTGAGACAAATATGGCTTACTAATTTCAGCTTGATCTGCTAGATTCTGTAAAGTTAACTGACGATGCTTCCGCCAAACCTTGATCGGGTTATCACCGTCTAGAAGAGCAAAGGTTACCGATTGGGGGATCAACTCCTCACCATCTTCAATTCGTTCTTTTGTCTCATCATACGCACGGATATCATCAAGCGCTTCGGCTGCCTTGATGAGCTTCTCGTATTCGGAAATTGGAAGAACTGCCCATTCTGCAACGCCGTCCTTTTCAATTATCTGTACACTCATTGATATATGTCTCCTCGCGAAGCAATTTTAAGCACAAGAACAACGAGTTCGCCATCCTTTATCTCATAAATGATGCGCCAGTCGCCAACTCGAAGTCGATAACCGTTGCGCCCTTGTAATTTGGTTACATTGTTGTGTTGACCGTATGGCTCTGCTGCAACTTGTATCAGCTTTTTACGAATACGCTTTGACCAATTACTCGGCATCTTGCGCAATGCCTTTGTTGCTTGTTGCGTGAAAAGTAGCTGAGACATGACGGTATGTTAGCATATCGCTAACATGTTTGCAACCATTTTTTGAAATCAAAAATCTGCTACCCCGAAAACTCAATCAAATCCCACAAATTCCCATACAGATCCGTAAACACCGCCACCGTCCCATACTCCTCCACTTTGGGCTCACGCACAAAGGTGATCCCCTTGCCCACCATCTCGTTATAATCGCGCCAGAAATCGTCCGTTTGCAAAAACAAAAAGACCCGCCCACCAGCCTGATTGCCAATAAACGGTTCCTGCTCGGGTTTGGACGCACGCGCCAGCAGAATCGTCGTGCCAGTTGATCCTGGCGGCGCGACGACCACCCAGCGCTTCTCCTGCCCCGGCTGATATGTATCTTCGACCAGCGTAAAGTGGAGCGTCTGCGTATAAAATTCAATGGCCTCGTCATAATCGTGCACGACCAGCGCAATATGCGCAATAGATTGTTTCATTTGGCTTCCTCTTTTTACATAAGAATCGTTGGCCATCTCTATTATGATACAATTATGACCATTAAATATCATTATTAGGAAAATAATCCGATGAAAACAATCAGCACATGCTTCATCAACTTCATCAGCAAAGCGACGTTTGCTCTATTGCTGCTTATTATAGTTACGGGCTGTACCATACAAGTTGAAGGTGAACAACTTGAAAACGAACGATTTGAAAGTGAACAGATCGCAAGCGCAGAAGTGGAAGGCGTAGAAGTAGAAGAACAACTTGACGTCGCAACCGCTGCGCCCGAACCAACGCTCCAGCCAGCTTCGCCAACTGTCGCACCAACCGCGCCACCGCCCACGTCGACCGCGCAGCCGCCGCCCCCGCCTACCGTTGCGCCAACCCCAGCCCCGACACCGACCCAACCAATAGCCCATTACGATCAACTGCCTATCTTCGACACGCACGTTCACTACAGCGAAGATGCATGGAGCGTCTTTTCACCCGCAGAGATCATCCAAAAGTTTATCAACTCAGATGTTGGTCGCGCCATGGTTTCTAGCTCGCCGGATGAAGGCACACGACGTTTATACGCTCAAGCACCAGAGATGATCGTGCCCTTTGCGCGGCTCTATCACGGCAACGCCACGTCGAGCGACTGGTATTTTGCCGAGGGAATTTACGAATATTTGCAAGGTCTGCTAGAGACCCACCCCTACCAGGGGATCGGCGAATTCCACCTACATTCATCAGCCAACGTGACCCTGCCATCCGTGCAAAACACCATTCGCGAAGCTGTTGCCCGCGACATCTACCTCTTTATCCACACCGATGCGGCCAGCGTCACTGCCGTCTTCAATTTCGAGCCAAATGCCAAGATCTTCTGGGCACACGCAGGCATGAGCGAACCACCCGAAGTCGTCTCGGCCATGATGGATCAATATCCCAACTTGTGGACCGATCTCTCCTACCGCGAATATCAGATCATCGCGCCAGACGGTCAAATTGCGCCCGAATGGATGGAGCTCTTCATCCGCCACCAAGATCGCATCACGGTCGGCAGCGACACATGGATCACCCCGCGCTGGCGCGGCTACGAACAGACCATCGCGCAGCATCGGCTCTACCTCGACCAGCTTCCGCCAGACATTGCCGAGAAAATTGCCTTCCGCAACGCCGTGCGTCTCTTTGGCGGTGGCGAACAGTTTGATTAATTCCAGTGATCATACTCAATATTTCGCGCCGTTGCATCCGCCACCTCTTTGCCATAAAGCCGCTGTAGCAGATAAAGCGCCATGTCGATCCCCGCGCTCACGCCCGCGCTCGTCACAACCTCGCCCGCATCGATCCAGCGCACATTCTCCTGCGTATCCACCGCTGGAAAAAGCTCGCGCATAAACCCAATGCTGCCAAAATAAGTCGTCGCCGACTTGCCATCCAACAGCCCCGCCTTGGCCAATAAAAAGCTCCCGGTACAGACGCTCGTCGTCAACTCCGCCGCGGCCGCCCGCGCCGCAATCCACTCGATCAACTCCGGGCGATCCAGCGCAGGCCGAGTGCCGCGCCCACCCGGTACGAGCAATATATCCATCTGCGGACAGTCTGCCAGCGTGTAATCGGGCGTCACCGTCAGCGGATTATTGCAGCGGATCGGGTCCGCCGATTCGGCCATCGTAAAGACATTGCACAGCCGCTCCGATCCACCCAATTCTCCCGAAGCAGAGGCCGAGCTGAAGACCTCCAGCGGCCCCGCAAAATCTAAAATCTCAACATCTGGGAAGAGTAAGATTCCAACATTTCGTTTTTGCATAACTTCTCCTTTATAGAACCGCAGACATTGTGCCCGTGTGGTATTGCGCAGATTTACACAGATTAAAACCTTTTCTTCGCGTTCCTTGGTACAGTGTAATATAAGTTTTTTGATATTTTGTGGTACACGGACTTTTTTACGTCTTTTTAGCGCTCGTCCGCGCTTGTCCGCGTCCTATAAAACAGGAACAATCCTACTTTACGCTTTAACTACAGATTGAAAAAACATGTTGCCTTTCGGCCTCTAAAATCTAACGGGGTTTGTGAGCATTATTGTGCTAAAGCTACCGAACGTAGTTGCCCAATAGCCTCTGCCATTTCGGACCAACGTGGGCGCGGCCAATTGTGCCCCATGTCGTCGATCACCAGCAGCCTTGCGTCCGAGATCGCCGCAGCGGTTGCCTCCCCTGCCGCCAGCGGGATCAGCGGATCCAGCGCGCCATGGATCACCAACGCGGGCATCGTCAACCGCCCCAACGCCGCCGTCCGATCTCCACTATCTCGCGCCGCCATCATCTGGTACGCCCAGCCCGCTGGATGGTAACAACGCTCAAACGAACGTTGCAGTATTGCCCGCTGATATGCCGCGTCAAAGTGCGGTCCGCTCGTCGCGCGATAGCCCTCAACCTGAATCTCCACATAGGTCGCGGGATCGCTCATATCCATCGCCAGCGACTTTTCCACCGCCTCGTCGCTCTGCCCTTCAATTTTTTCCGAAATTTCTTCCTCACCTTCCCCAATATCATCACGAATCGCCGCCCCTGGTTGCGCCGCCGACATGATCGACGTCAACGTGCGCGCGCGCTGCGGATACTCAATCGCAACGGTCTGCGCGATCATGCCACCGAGGCTGTTTCCCACCACGTGCGCCGCATCAATCTCCAACGCATCCAGCACGCTAATCGTATCCGCTGCCATATCCGAAAGCGTGTAGGGTGCAATAGGACCGCCGCCCGCCATTACCTCATCCATGCTTGGCGGCTCACCCGATATCTTGTCTGCCGTCTTGCTGCTCAGGCCCACATCGCGATTGTCAAAACGCACCACGTGGAAATCACGATCCAAAAAATGTTGGCAAAGCTCATCGGTCCAGTAGACAAGTTGGCTGCCCAATCCAGCAATCAAAATAACCGTTTCGTTTTGCGGATCACCCAACGTTTCGTAAGCGATATCGATATCATCATTCTTTGCAATACCCGTTTTCATCGTCTTCAATTCAACTCCTAATTGGATCACGGACATCCTGTCCGTCACTTGCTTGACAAGACTTTATAGAAAAATAGGATTTCTGATTCACTCGCGTGCATCGTTTCCGAGTGATTTTTTAGCAGCGCCGATTTCTCGTAGAGTGGCTTACGGACATCCTGTCCGTGGTCCGTATTTAACAACGTGTTTCTACTCTTTGCAACGTGTTTTTTAATCTCGGCTAAGCGCCCATTCATCCACCCAGGATGCTGGAATTGGCAACTGATGACAGTAAATATAGTTGATCAGCTGACCATGATGTAAATTCTCGTGCTTAATCATCTGCAAAACTGTCCAGTGCGCTGGGCTGCCATCGGTCAATAGCGAGTCCACCGTTAGTGTTTGCAAAAGTCCGGCCATCTTCGCATCCGATTTTTGCATCTGGCTTTTAATATTTGCAATTGTAACGTCACCCATCCCATCCAAACTACAGGCAAAGCCTTGCCACAAGCCGTGTTTCAACTTGCGCAAGTAGCTCTCGTGCGCACCGATCATACACCAGAATTGATAACTCAATGGCTGCGATTCGGGAAACGGAAGCGTCAACGCCAGCTGCTCTTGACTCAACATATCCAGATAATCATAGGTCATGCCCCGTGTGTGCTGCCACGACTGCACATAGATCTGCTCAAGGGTATGAGACATAAGCTCCTCTCCACTTTTATTTTTGAATCCTATTCATAGAATAATGCCATTCAAAGCTTGAATTTAATACTAGCTACAGTACAGTCTATAGAATCAGCGCCGGTCGAGTGCGCCAAACGCAGTGCGGCGTGTATCGAGGCCAAGCGTCGTGGGCAAAGAGACGGGGGCGTGACCCGCTACGTGGTCGCGTCCCGCCTCTTCTAAAGTGTACGGTAGCTAGAATTTAATACACTATTCCTGCTTATTTCCCATAAACCAGCGTTTCGGGGAAGAAGGTAAACCAGCCAAACCAGTAAGCCAAATGCCCACCAAGCCGCTCGACCCGCTCGCCGTTTGGACCAACCAATGCCTCTTCCGTCACATCCCAAAGTTGCCCGCCCGAATCGACCACCATGTTTGCGCTGGGACCGGGCAAAAACTCGTGATCGCCACGCTCATACGCACGCACCTCGCTGCCCGCCGAATAGGTAACTGGCCCCACAAAGCGCGCCTCCGCATCCACACTCACCACGCCCCGCTGCGCAACCACCACCACATTTGTGTCGCCAACCGAATCGTTGATCACCTGTTCCGCATCGAGCGCTGCAATCGGATACGCAACCGGCACATCATCGATTCGTAAGGCGTAGATCTGCTCCTTCGTATCCAGCAGATCGCTCCGTTGCCACACCGGAAACATCGTGTCGGGATCCGAGAAATAATGACCATATGCCGCACCCACGCCATACGGTCTATCGTGTCCCGTCTCAATGTCTAGCACAGTCGTCGTGGGGTGCTGTTCGAGCCAACTTTCCCACGTGGTCAGCACAATCGGCAGAATATCAAGCTGCACATCCTGGCCCACCAACTCGCCCATCACCGGCTTGCCGCTAAGCTGATTCCACAGCGTGCGCGTTTGGCGATCATACATAAGCTTGTTGCTGCGGAAGAGAAAACCTGACGAACCAAAATCATAGGTTGTCCCGTCATTTCCCCGCCCGTCATAAGCCACGGCAGCACCGCAAAGTGTACAATATGCAATCGAAACCGGCACACCGCCAACCGTATCGTTTGCCATTTCGTGCCAATCCATAATGCGCAGCGGGTAGGCACGTGCATCGCCGTTAATCTCCAAACCAAATACAGGCTCACCCGCTTCAAGATAGGTCGCAGCGTCCGCATCAATCATCTTTGCGTGATCCAGCGCCGGGATGCCGTCCACGCGCACGCCGCCCCACTGAATCTCTTCCACACGAATAGTCGACTCGAAACGATCCTGTAAAAACTCGCCAAAGCCAGGGTCAATATCCGAAAGAAGAAGCCCCTTCCACGTTGTAAAACCGGGCGGCGGAACCAGATCGGTGCCACCATACCACTCGATCCACTCGCCCCAGTTTGCGCCAAACGATTGGCCGCTCAATTGGTTCAGCGTCTGGCCCGTGCCAAAATCAGTCGACACCGTGCCAATTTGGGCAAAGCGCAAAAGCTCTATCAATACGGGAATGAAGCGAGGATCGCGTGCGGTTAAGATTGCCTGCACCGCTGTGGAAATTTTCGTCTCACTGCCACCCGCAAGGTCGTAGAGCAGCTCGGTCGCAATCTCGTCCGGAATCGGCTGACCGGGCACGATTTGTGTAAATATATTCGCATTGCTGGTCGGTTCTGCTTCGGCCAATTCTGGGTTCGCCGCGATCGGCGCACTCGGCGCAAGCCCCTGACACGAGGCGATCAGCAACACGAGGGCAGAGGTTAATACAAGAATCGACAGGATCTTTATTTTGCCGCGTAAAAAGTGCATCATACTCTCCAGAGTTTTTGCTCGTCACAGGTGCATCCTGATTAGAGCGATGAGTGAGAACCAGACAATCTGCATGGTGTCGGCTCATTGCTCTGTTCAGTTTATTTAATAACAATGATGCGGGGATTAGTCAATTCTTACACGAGTATGAATTCTGGAGGGGGTGGGGTTCCAACTTGTTCCTATTCAGCTATCTTCCTGCGGAATAAATACGATAGATTTTATCGATAGAAGAAGTAAGGTGACATATAGAAAGACGCCAAACATAACGCCCAACGTTACATATAAAATTAGAGCATGTAGATTTCCGATAAAGATATAGTTAAAAAAAGCGGATGTACCCACTGCACTCAGAGGCAATGTGACTAGTCCAATCAAACGAGTAGACGCTAATATGCTTGCTAGCCACAAAAGAGAGAACCCAGCCACAAACCCTAAAGCTAGAGGCAAAATTAGGATTTCGGGCAGGCTAGAAAATTCTCTATTTGTACTATCTATTTCATTTAGCTGGCTGACCATATACCCAGCAGACACAACAAGGCCAGCCCAGATCCCAGCCCAACCACTAATTTTCGAATATCTTTCTTGAGAGGCCTTAGCGATGCTCATCGTAAATACGAGTAAACTGATTATAATTCCAGGGATAATTAGCCCCTGAATAGTAAAAGAAATTATTGACACCATACAATCTTTGTTCCCATCAATCTAAATTGTTAAAAAATAATTTTTACCGTTCACTATCTCTACTAACGCTATCTCTACCAACATTCAGATTGGGAAGCATGAACTCGCCACCACACCTACGATAAATATATCTGTTAGAGCAAAATAGCTATTTTGACAGAAAGATAAAAATATTATTAACAATCGCCTATGAGGCCTTGATGTTTATCAAAAGATTGCGTAATGTTTCATAGGCTACGCTCGCGAAAATTGCTGTTACAACAAATATAATCTTAAAGAATAATCAATATACAACCTCCATCGATGGCAAAATTGAGTATAGTGAACTACGCCTAGAGTTGCTGAACCGCACGATGCGACTTTGTACCGCTAGCGCGTAACAAATGGCAGAAACAGCGGCTTGGCACAAGAGTTATTACAGACGCGTAACGAATAAGCGCCTGTCCAAGTTTGAAAGTCCGCATCCTTGACCATAACGTAGTAGGTGCCTGCGGTGGTGAAGGTGAAGGTGATCTTCGCCTGACCAGTGTTGCGATCTCCCGATGAATCCTCATCAATCTCGGTACCCGATGCGTCATAAAGCCAGAGACCAGTTGCCCGGCCCGCTGCCTGTACGTCAAAAGTTTCGATCACAACCGTCTGGCCTGCCTGTGCATCAAAGTGATACCAATCCCGATCCGAATCGTTGGTAATGAAGTTAGTATGGTCAAACAGCCGATGCGTCTGGGCGTTTTCGGCTCCAACTTGAATGGCGTTGGCAAGCGCAAGTACGCCGTTTGGTTCGTCATCATTGTTCGATTCCCATGCAGCGCCCGGCTCATCGTGTTTTGGAAGGACGCGTATTGAGTAGGTACCTTTCCATTCGCCGAATGTTTCTCGTCTCACGCGAATATAGTGAGTTTCGCCAGAGGTAACCGTATAGACAATGCGGGCGTCAGCATCACCGGTACCATTGCGTCCATTTTCATCATCAGTTATTAGGGAACCGCTACTGTTATAAAGCCACAAACCAGTTCCACGTGTCCCTGTGCCTTGAATGTTATACGTTTCGATCACATAGGTACGATCTGTCTCTGGCGTAAAGTGATACCAGTCGTAGTCTGAATCATTCGTGATAAAGCTTGACGCATCAAATAGCTCATGAGTTTGGGCATTACTTAGTCCAACCGAAATTTCATTGGCTATCTCAAGCACACCATTAGGTTCATCATCTTGAGCATCATCCCACTCTGCACCAGGTTCGTTGTGTTTGGGAAGAATACGTATAGAGTAAGTGCCTCTCCACGATCCGAACGGCTCGTGTCGTACGCGAATGTAGTGGATGTCGTCTGTCGTAAATTTGTAAACAATGCGGGCGTCAGCGTCACCAGTACCATTGCGTCCATTTTGATCATCAGTTATTAGGGAACCGCTACTGTTGTAGAGCCAAATCCCCGTTCCATTTGAGCCAGTTCCCTGAATATTGAATGTTTCGATCACATAGGTACGATCCGCTCCTGGCGTGAAATGATACCAATCGTGGTCAGAGCCGCTGGTTACAAAATTAGTTGTGTCAAAAAGCTGATGGGTCTGCGCATTGATTAGTCCAATCTCAAGCTCATTAGCCAGTTCCAGAACATCATTTGACTCGTTATCGTCAGTGACAGACCAGTCGGCACCCTCTTCGCTATGCTTGGGCAAAACGCGCAGAGAATAGGTGCCTTGCCATGTAACAAACTGCGCTCGACGAACGCGTATAAAGTAGGTCCCGCTAGTTGTGAAGGTGTAGACAATGCGCGCGTTTGCGTTGCCGGTACCGTTATCTCCGTCATCATCATCGGCAATCAGGGTTTCATCGCCGTTGTAGAGCCACAAGCCAGTTGCATTTGAGCCTGTTCCTTGAATGTCAAATGTTTCAATTACGTAAGTACGGCCTGCCACAGCGTCAAACCGGTAGTAGTCTTCATCAGTTTCGGAACTGAGAGTCGCGTTGACTTCAGCGTTGGTTAAGCCGATAGAGAGAGGTATGGCTTCGGCAATAGAGTCGTTAGGTTCAGGTTCGGCAAAGGCTGCGAGAGAAAGCAGAAGCGTTAATGCAATGGCTAAAGTAATCATTGCTAGGTATCGATAAGCTCTGCTTTTTGCAATAATATTAATGTTCATGACTGTTCCTGAATAAGGTTACTCCAAACATTGTCGAGCAGAGAGTTGGAGGTTATACCGGGTATTTTTGATAAAAGAATTATGTTTTTTGATATTCATTATGTACTCAATAACGTGGGGGTGACCGCTTCGGCTTCACTTCGGCGAAGTGCTCAGTGCAAAGCGACCATTTGCACTGTGTGCAAAGCTCAGCCTGCCCTATCTCCCCCACGTTATTGAGAAACTACTTCGATTATCTCATCGCCATGGGCTGCCCGCTCATGTCAGTCAATCCATCAACCTTAATCGCTTGGCCAGAACCAGGTGCGCCAATCCCGTTGATAGTGATGTACGCATTACCATCCATATCAAAGTCAATCGCAGTGGGGAAGGGCAAGCCGCCTAGCACAATCTCCGATGCAGCCCCTTCTTGAATGCGTACAATGGCCCCGCTGCCAAATTGCGGCCCCTGCTCGCCAAAAATCGCAAATTGAACGCCGTACATGGCACCATCTGGTCCTTGCGTTAGATCCGTCATGGTTGTTAGGCCGGTGGCATAATCGCTTACAGTTCCATCAGGCGAAACCTGTACAACTTTGCTTGAGCCAGGAATGAAGGGGAATCCCGGTAGGAGCGTGACGTAAGTGGTTCCATCGTCGGCAACAACGAGTCCCGTTGGCACCGGATCGCTCTCCATCGCGCCATTGCGCCCACCATTGGGGAAAGGCATTCCGGGCACGCCCGCAAAAGCGGCCACCGTCTCCACCACGCCGTCCGCTGGATTGACGCGTAACAGCGCATTGGCACCCGCATCTGCAATGTAGAGCATTCCATCTGGTCCACTAACCAAACCGTATGGGTGTGAATGCAGGCCAAAACCACCTGGATTATCACTGGCTTCTAGCGCATAGGTGTCGGCAACCAGCGTGGGCGAACCATCCACGAGTTTGACTACCGTCCCCGATAGTTCAGGACGTTCGCTACTAAAAGAGTCCTGCCATTCTCCAACCGTTACATAGACTTCACCATCCATAACGGCAATGCGGCCACCGCCTGCGGTCTCTGCTTGTCGGCCTTCACCAACCATAGCAGATGGCAACATTGTCACAATCTCTTGTGTGCCATCGGCTACCTGTACCAACTGTGCGCTCATACCAAAGGTAGCCACCCGAGTACCACCCGATGCAGGATCCGCCGCGGTGAATTGCATGTCACCACCCATGCCAGAATCCACCACCCAAATGGATCCATCATCGGCTACATAAACATCTTGCGGCCCGTTCAGCCCTGTCGCAACGACCGTTCCGGGCAAGGACTGCTCTAGCGGCGCGGGGCTTGCGCCTGAGCTTTCAGTTGGTAAAAGTTGCGGTTGACAGGCCACCAATAGAATCATAAAGCTGCTAGCGATCATGGTTGATAGGTACGATTTAATTCTCATGGAGTTCTCCTCTATGAATATGAATGGTTTGGTAGGTTGATAGATTGTAAATAAATCTCGTTCTTTGTGAGTGTCTCTAGTTATTCGCCACCACTAGAAGGTTACGGCAGAATTGCGGGATTGCCCATGTTTCTTACCCCTCCTCACTCCTCCCCAGCTTGGGGAAGATGCTATTGACGGACGTCAGAATCTACCTGATATGCAGGCCAAATACTTTGTTCCGTGACGGTTCCTTCCCTAAACTGGGGAAGGTTAGGATGGGGTAGAAATTGTGGCAAACCGCACCATATTGCCATTCCCTGTGTCTCTATAAATGGATGGCAAATAACTAATGACACTAACGTTCTTTCGGATTTAGGAAGCGATAGGATTCGCGCCGATTGAGTGCCCGCCGCTGCGCTATAGCTGTTTGTGGGCGTGGAAGCATAGCGGCTGTATCGAAACCAAAGTGGGTTTTCCCCCATAATCCGGAAGAACGATAAATTTAGTATGCCTATTAGTTCTCTCTTTCTTGAAGTAAAAAGGCGACGAGCGCATCAAGTTCATCTGCAGATAGATGGGTGTAGGGCGGCATGACATAGCGCGAACCGGCAAAGCCATCGATAAGGTACACTTCAGGAGCAACGATACTTTCACGAACATACTCCGCAACCGTTATTGCACCGCCTGAATAGCCCGCTTCTAGAATTCGTTCTTGCGCGATAGCGGAAAAATTGTCGTGAGGCGGGCCAAAAATCCCCTGCGTATCTGCTGCGTCAAAGGCATGACATATACCGCAGTAGAGTTCTTTGTAAAGCGTTAACCCAAGCGCAAGATCTGGTGTCGATGGTGGTGAGACATCGGTTGGCGCTTCAACTGGGTTGGGTGTCGACGTGTTAAGAGGAAGCACAGATTCGTCCTGCTCGCCCAAAGAAGACGAACTCGCTCGTGCGTCATCTTGTGGAACTGCCGCTGGACTGTCTTGTTCTACAAGAGGCATACAGCCAGTAGAAAGCCAGAAACACAGAACAATCGTATGCGTATGGAACAGCCGAAATTGTCTATTAAGGAATTTCATTGTAAGTCAGATGCATCGCCCTACGAGCTATTGAAAAAGCGGAAGGTAGAATTTACTGTTCATTTCTAGTTGTTGGTCTGAACCAGAATTCGGTTCGGAGATCACATCAAGAGCCATAGGAACCTCAATCAAAATATCCGCATTTACCTCTGTGCCATCATCAGCATACACTGTGGCGACAATACTGAGCGGGAAAGCCACCGCATCTTCTGGAATTTCAACGGCCCAATTACCTAGCGCATCTAATGTCGTCGTCAGCAAACCGCTTGATCCAGCCACTACATCGACCCGCTCAATATTTTGGGGACTCGTACCGGGAAGCTCTTCTCGTAGTTGTGAGGGTTCGAGAACTTCAGTACAGGCACCACCTGTTTCGGTCGCAATTCTATTCAAATTGGCATCGTCACCACAACCGGTTCCATTTTCGCCGATGGAATAAGTATTGATAATAATGCCGCTGCTTACAGCTTCGGCTAATGGTACAGAGAAATCACCGCCGTTGTGGTCACCATCTGAAAGAAAAAAAACAATGTTTGTACCTGGCTCTGCCGATTCAAATGCTTTGTTAATGGCTGTAATAGCAGCGTCAAAGTATGTTCCTCCTCTTACAGAACCAGAGTCAAATAAATTAATTCGGTGTTGATCAAGAGAACGCGCCACTTCAGATAAATCGACCTGCTGATTACTATTTTTGTCAGCGTTAAATGGAGATGTAAAACGTTGCTGTCCCTCAGCCGGGTTCATATCAGCAATAAGCGCCGTACGTGCAAATAGGACAAGCCCAACCGAACTATCAGCGCTACTTGGTAAGCTCTCATTTAGCGCAATTATGCCGCTGATTTCACAGTCTAACGTGTCGCCCGTCGTCCCATCACCATTGATATTGTCACTCCCATCAATAGCTCCATTTCCATCACAATCTTGATCTGCAGGTTCTTCGGTACTTAGAGACACGTCCACCACATAAAGGATATTAGTCCGTTCGCCGATGGTGCCGATTTTCGTTGTACCGACAAGCGATAGTGGTTCACCAGCTTGTAGGATTGATGCTCCTCGGATGGATTCATCAATTTCAATGGTCAACGTTTGACCATTCCCTGTCGTTCCTGTGCCAGGATTATCAGCATAGGCGCTTAAAGAAAAGAAAGTTAATAAGATGATGGCCGTCAAGATTCCAAGGCTGCGTCTGCTCAAACATCGATGTAGGTTTAAAATATTCACTATGGCTCCTTTGTATGATTTGATTGAGTATCAATTGATTGAATATATTTTGGTTTGCTCGATTTGAATCACAACTACAATTCATAGTGTGACAAAATCAGTGTCGGGTTGTCACCTGCCATTTTGCCAACTCACGCAACAACTTGGCGGGTAGACCCGACATTTTGCTTAAGCACACAAATTTGGACCTACAAATCGGACAATATCTCCGCCAAGAGCATATCTAGCTCACTCCTATCTACGATAGTTCTAACCGACGAAAGAGTATGAAAAAATGGAATTTCCTCAAGCTTGTCTGGGGTGATGAACCCAAAGGCGAGAGCAGCACCTGATTTTGTTGCGGCAAGGAAGATCTCCTGTATCCGCGGCTCTGCTGCCAATTTCTTTAGAAAAAATGGATCGCTGGGGATAAACAAATATCGACACTGCTCAATTTGGGTTAGCGCCTGGCGCAGCGTTAAATCTGGCGTCAAAACAATCCCATGTTGCCCGCCGCATGGTCGACCATAGAGACCAACGATCTTGACGCGGACGCCCTCGCTGCGCAATCGTGACGTGATTGCCACAGCTAGTTCCGTATCGAATAGAGAATCCCAAAGAACAAAAATTGAACGGGCAGATTTTGTCATAGGTTTCTTATGGAGCTATCAGGTAGTTCTATCAGAGGGTCGTTTGCGCTGGCGGACTACATCACAATGTGTGTACGGATCTGTCAAAAAAGAGTTCGTAAGGTTCAAAGATTATTTCCAAACAATTTTGAACAGCCTCTTTACAATCACTTTAAGTGGCACAATATCTAGTTTATTTTACTTTCATTTTCTACCTAATGACCTACTGATTTGAGTGCAAGTACGTAATAGTTTTGATAAACCTCTCTTTTTCGTACGTATACCTCTCACAAACCTATCATTTCTCTTACGAACTTATCACATCTCTCGAAAACCTGTTGCGCTACAAAGGTGCCTGTGCTATTCTATTACGAAATAGCACTTTACTTATTTCTTACGTCAACCCTCTAAAACTCCTCTGTATCTACAACTATGAAGCCTATGTCCGATCAGGAGCTATACAACGCCGTCCACGTCGGTTTGAAAAATTGGAGCAAAAAAAAGAGCGAGCCAGGATTGCTGGCAGACTTTAAGCTCTACCAAACGTTGCGCCGTAACGGCACAAAAAGCGCGCAGCAATGCAGAAACGAGTTGCTTGCATGTGGGCTTGATGAATTGCAGCGCGAAAATCCTAAGTATGCACTTCTGCTCACGCGACGCTTTATCGATAAGGAACCAGTTTACAAGATTGCTAATGGTCTGGGCTGGGCAGAGAGCACGCTTTATCGTAAACAGAGCGAAGCAATTACCCATCTGGCACGCATCTTACGCCGCCTTGACGCAACCTCTTCCATAGAACAGAAGCGTACGCTCTTACAGCGTTTAGAGGAACCAACCTATACTAAACTGATTGGGATAGAGCCCCACCTGTCTAAATTGACGGTAGAGCTTTTGCGCGATGGGCCGCCATGGATTATTGGGGTGGAAGGTATGGGCGGGGTAGGTAAAACCTCTCTGGCCGATGCGCTGGCGCGCCATTTCATCGAAGCTGAAGAGATGACGGGAATCGGTTGGGTGACAGCCCGCACAAAACGGTTGACTCTGACAGGGCGAGTCGAAGAGTTGATCGATCCGCTTATTTCAACTGACAGTTTGCTTAAGAGTTTGGCTGATCAAATCTTGAATTCATCCACTAACAATGACTCTACGCATCCTCGCCCTTTAGATGAGCTCTTGATCAATCTAGAAGAGACGCTCAAAGCTGCCCCATACATTATCTTTATCGATAACCTAGAGACCATTGCCGAAGTTGACTCGCTGCTGCCTCGCCTCCGCACTCTAATCAACCCGACGAAATTTGTCTTAACCACACGCAAGGTGCTGCATGACGAAGCGGATATTTTCCACTATGGGATACCCGAACTCTCTTATGCTGATTCGCTGGCGTTGATCCGGCAAGAAGGTATTTCGCGTAATCTACCAAACATTAACCGGGCCACAGATGAAGAGCTGAAACCAATCTGGCAGACCGTTGGCGGCAATCCACTGGCGCTTCGTCTCGTCGTTGGTCAGACTCATATCCATGCGCTCAACCAAGTGCTTGCTGGTTTTACAAATGCTCAGGGCAATAAGTCCGAAAATCTTTACACCTACATCTACCGACGTGTGTGGGACAATTTAGACGAACAGAGTCGACTGGTTCTGCTCGCAATGCCTTTGGTGGCACCAAGCGGGGGCGACCTTAACGCCATCCATAAAATTCTGCAGATGGACGAAGGTCAAATTAGCAGCGCATTAGAAAACCTGGTCGCGCTCAACTTGGTTGACAGTCGAGGCGGCTTGAATCAAAAAACGTTCACCATTCACAACTTAACCCGCAGCTTCTTGCAAAAACAGGTCGCGAAGTGGCAGTAGCATAAATACAAAAATCCAAGATGTCATCATACCCAAAAATATTCCGCCGCTTAATCGCCCAAAGTACTCAATCCACCTTGGACCAGCTCCATAATAAGGGGGCCATCTTAGATGCTGTACGTCGCGAGCACCTATTGCATACGTTAGATTTTGCGTTGAAACAGGGCGATGCATGGGAAGAGGGGTGCCAAATCCTGCTCCGCTTAGAGCCAGAATTTCGACGCACATCAATGCCCAGTCAATGGGTGAGTTCACTTACCCTCGCGGTTAAACAAGCTGCTCAAAGTAATCAAATTGAGACGGCGGCGACGCTTTCATTTTCACTGGGCTACCTCTTTCAGCGGCTAAACGACCTCAAGAACGCCTTCTCGAATTTCGAAGTATCTGCCAAGCTGTTTGAATCGCTCGACATGCCGCTTGAGCAAGCCAACGCCATGAACAGAATTGCCTTCATTTTGCGTTTACGAGGCGACTTAGCCCAAGCAGAGGAGACGGCACAGCTTGCTCTTCAGTATTTGGCAACAGATGAGCGTAGAGAATTTAGCCACTTTGTGCTTGGAATGATTGCTCATGATCGAGGCGCGTATACCGAGGCGTTGGCAGCGTTTCGTCAATCATTGACGCTTGTGGAAACCTCCGAAGACCCGCTGCTGCATGGGCAACGTTTGCGTAACTTTGGCCCCCCACATCACGAGTTAGGGCAATTCGGCAAAGCAATTGATTGTTATAAGCAGTCGATTGCGTTATTTACTTCAATTGGTGCAACACACGAACTTGCATTAACTAAAATGAATCTTGGTAACACCTATTCCGAAAATAGTAATTTCAACGATGCGCTTATCGCGTATGCAGAAGCCGAATCAATTTTGTTGCAGTCTCAGGAACGATTACAGCAAGCCCAACTATACACCAACATCGGGATAGTACAGCGCAAGCTAGGCAATAATCAGCTAGCAGAGCACTCCTTCCGAAAAGGCATCAAACTGTGGCGCGAGTTTGAAAACAACCGCTCTTTGGCCAATGCATTAGATGAATTAGCCGTTCTTTACACGGCAAGCGGAAAACTAGAAGAGGCGCAACAAACCATCGAGCAAGCCGAAGCCGTCCGCAAAAATGGGACTGGCCCAAATTGTGTGTAAATAGCGTCAGATTACTTAACCAGACAAAGTCGTTTACACACTTGTGGTACAGCCCCGCAAAAATTTGAAATAGTGCCACTTCGTCTCATACTTGGGGCTGGTTAGATTACCTGGGCAATCTAACCAGCCCCATAATGGCTTACCCGTTTCCAAACCCATTCTCATGATCACTTACTGCCAGGTAGTCCATCTCGGCTGCGCCTTGATTTACGTCAACTCGAGGGCCAAAGAGGATGCCTAAGGCACAAAAGGCAACCAGCAAGCCAAACTTCAGTTGGTTTCGATATGTTTTAGCACTGTCCATGTGTGAATTCTCCTTCACTCAATAAGCCATCAAGTTCAGGGATCCCGCCGTCATGTATGCTGACACATACGTGACGGTGCGCGCTTTCCCAATGGACGTGGTTGTTATTTTTTGGCTTTGCTTAAGCTCCTTTATTGTCTCAAGTTTGATGTCTGGTTTGCTACTGCCGTTTTGGTAATACAGCCCGACATATTATCCAAAACACCTGACATTCTTATGATCGATCCAGTACGCATTGAAATTCTTGTTAATTTACGTAAAGCAGTTCGTCCGCGAATTTCTCAAACAAGAGCAGCAAATTTCTTCGGGCTTGACTCCAAACATGGGCGGAAAACTATTGGCACATGGGAAAGTGGGCAATCTGCTGCGGGTGAGGCTCGACGCGAAAGATTTGTCGCCTACTTATTGGACATGTTGGGGCTGCGTAACGATCCGGAGAAGTTTGAGGATGTTTGGCAAATCTTGGTAGAGGAATGGCGATGGAAGCCAATTAACGATGAAGAGTGGAAAAGCTTCACAACTGTTAAACGGCCAAGTTCTATCGAAGTGGTCTTCGAAGACGGAGGAGAACCAACTTCTACCCATCTGCCACTGCCAGAACCGCCGCGCCCGCCAGAAACGGCTCAATTTGTTGGGCGTGAAACGGAGCTAAAGAGTTACGCTGCTGCACTAAGTTCATCTGGCATTGCATCTATTACTGGCGCGGCGGGCGTAGGCAAGACAACCCTTGCCGCTCAGCTAGCCCGCCAAACCGCTACGCCTGACAAAATTTTCTGGCATCAATGTTACCCGGAACGTGATGCGAATGAGATTACGTGGAAATTAGCCGAATTCTTGGGCTGGCGTGGTCAACGTAAGATGTGGGACTACCTGAATCAGGCAAACCAGAATAATAGGTTAGCCCCCCAAAGTACGCTATTAGATAGCATATTCGAACTAATACGGCACAAAGGATTGGTTCTTTGCCTTGATGATTTTCATCACTGGTTCAATGACGATAACCAAAGTGAGGTGGTCAATCGGCTCGTTACTCTGGCACATGCCCAAGATGTTGCTTTGATCGTAACCTCCCGGCAAGCCCTAAGCTTGGATGATTCATCAACCGAAACGCTGGCCGGGCTGAATCTTGAGGACACGCAAGTATTTTTGAGCACTCGTGAAGTACAGATTGAAGAGCGATTGCTCAATATGCTTTACCAGCGTACAGAAGGGAATGCAGAACTGCTCACGCTCGCCGTTCAGGCATTGGAACGAACTAATGATGCCGAAACTCTCATCAAACAGCTGGTTTATGCAGAAAAAGTAGAACAATTTTTATTGACAGAGATTGATAGTGATCTAGCAGATGGAGAAAAGGTTGTCATGAGTGGGGTGTCGGCGCTCTTAGGCTATCCCGGTACTGCAGAGGCCATAGAAGAGGTGCTAGATGCAGATAATGTGCGGCGGCCTCTTGTCCATCTAGTAAATCGATACCTGTTGGAACGATTTCGCGACGAAGAAGAGAAAACATTCACCTACAGTCAACACGCTATTGTTCAATCGTTTTACTATGACCTGCTTGGTCAAAGGCGTAGGCGGCAAATGCATCGGCGTGCAGGTGAGTACTACGAACATGAGACAACAGATATCTTCCGCGCCGCGCTGCACTATCAACATGGTCAAGAGAATGAGAAGGCCGCCAAATTAGCGACTAAGGATGTGTTTGGCGTTATCCATCGAGGCTCTGCTCCAGCTATGCGTTCTTTACTTAGCAAGTTTAAGCAGAACCAACTTTCACCAATTGTGTGGATCAAAGTGCAAATTGCGCTGGGCCATACATACGAATTTGTGGAAGGATGGGATGCCGCGCTGGAAAGATATTATGATGCGCTGAGGCAGCTTGATGTTCAGCTAGAATCAGATGAAGTGCGACGATTAAAGAGCGAAATCTATCGTGGCATTGTTATTACCCTGCGTCATCGTCAGCCAGAAGAGGCACAGAATTATATCTCGCAGGGGCTGGAGATTGTAACGGGGGTGGATCCCATTGCCGAAGCCGATCTGCGGATTCAGATGGGGGCCGTTATGCATCAACTTGGCGACAGAGACGGAATCATTTATCTGGAAGAATCACTGCGCTTGCTTGACTCACTACCAACGAACTCGCACCTTTCTACTTTAAAGATGCTGGCGCTTATGAGCCTTGGCATCCATCGTGCTATGCAGAACAAACTGACGGTTGCCGAAGAGCACTGGCAAGATGCGCTTCAGATAGCGACCACTCAGAATGATCTCTTCAATCAAATCTCCTTGGGCGGTAATTTAGGCAACCTTTTTCAAATGACCGGGCGCTGGCAAAAAGCGTTGGAGATGTATGCCGATACGCTCCAGCAAGCGGAGGCATTCGGCAAACGGGCAGAGGTTGTGCGCCTCACGATTAACTCGGGCGTTTTACAGATGAACATGGGCGATTCAGCACAGGCAGAAGCAGACCTGCATGAAGGAGTCGAGCAGTCCAAACAGTTTGGGCTAAACGAACTGACCGTTACCGGCCTCACTTATCTTGGCGATTTTTATCTGCGTCAAAACGAGCAT